>Ga0207732_100007_pt1 | contig 515899 bp, 511 predicted proteins | sample A23P1SouthBayCA_FD_187733 | JGI IMG/M metagenome (GOLD analysis project Ga0207732, IMG submission 187733) | Aerobic enrichment media microbial communities from Eden Landing Ponds, California, USA - A23 P3 (4) (SPAdes) | ecosystem: Environmental > Aquatic > Marine > Unclassified | place... | reverse complement strand
TGGCGGTCGATGGCGACCTCGGCATGGCTGACCTCCCCGGAACGAGTATCGGGGGTTCGGGTGGTCGGGAGCCGGACCTCCACGACGTGCTCGCGGGTCGTGCCGAGCCGAACGAAGCGGTCCGGGTGGTGGGCGGCGTCCCGGTGCTCGCCTGCGGCCGCACCCTCGCCGGCGCCCGGGCGGCGGACCCGACCCGCCTCCCGGAAGTTCTCGAAACAGCGGCCGCCGACCGAACGTGGGTCGTCGTCGACTGTCCGGCCGGGCTTCGGGCGGACGCGGGGCTGCCACTCGCCGTCGCCGACGCGTGCCTGCTGGTGGCGACGCCGTCTCGGGCCGCCGTCGGGGACGCCCTCCGGACGAAATCGCTCGCAGTCGAACTCGATGCGGGCATCGCTGGCGTCGCGTACAACCGAGCCCCCGCGGCGGGGCGGGCGGTGGAGGCGGTGTTCGGCGCGCCCACGGTCGCGATTCCGGAGAGCGAGGTCGTCGGAACGGCCAGGGAGCGAGCACGTCCGGTCGCGGCCGTTGCGCCCGAATCAGGCGTTTCGTCGGCGTTGGGCCGGGTGGCGCTGCAGGTCGAGACGTGCCTGGCCTGACCCCTGGCGCGACAGGCCCCGGATTCCGGCTGGTGTCTGCTACAATGTCGAGACGGTGAACCGGAGCGGGACGAAGAACTAGTCCTCGAGTTCGCGGTACGTGGCGCGGAGCGTGACGGGCGTGACGTCGGCGACGTCGGCGGCTTCGACCTGCGTGACGGGGGCGTTCGCCTGTTTCGCGGCGGCGTAGAGGCAGGCTGCGGCGACGCCGCTCGGGTTACGGCCGGACACGAGGTTGGTCTCTTCGGCGAACGAGACGAACTCTCGGGCGCGGGCTTCGACGCTCGTCGAGAGGTCGAGGCGGGTCGCGAATCGCGGGAGGTACTCGCGGGGGTCGACGGGCCCGGTGGGGAGGCCGAGTTCGCGATTCATCGCGTCGTAGGCCGCCCGGAGCTCGCCCTCGGTCGCGCGGGCGGCGTCCAGGACCTCGTGGATGGTGCGGGAGACGCCGTTCACGCGGCAGACGGCGTAGATCGTCGCTGCGGCGAAGCCTTCGAGGCTGCGACCGCGGAGGAGGTCCTCGGTCTGCGCGCTCGTGAAGAGCGTGCACGCCTGGTCGCGGATGCTCTGCGGGAGGGAGAGCTGGGAGACGAGCCGCCGGATCTCCGTGAACGCGTAGACCTTGTTGCGTTCGGCCTTCGTCGCGATCTGGGCGCGGCCGTGCTCGCGGCGCAGCCGGGAGAGCTGGCGGCGCTTCCGGCCCTTCACGCGCGTCGAGCGCCCGATCTCGGTCGAGAGACCGTTGTCGTGCCGGCTCTTCGTCAAGGGGGCGCCGGTGCGGCGGCGGTCGGTCCTATCGTCCGGGAACTGCCGCCACTCGGGGCCGTGGTCGATCGCGTGCTCGCCGACGACGAGCCCGCAGTCCGCACAGACGTGCTCGGTGTTCGCCGACCGGACCGCACCATCACATTCGGGACAGCTTGCTGCAGTCATCACACTTCGAGATTGGCTCGGAACCCCTATTTAACGGTGTGCTGGAACGGGAATTATCGCCGGAAACCGACCAACCCCACCGACCGGTCACCGGTCGGTACCCCGTCGCAGTCGCGTTATTCCCACGATTAACTGGTGAATGTTTAAGCCATAGCACGCGCGAATAGCAAACGAATGGGGCTCTCGGACATCGCGGCCGGGTTGACGGTGACGGAACGCCAGCGCGAGCGCGGCGTGGCGACCGTCGACGACACCAGCGACTCGCTCACCGACCGACTCGCAGTGTACGCGGACGACCTCCCGTGCGAGCCCGCAACCGCTGCCAGGGTCGTCGACGCGTACGCGGGCGGCGCGAGCGTCGGTGGTGCCGCCGCGGTCGCCGAGACCGTCCCGACGACCGCCGCGAAGACGCTCCACCTCCTCGGCACCCCCGGATTGACGCCGCTCTCCCCGCTCGGTGTCGACATCCTCGAGGACTACCTCTCCGGCGAGCTCACGCGCTCGGATGCGATCTCGCTCGCCGGCGTGAGTCCGACGGCGTTCGCGCTCGGCGCGTACGTGGCGACGCACGACCCGCTCCCCGGTGCACGCGAGGTAGTAGAATCCGCGCTCTCGCCGGGGGAGAGTGCGGCACTCGCGAAGCAGGCGGAACTCGGCGGTGCGCTGGAAACACCGGACACACTGCGATAAGGCGGATGGCTGTCCAGATTCCGCCCAGGCAGTCAGCGAGCCGCCCTCAGGAGAGTTTCTCGCGAACGGCGTCGATCCGGCTCGCGGGTTCGAACTCGATGCCGAGATCGGTCTCGAAGAGCGACTCCGTAGTTTCGACGACGGCACGCGGGAACGGACCGTCGCCGAGTGCGTCGGGATCCGCCTGGTTGGTTTCGGGACTGGTCGTCGGCGCGACTGGTATCGCGTGGTCTGCGTCCGGCAGGTCCGCCTCCGGTGTGGGTGCCGACGCGGCGGTCGTCACGACGAGGTCCTCGTTCGCGCCGACGTCGGCGAGGCGGCCGCGGGCGCGCTGGATGGCGTCGACACCCCGTTCGTCCGGGGATGCGACGAGCGCGGTGCGGTCGGTCGCGGTGACGGCGGCGACGGCCGGGTTGCTCGCGATCGGTGGCGTGTCGACGAGGACGGCGTCGTAGCCCGCGACTGCCGCTTCGGTGAGTCGGTCGTCGAGTCGCTGGGCAGCGTCCGGGGCTTTGGCGTCCGCGACCCGCGTGAACGGCGCGTGTGCGGGGCAGAGCGCGAGGGTGCCAGGTGCATCGAGTGGGACGTCGTGGGTGGCGGCGTCGAGGTCGATGCTCGGGTCGGTGAGGAGCTGGGTGCTGTCGGGGCTGAGGCGTCCCGGGACCCGGCTTGCGAGGCCCTGGGTGTCGAAATCGAGGTCGAGGACGAGTGCGCGTCGGCCGGCGCGGGCGAACGCGGCGCCGAGTTCGACGGCGAGGCGGGTGGTACCGCCGCCGCCGACCGTGCCGACGAGTGCGGCAGAGGTGACTGTCATCGCGTTACTTCTACTCCTATTCGTATTAAAAATTTCCTAGTCCTGGACCTGCGTGAAGAACCACTGGCGGGACGCGGTGTCGAGCATCGCGTCCCAGGTGGGGAACACGGTCTCGCGCTCGACGTACGTATCGAAGTCCGTCTCCGGGATATCGTCGAAGTCCGACTGCGATTCGATGCGCCAGGGGCTGGCGGCGAGGAACGCCCGGAAGGAGTCGTGCGCGGTGTGCTGGGCCATGAACGCGTCCGGGAAGAGGGATTCGAGCGAGCCAGGCGGGTTGGCGGCGAGCCCTTCGGCGTTCGCCGTCATCGCGCCGAACCGGGCGACGAGGTCGTCGAGCTGGCTGGCCGGGTCGGGGCGGTCGCCGGCGGAAGTCATACCGTACGCTGGGCGTGTGGCGCTAAATACGTACGGCAGACAGCTGTCGGCGCGCTACGTCTATTGGGTTCCGGCTGCCTCGGAGATCTCGGTCGCGATGTCGTCGAGTTCGTCGTCGCTGAGGTCGGGGCGGTCGCCGGCGACGGCGTGAATGGGCGACCCACCATCGCCCTCGAAGCGGGGGATGATGTGGCCGTGGACGTGCGGGACCTCCTGGCCGGCGGCCTCGCCGTTGTTGAACCCGACGGTCGTCGCGTCGGCGTCCACGACGGCCTCGACGTGGGGCGTGAGGTAGTGGATGGCCGCGAACAGCATCTCGCCAGGCTCGGGCGGGACGTCCGCGAGTTTCGCGTGGTGGTCCTTCGGGATGACGAGCGTGTGCCCGGGCGCGAGCGGGTTCGCGTCCAGGAACGCCAGTACGTCCGCGTCCTCGTACACGGTGCGCGCCGGGATGTCGCCGTCGACGATCGAACAGAAGATGCAGTCCTCGCTCATGGGGGAATGGTTGCGGCGAGCGCTCTTCAAACTTGGCGAGACCCAGGCAAAGACCCTTGCCGCCGGCCGGAGAACGCACAGTCATGACCGAGTACGAGGTCGAATCCATCGGCGTCTGGTCGCTCGCGAAGATCCTCGGCGTCATGGGCCTCCTCTGGGGCGTCATCATGACCATCCTCTCGCTGTTCATCGGCGTGATGGGCGGCATGATGGGTGGCGTCGGGATGATGGGCGGCGTCGAGATCCTCGTGTGGCTCGTCGGGGCCCCAATCTACGGCGTCGTCACCGGCGCGATCACGGCCATCGTCTACAACGCCGCGGCCAGCCTGATCGGCGGCCTCGAACTCGAACTCGCCTGAGCACGGGGCTCGAATCGGACGAAGCGCGATATTGGCCGAGACCGAACTCAGCCCATGGCAACTCGCATCTCAGTGACGACAGATACCCGGTCGTCTGTTGCAGAGACACCTGGCGACACCCTGTTCGGTCGATTCTACGAGGTGCGTGTGGACTCGGTCGACGCTATTCGAACACAACGCGAGCGAGAGCGCGAACCCGGATCTCGCTGACTGTAAGACCGATTCGCCTTTTAGCGGCGAGTGTCACACCCACTCTATGAGCAGATTCTCGGACGTCCCTGACCAGTACGACCCCGATGCGGTGGAGTCGCGGGTGTTCGACTACTGGGACGAGGTGGACGCCTACGAGCAGACGAAGCAGCATCGCGAGGACGGGGAGGATTTCTTCTTCGTGGACGGCCCACCCTACACGTCTGGTGCGGCGCACATGGGGACGACGTGGAACAAGTCCGTGAAGGACGCCATCATCCGGTACAAGCGGATGCAGGGCTACGACGTGACGGACCGGCCGGGCTACGACATGCACGGCCTCCCGATCGAGACGAAGGTCGAGGAGGAGCTCGGGTTCGAGTCCAAGAAGGACATCGAGGATTATGGAGTTGAAAACTTCATCGAGAAGTGCAAGGCGTTCGCGAACCGGAACCTCGACGCGATGGACGAGGACTTCAAGTCCTTCGGGGTGTGGATGGACTGGGACGACCCCTACAAGACCGTCGACCCCACGTATATGGAGGCGGCGTGGTGGGGGTTCAACCGGGCGCACGAACGCGGCCTCGTCGAGCGCGGGAAGCGCTCCATCAGTCAGTGTCCGCGGTGTGAGACCGGGCTCGCGAACAACGAGGTCGAGTACGAGGACGTCGAGGACCCCGCGATCTTCGTGACGTTCGACCTCGACGACCAGGAGGGCAGCCTCGTCGTGTGGACGACGACCCCCTGGACGATTCCCGCGAACGAGTACGTCGCAGTGGACGAGGCGCTCACGTACCAGAAGGTCCGAGCGAGCAAGGACGGCACCGAAGACGTCCTCTACGTCGCCGAGGAGTGCGTCGAGGACGTGCTGACGGCCGGTCGGTACGACGACTACGAGGTCCTCGACTCCTTCCCGGGCGCGAAGATGCTCGGCTGGACGTACGAACACCCGCTCGCCGAGGAAGTCCCCGACAACCCGACCGGCGAGGCTGGGACGGGCGAGGTCTATCACGGCGACTGGGTGGAGGCCGACCAGACCGGGCTCGTGCACAGTGCGCCCGGGCACGGGGAGGAGGACTTCGAGCGCGGCCAGGAACTCGACCTCCCGATCTTCTGTCCCGTCGGGAAGAACGGCGTGTTCACCGCCGAGGCGGGCAAGTACGAGGGCGAGTTCGTCCGCGAGGCGAACGATGCCATCATCGAGGACCTCTCACGGAAGGGCAACCTGCTCGCGAAGGACACCATCGAACATAGTTATGGACACTGCTGGCGCTGCGACACGGGCATCATCCAGATCGTCACCGACCAGTGGTTCATCACGATCACGGACGTGAAGGACGAGCTCCTCGAGAACATGGAGGACTCGGAGTGGCACCCCCAGTGGGCCCGCGACAACCGCTTCCGGGACTTCATCGAGAACGCCCCCGACTGGAACGTCAGCCGGCAACGCTACTGGGGCATCCCCTTGCCGATTTGGGTTCCCGAGGGCTGGGATGGTGACATGGCGGACGTGCTCGTCGTCGGCACCCGCGAGGAGCTCGCGGACCTCGCAGACCAGGACCTCGACCCCGAGACCGTCGACATCCACAAACCCACCGTCGACGACGTCACCATCACCCAGGATGGCGTGACCTACGAGCGCGTCCCCGACGTGTTCGACGTGTGGCTCGACTCCTCCGTCGCGACCTGGGGCACCCTGAACTACCCCGAAGTCGAGGCGGACTTCGAGGAGCTCTGGCCCGCCGACCTCATCGTCGAGGCGCACGACCAGACCCGGGGCTGGTTCTGGAGCCAGCTCGGCATGGGCACCACCGCGATGGGCGAGGTCCCCTACCAGGAGGTCCTCATGCACGGCCACGCCCTCGACGAGAATGGGCGAAAGATGTCGAAGAGCGTCGGGAACATCGTGCAGCCCGGGGAGGCCATCGAGCGCCATGGCGCCGACGCGATGCGCGCCTTCCTCCTCTCCCAGACCCCGCAGGGCGACGACATGCGGTTCTCCTGGGAGGAGATGGCGAACGTCAAACGAGACCTCAATATCCTCTGGAACGTCTTCCGCTTCCCGCTCCCCTACATGCGGATGGACGACTTCTCGCCAAGCGTGCCGACAACGTCGGCACGAGACCGAGGCGGTGAAACCGCCGAGGCAGGCGTCTCGGTCGAGGACGTCAGCCTCGAGCGCGAGGACCAGTGGGTGCTCTCCCGCCTCCAGAAGGTCAAGCACGACGCCGACGAGCACTGGGACGACTACCAGATCCATCGCGCCCTCAACGACGTCATCGACTTCCTCGTCGAGGACGTCTCACGCTACTACGTCCAGCAGGTCCGCGAGCGCATGTGGGCCGAGGAGGACAGCGAGTCGAAGACGGCTGCCTACGCCACCCTGTACAAGGTCCTGCACGAGATAGTTCGGATGCTCGCGCCGTACGCGCCCTTCGTCACCGAGGAGATCTACAACCACCTCACCGGGGACGACGAGCACGATACGGTGCACATGGCTGACTGGCCGGACGTCGAGGAGCGCTACCGTCAGCCCGCCCTCGAGGACCAGATCGCCGTCGTCCGCGAGATCGAGGAAGCCGGGAGCAACGCCCGCCAGCAAGCAGGAAGAAAGCTCCGCTGGCCGGTCACGCGAGTGGTCGTCGCGGCGAAGGAGGACCGCGTCGTGAACGCGGTGCGTGAGCACTCGGACCTCGTCGCCGAGCGCCTGAACGCCCGCGAGGTCGAACTCGTCGACCCCGACGAGGCGTGGGGCGAGCTCGACTACTCCGCGAACGCGGACATGAGCGTGCTCGGCCCCGCCTTCGGCGGCGACGCCGGCCAGATCATGAACGCCCTCAACGAGGCGAGCGTCGACTCCCCCGACCTCGACGCCCTCGAAGAGAGCGTGGAAGCCCAGACCGGGCTCGACGTCCAGCTCACCCCCGAGATGGTGGAGTTCGTCGAGGATGTCCCCGACGACATCGCCGCCGCCGCATTCGATGGCGGCACCGTCTACGTCGACACCGAACTCGACGAGGACGTCGAGAGCGAGGGGTACGCACGCGAGGTCATCCGGCGCGTCCAGGAGTTGCGGAAGGACCTCGACCTCGACATGGACGCCGAGATCCGGCTGGACGTCGAGGTGTTCGACGACCGCGTCGCGAAGCTCGTGAGCCAGCACGAGGCCCTCGTCACCGAGGAGACCCGTGCGACGGAGCTCACGGAGCTCGACGACCCCGACGTCCGCGAGGAGTACGACGTCGAGGGCGTGACGATGCGGCTCGGCGTGAAGAAACTGTAGAAGCCCCCGCTACTCCGTAGTCAAACGGATTGCTCGTCGACGACCAGCGGGAGACCGTGCCGGGTGGAAGACCACTCACCCGGTGTCGACGTACCCCTTCGCCTGTGTCGCAATCCTGTCAGTGAAGGAGTTCGTCAGCGTGCCCTGTTTGTGGCCCACGTCGGTTGTCTTCAGGGTCGCAAGCAACCATGGAGAGCAGTAGGTCGTCTGATCTGGCATCGAGCCGGATTCGAAGGTCGATGGCGTAATCTGGTGGTTGTCGGGATAGTCGGATCACGTGCAGGCGACGGTGAGGAGGTCACCAGGGAACGGCATGCAGCTATCCGAGATGACGAGCCACGGACGGGGAGTGCCACCGTTCTTGAACGGGTCCGGCGCAAAGACGAGATCGCAACGCGTGACCCGACGCATCAGCGGTCTTCTGCGACAGACTCCCACGCCTCGACGTCGAACTCTTTCCCGTCGTAGTCGGCCGCTGCAGCGTCCGTCAACACCACACCACTCCGATTCGCCACATATGCGTCGTCGATGGCCCAGTACGTGTTCCGATGCACCACCACCCCTCTCGCCTCAAGTCGGTTGAGGGTCGGCCCGATGCTCCCCCGGGGAATGCCGGTTTCTTCGGCGATCTCCTTCTGTCGGAAGGCGTGGTCCTGGTGCTGGAGCAGGAAGTCAACGATGGTCTCGGCGTTGGTGCCGGGGCTCACGCCACTATCGTCCAACACCTCGAATCGGTCTTTCGTAATCGGCATTGGGCCACTCACCTCCTAGTAGCGCCGGCTCGTATAAATCTGTATCGACGTACATCATTTTGTATCAGAATGTATCAGCCGGTAGGATGCTCGTGTCGCGGTTCGTACAGTAGTATGTACCGAATCGACACATGTTACCGCCACTCGGCGGAACCGTAACTGAAGCAACGCTACGTTGAGCCAACGGGAACGAACGCAATCAACTGGTGGATTCGCCAGGTTCGACGAGGTTGATCGGGTTCCCGTAGAGGTCGGCGATCATCGCGCTGGTACCCCATTCGACGTCCTCGGGGTCGCTGAGAATTTCGACGTCGCGGTCGCGGAGCGTTTCGACCGTCGCCTCGCAGTCGTCGACCTGGAAGACGATCGTCGGTGAGTTCCCGATCTGGTCGCGGAGGTCGGCGGCGTGGTCGTCGCCGTGGATGGTCTCGTTGGGCTCCTGGAGGACGATGCGGACGTCGTCCTGGTCTGGCGGGGAGATGGTGAGCCAGCGGAACCCCTCGTCGAACTCTGCGTCGTCGCGGACGACCATATCCAGGGTCTCGGTGTACCAGTCGCGGGCCTCGTCGAGGTCGTGGACGGGGAGCGTCACGTGGGTCAGGCGTGTGAGCATACCGCGTGGACGCGCCCGGGCCGGAAATAGGTGGGTGGCGGTTGCGACTACTGGCGGACGGCGGTGTGTTCGAGGGTGCCGATGCCCTCGATCTCGACCTCGACCCTGTCCCCGTCCTCGAGCGGGCCGACGCCCTCCGGGGTGCCGGTGGCGATGACGTCGCCGGGTTCGAGCGTGAGGTAGGTCGTGATCTCCTCGATGAGTTCGGGGATGGAGAAGATGAGATGTTCGAGACTGGAGTCCTGGCGGGGCTCGCCGTTCACGCGGAGCTGGATGCTGGCGTCGTCCGGAACGTCCGCGGGGTCCGCCAGCACCGGGCCCATCGGGGCCGCGCTGTCGAACGCCTTCCCGCGGATCCAGTTCTGCTCCTCGCGCTGGTCGTCGCGGTTCGAGACGTCGTCGAAACACGTGTAGCCCGCGACGTACGCCATCGCATCCTCGGCGGCGACGTTCCGGGCTTGCTCGCCGATGGCGACGGCGAGCTCGGCCTCGTGGTCGACGCGCTCCTTCCCTTCGGGGAGGGGAATCGCGTCGCCGTGGCTGGCAACGGCGTTCGGGCCCTTCATGAAGAGGAGTGGTCGGTCGGGCACCTCGCCGCCCATCTCGGCGGCGTGCTCGGCGTAGTTCCGCCCGATGCAGATGATCTTCGTCGGCTCGCTCGGCGCGAGCACGTCGACGTCGTCCCAGTCGTACGTCTGGCCGGCGGCCTCGATGCGGTCGTCGTCCGTCACGGTCCCCGAGCGGGTGCGGCCCGCGGGGTCCCGGAACCTGACTCGTGCCATACAGGGTGGTCACCGGACGACAGTAAAACGGCGTCGCTCGGCGACGCGTTTGCCGGCCGGACGGGGAGAGAACCAGCGACAGTGAAACAGAACGAGGGAGTCAGTCGAGCCAGCCCGCGAGGGTCGGGGCGGCGGAAACGCGGCTGACGGGCCGTTCGATGGTGTCGGTGCCGATGATCTCGGAGACGCCGGCGTTCGCGAGCTTCAGTCGGGCGTTCGCGGCAAGAAGGGGATGGACGCACGCGACCCGGACGGACGCGGGGGCATCGAGGCAGCCGATGGCCTCGCTCATGGTCGAACCGGTGGCGACGATGTCGTCCACGACGACGACGTCACGGCCCGCGACCTGGACGTCGCTCGGTGCGACCTCGACCTCGCTTCCCGAGTGGCGGGTCTTCTCGAAGTAGTCGACAGCGCCCACACCGTAGGCGTCTCGGACGCTCTGGGTGAGGTGCTGGGCGCTGGCGTCGGGCGCCAGGAACACGGGGTCGGCGAGGTCGTCCGGGAGAGGAGCCGCGAGTGCGGGTGCGGCGTCGACGGCTGCGGCGGCGTCGACGTCGAAGTACTCGAGGATGCCGCGCTCGTGTGGGTTCACCGTGATGACCTCGTCCGTCCCCGACGAGATGGCGCGCGCCATCGCGCGGGCCGAGACGGGATGGCCGGGCTCGAACGCCTCGTCCTGGCGGGCGTACCCCATGTAGGGGAGGACGGTGACGACGTGGTCCGCGCCCGCCTCCCGGACGGCGTCCTGGAGCAAGAGGAGTTCGACGTGGCTCGCGTCGTCGACGGTGCTCGCGACGACGATGGCGCGCCCCTCGACGGGCGGCACGGTTACGAGCTGTTCGCCGTCCGGGAACCGCTCGAACTCGACGCGTGCGAGGTCCTCGCCGAGTTCCGCCGCGAGCGACGCGGCGAGACCCTGGCTCTCGGACCCACTGACTATCATGGGAGAAGGGTCGGGTGCCGGTGGTTTAGCTATTGTTCTCTGCCGTCGCCACAGGAGGCCGGTTACTCGCTCGTCGTCGTGGTCGTCGGCTCGTCGCAGGTCTCCGACTCGGGGAGGTCGCAGTCGCCCGTGAACCAGACGCCGAGCGAGCCGCCGGAATCGACCTCGACGCTCGCCTGGTAGCAGTCGGCCTGGTCGCCGCCCACGACGGTGGAGCGCCACTTCGTCGCGTCGTCGAGGCGTGCGAGAATCCGGAACTCCCCGGTGTCGTCGCCCCACGTACACGAGAGGTTCGCTCGACTGGTGCGGGCGGAGGGTGCGGACGCGAGCGTGTGGCTCGACCAGTGTACGATGTCGCCGCCACGCTTCACGATGACGTGAACGACGTGGTCGCGGTCGTCCTCGTTCTTCACGGACAGCCGGGCGAGCCGGACGTTCGACCCGCCGCCGCTGCCGCCCGAGCTCGCGGGGTTCGAGATGCACCCGGCCGTCGCCACCGTCGCGAGGCCGCCGAGTACCGCGCGTCGCTTCATACCCAATGGGTCCGGGACAGCGACCAATCAACCTTCCCCACCAGCGTCTGACGGCCGGCAGACGGTCGTCGGCTCCGCCGTTCTGGGGCCCGGCGCCCGGCAGTCCTGTCGGTCGTAAGGTACTTTTCGGCAGGCGTGGAGTATCGCCCATCGATGGCGACCCCAACCGAACGGGAGCACCCCCACCGCGTCCAGCTCCTCCGGGAGCTCGGGGAGACGAGCCTCGATCCGGTTTCGGACCGCGAGGCGGTGTGTCGCGACCTGCGTGAACGCGGCCACGACGAGTTCGCAGACTACCTCGGCCGGCTCCCGGAGCGAACCTATCGGTCCGTCGTCGCCGACGCGCTCGACCGAACACCCCAAAATCGGTAACCCACAACCGGGGCCGAGTCCCCGATACGCATCCCGATAGCCAGGGGGTTCTGCCACCACTGATCGACTCCTCAGTCCGTCTCGGTCACGACCGCGATCGCGACGGCGTCCGGGAGCCCGAGCGTTCGACTGTACCAGCCGTCGTCCCGACGAAGGAGGAATGTGCCATCACGTGTGATGGCGTAGTCCCGGGGGCCGTGGGCGACGTCCGTGACCGTTCCGGGGACGTCGTGTTCGACCCACTCGCCACCCCGATGTTCGTAGAATACCTCGTCCGTGGCGGTGTGGCCGCGACCGACCCGGCCCCGGTTCGGCGTGATCTCGACAGCCCGGAAGTCGCCGTCGAGGACGTCCAGCCAGCCGTTTCCAAGGCGATAGAGCCCGTCTGCGGTCGCGGCGTGCGGAACGCTGCCGGCGGCGACGTCGTGGGCGTCGTCGAGGCCAGCGGGCTGGAGACCGTCCGTGGTGAAGCGGTGGACGCCGTCGCGTGCTGCGACGAGGTCGCCGTCGAGCGCCCGTATCTCGGCGTCGACCGTCGCGAGGGCCTCCCACTCGCCCACGGGCTCACCGTTCTGGTCGACAGCGCCAGCCCATCGCGCGATGCGGCCATCGGCGTCGGCGGCGATGAGGTCGTCGTTGCGTCCAACGGCAACGGCCGATCCGAAGCCACTGGCGGTGAGGGTGTCGAGGCCGCCGAGTAGCACATCCTCGTCGGTCGCGACCGCGACGCCACCGCCCACCGCCGGCGGAATCGGTGCCACGTCCCGCGCCTCGACCTGCACCGCGAGCCCGAACTCACCGACCTGCTCGCCGCTCACCGAGACGCGCGCGACGCCCATCCCCGTCGCGACGGCGAGGTCCACGGCACCCGACTTGTCGCCGTACACGCGCTTCTCGTCGATGGAGATGTCGTCGTCGCTCATTGCCCCACGTCGGGACCGCGAACGCGGAAAACGTTCCGGTCACGCGGCGAGCCCTGTCGGCGGAGCCCCCGCCCGTCGCATCGAAACCCATACGGCCCTGAACCCCCGAGACCGGGTATGCAACGACGGGAGGTGCTCGCCGGCGTCTCGGGGCTCGCCGGCATCGGGACGCTCGGCGCGTACGGCCTCGGAGTCTTCGACGACCCACCGTTCACGCTGAAGGTCTACAACGCAGATGGTGACGAGACGGACGTCACCTGCGACCTCCCCGACGACTTCCTCGCCGACAAACCAGTGCTCTCGGAGCTCGTCGACGACGCCCGCGACAACTCCGCCACCGAGCCGGCAGCCCGCGGCATCTCCCGGGACCGCGCCGCCGCCATCCTCAGCGACCTCGAATCGAACTGCGAGACCACCGGCGGCCTCTACGACATCCAGGGCGAGTGGTTCTTCATCAGCATCTCCGGTGAAGCCCACGGCCACAGCGGCGAGGGCGGCGACAGCCACAGCCACTGACCAGTGAGAGAAGAAGGTTACACAGCGTCCGAGACGGCAGCCAGCGTCACGCGTTCAGGCCCCAGTCGACGTCCTCCTCGACGACCGAACGCTCCCGCTCTGCGCGCTCCACCTTCGTGCGCCCGACACGTTCGATCGCGTCCTCGCGGTCGAGTTCCCCCTCGAAGTACCGTGAAAGTACAACATCCACCCACAGGTCCTCGATGCCACGTTCGAGGGCGCGTTCGAACACCGCGGACTCAGTGAGGTCGCCTGCCTCCGCGATTTGGCGAACACGCTCGGAAATCTCGGCGGCCATGGATCCTAGTTAGCCGGCATCGGTCATAAAACCGCGTCCGTAGTCCGGTACCGGAAATGCGCATCGGTGAGGGACACGTCCTCGCCTTGTCAGCTTCCCGTTCGACATTCCTTTGTCGGGGGCTCCCGACTCCTCGAGTATGAAGGTGTTCGGGTCGAGTGGGACGCGGGGCGTGGCGAACGTACAGCTCACGCCGTCGTTCGTGCTCGACGTGGCGCGTGGGGCGGGGACGGTGTGGCGTGCGGACCGCGTCGCCGTCGGCCGGGACACGCGGGTGACGGGTCGGATGCTCGCAAACGCGGCGGCGTCCGGGCTCGCGAGCACGGGGTCGAGCGTCGACCGACTCGGCATCATCCCGACCCCGGGCCTGCAGGCGTACTGCGCCCGCGAGGGGATCCCGGGCGTGATGATCACCGCGAGCCACAACCCGCCCGAGTACAACGGCGTGAAGCTCGTCGGCGACGACGGCGTGGAGCTCTCGGTGAGCGACCTGGAGCGCGTCGAGCAGAAGGTCCTCACGGACGACTACGAGCCGGCGCCATGGAACGAGGTCGGGGACGACCACTGGGTCGAATCCGCCCGCGACGAGTACGTCGAGGAGCTCCTGGCGAACGTCGACCGGGACGCCATCGCCGACGCCGACCTCACCGTCGCGCTCGACCCCGGGCACGGCGCCGGTTGCCTGACGAGCCCCGAGTTCTACCGCCGACTCGGCTGCGAGGTCGTCACCGTGAACGCCCAGCCCGATGGGCACTTCCCCGGGCGGAACCCGGAACCGGTCGCGGAGAACCTCGCCGACCTCGGCCGCCTCGTCCGGTCCGCCGACGCGGACGTCGGTATCGCCCACGACGGCGACGCCGACCGCGCCATCTTCTTCGACGAGACCGGCGAGTACGTCGAAGGCGACGCCACCCTCGCCGCGCTCGCCGAAGCCGACCTCGAACAGGGCGACGTCACCGTCAGCGCGGTGAACGTCAGCCAACGCCTCGTCGACGTCGCCGACCGCGTCGACGCCGACCTCGAACTCACCCCCATCGGGAGCACCCGCATCATGACCCGCATCCGCCAGCTCGAGAACGAGGACAAACACGTCCCCGTCGCCGGCGAGGGCAACGGCGGCGTCATCTTCCCGCCGTTCGCCCTGGCCCGCGACGGCGCCTACACCGGTGCCCGCTTCCTCGAACGCCTCGCCGACACCACCGTCAGCGACCTCGTCGACCCCTACGACGAGTACTACAACGTCCGCGTGAACATCGACTACGACTCCGACGCCGAACGCGACGCCCTCCTCGCCGCCGCCGAAGAACACGCCCTCGACGCCGACGCCCAGCGCACCACCATCGACGGCTACCGGCTCGACTACGGCGACGCCTGGGTGCTCGCCCGACCATCCGGCACGGAACCCGTCGTCCGCATCTACGCCGAAGCCACCACCCACGAACGAGCCGAGGACCTCGCGAACGGCTTCGCCGCCGACCTCCGCGCCGCAAAAGCGAGCGTCTAACCCGTTTTCAGAAAGCGGTTATGCGTACTCGTCGAGCGCGTCCCGGACCGCCTGGAGCTCGCGCTTCGCGTCGGCGAGGTCGTCCTCGACGGCGCCGGAGCGCAGGCGGTCGCGGTCCTCCGCGGTGAGTTCGTCGCGGGCGATAGCTGCTCGTCGGATGTCGTCGAACCGGTCGGTTCGCGCGAGCTGCTGGACGTCGCGGAGCCGCGCGACCGCGTCCTCGTCGGCGAACCGGCCGACGAGCGAGATCAGTTCGTCGACACGGCGGGCGACGAGCGACGCCTCACCTGGTGGCCAGTCGAGCGTGAACGGGTCGGCCGAGAGGCCGTCGAGGTAGGTGCGGTTCCCGCCGACGACGCGTTTGAAGGAGGCGGGGTCGTCGACGAAGTGCTGGAGCTTCGACCGCGAGAAGCCGGCGAGTTCGAGGAGGCGGGGGACGGGGTCCGTCCCGACGGCGTGGGATTCGACGTAGTGCGCGAGATCCTCGGGCGGCGAGGCGACGTCGACGAGTGGGAACGCCGTCGCCCGGTCGAAGATGTCGAGGACGGCCCGAACCGGGGCGTCGTCGAGGTACTGCTGGAAGTCGGACTGGACGGCGTCGTTGTAGGCGTCGATCGGGTCGCGGAGGTCGTCGACGGGGGCGTCGAGGTCTGCGTCACCGAGCTCCCGGACGCGTTCGAGGTGCTGGATGCGGTCGCGGAGGTCGCTGCGTCGTTCCTTCGCGTCGGAGACGGCCTGTCGGTGGTCGTTCCGGGCGGTCTCGAGCTGGTCGAGGCGGTCGACGAGGTCGCGGGCCGCAGTGAGGTCGTCGCGGGCACGCTCGAAGTCGCTCGTGGAGAGCCGGCGCTTCTTGAAGTCCTCGAGCCAGCCCTCGAAAACGTCGCGCTCGGGAAGGTCCTCCGGGAGGTTCTCGACGAACGCGACGAGGTCGTCCTGGAAGGCGAGGTAGGACTCGAAGTCGCCGGTGCCGGTCGCGCGCTCCTCGTACTGGTCGAAGAGCCGGTGGGTCTCGTCGAGTGCGTCACGGAGGGCGACGAGTCGGTCGCGGCCGACGTCCTCGACGGCGTCCCGGGCGTCCTCGCGGGCGGCCCGGGTGTCCCGGAGCCGATTCACGACTGCGGGGTCGTCGGTAGCGGTGCGACCGACGTAGTCAGACATGGCCCGGGCTACGGCGACGCGCGCTGTAGGTCTTGTGCTCGCCGCACGGTCAGCCGGACGACCTGCGTGCTGTCAGTCGTAGACCTCGTCAGAATCGAAGGCGCGTTCGCCGACGACCTCGCCGTCGATGGTGCGGTGGAAGCACGAGTAGTAGCCGGTGTGGCAGGCGCCGACCGACTGGTCGACGACGTAGAGGAGGGCGTCCCCGTCGCAGTCGACGCGCACCTCCTCGACCGCCTGGGTGTGCCCGCTCGACCCGCCCTTCTCCCAGAGTTCGTCGCGGGAGCGCGAGTAGTAGTGCGCGCGACCGGTCTCCACCGTCTGCTCGACCGCCTCGCGGGTCGCGTACGCGAGCATCAGGACGGTGCCGTCGTCGGCGTCCTGTGCGACCACCGGCACGAGTCCATCCTCGCCGAAATCCAGGTCCACACCGAGATCCATGGTCGTGCTTCGGGCAGCGACGGGTTAGGGGTTACTCCTGCGGCAGCGTGCCTGGGTCGAGAACGCGCCGGAGGACGCGAGTCAGGCGATACCGAGGGTGAGCAGGAGCGCGTAGAGGATGTCGCCGAACGTGAGCGCGACGACGAGGCCGACGAACGTCGGGACGATGAACGGGACGCCGGGCGTCACCCAGACCTCGTCCTGTTCGCGTACGGCCTCGATGCCGCCCCGGAGCTTCTCCGGGGTGGTTCCGTAGGCGGAGCCCTCGATGCTCCCGAGGAACGCCGAGGCGCCCCATGGGTCCGGGCCGCCGTCGGGTTCGGCGGCTGGCTCGGGCGTCACCGGGGGTTCCCGCATATCGATCTCGGGCTCGATGCGGCCGTCGCCGGGGTCGTTCGGCTCGTCCGGGAGCGTCTCCGGGTTGCGGAGCGCCTCGTGCGCCCGGAGGTCGGTGAGTGTGAGCCCCCGCCAGCGGAGGTACATGCGGAGGGCGTCGAGGTCGAGGCCGTTCCGCGTGAAGCCGTCCGGGTCCTCCAGGAGGCTGCCGTGGGTCTCGGGGAGCTGGTCGACGGGGACGGCGCGGCCGATGAAGATCAGTGGGGAGACCTCGCCCATCGAGAGGTTCCGGACGGCGAGCACGAGCGGGTAGCCGAGCGCGAGGATGACGGTGTTCGTCAGGACGGTGAGGCTGAACACGCCGATGTCGCTGTGGAAGAACGGGAAGACCGTGCGCCCGACGATGTAGGTCGGATAGGTGGGGAGGAGGACGGCGAGCATCATGAACGCCTTCGCGTCCGCCCCGCCGAACCCACCGAAGTACCAGAACGCGTACGTCAGGGGGATGACGAGGAAGACGCTCAACGCCACCCGAACGAGGAAGAGGCGGAACGCGACGCCACCGCCGCCTGCGGCGAGCTGGAACGCCTCGTACCCGAGCAGCGCGACCGCCAGCACCAGCAACGGGTACCAGAGGTCGTTGGGTACGCGGCGCGTCTCGATGTCGCGGTACGCCGCCCAGCCCAGCGCGGGGACGGCGACGAGTCGGACGATGTCGACCAGCGGCGTCGGCACTATGCGAAGAAGGATAGGCGATGTTGCTTAGGTGTTGCCCTTGCAGTCTCGCGCGTGAGAAACGGAAGAGACCCGTTTAGATGACGCGGTTCTGGAGGTAGTCCAGGTGCTTCGCGTTGTAGACGATCTTCACGGTGTCGGCGGCGGGGCTGCCGATGCACGTGAGGCGGACGTTCTTGTCTTCGACCTCCTCGTCGCTGAGGATCTGCTGCATGTCCATGTCGATGTCGCCCTCCTTCACGATGGCGGCGCAGTTCGCACACGCGCCAGCGCGGCAGGAGAACGGCCAGTCGTAGCCCTGGGCCTCGGCGGCCTCGAGGATGTACTCGCCCTCCGCAACGTCGAGCGTGCCGTAATCCTCGTCGCCGAGGCCGGCGTCCGCCGCGTTGTCGAAGAGGTCGTCGTCGTCCATGTCCCACCCGTGGTCGTCCAGTACTTCGTAGTTGAGGTATTCTACGGTCGGCATCACCTCGGCGATTCGAATCCCGCCGGCTTATTACTTGTCGTTCGGCATCACAACGATTTCGGGGCGCCTAGCTCTGCGAGGCAAGAGTGTCGAACGGCATCACGCTACGTGAAGAGCGGGACGAAGCTGAACAGGAGGTAGGACGCGACGGCCGCGATCGACGGTGTGAGCACCCAGAGGATGACGACGCGGCCGGTCGTCGAGGGGTCGAAGAGGTCGGCGGCGGTGAGCTCTTCGGGGCGCTCCTCCCCCATCTCGGGGACCTTCTCGGGGCGTTCGGCGGCGAGCGCGTTCACGGACACCTGGGTCTCGCCCTCCCCACGAACCATGTCGCTCGCACGAACGGTGCGCGTCGCCCGCCCCCAGCCGAGGCCGACGATACACATCGTCGCGGAGACGGCGAGGCTGGCGGGGATGCCGAGGTAGGAGAGGAACGTGATGAGGCTCGCGGAGACGACCTCGACGATGAGCGCGGCGAGCAGCGGGAGGTCCGTGAGGCCGCTGCCGACGGTGTCCAGCGTCCGGCGGGCGATCGTGAACGCGCCCACGCCGATGGCGCCGCCGGCGAGGAGGATGCCGGCGTTCATCGAGAGGTAGCCGCTCCCGACGAGGGGCGCGACGGCGTTCGCCACGTTCGACGCCCCCGCCGAGAACGCCATGTAACACCCGATGACGACGACGAGGACGCTCCCGACGAGTTCGCGTCGGGTCGCCCCAGGTGCGAGCGTCACCGAATACCCATCACGCTCCAGGAGCGACCCCTCGCTCTGGTCGAGCGCGAACCACGCGTCGAGGTATGGGTAGAGGTAGCGGCCGATGACCGCACACACCCAGAAGGCGGCGACGGGGGCGACGAGCCACCAGATGACGATGCGGCCCATCGTCCCCCAGATGAGGGTGTTGCTCGCGGCACCGAGGCCGGCGATGGCGCCCACCGCCGTCATGGAGGTGGAGGCGGGGACGCCGGACAGATTGGACACGAGGAGTGCGCCGCCGACGAAGAACAGCACGGCGACGCTCGCCTCCAGCGTGAACATCGCCTCGGGCACGATCTTGCCGCCCATCGTCTTCACGACGTTCCGGCCGAACGTCCACCCGCCGAGCACGGCGAACCCGGTCATCAGCACCCCGGCGCCGAGCTTGGTCAGGACGTTGCTCCCGACCGCCGGGCCGAACGCGACGCCGGTGGACGACCCACCGATGTTGAACCCGACGAACGCGGCGACAGCCAACCCGGCGACGAGGAGGATCTCGACCACGTCCATCATGTTGTACGCCGCCGGTTTGTGTGTATCCCTTCGCGGACGCCCCGCGACGGTCCTGCCCGATGCGTCATCGCTTTCCCCGCCGTCCCCGAAGCCACGAGCATGAGCTACGAGTCCTTCGAAGTCGTCCCCGCCGTCGACGTGCAGGACGGCGAGGTCGTCCAGCTTGTCCAGGGCGAGCGCGGCACCGGGACGCGCTACGGCGACCCGGTGGAAGCGGCGGAACGCTGGGTCGACGCCGGCGCCAGCACGCTCCATCTCGTCGACCTCGACGGTGCGTTCGAGGGCGAACGAGTCAACGCCCCCGCCATCGAATCTATCCTGGCGGCCGTCGACGTCGAGGTCCAGTACGGCGGCGGCATCCGCACCGCCGACGACGCCCTCGACCTGCTCGACCGGGGCGTGGACCGCGTCATCCTCGGGACCGCCGCCGTCGAGAACCCCGACATCGTCGAGACCGTGAGCGCCGAATACCCCGAGGGCGTCATGGTAAGCCTCGACACGAAGGGCGGCGAGGTCGTCGTCTCCGGCTGGACCGAGGGCACGGGCCTCGACCCCGCCGAGGCCGCCGCCCGCTACGAGGACCTCGGCGCTGGCTCCATCCTCTTCACCGACGTCGACGTCGAGGGCCAGAAGACCGGCGTCCGTTCGGACGTCGTCTCTCGGGTCGTCGACGGTACCAGCATCCCGGTCGTCGCCAGCGGCGGTGTGGCCGACGTCGACGACGTCGTCGCACTCGCCGACGCGGGCGCAGCGGGCGTCGTCGTCGGCACCGCGCTCTACGAGGGCGCGTTCACGCTCCGTGACGCCCAGCACGCCGTCGACTGACCCCTATCGTGTCACCACCGTTTCGCTTCCCGGTGCGCAAGGGATATGCCGGTAGACCGCCCGGGTACGACACGACGTGACGACGCCACTGACGCTCGCCACCTACAACGTCCGCTACGACACCCCGAAGGACGACGCGCGCTGGTCCGACCGCCGCGACCGCGTCATCTCGACCCTCCGGGACCTCGCACCGCACGTCGTCGCACTCCAGGAACCCCTCGAACACCAGCTCGCCGACCTCGCCGACGCCCTCCCCGACCACGAGTTCTACGGTGTCGGCCGCGAGGACGGCGACAGCGAGGGCGAGTACGTCCCCATCGGCGTCGACACCCGGCGCCTCGAGGTCGAGGACTGGGACACCTACTGGCTCTCCGAGACCCCCGACGAACCCGGCAGCACGTCCTGGGACGCCGAATACCCCCGGATCGCGACCAGCGTCGACGTTGAAGACCGCGAGACCGGCGACCGATTCCGCGTCCTCGCCGTGCACTTCGACCACCAGAGCGCCGAAGCCCGCGAACAGGCCGCCGCACTCGTCGCCGAACGCGCCCGCGACGCCGACATCCCCCTCATCGTCGCCGGCGACCTCAACTGCGGCCCCGACGACGCACCCGTCACCGAGATCCGGGAGAACGGTGGCCTCCGCGACGCCCGCCGCCACGCACCCGACCCCGACGGACCCGCCGAGACCTTCCACGAGTGGACGGGGGACGCCCACGAACGCATCGACTACATCTTCCTCCCCGACAGCGCCGACGTCCTCGCCTACCGAACCATCGACGCCGACGCCCCGTATCCGAGCGACCACTGGCCGGTCGTCGTGGACGTCGCGTTCTGAGTCGTCGGTTACCAGTCGTCCAGTCTCGACGCGAGTTCCTGGACGTCGTACGCATCGAAGCCACCCGCCTGTTCGAACCGAGAGAGTGTCGCCTCGACGCTGATGGCCGGAACGCCACACGTCACCATGAGTCGACTCGCCAGCAAGGCCTGTGAATCCGGGTCGTTCTTGATCCTGTACCCACGTCTCGGGTAGTATTCGACGTAGGATTCACGAACCAGTTTGTGCAGCAGCCGCCGTCCTCGCCCCCGCTTCGAGGAGTCGAGTCCGTACCGCAATACTCGCTCCGTCGGAACGGGGTCTCCCCAGCCGTGTTGGCGACAGATCGCCCAGAGCAGATTGCACTTCAGCCGACACGCGGACATACCCCACTTCGCCGCGCTATCCCGGATAAACTCGACCAAAAATCTAATTAGACATTTCTGTCCAATAGGTTTTACACTGATGGCGCCGTAGTCGCTGCTATGAGCGAAACGGCTGACGAAACCGACTACGACCCTGCACGCGACGAGCCACACGACACCGGTTGGAGTGTCCTCACGGGGAACCAGAGCGTCGTCGAGATGATAGACGCCATCATGTACAATCCGACACGCGAGTTCACAAAAACCGAACTCGCCGAACGGGCCGACGTGAGCCGCCAATCCGTCTACAACCACATCGACAAGCTGGTCTACCTCGACATCCTCGAAGCCGTCCCCGAAACCAGCCCCCAGCGCTACCGCTTCGACCACAAGAGCGAGGTCAGCGAGGCCATCATCCGGCTCGAAGGCGCGATGAACCGGAAGGGACCGAACGCGTAGTCGTGGTCGTGCGAACCGCTGCCACGAGACCCGAACGACCTTGTACGCGGACGCCGACCCCGAGAGTATGAGCGACGCGGACCGCACCAGCGCCGTCTCCCGGGAGACGGCCGAGACGAGCATCGACGTGACCCTCGACCTCGACGGGGATGGCGAGAGCACCGTCGACACCGGCATCGGATTTCTAGACCACATGCTGACCTCGTTCGCGAAGCACGGGCTCTTCGACGTGACCGTGCAGTGCGACGGCGACCTCGAGATCGACGACCACCACACCATCGAGGACGTCGCCATCGTGCTCGGCGAGGCGTTCGACGAGGCTCTCGGCGACAAGCGTGGCATCGTCCGGTACGCCGACCGCCGCGTCCCCCTCGATGAGGCCGTCGCGAGCGTCGTCGTCGACGTCTCCGGCCGCCCACTCTACCGATTCTCGGGGGAGTTCAGTCAGGACCGCGTCGGCGAGTTCACGAGCGTCATGGCGAAACACTTCTTCCGGAGCTTCGCCCACAACGCGGGCCTCACGCTCCACTGCGAGGTCACGGGCGAGAACGCGCACCACGAGATCGAGGCGCTGTTCAAGGCGAACGCCCGAGCCCTCGACGACGCCACCCGCATCGACGACCGGCGAAGCGACGTCGCGAGCACGAAAGGACAGCTCTAGCCGCAGAGCCGAAACTACCCGCTTACGCCGTCTGCAGCCCGCTCTCCGTCTCCACGAACCGTCCCTCCTTTATGGCGAAATCGATGGCGGCCTCAACCTCCGACGCCCCGAGACCGTACGCGCTCGTCGCGAGCTCCTCCAGGTCCCGCCGCACGATGCCCGACTCGCGGTTCTCGACGAGCCGCACGACCTTCCCGTAGCCCTCGGGTCGCTCGATCCGTTCGGGTTTCTCGGCCGGTTCCGCGGTCGTGCCCTCGGTCGCCGCCTTCGTCTCCTCCGTCAGGTCGGGCTCCGGGGTGGGCTCCGGCTCCGGTGATGGTTCCGCCGATGGCGTCGGTTCGGGCTCCGGAGATGGCTCCGGTTCCGGCGATGGTTCGGCGGCCGGCTCTGGGGACGGCTCGGCCGACGGCTCTCGTTCGGGATCCGGCGCGGCTGACTCGATGCCGTCGGCGGTCGCACCGCCCGTCTGCCCCGCTCCGGCCGAACCCCCCGAACCGCCCGGAATCGCATCGAGTAGCGGGTCGACCACTGAGGCGAGCGTGTCTCGGCAGCCATCACAGAGGACCATCCGGCGCGACGAGACGCCCGGCAGGTCGCCCGGCACGACCTCGTAGACACCGGCGGCCTCCCCGCCACAGAAATCACACGTACTGAGTTCGCGCATACCTCGACCGTGGAGTGGGGGCGACGTATGCTTTCGGACACGGACTACGCCAGGGAGGGGGCGAAATCGTTATCCAGAATCGGCAGTCCGGTCGAGCCACTCGCGCCACGTTTCGGTGCCCCGTCGACCGTCGGTCGTCATCGCGCCGTCTCGCACTCGGCCGGCGACGACCCCGGGAACGGGGAGTCGGAACGTCGGTCGCCGGACTCCGCGGACGGATTGCCATTGAGCGGCGAGTTCGGCGAGTTCGAGCGTCTCGGGGCCGCCGAGGTCTGGAGCGCGGTCCTGCGGCGGGTCGTCGACGAGTTCGACGAGCCGATCCGCGACCTCCCGCGCGGCGACGGGCTGGAGGCGCCACCGCGTGGGGAGCGGCCAGATCGGCGCCCAGCGGAGTGTCTGGAAGGCCCCGTCGAAGAAGGCGTGGAACTGGGTCGCTCGTTGGATGGTGGTCGGGAGGTCGTGGGCGTCGACAACGTCCTCGGCGGCGAGCTTGTGGCGGTAGTACGGGTTCCAGCCGTCCGCCCACGCGTCGATGCCGACGATGGAGACGTAGACCAGGTAGTCGACATCGGCGTCCTCGGCCGCGGCGAGGAGTCGTCGGGTTCCACCGACGTCGACCGGTTTCGAGTTCCGAGGGTCTGTCGCCGCGTGGACGATCGTGTCGACGTCGTCGACGGCTGCCGCGAGGCCGGTGCCCTCCGTCAGATCGGCCTGCACCCACTCGCGGTCGCTCTCGGGTGGAAGCTGCGATGGCTGGCTACTCATGCGGCGAACGGTGAACCCGCGTGTCGAGAGACGGTCAGTGACCAGACTCCCGAGATGGCCGGTGGCGCCGGTGACCAGGACCCGAGTCATGGCGCGTCACACAGTTCCAGGCGAGTGGTCGGTCGGGATGGGCTGGTGGACATAGCTAGGGCTCTGGGGGCGAACACCGAGTCAGTTGAGCCGGATTGGCCCGGGTGAGTTAAGTAGATAGCGTGGGCGGTTGAGGACATGCAGCACGTGCGGTTGACGTTCAGTGCGGGCGGCCGAGAGGCGGACGTCCACCCCATGTACGGCCTGCTCACGAACGGGGCGTGCGTGGACCGGGCGAGCGCGCTCCAGTGGAACTTCACCGGGAGCCAGTTCGGCATCCTGCACTACGTCGAAGGCGACCGGGAGGCGTTCGTCGAACAGGTCGAGGCTATCCCCGAAGTCGACGGATACGACGTGCTATCGGCCGGATCTGATGTGTTCTATGCCTACATCCGTGACGACGCGACGCCGGAGACTCAGGCCATCTTCTCGGCGTTCATGCAGCAGCCGATGGTCGTCGTCCCGCCGATCGAGTACCGGGACGATGGGGCGTCCTGCTCGGTGTTCGGGCGGGCTGCAGACGTCCAGGTCGTCATCGACCACGTCCCCGCCCCGATGTCGGTCGAGGTCGCGGAGGTCTCGGGGATGGCGGCACTCCCGGGCGTCGTCGAACCGCTCCTCACCGACCGGCAACGGGAGGCGATTGAGACCGCGCTCGCACGCGGCTACTACGAAATCCCCAGAACGGCAAGTCACGAGGACGTCGCCGACGAGATGGGGTGCGCCCCGAGCACCGCCGCCGAACACCTCCGGAAGGCCGAGTCGACGCTCATCCAGGCCGTCATCGACGGCTGACGGACGTAATCGAAGCTCGGGACGGCAGATTTGCACCATGGAGACCCACATCGTTTTCACCGGCGCCCGCCAACGAAGCCATCAGTAGATGTTCGAGGAGATCATGCAGAAGTTCGAGGGGAGTCCGGGCCAGCAGGCCGTCATCCGGCTCCTGCTCGAGCGCGGGTTCTCGGTGAGCGACGAGGGACGCGTGGTCTCCGGCACCATCGAGATCCCGAACACGCAGGTCGCCCGCGAGGCGGGCGTCGACCGCCGCGTGGTGGACACGACGACGGACGCCATCCTGGAGGACGAGGAGCTACGGCGGATCTTCCAGAACATCAGCCAGATTCCGAGCCTGATGGACCTCGCGCCGGTCCTCGACCTCACCGTCATCACGGTCGAGGTGGCGGACGCCGACGAACCCGGCATCGTCGCGAAAGTGACGGGGATGCTCGCCGACCGCGGCATCAGCATCCGGCAGACCATCAGCGAGGACCCCGAGTTCACGGACGAACCCCGACTCCACCTCGTGACGGACCAGGAGCTTCCGGGCGACCTCATCACGGAGCTGATGCAGCAGCCCTTCGTGCGGTCCGTCGAACTCTCCTGACGAACGCACGTCACAGCGGTCCAGCCGAACGAGAATCGAGCCGTCAGTCGCCGACGACGCTGTAGATGATGAAGAGGTAGCCGACGGTCGTGATAGCGTAGTTGACGGTGAGGAGGACGAGGCCGTTCTCGAACCCGGCGAGGAACGCGCTGAACGTCGTCGCGATCGCGGCGGCGACGACGACCGAGAACCCGATGGAGAGGTAGAGCATCTCCTGACGCTCGGTCTTCAGGTACGCGTGGACGGCGAGTCCAACCATGGAGAGTCCGGCGACGACCAGGGTGACGCTGAAGAGCCCGTAGACGAGTTCGAGCGTCTGCGCTGCAACCATTGCAATAGATGTTCGCGGACGGGAAGATAACCCTTTGGGACTTCCTGCGGTCGAATCCGACCCCTGGAAGGCGACGTATGTGTGGCCAGCGACCCGGTTCGTCGCCAGCCTGGTCGCGAGAATCGGGAGGGCTTACTGCCCCCAGCACCCACCGACCACCATGAACGGAGGCACGGGTGACGACACCGCCGGTTCGGACGGCGAGACGTTCGAAACCGTCGCCGAACCCGCGTCGGCGTCGTTCACCGTGCAGGGCTCGGAGTTCATCGGCCACGTCGCCCCCGTCTCGACCCAGGCCGACGCCGAAGCATTCGTCGACGAGGTCGAAGCCGAGTACGCAGACGCGACGCACAACGTCCCTGCGTACCGCGTCCGCGTCGAGTCCGCGGGACCGAGCGGCGGGTTCATGCTCCGCGAGTACTCGAGCGACGATGGCGAACCCAGCGGGAGCGCCGGGAAACCCATCCTGAACGTGCTCCAGGGCCAGGACCTCCAGAACGTCGCGGTCGTCGTCACCCGATACTACGGCGGCACGAACCTCGGCGTCGGCGGCCTCGTCCGGGCGTACTCCAGCGCCGCGAAGGACGCCATCGAGGCCGCTGGCGTCGTCGAACGCCGCCCCCGAGAGCGACTCACGGTCACCGCGGCGTACGACGATTCCGGCACCGTCCGGGGGATCCTCGAATCCGCCGACTGTGAGTTCGACGCCGACTACGGTGAGGCCGCCACATTCGCAGTCGACGTTCCGAAGACCGGTGCCGACGCGCTCCGGGACCGCCTCCGGTCCGCGACGAGTGGCCGCGTCGACATCGAGTAACCAGCGACAGCAGACGACTGTCTGACAATTGCGTGGGGAGGCATCGTTTCACTAGCTTCGAATGCTCGCCCCAGGTCGTCGCTGTCGTGCGGTTCTGGAGCGGAAACGAAGGGGTCGCGCCATCGGCGGATCGTGTCAGGTACGTCAGCGCGCTAGAATCGATACCAGGCGGCCAGGTCTCGTGGAACGTCTAGTCGGCCGGGGAACGTTTCGGACGCCGATATATCAGACCGAAACCGCACGCGGGCGGCAGTCTGTGGCGGCCGGTGGGAAGATTCGGGAGTTAGTCGACGATGATGTTCTCGTCGTCGTCCACGACAACGGTGGGGTCGGCGGGCCGCATCTCCTCCTCGTAGCGGTTGATCCAGTCGGCGAAGCAGTTCGGGCAGAGTCGCTGGCTGTCGACCTGGCTGCGGTCCACGGTCAGCCGGACGGTGCGCGCCAGTGCGTTCGTCACCGGCTCACCGCAGTCGTCGCAGGGTGTGCGCTCGCTCATGTGTAGGGAGAACGAACCCGGCCCTATAAAGTCGTGCCCCGCGCGCCGGTAGCGCGGGGGTCGCGCCAACGGCCCGTCACTCGAGGACATCGTCGAGGAGTGACTCGACGGCGTCGATGGCGTCGTCGGTGATTGTGTGTCCCGAATCGCGTGTTATGGCCTGCATAACACGGGCGTCGCCACGTTCGACGACATCCGCGGTTCGCTGAACTGCAGCCGTGTCGAGGTTCGGGTCGTCCTCGCTCCCGGCGAGCGTGACGGGCGTTCCGTCGAGGGTGCCATGGACGACCGGCTCGCGCTCCGGGAGGCCGGGAATCGTTCCAGCCGCGAGGACAATACCGCCGTATCGTCGGGGATGGCGGATGGCGAACTCGCCGGCAACGGCGGCGCCCTGAGAGAACCCGAAGAGGATGGTCCGCTCCGGTGGAACACCGGCGTCCGTTGCGGCGTCCACGGCATTCTGGACGGCGTCGACGGCCGACGTGAGCCAGGCCTCGTTCGCCTCGATGGGGGCGCTGGCCCGGTTCGGGAACCACGTATAGCGGGCGGCCTGTGGCGCGAGCAGCATGACGCCATGGCGATAGAACTCCTGGGCGGTCTGGAGCATGCCCGTGGCTTTCGCGCCGCGACCGTGGACGAGGACGATGGCTGCGTCAGCGGCACCGCGGGGTGCGCCGGCGGTGTGGAGCTGCTGATCCTGGTGTGGGCGAGGATCCTCGAAGGACGGATGGCTGGAGTTAGTCATCGAGAGGTGGTCATCGAGAGGTGGTCATCGAGAGTGACACTACTGGTTTCGGGGGAGTTCGAGGGTCGGGAGCTGTTGTTCGATGAGGTCGCGGTCGTCCTCGAACCAGTCGGGTAGCGAGAGGGATTCGCCGAGGTGGGCGAGGTCCTCACCGGCGGTGAGGCCGGGGCTGGTGGTGGCGAGTTCGACGAGCACGCCCCCCGGCCCCCGAACGTAGAGCGAGTGGAAGTAGTGGCGGTCCTTGACCCGGGAGACGTCGTAATCGCGGTCGGCGAAGACCGCGCGCCACGCGTGGAGCGCGTCCTCGTCGGGCATCCTGACGGCGACGTGATGATGGGTGCCGGTGCCTTCGCGGCCGAACTCGGCAGCCGAGAGGTCGATGTCGACGACGGACCGCCGCGAGTCGGGCGATGAGCTATCTTCGACGGCGTACCGGACCACGTCCTCACTCTCTTCGACGAGGTCGAATCCGAGCGTCTCGAGCACGGTCGCCGTGCCGTACGGGTTCGCCGGGAGGACGGTGACGCCGTGGAGCCCCCGGATCGCGTGCTCACGGGGAATCGGGCCGTCGGTCCACGGCTCGACGAATGTGTCGGTCGCGACGAGTTCGAGCGGGGTACCGTCAGGGTCCGAGAACGCTAGTATCGACTCGCCGAATCGCTCGCCCGCGAAGACGTCGACGCCCTCGGCCTCGAGATGGTCGACCCAGTAGTCGATGGAATCGGGTGGGATGGCGAACGCGGCGGTGCTGACCTGTGGTTTCCCGATCCGTCCGGGGTCGGCCTCGGGCGAGGGGAAGGCGGTGATGACGGTGCCGGGGTCGCCGGTTCGATTCCCGTAGTAGAGGTGGTGCTGGAGGAGGTCCTCGAAGTTGATGGTCTGCTTGACGAGGCGGAGTCCGAGGACGCCGGCGTAGAAGTCCACGTTCTGCTGGGCGTCGCCCACGATGGCGGTGACGTGGTGGAGGCCGGTCGTCTCGGGTGGCATAGTCGAAAAGGGCGACGCGACGGTTTCGGTGTTGTGGCCCGGGCGAACCGGGCCGGGAGTCGCTAGCTATCGCACCGACTACGGTTACGTCGTCCGGAATGCGCGGTCGCCGGCGTCGCCGAGCCCGGGGACGATGAAGCCCTCCTCGTTGAGGTGGTCGTCGATGGCGACGGTGAGGAGGTCGGCCTCTGGGGTGTGGTCGGCGACGCGCAGGAGGCCGTCCGGGGCGGAGACGGCGGAGAGGACGAAGAGGTTCTCGGGCTCGGGGGCGTCCTCGAGGACGTAGTCGAGGACGGTGCACATCGTGGAGCCCGTGGCGAGCATCGGGTCCGCGACGATGACGGTGTCCGCCTCGGTGATCTCGGGGAGCTTCATGTAGTCGATGGTGATGGGGAACTCGCCGTCCTCGTTCATCCCGGCTGCCTCGTCGCGACCGGCGCTGATGACACCCTGCTTCGCACGTGGGAACGCCTTCAGGAGGCCCTCCACGAACGGCGTCGCGGCGCGCAGGACGTTCACGATGACGACGTTGTCCAGGCCCTTCACGCGCTCCCCCATCGTCGCCTCCAGGGGCGTCTGGATCTCGACGAACTCGGTCTCCATCGCGCCGTCGATGATCTCGTAGCCACAGATGCGGCCGAGCTTCACCAGTCCCTTCCGGAAGGCCACCTGCTCGGTCTCCACGCTCCGGAGTCTGGAGAGCGTGTCCTTCGCCAGGGCGTGCGTGATGACGTAGGCGTCGTCGCGGTCCTCGATGGGCATATACGAACGACTGGCGCCGTGGGGCTAAGTCCTACCGATTGGAACGAGCAATAACTTACAAACCATATCCGCCCGTATCTATGTGTATGGTCTTCCGCAATCGCGACGGAACCAGCGTCGACCCCGTCCCCTTCGCCGTGACGACGCTGGTCCTCGCCCTCATCCTGCTCTCCTGGGGGCCGGGCTACCTCCTCGCGTTCGGCGTTCCCCTCCCGACCGCCGTCGGCATCTGCCTCGCCGGCGTCGCGGTCGTCACCGTCGGCTCGTACTACCGCCTCGTCTGGACGCGCCGCCCCGAACTCAGGAAACTCGTCGAACCAGGTGATCGGCTCCGCCACCTCGCGTACCTCGCGCTCGCCGGCGCACTCCTCCTCGTCCTGCTCGCCCTCCCGCTCTACGCCGGCTGGCATACCTGACGAGGCGGTGGGAGACCCGACAAACAGGCGCACTCGGCCACCCCACACGTTTATCGGGCGGTCATCCCGTCTCTACGTGTATGCGCACGGTGGAGGTGTCACGCTTCGTCGCCATCCAGCCCGACGTCGTCGAGCGGGCGCTCACGCCCGCGACCGTCGTCGAGTACGAGGGGACGTTCGAGCCCGTCGACATCGAGGAACAGGCGGACGGCAGCACGCGCGTCACGGCGGTCGCGGGCGGCCTCCAGGCGATGTTCGTCTTCGAGCCGACGCCCGACGGCCTCCGGTACATGCAGGAGGGCGACCAGGGCCCCTTCGACGTCATGGAGACCGAGTGGACGTACCACCCCGAGGACCAGGGCGTCCGCGTCGTCGCCCGCTCCACGGTCAGCCTCGGCCTCCCGCTCCGGTCGCTCACGGACCGTATCGCCGCCTGGAAACGCAAGCGAGAGCTCGACCGCGCCATCGACGCCCTCGTCGACGACGTCTCCTGACACGGTTCGGCCGCCTGGACCCGCAGACTGCAGTTACCACGCAGTAACCGGAGAACTATGGCGAGCCAGCCACAACACCCGCCCATGAGTCTCGTTAGCACGCTGAGGGACGCGCTCACCGCGACGCGCGAGAAGCCCGGGACGTCGTCGAAATCAGCCGGGCCATCCGGGGCGTTCTGGTGCACCAGCTGTGACGAACGCCTCCTCCCCGCCGACGCCGACGTCGCCCCCGACAGCGACGAGATGCAGGCCTGTCCGGACTGCGGCAGCGATATGCGGTTCGAGCGCTCGCCCGACTCCGGAGACTGTGCCTGCTGAACAGCTATCGGTGGACCCCCGGCAGTCCCTCCCGGGGACCATACTGCTTATACGCGCTGATGGGTGAGTGATACCCATGACCATACACGAACAGTTCGCGAAGATGCGCGAGTGGCTGCACGAGGTGGGGCACGGCCTCTACCACGGCATGATCGAGCATCCCGCGTTCGAGAAGATCGAGATCGAGGCGGAGGACCAGCGCGACGCCTTCTACTTCGCGTGCTTCTCCGACGCCTTCGGCATCCCGAGCCCCATCTCGTACTACACGAGCGAGCTCTTGCCCTATCTCGCCGAGGACTTCGAGGCGTGGGAGCGCCGGATGTGGGACCGCGAGACGCTCCTCGAACGCAAGGGCGAACAGTACCACTTCCACTGATGGAGAAGTTCGTCTTCTTCGGCGGAAAGGGCGGGGTCGGAAAGACCACCGTCTCGTCCGCCTACGCCCTGAAATGCGCGAACGCCGGCCTCGAGACGCTCGTCGTGTCGACCGACCCCGCACACTCGACGAGCGACGTGTTCGACCAGCAGTTCGACGACGACCCACAGCCGGTCGACGGCATCGAGAACCTCCACGCGATGGAGATCGACCCCGAGGACGAGGTGCAGCGCCACCTCCAGAACGTCCGCCGACAGATGGGTGACCAGGTCAGTCCAGCGATCGTGAACGAGATCGACCGCCACATCCAGCTCGCCCACGAGACCCCCGGCGCCTACGAGGCCGCGCTGTTCGACCGGTTCATCCACGTCATGCAGCACTCCGAGGAGTTCGACCGCGTCGTCTTCGACACCAGCCCCACCGGCGGCACCCTCCGCCTCCTCTCACTCCCGGCGTATCTCGGGGACTGGATCGACCGCCTCGTCGAGAAGCGACAGAAGAGCATCGACCTCTTCGAGAAGGCGGCTATCGGCGAGGAGCGCGCGAAACAGAAGGCGAAGGACGACCCCATCATCGACCGCCTCCGGGAGCGGAAAGAGAAGTTCGAGTTCGCCGGCGAGACCCTGCGGAACGACGCGGCGTTCTTCCTCGTCCTGAACCCCGACGAGCTCTCCGTGAACGAGACGCGGCGCGCCATCGACCAGCTCCACGACTACGACCTCGACGTCGCCGGCCTCGTCATCAACAAGATCACACCCGGCCCCGACGAGGACGAGACCGGGCGGGGCGCCCAGTTCCTCCGGGACCGCGTCGAGACCGAGCGCGAACGCATCAAGACGGTCGAGACGGAGTTCACCGTCCCCGTGGTCGCGAAGATCGAATCCCGCGTCGCCGAGGTCAAGGGCGACCTGCTCGAGGACGTCGCGACCGAACTCGAGATCGGCACTGAGCAGCCGGCCCCGGCCTGACCGCGACGACAGGAGCGCATCGACGCCACCGGGCAGCCATCCCGCCATCGACACCCCCGCCACCGACACCCCCCGCCACGGCACCAGGACACCCCACCGACGCACTACCGACACACTACCGACACGACACCTGCCAGAAGATACTCAAGCCAGGAAGACAGGTCTCGTCCGGCCGCTGGAACGTCGGAACGACAGAAACTCCCGGCAGGGACGGCCGATACCTTCATATCCAACCCTGATTGGACGTGGCAAGCTTTAAGTCACTGTTTTTCATGGTCTTGCGTGAGGTAGTACAACATGGTGCAAGCAATCTGGCTGGTCGCGTTCGTGTTGGTCACGTTCACCGCGGGGTACATGGCGTACAGCAAGTACCTCTCGCGGTTCGTCGACCTGGACGACGAACGGGAGACACCAGCGCACAAATACGAGGACGGACAGGAGTACGTACCGGCGAAGAAGCCGGTCCTCCTGGGGCATCACTATTCGAGCATCGCGGGCGGCGCACCCATCGTCGGACCGATCACCGCGACGGTCTGGTGGGGCTGGGTGCCCGCACTGCTGTGGGTCGGGATCGGGAACCCCCTCTTCGGGGCGGTCCACGACTTCATGGCGCTGTCGACGAGTGTTCGACACGAGGGGAAGTCCATCGGGTACATCATGGGCGAGTACGTCGGCGAACGCGGCAAGGACATGGTCCTCTGGTTCGCGTTCCTGACCATCATCCTCGTCGTCGCCGTGTTCGCGCTCGTCGTGGCACTGGTCTTCAACGCGTACCCGTCGTCGGCGACCGCGAGCCTGCTGTTCATCGGGCTCGCCCTCGCCTTCGGCGTGTACCTGTACCAGCTCAACCTGCCGTTCATCCCGGGCGCCGTGGCGTTCATCGCCGCGATCTTCGTGTCCGTGTGGCTCGGCACGCAGTACCCGATCGCGCTCGTGCCGGGCGACTACGTGGCGGGCACCACCGTCCTGCTGAGCGGCGGGTTCCTCCCGCCGGTACTCGGCAGCGTCAACATCGCGACCTGGATCCCCGTGGTCATCATCTACGGGTTCGTCGCGAGCATCCTCCCGGTCTGGATGCTCCTCCAGCCGCGTGACTTCCTGACGTCGAACGTCCTCTACGTGGGCGTCGGCGGGACCATCCTCGCCGTGCTCCTGGGCACCGCCATGGGCGTCGGGTCGACGTTCGAGATCCAGGCGACGGCCTACCACGGGTTCTTCGGGAACCCCGAGTTCACGGCCGCGCCACTGTTCCCCGTGCTCTTCGTCACCATCGCGTGCGGGACCATCAGCGGATTCCACTCGCTGGTGTCCTCCGGCACCACGGCGAAGCAGCTGAACAAGGAGAGCGACGCCCGCCTCATCGGCTACGGCGGGATGCTCGGCGAGGGACTCCTCGCCGCAGTGGCGATCGTCGCAGTGGGCGTCGCCTACCAGACGCCGGCCGGTGGCGGTATCGGGCTCGCACTCCCGAACTTCGCCGCTGGCGGTGGCCTCATCCTCAGCACCGTCTACCCGATCACGGAGACGTTCGCCGCGACGTTCATGGCGCTCGTCCTGGTGTGCTTCCTGCTCACCAGCACCGACACGGCCGTCCGGCTCGGCCGATACATGGTCGAGGAGCTCGTTGGGACGCCGGAGACGGACGTCCAGCGCCTCGCCGCGAACAAGTACGTGAACGCGGGCGTGCAGGTCGTTCCCGCGTACGTCCTGGTCGCGTCCGGCCGCTGGGCGGACCTCTGGCCGCTCTTCGGCGGCGCGAACCAGACGCTCGCCGCACTCGCACTCCTCATCGCCACCATCTGGCTGGCGAACTGGGACGAACAGAAGCAGCTCATCAGCACGGGCGTGCCGATGGCCATCATGTTCACCGTGACGACCCTCGCCCTGCTGTACCTCGGGCTGTACCAGAACTTCTACCAGAAGTTCATCCTCGGCCAGTGGGGTGGTGAAGCCACCCTCCTGGCCCAGGCGTCCGCAGCGGTCCAGATCGTGATCGCGCTGGTGCTCGTGTACCTCGCGTTGAGCCTCCTCAAGATGGGGTACTCGAACATCCAGCAGGCCCGTGGCACCGGCGCCGCGGTCGCGGACGGCGGCACCGAATCGGCGGACGACTAACCCGCGGCTCGACCAGCCGCCCTACACATTTCTCTGGTCCCTCAACATCGTATCGCAGCGACAGCTATCCCGAGTAGCCCGAGAACGGAGAGACGCAGCCGTTAGCCGAGGAGTTTCGCCTTGAGGCGGCCGAAGACGCCCGGTGGGACGCCGTCGTCGACGTTCGACCAGAGCTGGAACGCCCGCCAGACGTCCGCCTGCTCGCTCGCCACGAGGTCCTCCTCGTCCGGTGAGACGACGACGAAGTTGATCTCGTAGTGCCCGTTGAAGCCGTACTTGAGCAGTGGGCGTTCGCGGTAGCCCGCAACCGTGTTCCGGACGTCCTCGGGGAGTTCGGGGACGACGAGCACGAACGTGAAGATGGTCTCGAAGTGGTCCTCGGTGTTCTCGATCCAGTCGTCCGCGAGCGCGTGCGCGAAGGCTTCGAACGTCTCGACGTCGTCGAGGGTCACGGCGTCTCGGCGCTGGACCATGAGGTGTTCTGTGGACTCGTGGTAGCCGTACCGGAGCGCGGGGTGGAAGAACTCCTTCTGGTTCTTGATGAGCATCCGGCCGTAGAGGTCGAACGTGTAGTCCCCGACGGTGGCGTCCTTCGACATGTCGAAGTTCGAGAGGAGGCGATCACTGACGCGGTCGAGGTAGTCGTCATCCCAGTCCGGGACCTCGTGCTGCTCTGGTTCGGGGTCCGGGTGGCTCGTGTCGAACTCGCGTGCGGCCTGCTCACTCATCGGTCTGCCTCCGGGTCGTAGGCGTGGACGTCGTCGACCTTCGGGGCGCCGATGGCGAGCACGCGCGCGGTCTCGTCGGCATCCTCGGGGACGAACGCGTTGTGTGGGCTCTCGGGTTCGGCGACGAACGCGTCCCCCGCAGGGACGGTGAACTCGTCGTCGGGCGTCTCGACCGAGACAGAGCCCGCGACGACGTAGAGCACCTCCTCCTGTTCGTCGTGGTAGTGCATCGCGAGCGGGATCATCTCGCCCGGCGCCACCTGGAACTCGTGGAGCCCGAGGTTCTCGAGTCCCGCGGCCTCACTGATCGACCGGCGGTCGCTCGGTCGGTCCGGCGTCACGGGGAGGGCCGCGACGTCGATGACGTGGTAACCCATGGTGAGTCGAATGCAGTGGCCGCGAATAAACCCATTGCTGGCTGTTGGCACGCCACGAAAGCGTTACGTGGCTCGCGCCACAACCATATGCCAACCATGGGCACGAACGACGAGGTCGAGGCGTGCGGGCGCTGTGCGATGAGCAGCGCGATGGCCGCCGGCGACGGGAACGCCAGCAACCCGTTCGACGGCGACCGCATCGAGCTCGACGAACGCGAACTCGCCGCCGTGAGCAAACACGTCGTCTACGCCTCGAAGCTCAAACACCGCCTCAACGCGTGGGCGCGGAAGGTCACGTACGGGCGGTAACCGGACCGGCAACACCCTCCGCACTGGCAGTTCTCTCGGGCACCCGACTCGGGCAGCGTTCTCGCCGTCAGCCCGCGCATGATACGTCTGGAAAACTTCTCCGTAACCTCGCTCGTGTATTCAGGGGCGCCCGGGAGCGACAAGACGTTTATTCGGTGGCGCTGTACGGCCCTGCAAGATGGAGGAGTCTCTCTCGGGGTTCAAGCGCCGAGGCGACTGGGGCGACATCGTGGAGCACGGTGAACGAGTGACCGCAGCCCTCCGCGAGGTGGGCGCCGACGACGAGTACCCGGACGTGTTCGACGCCTGGGACGAGTGGCGGCCGAAGGCCCACGAATCGATTGAGGACGAGGTCAGCGAGAAGACCGCAGATCAGGCGAGCGTCGGCGAGGGCGCCGGCGAGAAGGCCGGAAAGGAGCCCGAGGACGACCTGCAGACCGCCGGCGAACACCTCTCGGAGTCCTACGAGCGCCTCGAGTCCGACGACACGTCGGGCGCGATGGAGAACTGGAAGGACTCCATCGAACACGTCGCGAGAGCGGCGGATACGGCCGGTCGGAAGGCACTCCGGAAGGTCGAGGGCGCCGTCTACAAGAACGTGATGACCGCGGTGGCGCCGTACTACTTCGACAACGCACTCGTGTCGGCGAACATCCAGCACGTCCGCAGCCAGGACGAGTTCGAGTTCGAGGTGAACGTGAACGACGACGAGCTCCGCGACGAGGTCCGCGACCACCTGCTCGCGTACGAGGACATCAACCGCTGGCACGTCGACACCGAGCGCGACGTGGAGAACGCCCAGCTCGTCGAGGGCGTCGAACCACCCGAGCAGGACACGAAGTCGAAACCCACGACGAACTAGCCCGACTACTCCTGCAGCTATCGTGGTCTCGCTCCCTCAGTCGCTGCAGTCGCTACATCTAACTACGTCCATCGCAACCACTTGGAGTATGTCTGCCGCCGGCGCCGCGACCTTCGTCGTTGCCGCCCTCGCGAGTCTCTTCATGGCCTGGGCGATCGGCGCCGGGTCGAGTGGGTCGACGCCCTTCGCGCCCGCCGTCGGGGCGAACGCCATCGCCGTCATGCGCGCCGGATTCTTCGTCGGCATCCTCGGGTTCGCCGGCGCAGTTCTTCAAGGGGCGAACGTCAGCCAGGCTGTCGGCGAGGAGCTCGTCGTCGGCGTGACGCTCTCCCCGGTCGCCGCGACGACCGCCCTCACCACCGCCGCCGTGCTCGTCGCCATCGGCGTCTTCACCGGCTACCCGATAGCGACCGCGTTCACGGTCACGGGCGCCGTCGTCGGCACGGGGCTCGCGATGGGTGGGATGCCGGCGTGGGCGAAGTACGAACAGATCGCGACGCTCTGGGTGCTCGTCCCCTTCGTCGGCGGCGGGATCGCGTACGCCACCGCCATGGGCCTCCGCCGCTTCGACCGCGACGACCTCCTCACGCCCCTGCTCGCGGCCGTCGTGGGCGCCATCCTCGCCAACGTCGAGTTCGTCCTCCTCGGCCCCGAGGGAATGAGCAAGTCGCTCGCACTCGCCCTGACCGACGCCGTCGTCCTCGCCCACCTCCCGCTCAACCCGTTCGCAGGCCAGGCCGCCATCACGCTCGGCCTCGCCGTCGCCGCCGCCGGCGTCGTCTACCTCGACGTCACCGGCGACCCCGCCCGGGGCCAGCGCCACTTCCTCCTCGCGCTCGGCGCGCTCGTCGCGTTCAGTGCCGGCGGGAGTCAGGTCGGCCTCGCCGTCGGGCCGCTCCTCCCGCTCATCGGGGACGAGGTCCCGATCACGTACGTCCTCGCGGGGGGCGGGTTCGGCCTCCTCGTCGGCTCCTGGACCGGCGCCCCCCGGATGATCAAGGCGCTCGCCCAGGACTACAGCGCGCTCGGCCCCCGGCGCTCCATCGCGGCGCTCATCCCGAGTTTCGCCATCGCCCAGACCGCCGTGTTCTTCGGCATCCCCGTCTCCTTCAACGAGATCATCGTGTCCGCCATCGTCGGCAGCGGTTTCGCCGCCTCCACCGGCGGGGGCGTCAGCCGCCGGAAGATGGTGTTCACCGTCCTCGCCTGGATCGGGTCGCTCGCCATCGCGCTCGGCGCGAGCTACGGGCTCTTCCTCGGCGTCGACGCACTCCTCACCTGAACCGGGGGCTGAAAAACGGGGTCGTTAGGGTTCGGTCTCCGCCGGTTCCTGTTCGAGGGACTCGTCGGCGTCGACCTCCTCGGGCGGCAGCTTCGTGACGCGCGCCTTCATGATGCGGGTGTTCTCCACCTGCTCCACGCGGAGCTCGACGTTCTCGAAGCTGAACACCTCGCCCTGCTCGACAAGCCGGCCGGCGCGGTTGAAGATGAAGCCGGCGATGGTCTCGAACTCCTCGCCCTCCGGGAGCTCGATGTCGAGCGCCTCGTTGACCTCGTCGATGTTCACCTCGCCGCGGGCGACGATGGTGTCGTCGTCCACGAAGTTGAGGGGGAGCTCCTCCTCGCCCTCGAGGATCTCGCCGACGATCTCCTCCGTGATGTCCTCGGTCGTGATGAGGCCCTCGGTGGTCCCGAACTCGTCGATGACGACGACGAGCTGCACGCGCTCGTCCTGCATCTCCTGGAGGAGTTCGTCGACGTTCTTCGACTCGGGCACGTGCAGTGTGGGCTCGATGAGGTCCTGGAGCTCGAGGCCGTTCCCCTCGCCGTAGAGGTACTCGCGGACGAGGTCCTCCAGGCTCACGACGCCGATGACGTTGTCGAGGCCGCCCTCGTAGACCGGGATGCGTTCGTGGCCGGCCTGCGTGCAGGTCTCGATGGCCTCCTCGATGGAGGCATCCTTCTCGACGGCGACCATGTCGAGTCTGGGCGTCATGACCTCCTTCGCGATGGTGTTGTTGAACCGGAAGATGCGCTGGAGCATCTCCCGTTCGTCCTCCTCGATGACGCCCTCGCGCTCCCCGGTCTTGATCATGTCCTGGATCTCGGAGCGCGTGACGTAGCTCGTCTCGATGGCGCTCCGACCGCCCGTGACGCGATTCACGAGGCGCGTGAGGCGGTCGAACGTCACAACCAGTGGCAGGAGGAGGTACTCGGAGTACTGGAGCGGGCGGGAGATGCGGAGCGCCCAGCTCTCGGTGTTCTCGACCGCGTACGACTTCGGCGCGCTCTCCCCGAACAGCAGGACGAGCGCGGTGACGCCGAAGGTCGCGGCGATGACCGACTGGCCCCGGCTCATGTAGTAGCCGAGGAGGCCGGTCGCGATGGACGACATCGCGATGTTCACGAGATTGTTCCCGACCAGGATCGTGACGAGAAGGCGGTGCGGGTCCGATTTCAGGTGTTTGAGGCGATCAGCGTTCGGGACGTTGTCCTCGATGAGGGCGTCGACCCGGTGCATCGCGAGCGAGAACATCGCGATCTCGGAGGAGGAGAAGAACGCGGAGAGCGCCATCAGGACGACGATAGCCACCGCTCCGAGCAGGGTGACCGTGCCCTGATCCATCGGTACGCCGAACACCTCGACGGCCGCGAGGAACCACGGATTGCCCATTCAGTAGCGTGTCCTATCCGGGCCGGGGGATTAAGGTTTTCTCCCCGAGTCCCGCCGCGGGGCAAACGTTTACCGGTCGTAGGGCCGAATCCCGGCATATGAGTGCGCGAAACGCCCCGCCGCGACCCGGCCACTCGGACGCGGACATCACCCTGTACCGGCTCCAGGCGTGCCCGTACTGCGAGCGCGTCGTGAACGTCCTGGACGAGCTCGGCCTCGACTACCACTCGCGGTTCATCGAACCGCTCCACTCCGAACGGAACGCCGTCAAGGCCGTCGTCGGCGCCCGCACCGTCCCCGCGATCGTCGACGACACCACCGGCGTCGCGATGGCGGAGAGCGCGAACATCGTCGAGTACCTCGAGCAGACCTACGGCGACAGCGAGACGGGGGTGCACGAGTAATGGTGGACTTCGACGTCGTCGACCTCCCGCCCGCGGACCACGTCGAGCCGGGCGAGACGGCACCGAACTTCACGCGCCCCCTCACCAACAGTGAGTTCTGGGAGGACGCCTCGCTCATCGACCTCCTCGCCGACGACCCCGTCCTCCTCGTCTTCCACCCGATGGACGGCGCGTTCCCGACGACGTACGTCCTCAACGAGCTCCGGGACCGCGACGTCCAGGACTACGGCGTCCAGGTCGCCGGCGTCTCCATCTCCTCACCCTACGAGCACAAGACCACCATCGCCGAGCGCGGCATCGAGCACTTCGCCGGGCTCTTCAGCGACCCCGCGAACCACGTCGCCGAGAAGTACGGCGTCGACCACGCCCTCGACGGCATGACCGGCATCGAGGAACCCCGACCCGCCATCTTCCTCATCGACGAGGACCAGACCGTCGAATATGTGTGGGTCGCCGAACAGTGGCCGGATTTCCCGGATTACGACGAGGTCGAGGACGCCCTCGACGCCTTCTGAATCGCTCCTTCGAGCGCCGCCGCCAGCATCGAATCGCTTTTTCCGTCGGCGACGTAGACTGACGTATGACCACGGACGCGGTCCTGGACGCCGCCGCGGACGCCATCGACGCCGGGAAACTCGTGGTGTACCCGACCGAAACCGTCTACGGGCTCGGCGCCGACGCCCTCGACCCGCAGGCGGTCGGCGAGGTGTACGCCGCGAAGGGCCGCCCCCGCGACAACCCACTCTCGCTCGCGACGCCCTCCGTCTCCACCGCACTCGAGTACGTCACTGCCGACGACTGGGAGGTCTCGTTCATGCGCCAGTTCCTCCCCGGCCCCGTCACGGTCGTCTGCGAGAAACGCCCGGTCGTCCCCGACGAGCTCACTGCGGGCCGCGACCGCGTCGGCATCCGCGTCCCCGACCACGACGTCGCCCGACAGCTCCTCGAACGCACCCACCCGATCACGGCGACGAGCGCGAACCTCACCGGCCACCCGAGCGTCCGCCACCCCCGCGACCTCGACGAAGCGCTCCGCGACCGCGCCGCAGTCGTCATCGACGCCGGCGAAGCCCCAGGCACGGAGAGCACCGTCGTCGACGTCGGCCAGCGCACCATCATCCGACGCGGCGCGCAGGCGACCGAGATCGAGCAGTGGCTCCAGCAGATCCCCGAGTAGTCTGGTTCTCGCCTCGTTCGTGAGCCCTCAGGGCAGCATCGAGCGGAGCGACCGCGTCTTCACCCCACACGTCGCCCGGTACTCGCAAGCCCCACACTTCGCCTCGTCGTGGATACGGGGCGGCGGCCCGTCCAAACTGCGGACGGTGCGGAGCGTCCGCCGGTAGACGGCCCGGCGTCGAGTCGTCATCCGGACGCGCCGGATGACGCCGTGGAACGGGTACTCGACGAACGCGGCCTCGACGGGCGTCTGCTCCCGCCACGAGAGCGCCTTCGCCGCCGCCACAGCCCGAACACCCTGTGGCGCCCAGACGCCCTCCTCCGGAGGCTCGCCGGGGGAGACGAGCGTCGGAACTGGTCCACCTGCCGAGTCGGCCTCCGGGTCCGATGGCGACGTTGTTCCGGCCAGGATCTTGCCCGCCTTGCCTCGGCAGTCCTTCCCGGTCAGGAGTACGTCGGTCTCGCTCGGAGCGGCGAGTTCTGGCCAGCGATCCTCGTAACGTCGGGTAGCCCGTTCGAGGTTCGCGCGGAACTCGTCCGGGGGGACCGCGAGGTCGAAGGTCCCGAGCGCGGTGTCGCTGGCGACGAGGAGATCCGGGTACCGGGTGGCGAGCCGCTGGGCAGTCGCCGCTCGTTCTGGCGGAGAACGGTCGTCCTCGCGTCGCGCGTAGTACAGCTTCCGCGGACAGTAGGTGGCGGTCGCGAGGTCGCTGAACGTGACGTGGGACTGGGCAGTGGGCACGAGCCCACTTGGTCCCGGTATCGTACTTGAAGCTACGCAGGCAGTTGGGAGAACAGTGAAGAGTTAGAAGCTGACGTCGACTTCCTGGCCCTCGGTGGCTTCGTCGAGACCGTCCTCGCGGGCGTCGTGCGTGAGATTCTCGGCGATCTGGGTGTCCTGGAGGGCGTCCTCGAACTCGATGGGGTAGCGGGCGTTGGTGCGCTGGAGGTGGTCGCGGACGTCGAGCACGTCGCGGTACGTTTCGACCTGTTCTTCGGTGATGTCGAGGTCGTCGGCGATCTCGGCCGTGGGTGTGTCGTTGTCGAGGTGGTCGCGGAGCGTCGCGAGGTCGAAGTCGGGCTCGGTGTCCTCGGGTCGGAGGAGGTGGAGGTCGAGGCGCGCGCGGTGCACCGTCTCGGCGTCGACGTCGGCATCGAGGACGTCGGCGATCTCGGCGTCACTGTCGCCACGGTAGAACGCGCGCACCAGCGAGACGTAGTCGTCGCCCTCGAGGTCCGTCTCGAAGTCGAAGTCGTCCCGCATGCGGTCGAGTATGGTGCCGAGCCGGTCGTCGATCTCGTCGTCCGACGCGAGCGACCCGTGGGTGTCCTGTTGGGACTCCGTGACGGTCTCGTCCTCTGAGACGTCGAGGAAGATGTCCCGGAGCTCCTGGGTCTTCTCGTCCATGATGTGCGCGTTGAAGCCGCGGGGGTGTATAGGTCTGTTGGCTGTAGGGGTTCCTGCCCACTTCGAGCCCCTGGCTGGCCACCGGGCTTGCCGGCCCAGTGCGACGCTGTCTTGGTCCAGTACCTTCCCCGTCGTCTGCTTCGCGAAGTCGGTACCCTGATTTTGGTTAGCGGCGCCGGGACTAGCGTATCGTTTATAAATCCTGCTGCCCCCATACCCGTTACCCAAAATATCACCCCACTATGTTTGCGTTAGCTCTTCATAGCCCATTCTAACGCAGACGTGATCGACGGACCTGCCCGAAGTCGGTGTACCATACGCTTCAGGTGGCTCGTCACTCATGGATGACGCCCGCGGACTGCGTGTAGACGAACCCCAAACGCCCCCGTCTACAGCCAGGAGGCTGCAAAAACGGTGCACGTCTCGATGCCTGACCTGCTGTAGGTGCACTCGCGTGAACGCACTCCGGGTTCGGCAAACGTTATGTGGTTCGTGGACGCGGGTTACGGTATGCTATCCCTCGTGCTCGCCGCAGGGTCGGACGTGACCCGGCCGACGTTCTGGCAGATCGGGCACGTCGGCGAGGCCGTCTTCTACTACCTCGCCGCCGTCTCCGTCCTCATCTTCGCCTACGGGCTCTACGACCGCTTCGCGACGTACGCCCGCGCCACCGACGACCCCACGGAACGGCTGAACGACCTCCCGAAGCGGGTCGTGCGCGCCGCGACGTTCGTCGCGTCGAATCGCGGCCAGTTCAACCGCGACGCCTATGCGGGAATCATGCACACGTTCATCTTCTGGGGCTTCCTGACGCTCTTCATCGGGACGAGCATCCTCGCCTTCGAGATGGACATCTGGACGAAAGCCCTCGGCCAGCCCCACTTCTTCAACGGCGCGTTCTACCTCTCCTACTCCCTCGTCATGGACGCCATGGGCCTGCTGTTCGTCGTCGGCATCGGCATGGCCATCTACCGCCGCTACGGCGTCCGGAACGAACGCCTCTGGGGGAAACACACCGGCCGCGAGGACGACCTCTTCATCTGGTCGCTCTTCCTCCTCGGCGTCGGTGGGTATCTCCAGGAGGGCATCCGCATCGTCGGCACCGGCCGACCGCCCTTCGAGACCGTGAGCTTCGTCGGCTGGTGGGTCGCCGACGTCCTCGAGTTCGTCGGCGTGACCGAGGCGATGGCGACCGCCCTCTACGCGCCGCTCTGGTGGAGCCACGCCCTCCTCGCGCTCGTGTTCGTCGCCGCCGTCCCGTACGCGAAACCCTTCCACATGCTCTCCAGCTTCGCGAACGTCGTCGCCCGCGACGAGAAAGCCGGGAAACGCCTCCCCCAGGTCCCCCCGGACGCCAGCCCCGAGGAGATCGGCGCGAGCAGCATCGAGGACTTCTCCTGGAAACAGCTCCTCGACCACGACGCCTGCACGAAATGCGGCCGCTGCTCCTCCGTCTGTCCCGCGAAGGCCAGTGGTCGGCCACTCGACCCCCGGGACGTCATCCTCGACCTGAAATCCTACCGCGAAGGACTCGCGGCCGGCACCCACGAGGAGGTCGACATCGTCGCCGACGGCGGCACCTCGGTCATCGATTCGTCGACGATGGAGTCCTGCATGAGCTGCATGGCGTGCATGGACGCCTGCCCCGTCGACATCGAGCACGTCCCCCAGTTCACCGAGATGAACCGCCGCCTCACCGAGATGGGCGAGATGGACCCGAACGTCCAGGACGTTATGATGGACGTCTTCATGAAGGGCAACTCCTTCGGCGAACCCCAGCGCAAGCGCGCCGACTGGACCGACGACCTCGACTTCGAGATCCCGGACGCCCGCGAGCAGGCAGTGGAGTACGTCTGGTACGTCGGCGACTACCCCAGCTTCGACGATAGAAACAAGCAGGTCGCGAAGAGCCTCGCCACCATCCTCCACGAGGCCGACGTCAACTACGGCATCCTCTACGACGACGAGAAAACTGATGGAAACGACGTCCGTCGCGTCGGCGAGGAAGGGCTCTTCGAGGAGCTCGTCGAACACCACACCGAGATCCTGGGCGACGTCGAGTTCGAGAAGCTCCTCTGCACCGACCCGCACGCCTACAACACGTTCCGCAACGAGTACCCCGAGTTCGAGACCTGCGGCTGGACGGAGGACGACGTGTACCACTACACCCAGGTCGTCGAGGAACTCGTCACCACGAACGCCCTCGGCCTCCAGGGCACCGAGGTCACCGAGACCGTCACCTACCACGACCCCTGCCACCTCGGCCGCTACAATGGCGAGTACGAGGCGCCCCGTGAGGTCATCACGGCGACCGGCGCGACCCTCGACGAGATGCCCCGCAACCGTTCGGATTCATTCTGTTGCGGGGGCGGTGGCGGCGGCCTCTGGATGGACTTCGAGGAGGATTCGAAGCCGAGCGAGGAACGCATCCGCGAAGCCCTCGAGGACACCGACGCCGGCCCCCAGGTCGACAAGTTCGTCGTCGCGTGCCCGATGTGCATGACCATGTACGAGGACGGCCGCAAGACCGGCGGCTACGAGGACGACATCGAGATCGTCGACATCTCCGAACTCGTCGCCGACGCCATCACCGCGAAACACGACGGCACCGGTGGCGTCGAACGGGTCGAGGCAGCCGACTAGTCCGCGAGCCAGTCGCGGACGAATCGCGGGCCTGGCATCCCCCAACGGCGTCCATTCGGAGCGTTCGGTGGTTGCTGTAATCGCGTTCGACAGCCCGCCTGAAACCATGGATGCGCCGCCGGGATGACGGAATTCGTAAGGTGGTGTTGGGCGTGGCCGCTGGTATGGGCGTTGGGTCGGGTGCCGTGGGCCGGTGGACGCGGGTGTTCACGGTCGACAGTGCGCTGGGGTTCGTGGCGCTCGCCGCCCTCGTCGCGGTCGACGCCAGCCGGTTCGAACTCGCGCTCGTGGGCGTCTGCTGGTTCCTGCTGCCGATGGTGTTCGGCATGGCGTACGTCCTCCTGCCGCCGTACGTCGGCCGAACCTTCCGCCCTGCCTGGCTCCCCGGACTGCACGTCGCGGCGGCACTGGCTGGGACCGGTGGGCTCGTGTGGTGGGGGGTGTTCGATGGGGCGTGGTGGGCGGGCCGCTTCGGACTGTTCGCGTGGACCATCGGCGTCCTGTGTTTCAGTGTGGGGCTCGGCCGCCTCGCCGTGCCAGCCGTCCGCGAACGTGCACAGATCCGGTTCCGGGACGGCGACAACCCACAGCGGTCGACCCGGCTCGCCACCGCCCTGCTGCCGGTGGGACTCAGCGCCCTGCTCGGGGCGACCCTGTGGCTCGCGGGACGCGCGTCGTCACCGACGGGATTCAGACTTGCGTTCCCCGCTGCAGTGCACGGGATGGCCGCGGGCTTCGCCGCGCTCCTCGTGTTCGCGCTCGGCGTCCGACTCCTGCGGGGGTTCTTCCACGTCGACCCGCCGCGCTGGCTCGAATGGGCGGTCCTCCTCCCGGGCGCACTCGGGCCGCTTCTGCTCGCGAGCCAGCCACCCGGCGCCCCTGGATTCGTCGCTGGCGGCGCACTGGAGACGGTGGCGATGCTCGCCTACCTCGCGCTGGTCTCGGTCGTCGCATGGCGAACGGACGCTCGTCGCGTCGGCCTCGCCGGCATCTGGCTGGGCGCCGTGTCCGGAGCGCTCGCCACCATGATCGCGCTCGGTGCTGTCACTGGAATCGTGTCCGTCGTGGGCCTGCTCGACCTGCACGCCGTGCTCGTCCTCCAGGGGTTCTTCGGATTGACCATCGTCGGGTACGCGTTCCAGTTCTTTCCCGTCACCACCGGGCGATTCAGGGGCGCCAGCCGGCGGGGCGCACTGACGGTCGTCGCACTCATCGCAACCGGCCTCGGACTCCGCATCGTGGCAGTGACTCCGGTACTCGCAGCGCTCTCAGCCATCGGCGGTGTGCTCGGCATCGGGGGCGCCATCGGCTATCTCTGGCTCGTCGGACGCCGGCTACTCGGCGACGCTAGCGCCTGAACCGACTGCCAGGGGCGAACATTATCGGGCGAAGCTTGAGCCCCGGTCACCACCTACCCAGTCGTATGAGTGAGACGACCCGCCCCGATCCCGGCCACGTCCTCGACGCCCGCGAGATCGACGGCGAACCCTTCGGCAGCATCATGGACGCCCTCGACGACCTCGCCGCCGACGAACAGCTCCTGCTCGTGAACAGCTTCGAACCCGTCCCCCTCTACAGCGTCATCGAACAGCGAGGCTACACCCACGAGACCGAACAGGTCGACGCCGACGAATGGCACATCGTCATCGAACACGAAGCCTAGCAGCGAACCGGCTGGCCGAAAAACTGATTCTCGAATCTGCGTCAGCGGCGTTCCAGCGTGAACGGCGACTGCTCGCCGGGCTCGCTCTCCAGGATCCGCTGGACGCGGCCGTGCCACGTGTCGAGGAATCGCTCGCGCTCCGCGTCGGTCGCGTCACCGGCGACGAGCTTCGGGAGCATCGCCATCGGGCCCGCACTCCCGCCAGACCCACCCGACCCGCCGGCGTCGGTGCCGTCGTTCGATCCTGGGCCGTCGCCGTGCTTGTCCGGGTGCATGCCGACCGCGCTCGGGTCGAACGTCACGCGGACGGCGTCGTCGGTGTCGGTCCGCCGGAACTCGAAGGTGCGCCCGGGGCCGGTGTCGGTATCGGGGTCGAACTCGCGAAGGTTCGTCCGGCCACCGTACCCGCCGAACCCACCAAAGCCGGTCTCGTCGGCGGCGCCCGTGATCTGGGTGACGACCGACGCCATCGGCCCAAGCCCGGGCTCGTCAGGGCTGCCGTAGACGGTGACCGCGATCTCGCTCCGGACCGGAAGCGCGTCCGGATAGAGCGCGTCGAGCCCAATCTGGGTGGCGCGGTAGGCGCCAGAGACCGCGGGACAGGCGTGGCCCGCCGCCTTCGCAACCTCGGCGAACGTCACCGTGAGCGGGTCTCCTTCGGGGACCATGCCGAGCACCTCCGCGAGGGGGTCGCGGACGGCGATCGGGTCGGCAGTGGCGAGACGCTCCCACGGCCTCTCGTCGAGGCGCGACAGCGACCGACTGCTCGGGTTTGTGATCCCGGCGTCAGTGGCGTCACTATCGGTTGGTCGGGCGGTGCTGCTCGTCGTCGGGTTCGGTGTGTCAGTCATGGTGGATCTCGAGGTAGCTAGTGTACTCGGTGCGGAGGAGGCCGGTCCTTGTGGATTCGATGGCGAGGAGGTCGTGGCTGGTGCGGGCGGCGAGTTCGGGGTACTCGGTCTTCGCGCGGCGGTCCGTGCTCCGGATCGCGAGGAGCGCCCCGTCCGCCAGGTCCTCGAGGGCGCGCTGGACCTGGACGATGCCGTTCGCGCAGCCCCGGCCGCGGTTGTCGACGACGTGGTCGGGCTCCCGGTCGGGCGCCGTCTCCGGGATGGCGAGCTCAGTCATCTGCGACACCCCCGCTCGTGTCGGCGGCCCCTGAACTGGGTCCGCCGTCGAGGTCGGTGAGGTCGCAGACACCGTCGATGGGCGAGCAGGCGCGCCACATCGGGCACGTGAGGAAGATGGCGACGAGGACGCCGATGAGCCCGAGCTTCGCGGCGATGGCGACGCCGACGACGCTGCTCGTGTAGGGGGCGAGCGAGTGGCCGTACTGGAGGAACGCCTGCAGGAGCCCGGTGAGGAGGATGGTCGGGATGATCAGTCGAACCGCCCACCGGAAGCGTTCGAGCTGCTCGCCCGCCGCCTGGATGACGGGCACCGTCGGTGTCGTCTGGCCGCTGGGGACGGCGGCGAAGATGTTCCAGACGGCGCCGCCGAGCCACGCGCTGAACGCGAGCAGGTGGAGCGACCGACTGCCGACGGCGACCAGTCCGCCACCACCCCCAGTGCGAACCTCGAGGAGTGCGGTGCCGACGACGGCGACGACCCCAATCGTGAGTGCCGCGAGTCCTGCGGGACTCCGGAACTCGCTCGCTGTCGGTCGGTCCCGGACGGCCGTCCAGCCGGCGAGCATGGCGAACGCGAGCACGACGACGCCGACCTGGAGCCGGGCGTCGATACCCACGAGCGCCGGGCTGTAGCTCCGCATGACGACCGGGGTGACGAAGAAGAGGAGCACGGTCGCGCCGAGCGCGATGCGGTCGAAGCGCGCGAACATCCGACCCGTGTAGTCGGCAGCGGCACCGGTGACGTCACCGGGCCGGACGAACGCGTGCTTCCAGCAGAGGCCCCCGGTCAGGACGGCGAGCGCGACGAAGAACCCCCACTTCGCGAGCACGAGCTGGAGGTCCCAGCCCGACGACATCGAGAGCGACACACCCGTCCCGACCAGTGAGGCGGTCAGGATGATGGCGAGCGCCGCCTTCGGGAGCAGGTACTTGTCGAAGAGGTCGTCTGCGGCCGCTGTCACCCGGTCGCGTGCGTGGTCGCCCATGCTGTCTCGCCCCGATGTTAGGTTGCCCTAAACTAAGCCCTGGTTCCGGATATGTTCGCGATGCCACCCACCCACACGGACCGACAGGGCATGTCTGCCCCGCCCTCCAGAACATGTTTGGCGCGACGCTCACCCCGACTCCCGTCCTATCATCGAGCAACAGGCGACCATCGATGGCACAGCCACCCAACCACGACGGAGCCCGGGAGTCCACGGGGCACTGGACGCACGTGCCGGCGTCGACAGTGACGACGCCGATCGTGGTCGAGTCGCCGTACGTCGAACTCGCCCTGGAGCACCCGGACCTGCCGGCGACGCGCATGGGCGGCGCGTTCTGGCCAGCCGCAGTCCCCTACGAGTTCGACGGTGAACACCGCGTGTTCTACTGGCGCGACGAACTCGACGCAGGCACGCCCGAACCAACCGCCGACGCCGTCCTGGCCGATGCTCGTGGCTGGGTCGCAACCCCCGATACGCTGATTCCCGGCCAGAAACGGGGACAGGAATTCGTCGGGCTCGCCGCCGACACCGACGCTGGTGGGCACGAGGTCGTCGTCGACGCGACCATCGCGGGCGACTCCACGAGCACACACGTCGACGGCTATCAGCCACCAAGAATCGTGATTCGCGAGCAAACCGCTGACTCGGTCACCGTTGCAGGTAACGGCCACATAACCCGTGTTTCGGCTGGCAATAGCGAACAAATCGAACTCCCCGCCCAGACGGTGACACTGCTCGATTCGCCGACCAACCCCGCGTCTGAAGTGAACCACGACGTGGGCGACAGGGTGGAGACGACGCCAGTTCTGTGCGCCCGGCATCCCGGGACGCGGCGACTCTACCATCCAGCACCCGGGAGTGACTATCTGCTGTTCCCGTCGTTCGGCATCGACCTCCCCACCGACAGCGGGCGCGTTCCGGGCGACCCGGACAGTGTCGAGCGTGACCTCGACGCCATCGCTGACTCGCTGGGTGCCGCCCTGTCGGGGCGGCCGTATCCAGAGCGAGTGGTATGGGAAGCCTTCGTGTACGCGGCGTTCGATCCGGACCGAGCGGGCGCTGTCGAGCTCACGCAGTTCGAGAACGGACTGCTCGCAGTCCACGATCCGCCGGCGTCGATGACCGGTAATTGAGCAGCAGCCGGGCTACTCGTCCCCGTCGTCGAGCCATTCCTCGGCGAGGAGGCCGAAGCGGTGGTTGTCGGTGTACTCGCCGTCGATGAAGGTCGCCTGCCGGTCGACGCCCTCGTGCTCGAAGCCGACCTTCTGGAGGACGTGCTGGCTCGCCTCGTTCGGGTCGATGACCGCCGCCCACACCTTGTTCAGGCGAAGGTCCTCGAAGACGTGGTCGAGGATGCGCTCGGTCGCCTCCGTGACGTAGCCGTGGCCCTGGTGCTCGGAGGCGACCCAGTACATCAGCATCCCCGTGCCGTGGGGCTGCCGCACCCACGGGACGCCGATCTCGCCCACCCGCGTCAGGCCGTCCTCGTCACCCGTCCGGACGGCGTCCTCGTCGCCGACGCAGATGAGGAGGCGGACGCCATCGCCGCTCCCGCTGCCCTCCTCGAACTCCGCCTGCATGCGGTGCTCGTTCCGCGGGTAGGAGTCCGTGAGCGGCTGCCGGACGTCCTTCCGGTTCCGGTACGTCTCCAGGAAGTCCAGATCGGACTCCTCGATCGGATGGAAGCTCACGCGGTCGCCGCGCAGGAACGCCGGCCCCGGCATCAGGCCTCACCCCACTCGTCCGCAAGCAGACCATAGCGGAGCACGTCGACGTAGGTCCCCTGCTGGAACTGGGCGTCACGGAAGCGGCCTTCTTCCGTGAACCCGAGGGATTCGAGGAGGCCCCTGGAGGACTCGTTCGTCGCGAGCACCTCGGCCTGCACGCGGTGGAGGCGCTGGTCGCGGAACGCCGTCCGGAGCAGGAGGTCGAGCGCCTCCGACCCGAGGCCGTCCCCCTGGAACTCGGGGAGGAGCCAGTACGCGAGGTCGCCGGTGCCAGCCGCGTTGTCCACGTTGACGAGCATCACCGCACCGATCGGTTCCTCGTCCACGCACGCGAGCAGGTGGGTGCCCTCTTTCCCCGAGATAGTGTCCTCGTAGAAGTCCTCGAGGGCCTCCCGGTTCTGCGGCTGGTCGATGGTCAGTGGGCGACGAACGTCGGGGTCGTTCCGGGCGCGGGCGAACACGTCGAGGTCGTCCTCACCGATCGTGTGGAGGGCCACGCGGTCCCCGGATTCGAACACAGGGCCGGGCATACACACGAAATTCTCGATGCAGGGAAGAAAGCGCTTACGGAGGACTGTGAACGCGTCACACCGACGCTGCTGAACACAGACGCGTCGAGAATGGGTGATCCGATGCCCGACGCGTTCCGAAAGAATCTCTCGCGATTATTCTACCAGTATATAAAACTGTCCACCCGACTATCATTTTTGAGAATTGCCTCGCAGTAATATTAATTTAGCTTGTAATCAACATATCGGATAGAAATAAGTACATATTCGTTGACCGTTCCCGCATGTCATCAGCAGGGGAGCGAGCGATTGTACTCACCGCAATCGTGCTATTCTCGACAGCCATCGTCGGCGTCGGCACGATTCCAACGTACGGAGCAGCGACAACAAACACAGCAACGGACACTGTCGAGGTACGAGGCACACTCACGTACCACAACGGAACCGACGTCGACAATCGGAAAGTCGCGCTCACCAAGGACGGAATCTACAAATCAAACCACACCGACCAGAGCGGGAAGTTCTCCATTACAGCCCCCGCAAATACGTCGAACTACGACCTCGTGTTCGAACAATACACCGCGGACGGGACCGAGGACTTCCCACGTGACGGTAACCCAGACCTATACGCAGTCGGCGACGTCGACACTGGCGCATCCGACGTGCCCCTTGGATCCATCTCCCTCCCTGCCGCACACGTGCTCAATGTCACGGTCGTAAATGCCTCCGGTCACCCTATCCCAGACACAACGATCCATCTGCGGCACATAACCGACAATGCCGAGGCCTCGAACGACGCCCACACGACGACCAACGGTCGCTTAAAGCTCAACGGGAGCGACGTCCAGCAGACCGGCGTCGAGGTCACGGGAACCATCGAAATCGATATCGAGGCGCCGAGGGAGTACCAGGATACCGACCGAGAGTACACAGTCACGAGTGATCGGAACGAAACCATCGTCCTCCACAAGACCGCCACGGTCAAGGGAACCCTCTCGGACGCAAGCGGAAGCACGGTCGGCGGTGACGAGGTCATCCTGGAGAGCGACACCGAATGGCAAGGCGACACGACAACGTCCGGGGGCAACTACTCGATCCAAGTGCCAGCAGGCGACAGCTACCAGTTCCACTACTATCAGGACAGCTCCGACGAGCCGGCACCAAACGACAACATCCCGGACTTCTACACATTCGGCACCTTCACGCCGGCAAGCGGGACCACCGTGCGCAACGAACAGCTCCCACCAGCACGTGACCTAACCATCGAAGTGGTCAACGAATCCGGCGCTGCCGTCGAAAACGCGGACGTGCACATCCACCAGACGCACCACGATAACGGGATCAGCACCCAGCGGACGTCAGGCCCCAAGGGACTCGTTCGACTCGACCTCGCTGACGGTGAAACAGAGGTGCACGTTGACCCACCAACCGGGGCGAATCTGGCCCAGAACGAGACAGAATTCACCCTCTCAGGAGACACGACGAAGCGAATCGTCCTCCATCCGGCCGTAAATGTGACCGGGAGCGTCCAGACCGCGACCGGAGCCACTGTCTCCGACGGCCGAGTCTCCGCCGACCCCCAGACAGAGGACGGGAACGGTGAAAGCGACCAAGTCGCCGACGACGGGAGCTTCACCCTCCAGGTCAGCGAGAGTGCCGTATACTCACTGACCTACCGCCAGGTTAACGAAACAGCTCCGAGCAGGTTCCCAAAGGATGGCGTCCCCGACCTCGCATTCCTTGGCTGGACACAGTCCGGGACTACCGATTTCAACGCCGGGCCCCGTACTCTGCCGACGGCGCACCGATTCAACGTCACCGTCCAGGAACCGGACGGAGACCCTGCGACAAACCTGGATGTCGACGCCGTGCTCGTGGACCAAGAGGGTGAACGTGCGGTCGGCACGAGCGCGACGACAGACTCGGCGGGGCGGCTCATCCTCGAAGACGCCAAATCTCCAGGCGTCGAAGTGAACGGCACACTCCACGTCGGTGTCGACGTCCCCGCGAGCGCACCGTATGCGAATACGGATCGGACCTTCACCGTGTCGAGCGATGGGAACGCGACCATCCAGCTTGAGCGGGCGATGAACGTCAACGGCACCGTGCTCCAGCCAGACGGGACGACCCCGGCAACCGACCAGCGGATAGAGGTTGATAGTATCGGGGAAGAAGGCGGTCAATCAACACATACCGACGATAACGGGATGTTCAGCGTGAATGTCGCGAAGCAGGACGACTACATAGTCGGGTTCACGCAGGTCGCTGGGGCCGACAGCTTCGAGGCAACGTTCCCACAGGACGGTGTGCCGGACGTCCACGCAGTCGGTACGGTCACCGACCCGAGTGAGGCAGCGCTCGGAACCCGGACGCTGCCTGACCCGCACAATCTCACCGTCCGCGTCGTCACCGCCACCGGTGCGAACGTCAGTGACGCCGACGTGAACTTCGGGAGCGGGACAAGCGAAAACTGGCACTGGGCGCGCCAGTCGACCGGACAGAACGGGACTGCTACTGCAGAGGTCGCTGGCCCCATGCGGATTCACGTCGACCCGCCGACCGACGCCCTCACGGAGAACGGCATGGACCTCACCGTGTCCAACGATACGGAAGTCACAATCACGCTCCAGAACGCCACCAGCGTCTCCGGCCAGGTCCGAGACCACAACGGCACGGGCGTCGCCAATCGTCACGTCGCTCTCTGGGGGGCGCCAGGGAGCACCGGTGTGTTCACCGACGATACCGGGAACTTCACCATGGCCGTCGCCACGAACGAGACGTACGGCCTCATCTTCCGCGGCGAGACCGACTATAATCGGGCGGACTTCGAGCTGAACGGTCGGCCCGACATCTACACGTTCGGCGAAGTGACGACCACGAAGGACCGACTAGACCTCGGTAAAGTTTCACTGCCCGAGGGGCACCGACTCAACGTAACTGTCCGCAATGCGTCCGGCGCCCCGATACCGAACGCGCCCGTCCACGTCGAACACGATATCGGACCCCACCAGGTCGGGATCGACTCGCGGACCGACAGCACCGGCATGCTGGTCGTGAACGGACACTACGGCGTCGAGGTCAATGGCACCGGCAGTGACGATATCCAGGTTCTCGTGCAGCCGCCGGCCGGGTCACAGTACATCGATAACGGAACCCAGATGGCGGTCACGCAGGACAAGAATATCACCATCACGCTCTCGAAGGGGGTCCCGGTGACCGGCCAGTTCAAGTACGCAGACGGGACGCCAGTCGCCGGATACACCGCCGAGCTCTTCGGTGAGAACGGTGATAACCGGCTTACGAATACCGACGGGAACTACCAGCTCAGAGTGCTGCCAAACCGTTCCTACTCCCTTGGATTCAAGCAGACTGACTTCCGGCAGGACGGGCAGCCGAACTTCCCGATGGACGGCCGGCCAGACCTCCACGCCTTCGAACACATCCGCGTGGACGGTGACGGCGCCGACGTCGGAACCCGGACCCTCCCGACCGCCCACCACGTCAACATCACTGTCGTCAACTCGAGCAATGATCCAATCGAAGGCGTGACCGTTGACCTGAACTCGATCAACGGGAAAGCAGCCGCCCACCACCCCGCAACCACGAACAAGTATGGCAAGGTCGTGCTCCAGGGCGCGAGTACGCCCGGCCTCGAGGTCAACGGCACCATCCGCGTCCGAGCGCGAGCCACCAGCGAATACGCGCAGAACGGAACGCGATTCGACATTGAAAGCGACCGAGACATCACGCTCGTCCTGAAGGACCGCGTGAACATCACCACCCAACTAGTTGACGCGAACGGGGACTCGCTCGCGGGATCCTTCGCAATCGCCCGCCACGAACGCGATACGTTCGTCATCCGACGTACTAACGACACGGGGAACGTCACACTCCCCGTGGGTACGAACCAGACCTACAGCGTCGGATTCGTCGAGCGCGACCCTGCAAGTAGAACGCCGATCCCGCGAAACAACGTCACCGACCTCTATGAGGTCGACGTCGTTTCAATGATCGACCAGGACCGCGACCTTGGCCAGCGGACGGTCCCGGATGCCGCCGGTATCCTGAATATCCGCGTCATCGACGAGACGGGACAGCCAGTCGAGGATGCGGATGTCACCGTAATCGCGAACCAGCAGGGCAGTAAGCAGGCGGTCGGGTGGGTCGACGACACCAACGACGATGGCTGGTGGACCACCGAGGGCTACTACGGCATCGAGGCCACCGGGAACAATTCCATCGGCGTCGAACCGCCAGCCGGTGACAAGTACGTCCAAGAGACGTACTACGAGAATGTCACGGTCACCCACGACCAAAACGTGACAATCACCGTCGAGAACGCCCAGCCGATCGTCACCGGGCGCTGGGTGACCCCCGACGGTACACCCCTCACGACCGCCGATGAGATGGGGGTCTTCAACATCAGCCGGGACTACGCCGACACGTCAATACCGGTCGATCGTGGGAACTTCACCACGACGGTTCCGAACGGAACGTTCACCTTCGGCGTCATCGGACTCCCAGCGGATGATGGTGTCGTCGACGCCTGGACCGTCGAACGCACCATCGAGGGCGACACAACCCTTGGCGACATCCCCCTCGAGCGCGGCTTCAACGTGACGGTCAATGCGACCGAGCGAGACGACACGCCCGCCGACACCATCGTTGCCGTGGAAAGTACGACCGACTGGATCTACCAGTTCACCACCGGCCGCAGCCTCGATCCCGTCCGAGACGGTCCCACCGGGCCAACTCGGGAACTCGCAAACGGCACCCACAACGCCACCGTCCTCGACGCCTGGACGCACGACGAACTGAACAAGTCGACCATCACAGTCGACGGCGCCGACCAAACCGTGAACTACACCGTCGACCAGTTCGCGGACCTCGACCTCGAGAACGCAAACGGGCTCACGGTCGTTCGCGACCTCGAATCCCCAGTCGGTCAATCGAAGGAGGAACTCATCAACAGGGGCGTCAATGTCCGACTGAACGTCCTGAACGCAACACAGAACGATACGGCAGTCCGTGAAGAACTGCCAGAGGGGTACACGTTGAACACCACGTACAACGTGACATGGGACGGAAGTGGGGAAGTCCGCTGGGACTACAACCTGACGAGTGACACCCTCTACCTACTCGTCACGGGCGACGTCGAAGACATCCGCTATCGTGCTGAACCCGAAGGGGATGTCGGGAACGCCATCGTCTTCGAGGGCCAGTACATCGATAACGGCACCGCATTCACTGACGCGAACCGGAACGAGACAATCGGGCAGTCGACGATCCACGGACCCACGTACGAGTTCTCGGGAACCCTCGAGAACGCGGATGGGAGCGCCAGCACGCCAACAAGCGTGATTGCGATCTCACCCGAAGGGGAATTCATGGTCGGCGATGTCACCGACCAAAACGGCGCATTCAGTCTCACCCTCGACGCCGGTGCAACGGCGAACATCGCCGTTTTCCAAGGCGACCACTCCCAGATGAACGCACCACCGATTCCGAACCGAGACGGCACCGTTGACTTCATCGCGGGGGGACAGCTCGACCGTATCGAGCATCTCGATGCCGGAAGCGCACAGCTCCCGATAGGGCACGTCGTGAATGTCAGCGTCGTAGACGAGAACGACGATCCGGTCCCCGACGCGAACGTCACACTCGCCAGCAAGACCCCCAGTGAGGACGACAACGCGTTCGCAGAATGGTCGAACCTCTCGGTCGCTCAAGATGGCCTGTTGTACCTTCCAAACACCACGAAACCCGGCGTCGAGATGAACGCTACGGGCGTCTTCAAGGTCCACCCGCCAGACGGCTACAGCATCGAGCGGGACACGAAGACAATCGAGAACATCAATAGCTCGACCACCGTCGAATTCGTGCTGAACACCACGACTGACGATGGGACGGGTGGAGGCGGTTCGTCCGCCGCCATCAGTATCGCGAACACAACCACCTCAGACACGTCGATCGACACCGGCGAGAGCGTCTATGTCGATGTCACACTCGAGAACACCGGGAGTGCCAATGGGGACGCCACGGTCTACCTCACAGTCGGTTCCACGGTCGTCGACTCACAGCCCGTCTCAGTGACCGCCGGTGGTACGGCGACCGTGACGCTATCCCACACCTTCCAGAGTGCGGGGTCCTACCAGCTTGGTGCAACAGCCGCTGGTGACAGCGCATCAGTTGGTACCGTCGACGTCAGTGAGCCGGAGTCGGCGAACGTCACCATCGCGAACGCCTCGCTCTCCCCGACCGACATCTCCACCGGTGAGAGCGCCACGGTGGACGTGCGGCTGAACAACACCGGGGATGTGGCCGGGAACATTACGGTTCGATTCGATTGGGGTGATGGCACAGCGGTAAAGAAGGAGTACGAGGTCGCGGGGAACTCCGAACGAACGGTGTCGCTTTCCCGGGACTTCGTCGAAACAGGCCGGTTCGACATCGCAGTCGAGAACACTTCGAGCGGCCGGCGTGTTGTCGCGGACACACTGCATGTATCCGCAGATAATACCTCCACGAGCACGCCCGGCTTCGGTCCAGGGGCCGCCATCGTCGCGCTCCTCGGCGGCGCTTTGGTGGTCCTTCGACGGCACTGACGAGTCGGCCAGTCCCGTTCCTTCCCAACAGTTCTGCTTTCGCCGCAGAAAGCGGGATTGAGTGTCCACCCTGAACAGCCAGTTCCGTTAGTTGGAGGACAACGATGGGGTACTTGTCCGCAATCAATGTGTCACGGGCGCGTCCTATTCGGTCGAGCGATAGTCGTTCGAGTGGTGTTAATTTCGTCGGCGGGTACCGAACGCCAGGGCGCCGAGTAGGGCAACTGTGGTCAGCACGGTTGTGAAGCCAGGCGTGTCGACACCGGTGGAAGAGGTGGTGGAACTTGCGGGCTGTATTGCAGTAGTTGTCGATGTTGCGGTCGTGGTCGAGGGACCGGCCTGACTTGTCCCGCCAATAGTGGACGTGGTTGAGGAGGTGACCGTGGTCGTGGTTCCATTCGGAACTGTTGTGGTTGGTGGCGTCGTCGTAGTCGGACTGGTTGAGGTGGCCACCCCGCCATTTGTGCTCGAGGTCGTGGTCGTCGAACCCGTCGGTGACGTTGTCGTGGTCGTTGTAGTTGTCTGGGACGCAGTGATGGAAAGGGACTGTACGCTGCTGATGCCGGTGAGTTCGTCTTCCCCGTTGATCTCCTGGGTGCCTCGCGTCCCAGCGAAGATACGGTACTCGTCCGGCGCCAGATCAGAGATTAGGACGTTGTATGACTGGTCGCCCACCTTTGTCATGACGTAGTTCTCCTGGGTGTCCTCGTTCATCACCGCAATCTCGACGCGACTTGGCGTGCCACTCGCACTGGTTAATGTGACATCGATCGAGACCGATTCAGATGCGGACTTTTGGGCGGGGGCGTCGACCTGGAATTCGTAGCCCGAGACGACGACCGGGAATAAGTCATACGTTACTCCGTCCACAGTAAGTGTCAAGACGTAGGTCCCGGGACTGAGCCCGGCCGTATCGAACGAATAGCTTCCAGCGTCAGTGTGTTCCCATGACTGCTCGATCATATTCTCTGAATTGTATAAGGTAACATAATACCGATCCGGGTCCCCGCCAGAGATCTGGTAGGTGATAGTGGAGCCAGCGTCCGCGGAGCCGAGTGCGGAGACCGTGTAAGATTGTCCGCCAACCGATACAGTTCGAGTCGGAGTATCGATCGAGTCCATCGTCGTAATTGTGTACTCTGCTTGTGCCCCAGCGGACGCCGGTACAAAGAGTGTTAGTGAGGTGAGGAGAACGAAACAAAGTATAGTGGAACTAACCGGGCGAAACATGGAGTTAACTGAAACGCTTTCCCAGATATCTTTTTCGCACCACCCCGATACTTCCAGGGTAAATCCTGGCGGGAACCAGTGAAATCAAAAAAATCTGGTCTGTTCAATCGGGTGAACTCTGGAACAAATTGCCAAGTATTATTAGATGTCTATGAGACGAGAGTACCATGAGTCTAACGTCCATCGGGGGAGGGAGATACGTGGGGCTATGGCTAGCCTTTCTCGTGTTCTTCTCCCCGATAGCGGGGGCTGCATCTTTCTCCGTGTCAGCTTCAGCACATAGTTCGCCTGAACAGACACAAGCACTCGATGAAGCGGGTGTGCAACCGACGCTAACGCAATCCAGTACAGCACCGAGTATCAATTTCTCAGATAGTAACACCCTCTCGGTCGGAAACAATGTGTCATTCTGGGCACCAGGTATCTGGCCACTGCGAGCAAAAACCACAGGAGCTACGCATACCGTCGGGAACATCGACACCGTCGTCAACATTGAGGGTGTAGGCGAGCGACCACTTTACAAAAGCGAATTTGGTATCTACCCGGTCAACGAGCCAGTGACACTCGGTTTTACCCCTTCCCGGGCACCAGTATCACCGTCTAGCGGTTTCGATGACAGACAGGCCCAAATTGTCGTTGCCCAGGTCGAATCCGGTGCGTCAGTCCCACGATCACTAAACGGACTCAGCTCATTCATTCGAAACAACGATTCTGCAGAATACGAGATAGTTCACAATGGCCCGCTTCCGATCCCTGACGGTTTCGGAGCCGAATACACCTTCAGCGTCACTCCAGACCAGTCCGGCCAGTACGTCGTCTTTATGGCCGCCCCGCAGAACGGCTCCACCGGATTCAGCGTGAGCAGTGATAACGAACTCACGCAGTCAGGGAACGTGACGTTATTTGGAATGGAGACCCTGATGGTTCAGCAATCCACCTCACAAGTTACACCACCATCATTCTCGGCCCCCGGTGGGAATGCAACGTTTGGCGTTGACGCAACCGGGCTTGGTTCAGCTTCAAATGTCAGTCACACACTCATTCTGTATGATAACCAGACATTCGAGAATGCAGCTCAAACGTTCACCATCACTGGCCTCTCAGGCACACCAAATATCACATACAACACAGATATTAAAACTGTAAATGGTGAGACACGGATTCAGAATAACCCCTCTGCGTTTGGCGTGGATTTATCTGATCGCGAGATTACGCGACCATTCGATGCAGCCGGACTTCTAGACGTAGTCGCAAGCGACCGCCTCAAAGAAGGTACAGTTGGCAACACGATACTGAACGCATCCGTCACAGTCGTCAAAACGGACGCTGACGGCGAGGTCTCGGTAGGAGTGCCCGCGAACTGGACACCTGGGTCGTACCGGTGGATCCATGTCGCATCCGCAGACGGTAGCCCCACCATGGTCACGAATTCCGGCGTGATGCAGCTCTCCGAGGGCACCCGGCTCTCGCTCAACGCGAACCAATCGACGATCAACGCGAGTGATACCGTCCGGTTCTCGGTTACGAACAACACCGGCGGGCCGGTCAATGCAAACATCACAATCGAGAACTCCACGTGGAATACGACCGTGTCGACGGGTGCGGATGGTGTGCTGAACTACACCTTCGATTCGAGTGGGAGCTACACCGTCACTGCGGACAAGGAAGACACCTCGACGGCAACGTACGTGCCAGACAGCACGACCGTCGACGTGCTTGCGCCCGCGAATCTCAGTATCGCCGACTACAGCGTTTCGAACGACTCGGTGTGGACGAACGAGACGATCTTCATCGGGGCTGGCGTCCAGAACACCGGCGACTGGGCCGGAACGATGGACGTCACGCTCTATGCAGACGGTGTCGCCGTCAACACCACCACCGTGGAGGTTGGGCCGAACAACGCGACAACGGTCTCCTTCCAGCACGACTTCGACACGACCGGCACGCACAATCTTACGGTCAACAACGAACCAGCCACGGACATCGAGGTAACAGAACGTCCCCCAGCTGAAATCTCCATCACGAACGTCTCCTACGAGCCCGAAACAACCGTCGCCGTGAACCAGACCATCACGGCGAACATCACCATCAAGAACACCGGAGGTGAGGCTGGTGAACAGAACATTACGATTTACGCCAACGACCGCCGGAAGGTGTGGGGGAACTTCAGTATTCCCGCACAATCGACGATCCAGCTGCCGCTGGAGTTCTCCTTCACGCAAGCTGGAACCTACGACCTTAGCGTGAACGGCATCCCCGATTCGAACCAGACCATCGAGGTGACCGACGCTGAATTCGAGTACTCGAACTTCAGCGTCACCCCAGACAGCGTCACCCAAAATGGGACGTTCACCGCAAGCGTCGACGTTGAGAACATCGGAAGTCTCTCCGGCAATTCGACCCCGACACTGAAGATCGACGGCGTCACCCGGAACCAGACCATCGTCGAACTCGAGCCTGGTGACCAGGCGAGCGTCGAACTCAGCCACTACCTCGACCAGCCAGGACAGTACAACTTCAGTATCGACGGGCACACCGAACAGGTCAGAGTGAATGCGCCCACGGATATCGAAGTCACTAACCTCGTCGTCCCAGCGACGGTCACACAGAACGAGTCCACGACGATCACCGTGGACGCCACAAACAACGGCGACCTGCCAGGCGACTACACGCTGAACCTCACCGTGAACGGCACCGTCGTCGCACAGAACGCGTCCGCGACGCCACTCGCAGGCGGAGAGACGCGGACCGTCGAATTCACCTACGACTTCCCGACCCAGCGCGGCGACACTACCGTGTCAGTCGGCGAACTCTCGGACACGACGACGGTTCAGAAACCCGCAACACTCGACGTCACGGCGTTCAACGTCACGCCACGTCTCGTCGAAACCGGGCAAACCATCACGGCGAATGCCACAGTCGTAAACACTGGCGACATCGGAGGTAGCACAACCATCGTCCTTGACGATGGATCCAGTACGGTCAACTCCACGCCGGTAAACGTCGACGCCGGGAGCACGACCGAGGTTGTGCTCACGCACGCGTTCACCGAGAACGGAACCTACGAGGTGTCGATGCACGAGCAGGGAGAAACACCGCCGAGCGACCCAATCACGGTCGAGGCGAAGTATCCGGCTGACGTCGCAATCACGGACGTTTCCTACGATCCCGACACGACGGTTCCGGTGAACGACACCCTCTCCGTGAACGTTACGCTGGCGAACACTGGCGGGTTCAACGGCTCACGCACCGTTGACCTGTATGTGAACGGCACCAACGTGAATACCTCGAACGTCGAGGTGTCCGGACACAGTACTGCAAAGGTGTCCTTCCAGACGAAACTCAAGCCGTTCGGTCCGTACAACGTCAGTGTCGATGGCAAGGTCAACCGAATCATCACGGCGACGAATGCGGTCTTCACGTATGCAGACCCCGCCGTGAATCCGACTGAGCTGGTCGGCCCCGGCCAGGTCTCGGTGTCCGCGAACGTCTCCAACGACGGGAACATCCAGGGCACGCAAACGGTGAACCTGACCCGGGACGGCACCGTGGTTGACTCGCAACCAGTGACGATTGCGCCAGGGCAGACACAGCGGGTGACGTTCACCCCGACGGTCTCGACGCCCGGCGTCCACACCTTCAGTATCGGTGGACTCGCGAACCAGACCGTCCGGATGAAGCAGCCCGCGAACATCACGTACGGGAACCTCTCCGTTCCCGCGTCCACCGTGAAGGGCACCCCCGCACCGATCACCGTGAACGTGACCAACACCGGCGATGTCGAGGGGAACTACAGCGTCGTCCTCTACGTCAACGGCATCCCCGTCAACGCGACCTCGGATACGATCGCCGGAAATACGTCGAAGACCGTGACAGTTGAGCACGGCTTCGCTACCGTTCGCGGCCAGGTTGACGTCTGGGTGAACGACCTCCCCGCCAAGCAGGTCCAGGTCAACGCCCCCGCGTCATTCCAGTACGCTGACCTCATCGTCAGCCCATCCCAGACCCTCCCCGGGGCGCCTGTGACAGTGTCTGCACTCGTTAGCAACACCGGCGACCTGAACGGCACGTACAACGCCACGCTCACCCACGACGGCACCGCGGTTGACAATGTAAGTAGCGAGCTCACCGGGGGCGCCGCAGAGCGCGTCGTGTTCACCACGGACTTCCAGTCCGCGGGTACCTACACCGTCTCCATCGAGGGCCTCCCAGGGGAGTCCGTGACGGTCCTAGAGCCAGCAGACGTAAGCTACGAGAATCTCCAGGTCACCCCGACCGACCTCACGACCGGTGAGACCGTCGCCGCACGCGTCGACGTAAACAACACCGGAGACGCCGCCGGTCGATTCACGGTCGTCCTCAAGGATGACGGTACACCGATCGCGTACCGCACCGGCGTCATCGCCGGCAACACCGTCCGAACCATCACGCTCTCCCGCGTCCTGACAACGGCGGGCACCCACCAGATCTCGGTGAACGACCTGCCCTCGCAGCAGGTGACCGTCGAGGCGAGCGACATTACATCACCATCGATCACGCTCACCAACCCAAGCCAGGGTGACGTGACATATGGTCGAACGCTCTCCTTCCAGGTCACCGACGCCTCGAACATCGATACGGTCAGCTACGAGGTGCAGAGCCGCGACGGCTCCACCACGAGAACCGGAAGCGCGTCCCCAAGCGGGACCAGCACCACGTTCGACATCGACACGAACGGGCTCCCAGAGGGCTCGACGGATGTCCTCGTCACTGCAACGGACGAGCACGGGAACACGATCACGTCGTCGTACACGTTCGACCTCGTCTCCCAGCCGAAGATCAGCTCAGTGAGCCCACGCGGCACCGTCGGCGCGCAGCCGACCATCGACGTCGCGTACAGTGACAACGGCCAAGGTGACGCCGGCATCAACACCTCGGCAACGACGCTCTACGTGAACGGCAACGAGATCGACGTCAACCCAAGCCAGATCGGGTTCAGTGAGACGCTCTCGAACACGAACGTATCCACGGGGTCGAACTCGGCACGGGTTGTCGTGACCGACCAGGCAGGTCACACGGCCTCGCGCACGTGGACATTCTCGGTCGACGACACCGCACCGACCGTGAGCGTGGCCGCAGCGCCCGACGGGAACATCAGCTTCCAGAACCCGACGCGAGTAACGCTGCTCGCGAACGACGCGAACCTCGAGAACGCGAACGTCACCATCGAGGACCCGTCCGGTAACGTGGTCTTCACGCGTGACGTCTCCCAGACTGTGAAAGCGACCGCCGGTCGCATCACGTTCACCTGGAGCCCGGACTTCGGCGCTGAATCCGGTGAGTACACAGCCACCGTTCGCGCACGTGACGCATACGCGAACGCGAACAGTACGAACACGACGATCACAGTCGACACAACCAACCCGACTCACGAATTCCAGCAGCCATCGACCGGCGTCACAGTTAATGGTAGTCAAACGCTGACCGTCTCTGGCACCGCGGACGACGTGCACGGCGCAGTCTCGTCCGTCCGGTACCGGCTCTGGATTCCGGGCACCGGCATCCAGCACACGGTCGCCGCCACGGAGAGCAGCGGTACCTGGTCGGCAGCCATCGACACCACAAACCTCAGAGTCGATGACACGTACGCTGTGAGCGCTATCGTCACCGACGCGGCCGGTAATCGCAACTTCACCACCGCAGACGCAGAAGTTACCGTCGACTCCACGCCGCCGAAGCTCAGCGCATCCATCACACGAGTCGACAGCGACACCGGCCGCGTGAACGTCACGACACCGGGCGAATCCCTGAGTGGTTCCCCGGCGATTTCCGTTGACCGTCCGACGGGCTCGAACGTCTCCGTGACAGCTACAAAGAACGACGGTATCTGGTCTGGAACCTTCCCGCTGAACGGCTCGGGAACGTACACGGCCACCGTAACTGGCGAGGACGCCGTTGGTAACAGCCAACAAGCCACTGCCACCGGCCAGTACACCACCGTCGACACGAACACGACGACTATCACCGCATACCTCGAGCAGTCTGGTATCTTCGTCCAGTTCGAGACGAACGAAGCGGTGAACCAAACGTTCGTCACACTCTCCGGCAGTGAGACACCGCCATATCCGTTCGCCCCAGGGCAGACCGGCCTCCAGGGCCTTAGCGGCCAGGTTGGTGAGAAGATCAGTGCGAACCTCGACACCGAGAACACGACAATCGGGTTCCCGGCATCTGGCTCACCCATCCCGCCCGCACTCCGCGACCAGGTGACGATCAGTCTGTACAACACGACGATGTCACCGCCTCGCTGGGTCGCACTCGAGACCACGTACAACACCAACTACGAGTTGAAGAACCAGAGTGGCGGCACCGTGGTGAGCGGCCCCTACTGGACTGCCCACCCACCGCACTTCTCGGACTTCGCGGTGAACACGAGCGACTCGACGCCACCGACGATCACGTTCGAGCAGGAGGACTCGGCCGCATACGCGGCAGGGACCGAGAGCGTCTGGGTGAACGCCACTATCAACGACACGCTGAACCAGATCGACGCCAACAACGTCACGGTCTACCGTAACGGCACCGACGTGACCGAGAACACCTCGGTATCACTGATCGACGGGCAGAACGCGTCGGTCACATACAACGCAACCGAACTCGTCTCGGGTGAGACGTACAACATCACCGTCGAAGCCGACGATGCGAACGGGAACGTCAACGTCTCCACGACGAACGTCACGATTGAGGCTGATACGACGGAGCCGACCGTCACTATCGACGCCCCGGCCGAGAACCAAGCGTTCCCGATCGGAACTGACACGCTGTCGATCAACGCCTCGTACGGTGACGCCGAAACCGGCATCAACAGGAGCGCAGTGGCCGTGAGCTTGGACGACGGTGCGAACCTCGCGTCCGGCGCGACCGAGCTCACCAGTGACCACGTGAACGTCACCGCCAGCGGCCTCGCCGCGGGCAGCCACAACGTGACCGTCACGGTCGCAGACGAGGCCGGGAACACCGCAACCGACATGGTGAACGTCACCATCAAGGCAGACGACACGGCCCCGACCATCGAACGCATCGAGCCACAGAACCAGACGTACGAGAACACCACGACGAGTGTGCCCGTCAAGGCGAACATCACTGACAGTGGTCTTGGCGTGGATGCAAGCAACGTCAGCGTCCTCGTCAATGGGCAGGCGGTCACGGCGAACGTGACCGACCTCACGAACGTCACGCACACCATCTCGACGGTGCCCGGCTACGACGGGAACGTCACCGTGGTCGCAACCGACGCCGCCGGCAACACGGCGAACAACACGACACTGTTCGACGTCGCACCGGACACGGCAGCGCCCACAGTGACGAACGTCACCCCCGCCGACAACACGAATCTCTCGAGCACCACGACGAGTGTCCCCGTCACAATCAACTACACGGACACGCTTACGGGCGTGGACACGAACGCGATCGCCATCTCGGTCGACGGCACCGACGTCGGAAGCAACCAGAACGTCTCGAACGTCGCGATCACGCAGTCGAACGCAACGTTCACCATCGGGAACCTAACACCCGGCTCCTCGCACGGCATCATCGTTGCAGTGCGCGACCAGGCCGGGAACAGCGTCACAAACACCACGACGTTCACCGTCAACAACGGCCCGGACATCCAGGTGAACGGCACCAATCTCTCGGACAACATCGTGACTGCCGGGCAGCAGATCACCGTGAACGCCACGCTCGAGAACTACGGTGACGAATCCGGAACGATGACAGCCGGTCTGTTCTCGGACGGCAACCTCACCGCAACCAACACCACCAGCGTCACTGACGGTAGCACAGCCAACGTCAAGTTCACGACGAGCTTCGGAGCCCCCGGCAAGTACAACCTCACCGTGAACGGGACGAGCGTTGGCACTGTCGCGGTGACGAACGACATTGAGTTCACCAGTCTCTCCGCGAACACGACCAGCGTCCAACAGGGCAGCGCCGTGAACTTCACGGCCACGGTCCAGAACTTCAACACGTCCGCTGTCGACGTGACGGTCACCCTCGAGAACGGCGGGACGACCGTTGACACGAAGACGGTGACTGTGCCCGATGAGAGCACGTCGAGTGTGACGTTCACCCGGACGCTCTCCACGGTTGGCAACCACACGTTCACGGTGAACGGCCAGCATCCGGTCGACGTGACCGTGCTCGGATCGACCTTCGCGGTGCAGCAGGGATCCGCGTCCATCCCCGGCCCGATCACGGCCGGCGAGTCGGCGACCATTAGCGTCGACATCGCGAACACCGGCAACCGGGATGGCACCGAATCCGTGTCCTTCACCGCAACCCCGGTTGGGGGCGGCTCGGCAATCACGGACAGCAAGACCATCACGATTGCACAGAGCACCACGCGCACGGTCGACTTCACGAAGACGTTCTCGAGCGCGGGCACCTACACCATCACGGTGAACGGTGTCACCCTCGGGACGCTCCGAGTGAATGCGGTCAATAGGGGCACCGATAACAACGTCGGTGGCGGCACCGGCGGTGGCACTGGGGCGCCATCCCAGGTCTCCATCGACCGCCAGAATGGCCGCGTCACGGTCTCCGTGCAGAACGCCGGCGCCGGACGAACCGTCCGCGTCGACACGTCCGTGACCGGCACCGGGACTGCGAGCCCGCAGCTGAACCAGCTCGCAGTGACGTTCGCCGAGGAGTCCAGTGGCTCGGTCTCGGTGTCCGGCGGGCAGGGGAACGCCCCACCGGTCAGCGCATCCCAGGACCTCGGGTACTTCACCATCGACCACGAGGTCTCGGATAGCGCCATCAGCTCGGTGACGTTCGACTTCACCGTGAACACCCAACGGCTCACCGACCGTGGGGTCGACCCCGGTGACGTCGTCCTCTACCGCTACCACGATGGGAGCTGGCAGGCGCTCGAAACCCGGCACGTCGGGACGTCTGGTGGCGTCCACACCTTCGAGGCGACCTCGCCCGGCCTCTCGGTGTTCGCCGTGAGCACACGGCAGGCCCAGCAGCCGGCCTTCCAGGTGACCGACGCCAGCCTCAACACCGACACGGTCACCGCCGGTGAGACGTTCACCGTCACCGCAACAGTCGAGAACACTGGCTCCGGCTCCGGCACCTACACCCTCGAGATTCGGGCTGACGACTCGCTCATCACACAGCAGGATGTCCAGCTGGCCGCCGGTGAATCCAGGCAGGTCACCGTCGACGCGACCTGGGATCAGCCCGGCACGTGGACGATCACCGCTGGCGACGTCACCGCTGGTGACCTCACGGTCGAAAGCGCGGGCACGACGACCACAACGACGACCACAACCACGTCTACGACTACGACGACCCAGCCGCCCGTTGGCGGTCCCGTGACGGGCCCGGTCGTCGTCTGGATCTTCATCCTGCTCGCCATCATGGCCGCCGCGGTCGGCTACCTCTACCGCCAGGGGTACTTCCAGAACTAGCCACCGGACCGTTCCGGTTCCGACGACGGCGTTTCGCTGTCTTTCGATTCAGGGCTACGTTGAACGTCCGGCCACACCTGTAGGCGACTATTGAGCGCGCATAGCCGCGACAAGACCATGATGCCAAGAGTGGTGCACGCAGTGTCAGCGGCGAACTCCCGGATCCGTAGGCCGGGACTCACGGAGAAGACAGAGCGGTCGGGTGGCTGCCCGCAGCCAGCCACGCCCCACCGACGCTCGGGGCTATGATTCGAGCGGTTCGGTTGCGCTTGGCGGCGCGACCGTATCGACGATTTTGTGGATGATCTCCCGGGGGGTGCTATCGCCGAGTTCGGCGTCCGTACTCAGGATGAGGCGGTGTCGGAGCACGATGTCAGCCAACGATTTGACGTCCTCCGGGATTACGTACTCGCGGCCGTGGATGGCGGCGCGGGCCTTCCCCGCGTTCAAGAAGGTGAGAGACGCCCGCGGGGATGCGCCATGTTCGAGGTCGTCGGTTCCACGGGTGGCAGCGACGAGGTCGAGGATGTACTCCTTCACGGGGTCCGCAACGTGGACATTCGTGACGGCATCGCGAGCTGCATGAATCTCCGAGCGGGTCACGACCTGGTCGATGTCTTCGGGGCCGAGATTGGGGGTGTCGTCGAATCGGTCGATCAGGGTGCGCTCCTCCGCTCGGTTGGGGATCGCAACGGTGAGCTTGAACTGGAAGCGGTCACGCTGTGCTTCCGGTAGCTCGAACGTGCCCTCCATCTCGATGGGGTTCTGGGTGGCGATGACCATGAATGGGTCGGGGAGCGCGAGGGTATCGCCCTCGACCGTGACGTGTTGTTCCTGCATCGCCTCGAGGAGCGCGCTCTGGGTCTTCGGGGTGGCGCGGTTGATCTCGTCAGCGACGACGATGTTGGAGAAGACCGGGCCGTGCTGGAGGTCGAACTCGCCTGTCGGTTCCCGGTAGACGTGCGTGCCGGTGATGTCCGCGGGGAGGATGTCCGGCGTCATCTGGATCCGGTTGTGATCGAGGCCCGTCGCGCGAGCGAAGAGGTTCGCGACCGTCGTCTTTGCGACGCCGGGGACGCCCTCCAGGAGGACGTGCCCGCCGGTGAGGAGTGAGATGGTGAGTGACTCGACGAGGTCTGGTTTGCCGACGAGCACCGTCTCGATCTCGGCCTGCAGGTCGTCGTAGAGGGCGGCCGGGTCAGTCATTACTCTCCTCTGGTTCATTCTCGGACATAAGCGCTTGGACCACGCGCTCGATCCGGGTCCTGTCCCAGTCGGGGTGGCGCTCAGCGACTGCGTCGGCGAACCGGTCCGGGGACAGTTCGGGTGAGAGGGACCGAGGCTCGCTCGACCGCCGCAACGGCATCGGCAGGACGTCTCGCTGCCAGAAAGCAATGGTGAACACGGCGAGGCCCCCGACGAGGAAGGCGAGAATGGACGAGTCGCGGAGGGTGAGGAGGGCGTAGCGGAGCGGTGGGAGCTGGCCGGCGGTGTGGGTGGTGTCGACGAGGACGCGGTCGGCGCTCGTGACGAGGTTCCGGGCGAACGCCCGGTTCCCGGGTTCGTCGAGCATGGCGTTGATGAACATACTCGGGTCGCTCACGAGCACGACACGGCCGTCGCCGACAGATTCTGTGGCAACGATGGCGTGGGTCGCGAGCGATTCGTTCTGGTCGAGTTCGGCGTTCCGATTGGTATCGAGGTAGGCGTACTCGGACGTGTTTGCGAGTACAGTCGCGTTCGCGGCGGGGTCGAGGACGGTGCCATGGTTCAGTGTGAGCTGGTCGCTGCCGGCGGTGAGCGGGTGGTCGGAGAGGTTGGTCGCGACGGGGAACGCTGGGCTCGACGCGTAGTAGCGTTCGTCGCGAACGATATGGCCGTCGAAGCGGCTCTGGGCGTCAATGGCGGCGAGGAGGCCGTTGGAGTGCGGGCGGAAGTCCTCGGCGATGACGAGGGTGCCCCCAGATTCCACGAACTCGGCGAGTCGCTGGCGTTCGGTCGGCGTGTAGGGTTCCGCGGGCGAGAGGACGACAGCGAGCGTGCTGGTGCCGTCTGCGGGATAGCCAGTTGTGTCGCGGAGTATGCGTGTTGGGGTGTCCGTCTGGTCGCCGAGCTGTCGGAGTTCGCTCGCACCATCCCAGGACTGCGTGTAGACCCCAAAGGCGGTCGTGGTGGTCGCACCGGCGTAGAGCGACGTCACAACAAGCGCGACGACGAGCACGGCGAGGAGGACGCGGTGGTAGCCAAGGTCGGCGAGGGACGGCAGCGTGGACGGTGTTGGGTCGTCTGTCGCCACAGCGATCAGAGCACCCCCGGTGGGAGGATGGCGAGGATGCGTTTAACAACCACGTAGGCGAAGACGAGGAGGCCGGCGAGGATGAGCCAGCGGAGGCGCTTGCGCCACGCGGGTGTGATGGAGAACGGTGCCGTGAGTTCGGTTACGACGAGGAAGCCGATGAGGGAGACGACGAAGAAGAGCTCGAAGCTGAAGGCCTCAAGGAGGACCAGCACGAGGAGGGTGGCGCTCAACCACGCGACGTTCGCCCGGACGAAGCGGGCGCGACGGTACATGTACAGTAGTCTGCCGTGTTTCGAGGATAAGTGTACCGTCTCGACGCCCGCACACCGGATAGCGACGGCTCCCGTCGGTCGTTAGAACCACGGCATTCATTATGCCGTCGTGCCCTCTCCTTCACGTACACGAACAGGTATGTTGTCCACTGCGTCCCCAGACGCCGATGCTGTCGTCGCTTGCCAGGAGCTCCGACGCTCCTATTCGCGCTCGGAGTCGGGGCTGCGGTGGTGGCGTCGGGAGTCCGCGCCGACGGTGACCGCCCTCGATGGGGTCTCGCTCAGCGTGCAGTCGAGCGAGATCGTGGGACTCCAAGGGCCCAGCGGGAGCGGGAAGTCGACCCTCCTCCACCTCCTCGGCGCCCTCGACACACCCACGAGCGGCCACATCCAGCTCGCCGGCCAGAACATCGCCGACCTCGGCGAACGCGCCCGCGCCCGAATCCGCCTCGACACGGTCGGAATCGTGTTCCAGCGCTTCCACCTTCTGCCGAGCCTCTCCGCTCGCGCGAACGTCGCCCTCCCGCTCGTCGAAGCCGGCGTCTCGAAAGCCGAACGACGCGAGCGGGCGACCGAACTCCTCCAGCGTGTGGACCTCGGCGACCGCGTCACCCATCACCCCGGCCAGCTGAGCGGCGGTGAACAACAGCGCGTCGCAATCGCGCGAGCACTCGCGACCGATCCACCATTGCTGCTCGCGGACGAGCCGACCGGGGAACTCGACTCCGAGACCGGGGCGACCGTGCTCGAACTGCTTCGCGATGTCGCCGACGACGGGCGCGCCGTGGTCGTCGCCTCCCACGACCAGCCGACGCTCGCCATCGCCGACCGCAGCATCACCCTCCGGGACGGCCGCCGCACCGATGCGTAGGCTCACCCGACTCCGCGGGCGCATCGGACTCGGCATCGCCCGGACCATCGGCCAGTTCCGCCACGGCAACCGCAACCGCCTCGTCCTCAGCGCCACCGGCGTCGCCGTCGCCATCGGCCTCATGGTCGTCGTCACCAGCACGAGCCTCGGGCTCGCCACCCAGACCACCATCTACAGCGCGAACGTCGACTACTGGATCGTCCCCGAACAGGGCTCCGTCTCCACCATGGCGGTCTCCGTCGGCGGCCCCCAGTTCGGGGCCGCTCACGAGACGAGTCAGTATCTCACCGACCTGGAGGACGTCCAGTACGCCTCCCCGGTCTCCATGCGCGTCGTCCGCATGAATTCGAGTGGGCTCAGCGAACCGGAGTACGTACTGCTGGTGGGCGCCGTCAGCCACGACGGCCTCTCGGTCGCGGGCCTCCCCGCGGGCGCGCTCGCGCCCGGCGACCCGTATTATGCAAACGGGAGCTACGATGGGCGCTGGACTGGCGACCTCGTCGCCGCGCCCGCCACGGCCTCGATCCTGAACGTCAGCGAGGGCGACACCCTGCAGCCGGTGGGGACAGCTGGAAATCAGTCCTTCACGGTGAGCCACGTCGCCAGCGAGAGCGTGCAGACCGGCGCGGGCGAACTACCGGTCGCGCTCGTCCACCTGAGCGAACTCCAGGCACTAGAGGGGTCGCCGCCCCGCGATACTGCCGACCAGTTCCTCGTCCACACCAGCAGCCCCGGCGTGCGCGACACGCTCGCCAGCGTCTACCCCGAGTCGACAATCGTCGAGCGGAGCGGGCTCTCCACCCAGTCCGTCGTCTCCTCGGACCTCTCCCTGGCGATCGCCCTCACCGCGTTCCTCGTCGCACTCGTCCTCGGTACCCTCTTCGTTGCGACAGCGCTCGGCCTCGAGGTCACGGCCGACCGCGCACAGCTCGCCACCCTCACCGCACTCGGCTTCCCCGGCCGCAGCATGAGCCTCCTCATCGCCACCCAGACGCTCACCATCACCACCATCGGCGGCATCCTCGGCCTCGCCCTCGGGGCCGGCGGCATCGCCCTCGTGAACCGCGTGGCGGCGGATACACTCGGCACCGGCACCATCGCCGTCGCACACCCACTCCTCGCGCCGTACGGGCTCGCTGTCGCCGTCGCCATCGGGCTCATCGCCACCCCGTATCTGGCGTGGCTCGCCCGACGGACCACGACCACCGAACACCTCACCGTCTAGCATGCTCACGAGACTCCGCACCGGCGTCGGACTCGCCCTCGCCCAGCTCCGCTACGACCGCGCCCGAACCGTGCTCGCCGTGCTGGGCATCGCGTTCGCCGTCCTCTCGGCGACCCTCCTCGCGAGCATCGGCTTTGGCGTCGTGCAAACCGGGGAGGAGAAGTTTGATACTGCCGGCCGCGACCTCTGGGTCTCCGGCGGCCCCGTCCGCCTCGCCCCCGGCACCCTCGGCGGCTTCCAAACCACCCTCTACGACGCCCACACCGTCGCCGAACAGATCGCAGATCGCAAAGATGTCTCCACAGCCGTCCCGATGCTCTTCCAAACGGTGTACGTCGGGCCGAACAACTCCTCGCTCGGCACGCACGTCGCCGTCGGGCTGCCAAGTACCCAAGGCGGCGTCAGCATCACCGCGGGACGTGGCTACCCAGATAGCCCACACTACGCGAACGGGCGCTACGACGGTGACCGCATCCGGGAGGTCGTCGTCGACCCACGGACGGCGAGCCAGTACAATCTCTCCGTCGGCGACACCCTCCACGTCGGGGGCACCCTCGTGGACGCCCGCCGAACTACGTACGAGGTCGTCGGCGTCTCCCCGACGATGTCGACGTTCCTCGGCACACCGGTCGTGGTGGTTCCCCTCGCGGAGCTCCAGTCGATGACCGGGAAAGCCCAAGCAGATCAGGCGACCATGATCACCGTGAAGCTCGCCGATGATGCGAGCGCCCAGCAGGTCGAGTCAGAGCTCGAAGCCGCCTACCCCGAGTACGACGTCCGCACGAACCAGGAACAGCTCCAGGCCGTCCTCGCGAAGAAGGCCGTCGTCATCGCCAGCGGCATCAGCCTCGTGTTCGCCGCGCTTGTCGCCGGGCTCGCACTCACCGTGAACCTGCTCTCGCTCCTCATCTACCAGCAGCGCCGCGCCATCGCCGCCGTCCGCGCACTCGGCGTGTCGCGCTTCGTCGTTGTCTGGATGGCCGTCTGCCAGGCGCTCGTCCTCGGACTCGCTGGCGGCGCCCTCGGGCTTGCGCTCACCCCGCCACTGGTTGCTGTCGTGGACACCGTTGCCGAACTCGTCGTCGGCTTCGAGGGGCTCGCCCGCGCACCCTACCAGGTGTACGTCGCAGGCATTGTCACCGCCATCGCCATCGGCGCCGTAAGCGCGGTCGTCGCCGGGGCCCGCATCGCGTCGATGGACCCCCTCACCATCCTCCGAGAGTGACCAGCACGCTACCATCGACACCCGAAGAGTTAACCCCCTCGCGTAATGATGTCAGCCGTATGAATAAAGGGGTGCGGGAGACGGCCGAATCGGGGGCCGGCAGGAACATCCTCGTCACGGCCGATATCGACAGAAGAGCGCTCAACCCACCAACAGACGCCGAACAGACCGATCGCCACACCATCGCCGTTGTGCCGAGCGACGAGGTCGGCGATTGGATCGACGCAAACGCCGACCACCTTGGTCACGACACCCGAACCGTAATCTCCGTCGGCGGACACGACGACCCCAAAGCAGATAGCGAACCGGCCGGCGAGACTGCCCCGGGAGACAGCGTAGACACCCAAACTGACGGCAAGCGACAGTCCGATACCGACGCCGACACAGTCCCCGTGGTCACGACCGCCCAATCAGACGAACTCGCCCCGATCTGCAAGGCCATCTACGACGCACTCGAACGCACAGACGGCACCCCCGTCCACCTCCACGTCCAGGCACTCGACGACATCCTCAAGGCAGTGCCGCTTCGCTCCGCATTCATCCTTCTGGTCGCACTCACCGCGATGGCCGACCGGTACAATGCCCACGCCACCTACTATCTCGACCCCAACACCCACCACGACGGCGTCCTACCCACGCTCGCACCACTCTTCGACGAACACGTCGCCTGAAGTCGACGGGAACCACAGCCGTTTACCCCCTCCATCTGTTCTTCCCAATCGTGCTACCCCTCGGCCACCTCGCACTCGCCTACCTCACCTACGCGGTAGTCGCAGGGGCCCGATATATCCACGACCGCCGACGACTCCTCCCCACCAGATGGGCGCTCCTACCACTCGCAGTCGGCAGCCAGTTCCCAGACCTCATCGACAAACCACTCGCCTACTACGAGATTCTCGCATATGGCCGATCGTTCGCCCACTCCATCCTGACATTCACCAGCTGCTGCGTCATCGTCTGGTGGCTCAGTCGCACGCTCGCTGCTAGATGGGATTCCGACAGCTGGCAGGACACGTTGCGCGCCCGAACCCCCACCGCGTTCGCCGTCGGGTACGCAACCCACCTCCTCGGCGACGCCTGGAACGCGATCGCCGCCGGCCGCCTCCACGACATCAAGTTCGTCCTCTGGCCACTCTACCGCCTCCCCGGGGGAGCAGCCGACAACGTCGCACCCTGGACCCGGATGCTGCGCTACTACCAGCAGATGAACACCCACCCGCAGGGCAGTTTGATCGTCCTCGCCGTCGTGCTGTTCGTCCTGCTGCGCGTCGGGAAACGACTATACGACCGACGCAACGTCCAATCCCAAGACCACGGACGATAGCACAGACGCACTGACGGGTCACGCAGCTACTCGACTCAGCGTCGACGCTTCAGGGCGCTCCACGGACGCCGTGGTGCCAATCGTAGTCATCGAGGAGGTTAGTCGTCAGCCGAGTAGGCATCGCGTCGCGGTTTGATGGATGGACGGTCATCAGCTGTTCGTCGTGGTCGAATGAAACCGCACAACGCCAGCCCCCACGCGAAGTCGATCGTAGGGGCCGCCAGTCAGCGATTCAGCCCACTCCGAAGGCTCTCGCCACGGGTTCTCGGTAACTTCGTCCAGTTTGTCAACAAGGCGCGATCGTGCGGCTGGCTCCATCGCACGGTAGTCCTCCTTGGCTTTTCCGACGAGCCGCCACGACCAGCCCTCACGCATCTTCGTCCGCCAGTTCACGTGCCTCCGACCGAGACATTGCAGCGTCCGAATCCTGTCGCAGTTCCCGTTCGCCAAGCGCAATCGCGAGGAGTTCATCGCGATCCAGCGCGGGTGTCGTCACGGCATCGTGAAGCACGTGGCGGATGTACTCCGAACGGTTCGGAAACCCTTGCTCGCGCCACTGGTCGTCAACCTGTTCGAGGAGCGTCCGCGTGAGTTTCAGGGTGATCTGTTCGACCTCCGGATCCTCGCCACTCGGTGATGTGCTCGACATACATACGACATACGGGTGCGCCCTATTAGAAGTTGGTGTCCGTCAACTCACTGGTTGACGCCAACTCGACGAACCCGTTCGTGCCGGGTTCAACCCCCGGTCTCACTACGGCCGAAAAATCAGGCCCTGAGTCAACCAACAGTGGCCAGCACTGCAGTGCGTAGTCCTCGGGTGCGGGTAGAACGTAGCTGTCGCTCCCGAGTGTTGCGTCCGAAAGAAATGCGGTATTCAGTTGGAATCCCGTGAGGGATTACTCAGTGCTTAGTTCTCGCGGCGGAGTGCGAGGAGTGCGGCACCGAGGAGCGCGACGAGACCGACTGCGACACCGAAGCCGGGCGTGGAGCTCGGCGTGGTGGTCTCAGTCGTCTCAGGCGGCGACGTCGTAGTCGTCGTCGGCGGCTGAGTCGTCGTGGACGTCGTCGTGGACGTCGTCGTGGACGTCGTCGTGGACGTCGTGGACGTCGTGGACGTCGTCGTGCTCACGGACTCGACGAGGACACCGTCGACCTCATCGGAGATGACCGTACCCGCGTTGTTGCGGACAGTGGCCACGAATTCCGTGTCGACGGAGTAGCTCGACATGTCGAACGTCGTCGAGAACGTCCCGTCGGATGCGACCTCAACCGTCTGGGTCTCGAGGAACGGTGCGCTGCTGGACTGCAGGCGCACACGGACCTCGGTACCGGGCGCGAGGTTCGTCGTCCCGCTCACGGTTGAGTCAGCGGTCGCGGCAACCTGCAGGACATCCTCCTGCACGTTGTCAAAGGAGGCGTCCTGCGCAACAACATCGAAGGTTGCGGAGGCTTCCTCCTTCTCGACACCGCTCGTCTCGTCGTCAGCAGCGACCATCGCGTTGTCCTCGTCAATCCGCCACTGCGTAGCGAAGGATTCGTCCTCAACGAGGATGCTGGCGTCCGTGCCAACAATCATGTAGACGGAGTTGTTCTCGGCGTCGACAACAACGTCGTCAACATCATTCGCGCTGATGCGCTGAGCCTGCTGGTTCGCGCCGGGGTTGGCTTCCTCGATGGAAAGCTCGATCCCGTCAGCGCTGGAACCGCTAAGCGAGCTCTCGTCACCGCCGACGAAGAGGCTGGCCATCTCCGAGTCGTTCAGACCCTCAAGCTGGCCGTAGATACCGGACGCCTGAAGCTTGACAACGGCCCACTGGCCGTCAGCCACTTCTTCAGTCGCGGTGAGCCCGCTCACGAGCTCGTCAACGTTGTCGTAGTCGAGGTTCGCGGGTGCGGTGTGGATCGAGACACCGGTGGTGCCGCGCTCCCGAAGGTCGAGCGTCGCAACGTCCTGCTCAACTTCGAGCGAGCCGTCAGCGGCCTGGTCCGTACCAACGGTAACCTCGTACTCACCAGCCTCGAGCGGCGAACTGAGTGCCATCGAGCTGGTGTTCACCACAGAGATGGCGTCATCATCGTCTGAGCTCGCCTCGGTCAGCGAGTAGACGTTGTTCTCCTCGTAGGTGCTGCTGAGCTGGCCCGTACCGGCCGTGGACCAGTTACCGTCCTGGCTGCCAGCGAGGTAGGTGTTCATCGTGAAGGACACCGTACCGTCACCGCCCGCAGCAGTCGTGTCGTCCTCCAGCTGGAGGGTGACGTTGTACCCAACGCTGTCAGACCCAATCTGGATGTAGCCGTTGTCCGTCTCAGAGAGGTCAACGGTGTACTCGACGACGTCACCGCGCTGCTCGGTGATGATGCCCGACGACATCGAAAGCTCACCTTCAGCGGATTCAGTGACGGTCAGATCCATGGAGTCCGTGACCTCCGTGTCGGTCACTTCGAACTCGATCGTGTAGTCGCCCGTATCCACATCGTCACCACTGAGGTTCAGGTTGTGGGTGCCAGCGGTCGCGTCGACGGTGATTTCACCATCGTCGTCGCTAGCGTCAGTGACCGTAAAGTCGTCATCGAAGAGGGCTTCGAGTTCGTCCTCCGACAGACCGCTCGCGGTCACCGTCATGGTGAAGGTGCCGCGCTTGGAGTCGATGTCGATCTCTTCAGTCTCACCGATCTGAATCTGGCCATCGTCAGCCGTGATATTCAGATCCTGGGAAGCGACTTCCCAAACCGTAGCGCTCGTCTTGTTCTGGAGGCCGGGGCCAAGGACGATGTACTCGCCGTTGAGACCCGCGGTGTCAAGAGCGAGGTAGCCCGATGCGTTCGCGGTGCGCGAACGGACGAGCGTCGTCTGGGAGACGTCACCAGAGCTGTCGTAGCTCTGAACCTTCCGAAGCTCGTACGTGGAGTGCGGGTTCAGACTATCGAGCTCGATAGTCTCACCAGCCCAGTACAGCGAATTGAAACTAGCACTCGCAGTGGCGGTGTAAGCGAAGGACGCCGTGCCACTGCCAGAGCCATTAGTAGCGGAAACCGAGAGCGATTTCCCTGTCGATGCAGTCGTAACCGAGGTTGTGTCTAACTGAACTTCCACCACGATGTCTGCCGTGGTGTTGGTGTCCGGGACACTGACGAGGACGTTACCCCCGGAGACGGAGGCACTCGCGCCGTGCGAGTTAGTACCAGTCACCGTCGCTGCGGTAACCGAGGGTGCGGGGCTAACGCTCGAATAGGCGAGCGTTAGGGTGTCGCTGGTTGCGTCGCCTGTATCTTCAACAACGCTTGTCAGCGTCACTGTTTGGTTTGTACTACTCTGTCCGGTAGCCACGTCAGTGGCTGCAGCGGACGACATGCCGGTAACGGCCGCGGCGGCACCGCCGGTGAACGCGATGGATCCTACTGCAACGGAGAGGACCATCAGCGCCGCGAGGGTGACCGCGCGGAACGTGTTGTTATTTCCTGTCATAGTTTGTTTCGATCTGGTTTGAACATGGATCACGTCGTCGGTCGACATTACTGCACGCTCGCACCTGGGTAGGGGTACAAGACAATCCAACACGAGTTACCCGTAAATACTTTGTGTTCTTTACGCCCCTTCTTGGCATGAAATTGTGTGAGGGATTCACACGGATTTCGTGGATTGCGAGCGTCAGACGCCCGAATCCAAATCCGGAGCGAAACCACGTTGGGGAGAACCTTTATGCAGCGGTTTGCCAGCAGTTCGGATGCCCCACAATCGCCCGAACAGGCAGTGACTGCACGTCCGTGTACTTGCAGCGTTGGACAGCCAGCCCCATATGATCGACACAGCTGATCGACGATCTGCACGAGTACGAGAGCCTCAGCTCCGGCACAGCAACTGCCGTGAGCGCCCCCGCTGCATGCGCAGACTCAACTACGGCCACAGCCACCGGCACGGAACACGAGAACCACCACGACCGCGACACCGACTCCTGGCACCACTGACGCAGGCACCGACGGAGGGCCAACCACCCCACCCACCGACAGCGGGGCTGACCGCGGCGATGGCCAGCCACCGCGTGCCGAACAGCCCGCAACCAGCACAACGCCGGAGAACGCAACCAAGACCCAGCCAAACCCCGGATCGGCCAGCAGTTCAGTCGACCACGTGGTACCCGTGGTTGGCAGCGGCCTTCCCTCCTTGTTCTTGCTCGCGCTCCCCAGCACCATCACCGCCAGCTACAAGCGCCACAGACAGTCCGACCAGCAAGAGCCACCACGACTGTAACAGACGCCACCCCCACAGCGGAGCGAACCAAACAGTACTTCGCTTACCCTCCAGGGTTACTTTTAGGACACCTGCAACTGGACAGATCCAGTACTATTACGAAACCCAAACCCAATACCCCTGTGGGTGTCACTGACCCCGGCCAACACGCTCCGGTGGCGCCTTGGATTTCATGCGAGTGCCCCGGGCTGGCGCCCATGCGCCACCCGGAACCTCACCAACGACCACACCACCCACCAGCGACGCGTTCATAATACCCAACCCACCTCTTGCGGCCGGCACCAGGTCCAGCCCCAGGGACACCCCACCACACCGCCCAATGTGTCGTCGGCCACACAGCACTACGTTCTTGTCGAACAACCCACTATACACAACTGGTACTCATATTTGGGATGAGTACCACCACGAAGGCGCGCGCCTACGCGCCTTCACTCTCACTCATCAAACAATAGCCACGCCTACGAGAGCCTCCGCATCCCTGACAGCTCCGTTTCGGGACGAGGATCCGGGACGTACCGCAACAGGGCTACTCGTTCAATCCAAACTCGTTCGCCCATCTCCCTTCATCCCGTCTGACCGGGGGGACTTGCTGCACCGCACCCTGATCCACAATCGCATCCTATCGCCCAACGTACCCGCCATTCGGCCCGATGCTAACCCAAATATGGACCCCAATCAGGGAACTCCGATCAGGTAACCCCGCTGCATCAAACAAGGGCAGTTGGAGCTACACAGTGTCTCGTTGACGGATGATCTCGTCGCTCAGGTGGTCACCAAACGGAAGCGAGGACGTAAGTCCCGGTGAGACCGCATTGAGGACATGAGTTGACCTGGAGTCGTGTTCGAAGAGTGGCTCCTTGATAAGCGTGCCATCGTTCCGCACGATCTGGGCGCGAATCCCCGCATAGCTCTGCCTGACGTCATCGGCAGTGATCGATGGCACCAGTCGTTGCGCTGCATCGACGAAGGCAGTCGTTCGGTAGGATTTGGAGAGTTCTGACATCGCAACCGAGAGCATCTTGGGGGCGGCCATGAGCTTCCAGAACCCCTCGTAGCCAAGCGCAGCCCCGAGTTCGTGGATGTCAACGTCGGTGTTCCGGTACGCCTCACGGCCGAAGGCCAGCACGGCGTTCGGCCCGATGATGACCTTGTCGTCGGTCCGCCGTGTAAAATGCACCCCCAGGAAGGGGAGTTCGGGGTCCGGGGTCGGATAGATCATCGTGTTCACGAGGTCGCGTCGGTCCGGGACGACCTCGTAGTACTCACCCCGGAATGGCACGATCTGGTACTGTTCGCCGACCCCCAGCTGGTGCGCAATCGTATCCGCATAGAGGCCGGCCGCATTCACCAGATACTCGGCCTCGAGTGGGCCGCTTGTGGTCGACAGCTGGAAGCCGTCAGCGGAACGCGCCACGTCCGTAACCTCGGCGCCCATGAAGAAGTCTACCCCGCGATTCTCGGCGTCCCCCGCGAGCGAGTACACGTACTTCTGAGCATCGACCGACGCCGCCTCGGGACAGTACAACGCCGCTTGACCCGCCGCATGCGGCTCGTGTGCCTGGATCGCAGCAGTATCGTGCAGGAGCTCAGTTTCGACCCCGTTTTCCGTTGCTTGCGCCTGGAGGTCGTGCAGCCGCTGTTCCTCAGCATCTGACCGCGCCACAACCAAGACCCCGTGTTCCGCCAACGGAATCTGGTTCTCCCGGCAATACGTCTTCATTCGCCGAGTCCCCTCGGTCGCGAAGTCCGCCTTCATCGACCCCGGTGGATAGTTGAACCCCGGATGCAGCACCCCAGAGTTCCGGCCGCTCTGGTGCTCGGCCAGATGGTGCTCCTTCTCCAGAATACAGATGTCTTGTGTGGTCTTCTCGGCCAGATGATACCCGATAGAACACCCCACACACCCACCACCGATAATCGCGATATCGTACCTCGCCATACCACCATCCACGGCCCGACAGCACCTTAGTGTACCCCGGTCGCCGGGCACAGTGACCCCACAGCGAATCGGGGCCCGAGGGAATCCAGCCCCGCCAAGGACGGTTCCATCCCGGGACCGTCCGCAGTGGCGCCAAACTGGGAGTGGCCTTGGCCGCACACCGCCGGCAAACCCGCCACGGATTGGACAGCCGACACCGCCAACTGGCACCGCGATTCGACAACTCTACCCCGATATTACCAATAATCAATATAGTATTTTATTCTGGTAATTCTACTGGTTAGGCGCAGATTCTCGATGACCAACGCATTCTGGAATGAGTGACCGATCCAGACCATCGGTTCACACAAATCCACCGTTAAACGCCCTCTTTTTGGATTATACAGCAGAATAGCCGAATGACGTGACGCGGGCGGGAATGAAGACTGCCATATCGAACGCTCGAGCCACCCATACATACAATTCGTACGTAAATAATGGTTTCAAGCTCTAAATCAGTGTTTTTCTCTTCCATATGTAACGTCCCCTGAGCCACGGGCAATTAACAACATACCGCACCGCAACCAGAATATTTTGATTAAATATTCCAATATATCTTGTTATCTATCAATAGTATTGGTATTTATCGGTGCTATCGAATTGGCGGGAAAGATGCGTCGCAAAGATTCCTAGACTTCACTCGACTGGCGAAGCGAAGTAATCGTACACCGCATCGAGTCGGGACTGCTCCCACTACGATAGCGACCAGTCTTCGATCGACTCCCACCCCGCCCTTGAAAGGACGACCGGGATGCTGAGACAGCCGCCAGTATCGCCGGACTCGCCATCCAGTGGAACGGACAGACACATCGGCGCCTTCGTTCCGCTGTTCTCCTGCGTGGACGATGCTGGCGGCACCCCGTCCGGACACCACCGGGAGAATTCATCGGGCCCGTACACCCACTACGTCGTCGGCTGCGCCACGGACGGAATCAGGTGCGGTCAACGAGAAGGACAGCGATTCAAGGAGGACGTGTCCAAGCCGACGACGGCGGTGGCACGAGCTGGAGCCATAGTCATAGTGGAAGTCAACCACAGGGTGGAGTGCAAAGATGGTGCCGCGTCGAGCTTGACGACGAGAAGAGTTATTGGTCGCTACCGCCTGGGATAGCTCATGGCGCAGGCCTCAAGCCACGAGGAGCTGTTACGGCTGCAGCTAGCCATCTGGCATGAAGACTGCTGGACGCTGCAGGTCACCGCCGACCATCCAGGGAGCCTGCTCTGCCGGGGAACGGTCAGTCGGCCAGATGGCACGGTTGCAGGCCGATTCACCGTGTCCGGAAAATCCGGTGAGACGGTGCATGACCTGATCGCGGCTGCGCGGGCGAGTCCGTTGACGAACTCAGTGCATGAGCTGCATCACGAGTTCACGATGGCACAACCGGTGCCGCCGGGGACGCAGACCCGGGAGATCTTCGTGGAGTACGAGTCATCAAACAGTATCGACTCGATGCTTGCCGCGGAGGGGTTCCTACGCGATGAGCCGAACGTCATCACCGACGGGCGGGAACGGTGGCGGGTCGTAACCCTGGCCGACCGGTCAGCACTCCAGTCACGGCTCGACACCGTACAAGACCGGATGCGCGCCGACGTCACCGTCGAGAAGATCATGAGCAGCAAACCATCGAGCGATCCCGACCGAGACGCGGGCCACCAGCTCTCGGTCCGACAGCGAGAGATCTTCGAATATGCACGGAACAACGGCTACTACACGTGGCCGCGGGAGACATCACTCGAGGAGCTCGCCGCCGCCCACGACATCTCGAAACCCACCCTGCTCGAGCACCTCCGGAAAGCCGAAGCGAAACTCCTCGGCCGTTAACCGGAGTACGACGGTATGGCGTTCTGACGGGTGTGGGCCGGGACCCATCTAGAGGACGTACCATCTTTTTACGTGTGGTACCCGTTGTCGTGGACATGCGTGTATTCATTTCCGCAGACATGGAGGGCGTCACCGGTATCGCAGATCCCCGCGACATCCTCGAGGATGAGCGCGCCTACGAGCGCGGCCAACAGCTCATGGTCGGAGACGTGAACGCAGCGGTGCAGGGCGCGCTCTCGGCCGGTGCCGACGACGTTATCGTGAACGACTCGCACTGGACGATGACGAACATCCCCCAGGAGGAGCTCCACGAAGCAGCCCGCCTCATCCGGGGGTCGAGCAAGCGCCGACTGATGATGGAGGGGTTCACCCCGGACTGTGACGTGGTTTGCTTCGTCGGCTACCACGCCAAGGCCGGCACCCCGCACGCGGTCCTGAACCACACGATGTTCCCCCAGATGCTGATCAAGATCGAGATCAACGGCGAGGAGGTCGGGGAGATGGGGATCAACGCGGGCCTCCCGAAACACCACGATGTCCCCGTCGGACTGGTGACCGGCGACGACAAGACGGCGGCCGAAGCCCGGGCGGTGTTCGGCGACGACGAAGTCGAGACCGTCGCCGTCAAGGACGGCATCGATCGGTTCACCGCCAACAGCCTGCCACTCCCGGAGGCCCGCGACAAGATTACTGCGGGTGCGGAAGCTGCAGTGCACCGCGCCAACCGTGACGGGTTCGAGCAGCGAACGATTAGTACGCCGGTCGATATCGAGATCGAGTGGGCGGCCACGAACCACGCGTATCGCGCCGAGGGACTCACAGCGGTTGAACGAACCGGTGGTCGGACGACACGCGTCACCGGCGACGACTACCCGGAGGCGTACGATCAGGCGATGGCGATGGTGAACGCCGCAAGCGCCGCCTACAACCCGATGTTCACCTGGTAATCGACGAGTCTCGACTCGGCACCGCCTACCGAAGAGTGGCACGGAGCCTACAGCTCTTGCGGGCGAAGTCGCAGACCGAATCACGGAGACGTTTAGGGCACAACCGGGCGTCCCCGTGCGGCGGGTTCTCGATAAACCGGTGGTGGCCGAGGTTACTCGGTGTTCGCGCTGTCGATCCCGGTGAAGGAGAGGAGGACGGAGAGGCTGAAGACGATCAGGAGGGAGCCGATGGCGATGATCGCGGAGAGCGCGAACAGCGAGGCGTCGAGGCCGTACTTCAGCTGGGAGAACGTCAGGGTCGGGATCGACCCGGACGCGCCGATGGTGAAGAACGTCAGGTTGTAGTCGTTGAACGCGATGATCGTCGAGATCAGGAAGGCGCCGAGGAGCGCCCCCCAGATGAGCGGGAGCGTCACTTCCCTGAATCGCTGGAGGTCGCTCGCGCCGTAGACTTTCGCGACCCGGTCGAGCTCCACCGGATACTGGTTCAGCTGTGCCATCATGATGAGGAACGCGAACGCGGTCCCGCGGAGTGACTGCGTGATCGTCGCGAGCGGGACACCGTTCGAGAACCCCGTGACCCGGAAGTGAAGGAGCGAAGACCCGATCCCGGTGATCAGTGTCGGGACGATGAGCGGGAGGACGAAGAGCGCCGCCACGGCGTACCGGAGGCGGAACCGGTACCGCGTGACACCCCAGGCGCCGGCCGCCCCGAGCAGCATCGAGATGAAGCCGCTCCCGAACCCGATCTTGATGCTGTTCCAGAGCTCCGCGTTGTACTTCCCGGCGACCACTTCACCGTAGTTCTGGATCGTGAACTCGTACGGGAAGAGCGCGTACGGATCAACGTTGAACGAGACCAGCACCAGGATCATGATCGGGAAGTACATGAACAGCAGCATCCCGACGAGCAACGCCTTGTGGATGCGGAAGTTCCGGGTGAACTGGTTGATCATTCGTCGCCACCCCCCATGATAGTCGGGACGTTCCGAAGCGTGTACCCGACGATCAACCCCACGAAGAGCAACGCGATGACGATGAGGATGGTCCCGAGGGCGGCGCCACGTGGCCACGCGCCCGAGGCGCCGAAGAGCTCCTTCAGGATGTTCCCGATCATGGTGCCGGAGGTCCCCCCGATGAACCGCGACGGGATGTGGCTGACGAGTGTCGAGACGAAGACGAGGATCGAGCCGACGGCGACACCGGGCAGACTCAGCGGCCACGTGACCTCCTTGAAGGCCACGGCCGAGCTCGCACCGGAGTCGATCGCCGCCTCGAGGAGCGTGAAGTCAACGAGCTCGAGCGAGAGGTAGATCGAGAGCATCATGAAGGGGTACCAGAGGTAGAGCTCCCCCAAGAACACCTGGAAGAGCCCGTAGTTCAGGAAGCCCAGACTCCCGAAGCCCAGCGCGTTCACCGCCTGGTTCAGGAGGCCGCTCGGGCCGACCATCGCCTGGTGGGCGGATTCCCGGAGCATCGCGCCGACGAAGAACGGCGCGGCGAACAACAGGAGCACCGGGAGCTGCTGGTCGTCGAGGCCGCGAGCGATATAGTACGCCACGGGATACCCAAGCATGATGCTGGCGGCGGTCACCGCGACCGCCATTGCGACCGACCGAAACAGCAGGGTATGGTACGCTGAGGACGTCAGGATGTAGACGTAGTTCTGGATCGTCCAGTCGGCGACGAGTTTGAACTGGTCGGTCTGCCAGAGGCTGATGATGAACATCAGGCCGATGGCGAACGCAAACAGGAAGGATAGATAGAGTGTCGGCACACCCATGACGACCACCTTCCACGAGCTGAGGCGGGCCTTGTACCGGCCGAGGGTGGCGGTCGCCGACGACTCCGACTGCTGGTGGCTCATCTATTCGGCCTCCCCGTAGATGTGCGCGTCCGTCGGGGTCCACGTGACTGCGGCGTGGTCGCCCACGTCGATGTCACGCATCTCCTGCCGGGTAACGCTCACCACGAGATCCTCGCCCTCGACGTCGACCGTCTCGGGCGTGATGAGGTAGTTGATGAGTTTCCCGGTGAAGATCTTGTCGCGGACGGTCCCCTCGATCACGTGGGATTCGGTGGCGGCGTCGTCGACGAACCGGAAGTTCTCCGACTTGATGCAGAACACACCACCGGCGCCCGCCTTGACGCCATCGCCGCGTCGCGCCGGGAGCGAGACGTCGTTCGCGGATAGCACGGCGGAGTCATCCTCGGCCTGTTCGACGCGGCCCGTAATCGAGTTCACTTCGCCGAGGAAGGTCGCCACGAACTCGGAGGCCGGCTTGTTGTAGACGTCCATCGGCTCGCCGACCTGGACGATGTTCCCCTCGTTCATCACGGCGATGCGGTCACTCATCGTGAGCGCGACCTCCTGGTCGTGGGTGACGTAGACGAACGTGATGTCGAGCCGCCGCTGGTACTTCCGGAGTTCGACTTGGAGCTTCTCCCGGAGGTTCCGGTCCAGGCTCGCGAGCGGTTCGTCCAACAGGAGGACGTCCGGTTCGTAGATCAGGCCACGCGCCAGAGAGACGCGCTGTTGCTCGCCACCGGAGAGCTGCTCGGGGTATCGGTCGTAGTACCCCTCGAGGTCGATGAATTCGAGGAGCTCCTTGCACTCGGCGCGGCGTTCCTCCTTGGAGACGCCCCGCATCTTGAGGGGGAACTCGATATTCTCCCCCACCGTCTTGTGGGGGAAGAGCTGGAAACTCTGGAAGATGAGCGCAGTCGGGCGCTCGTCGGGCGAGAGGGGCGTGATGTCGGCCCCATCGAGCGTGATGGTGCCCGCGGTCGGCGTCTCCAGGCCGGCGATCATCCGGAGGAGCGTCGATTTCCCGCTGCCGGACGGCCCCAGGAGCGTGAAGAACTCGCCGTCGTTGAGGGCGAGCTCCGGGACGTCGACGGCGCAGAGATCCCCGAAGTACTTCGTGACGTCGTCGATGGTCAGTAGCGAATCAGGCGGTGTGGTGGTGTGGTCTGGCATAGTCGAGTCCCGTTTCACGGTCGTTGCAACCGGTTCTTCCTGCATGTACTTAGTTGTTAGAAGATGCCGGTGGGGTTAGGCGGACTTCACGTTGGTCCAGTGCTGCTGCCACTTCTGGGGGCATTCCGGAACGTCGAACTGCGTGAGCTCACTGAACACGTCGGTGCGGTCCTGGAAGTACACACGCTGTTCGCGGTCGCTGAGCTGATCACGGATGTCGACCGTCGGTGCGCCGCCGACCTCCGTCGCGAGCATCTTCATGTAGTCCTTCCGGAGTCGCCAGTCCATGAAGGCGTGGACGGCATTCTTCTTCGGTTCCGACTCCACGCCGGAGGTCATCATCCAGGCCTCAAGCCAGCCCATCCCGCCTTCGTCCGTGCGGAGGTTGTGGCGGATGTTCTTCCCCTGGAGGGCGAGCCGGCGGAACGTGTCCGAGAACTCGGGGAACAGCCAGAGGTCGCCGTTGTTGTACAGCCGGTCGAGGTTCCGGGAGTCGCTGTACCGGGTGATGAGCCAGTCCTTCTGCTTGACGAGCAAGTCCTCGATCTTCTGGAGTTTCGCGTCGTCACAGACCTGCCAGATGTTGCCCTTCGGCTCGTTGTAGCCGAGCGCGAGGGCGGTGTTCGCGATGTTCATCGTCTGCCGCGAACTCGTCGCGATGTGGTTCGCGTACTTCTCGTTATAGATCGAGGACATGAAGCTATTGATGTCGCTCTCGGGGACCTGGTCCGGGTTGTAGGAGATCCCGTAGCCACCCCAGGCGTTCGGCGGCCCGAGGTATTCGCCGTCCTCGCTGACGTGGAGCTTCTGGGAGTCCGGGTGGAACGCCGGGAAGACGTTCCCAAGGTTGCTCAGCCGGGAGCGATCGACGGGCTGGATGAGTCCCTCCTCGTAGTAGTGGACCGGCCAGAACGAGTCCCCCATGACGATGTCGAACTCGTCAGTGCCCCCGGTCCGCAGCTGGTTGTACGCCTGCGAGTTCCCGTTGAAGTACGCGGTCTCGATGGTGATACCGTACTCCTCCTCGAAGGGCTGATTCATCGCATCGAGGTCGTAATACGGCCACATCAGGATCTTCAGGGTGTCGGCGTACTCCATGCCGCCGCTGTCGCCGACCGTCGTCCCGGTCGACGTGCCGCCATCGCCCCCACTGCTGTCGTTGTTGCCACCGGAGTTCGCACAGCCGGCGAGTCCGGCGACGAGCGCGGACGAGCTCGCGGCGAGCCATTTCCGCCTGCTGATGCTACGTGCTCCACTGCTCGAATTGGGATTGTCCCCCATACCAGTGACCATATAGAAGCCGGTACATAAATCTAGTCCAGTCAATCCGAGAGGACACCCCAGCCATATTCCGGTAAATACGGCTGGTACCGGACACCGTTTCAACCGCAATCTTCGTACCCCGGGTATGCACCACGTACCCGGAGGCAGCCGATGACAGCGAGCGAGCCCGCTCCGATTCGGGCGACCATCGCGCAGCTCGATCCCGAACGCGGGAACGTCGCCGCGAACTGTAAGACCATCTGTGACACCCTCGCTGCGGCGGCCGCCGTCGACACCGATATCGTGGTCTTTCCGGAGCTCGCCCTCACCGGCTACCACATCCAGAACGACGTGGACGCACTCACGGACCGCGCCGAGCAGGCCCTTGCGGAGATCCTGCCGCACACGACCGACATGGTCGTCGTGCTCGGCACCCCCACAACGGGCCCAGCCGCACCATACAATGCAGCGGTGGTACTCGAGGACGAAGAACGGGTCGGCGCGTACGAGAAAACCCATCTGTACGGGGTGGAGCAGCCGACCTTCGCCAGCGGGAGTACGTATCCGACGTTCGAGACGAGCATCGGGACGATCGGCGTCGAGATCTGTTACGACCTCGAGTTCCCCGAGGTCGCCAGGCAGCTCGCGATGAACGGCGCTGACCTGCTCGTGACGATCTCCGCGAACATGCGGCCCTGCGAGCTCGACCAGGACACCTACCATCGCGCTCGCGCCCTCGAGAACGCCATCCCCCACATTCTCTGTAACCGCGTCGGCACGGAGCGTGGGGAGGACTACTTCGGGGCCAGCGGCGTCGTGAACGCGCGTGGCCGCCGCGTACTCTCCGTGGGCGAGGATCAGGCCGTCACCACGACGATCGAGATCCCGACGGGGGTCGAGTTCGAGAAAGCACACGCCTACCTCGAGGACCGACGCCCGGAGACCTACTCGCTGGACTAACCAGCGTTCGGAACGTCGTCGCCGGTCTGGATGTTGACCTCGATCTTGTTCGCGGCCTCCAGGACGAGCTCCCGGATCTCTGCACTGAACGCCTCGTTGTTCGCACGTGATTTCGGCATCGAGATGGAGATGGCGCCCTCGACGGCACCGGCCGGGTTCCGGACGGCCGCCCCGATGGCGTAGATGCCGAGCACCTCCTCTTCGTCGTTCCGTGCGAACCCCTGTTGTTGGATCTGGGCGAGTTCGTCGAGCAGGGCGCCACTCGACGTGATGGTGTTCGGTGTCTGGGCCGCGAGCCCGTGTTCCTCGAGGATGGTGTCGACCCTGGATTGGGGCAGGTGGGCGAGGATGGCTTTGCCGGAGGCGGTGCAGTGGAGGTGCTGGTGGGCCTGCTGTCTGAGCCGTCGATGGTAGTCGGCACCGATAGCGGTCTCGCCGAGGCGTTCGTAGAGTGCGATGCCGCGGCCGTTGTTCTCGACGATGAGGTGGACGGCTTGCTCGGTGCGTTCTGCGAGGTCGTCGGCGACGTCCCGGCCGGCCGTGTACAGCACGGATTGGTTGCGATAGAACTCGCCGAGCGGGACGAAGCGTGGCCCGATCTCGTACTGGTCGTCGCTCTTGGCGATGTACCCGAACCGGCGGAGTGTGGCGAGGTAGGTGTGGACGTTCCCCGGTGAGAGCCCGGTGTGGGTGGCGATGTCGGAGAGGCGCGCGCCGTTCTCGTGGCGGACGAACTCGAGGATCTCCTGGGCCCGAACGAGGGATTGGATCTGGCGTCCGTTGCTCCCGGTGTCCATACGTGCTACGTGTCACACACCACCATTAAGTTTGTTATATGCGAAATCCGCTGCATTCGGGCCCATGCAGGTGTAGACGGCGCGAGAGTGCTATCCAGGAAATCGGGCCCGGGTCCGTGACGGCAAGCCAGCCCCGGGCGTTACAGGCATACGCCCGTAACAATCTGCTATCGTTTTGTATATACCAAACCCATTGTGGGGGTGTTGGGGTCCAAAAATTCAAATAGTTCGCCCCGCGACTCCCTACCAGATGCGTTATCTAAAGGAGCCAGCAGCAGATCCATTCGCGGGCTACAGCGTCCCGCAGAGCGTCCAGGACACCGTCACCGAGATCATCGACACCGTCGACCACCGCGGCGACGCAGCGATCCACGAGTACACCGAACGATTCGACGACGTCGACCGCGACACCATCACCCTCACCGACGCCGAGCAGGCTGAGGCCCTCGACGCCGTCTCCGAGACCGAGAAACAGATCATCGATAACAGCATCGAGAACATCCGGCAGTTCGCACAGGCCCAGCGCGACCACATCACCGAGTTCGAGACCGAAGTCGACACCGGCATCACTCTCGGCCAACGCATCGTCCCCATCGAGCGCGTCGGCGCATACGTCCCCGGCGGCGGCTACCCACTCCTCTCCTCCGCACTGATGTCGGTCATCCCCGCCGCCGTCGCCGGCGTCGACGACATCACCGTCGCGACACCACCCCAGGCAGACGGCCTCCCACACCCCGCCATCGTCTACGGCGCCCTGGAATCCGGCGCCGACCGCATCTGCGTCGCCGGCGGCGCACAGGCGATCGCCGGCATGGCTCTCGGCACGGAATCAGTCGACCCGGTCGACAAGATCGTCGGCCCTGGTAACGTCTTCGTCACCGAAGCGAAGAAACAGCTCTACGGCACCATCGGCATCGACCTCCTCGCCGGCCCCAGCGAGATCCTCGTCATCGCCGACGAGACCGCCGACCCAACCATCATCGCCGCCGACCTCCTCGCCCAGGCCGAACACGACGAACAGGCACGACCCCTCCTCGTCACCACCGACGAAACCCTCGGCCAAACCATCATCGACGAACTCCACGCCCAGCTCGAGGAACTCAGCACCGCCGACATCGCCGAGCAATCCTGGGCCGAGAAGGGCGCTGTCATCGTCGCCGACTCCCTCGCCGAAGCCACCGCGATCTCGAACGACCTCGCCCCCGAACACCTCGAAGTACAGACCGAAAACCCCGACGCCCTCCTCCACGACCTCGTGAACTACGGGACGCTCTTCCTCGGCGAGCACAGCGCCAACGTCTTCTCTGATAAACTCATCGGCACCAACCACATCCTCCCCACCCAGCGCGCCGCCCGCTACACCGGCGGCCTCTCCGTCCACATGTTCCTCAAGATCGTCACCCACCAACACGTCACGGACGACGCAGCCGCCACCCTCGAACCCTGGGCCACCAAACAGTCCCAGATCGAACAACTCGAAGGCCACGCCAAATCCGCCTACATCCGCGCGCCAGAACACAATCTCGAACAGTACCCCGACACCACCAACACCCTGTTCGAAGACGCCCCGAACCAGTAAGCCACACAACCACGCCGTCCAGTTTCCTCGAAGCGCCGGTCGCGCAGGAGACAGCGGTGGATCAGATCATCACCCGGGGTGTCTGGCATCCAGAATGGGAGGAGTACGAACGAACCCTCCACGCGTCAGGCGCCTTCGACTCGGACGGTGTCGAGATCGGCGACAGCGGCGTCAACCCCGTCGACGTGATGCAGGCACAGATCAAACGCGAGGGGCAGTCGCTCGAATCGGAGTGGCAGTCCCCAGCGGAACTGTCGCCTGAGACGGAGTGGACGCCACAGACAATCCTGTCCGCCGAGGTCACCGGCGAACACCAGGGACAGGACGAGGAAGCAGTCCTCCACTTCACCCAGCCCTATCCGTTCTTCGACGGCCACGACAGCACGCTGATGCGCGAATACGGCTGCTACGTCGGTGTGCCAATATCAGTCACCCTCCAGCTTCTGGCCGACGGCGCTGTCGACGAGGACGGCATTTTCATCACCGAAACCAGCGGGCTCGACACCGAACGCTTCTTCGACGAGATGGCAGACCGAGGATTCACACTCGTCGAAGAACGCCTGCCCGAACCCGAACCAACAGCCGTCCAAGCGTAACCCCACGGACTCCCCTGAAACAGCTCAGCCGTATCCGCCATCGAGTCGCACCGGAGCCCGGCCACTCGATGAATAAACCTCGACCCCACCCACCAATATCGTTCGATAGTTTCTACACAATAATCTGGATTCAAAGGTAGTGAAATACCGCGTTGAACCCCGTATTCGCGAGCCGATCAGATGCGTTCCCCCACAACAGCGTAGCCCCCACAGATACCCAGGGCATAGAAGGCCAAATAGCCCAGGGAGCCCCCAAATTTCCAGTATTCCGGTTTTCAGTGCCCACGAAGGTCAGTGTAGCTGCAGCCCGATAGCAACGCATGCGACATACCATCCGCACGCACAGAGAACCAATAATCCCCAGGGATAGCGAGCCTAGCGCGGGTACGGACCGAAATCGAGGAAGCACGAGTCTTCGAACTCGGAGATACACCGTCCGAACCAACACATATCCCCAAGCCGATACGGTCAACTATTGAGTAAATATATTCTATCAATATCCTTCCGTTGTCGGAACGGGCCCCGTTTCAACTGTCGTCACGAACCAGGCCAGTCTCTAGCCTCACCTCGACTACGCAGCCCCCATACCGGTCGCTCCAGGCCCGCAAACCGGCTGCCCCCCGAACGGCTCACGATAGTTCGGCCCACAGCGCAGTAGACGGCATCCACAGGAGGCGACACCCGGTTCCGGCACCGACCCAATCGAAACCCGCATCCGCATCGGTCACCGTTCCTAGCCAGCTACCCAGCGACCCGTAGTATCGGGTGTCACTGGCCGCAGCAACGACCACCAGCTCGGGCGTAGGGCTGCCGGTCACGTCGGCGAGCACAACAGGAGTCTTCGCTGCAGGGCCACTCGAGGTGAGCGTTCCGAGCGCATTCGCCTCACCGAGGTGCCCAACGTTGTTACTCCCGGTCACCATCGGAAGCCGGACATCGCCCTCACCGGTGGCGTCCCGAATGGCGCCCGCCCCGAGCCCGGTTCTGTCCGACCCCACGACCCACACCACGCGCGCTACGCTATCCGTTGAGAATCCATCAGCGCGACACCCTATCCGAATCTCCGTGGTCTCCGTGAATGCCCGGTTCGGACTCGATAACCGCACGTTCGCGTGACATCGCCTCGATATTGATTCCACGCCACTCCCCATCCACCCCAACCAGCGCCTCCGCATACCCGGCATCCTCGTTCCCGGGGAGGGCGTCCTGCACGTACCGCATCTGCGCGTAATTGAGCCCGAACTCATTCGCCCACTGTTCGTCCATCCCATCGAGGCGGTGGAACTGCTTCACCGCACACTGATCCAGAATCGCCTCCGATTCGGGATGCTCGAAGAACTCATCGACGGTCTGCGTAACGAGCCGGATAGAGAGGTCGTGGTGGCGGTGATGCCGGAACACTGTCTCGAGGAACGCCAGCGAGGCGGCATCCTGCATCAGATAGCGGGCTTCATCGATATAGAAAACGACCTCCTGATCGGTCTCCTTCGCCCGCTCATACACCAACGAAATCAACAGCTGCATCGTCAACGCCGTACTCGAATTCACGCTCCCCTCCTGCTGTGCCAGATCGAGGTAGATCACCTTCTCATCCCGGATATCGAACTCGGAGTCACGACCCAGATTCGCATACCGGCCATCCGCATCGAAGGGCCGAAGCTGATCGAGCAACCAGGTGGCGTCCGCTTGTAACTTCCCGGCCTCCGCCGTACTCCGCACCACAAACGCTTCAGGGTCCTCGACCATCGCCTCGAACACATCAAGCATGTCGCGGATCGTCGGACTCGGATTCCCATGCGTCGCGATATCGTCCGTAATCCCGGCGTCCGCGTACGCCTCCCGCAGCCCAAGCTCGAGGGTGGTGCGACGATCACCGAGGTCGATGCCACGTAGCGCGAAGTAGTTCGTGAGGAAGCTCATCGCATCGTCGAGCTTCTCATTGAACGGTGACGCATCCTCACCCAGCACCCGCTGGACGCGTTCGGGCGTCTCCCGAATCTCAAGCGGGTTCAGTCCGAGGGTGCCACCGATGGTGATGCGCTGGGCGTCCAGCGCGTCAGCGACACCCGCCCAGTTGTTCAGCGGCTCTAAGATGACGCCGATTCGGTCCGGGGATTGTTCCATCGAGCGGATGAAGTTCTGTTTCGAACTGAACGACTTCCCCGACCCCGGATCCCCCACCGTGAACATCGCATACCCATTCTCGCGACCGAACGGATCGATCACCACCGGACTCTGCGTATCCTTATGGATGCCGACCTCCACACCCCCTTCCTCTAGAATCGTCGGCGTATGCGGCGACGCCAGCAACGCACCGACCGCGCCACCCAACGCGATCGACTCGCGACCGAACTCGTTCGCCCCGATCGGCGCGGCAGATTGCAACGCGAGGTCCTGACGACACACCGCAGTCTTCGGCGACAGGTTCCCGGGATCCTCCCGGAGCACGCGCTTCACCTGCTGCACCGACTGCTCGAGCTCCCGTTTCGACTCGGCCCGAACCGTCACGAACAGCCCCTGGTCGAACACCCGCGTCCCAGCCTCCACGGCCTTGTACGTCGCCGCCGCTTCGGCTGCGCGCTCCTGCAGATAGGCACTCCGCACACTGTGTTCGAGGTCCGCATCTACCTGGAGGTCATCCGCAATATCCTGCAACTCACTCCGCGCCCGCTCCTGCTGCCGAGGCTCGATGTGGGCCGTCACGTCGAACTCGACAGCCGTGAGCTCGAACAGCTCACTTAGGTAGCCATCACTCGGATGGTCCGGGTAGCCCGCGACGTAGAGCGTCGACGTCCACTGCTCCCCAACCCGTGCCGCACGGGTCTCCCACTCGATCGCCGCCGGCGCCACCACCGACCGCTGCAGCTCACCAACCGCCGCCAACACCGCCTGCTCCCGAACACCCGCGTCTCTGGTCGCCTCGTCCAACACATCCGCGAACGCAACCACGTCATCGTCAGCCCGAGACGCCGCCACCGCTCGCGTCAGTACCGCACCAAGTCCGAACCCAAGGACGACGTACCCCAGCAGACCCAGGCCCGTAACGGACGACAGGAGGAGGTCGCCGACCATAGCGAGTCCGCCGACGAGATTACTCATCGGCACCCTCCCGCGTCGAGCGACCCATCGCACGCCGGTCGCGGAGCACGCGACCAGGGTCGCCGTGGGCGTCCTCATGGCCGTTCCAGAACTCCACGGCAAGCGTAAACAACTCCACTGTCGTGAGTCGGCGCGCCGTCCACCCAGCCGCCGACTGCACGAACTCGGACTCCACCCCGGCGAGCCGCGTCTCCAGTAGCTCGAACAGCTTCGCCCTACGCTCTGCCGCACTCAGGTCCGCGCGCCGCGTAACGAACGGCCGGAACAACACGCCGAGGACGGGCAGCTGGGTGAGCTGCTCCGCCGGTGTCGCTTCCTCCTGATGCCGATCATAGACCTCGATCGGCTCGACGGTAACCCCCAGACAGTAGCGGACCTCCTGGAGGCCACGCTCCCGCATCTCCGCGGGCCGCGTCTCCCGATACTCCTCGAGAAGGTCCCGAAACACCGGGTTGGCGTCAACGTCCGGGTCCTCGAGACGAGACTCGATCGTTGCTGTCAACTGCTCCACTGGAAACGCACGGGTGGTAGCATGGACCTTCAGTGGGTAGGTGAGCTCTTTGTTCGCGAACTCCGCACCGGCCGCCTGGAGCGCCGCCCAGTCGTCGCTCATCGCGAAATCCATATTCCCCGGCTGGATTTCCAGAAAGCCTTCCATCGCCCCATCCGCCCGCTCGACGGCGCCAGCCCCAGGCCACGCCCGCGCGATGTTCGTTACGTCCTGCGTCCGCTCATCCGGCCGGAACGGCACATACGCCCCCAATCCAGCCTCGGCTGCACCGGACGCAGCTGTGCCTGCATTGCGGATCGTCTTCGGCCGATATACGTAGCGGGCGACGTCCCGGAGCCACGTCCACGCCGTCACGTGGCGCGGCGCTACATACACGACCACCGCCCCGACACCGAGCCCGGTCATCGCCAGGGGCAGTGCGAGCGACCCAATGCCGAACAGGCTCGCACCGAGGAGCCCAGCGATCGGGAACACAAGGAGGACGCCGACATCGCCCTCCGTCATGTTGAGATAGGGGACGTGGCTCTCCTCGCCGAACGATTCCATAACCCGTCGTGCAGCTGCGCTATCACGCATCATCAGTGAATCCCTCTATCGAACGCCATCCCGGTCTGCCGCGCATCCCGCTGCGTGTCGACCGGGTCGTTCTCCGTCCGCCGATACGACGCTGACCCATCCTCCGAGGCTGACTCCGAGTCGTCACCGCGACTCGCCACCCGCTCTGCGACCAGTTGACTCGCCGCCGCCGTCGACCCCCAGCGGGCACCCGTGGTCGCCACACTCGGCCCCGCAACCGCCGCCCCGGCACCAACCGCCCCAACCACCGTCACACCCTTCGCTGCCCCACCCAGGACACGAGCCGTCAGCGGCGTCGCATACCGGAACGTCTGCCACGTCACCACCAACACCACCACCGGCAACGACACCGCCACCACGTACTGCAGGAACGCCGTTCCCAGCGACACCACGCCACCCCCAAACAGGAGATCGTAGCCCTGCAGGAGGACTGCCGCCGGCAACGGCAACACCGCCAGGGGGACGAATCGCTTCGCGAACCCCATCGCAATACCCGACAACACGGGAACGTTCCCGAACGCAACCGCGAACGCAATCGGCATCCCATACAGATACACATACAGCAGAACCTCCCGCACGAAGAACAACGCCCGCACCACCCACATCGCCACCCCACCAACCATCGCGAACAACAACGCCAACCCCGGATTCACGATCGAGACTTCCAGGAAGCGCAGCATCGCACTGGAGACGGCGTCGAGTGTGGGTACCAGGGCGATGGTGAAGCCGTCGACGAGATAGAGCGTGAGGACCGCAAGCCAGTACCACGTCACGATGAGAAAGACCCCAATCCAGGCCGTCTTCTTTGCCTTCCGCGCCGCAGCGGCCCCACCGACGTTGAAGATTCGGAGTGTATGTCGGGCCTGGATACAGATGACGAGAAGCAGGAGTGCGGTGAGCATGATCTCGCCACCGACCAACCCGTCTCGAATGGTCGTCCATGGCTCGCGACTCGGCTCCCCGAAGAACAGCGCGCCATCCGTAGTCGGCGTCGGCGTCCCAAACAGCTCCGCGACGAGCGTTCGATAGCCCTCCCGCAACCCCCGCATGAACAAGTCGATTACCCAGCCAACGACCTGCTTGAACCCCTCGAGGACAATATCAATTAGATCCGGCATCAGTAGCCCCCAGAAATCTGCCGATTGCCGGTGGTCGTCTCCGCCGACCCGGAGTAGCCACCACGGAACGATCCGGTGAGTAACTGCCGGCCACCGACAGCCAGAGGCCCTACGGTGAGCGTGGGTGAAGCGGCAGTGGGATCGTCGGCGCGGGCGAAGCGGACGTTCACGACCAGGCGGCCATCGGTCAGCAGCCGCGCCGTAACCGCCACAGTACGCTGCGTCGTCGAGGGCTCCAGTGGCTGGTTGGTGGGGGAGTCCTCGAGGCAGCCAGCGATGGCGGCGAAGCCAGCACCGGCACGGGTCGGGCGGGCGGGACGCCGCGTGAACGTTGGTAGCGATATCATCGCTGCCTCCGTGGGCTGAGAAGTGTTTGGAGGCGATACCCGGCGTAGAGGACGACCAGGAACGGTGCCAGCTGCCAGAGACTGGTCGTGGCGAGCGACCGCCAGCCCTCGAGTGTGGTGAGGGGGTGCCAGCGAACAGTCGCAGTGTCGCGGACATACGCGGGGTCGTGGTCGACCCATGAGCCAGGCTCGTACCGAACCGAGTACACCCCCGGCTCGTCGAGCGTGACGACCGCCACCCCGCTCGCATTCGTCTGCACCCGCTGATTAGCAACCACGAGATACCCATCACGGCCGTGGGCGTCGAGCGCGTCCAGGCGTGGGCTCCCCTCGAGGTGGATCGGCGCTCCGGTCACACCATCCCGGAGCTCCAGCCGGATCGTGGCCTGGTCCCCTGACTGCGAAACGAACCTGGTGGTGAGCGTGCTGTTCCGGAGGCGGCGTTCCGAGCGCGCCTGCGGCGGACTGCTCCTCGCCGCCACACCGCGAACGATACCGGCGATGTTCAGCCCCTGTCGAACGTCCGTCGCGGTCCGAACAGCAAGCCCATACGAGGCCGTATACCGGCCGTCGACGACGTCGACGTGAACGTTCTCGCCTGGTGCGCCTGGACTGGGTTTCGCTGGCCCCCAGACGTCAACGAGCATCGGACCGCCGCGAACCGGCGCTTCGCGCGGCCCGATCCGCGACGGATACGCATGCACATACACCGGGAGCGCCGGCGACTGAACCCGGCGCTCGCCCCGACTGGTACTGTGAACGAGCGTGCCCCAGTCGGTGTCGCGGGCGGTGTAGAATCGCCACACCCCACGCACCCGCCGCGACCCGTTCTCTGAGAGGGTGTAGCCCTGCCACGGCACCGACTGGAAGACAGCCACACCGGTGTCTCCGTCCGGATACTCGGCGAAGTGGGTCCGTACCGTCAGGTCGTACACCCGGACATCGACCGAGTCACGAACGACCACCGACTCCGTCACGGTCGTCGCCGTCCGCCCATTGCCGACTGGCACCCGCACCTCGGCCGTGATCTCCGCCTCCAGCGTCAGCGTCACCCGGCCATCGTCATTGAGGCGATACCCGAGCACCGGCATCTGCGTCCCGGCCGTCGAATTCACCACCCGACCATCGGCGCGGAGTCGAACAGCCTCGACCGCATGCGAGACGAGACTGGTGTTGTTCGGAGTGCGAACGCGATAGTCAACGAGGCCACGAACCACGCCCGATGGCGCCACGTAGAGCGGCGCGTCACCAGGTGCCTGGTGGGCGCGGGTCGACGGCTGGACCGTGAAGATCGACGCATGCGCATCAGCGATGTAGGCGCCACCCGTGCGGTCGGCATCAGTCGGAGCCACTGCCGTCCGGGGGCCACCCGGTCGGAGGTCCTGGAAGTCGTGCCGCGTCCAGATAGCGGCAGTCGCAGGGGGTTGTGTGAAGGTGATGTCGGTCTGGTTCGCGAGCTGCGCCATCGACGACCCCGACCCACCGCCCCGCTGCTGGAACGCGGCCTGGGTGGTGTCGTCGCTGTCCCGCGACCAGAGCGTCGCCGACTCGTTCGGCGTCAGCCCGTTCAACTCACTGCCTGGCCGCGGCGGACTGGCCGCAGTGATCGTGGTGGCAAAGCTGGCGACGAGAATCGCAAGCACGGCGAGGACGTAGCGAGCCATAAGCTACCAGGGGACGAGGTCCACGCAATCGGCGAGCGGAAGCCCCATCGTCGAGCCCGCAACCGTGTACAGCGGCCCGAGGGCCACCAGGACAACCGCGGATTTGAGCGCGGAGCGCTTATGCTGCTTGAGCCGCGTCTTCTGGTCCTGGTTCAGCGTGAACAGCTCGATCAGGGAGTCGGCCTGCCAGACCACCGCGAGTCCAACTAACCCGATCCCGATCGAGAGCTGGAAGAACCCCTCTATCATCCCCGGGAGCTTCGCAGTGGTGCACAACGGGCTCTCCGCTGCAGCCAGCGCTGGCTCCACAGCAACCACCACAGCCACCAGCAGCGCGAACACCACGCCAGCGGTCTGACTCGACCGAGCGCGGTCGGATACAGTACACAGCAACGCCAGGAACCGAATTGAAGCCTTGATCATCACAAAGAGGAGGTGTAGCCATCGACGCCAGGCACCCGCTCGGACAGCCCCGAGAACGGTCGACCCACCGTGCCGACTATCCCGCAGGTACGCAGCGAGCAGCGACCCGTCCGACGCTACAGTCATGATTTGCAACCCGAACCTTCGCCCATCCCCGTAAAACCATTCGGGTCAAATTATCAATACCAAAAATCAGCCCGCGGCCGATGGCCGAGTCCCAACGGCCCGACCGATGCATATTGCTCACAGAAGACCCCCACAGCCACATATTCATATCAAATTACCCAATTATACGACCGAATTGGAAGGATACGGCGATGAAAAACGTGCGGCAACCCACACAAACGGGCGTATCCACGATCCGTTGGACAGCAAGAGGGGGATCCCTGGGAGAGGCCCCTCTCAGCCGCCACAAACAGTCGGCACCACAACGGAGTATTCGGAGTCCGGCCCTGCACCAGCCGATAATCGGTGACGAGACCGATAACGTGAGAATGGTAAGTCACCGACACCAAACTGTCCGGACCCCCCAGCAGCAACGATCAGGAATCACGCCAACAGACGCGTTGCCACCGAAACAGCCCAAACAAGCATTGGCTGAACGGCCGACTACAATCCCAGACACGGAAAGTGCCCCGCGTAGCTCTTCGATACCAGGCACGGCAGCCGGCTTCCACCCGTCAGCGGCAACATCCGTTCGGGCTATAGCGAACCGGCACCACAACTGTCCAAGCACTACTCAGGAAGACAGCCCGAAACGACAGACAAACCAAGCGACCGTCAACCCACGACGCGTGACCCCATACCCCCGCCGACCCCTCGGCACATACTTGAATCCCCTGGCTGTCCCCGAACCAGGGTAACGACTCCTCCCATGTGAGTAATTTTTTCCTATTCGACTCGCCGGACAACAGTACAGTTACAACTGTATGCCCGTAATGATCGACGCACAGCTGGCTCGTTCTATAGATTAACTCCCACCGTGAAAAAGTTTTCTGTCGGTAGTGGTGGGCGATCTGAGTAGGCCAACCACTGCAGCAGCACAGTCACTCCCAAGCCCGTATTCAAGTTGCTGAAACCCCCATGGCGAGAGAACCGGGAGTGGACCAGTATCGCGACCCATCAACAGATACCGCTCACCACCAGTTTCGTGCAGTTCGATGTTCGACTCGTAGACTCACTCATGGATCCCATAGAGGAAACGGCGAGCTGATGCTGCGTACGAAACACCGAGTCGGTACACCGACGGTCCGAAAACCAATCACCCCGGCCATGCCGGCCAGGAGCTAGTAACCAGCGGGCAACGAGGAAGACGCTTCCTCATCGGGGTGATGGCTCGTATCGCATACCACGGTGCACATCGATAGCATGCACCAGTCGATTAATTCGGTGGGGTACATAAAAAGGTATCCATACTACAGTTTTCGAACAGGCTACCAGCGGAGAACAGGGCCAACGACGAGAACAGGCCCAAATGCTCGAACGGAGGTGGGTCGGTGAACAGGTTCAGCGACACGCAACTGTTGAGAACGCCTCTACAGCACAGTCGACTGTAACGCAAATGCAATAGAATCAAATAACTTCCCTGATTGAGCTGTAACTTGATGAAGGTCCTAGTTACCGTCAAGGAGGTTGCGGAGGTCGAGGACGACTTCGAGATCGAGGCGAACGGAATCTCGGAGACGTACCTCGAGTACGACCTCAACGAGTGGGACGACTACGCCATCGAAGAGGCGGTCCAGCTCCAGGAGGAGGGCGTCGCGGACGAGGTCGTCGCCGTGACCATCGGCCCGGAGCGAAGCGAGGAGACGATCCGGATGGCGCTCGCAAAGGGCGCAGACCGCGCCGTCCGCGTGTGGGACGACGCCTTCGAGGACGTCGACCTGCTCGACGTGGACGCCAAGGCCCAGCTCCTGGGCGCCGTCATCTCAGACGAGGACCCCGACCTCGTGCTCACGGGCGTCCAGGCCAACGACGACTCCTTCGGCGCCACCGGCGTCGCACTCGCCCAACATCTCGGCTTCGAATGGGCCGCCGTCGTCAACGCCCTCGACCTCGACACAGAACGCAGGGTCGCGCACGTGCGTCGTGAACTCGAAGGCGGCGTCGAAGAACTCACCGACGTCGAAATCCCCGCCGTGCTCACCATCCAAACCGGTATCAACGACCCGCGCTACGCGAGTCTCCGGGGGATCCGCCAGGCCCAGCAGAAGGAGATCGCGCCGAAGACACTCGGCGACCTCAGCCTCGACCCAAACGTCCTCGACAGCGACCTCGCCCTGACCGAGATGTACGAACCCGAAAGCGAGAGCGACGCCCAGTTCATCGAAGGCGACCCAGCTGAGCAGGCTACACAGCTCGCTGACACGCTCCGCGAACTGGGGGTGATCTCTGAATGAGCTCCGTTCTCGTCGTCGCCGACCACCGCCGCGGCGACCTCCGCGACATCAGTTTCGAACTCGTCACCGCCGGCCGCCAGCTCGCAAACGCGTCGGGTGGCGACCTCCACCTCGCCATAGTGTCCGGGAACACCGAAACCTTCGCGGACGAACTGAACCGCGAGGGCGTCGACACCGTCCACACCATCGAGTACGGTGAGGAGTTCAACCACGACGTCTACGTCCAGGCGACGGACGCGCTCTACCAGGACCTCAACCCCGAGTTCCTCATCCTCCCGAACAGCGTCAACGGCCTCGACTACGCCCCCGCCATCGCACAAGGCCTCGACCTCCCCTACGTCTCCGACGCCATCGCACTCGAATACGAAGACGACACCCTCTCCACACATCGCGAAATGTACGGCAGCAAGGTCGAAACCACCATCGAAGTCACAAACGGCCCCTTCGTCATCACCCTCCGAGGCGGTGAGTGGGGAGCGGCCGAAGGCACAGGGGACGCCGCCATCGAAGCATTCGACTTCACCCCCGACGAAGACGCCATCCGCTCCACCATAACGGGCTTCGAAGAGGTCGCGGGCGGCGACGTCGACATCTCTGAGGCCGACTTCCTCATCAGCATCGGCCGCGGCATCGAGGAGGAAGACAACCTCCCCATCATCGAAGCACTCGTCGAAGCCACCGGCGCAACCCTCTCATCCAGTCGCCCCATCGTCGACAACGGCTGGCTCCCCAAAAACAGACAAGTAGGCCAGTCCGGCAAGCAGGTCGCACCCAAAGTCTACCTCGCCATCGGCATCTCCGGCGCCGTCCAACACGTCGCCGGCATGAAAAACGCCGACACCATCATCGCAATCAACACCGACCCCAACGCCCCCATATTCGACATCGCCGACTACGGCATCATCGGCGACCTCTTCGACGTCGTCCCAGCCCTCACCGAACAGTTCACCTGACGGGTCGTGCAGCGGCGCCGCGTTCTCACCCAAACGGCGAGTATTTTGGTGCAGATACTTACGCAGAGCCGCCCGCCTCGCGGACCCGAACCCGAAAAAGGTGCACGCGTATCGTCGGCGACCACTTCGACATCGTCCCAGCCCTCACCAAACAGTTCGTCTGAATTGTTCAACGATGGTGGTTGGGTTTCGGCTGCGAGGGGGTGTTGACAAGCACGGCTCCCCATTGTGGCTTCCGAAAATTGGGAGTGGGGCGAAAAAGAGGGTAATGTGCCGAGTGCGTTGGTCTCGTAGGTCCGCGGCAGAAGCTGGTGCGCGCGAGTGTTTTCGGCGAGGGCGTCGGTGTCCGTCGCCATTCTATCGATCGTTCTAGGGGATGCTTCTGGCGACGACCCACGGGGCGGAGCAATCGAGCGCCGGTAGATGGGAGAGATAGTAGGAGGGGCGAATCGGTGTTGGTGTGTTGTTAGGAAGTAGGGTCCTGGGCGTGTGCAGGGAGCTCCTCGGGATCAAGATCGTAGATGTCTCGTGCGGCTTCTGGGGTGACTTTTTCGTTGAGGACGTCCTCACGGATTTTGTTGGGGTTACGGTCGGTGGGATCCCCCCAACCACCACCGCCCTGAGTTTTTAACGTGAATGATTCACCAGATTGGAATGGTTCACTACCGAGAATCGACATTTTCCACTCCTCACCATCCCGCGTCCAGCCACCGATTACTTCCTCCTCTGCTGTATCGTAATCCTTGACCATGAGTCCAAGTGAGCCGCGCTCACCGCCATTCACACCGGGCGTGCCTTCTTTTGTCCGACTGGTCTCGATACTAACTTCGGTGTAGCTATCGAAAGTGTACGTCAGGCGCATTCCGAGGCCGCCTCGATGCTCCCCGGGCCCACCGGAATCCGGAATAAACTCCCTATGGTCAACCGTAACGGGGTACAGTAACTCTGTGCGTTCCACGGGGAGGGGTTCACAGTTTCCAAGTGGGTCGATTGTGGTATCCATCCCGTCGCCATACGGGGTGCCGCCCCATCCCCCAGGCGGTAGTCCTGGCCAGACATGTCCCTCTAGAGCGTCGGGATCCTCTTGGCGGATTGCAAAGCCGTTACACTCGGAATATGTGGGTGCAGCGATTTCTTCGGGGATGGCTTTCGCCAGGGCTTGCCAGATTGTTGCACAGATTTTCGATCCGGTGAACGTGGTACAGCCGTAGACTGGACGAGGCCACTCTGCCTTCAACCAAGACCCATCAGGAATACTGATATCAATCGGTCGATACATACCGCCGTTTGGTGGCGCATCGGGGTCGGTGAAGAACTTCAGCGCGTAGTACACCGCAGAGTACGTGTTAGACTTCGGTGAGTTCACTGAGCCAAGGACAAGATCATCCGTCCCTTCGAAATCAACATGGATGTCATCACCATCGATGGTGAGTGTAACGGTGATATATATCGAGTCTTTGCTAATCCCGTCACAATCCCCATAATCCTGCGCGGTGTACTCGCCGTCCGGAATATCAGCAATCGCAGTACGGGTCCGGTTTTCGGTATACGCGATCACGTCGTCCATTCCCTGGCGGACGGTGTCGGCACCGTATTTTTGCTCCATCCGGTGGAGTTCCTTTTTCCCGGCCGATAACGCCGCCCGGTGGGCCTGGATGTCGCCTTCAATGAAGTGAGGGACACGAGTGTTCTTTTTCAGGAGCGTGACAAGTGTCTCGTTGAGTTCGCCGTCCTCGACGATTTTTGTGGGCGGGACCCGGAGACCTTCCTCGGCAATATGCGTCCCCCAGGATTGACTCCCCGGGCCACCCCCACCCATGTCAGTCCAGTGCCCGCGGCTGACGCAAAAGCCCAGGAGGTCACCATCGTCAGCATAGACGGGCATTGTCCACGTGACGTCATTGTTGTGTGTCCCGCCATTGAATGGGTCGTTCAGGAATACGATGTCGTCCTCCCCGAGATCCTCAATACCAAATTTGTCAACTGACGCCTGTGCACTGAAATGCATCGCCGCCAAATGGGCGGGACAGTTTGCAGCTTGTCCCACGAGCTCGAGATCAGGGGTGAAAATCGCGTTCGAGAAATCTACGAGATCATACATCACTGGGGAGAATGACGTCCGGCGTAAGACGGTGCTCATCCGGTCGGCGGTGTGTTCGAAAAGGTTGCGGAGAACCTCGAAGGTGATCGGGTCTAGTTCACTTACTGACTCGATTTGGGTGGACATTATTAGCTCACCTCGAAGCTGGACTGGTTGTTCGTGTTGATAACGACGTTATGGTAGTCATCGATTGTTGCGGTCATTGTTGGATTCAGTGTGATCGTTGATTCGCCGTGTTCAATCATTGCTGGCCCCGAAATCGTTGTTCCGGCCGGGACATCGTCGCGGTAGTATATGTCGGTGTCAACCCACTCGCCATTGAAACGAACCTCACGCGTGCCGTGCTTTTCGGCGGTATCCGTCGTGTCGTCTGGTTTCGGAAGAGTGGACCCGGTGTCTTCTTCAATTCCGGTCACCCGTAAATTGACGAACGTCACGTCGAAATCATCCGTCGAAACACCGTATTCTGTTTCGTGGGTGTTATGGAAGCGTTCGATGAGCTCGTCGATCACTGCGTCGGTGAGATCACCGGGGGGAATCGGTACATCAACCTCATAGGTCTGTCCAACGTACCGCATTTCAGCGATCCGTTGCAGCACCACCGACTCCGAGGAGATGCCTTGCTCTTCGAACGTCTCTATCACAGAGCTGGTCAACGAGTCTAGTTCGGACTGAAGTGAGGCGACAGTCGTTGCGTCGGTATGCTCGAAGAACGTCCGATCCTCGCTATGTTTCGTGTTCATGGTCGTGGCGCCTGTTGCAGAGAGGACGCCTGACGCGGGCGGGATGATGACAGTCTGAATACCTAGCGTCCCCCCAACTGCTGAGGCGTGCATCGGGCCACAGCCGCCGAATCCGATGAGATAATACTCTCGCGGGTCTCGGCCGCGGCCAATCGAGGTCTCCCTGACTGCGGCAGCCATGTTCTCATTCGCGATTTTGATGATACCTTCGGCAGTTTCGATGGGGTCCAGCCCAAGTCGGTTGGCAAGGTTCTCGATCTCCCTGTGGGCCGCATCAACATCCAGCTCTTGAGTGCCTCCAAGGAATGTCGCTGGGTCGAGCCGGCCCAAGACAAGATTCGCGTCCGTGACTGTGGGTGCCGTGCCACCATAGCCATAACAAACCGGACCGGGGTCGGCGCCCGCACTCCGCGGCCCAACTCGAAGTGACCCCCCGTCATCGATCCAGGCGATACTCCCCCCACCGGAACCGATCGTGGTGACATCAAGCATCGGCTTAGCCAGAGGGATGTCGAATTTCACCTCATACTCTGTGGTAATGAGTGGTTCCCCCGCGTCAATCAGCGAAACGTCCGTTGATGTCCCGCCCATGTCCATCCCGATTACGTTCTGTTCATTCACTGTGTCCCCAACTGCCTCGCAGCCTTTCACGCCTGCGGATGGACCTGAAAGAATCGTCGATTCTGCTTGCTCCTTGATCTTCTCGGCTGTGGCGACGCCGCCGTCAGAGCGAATAATATTGAACACCCCCGAGAAGCCGTTTGCCTCCAGCTTCTCGTATAAGGAGTCGAGATAATCACTAATTATTGGTTCGAGGGCGGCATTCATTATCGCTGTGTTGAACCGGGGAATCGTACCTAACGTCCGAGTGATATCCGACGAGATGGCGATATAGACATCATCCAATTCCTCGTTCAAAATCGCTTTCGCTCGTTGTTCATGCCGAGGATCCACATACGAATTGATGAACCCGATCGCGAGACTCCGAATATCTAAGGCAGCAAGTTCTGCAGCAACCTCTCTGACGGCGCTCTCATCAAGTTCCGTGAGCACATCCCCCGTTTCATCCAACCGCTCAGGGACAGTATATCGGTACTGGCGACTCGTTAACGGATCCGGTTTTTGCTGGTACGGATCATAGAGATGTTCCCGGTGGTAACGGCCAATCTCGATCTGATCCCGGAACCCGTCCGTGGTGATGAACGGTGTCGTTGGGTAGGTGCCTTCGATTACTGCATTCGTGGAAGTGGTGCTGCTGTGCATGAACTTATCTACGTCTTGCAGGGGTACGCCTGCACGGTCGATGGCATTTAGCACCCCGGCTGTCAAATCTTCAGGTGTCGTCGGGACTTTGGTCATGTAGCTGTTACCGTTGGAGGAATCCCACCCATACAGATCTGTGTGGGTTCCCCCCACGTCAACGGATACCTTGAACATAGGTGAATCAATATGGGCTGTTGACTACTATAGTAGTTTTGGTGAGTTACCTGTCCGCCAGCACCGTTGGCGCGATAGTTCAACGACAGCTGGCCAGTAGTTGACCCTCCGCGATCCAAATAATCCAACCAGCAAGCTCCGGCTAAGGAGGGCCCATTGACACTAGCGTGCGTCCGCGACCTATCGGCGCATTGCGCGGCGATGAACGACGATGACCAACAGCTCTTCGGGAGATAACCGACGTCCTATGGAATCGTTGGGCACTGAGCAGCTGTGCAAGACGCATATCCAGACTGTTCCCCAAATTCCAGCTGGTAACAGCCCCAACGAGACCACTGGGAAAGATTTCGAGCTCGACGAGTTAATCCGGGGTAGTATACGGTCGGGAGAGGCGAAATCGAATCGGCATGATACCTGATGACGGCCCCCCGGATACGCACGATGAATCACAGCCCAGGTATCCGGCACAGGTTGGGAACCACACTCCCGTGAGCCAGTTAACCCGCTTCAAAGGGGGCGGAGGTTATGGGGTTCGTTGTCCGGTCGTAATCAGATTCGAGAGCGACTCCCGATCTACGGTCTGTGGATCGACGATCTCAACCAGTTCGCCCTGGTAGAGCACGGCGATCCGGTCGGCAACGTTCAGCACTTCTTCGAAGTTGTGTGTGACGATAATCTGCGTGTGTCCGTCCTCCTTCAACTGGAGCATCGTCTCTTTCACTAGGTCGGTCCCAGCAACAGAGAGTGCACTCGTTGGCTCATCAAGGATTATCATATCTGGGTCGGAGAGAATCGACCGCGCAATCGCCACGAGTTGACGCTCACCCCCGGAAAGCCACTCGACTTCCAAGCCAGGATCTAGGTCGAGATTGAGGAACTCCAGTACCTCCCGAGTGGCTTCGTTGGCTTCCTGCCAATCGATCATCTCGATTGGACCGAGACTGAACCGTTTAGGGAACTGTTGAAGGTGGATATTGGTCGCGATATCGAGGTCATCCATCAACGCGAGGTCCTGATAGATGGTCTCGATACCGAACGATCGGGCCGCCCCAGGATTCGAGAACGAGACAGGTTCACCGTCGTAATACAGTTCACCAGAGGTTTGTGGGTAAACACCAGCAAGAATATTCATCAGCGTTGATTTTCCAGCACCGTTGTCACCAACTAAGGCCAGAATCTCCCCCCGTTTCACAGACAGGGAGATGTCCTCGACTGCGATGATATTGCCGAACTGCTTTGAAATATGGTCGAACCGAATCAGGTCTGACTGTGATGCATCTTCGGAAGCGGCGGTCGTAGTCGGTGTCGGGTTAGCAGGCATGGTTACACACTCCCCTGGAGGACTTTCTCCCTGAGTTTGGATTTCGAATTGTACAGAAGGATGGCGAATAACAACACGAGGCCATTTATCATCTGTACCTCTGAGGCACCCACGCCACTGATATTCAGTGCTGACTGGACCAATCCAAGCAGGAGAACGCCACCGAGTGCGCCGGTGATCTTCCCCCGCCCGCCGAAGAGGCTGATCCCCCCGATCACTGCGGCTGCGAACGCGGGGAATACCATGCCATCACCAGTATTCACTGAGACGGATTGGGCATAACCGGACAGTATTAGCCCGGCGATCGCCGCAAGAAAGCCGCTTACCGCATACACGAGGATGACTAATCGGTCGGTATTGATTCCGACTGACCGGGCCGATTTCTCATTACTGCCTAATGCATAGACGCCCATTCCGAAGGAGGTGTATCGAAGAATATACGCGAATGCCAGATAGGAGAATATCAGGAGCCCGATTGCGATAGCGGGCGTATTTCCGATGGCGAAGTATGCCGCTGGAAGCTGATAGATGGGGCTGGTTGTGAGGGTTAGCATCGCTCCTCGGAAGATGATGAGGAAGGCCAGTGTTTGGAGGAACGGATTCACGCCAAGCTTTGCAACTGAGAGTCCGTTGAGCGTGCCAATGATGGTTCCGATGGTGAGTATGAGGAGAACCCCGACGACCGGGTGGGAGATGACTCCCCAGTGGGATCCAGAGAACGCCATTGCTGTGAATATCGCCGAAAATCCAGCGATTGAACCGATCGATAGATCGAAGTGGCCCGAAAGCAGGCAAAGGCTTTCCGCCAGAACGAGGAAGCCAAGCGCCACAGAGCCATGGAGAATGATCTGGAGTGAGGTGACGTTCCGGAACACCTGTGGTATGAGCACGAAAATGCCTACGATGAGGAGTCCAAGAATGAGCCAGACCATGTGGTCGAGCGATTTCAGAATTGCATTAGTTCGTGTGCTAGACGCCGTGATGTTATCCCAGAACGTCTTGTGAAGCGTGGTAAGTGACATTGGTATGTGGGTGTCAGCGAGACGTGCCGCGTCGGAGGAGAGCACTCTGCCCCGTGCATGCTTCTCGATGCGTTTGGGTGGAATCAGTTCTCGATACCTGCCCGAGTCGCGTAGCGAGCTGGAACTGGGTATTGGAGGTTGAACTCGTTGTCATTCGGAACACATCTGCTCCTTGGTGTCTACCCACATAATATTTCGCCCCCGAGACGGGACTGGTCGCGTAGCGAACTCGGGACCGAACCTCGTCGGGCTTGCTGGACTGACGAAACGGGTGTCTGCCTGGAAGTTCTCCCCCGATAGGTCCTTCCGCCGATTGGTAACAATGCGAATCCGGGTGCCGGATATCGACGACCCGGTACCGGTTCCATAATATTCAGTCTCTGGCAGGGCCCTATGGGGGGTTGTGTGGCGGCTGGTCGTCAGCGTTCAATGCTCGCGCTATCCCCAGATGTTGCCCCAGAGATACTCCGCGTCAGCATTCTCTTCGGTGACGACGATGTTGTTTGTTTCAAAGTACCGATGCCCGTTCTTCTCCTTGATCTCTGCTGGAGCCCAGATTGGATCGGCCCAGAGCTCTACGGTCTCCCCGTTGATTTCGTGTTCGGCAGATTCTATTGTGAGGTCGTCTTCGGTAATGGTCTCCCCGATCTCCGGGAGTTCTGCTTCGCCGTCGCCCTCAAGATACTTTTCGAGGTAGTGAAGTGCAATTGGGCCATAGAAATAATTGGGCTGGTCGATTGCCGCATCCACGAGGCCTTCGTTGATCTTTGAGATGACTTGTGGCCCTGCGTCGATGGTTACGATTACCACGTGGTCGTCGTGTCCGCGCGGGTGGGCGTGGCCGAGGTTGTCAAGTGCGTTCAGCGCGCCGATGGCCATCGTAAGGTTAGCGGTGTAGATGGCATCCGGAACGCCGTTTGCGTTGACCCACTCTTGGGTTGCTTGACGAGAGGGTTCCACCCGGTATTTGCCGCGGAGTTTGGCAGCGATTTCAAACCCGTCGGTGTTCTCCATGAGCGTGACGAAGGGTTCATCGCGATCGGTGGTAATTTGGGCGCCTTGGGTGCCCATAATGTCCAGGACCTTGAACGAGTCTTGGTCTGGATTGGCTTCTTTTGTCCGTGAAAGGAGGGTTTCGCCGGCTGTAGTTGCGGCCTGACGGTTACTGAACGCCGTGAACATCGCTACATCGGGCGTTGTCGCATCCGTGTCGACCGTGAAGGTTGGGACCCCTGCCTCTTTGGCATCTTCGACGGCCTGACTAATGGCTCGGGAGTCCCAGGGTTTGGAGAGGATTCCGTCGAATTCTTGGTTGACCATGGTCCGGAAGTCTTGAACTTCTTGCTGGGCGTCTCGCTCGCTCCCGTAGAAATTATAGTTGAAATTCTGGTCATCCGCGTAGAGTTCAACACCGTCTCGGAAGGCGGTGATCCAAGAGCCCCCGCCGAAGGTCATCGAGAGTCCGACCTTTGGTGGCGACGATTCGGTGGTCGTTGTAGTGTCTTCCGAGGTATTCCCCTCATCGTTGGTGTCCGTCGTCGTTTGATTGCTTTGCCCGTTGTCACCGAGGCAGCCGGCCAATCCGCCGACACCGAGTGCACCAATCCCTCTAAGCACTGATCGCCTGTTATCGTTTGCCATACACAGTCCCAATATGGAGTATAATATAAATATCTTTGCCAGGTATACGGCGAGGGTCGTGCATAATCCTGGGGAGGTATCCGATTTCGGAAAAGGACCCGAGAGTCTGACGTCTGCGCGAGCCCGCGCACGCCCACCGTAGAAAACATTACATCCATATGCGTGTAACGATAAGCGAGTGGCTGTTGTTGGCAATAGATTAACTCCCACCGTGAAAAAGTTTCTTGTAATGTTTGTGCCATCTGAGAAGCCGTACTCAGACCAGACCCCACACAATTACGCGGACCCCCGACCAACATCACGACAATCCCTACAGACAGAAGGCCGCTCAGACCAGAACCACCAAGGGTGAATATTTATAAGACCTTGCCAGTTACTGAACGTACGACACACGATTCCAAGACCCATGACTAATCTAGAACCCGCCTTCGACTGGATCGACGACAACGAAGAAAACATGCTGGAGTTTCTGGACGACTACATCCAATACCGGTCCACCCCCGAAGAGGAAGCCCCAGTCCAACGCGAGCTCATCAAACCGTCATTCGACGACATGGAATGGGATGACGTCTCCATCGTAGATGTTTCAGAGGAGGGAAATCGTCCGAACGTGAACGCACACCTGCAAGGATCCGGATCAGGTCGAAATCTCCTCTTCAACGGACATTCAGATATAGTAGACGTCTCTGAGCAGGATCGCGAAACGCTATGGGAGCATGACCCCTGGCAACTAACCCGAGAAGAGGACCGCCTGTACGGGCGCGGGACAACCGATATGAAAGGGCCTAACACAGCCATGATTTGGGCGGTGAAGGCCATCATGAACACCGATATCGATCTCCGCGGCGACATCCTAATGAGTATCGTCGTGGGAGAAGAGGCGGTCCAGCAAGACGTCGGGACACTCCCCGCAACAAACGCAATCCTCTCGAAGGACATCGAACCTCCATTCTGCATCAACACCGAGCCAACAAATAATCAAATACACACGAAAAGCGCATCTCTGCTCCATTTCGATATCACCATCCCTGGAAAGGCGGTCCATGCTTCCCAACATAACTTAGTTCAGTACCCACAACGCACCGGCATCCCCAACGGAACAGATGTCGGCGTCGACGCAATCCCGATTCTGAGAGAAATGCTCGACAAATTAGAGCGACTCGAGCACGAATGGAATATGCGCTACAGCGACCAGATTTGGGGAAGTGGCGGGCATCCAATTGCAGAAGACATGCAAGGCGTCGGTGCTGTTACGATTGTCCCCACCCTCGTCGACGCTGGTGACTTCATCGCATCCGTGGCGAACTCCGCTCGCATACAGGGGCAGCTATACATCCCGCCATCGGTAAGTCGAACAGAGCTGTGGGGAGAACTCGAATCGGCCGTAATGTCGCTACAGTCCGACTATGACTGGCTCAACGACCACCCACCCGTTCTGGAAGAGGGCGAGCTAATCGACGAGTATCGACAGCACTCGTATTGGCCCGGATTCGAGACACCCGTCGAGAACCCGGGCTGCCAGGTGATGGGAAACGCCGTGGCTGCCGCAACTGGAGAAGAACCCGTCTATTCAGGATTCAAAGCAGTCAACGACGGCGGGTTCATTCAATCAACATTCGGTCTCGATACGATCAGCTTCGGACCCGGAGACACATACATGGGTGCACATGGCGCTGATGAATACATCCCCCGTACCCAACTCATAGAAGCTGCAAAGGTGTATGCCAGCATGATAGTCAAATGGTGTAGTTAATCTACACTGCACCCACCGAAGAACCGCCCCGGAAAACCATCCCAGGACGAGTAAAGGAAGCCAATCGCCGCCAGTCAAACCGACCAACCATCGACCCGAGTGGACTGCAGATACCAAGTATCGGTACTCAACACACTGCGAAGACCCGCCGACGGACAGGAGGGGTGTACAACATACAATCAGCACCCGAGGAGGTCGTTCGGATCCGAGACAAGCCACTGACGTCCGGTGCCACTATCCTGTCACGTCACAGTAAAACGACTTGTTGCGGCCCACGATTGATCGCCCAACGATACAGGAAGAGGAGGCCCCTACTGGAGTGCCGGAGTGTCTCGTCCACCTCTGATCGGGTGCCAGGCACCGTATACCGACGTCCAGTGATGAGAGTCCCGCAGTGGTACCCAAACCCACGCTCGGCGAACAGCAACAAAAGAACGCGGTATGCCTATGACACACGCCAAACGTTGCCCCGGGTAGACACCGTCAAACTGCGACGCTGTGTGCACACTACGAAGACATTGAGCGCACCTCCCGCACCGCCGCTCATACCATCCCATACCAAAACCAGCCCGGAGCCGAGACGAATACGCTCACGCAACGAAACGACGAGCGACAATGCCGCCACCATCCAACACCGATGAGGCCGCCAAATCGAGCGCCAGGAGCAAATACAGACCTACAATACAGCCGCCAGTCCAACCCACACGACAACTCCAGTCCAGCAACTACGCCGGAGAAACAGCTCGCATATGCCGAAAAAGTTCTACAACTGTCACGAACGATCCAGGGCGCTGCAACACGAGGTGAACAGCACCGCCGAATCGGACCGAGAGCAGGATCCCAGTGGTGAGACGACGCAAGCAAAGGTGGCGATTCACTGTCCGTGCCGTCATCAAAGGGCGCCATAGTGGATGCTGGAGACACGTTCCAATCGAGAGGTCGCCAGCCGGTGGTGGCGGGTCCATACCCGGAGAAGAATGCGGGTGTCGAACGACCAGGGATACGTCGATGAATCGATACTCAGGGCAGAGCTGTGACAACAAACCCAACGTCGGTGGCGTCCCTATGGGCACCCGGAACGACTGGGTGGGGGTCGGACACAGCGGGCCAACCGTCGGCTGGTAGCGTTCTCCGCTAGGTTTATGCGAAGTTAGCGATATTCATGGCTATGGTGGATGCTGGACGATACCCACGGAGTTTGAGTCATATTGGTATTGGTGTCGATGACATCGAGTCTACCGTGGAATGGTATGAGGAGGTCCTTGGGCTAAATCGGGTGTTGGGCCCTGAGAAGATTAAGGCGGGAGAGGAACATATCGGAACGCTGCTTGCGGCGGTTGATCAGCCGCCTGACTTCGAGTGGATAAAGCTCGCCCTGTTGTCGACGGGGGATCACGTCGGCGTCGAGTTCTACGAATTCGATCAGCAAGACCAGAAAGCGGATGACGGCCGGCGGCCGGGGCTGAGTCATTTCTGTATCCAGGACCCAAATATCGAGCAGCTTGCGGCCGATATTGAGGCTAACGGTGGCGAACACATCGAGGAAGTCTGGCAGATTCTTCCGGAGAAGCCATACAAGATGACGTACTGTAAGGACCCCTTCGGGAATGTCCTCGAAATCCATACACACGGGTTCGAACAGACACACGCTAACCTGCACAGCCTGAAAGACCCAGAAACCCAGCAATAACGCTAGGGACACGCCCACGATCGTGCTGCTCAGGCGGAACGCTGTCTGCGAAGCGTGGTTCGACACACACTCGAAAAGAGATGCGGGGACGGATTGGTGTAGTTTTCGTGCCAGGATGGAGGTGGCTGTAATCCAATGATTCAAGGTGGTTCGCATCCGTGGTAGAGGTGTTCGAATGTTCGAGAAGGAGAGCCATGACGTCGTTATCGTCGGCGGAGGGGTGAATGGGTGTGCAGTTGCGCGTGAGCTCGCGTCGGACCACGACGTCCTCGTCTTGGAGCAAGGACAGATTGCAAGTAAGACGACAGCGAAAGCGTCTGGGTTGATCACAAACCTCTACGACTACGGGGAGTATACGGAGGCAACCCGGTATGCGCTCGATTTCTTCAACGACTACGACGGGACCGGGCACTTCTCGTATACACAGAAGAATTTTGTTGAGCTGTTGGACCCGGATGTGGTCGACGAGCGACGGGAGACCGCACAGGAGTACAGCGACGCCGGGTTCGAAGTTTCGTACCTGACGGTGGAGGAAGTGGAAGAACAGTATCCCGACGCGTTCATCCTTGACACGATCGCCGGCGCTATCGAATACCGTGAAGGTGGGCGGGTTGATCCGTACACCTTTGCGATGACGTTGAAAGAGGATGCCGAAGACCGGGGTGCAACGTTCGAGACCGGAGTGACCGTCGAGGACATCCTCGTCGATGACGGTGCCGTTACCGGCGTGCAGACGACCGACGGCGCGGTCCATGCGCCAACGGTGATCGGAGCCGCTGGCTGGCATACGCGAGAGCTAGTTCGGCCGTACATGGAGCTCCCGATACGGCCGTATCGCGCCCAAACGATCAATCTCGAGACAGAACGAGAGTTCGGAGATGACTACCCCATTGCCCTGGAAACGAGCACCCATCTGTACTGGGTGCCAGAGCACAGCGATGAGCTGCACGTTGGCGGGGGTGCCTTCTTCTCTGCAGACCCACCACCGGTACGCTCCAATATCACAGAAGAGTTCAGGAATTTCGTCGCGGAAGGGATCCACCGGTTCGTTCCAGGGATGGAGCGAGCCCGGATTGCGAGTGATGATATCTGTCCAACCGGGATGGCCGGCACCCCGGACGGTGACCCGATATATGACGAACCCGAAGATGGTCCCGAGGGATTGATCGTGGCAACCGGCAGTAATGGGCAGGGCATCATGGCCGCGCCGATGGCCGCAGCTGCCGTTCGCGCCATCATCTCCGACACCGAACCCCCATTCTCCCGGGACCCGTTTCGAGTGACCCGATTCGAGTCCCGATCACCAGACTTCACGTCGCCACATATTCCCGAAACCCCCGACCAGATCGAAACCGACATCCCCTGAGTACCCGGAACCCAGCACCCCCGAAACGGGAAACCGCGGCGCGTGTCCCGATACTGGTTGGCGGTTATTCTGCGAACCGGCGTTCCAGGAGGGTGACAAGGAGGATTGCCGCCAGGCGCTGCGTACCATCGCTGTCGTCGTAGCCCGGTGCCACTTCCATCAGGTCGGCGCCCGCAACGGCGTCGTGGGCACCCAGCGTCTCCATAACGGTCAGCGCCTCGGTTGCGGAAAGGCCACCGGGTTCTGGAGTACCGGTTCCCGGGGCGATGCTGGGGTCAACGGCATCAATATCGACGGTGACGTAGACGGCGTCGGTCTCCGCAGCCACAGCGGCGATGGCGTCGTCTACGACGGACTCAATGCCGCGGTCCTCAACGTCCCGCATCGTGTAGAGGTTCAGCCCCTGCTTCTTAGCGAACTCAAAGAACCCCGGGCCCTCGTAGCCACGGATGCCGACCTGACTAATGTTCGTGTAGTCGGTGTACGGCGAGTCAGCAATCAGTGCCGTGCTGGAGCCGTGAAACGCATCCCCGTACACCGGGCTACCGGTGCTGGTGTCAGTGTGCGCGTCGATCTGGACGAGTCCGACCGACTCGTAGTTCGACCCCTGGGCGAACCCCCGAAATGACGGCGCCGTACAGTAATGGTCCCCATCGAGGACGACCGGGAACGCACGTTCGGCCACGGCCGCAACGTGCGCCTCAATGCTCTCGGCGGTCCGTTCTCTATCCATCGGAAACACCGGGACATCCCCACAGTCGGCGACGGACAACGCCGAGAAGTCAACCTGGCGCTCGGTCCGCATATTGGTCAAGCCACCCTTGTATCCGGAACGGTACGCCCACCAACCGCTTGCCCGACGAATGGCCTGGGGGCCATATCTGGCGCCCGGCCGGTTGCTCACCGCACCATCATAGGGGACACCAAGCACCCCGACATCGTACTCGGTGAGTTCGTTGACATCGAGCTGATCGCCGTTCAGGAACGTCTTGATGCCGGCATACGGAAGTTCTACCCCGCCCCATACTGCTGCCCAAGAGAACTCTGTTCGGTCATGCCGCCACCTCTGCACCTGCATCCTCGGTCGTGTCGTCCGAGTGAGCGTGCCGGCCCCGGTCGTTGGGCAGGTGTAACTGGACGGTCCCTCCAGTCTCATGGTAACCGCACACAGCGATACTATTCACGGAGTCTCTGCCGCGGTCTCCGGCAGTTGTTATCGAACCCACCAAGACGGCAGCAGGGACTATCGGTGCGCTCGACGTCGGTACCTGGCCGGTTCGAGGCACAGGTAGCAGGGCGTTTCGGGGTGTTAGATGGGGCAACACCTCATCGTACCTGCCGGCGACCAGGACGTTGCTGGTCCCTGTACATTGCGTTGGCATGCTAAATCACCTACAGATGGAGTCTACGTCCATCCTATTGGGTTGGACCGGAGAGTTCGCCTTAGTAGTTTCGGGACCAGGAGTAGCACGACGCGGATGAACTCGTTCCTACAGGTGCCGAACGCGCGGCTCGTCGCACGCAGCCGAGCGTACTTCGGCTGCACCACCCCGGTTGCCAGTCCGCAGAGGGGGCCAAGCTGGCGGCAGCACAGACAGTATCGACATCGCCGGGGACCCAGCGGTGCGCTCCGCACGACGCATAGATTATAATACCGCAGTTCGAGATACCGGGTATGCGCGTTAGTCGAGCGGTTATCGAGCAGCTGGTCGACCACGGAATCACGACTGTGTTCGGGATTCCAGGCAAACAATCACTCCCGCTGAATGAGGCGATCGGTCGACGAGACGACGTCCAGTTCATCGTCGCACGCCACGAAACCGCAGTCAGCCACCAGGCGTGGGGGTATGCCGAGACGAGCAGCGAGATGGCGGCTACCGTCGTCGTGCCGGGGCCTGGAGACATGAATGCAATGAACGGACTGAAGAATGCGCTGAATGACTGTACGCCACTGATTCATTTCGCCATCGAAACCGACCCCGAACTCCGTGGCGGTGACGCAATCCACGAGACACCACCAGACACCTACGACAACGTAGTGAAAGCGAACCTCCTTGTCAAAAATCCAGAGGGCACTGTCGCGACCATCGACCGTGCGATCAGTATCGCACGGGAACCGCCGCAGGGGCCGGTTCGAGTCGGGATCCCCAAGCGCTACCTCGCCGCAGAGACGGTGCTCGCAGGGGCAGAAGCGGCTATGGGGCCCGATACGTCCAACCTCCCGGAGACAGAACTTGCGGACGCAGCAGATCTGCTCGCGACCACGGCAGCACCGGTTATCATCGCCGGTGGCGGGGTCCGAAGCGCGAACGCCACGACTGAACTTATCGCCACCGCAGAACAACTCGATGCCCCCGTGGTGACCACGTACAAGGGGAAAGGCGTCATCCCAGAGGATCACGACCTGAGCACCGGTGTCTTATCAGCTGGGGCCCCACCGGAGCTACTGGACCTGCTCGCAGGAGCCGATGTGGTCCTGGCGGTCGGGTCCGACCTCGATGCGCACGCGACCCGCGGGTGGAGCGTTGACCTCCCCGGAATGCTGATTCACGTCACCCTTAACGCGGACGATATCGGCACGGGGTACGAGCCAACCGTCGGAATCGTGGCTGATGCGAAAGCGACACTCGGCGCGCTCAAGCAGCGGTTGGCGGCCAGGGATATCTCCGACAGCACCGGGACCAGTGCTGCGGCGGCCGTACGGGCCGCGGCCCACAGTCGGATCACCCCGCTGCTCGGTTCCGAACCCCCGATCACGACCGTCCAAGCCCTAGAGACGATTCGCGAAACCCTGCCCCGGGAGGCGATCATCACCGTTGATGCGGGCGGATTCCGGGTCTGGGGGCTCACCGTCTTCGATGCATACGGGCCGCGCCGGTACGTGAATCCGGGATCGTGGGCGACCATGGGGACCGGGCTTCCATCGGCGATCGGCGCCCAGGCTGCGAACCCTGACACACCGGTCGTCGCCCTGACCGGCGATGGTGGGTTACTGATGTGCATCCACGAACTCCATACCGCTGTGGTGGAGGACCTCCCCCTGACAGTTGTCGTCCTGAACAACGACGACTACGCCATCATCAGCGATGCGGCTGGCCAAAGCTACGACCTGAGCCATAACGAATACGGCTGGTCGGACGCCGCGATCGACTTTACGACAGTTGCTGACGGGATGGGGATCGCGACACACCGCCCAGACACCCCACCCGAGATCAGCGCGGCCATTGAGACAGCCCTCGACACGGCGGCGCCAACCCTCGTCGAGATTCAGGTTGACCCAACGGAACCCCAGGCAAGCGAGTTCATGCGCGATTAGACGCTCGTGGGCACCAGCACCGACTCGTATCGCTCGTACCACACAACCCGATAGACCGCGGGGTCGTTAGTTTCCGCGGCCCTGGAACTGCTCTTCCTCGGGAAGGTCGACGTTGGCCTCGCCCTTCATGCCGGAGCCGATGTTGCTGGAGATGTCCGCGAGTTTGGCGGGGTCGTCCCAGTTATTGACGGCGTCGACGATCGCGCGTCCCATCTTCTCGGGGTCCTCGGCGCCGAAGATACCGCTGCCGACGAAGATGCCGTCGCATTCATGGTGCATCATGAGCGCGGCGTCAGCGGGCGTCGCGATGCCGCCGGCGGCGAAATTGACGACAGGGAGGCGCCCCATCTCCGCGGTCTCGTGGACGAGTTCGGCAGGGGCCTCGATATCGCGGGCGTAGTGCTCGCGCTCCTCATACGTCATCCCGATGAGTTCGCGGATTGCACCCTTGATCGTGCGCTGGTGGTGGACGGCCTGGTTCACGTCGCCAGTGCCGGCCTCTCCCTTCGTCCGGATCATCGCCGCGCCCTCGTCGATACGGCGCAGGGCTTCACCGAGGTTGCGCGCCCCACAGACGAACGGTGCGGTGAAGTCGCGCTTGTCGATATGGTACGTGTCGTCCGCAGGCGTCAAGACCTCGCTCTCGTCGACCATGTCCACCCCGATCGCTTCGAGGATCTGGGCCTCCTTCGTGTGCCCGATACGCGCCTTCCCCATCACCGGAATGGAGACACTATCGATGATCTCGGAGACGTCCGCCGGGTCCGCCATCCGCGCCACACCGCCACGCTTCCGAATATCCGCAGGGACAGCTTCGAGCGCCATCACCGCAACCGCGCCCGCTTCCTCCGCAATCCTCGCCTGCTCCGCATTCACAACATCCATGATAACACCACCCTTCTGCATCCGCGCAAACCCACGCTTCACAAGCTCCGTCCCACGCCGCAGGTCCTCAAGATCAGTCTCAACCATAGCTACTGCTAGGGGCCGCCCCTGTTTAATACAGTTGGTATCGTCTCACGCGGGTGAGGGGCTGGCCCCATACCACGGAGCGACACCAGGGGGTCGCCGGGCAGTGTGGCGACCCGGGTGGCAGGTTGGCAGTGGCAGAAGAGGCGTGGCGCGCCTGGGGACAGGGCGAAAGCGACCGCGTCGGGAGTGAGTTTCGAGCGGTTGTCGGTGCGCACTGTTGTGGTGGCGCGTTATTCGTGGGTCACATCACACCACCCGCTTCAGGAGACGATAGTCGGTGGGGCGTGACGGGGTGGAGACTCCGAACGCGCCTGGGGATCGAGCAGTGCTGCAGAAAATCGACGAGGTAGGTCCGTTAGGGATTAGGACCGCTCCAGCTGGAGTGCGATCCAGGCGAGTCCAGCGCTGAGCACGAGGATGAGGGTGCTGATCGAGTAGATAGTTGGCGAGATGCCGCGGCGGACCATGGTGAAGATCTGCATCGGGAGAGTGATATCGCCTTTGCCACCGACGAAGTACGCGATCAGGAACTCGTCGAAGGAGAGCGTGAAGCTGAACAGTGCAGCCGCGAGGATGCTCGGTTTCAGTAACGGGAGGGTGACCTCCCGGGCCGTGGTGAACTCATCAGCACCGAGGTCCATGGCGGCTTCCTCAAGTTCGGAATCGAAGTCCTGGAGGCCAGAGACCATCACCAGTGCCGCGAAAGGCAGAACGTAGACGATATGCCCCAACACGATGGCGATGGCGCCACGTGGTATCGCGAAGTAGGTGGTGACGACGAATAACCCGAACGCGTACACGATAATCGGGAGGGTGAGCGGGATGGAGAAGAACGCGAGCACCGCTTTCGTGTTCCGTGGCCAGGCGTACCGGACGATGCCGAGTCCCGCAAGGATACCGAGCGTGGTGGAGATTACCATGACCACGATGGCGATACGGAAGCTCAAGTAGAGCGCATCAAGCAGCGATGTGGCGTCCAGCAGCTGCTGGTAGTAGTCAAGGGAGAACCCCAGGGGAGTGTCTCCGGTCTGGAAGGACAACAGGACGATGATGAACAGTGGGGCGTACAGGAAGACGAACGTGCCCGCGGTTGCAGCCCGAAGCCCCCAGTCGACGTAGGTGTTGTTCGTCATTGGTGTTACCTCATCTGGGCGCTGCCAAGGGACGCACCCATTTTTTGTGCGGCATACAGGATCGCCAGGACGATGGCGAGCAGGATGAAGGACAGTGCTGCTCCGAAGTTCCAGTTGTAGGTCTGGCGGAACTGGGAGACGACGACGTTCATGTAGAGGATGCCGTTCGGCCCGCCGAGAAGGGTTGGGACGACGTAGGCGGCGGTGGACTTGATGAAGACGAAGATCACACCCGCGGCTGCACCTGGCATCGTGAGGGGGAGCACAATCTCCCGGAAGACACGGAGCCGGGTGGCCCCAAGATCCTGTGCCGCCTCGATATGGGCGGCGTCGAGCCCGGCCATACTGGCGTACAGTGGGAGGATCATGAACGGCAGATGGAGGTACACAAGCCCGATGTTCGTGGCCAACGGGGTGTACAGCAGTTGCAGGGGCTGGAGCCCAATCGTGGTCAGCAGCCCGTTGATGAGGCCGTTCTCGGAGAGGATCGGGATCCATGAGTACGTCCGGACGAGATACGAGGTCCAGAAGGGGACCATGATGAGCATCATCAACGGCAACCGATACGCTTCCTGCACACGATTCCCGATATAGTACGTGATCGGGTACGACAGGACCAGCGAGACAATCGTCACGTAGAGGGAAACCTTCAGGGACTTCGCTAGCAGCCCAAGATAGAGCAGGTCAGCAAAATTGAACGACAGCAGCGGGTCAAGGGGGAAGATATCCCCGTAGTGTTCGAGCGTGAACTCGAACCCAGTGAAACTGCTCTCGGTCCCGAAGCTCAAGATGAAGAGCGCGAGGATCGGGAGAAAGTAGATGATCCCCAGAACGGAGATCGACGGACCGAGGCTGAGCAGTCCCTTGATCCGGTCTGACCCGATGAAGGACATCAGGGTTGCCCGGAGGGTGGCGAGCCGGGCTTCGATGTCGTCCAACGAGGGGGTCACGGTCGTCATTGGTTTTGAAGAACCGTGGCCTGCGTCGTCTCCCACCCGATCCGGATGTGATCCGAGACGTCGGGAATGGTATCAAGGCCCTCAGCGTGATCCTCGACCACCAGTTCGGTGTCGTCGACGCTAACGTGTATCTTCACCAGGTTCCCCTGGTAGACAATATCGTCGACGGTGCACTCCAGCGTGTAGCTTGTCTCGTCTCCGGGGTGAATGCGAATCTTTTCCGGGCGGATCGAGACCGATACCGCGGCTCCGTCATCGTGATTCGATTCGACCGGAATCCGGAGTGCGCCAGTGGAGACGACGCCAGCGTCAGCGTCATACGTTCCATCGAGGAGGTTAGTCTCACCGATGAAATCGGCGACGAACCGTGTCGCGGGTTCCTCATAGATCTCGTTGGGTGCACCAACCTGTTCGACCCGGCCGTCGTTGAGGATGGCGATCTTATCGCTCATCCGTAACGCCTCTTCCTGATCGTGGGTGACGTAGATGAAGGTAATGCCGAGCTCTTCCTGGATGTTCTTCAGCTCGAGCTGCATGTTCCGACGCAACTTGAGATCTAAGGCACCCAGTGGTTCGTCGAGGAGCAGGACAGTTGGTTCGTTGATCAGGGCACGAGCGAGAGCGACGCGCTGTTGTTGGCCGCCGGAGAGCTCGTCGATAGAACGGTCCTGCATCCGGGGGAGCTCGACAAGGTCAAGCATCTCTAAGACCTGCTCTTCGCGTTTGGCTTTGTCGACGCCCCGCATCTTCAGCCCGAAGCCGATATTCTCCCCGACGGTCTTGTGGGGGAACAGGGCGTAGCTCTGAAACACGAGGTTTGAGGGGCGGGAATAGGCGGGCGCGTCGGTGACGTCCTCCCCTTCGAATTTGACGGTGCCACTCGTTGGCGTTTCGAAGCCCGCCATCAAACGGAGGGTGGTCGTCTTCCCACAGCCGGATGGCCCGAGAAGGGTCAGGAACTGGCCCTCCTCGATCTCCATGGAGATATCGTCGACGGCGACGACGTCCCCGAACTCCTTTCGAACGTCCTCAAGCGCCACGCTGGCTGGCATTAGGACGACTTGACCTCAGTCCACATCTTGTTGATCTGTTCGAGATAATCATCACTGAGGGTGCCCCGGAAGAAGTAACTCTCGAGGGTCTTCTCGTCGAGGTTGAAGCGTTTGATCTCTTCGTCAGTGTAGTTCGTGGCCGTCGAGGCGATCGGGTAGTTAATCTTCTCGAACCATTCGCGAGCCATCTCGGTGAGGTTGTAGTTAATGTATTTCTCCGCGAGTTCCTGATTCTCGGAGCCTTTGGGAATCGCCCAGGAGTCAACCCAGCCCTGGGTGCCTTCCTGGAAGCCAGAGAAGCCGACGTTGTGGCCGCTTGACTCGAGCCGGCGGTAGGCACCGTCCCAGCAGGTCATGAGATCGACTTCGCCGCTCTTCACGATCTGCTCAATCTCAGACCCGGAGCCCCAGTAGGTCCGCACGTTATCAGTTAGGGTGCCGAGAAGCGACTGGATTTTCTCGAAGTCAGAGGGATTCATTGGATCTTGGCCGTTCTTCAGTGCGGTGAAGATGGTGTTGTCGGGGCCGTGGTCCCGGATGGAGACACGGCCTGCGTGGTCGTCGGACCAGAGGACGTCGAGACTGGGGAGGTTGTCCAGGGAGACGGCGTCTTTGTTCCAGAGTACGCCGGTTGCGCCGAAAAGGAAGGGGACGGCGTACGTATCGCCGTCCTTCTCAAAGTAGTCCAGCTTCAGGTTATCGTACACCTGGTCCTCGTACGCGGGGATGTTCTGGAGGTTCAGTGGTTCGAGGAAGTCCTCCTGGACGCCGCGTTGGATGACGTACTGCGTGGGGCGGACGATGTCGTAGGTCCCTGGGGGGTTTCGTTTGATCTTGTTGACTGCGTCGGCGTTCGCTGAGATGACTTCCTTGGTGAGGGTCACATCGTGTTTCTCTTCGAACCCTCCGATCCAGGTATCATCCCAGTTCTGTCCGCCCCAGGTGAGGATGTGTAGCTCATTGGAGGTTGAGCTTGCGTTCTGGCCGCCGATTCCGAGACAGCCGGCCAATCCACCGGCCAGGATACTGGTACCCGCAACGTTCTTGAGGTAGCTCCGCCGTGATCGGGAGCTGATTCTCCGTGACATAGACATTACCACGCTATCAAACTATATACTTAAATGTATTGGTTACCCACGGCGTTAGAGGAGTGATCTGCGTAGACGGGGGCGAGGTGACCTAATTCCTAGAGGAGAAGGAGGTGCGGACTGCCGGACTCTCGAGGAGTGGAAAGGATTATTAACGGGCAGAGTTAATATTCGTTCGTGGGCAGTGGCATCCAAATCATTACAGCCATAGATTCGTAATGTTCCTCTCATGCAGACAGCCTGGAGACCGGGCAATCACCCTCCCGAAAACGTGAAAAGAACTATGTGGGACGGGTGGAGTAACAGGTAGATGCATGCGCCAAAGCGTAAGCGATAGTTACGGCGAACAGCCAGACACTACATTCGCCGAATCCAAACGACTCCAGGACGCAGCGACCGAAGAACTTCCGGAAGGAACCTCCACAAACGCACGCGGCGAATCTGCCTACGCCCCCTACCCCGTCATCTATTTAGACGAAGGGGACGGCGCAATCGTCACTGACGTCGACGGAAATGAGTACATCGACTATCTCTGTGGGTTCTCTTCGATCATCCGCGGGCACACCCCAGCGGACGAGATCGAGGCCGCAACCGAACAGATCAACAAGGGCGCCCTCTTCGGAGCGGCCAACGAGCTGGAGTACGAAACGGCGAAACTCGTCAACGACCTCGTCCCCGCCAGCGATCTGACCAAGTTCACCTGCAGTGGCACAGAAGGCACGATGAACGCCATCCGGCTCGCCCGCTCGTTCACGGGGAAGGACAAGATCATCAAGTTCGAAGGATTCTACCATGGACACCACGACTACGTCATGGTAAGCCACCACCCCGCGACCGGGGATACCGGCTCCCGCCAGAGCCCCAATAAGATTCCATCCGGCACAGGAATCCCCGAGCAGACCCTAGACTCCGTCGAGGTACTCCCCTGGAACGACACTGAACTCCTTGCGCAGAAACTCGAACGGGAGGGCGATGAGATCGCCGCCGTCATCACCGAGGGCCTCATGAGCAACGGCGGGGCACTTCGACCGACAGATGGCTTCCTCCAGGATATCCGTGATCTCACTAGGGAACACAACTCGCTGATGATTCTCGACGAGGTCGTGACCGGGTTCCGGATGGGGCTTGATGGCGCGCAGGGCTACTTCGATATCGAGCCGGATCTCGCCGTCTTCGGAAAAGCACTCGCGAACGGCTACCCGACAGCAGCGCTTACCGGTCGCGAAGAAGTGATGCGGCATCTGAACGAAGAACCAAGTGGCGCCCCCTTCTATGGCACCTACACCGGGAACCCGCTCGCCCTCGCCGGGGCGAAAGTAAACCTGGAAGCCCTCTCCGAGATCGGCGACGCCGGCTACGACGAGTTCCTCGCACGTGGCCAGCGGCTCGTCGACGGACTTCGCGAGATCGCAACCGATGCCGGACACGACATCTTCATCCCGGACTTCGCGGGGTACTTCTTCATGCACTTCACCGACGGCGAGACAGACCCCACCCAATGGACCGAATGGCGAGATGTCGATCAGCACGTCCAGCAGGATAAGATCAAGCAGTTCTCCAGAGCCATGATCGGTGAAGGCGTGTATTTCCTCCCGAAGTTCGGCCGCATCAACATGACGCACGCCCACACCGACGAACACGTCACCGAGACCCTGGAAGCCGCCAAGACCGCCATCCAGGCCGTCGAATAAAGCAGCGCCGAACAGGCTACCCCGTCCCCGGCACGCCGCCGACAGAAGGATACCAATACCCGTTCCGATTTTTGCGCATCCGTCCAAGAGACACCGTAGAGCCCCCCGGGTTCGATTCGATTCAGGGGCCGGGCAGCCCAAGAGCTAACTACCCACCGATCAATGAGTCATGTAATGTGGTATCATGCAGTGCAGGGGAAGTTCGAGGCCTCCGCGGTGGAAGGCACCCCGCGTGTAGCCAGAGCGGAAGCGTGGGGTGCAACGCCACGGGTATACAGCGATACGCAGTATCAAGATGGGGGCGTGTCCATCACGGCTGACCGAGTCATGTTCGCGCGAGCCCCACGACACAGCCCAGCGTTCGAAGGGCTTACTGCGGTATGGAAACAGCTCAGGCGAGTGCTCCCAGTGACCGAGCTCGGAGCGGCACCCAGAAGCACGAAGCCACCCGGGAGTATACGTTGGAGTGTGCCCGTCCGGTCGATCACTGACATCGCAACCCAGCCGGGTCCGCATGGGCCCGAGATCCGCATTCAGACAGCCGCTGGGGAAACCGCGTACTGGATTCGGGCACCCCAGGGGGCCGAGCAGACCACGCAAATAACCGACGCGCTCCGCCGGGTCGCCCAGGACGGAATCGCGGACTGCGCGACCGTTTGACACCAACTATAGAACGCCCGAGGAGGGCGTTCTGGGGCGGTGAATGATACGATGCCGCGAGTCTGGGTTTCGAACCGGCGCGCGTACGGGCAAGGGCTATCGAGGTTGCACGCAGAGGGCAGACGTGAGACCACGGAAGCTGCGTGGCAGTGCGTGGGGCCTTGAACCGGTAACTGGTTCCCACTGTAGCATCGGCTGCCACCTCCGGGCTCCCGCGGTGTCGTGGGTTACAGTCAGGTAGGTGGCGCCAGACAGGGCGACCGATCAGGTGTGTTCAACCGGAAGTGATGTGTATCAGTCGTATACACGTTGTGCTGGAGAAAATGGGGGGTCCTGTTTGGGGCTACCGGTGGTCTCGACTGGGCTGATGGCAGTCGATGAACAGGGAGCTGGGTTCGGCGTGCGGCCACGGTGGCTGCGATGACGCCGGTTGGACGCAGGTAGTCCACCACGTCGTGCGCGATAACAGTGTAGGTTTTGGTGGGTGGCACCGTGAACTCGTCTCCAGCCATATGTGGTTGTGTCTCCATCGATGGTACCCGTAGTCCGCCCCTGGAGGATTTCAACGTGTTCTGCGCGTCACTTTCCGTCTCATAGTCCCCTGGCTGAATAGTACCGCAATTACAGTGGTATGTCCGTAACGGTATACGCAGGGCTTCACATACACGGAGTGTTAACTCCTATCGTGAAAAAACTTCCCATATCATTGTTGTATGGTTACTACTGCAAGCAACCCCTCTAACGCATTCCCAACCCAGGCCAGACGCAACGACATACCAGCCCCGTTAAACCTCATACGCGCCGCGGGCCGCCGATCCACCCCTCCTTCGACCACACCAGCAGTGGCGTACCAAGCCCGGAACGGACCTCGCCACCGCCCGAAACACACAGCGGTAACAACGTAGAATCGGTGGATTATAGATGGATGATACCCGACACACCGCTATGCTGCGTGATACCACGACCGTGCTTGTTACCGGTGCTGGAAAAGGGATAGGCGCCGCCATCGCAGAGCGCTTGGCCGACGAGGGGGCGACCGTCGTCGTGACCGGCCACAAACTCCACAACGCCGAATCGACCCGTGATTCAATCCAGGACGCAGGTGGGGAGGCATTGGCCTACGAGATGGATGTGACCGACGAAGCGTCGATTCAGCGCGTCGAAACAGCGCTCCGGGACCAGGATGTTGCGATCGACGCACTGGTGAACAACGCCGGCGTCTCCTCAATGGAGCCGCTGTTCGAACTCTCCGAGGCGGACTGGGAGCACAATATGGCCGTAAACGCGAAAGGCGTGTTCCTGTGTTCGAAGACCTTCGCCGAGCACATGATCGATCACGGCGAGCAAAACGACTCCGAAGTCATCGGGAAGATTATCAACATCTCCTCGCTCGCTGGGCGGACCGGTGCGGCCAATCTCTCACACTATGTCGCCTCCAAGTGGGCGGTCCTCGGATTCGCCCAGAGCATCGCGCTCGAACTCGCCGAACACGGAATCACCGTGAATTCTGTCTGTCCGGGATACGTCAAGACGAGTATGCAGGACCGAGAACTCGAATGGGAAGCCGATCTCACGGACCAAACACCAGCAGAGGTCAGAGAAGGCTACATTGAGGAAACACCCCTTGGACGACTCGAAACCCCCGAAGACGTGGCGGACGTCGTCGTCTTCCTCGCCTCGAGCTATTCAGATTTCCTCACCGGCCAAGCAATCAACACCGGCGGCGGCGTCCGCATGGACTAACGCCCGACCCCCAACAGACCGAGTCGGTCGCCCACAGGTTCCGACAGGCATCGAGGAGTAATCAAAACACTAATGCTGGGGTCCGACGTCCCCCTCGTATGGAGAACCGTGATGAATCACGTCTGGACGAGGTGCGTGATGTATTTCTCAATAACCTCGATCTCTCTGAGTATGAGTGCGATGTGTATCTAGCGCTAGTGCGGAACGGGAAGTCCACGATGTCGAAGATCGCCGAGGTGAGCGGCGTCCCGAAACACCGAGTCTACGATGTGGCAGAGAAACTCCGCTCGGAGGGGTACGTCGAAATCGTTGACTCCTACCCGAAAGAAGCATACGCGGTCCCACCAGACGAGGTGCTGCAGCCCGTCAAAGACCGGATCGAGAAAGCGAAAGAGGACCTCGAACGGACGTACGAGCCCGTAAACGATATCGGCGGCGGGATCGCCATGATGAAAAGCGAGAGCACCATCCAGAAGTTCATCAAGAAGGCAATCAAGTCAGCGGACGTCGATATCGCCCTGACACTCCCCTACGAGGTCATGGAGTCCTATCGGGAGTATCTCACCAATCTGAACTCCGGCGTGTACGTGAAGCTCGTCGTCTCAGATATCCCTGAACGATACATTTCGAACGGCAGCATCAATCTGGAGCACACGAAGGAGCTAGCGGACGAGGTGCACGGGATCAAAAGCCACGAGCCTGTCGTCGTGAGCGCAGACCGGTCACAGGGGTTCTTCTGGACCGGGTTCGAAACGGCCTTCCAGCGACAAGAGATGCAGGGGTTCTACGTCACCAATCAAGAGTTCGCCCTGCTCTTCGACCGCTATATCGACCACTCATTGCTCCCGAGAGCACGCACGGTGTACACGAAGCCCGGCCCCCGAGAGTTCCCGGCTAGGTATGTCCGCATCGAGGACTGTATCGAGGATCTCCGACTTCGAGACCCCCAGAATCTCACGGTCACTGTCGATGGGTTCAGCACGACGACCCGAGAACGAGTGAAGATCGAGGGCACGCTGATTGATTATTACTCCGGGGAGGACATCGTCACCTTCCTCCGAGTGAGCCGTGACGACGGCCAAGGCGAGAGTGAAACTGTTCGGATCGGTGGCTGGAAAGCAACAACGCTGGACGACTACGAAGGCCGATTCATCACCATCTCCGACTGACACCCCTCCCAGTCCCCGACGGCCCATCGGAGACAAGCCCCCATACTAAGTATATGTATTGATATACAACCACCAATATATCATAACTCGAGTTATAATGCTATCAGAATATTAATATAGTTTTCCAATATTTGTCCTGACAAGTTGACCCCATCGACCCCAAACCCCCGACCACCGACAAGGCACGCAGTTAGCCGTCTCAAAATCCCCCACCGGAATCGAACCCACCATACTCGCAAGCAACTGTAGCAACACGCACCGAGCCACCACGCGGCTGTTCTGCATACATGGCCAGGTGCAGACGCCGCGCATAGTTCTACAACGGCACAGCGATCGACAACCCAGCGGAGCCACGAGGCGCATCCGAGACCACCACCCCCGCAATCGCCGATTTCATTCTCCCACCCCGATAAGACGAAACCACCAACTAACAAACATATATCACCAAATCAAATAACAGATAGAGCACATAGAAAGCAAATTGACATACTAGCCGAGTTTGGAGATTCATTCTCAGGTAGTTTGTGAACAGGTAGCCCAGTCCAACTTCCCAGGGCCCCGAGTCCGACATCCGTGCCGATGCATGGTCAGCGACGCACGCTGGGCAAACGTACGCTTCCACCAGTGGCGAGCCATCCGGCCCGTCTGGCCAATGGCCCCTGACCAGATGCGATACGTCCACCGAGACAACAGCAACGACGCCATGCAATGGCTTCACACCGACAGCCCACCCATAACATACGAATACACACATACATATCCTGCATGGGGACCCACCAACCCGAGACAGAACTCCTGCCCAACGGCGGGCTAAAACAGACACTCACGGGAACCTACTCGCACTGGGATGACACAGCGAATGTTGACGACCCCCGCTTGATCAGAGTAATACTGCCAGTGCTTCAAGTGGCGATGGAAGGCAAGCGGCGCCGCTCCGAGCGACTCCATCAGGATCACGGAGACCAAACGAACCCGATACGCACGTCCAAGACGGAGCACCCGGAACTGACGAAATACCCGAGTACGGCACGTTGACCCCATACGCGCACCCAAACGCGATCGTTCGTATGAATTAGGGCAGTCTGGGATAGAGTTCGAGAATGGCGAGAACGCAACCAATGAACCCGCGTACTGGAAGCACCCCGGGGACAAACGGGCCCGTTGCCCTGAACGACCGATGGCAGCATCTGTTAGCCATTGCGGAGTTCAACACTACCGACATCCAGCCTTCAAATATGTTGATTCGACGGCGTCCACACGTTCGGTGGTTCCGCCAAATACGGGATTACTCGAGAAGCCCAAGGTCAGTGAGACGGGATTCGATACCGTCGAGGGCTTCCGCTGCGTCGTCGGGTTGTTTGCCGCCAGTGATGACGAGTTTCCCGCTCCCAAACAGGAGCGCAACAACATCGGGATCATCCAGCCGGTAGACGAGGCCTGGGAACTGCTCAGGCTCATACTCGATATGCTCCAACCCAAGCCCGATCGCAATCGCATTCAGATTCAACGGCACACCGAGATCCGCACTGGAGACAATGTTCTGCACGACAATCTCCGGATCAGCAGGGACGTCAATACCAAGCCCTCGAAGCGCATCGAAAACCTGGGCTAGCGCGTCGGTTGCATTCTCAATGGAGTTCGCCCCCGTGCAGACGATTTTCCCGGAGCGAAAAATCAACGTTGCCGCCTTCGGCTCCTGGAGCCGATAGACGACCCCCGGAAAATTCTCCGGATTATATTCTGTCCCCACTAGGTCATCGGCGAGCGTTTCCAGATCAAGCTCCTGCCCAATCCCAGTAGAGGCCACCACATTCTCAATCGCAATCGACTCCACAGGTACACTCATTACACCCGCATTATACCACCAATCCCTTAAACCACATCTGGAACACCAACACCACCGAACAACCAACCGACCCCGAACAACGGATGTTCAGTACCGAAACTCGGCGGAACCGCGTGTCAGACGCCATGTGAAACCATGGGATGGGTTCGGTCTTCGAACGTGATTGCGGAGGTTGAGAGGCGCGTCAACGGGTTGTATAGACTCCGTATCAACAGCGAGTTGAGTATCCGCCTTGCGGACCAGTCAGACGGGATGCGAATCCTCGGGCACAACTGCGATCGGCCCGCGGGCTGTCTGAGACCGATGCCGTCTGGGACGCCCTCGCCGCCGGTACCGTCACAGTCGACGGCGTCTTCAGCCACCTCGCACCCGGTGACCCACGCAGCCCTGATGCCCCGGGGAAGAACCCCCCTCAACATGTAATCAAACACGCGACCAGTAGCTCCCATAGGACCACTGACCGGACCAACAAGGACCCAAACCAGAGTCCACTGACACCAACTGGGTTCCTGCGGAAGCGTCAGTTGTGCCCGTAGCTGCATCGACCATGAAACCAAACTGCTGGTCGCGGCAACACGTGTTCGGAACCCTGCACCACGCTCATGCACCCACCATTGTCGGTCGATGAATCGCGGGCCCCAGACTCAGTTCATTGCGCCTGGCCCGACTTCGTCTCGGACAACGAGGTAGAGAATCCAGACGACAAGGGATCAAAAGACTGATCCGAACCCCCAGGCGAGCGCATGCTGGCTCCCGCGGGTTTTCGAATCACGGTAGATGAGGAACGAGATGACGAGCGGAATCAGCATCGAGAACAGGAACACGAAGAGGATGATGAGTAGCTCGATCCCAACCGGGCACCCCAACTTGGAGCGGCAACAACGACCACCGAACCACGCCCGCCGCCAACATATATTCTCTGCCACCCCGATACCTCGATACGCACACCGCCAGCCGAACCGTGGAGACATGGCGTTTTGCCGGAGGAAAACCCAGTGATAAACGAGACTACGCGGCCTGTGCACCGATCCGTGGCCTGGGCGGCGAGCCATGTTGACGGTGCGCGTCACTCGATGCTCCGGATCGCAGGAGGTCCCCCTCAAGCGTGACTGCGTCGTTGGAAGCGGGCCCGCTGGACGTATTCTCTCCCCAAACCAGTACAGATAATCGAACCCGCACGCACGGGCATACTCTTCAACGACCACACTGACAGGGGCGATGCCCAGACACATTCGCCACCGCTGACTGGCATCCGGTGAAAATTCACGAGGGGCATGGCGCTGTCCGACTAGCTGCCGAGGCGTCGGTACTAGAGCGAATTAGGTGAGTCCACTGAGGACGGGGCCTACAGTCGTTGGGAGAAAGGGCGACGGTCAAGCAGTAGTGGCACAGGTTGATGGCGGGTGTGCCCTGGATGTGTTCACTGCACTGAGGACGGTGCCGATAGTGTCATGCGAGGGACCGCGTGGTAGGCGGAGAGGTTTACAGTGGGTAGCGGGCTCGCCCGGGTACGCATTCGCCTCCAGCACGATGATGTGACCCGCTGTGGTGGTCGTGATGGTCGTGCCCCGTGAGGTTACCTCGATTGAGGGTGCCACGGCGTGAATTCACACCGGGAACCGATGTTTGTGGCTGTCTGGGATTCGGCCGCCAACCAACGGTGATTGTATCGGAGTTGTCGACGTCAGGCCCGCCGTAATCGACAGAAGTCTCGCCTTGAACGCGCGGGACGGTCAACGGTGGCGCGGGACGCAAATGAACGCGCGGACCCGCCGAGGCGTCCAGCCCAGTAGTTTCGACAAGGAACAACACCGGGAAGTGGCTCCCTGCGGGATACCTTCGCGAACCGGACCACCACGTGCCTAGTCTGGTGCGGAAAAGTTGTGGAACAGCGCCGTGTAATCAGCGTTCGAAAAGTCCTGCGTAGCCATATCGAGTTGCGCTTCGAGCTCGGTGAGTCGTGCTTCAAGTTCTTGGTAGTCCTGGTGCTCGCGCAACTCGTGGTCCGTGTACTCCGCTTCAAGGACCGCGCGCTTCGACAACAGCTGAAAATACTCTTGACTGTCAGAATCATACGCCGATCTGTTGAGTAATGTTTCCACGAGGGTGTGCAGGCTGTCTCGGGAGGCGGGTTTTTCGAGATAGTCATCGAATCCCAGCTCCATGATGTCGAAGGCGGGCTCAACAGCAGACACCATTGCAACCTGGATCGCGTAGCTCCGCCGCTCGAACTCTGCCACCACCGCATCCCCAGACATGCCCGGCAGGCGTCGATCCACCAATGCGACATCGACTGAGGAATCAACGAGCTCCAGGGCTGCCTCGCCAGTCGTCGCCACCCGTACCTGATACGCATCCCGCAGCCACCCCGCATACAGCTCCGCGAGGTCAGCCTCATCTTCAATGAGTAACACCGTCGACTGGTTGGACGATTCCATAATACCGTTCTCCCCCAGTATTTCCAGACGAGTACCATAACAATTGGCACACAGAGACAGCACCGCGGACAGCTTCGAAAGAGCACTCGGGTGGTGAGCAGAGCGTTCGAACGTCGGTTGCCCATCCGCAACAAAGTACAACTCCTACAATTTCGCAACCTAACCGGGTTGACGGATCGACGACGGACGCCACTCAGGCCTAGTTGCGCGTTGACCGAGCTTCCCGAACGTCGTTACCATCCCGGATAAGATCCTCACAGTTCGGGCAGACACGAACCGTCGGTTCCTCTGGTGGCGCGAAGACTCGAACGTACTGCTCCGTTATGAACGAGCCACAGTTCCCACACGCGGGCATACCATACGTGTTCGTGTCCGAACGGGTAAACCCCGGCATTCACCCAGGAAGTCAACGCTGAGAGCGGGCCGCCAATACACAAGACACGAACCAAGACGACACGCAAACTAGTTGGTCAGGTTCCGCCGCACAGCGGGTAGCGAGCCCGCACGCCCCAGGAAACCACCCCATCCGCAGTTCACGTAATCTGGCACCACTATATCTGGCGTCGATACTATCATGGGCTTGCGTTCGCACCGTCAATCCTAGCGGTATCGAGTACTACCGGGGGATGCGGTTCCCCGGTCGCTGACGGCGGTTTCGGGGAAGATGAACGAGGGTCATTTGATGGCCCCGTCTCCCCAGTTGACCTACGCGCTGAAACGGGTCGGGTACACGGCCACGTACACCATCTCGGTCGCAGCATCCTGTTCGAGGTCTCGTCCAGCGAGGGCAGCATCCAGTACACTGCATGGTCGCGTGGCGTAGTCGCAGTCGGTTCGAAGATTCGAGCCCGCCACGGTGCCCAGCGCAGCGGCACCACACCAGGGTATCTGTGCTCGTGGTGGCTTCACAGCAACGTACCACAGCATCGGCCCCAAGAATTCCAGAGCGACCATACGCCGAGGTCGTGGCTGCGCGCGCAACGCATTCCTCGCGAGCATCGCGAACGAGGGCACGTGAGACGAGCGACGCGAGTCTCACGGCGTGAGCACGGAGCGGAGGGTGGGGCGGCGGGACCGCCGGGCGGCGGCCACCACACCAGCCGCCCACCCGACTCAGCCGCCCACTTGCCAGGCACACGCCCACCGCGATGCCAAACCGAGACCCAGCCAGCCGCCCTCGACCGGCTAGGTACGCTCCGAGGGCAGCTGCTTCACCCCATCCCGGTAACACGGCCAGCACGGCAGATCGTCCGGCATCCCCTCACAGGCACAATCATCGGGGACGGTCTCGGACGCAGTTGGACTCGAACCAGACGCCTGCTCCGCCCCGACCACAACCTCGTCCACCCCACCATCCGCGACCGCCTCCGCGGCCGCCGCATCCTGCACCGGACTCCGAATCGCCACCGCCAACCGATGCTTACACGCCACCTCCTGGAACTCATCAGCCGGGCACGTACACGCCGTCGGCACCCCATCGATTACACGAACCGAATACTCGTGCTCGATCGGGTCAGCATACGACTGATTCCGTACCGTGACGCGACCCGGCTCGACTTCGAAGCTGAACGCCTCGTACTGTGCACGCTTCAACATCCGCGACTCCACCGCAAGCCGCTCCAAAACATGACTCATACCTAACTCACGAGACACCCGAATGGGGCGCCCCACCCATGGGGCGCCCCCGAAAACCACCACCGCACCACCCCGCATGAAACAGCCAACCACCCAAAAATGGCCGACCCGGGAACGGTAAAATGGCGGCCGGCCCGTCCGAGTGGCTTCGGACACCCCTGCGATTCGCCGGCCGACCCCCTCACTCACTGCCGCTTTTCACACGTTCTCGAGCTCCCGTACTCGCTCGCGATGCGCCCGCACCGTCGCCACACACGCATCCGCCGCCTCCGCAATCTCCCTATTCGTCACATCCCACGCCCGCTCGTTCGCCGCCACGTACAGACACGCACCCGCGAACCCGGCCGGATGCTTCCCCGACACCACCCCCGAAACCTCCGCCCACTCCGCCAATTCCCGCGCCCGCCGCCGCACCCGGTCAGGTGCAGCCACCGCAGCGGCCACCCGCGGCAGATACTCGAGTGGCGTCATCGGCTGCGTCGGCAACCCTAACTCCCGATTCAGGACCTTGTACGCATTCACCAACCCCGAATACCCACCACGCGCATACTGGGCGATCTCATCCAACGTTCGCGCTAAGCCATTACACCGACACGCCCCGAACACCGCTGCGGCCGCCATCGACTCGATCGACCGCCCAGGCAGGAGGTCTGCGTTCTGTGCACTCCGGAACAACCGCGACGCCTGGTCCCGAAGCGAATCCGATAGTCCGAGCGCACTCGTGATCCGATCGATCTCCCCCAGCCCATGAGCGAGATTCCGATCCCGCTTCGACTCGTACCGACTCCGCTTATGCCGCATCCGCAACCGACCCAACCGACGCCGCTTCTCCGGTGAACAACCGCCGTCCGTTGCGTACCCGATCTCCGTCGACAACCCACGATCATGGAACCGCTCCGACCGCGGCGCCCCCGTCCGACGCTTTTCATCTATCTCGAACGACCGCCACTCAGGCCCCCGATCCAACTCGTCTTCTGAAATCACGAGCCCACACGCCTCACAGCACGTCTCATGCGTATTCGTTCGCACCGTCCCACTGCACTCCGGACATTGGTCGTTGCTCTGGACGTCCTCGTCGAATCGCGACTCGTACACGTGTTCTCGCATCAGAAATTCATTGCTCCAGACACCCCACTCGGGGGCGCCCGCCCCTCGGGCGCCCCCACACAACCACCGGCACCGAACGCAGTACTGACCGACGCTGTTGAAAACCGCAGGACGACACAGGTTCGCAGGTAGCGTGACCGGCTGCACGTCCGACCGATGTCGCGACTATGCCGAGCTGCTGCGCAGACAACCCACGTAGCTTGACGAACGGTCGTTCGCAACGCTTCGACAGTTTGGAACCAGGAATACACGCGCTGCTGCACGGTTCTGAAGAATACGACCGACCGCTTCTCGACGAACGCCTCGGACGGCCCCAGAGTCCACGTGCCATCGGAAACACGGCACGCTGACACGTTCGTCGAAGTCAGTCGGAAGACCGCTACCCCGACCACTAGTAAGATTTTTAACTATTACCGGATTATTGGTAACCACCAGATGTACGAGGTGTTCGACGACACAGCGGCACAGGCCCTCCTCGCCATCGAGCGTGGAGACTCCATCCGCCGTGTCGCCCACCACCTCCACACCCCCTACGAGACAGTACGGCAGGCCGTCAACCGGCTGGAAGACGCAGGCTACGTGTCCTATGACGACGGCCTCTCAGTCGTCGACGAGCGCGTACGCGACGCAGCACACGAGCTCGTCGCAGCCAGCGCCAGCGTCAGTCCACCCACTATCGAAGAGGCCTACGTCATCCCCCAGTATGGTGACTGGCCGTTCGCGTTCACGCGAATCGACGCCGTCTACGTGTGGACCCACGGCGGCTATCAGGTCGGTCGCGAGCCCGACGACTATCCATTGTTCCTCGCTGTGCGCGAACAGGACGTCGACGCCTGGGCGGCGTTTTTCGAGTCGTTCGGCCTCCCCACCGCATTCGAGCGACAGCCCCGAGACGTCCTGGACGGCCCCCTGCAGATCGTCCTCGAGCCACGCCCCACACTCGATATCGAACACATCGAAGGGTACCCGGTGATCCCGAGACCCGAGACAATCAAGTATATGCACAAGCACTACACCCAGTTCCAGTCAGCACTGGCGATGCTCGACCGAATGTACGAAGACCTCGACCTCAACGCCACATACCGGGCGCCCGATCGAGCACAGCCATGAGCACGGCCAACCGGCCATTGGGTGATACCCAGTGGCGACACGAGTGTGTACTTCGACAGCAACGGTGACGGCACCGGCTATGGTCACGGCGCGGCAGACGCCGTGTCGCCAGCCGCAGGATCGAACGGGAGGTTGATGACGAGTTCGTCGAACCAGACGACCGGGCGTTTCCGCTGGCCGTCTTCCTCGAAGAGGATGATGCCCAGCTGGGCGAGCCGGCTGAGTTCCTCGTGGACGTTCTTCACGTCCCGGTCAACGACCCGCGCGGCCTCGTTGATACTAGCTGGCTCGTCGCGGCGAATGGCCTCGATGAGATCGAGGACGCGCGGCGTCAACGTCTCCATCAGCTCGTCGTAGCTGGTGAACGAGAGCGTCGGCGTGGAATCCACCGCATCGCCACGTTCGAGCGCCGTAATCCCGTCTGTGACATCGTCGTGAAACTCCCTGGACGACGTGACGGTCACGACAAGGGTTGATTCGGCCCGAAGCTGTTCGCGCTCCACCGGATGCAGCGGCGTCGTAGTATCGTTCATGGGTATCACCGTGGGATGCTGGTCTCACACGACCTCGAGCTCGGATTTCGGGATCTCCCCCCCAGAACCGCTCCCAGAGTTCGACCATCCCGGGAAACGTGATGCGGGCTGGGTCCGGATCCGGTGCGACGTGCAGTTCGTGTCCTTTCGTGTCCTCGTGCGAATTATCATACCGACGAATCGTCCCATCAGCAAGCGTTCGAGGTGGATCCGGCTCCGTCGAGCCGTAGTGGAGTTTGTAGGCCCACCCAGACGGGTACGCGTCACGGTCTGTCCGCATGGAGAACACGCGGACGACGGTCCCGTCAGGGTACTTCCGCCCCACGCTTACGCCATCAAGGTCGTCGTCGCTCAACGAGACCATCCTCATCCATTGGTACACAAACCAATGCAATAAGCCTATTGGTCTTTATACCAATAGCAATCGTCGCACGCACCACACCCGTACGACGCCACTGCCCCAGTCAACACCATAACATCGCGACCCCCATTTACCCACATCATCGACTCCGCCCACTGCATTCGTGCAGCAGGGAAACGCACGCAGGTGACGACCTCACCGTGTGGCATCGACTGCCGCAAGGATGCGGTCGGCCGTCCGACCAATCCGATCCACCCGCTCACGAAGCACACCAGCATCATCGTCACGCCACGCCGCCAGATAGAACGCCGACCCCGACATATCCAACCCACACGCCCGCCCAACAACGTACGCCACCGCTTCGGCCTCCACCTCCCGCGCCGCCTGCTCTGGATCATCGAACCCGCCGTCGTGGAGCAGTGCATGCGCGTACTCGTGCACCAGCGTCATCGCCAGATCCGCCTCGTTCTCCCGTTCGACTACTTCGACCACGGGCTGCGCATCCTCGTACCGACACACCCCACGAGCGTCACCATGTGACCATTCATCGTCAGCTACCACCGCGACGTCGAACCCAAGTTGCGCACCCGCATCGAGGAGCTCTGCGACGAGCCCATCCGCCTCACCTACCGCCGCCGTCTCAAGCTCTGGCAGCGGTTCACCTTCCGTCTGGGAGACGTCGAACACCGGCGCCGGCCGAAACCCAACCAACCCCTCAGCCCACTCCGCCGGCTCCGTCTCGTCGTGCTCGCACTCACTCGACTCGTGATAGCTTGGCGAATTCCCACACCCAGGACACTTCCGCGTGATGATGGGCGCCCAGATCCAGATCGCCGACTCACCCTCACACACGTGCCGATCGAACTCCGACTGCCACGCCCGATATCCGGCAACCTTCGTCGCCCCCGGACACTGCAGTTGGATCAAGAGCGTGTTCCGAGCGGAGTAGTCGTGGAACCGCGACTGCACGTCCAACCACTCCTGGAACGCCGCACTGGCCTCCGCAGCACTGACGTCCTCGGTCAACTCCTCGAGCCATTCATCGATTGAGTTTTGCATCCGGTCGCGACGCGAATCACTATCCTCGAAGGATTGTTGTCCAGGCATCTGGAATCACGACCCCGCCCGAATCGGGCGCGGCCACCCATCGGGCGCGCCCACAACCACTACACAAGCGACCGTCGAGCGAGGTCACAACTGACGACCAGGATGGTTCTACGGAGTTACGACGCCCGACGAACCGTGACTAAGCGAGACCGCTCCTGTCGGAGAACCAGGAGCGCCCCGAAGCGCGTGTGGTCATCGCCTCGGCCATCGACGTAGAGACACTGTGGTGGAACGGAACCCCGCGTTCACGGCTGGATGACGGTTACCGCTCGGCCCACAGGGTCTCAATACGTTGCTCGATAGCCGTGAGGACGGTGGCGTATACGTCGAGTGGATGGAGCGACGACAGAGCAAGATCCGTGACGTCGGTGGCAGCCGGTGGTTCATGAAAGTGTAGGCGGGAATTGTGGGGATTCGGGTGGCGATCCCAGCGACACTCCCAGCGGTCCCCTGCTGCGTGTTCTTCGACGTAATGGAATGAGAAGTCACCAGTCGAAACCCACCGGATGTCAAGCCTGGCCGCGGTCACCAAGTCCGGGTAACGGGCAGCGTCAAGCCGTCCATGCAACAGTCGAAGTTCGTAGGGATCCGGCGCAAACGCGGTCTCCGCGACGAGTGCATCGGACGCCAGCTGTCGCTCCAACAGACGCAGCGTCTGTCGATCCGGTGGCCCGGTCGCGCTCGGCGATGAATCCCCTGCTGGCGGGCTCATCTACGTCGGAATCAGATGCCCGTCGTTCTGCGCGAGCTGCCGAGCAAGCTCGTACAGCCGCAGCTCCCGAATCACGCCCTGCCACTCGCTGACAGCAGTCATCCGCTCGTGAATCGACGCATGGTCACTGTCCGCAAACACGGAGACCGCCGCTGGGTCAGTCGTCTCGAAGCGTGCTTCGTACTCCTGCCGCTCCGATTCAAGCGCCCCAACGCGGTCGATCATCTCGTCCACCGAAAGTTCGGCGGCGATCCGACTGGCATCCTGCCACTCAAGATACCCCTCGTTTCGCTCGAACGCCACCGGCCGACTGTCCCGCACAGCACGCGCGATACCCATCCCAGCCAGGCGGTCACAGTGCTTCTTCGCCGCGTTCGGCGAACACTCCGCACGCTCCGCAATCTCAGTGTACGGAGTCGGTGACGTGATTCCCAGAACGACATCGTACACACGACCAAACGTATCTGTTCCCGCCTGCCACCGTCGCCGGGATGCACCGGACTCCGGTGCCGGATCGAACGCAGTCATACCCAACCATACACAGCAAGCCTCATTATATCTTCCGACCGAGCAAATATGTGCGAGTTAGTCGGGTGAGTACCGGTTCATCGACTACCCCGGTCGTGGCTGCGCGCGCAACCCACCAGGTGAGCACGGAGCGGAGGGCGGGGCGGCGGGGACAGGCGAGGACCGGCACCCACCAAAAATGAGGCTCGTGTCTGCTTACCGACCGTCCCACCGCGCGTCGCGCTCCGGGAACACCACCCGACTATCACTGGTCAGGGCCACCGACCACCGGCCACGATACCGATTCACCTTCACAGACCGCAACCGCACCCGCTCACCCACCGCAACAGGCACACACCGGGATTTCTCCCAGACCGTGAACTTGATCTTGTCCGTGTCATCCGCGATCAACCCCACCTGCGACACCGCCCCAGACTCCCCATCCCACAACTCGAGTATCTCACCCTCGATCGTGACCGCATCACCCGGCAACTCACCCACCTCGTCAATCGCACATGGCACGCCCGGCTCGGCCTTCCAGGCTTCGAGCGTCGCGAACACCGCCTCCAACATGTCTTGTCCAGCCCGCACCCGCCGTGCAAGTGATTTCGAGATCGCCGCCCGCGTCGGCCCCTCTAACCGCTCCACGAGCCGATCAGCTTCCTGATTCACCCGCGCCAACACATCCCGGGACAACCCACGCCGCGGATCACGCGCCTCGTACTCCGCTCGATGCCGCCGCCGCTGCTCACACACCACCCGTCGTGTTCGCTCCTCGCGACCGGCCTGCCGACCCATCCGCGCACGCTCACTGATCCGTTCCAACTCCCGTTCCCGGCCCTTGATTCGTTCCTCTTCGACCAACGTCAAATGCGAAAACTTCTCGCGAATACCTTCTGGATGGTTGGCATCCACCGTCGCCGCTATCTCCTGCTGGACCCCCGGCCGGAACTGCACCGCCTCATCAACAACCCGGACTTCCGCATCTGCTCGTTCCGCAGTGGGATCTTCGAGTGCCTGTTCGTCGACCCGGACGTCTTCCGTGATAACGCGATTACTAGCCATTGGAACCACTGATTCCTGCAGGCGCCCTCGTGCGCCCAACCCGCCGCGACCCCACATCGCGGCAGCTTCTACACAACTCGACGAGAGTCAGCTGTGCGCGCTCGCTCGCGCCTTCGCGAGCAACCACCGGGCGCGAGCGAGCGCGCACCCCAGAGACAGAACAACTAGCCAGCAGCCGCGCGCCAGCCTGCCGCCCGAAGCGAGCGACCAGCACACAAGCCGGTTTCGCGTCCGTCGACCGAGCGACCACCCGGGAGCGAGGGCGACGCAACCGAACGCGCGCTTGGTGCTGGCGCCGAAGGCACATGCACTTCAGCCCGGCAGCCCGCCCGCCACCGCAGGCAGGCAGCCCGGACTGGTCGGTCGCGAGCGACGCGAGCTACGAACCTAGTGAGTAGCTCGACAGCGAGCGGGGAGCGGGCGGTCGAACACCCGTGAGACCGCCGGCTGCTCGCGCGGCGAACACCAGTGAGCCGCACGCGAGCGACGCGACCCGCGAGCAAGCAGAGGGCGGCAGCGGCGAGCGGGGCGCACCGCCGTGTCTGCAGCATACCAACAGCCACCCTGTACGCCCCCACGCCAATCGGTGGGCTGGAGTGGCACGACAACCGCGGACCCCGGAGCAACCGGTGGGCCAAACGGGGACATTACAACAACGCCGACACGAGGAGCCACAGAGACGATGTTTGCAAGTGCCGTGAAAACGTCATCGAGCGGACTCAACAAGTTCCTGCCGTCCGCGTTCTACACGTTCCTCTACACGCACACGATACCACCAGGCCAGCACTTCGGCGACCCGGAGCTCCTGGCAACCGCCATTCTGGCAGGGGCTGCGGCCGCAGTCCTCCGCGAGTATCACACCGTATTCCCGGACAAGGCATTCACCGACGTCATCGACTTGCACGGAAATCGGTATCTCTCGGTCCACACCATCCCAGCGAAACTGGCGGCACTGACGTGGTCGACCACGACACTGGCCACCATCTACTACACCCACCACTATCGAATGCAGGTCCCGGAGGCCCCGCTACTGCTCCTGCTTGTCGTGCTATTCCACCTGCTCTCTAGCGCCAGCAACCGGATCGCCGAAGCAGCCAAAACCTACCACGATCCGGACACGTAAACAACTCTCCGGGCGTTCAAGAGACCGAGAGAGCGAACCGGCACCACCACGCATTCGACGCCAGCTGACAAGCCACCGTCGACACGGCCGCCACTGAAGTGCTGGCGTGTCTACACCCGGCCACGACAGACACCCCGGACCAAGGGCCGTCAAGCGACGCCGTGCCACGACATGCACGAGTCGCCAACACGAAGCCACGACAGTAAACGACGACCGAGCGACCGACCCTGCAAGACCGCCACCAGTTCGCGCGCCGAACACAGCCACCCACCGCGAGCGGGGGAACCGTTCGCACGCGACGGGCGACAGCATCGAGCGGCGCGAACCGCACAATAATCACACTGCCACAACCGCGCACCGGAAGACGCACCGATCGACCTATCAAGTCAGACGGAATACCACCACCAATGAACGGGGAGGCTTCGTCCCAGCCACTCATTTCGTTCCACCACGACGAACCCATACTCAGTATCCGGGACGAGCTGGCGGACGTCGACTACGACATCGAGTTCCCCACCGACCCCCAGATCGAGACAACCCTGACCGCACAGTTTCATTTCCCGGTCGACGCCGCCATCGCAGTGACCTGCACCGAACTCGTCCTCAGCCCAAACTTCTTCACCGTACTCCGAGACGAGACCGGCACCGTCCTGGGCGAACCAGGCGACCTCCCCACCCCACTCCAACCCGGCACCTACTTCCTGGATATCACGGGTCGCGTGAAAACCTATCTCCGGCTGCCGGACACCGTACCGACACTCACCTACCAGAGCGACCCATACGAAGAGAGCGCGATCGTCGTCTCGTTCCCGGACCCAACCACGGTCTCGATCGGCGCCCGGTCACTCCACCCACGACCAGCAGCAACAATCGTCGTCCCTGACACCCTCGACGAACGGGCGGCAGCGATCTCACATCTCGGGTCCGCCATCAAGGAGTTCTCCCCGGAACGCAGCTGGCCGACACTCCGCGGCCACCCCCCACGCATCATCCCGGGCGACGCCCTCCACATCCCAGCCGACCTCGAGCCACCGGACACCGGCATCCGCGTTACGGTCCCCCCATCACACGCCAACCTCTACCGGGTCGCGCCACTGGCGTTCTACTTCGGCGCGACCATCGAACTAGGCGACCCACCCGCCATGCACCTCCCGAACGGCTACACAGAACCCCTCGAGACACGACACCACTCACTCGAGGACACCATCACCGAACTCGTCGGAAAATGCTTCCTGCTCGACGTCCTCGCACGCCAGGACGGCTACATCCCCGCCGAAACCTACACGTACCCCCAGGTCGCCCCCCACCTCTCATTCATCCCCGAACAGCTCGCCACCGAACCCCTCCACACCCAGCTCATGGAATACCTGGAAGCCCCAACCACCCCCATCCTCAACGCCCTTCCCAGGTGGACCACGACCGCCGTCCTCCGCCCGTCCCCCGGCGACATCCAGTACCTCCCATACCTCCTCGACGCCCTCGCCAGAATCCGCGTCGCCACCCACCCCCCATCCGTCACCGAACTCACGAACCGCGACCCCTCCACCCCATACGCCGTCGCCTACACCCATCCCAACGTCCCAAACACCGGCGTCGCCCTCCACCCAGCCGGCTTCACGAACCGCCTCCAAACAGCCCCACCACGAACTACCGACGCATCGGTCGCCATCCTCACCACCGACCCCGAGCGAACACACCGACTCCGGCAGGTACTCGACACCAACCCCCTCGCCGCCATCCCCGCCACACTCGACATCACCACGAACCCGACACGCACACACCTCCGCGAGCTGTGGGCCAGCACCGACCTCCTCCTCAGCGACCTCCCCAGCACACACGACCGAATCCGCTGTTCGGACGGCTGGCTCCCCCTCGACACCCACAACCCACGCCACCCGAAAGGCGTCCTGTTCGACGCCACCCACGTCGACACCAAAACACGGCACGCCGCGGTGGACGCCGGCGCAGTCTCCGTCCTCGCAACACCGGAGCTCCTCGCCGTCGACACCTGCCTCCCACTCCTCGGCTGTCTACTCTGTGGCCACCCCCTCGAGACCGCGGCAGCACTCACCCTCGACGACACCCCATACATGATCACCGGCGCCCCCATGGCCGAACTCATCACCCCACCAAACGGCACCCGACCAGGCGTCTACCGAGTCACCACCACCGACCACGGCTACCAGGTGTCCGCCGAAATCCGACCCACCGCACAGAAAGACCTCGGCACAACCTTCCACTGGACGCTGTACGACGAAGACGGCTACCATCTCGACGGCACCAACCCACACCTCCCCGACCCCATCACAGCCGACGAACTCGCAGACCTGTTCGACGAACCCCACGCCATCGTCATCCTCGACGGCGACACCCACCCCAGCCACCACCCCCACCCAGCACACAGCACCGACTAACACACCATCGAACACAGAAGACCCACCCCGAACCCCCACAATAGCGAACGCCCTGCACCCAACCACCCCTGAAACGGAACCCGCGACAGGCACAACAAACCGCCTCCTGGACCCCTGAACCAATACCCCCGGGTCCCCAGGGAACCAACAGAATGTCGCGACCCCAAGCCACCCAACACAACCCGCTCAACCCTGCTCTGCAACGACGGACCGACCACCAGTCAGTCCGCCCGAATCGTCCCCCACGCGACCAACGCCATCGACACAACGAGGAGCGCGCCCCAGAGAAACGCCGTCAGGAGAAGTGGCGGCGCCACCAGCTCCATCAACACCGTCGCGGGCACCAGCCACTACCCAACGATGAACCCAGTCACCGCCACACCTCGGCGGAGCCCCGACAAATCCGTCCGCTCGATGGCGAGCCCGGTGACGACGGCGAGGATCCCAAGCACCCCAAAATGCGCATCCCCACCAATCAACGGCCCCGAGATATCCCCACCGCCCGGCATCAACAGGAACGTGTTGTACAACCCCCACAGCCTCTGCACCGTCAACGCAACAAACCCGGACACACGCAGACGCTTCGACAGACAGGGCGGGCGACCTACTACCAACCACTGAACAGTACGCCACCACCACAACACTACCCACGAACCAGCCACCCTCGACAGCAGCAACCCCCCGACACAGCACCCAGCCCGTTCACCAGCAACCCTCCCGGAACGCCCAACCACCATACCCCCAGCCCCATGTGGCGTCGCGAAACATTCACCGCACACCGAATACTCATATCGAACAACCACGGATACCGCACGAACCAACCTCCGCGACCAATGACACCCGACGCCACCCCCGACGACACAGCCGCATACCTCGAGATTGCGCCGGCCGACGGCGACCTCCCCAGGATCACGACGGTGTTCCGCCAGCTCGCCGCCGACGACCAACCCCTCGTCGCCTACCTCATCAGCGAGGACGACACGGTCCGCTACATCCTCGGCGCCCCCGGCGCCGACCAAGACACCCTCGAACGCTACTGCCGCCGCCTCCTCCCCGACACCTACAGCCGCCACCCGACCACCCAACCAACCATCCCCCACGACGACACCACCGTCGCCGCCACCATCCAAGGCGACCCCCACCGCCACAACGACTGGCAAACCCACCTCAAACCCCACCACGCCACCACCGACAACGGCACCGAAAGCCCCCTCGGCCAGCTCGTCGACCGCCTCACCAGCACCGACGCCACCATAATCTACCAAGCCATCCTCCACCCACTCGACTCCTGGGAGTATCTCATCCCGGACCGCAAACACGACCTCCGACTCAACGACGACACCCTCGGCCAGAAACTCACCAACCTCCTCCTCGGCATCCCCGACAACCCACCCACCCTCGAAAGCAACCAACGGCGCCTCGACCACCTCGACCAGAAGGATGCCCGCCACCCGATCGCCATCACCGCCCGCCTCCTCGCCACCGGCCCCACCGCCCACCAAGCACTCAACGGCCTCGACGGCATCCTCCACCCAATCAGCGGCGACCACTACACCGTCACCACCACCCACCACACCCAACCCGACACCGTCACCGACCTCCACACACAACTCACCACCGAAACCCCACACACCCCACCCAGGCTCGCCCGCTGGAAACGCCACATCCCCTACACCTCCCACCGCCAACCCCGCCTCATCACCGACCCCAAGACCGCCCCACACTTCTGCCTCCTCGACCCCCAAAGCCTCACCCAACACGACACCCGCCACACCACCCACCAACCCCCAGAACACACCGCCACCACCCGCCCCAACCCCCAAACCCTCACCACCTACCAAACCGACGGCCTCACACTCGGCCGCCCACAAACGGTGGACGGAACGGTCGACGACACCCCCATCGCACTCCCACCCGGCCTCCAGACCCTCCACGCACTCATCGTCGGCCAAACCGGCGCCGGCAAATCCACCGTCATCGGCCGCAGCATCCTCGACAACCACCAAGCAACCCAAGGCGCCGACATCCTCATCGACCCAAAAGGCGACGGCTTCCCACTCGAACTCCTCCAAGCCCACTACCACAAACACGGCACCCTCGAGAACATCTACTACTTCGACTGCCAACAACACCTCCCCGCCCTCTCCGTCTTCGACATCCGCCACGACATCCAAGCGGGCATCGACCGCACCACCGCCGTCATCGACACCGTCGACCACTACGTCGACATCCTCGAACAACTCATCGGCAAAGACCAATACCAAGACGCCATCCGCTCCACCGACCTCGTCCGCTACCTCCTCCGCGCCTGCTTCGACCCCGTCCACGGCGACGACACCTTCAGCCACCACGACTTCCTCAAAACCATCACCCGCATGCAAACCACCCAAGAAGCCCCCGCCGTCAGCGACGACGACCTCGCCACCGCCCTCCAAGGCGTCACCGCAACCCACCGCGACAGCTTCCAGCACGTCATGCACGGCGTCACAACCCGCGTCGAAGAAATCGTCACCGACCAACGCCTCACCCAAATCTTCAACCACACCCCCACGGGTGATGACCCCCACTTCCAATTCGACCACCTCCTCAACGAAAACTGCCTCATCATCCTCGACACCGGCGGCCTCCGCAACCAAAGCCAACGCGTCCTCACCCTCGTCCTCCTCGCCGACCTCTGGGCCGCCCTCCGCCGCCGCACACAAACCCAGACCAACCCACCCCTAGTGAATCTCTACATCGAAGAAGCCGCCCAGGTCGCCGCCAGCCAAATCCTCCGCGACCTCCTCTCCCAAGGCCGCGGCTTCAACATCTCCCTCACCCTCGCCACCCAATTCCCCACCCAACTCAAAGACGCACAAGGCACCCTCGACGAAGTCCTCAACAACATCGCCACCATCGTCACCGGCAACGTCCCCAACGACCCCGACCTCGCCCACCGCTTCGCCACCACCACCCACCCACCCAAAGACATCGCCGCCCGCCTCCGCGCCCTCAACCGCGGCGAATGGCTCGCCACCCTCCCCGCCCCATTCCTCGAAGACAAACCCCAACCCTTCCACCTCCAATCCACCCCCATCCCCCCAGGCCACCCCGAAAGCACCCAGCCACTCACCGCACTCGAACGCGACGAATTCCACGCCGAACTCGACACCCACCAACAACAACTCACCGACCAACTCGCCCTCGACTTCACCACCCCCAACACCACCCCCACACCCGACACCGACCACGAAAACGAAACGCCAGTCGAAATCGTCTCCACCACCCTCCCACACACCCAACGCCTCCCACAATGCACCGACTACGACCCACACCGCCACACCATCCGCTGCACCCACTGCGACAACCACTACGCACCCACCATCCAAGGCCTCAAACGCACCATCCAATGCTGCCACACCCTCACCAACGTTGACCGCGACGACATCCCCACCATCGCCATCAACCTCAAACTCAGCCCCCAAGAAATCCAGGCCTCCGACTACACACCCAAACAGCTCGGCTTCCTCCAAGTCGTCCACAACGCCCAACACCAACGCTACACCACCCTCGAATACGACCTCACCCAAGACTCGATGGTCCGCCTCCGCGAATACGTCAACCTCGACACCCACCAAACCCAGGCCCTCATCGACGACGGCCTCCTCCGCAAAGACACCGACTACCCACACACCCTCTACAGCGTCACCCAGAAAGGCCGCCAAACAATCAACGACACCCCACGCGAAGGCCTCGACCACGGCGACGGCCACGGCGACCTCGGCGAAACAAGCCAGCACCGCCGCGCCGTCACCCTCGGCACCCAATACCTCGAACAAGAATACGTCCACGACCCCAACCACCCCGCCACCCGCGCCACCAGCTACCACCCCATCCACGACGGCAAACGCCTCGACGCCGCCGCACTCAACGACAACAGCGAGGTCGTGGTCGCCCTCGAAGCCGAACGCATCAACAACGACCTCCGCGACGCCACCCCCGCCGACTACGATAAGATGGCGCAGTGTGACCCCGACGAAGCCATCTGGATCGCCATGGGCCGCGACGGCGCCCACAAAATCATCGACGCCCTCAACAACCCAAAAGACGGCGACCCCCGCATCCAGAAAACCTACGCCACCTCCACCCCACCACGCCAATTCAACATCACCCAACCAGGCCTCACCCAAATGTACACCATCACCACCATCCACAACCAACTCAACTAACACACCCACCCAACCCACCGCAGACTAGTCCAGCACCACGCACCACCCCGCTAGCACGAACTAGGACAGCCCACACCCAGCCACCACATCCGCAATACCCAACACTCCCCCAGCAGTCACACCCCCAAAATCGCTGGGTGTGACGAACACAACCACTAGGTGTGAACCCCACGAAACAGCCGAAAATGCAGCGTACTAGCCCGCTACTGCAGAACCAAACGAAACGTCCCCTCGGCGGGTTGCAGCCCTGGCACCCGGCTAACACGCCTATTCTACGCTAACCCCCCTTCACACCCGAGCAAGAGCGCCTGTACTGCCGGTTCTAGGTGTGAAACCAGCCCGGTGTGAACCGGATTGCAACGGGTGCAGACACCGGTGTGTGAGCGCCTGCCCAACACTGCTTTCGCCCACACACGGCGCACCGAACTCAAGAACGACAGTTGCGCGCACACAGGGTGTTCGTATTTGCCACTGCAGTAGGAGCCACACCGTGTCGGCATCCCAAGCCCCCGGTTGTGGGCGCTTGCCTGGGTGGTTGTTGCGGAGGTGTGGTGTGGGTGTGGCGGGGTGGAGCGCCGTGGATCGGGGCGTTGGTGGGTGTTCAGGTGGTTGTGTGGCGGTGGGTTGGGTGTGGGACGTTGTGGTGTTGAGGGTTGTGGGGCCATGGTCGGGGTTGTTGGGTGGGTGTTGGTTGGGGTGGTGGGAATCGTAATTCACAGGTGGTTCCGGGGGGTGGGTGGTGTATGGAGGATGAGGATGCGCATCGGTTGAGTGGGTTGTTGAAGGGGAGTGGGGTGGTTTTCATCGGGATGCTTTTCGAGGTGGGGGTTGCGTTTGTGGGGAAGTTGGTTGTGGCGCGGGTGTTTGGGCCGGTTGAGTATGGGGTGATTTCGATTGGGGCGACGTTGTTGACGTTTTCGGGGATTGTGTTGGTGTTGGGGTTGAATAGTGGGATTGGGCGGTTTGTGCCGCGGTTTGATGCTGTGGGTCGTGTTCGGGGTGTGTTGGTGTCTGGGTTTCAGGTTGCGGTGCCGGTGTCGGTTGTTGCTGCGGGGGTGTTGTTTGTGGTGGCGCCGTGGGTGGGTGGGGTGATTGGTGCGGGTGGGCGTGGGGTGGTGGTGTTGCGGGTGTTTAGTGTGGTGGTTCCGTTTGCGGTGTTTGTTCGGTTGGTGAATGGGAGTATGCAGGGGTTGCAGTTGCCGGTGCCGCGGACGGTGTTGCAGAATGTGTCGTTGCCGGTGACGCGGATTGTGGGGATTGGGGTGGTGGTTGGGTTGGGGTTGGATAGTGTGTCGGTGGCGTGGGCGTATTTGGTGTCGTATGTGGTGACTGCGTGTGTGGGGGTGTGGTTTTTGTATTCGCGGACGCCGTTGTTCGAGTGGTCGGTGGAGTATTCGCCGATGCGGCGGCGGTTGGTGGCGTTTTCGGCGCCGTTGGTGGTGACGGCGGCGATGAGTGCGGTGTTGTCTGATATTGATATTTTTCTGCTTGGGGGGTTGGCTGGGGCGGGGTCGGTGGGGGCGTATAATGCGGTGTATCCGTTGGCGCAGTTTTTGACGATGTCGGTGTCGGCGTTTGGGTTTTTGTTTGTGCCGGTGATCTCGGAGGTGCATGCTGAGGGTAATCATGGTGCGCTTGGGGGGTTGATTCGGACGGTGACGAAGTGGGCGTTGTTGGCGAATCTGCCGTTGGCGGTCTTGTTTGTGCTGTTCCCGGAGGTGATTATTGGGGTGACGTTTGGGGCGGCGTATGTGGATGCGGCGCCGGTGCTTGCGGTGTTGGCGGTTGGGTTCTTTGTGCATACGGCGGCGGCGTTGAGTGGGAATACGTTGACGTCGATTGGGCGGACGCGGCTCATCATGATTGATAATGTCTTTGTGGCGGTGTTCAATGTGGTGCTGAATGTGGTGTTGATTCCGAGGTTTGGGGCGTTGGGGGCGGCGATGGCGACGACGGCGTCGTATCTGGTGCTTGGGGGGTTGTATGGCTACCAGATTTGGAGTGAGATCGATGTGGTGCCGCTTTCGTGGAGTTTTGTGAAGCCGGCTGGGGCCGCGGCTGTGGTTGCTGGGGCGGTGTATCTGGGGGTCGTTGCGGTGTTTGGGAAAACAGTGCTTGGGGTGGTTGTGGCGTGTGTGGTGTATGCGCCGTTGTTCGGTGTTGTTGTGTTGCGTCTGGGTGGGGTTGAGGCGGCGGAGGTGCGGTTGGTGTTGATGTTCGAGGAGCGGTTTGGGGTTGAGTTGGGGGTGGTGAAGCGTGTTGCTCGGCGGGTGATGGGGGAGGAGTTCTAGGGGCGGGTGGTTCCATCGGGTTTATGCGTTCGTTGGGTGATGGTTGGGGCAATGAGTGTTGGAACGTATGCGCGGTTCGAGCGGAACTATGGGGAGTTTCTTCCAGAGGATTCTGATGGTCGTGTGCTGGATGTGGGGTGTGGGGATGGGAAGTTTCTGGAGTGGGTTCGGTCGAAGGGGTATACGGAGGTGGATGGCTGTGAGGTTTCTGAGCGTCGGGTTTCTCAGGCCCGTGCGCGGTTGGATGGGCAGGCGACGGTGTTCAATGTGGATGGGCTCGCGCATCTCGAAGACTGCGAGGATGGGGTCTATGAGTGTATTCTGCTGCATGCGGTTATCGAGCATTTGGAGAAGGAGTACGTGGAGCGGTTGTTGGAGACGGCGCGGGAGAAGCTGAGTGATGATGGGGTGCTCGTGATTCTGACCGGGAATTTGGCGAACCCGTTTGCGAACTCGATTATGTTCGGTGATTTCGACCACGAGTTTGGGTATACGCCGGCGGGGCTCTCGGCGCTGCTTGCGGATTATGGGTATTCGGTGGCGGCTGTGTCGGGGTTTGAGCACGCGAAGTATGGGGGGATGCTTCGGTATCTTGCGGGGCAGGCGATGGAAGCGATTCCGCGGCTGGTGCTGTGGCTTGGGTACGTGATGCTTCGGATGCGTCGGCCGGCGACACTCGCGCCCCTGATGTTTGTCGTCGCGACACCTGGGGCCGACAGCGGCTGAGCATGGGGGCTGGCCGTCGGGAGTAGTCCGGTTCGACGGGTGGTTGGTGTGGCACGTTCCGGGGTTCGAAGCGGCGGTGGCTGGCGCGTTCGCTGGTCGGTGACCCTCGCTGCGCTACGAACAGCATCGGGCTAGTTACCACACACGGAACAGTAGTGTCGGTGCCACCATGCCTTCATTCGGGGTCCGGTGGCCAAGACCCGTGATACGGCGGATTTCAGGGGGTCAATCCCGGCTCGGATACTTGTGGGAGTCGCGTTCCGAGGGGGCTAGATAGAGCGGGTGGACTTAGTCGGCGTTCGTTCGCCGCCATTCGACCGTCGCTGCCAGCCCCTCCCGCAGCTCGGTTTCTGGTTCGAACGCTAGTTCGCTGGCCGCTCGTGAGATGTCGGCTCGGCTCCGCTGGACGTCTCCGGTCCGCCCGTCATTGTACACGCGGTCGACGTCTTCGTCGACGATGGCTTCGAGTTCGTCGGCGAGGCCAGCGATCGAGATGGCCGTCCCGGTCCCGATGTTGTAGACGTTTCCTGGGGCGGCGTCGGCGGTTGCCGCTGCGATGTTGGCTTGGACGACGTCGTCGACGTAGACGAAGTCGCGGGTCTGGCTGCCCCCGCCCTGGATCGTGAGTGGGTCACCTGACAGCAGTTGGTCGGTGAATATCGAGACCACGCCGGCATAGCCGCTGTCTGCGCGCTGCCGTGGCCCGTAGACGTTGAAGTACCGGAGGCGGACCGTTTCGATGTCGTAGAGGTCGCCGTACATGCAGCAGTACTGTTCGCCGGCGTACTTGCTGGCGGCGTAGGGGGACTGTGGTGCTATCTGCGCGGTTTCCGAAACCGGGACGGAGTCTGGTGTCCCGTAGACGGCTGACGAGGAGGCAAACACCACTCGATCGACGCCGGCTTCGACGGCGGCTTCAAGGGTCTGAATCAGTCCCTTCACGTTGTGTTCTGCGTCGAAGATGGGGTCTTCGACTGACCGTGGGACCGAGATATTTGCGGCCTCGTGAAAGAGCACATCTACGTCCTTGAGGTCGGCCGGTTCGAGTTTGCGGATATCTTGCTCCAGGAACGTTGCGCTGTCGGGGATGTTTTCGCGATACCCCGTTGAGAGGGTATCGATGACGAGGACGTCGTTGGCGGGCGCGAGGTGGGTGGCGAGGGTAGAGCCGATGAACCCGGCACCCCCCGTGATGGCCACCCGCTGGCCCGTGAGCTGGTGGTGTGTCCCCATTATTCGGGGCGAGCTGCGGGCCTATCTTTCATAGCCGGGCCTAGCCAGCCTTTCGCGCCGGTGTAGTAGTACTCGATCCCGTGGTCCTCGAGTGGCAGGTCCTCCCAGGTTCGTTGGTTGTCGACGACGAGTGTTGTCGTCTCGGCGGCGTCGAGGATGCGGTCGTGTGGAATCGATTTGTACTTCTGGTGGTCGGCGACGATGAGCACTGCGTCCCGGCCCCGCAGGCCCGCCGGGAAGGTGATGCTCTCCGCGCCGGTTTCCGCCTCGATGTACTCGTCGTCGTAGTATGGGTCGTTGACCGCAACGGAGACGCCGTGTTCTTGCAGTCGGTCAACGATCGGTTTCGTTGGACTGAGGATATCCACCTTCACGTCGCCCTTGTACGCAAATCCTAACACGGCGACGGACTCGGCGCCGTGGGCCGCCAATGCGTCTGCAGTGAGTCGGGGCTGGTCTCGATCCGTCTCGATGGTATCGTGCAGAATTGACAGCTCATCCGGGTTGTCTGTCCCGGCTAGCACGTACTGGCTGGAGAGCGGGATACAGTATCCGCCCGTGCCGATACTCGGATAGTACGTTGGAATATTCCATTTGGTCCCGACGAGCTGCAGCACCTCGCGCATGTCGATGTCGGTGTACGCCCGGGAGAGCTGGTTCGCGAGCGTGATTCCAACGTGGCGATACGCGTTCTCGATGCTCTTGACGAGTTCGGCGTGGTGGTGGTCGGGCGCCTCGACGAGATTGTTGCAGACAATGCCCAGCACCGATTCCATGCGCTCGTTCGTTCGCGCGTCCTGGCCGCCGTAGACTCGCGGGAGTGACCGGAGATTCTTATCGGGCGAGATGAACCAGTCCCGGCGTGGAGCCACCCCCACCAGGATGTCTGTACCGATTTCGAGCCCGGAGGATTCGAAGGCGTCGAAGATGACGTCGTCGGACATCCCGGGTGTCAGCGTCGATTCAACGATCACGAGCACCGGCTCCTCGGTGTCGATCTCGGCGTACGCGGCCAAGCGCTCCGCGGTCTCCCGGAGCGCACCCTCCCACGGCTCGCCATCTCGCTCCGTCGGGATGGCTAGAAAATGAACGAGCACATCGTCCGAGAGAATCTCATCAGCATCAGTTGTCGCCTCGATCAGGCCATCCTCAACCAGGGACCGGGTGTCGAATCCGAGCCAGTATTCGAGGTCGCTAACCGGTATCTCTCCGTTCTGGGTCTGCTGCACGACATCTGGGTCGACGTCGTACCCGATGCATCTGGTTCCTTCGTTCGCAAAGTGAGCGATGGTCGAGTACCCGATAAATCCGAGCCCCCAGACCCCGATGCGGAATCGTCCCGATCGCAGCTTTGAGCGTAACGATTCGCGACGTTCGCCAGTCATGAATCGCCATACTGTACCGATGGGTATGGGTTTATCGATTCCGCAGGTCCGCCAGCAGTCAGCGGGCGTCAGCGACGCACGCGCAACGACGACAGGAATGGCCAGCGATCGTCGCGAACAGCCCCAGCTGCCCGGGGCGATCACTGGCCACGAGACGCATTCCGCGAGGATCCGCCAAGCGTCCTAGGGGGACCGCGAGCCGTGGCGGCAGTCACCGACAGGGAGCACGACATCGTGGCGACCGTCGCAGCGGGCGAGCGCCACACCGTTCGCATCCTCGGTCCCGCCTGCTCGAGGAATCCTCGCGATCGATACCCCCGTTCGAGACACGTCCGTCCCCGCTATCCGGCCCGGCGACGCCCACGCCCCAGTGGTCTCTTGATCGCCGGAGGCTGGCACCCCACTACCTACGACCCGGTGGTCGATTCTGGCGATCGGGGCCATCAACCCCGAGAGCGTCCTGGACCACCCTGTCTATGCGCGCTGGATCCGCGTCAGGGTGTCGGCTTTCCAGGTCTCGTCGAGCGCCGGTCTGGGCCCCCGGCCGACGCACCACGCATACAGCTGTTCGTACCGGTCGGCGAACGTCTCAAGGCCATGGTGGCGGACGACGTGGGCGCGTGCGTCCCGACCCAACTCAGCTCGGCGCTCCAAGACGGCATCCATACCGTCGGCGATCGCCGTCGGGGACGCGTCGGGCGGGAGGTATCGGCCGTATTCCCCGGTGCCGACCTGGTCGAACGCTGTCGCCGTGACCGCGGGGAGGCCACAGGCCATCCCCTCGTAGATGACGTTCGAGATCCCCTCCGACCGGGAGGTGACGAGATTGAGGTCGGCGGCACGGTAGTACTCGTGGATCTCTTCGTGGTCGACGAACCCCAGCACGTGGGCGCCCGGCGTCTCCGCGACGAGATCCTCGACCGCTGGTCGATTGGGGCCGTCACCGATCACAAGCAGTGAGACGTCATCCCGGTCGCGTTTGAGCTGCTGGAACGCGCGGAGCGCCAAGCGGGGTCGTTTGTGGTCGTTGAGGTGGTTTACCCAGATGGCGACGTGCGCCGCCAGCGTGAGCCCGTGCCGGTCTCTGAGCGTGCGTTGCAACGCGTCCTGCTCGGCCGGGGTTGGCGGGGTGAAGACGTCCGTATCGATCCCATTCGGGACGAAGAACGTGCGATCACGCCGAAACCCCATCTCATTGATGGCGATCTCGAACGGCGTGACACTCGAGAAGACAGCGGTCGGTTTGGAAACGCGCAACGCGAGTCGCTGTGGAAGCGCTCGAAACGAGGTGGATGTACCCAGCAGAATCGGCGTCCTGGACAGCCCCAGCACCGGCAGGACAATGCGCCAGTCAGCAGCGAACAGGTGCACCAGATCCACCCTCCGACACGTCTCGAGCAACGCTCTAAGCGAGGCGACGGGCCGGGCCGCGTCCAGAATGTCGGCCGTCTCGATACTCGGCGACCGATAGTTGGGACTCGTCCCACGCTTACAGACAACCGTAATGGTGTCAACGTGGTCGGCGTGGGTATCGAGCGCCTTCAGCAGATTGTTGGCCTGAATGTCAGGCCCCTTCGTGGAAGAAGGGTCTTCCACGACCAGTGCGAGATTCATTCCCTCTCTGGTATCTCCTCAGTGATAATAATGATTGGGAAGCAATGGAGGGCTGGGGGGCGACCACATACGAAGCCGGTGCACTGCCGAAACTGCCCACCCACTAGCCCAGCTAGTCAGCAGTCGCGGCCACCATATCGGGGGCATTGGACTTGCCCTCCCAGGAGCGGTTATCTCGTCCTTGGAATCCCGATATCCTTTTGGGGCTGAAATGGGTTCCACTCGGCATGAGTGAACCGGCCCCGTCACTGGACGGCCTGGACGTTGCCGTTGCGCACTGGCACGTCGACGCCTGGGGCGGGGCGGAGTATCTCACGACGCAGCTGGCCGAAGCCCTTGGGGTGGATGCGGTCTACACCATGGGGCCGCCCGACCCGGCCGAGGACAACCCCTACGGTGACGTGGAGTTCGTGGACGTGCTCTCGACGCTTCGTCTGTCGGGGCTCCGAGGATTGCAGTGCCGGGTGGGCCGGGTCTTCGAGTATGGGCTCTGGGAGGATGTGGACTGGCGCGACCTCGGCGACCCCGACATCATTGTGACGTCTGGCGCGACCACCCGGGCCGTCATCACGCCCGACGACACCCTGCACGTCAACTACTGTCACTCGCCGCCGCGGTGGTTCTACGACCGCTACCACGATCGAAAAGACTCCTGGACCGGTGTTCTGGCGCGCCCCCTCCTCCGGTATCTCCGCCTGCGCGACCAGACGATCGACCCCCGTGTTGATCACTACTTCGTGAACAGCCCGATCATCGAGCGTCGCCTCTGGAAGTACTACAAACGCGAGTCGGAGGTGCTGTATCCCCCGGTCGAGCTCGAGCACTACCGGAACGCGGGCGACCAGGGCTACTACCTCCATCTCGGCCGCCTCGACACCGAGAAAGGGATCGACGCGGTCGTCGAGGCGTTCGACGGCCGTGAGGAATCGCTCATCCTCGCCGGCGGCCGCGGCGACGTCAGTGCGGCCGTCCTGGACCAAATTGAGCGGGCGAGCAACATCGACTACCGGGGGTTCGTGAGCGAGGCAGCGAAGCGGGAGCTGCTGGCGGGCTGTACCGCGCTCGTGTTCAATGGCGTGAACGAGGACTTCGGCATCGTCCCCATCGAGGCCGCCGCCAGCGGCAAACCCGTCCTCGCACGAAACGACGGCTTCCCCGGACTCTTTGTTCGGGACGGCGCGACTGGCTACCACCACGATGGAACCCCCGACGGGATTCGAACGGCAGTCCAGCGATGCCAGACGAACCCGGTTGTGCCGTCGGACGCAGCCGTGGCCCAGTTCTCGAAACAGCGGTTTCGCGATCAGCTGCGACGCTCGCTCCGCGAGGCATACGACGCATCGATTACGGTGACCCTATGAGGATTGGTATCTACAACCCCCGAGTCGGGTTCTCGCGGGCCGGCGGCACGGAGACGTTCCTCAGGGAGATGATGCGGCGGCTCACGGCCGACCACGAGATCCATCTCTACTGTGGGGCGGGCGACCTCCTCACCGAAGTCCAGGACCTGGATGTGGAGATCACCACGATCCCCCTCTGGGCAAAGGAATCCCGCCGAAACGAACACCTCACAGCGTACACCCCGTTGTTGCCCGCGGAGGTCGAATCCCTCTCCATGTACTGGCACGCAAGACGTAGCGGGGTCTTTGAGCGGCTGGCCGACGAGGTGGACGTCCTCTCGACACACTACTATCTGGATAACCTCCTCGTCTCCCGCCAGGCGCCCGTCCCGACGCTATTCCGGTTCCCGGGCATCATGCAGCCGTCCGTTCGGTGGCGAGTCATGGCGCGGTTCGCCACGCCGGACTGCTATCTCTCCAACAGCCAGGCAACGGCCGCCCGGCTGCGCGAGTGGCTCGACCTGGACGTCGACGGCACGGTGTACGCGGGGGTCGACCTCGACCAGTTCAGCCCCGACACCGAGCCCGCGTTCACCACCGACCGCGTCGCCATCCTGTTCGTCGGCCGCCTCGACGATGGCAAGGGCCTCCACGACCTCCTTGAGGCGTACGCCCGGATCGCCGACGACGCCACGCTCCACCTCGTCGGCAGCGGCACCCTCGAGGCCGACCTCCGCGCGAGCGCCAGCGAGCTGGGCATCGCGGATGACGTGACGTTCGTCGGCGCGGTCCCCCACGACGAGATCCACCGCTACTACGCGGCCGCGGACGTCTTCTGTCTGCCATCCTACCACGAGGGGTTCCCCGTGGTGAACATGGAAGCGCTGGCCAGCGGCTGCGCGCTGGTCACCACCCGGCTCGACGCCGTCGAGGAGCAGGTAACCGACGGCGAACACGCACTACTGGTCGACCCCGGCGACGTAGACGGCCTGGCGGCCGCCCTGCAGCGCGTCGTCCACGACGCCGACCTCCGAGACCGCCTCGCCGCGAACGGCCTCGAGCGCGCAACGGCGTTCGGCTGGGACGAACAGGCAACACGAATGAGCGAGTACTACGAAACACTAGCCAAATGAGTCGACACATCACCGTCGTCATCCCCACCATCGACGAACCCGAGGAGCTCCGCCTGTGCCTATCGTGTCTCGACGACCAGCAGTACGAGCCCTTCGACGTCCTCGTCATCGACTCGGGCACGGGGGTCAACCAGGAGGTCGTCGACGAGTTCTCGGACCGCCTCACGGTCGCGATGCGGTCCGAGCCCAAGCACGGCCTCCCCCGAGCGCGAAACATCGCCCTCAGCCAGCTCGACGGGGCCGACATCGTCGCGTTCTGTGACCCCGATGCACGGCCGGTCCCCGGGTGGCTCGCAGCTCTGGACGCGGAGTACACCGATGGGGTCGGGGCCGTCGGCGGCCCCGTCCTCGAACCCGGCGACACCCGCCAGCCCCGCGAGACCGTGGGCCGCATCCGCCCGAACGGGGAGATTGTCTCAAACTTCGACGCGGACGAACGCTGCGTGGTCCAGCACCTCCGCGGCACGAACATGTCCTTCGACGTCGACGTGCTCCGCGAACTCGGCGGCTTCGACCCCGCCTACGCCGGCACCGCCCACTACGAAGACACCGACGCCACCTACAAGGTGCATCGAGCCGGCTATGACGTCGTCTACACCCCCGAGGCGGCCCTCGAACACTACCACCCGGACTCGGAACGAGACCTTGCGGCCTACCATCACTACCGGCTCACGAACTGGCCGATCCTCTTCGAGAAAACAAACCCCAGCCCCCGAGACCGCCTCTCGTTCTACACCCGACTCCTCGTGCGCGCCATCTACGTCCGCCTCACACGCTGAACGCTCCCCGGATACCAGGCAGCGGGGAGTCCCCGAACGCCGTGTGGCGTGCCAAGCGGCGTGCCGGAGGCCCGACCGATAGCCCTATTACTCGCGAGTCGGTTCCCTTTTAGCGATGGGTTCACGGACGATTGCGCTGGGGGTTGATGGCGCGGTCTACGACCGCCTCGATGAGTGGCTGGCGGCCGGCGAGCTCCCCAATTTCGTAGCGGTCGCGGACGAGGGGTTGGACTGGACGCTCGAAACAACCATCCCGACGCGATCGATCCCGGCGTGGCCCTCGTTCAACGCCGGAACCAATCTGGGCGCGCACGGGCTGCTGGATTTCAACTGTGATCTTGGCACCGAGGGCGAGACGCTCGTCGACCAGACGAACCTCCGGAGCGCCCGGTTCTGGGACGTGCTGGCTGAGGCTGGCGTCCCCCCGATCATCCTGGGTGGGCTGTTGACGTATCCGCCACGCGATGTCGCGGGTGGGATCGAGGTGTCTGGCCCGATGACCCCCGACTCGGCTGAGGTGTTCACGACGCCGGCGGCCGTCTCCGAGCGGATCCGCGAGCTCGTGCCCGGCTACGAGTTCGGCCCGTCGCTTGCGGGGTCCCGCGACGCGGTCAGGGACGCCTGTCTCGAGGCAGTGGAACAGCGTTCGACGGTCGCATTGGATCTGATGGCGGGCCACGACTGGCAGTTCTTCTTCGGGCTGTTCATCGCGACCGACCGGGCACAGCACAAGCTCTGGGACACCCCCGAGGAGATCCTGCCCGTGTACCAGGCGATAGACGACTTCATCGGGGAGGTTCGCGAGCGCTACCCCGATGCGAACATCGTCCTGTTCTCCGATCACGGGTTCACGGCGCCGCCCGAGCGGGACTTCTTCCTTAACGCGTGGCTCTCGTCCCGGACCGACGCCGACGCCGACGGGCCGGCGCCCTCGCTGAAGTACAGCATCGCGAAATGGGGGTACTCCACCGTCCGTCGCTCCCTCGGGATCAACTTCCGCGATCTCGCCCCCGACCGCCTCGAAGCCTGGGTGACCGACAGCGGTGACGAATCCCAGCCGCCGATTCGCGCCGCGACCCGGAACATCGACGGGATCCACGTGGACGTCCCGGAGAGCGAGGCGGTGATCGAGGATCTCATCACCGAGCTCCGGGCGCTCACCGACCCGGCCACGGGCACGCAGGTGTTCCAGGGCGTCTACCGATGCGAAGACCTCTACCAGGGGCCATATGTGGCGGACCTCCCGGAGATCATCCTCCTGCCGAACCCGAACTACAACGTCAACACCAACCCGAACTATCAGGCGTTCGGGACGTTCCCCGGCTCGGAGAACGAAGGGATGCACGACGCCGCCCGAGAGGGCATCCTCATGATGGCGGGACCGGACGTCACAAACGACGCGGAGCGGCGCACGGCGTCCCTCCTCGATCTCCCGCCGACCCTCCTCCACCTGTGTGACGCCCCGGTGCCCACGAACTACGACGGGACCGTGCTCGATGATGCGCTCACAGGGTCGGCGGCTCAGCGCGCGGTTGCCACGCGCGACCCGATTCGCCCCGGCCCAGAGACGGTCGCCGCAACCGGCGACCGAAGTGACGTCGAAGACCGACTCGCAGACCTCGGGTACCTCTAGGAGCGAACAACTCGACGGCCTCATTTTCTCGACAGCTAGTGACCCAGCATACGTCGCGATGCGTCAGCAGCGTCCTCTGTCAGGACAGGGGCGACCCCAGACGAGTTTATCGGGTGTGCCAGCTGTCTGGCAAAAGGGGTCCGCCGGGACGCAGCCTGGGCCTCATCGGCCGCTAGCGTCCAACCCGGACTTTGCTTGCAGGGACGCCCTGCGGTCCGCCCACTCGGCCGGAGGCGTCTTCGAGTCCCGTTACCGCTCGAGTTGGTCGATTATCCGTTGGGTATGTTTGACGGCTCGCACTCCATCGTCGCCGGTAACTCGTGGCTCGTCTCGGGTTCGGACGCACGAGAGGAAATGCTCGAGTTCCAGTTGGAGCGGTTCCTGCGTTTGCACGTAGGGTTGCACAGTGGCAGTGCTTTTCCGCATCCCACCAAGCGAGAACTCCTGGGTTTCCTGACTCATGCCTTTCTGCTGAATCTCAACGTCCTGTTGCTGGTAGTCGACGGTCGTGTACGCATCAGCTGTTGTCACGCTTAAATTCCGGATCTTTCCGTGGGTGATGTGGCTCGCCGTCAGCGTTGCAATCGCTCCATTCGCAAACGAAATAATCGCGACGACGTAATCGTACGTGGAGGAATGCTGTTTTACACCCATCGCCTGGATCTCGTCGACGGGCGAGTCCACGAGCGCTTGCACGACGTCGAGGTCGTGAATCATGAGATCAAGGACGACGTTCTCACCCGAGAGATGGTCCTCGAAGGGGCCGAGTCGATGCGCCTCAAGGGCGATAATCGTCTGGTTTGACAGGACTTCCGTCAGCACGTCGATCGCGGGATTAAAGCGTTCGATGTGGCCAACTTGGAGCAGGCAGTCGTTTGCGCGTGCGGCCGCCACAATCGCTTCGGCAGCCGCAACTGTCGGCGCCAGTGGCTTCTCGACGAGGATATCAAGGCCCTGGTCGATACACTCCAGTGCGATCTGTTGGTGGAGTTCGTTGGGAACGGCGATTGAGGCCGCCGCAACCCCCGAGAGCTCCGAGACCGAATCGACGACGGGGATATCGTATGTGTCGGCCACATCGGCCGCCCGGCTCGGGTCCGGTTCAACGACCGCCACCAGCTCGGCAGCAGGCACCTGCGTGAAGACCCTGATGTGGTTGCGCCCCATGTTGCCGGCCCCTATCACCGCGACCGGGATTGGTTCCTCACTCATCGTTCTCTATCTGCATATTCGTCAAGACCTCGATAATCGTGTTGCGGTCCGCTGCCGTCAGATGTTGATGGACCGGGATCGAAAGCACCGCATCGGCTACCGCGCTGGCCACCGGGAAATCGGTCCGCGTGTTGTATGCTGGTTGGTCTGGAATGGTGGTTGGATAGTAGATCCCGTACCCGATCTCGTGTTGCTCGAGTGCTGCGCAGATTGCGTCCCGCTGCTCCGTCCTGAGTGTATACTGGTGATAGACATGTGTTCGGTCGCCAGGGACAACAGGAACGTTGAGAGACTCGAGGGATTCGAACGCGTCAGTGTAGGCCTCTGCGTGACGCCGGCGTTCCTGATTCCAGTCGTCCAGTCGGTCCAGTTGATCCTGGCCGATTGCGGCCTGCAGGTTCGTCATCCGGAAATTATGGCCGATCGAGGAATGGCTGTATTTCTCGGTGCCTGAACGACCATGGTTGATGAACGAACGCGCTTCCGCCGCGATCTCGTCATCGTCGGTGACGATCATGCCGCCTTCGCCGGTGGTCATGTTCTTCGTGGGGTAGAATGAGAAGGCTGCAGCGTTGCTGAGCGACCCCACCTTGGCCCCCTCGACGGTGGCACCGTGTGCCTGCGCGGCATCTTCGAAGAGCAAGCAGTCATGCTCGTCCGCAATATCCCGAAACGCTGCCATATCGGCAGGCAGTCCGTAGAGATGGACGGGCATGATGGCGTCGACGTCACGGTCCTGGAGCACCGCCCGGACGCGCGCAGGGTCGAGGTTGTACGTGTCTGGGTCCACATCGGCGAAGACTGGCTCCGCACCGGCGTGATGGATTGTGTTCGCGGTGGCGATGAACGAAAACGGCGTGGTGAGGACGGTGTCGCCGTCGCCAATTCCGCTTGCGACGAACATGGCGTGTAGTGCGGTGGTGCCAGATGAGGTTGCGATGGCGTGGTCGACGCCGATATAGTCCGCGAACGTTCGTTCGAACTCCCGAACAACCTCACCGTCAGCGAGGTCACCGGACTCAAGCACGGCGGTTACTGCTTCGGTCGCCGCGTCCGAGATCTGTGGGTTGGCGATTGGGATTGTCATAGCTCGTTTCGCTGTTGGAGGTCCGCCGGCAGGGCGTGGTGTGTGGCGGGCACGCCCATCGCGAGCGTCTTTGGAGGGACATCCTCAGTGACGACGGCACCGGCTGCCACGAAGGCTTGCTCTCCGATGGTCACGTCGGGGAGGAGTGTGGCGTTCCCGCCGATCGTCGCGTCGTCCTCGATCGTCGGGCCCGTGAGGTCGACGTCGACGCGCACTGGATAGGGGTCATTGAGGAGCACGGCGTTCGGCCCGATGAAGACACGGTCGCCGATCTCGGTTCCGCTTGGAATATAGACGCCCGTCTGAATACTCGTCTGGTCCCCGATGATCGTTTCGCCATCAATGACGGATTGGGTTCCGACGAGGACCCCGTCACCGATATGCGTGTGCTCACGCACCGTTGCATGATGTCCCGTCGAGAATCCGTCACCAATAGACACATCGTTATAGATGATGGTTCCCGCTCGGAGGATACAGTCGTCGCCGAGCGCTGGCGGGCTCGAATCCCCCGTGTAGTCGACACCCAGCGTCACCCCGTCCTGGATGGCGTTCGAGTCACCCGAGTTCATTGGGTGATGATTGCGGGGTTCTGAGTAAAAAGCTTCGTACGCGACGGCTTACGCATAGGAGCCCGTTGTGGCTTTTCGAACCTTCTTCATCCCGATTCCGAGGACTTTCCGCCAGGCCATCGCATACCCCGCAAGGCGGAGGCACCCGGCGAGATAGTCATAGCCGAATCGGAGGAAGAAGTAGGAGGGTTTCCCAGAGCGTTCGTACATGTCGACGGCTCGCGGATACGTATAGTAGAGGAAGACGCCCAACAGGGGGACCGAGAGCACCGCAAGGATCGGTACGAGCAGGGTGGCGAGCGCCAGTATTGTCGTCACCCCGAAGTATCCCGCGCCCGCCAGACGCCGGAGGAGCGAGATCTCATCCGGGTGTTCGTAGGTGTAGGTGATGTACATGTAGCCGGCCCAGGCCTTCCGTTGTAACACTTCGTGCAGACTGGTGGGGAACTCACTGTATACCACGATGTCGTCGTCCCGGACAATAGTCCAGTCGCGGTCTTCTGCGCGTTGGATGAGTTCTTGGCCTTCACCCTGATGTACCGTTCCTTCCGCTCCCTTGAACGCGCCGGTCTCTAAGAATAGGTCTCGCCGAACGCTCATCGCTGCACCACCGTATTTGTATTCTTCGTCGTACTCCTTGGCTAGCTGGGATGCCAGGGGATGGAAGTGGTCGGTGTTGCGGACCTTCACGTACCCCAGTATCAGATCATAGCCGTTAGTTGCATACTCGGTGACTCGCTGTAGGTAGTGCTCGTCGAGGAGCGTGTCTGCGCCAGTGAAGCACAGAAACTCACCTCTTGCAGCTTCACAGCCACGATTAAAGGTTGGGACAATCCCCCGGTTGGTTTCGTTGTGGAGGACGCGTACGTTTTCGTGGCGGTCCGAGTATGTGTCAAGAATGGTTGGGGTCCGGTCGGCGCTCCCGTCATCAACCACGACCACCTCATAGGTGGGCGGCTCGATCTGGTTGAGAACGCTGTCAAGACACTCCTCGATGATCTCCTCTTCGTTGTATGCGGGAATCACCACTGATAGAAACGGGTCCCCGGAGTTCTCTGTCGCCATATTCACGCTGATTAGTACGAGTCATACCGACCCGGCCAAAATAAACCTACTGGGACCACGTCGCAGTGCGACCCAGCGGTTCGCAGCACCCGCTGGAGGTTATGTCTGTCTGGTTGTTAGTTCAGATATGTATAAAGACTTTTGAGGAGACATATTCGAGTGGTTTGGTAACATGGCTGTCGCTGTTGGTGGTCGGTTGCGTCGGGTGAATGCAAACTGGATTCGGCGACTGCTAGTCGCACTGCTGGTTGGTGTACTGGTCGTGTCGCCGGTGGCGTCGGCGATGGGGGTCGCGACGCAGTCGACCGCGACCGGGCCGAACCGTGTTCAGTCGGTAGCGAATGCGCCGGCCGACCACGTGAGCGATCTGTCTCCTAGTGCGCTCCCTGGCGCCGGGACGGCGAACGACCCCTACAGGATCTCGAACGCCAGTGAGCTACAGGCGATGCAGGACGACCTCGACGCGCACTACGTTTTGGTGAGTGATATCGACGCGTCGGGGACCCAGCACTGGAACAACGGGAGTGGGTTCCGGCCGATCGGGAGCGGGTTCTCCTCGAGTGCGCCGTTCACCGGGTCGTTCGACGGACAGTTCCACACCGTCCGGGGGCTGCATATCAATCGCTCGAATCGATACTATGTGGGCCTGTTCGGCTCGATGGAGGGCCGTGTCTCGAACGTGAGTCTCGAGAACGTGTCTATCCGGGGCGATGTCTTTGTCGGGAGTGTCGCCGGGCACAACGGCGGCACTATCGCCCAAAGTCGGGCGACGGGCCGCGTGGCCGGGAACACTCCCGTTGGGGGGCTTGTCGGGCGTAGCTTCGGCACCGTCCAGGAGGCAGGGGCCGTCGCGACGGTCACGGGTTCTATCGAGGTCGGGGGGCTTATCGGCCATAACTCCGGTTCGGTGACCAACGTGTATGCGCGAGGGTCGCGCACCGCCGGCAGTGAAGTCGGCGGCCTGATCGGCCTCCACACAGGTGGCAGTCTCACCCACGCGTACGCTGCCGGCACCATCTCCGGTACCGCCGATGTTGGCGGGCTCGTCGGCTGGCACGAAGCAGGGACCGTTGGGGACGCATACTGGGATACCGACACGACGGGCGTGCAGGCGCCAATCGGCACCACCGGCGGCCGCCCGGAACGCGTCACCCAGGAACGACTCACCGGGCGGACCACCGGAGCGATGACCGGCGTGGACGCCCCCCAGAATCTGTCGCGGCTGGCATTCGGCGACGTCTGGTCGGCACGCGAGACGGCCTACCCCGGGCTCGTCTGGGAACACCAGCTTCGATCCGACGACCCCGCCACGCCACAGCCGACCGTGCTCGTCGACGGCGAGGCGGACGGCGATAGCGAGTACGCCACCATCCAGTCGGCGATCGAGAACGCCTCCGAAGGAAGTGTAGTGTCGGTGGCACCCGGCACCTACCGGGAAGCCGTCACCATTAGCGCGAACATCACGCTCGCGGCCCCGCAGGGCGCCACCCTGAACGGGTCCACGATCTCTGGGTCGGGCATCACGATCCAGCGCGACAGCCATGCCGCCCCCACGATCAGTGGGTTCACCATCACGAACTACAGCGATCAGGGGATCGACGCCGGATTCACGGCCGGCGACTGGGTGGTTCGGAACTCGACGATCACACACACGACGAGTAACGGCATCTACGCCGCCGAAACGAGCGGTGACTGGCGACTCGAGAACGTCGCCCTCGAGGATGCGGGGCCACGCGCGCTCAAAGCGACCGGGTCCACCGGTAACTGGACGGCCGAGAATCTCACCCTGACTGGGAGCTTGCGGGCCGGCGTAGCAGCCGTGGACACCACCGGGAACTGGACGCTCAGGTATGCGTCAATCTCCGGCATCGGTGCCGGGCCGGGTGTCGACGCGACCAACGCCAGTGGCGCCTGGACCATCGTTGACAGCGCGATTACCACGAGCAGTGTCGGCGTGGCGGCGGGCTCGAGTGATGGCAACTGGACGGTCGGCGACACCCAGCTCTCGTCCAACGAGGTCGGCCTCGACGCGACGGCCGCCACCAGCGACTGGCTGCTCGTCAACGCAGCCGTCACCGGAAACGAAGTCGGCGTCAAAGCGATGCAGACGACCGGTGACTGGACGATCGCCAAGACAACCATCACGACAAACGACGGCGACTGGCAGACGGCCGGCGTTGGCCTCACCGCCGACCAGGCACGCGGGAACTGGACAGTCTGGAACGCCACCATCGCGGACAACGACCAGACCGGCATCCGTGCAACCAACACCAGCGGGCATTGGCAGGTACAGGAGTCGATCATCACCGGCCACACCGAGACCGGCGTGAACGCCACCGGCGCCACGCACGCCGGGAATGCAACGTACAACTACTGGGGCGCCCCGGATGGCCCGAGCGGCGACTACAGCGGGTCGGGCGACCCCGTCGTCGGGAACGTGTCCATCGAACCCTTCTACCCAACCGCGGCCCGGGACGCAGCCACGACACCTGAGACGTCAATCTCAACGTGTGGTGTCATCGACCAACCCGGCGTGTACACGCTCACAGCCGATATCGCGCGCGACGTCACGGACCACTGTCTCAACATCACAGCGAGCAACGTCGTGCTCGATGGCCAGGGCCACCTGATCGACGGGCGGGCCGTCCACAACACGGATACGGCGGTGTACGCCACCGGCGTCTCGAACATCACCATCCGGAATCTCCGGGTGACGAACAACGATTACGGCATCCGACTCGTCGGCGTGACGAACGCCACCCTACGGAACGTCTCCGGCTTCGGCACCACGGACAACGGGATCTACCTGCAGTCCACGGCGAACGTAACCGTCACCGATAGTCGATTCGCCGACACCACCGTTGGTGTCTCCGTCCTCGGTAGCAGCCAGGTGTCGATCACCGACACCCACGTCACCGAGACGGACGCAGGCGTCGAACTCTGGGGACGCACCACACAGACACACATCACGAACACCACCATCACCGACAGCACGACGGGCATCAGCATCCTGCCGTACGCCGGCGAACCGCCCACGGAGACCACCATCGCGAACACGACGATCACCCGTAGCGAGACCGGTGTCGATCTCTGGTCGCGTGGGGACACGCGACCAGCGACCGCCACCCGGGTCCTGAACACAACCATCAACACGACCACCGGTGCCGCCGTCCGGACCGAGGACGGCGCCCGCCTCGCACTCCAGGACGTCCACCTGGTCTCCGGAGCGATCACGACCACCATCCAGTCGGGTGTCGCTCAGAACGTCGACGCGGGCGTGATCTCGCCACGTGACGCCCCGCGCCTCCCTGACGCCACCCGCCGCGCCACTGGCATCCTCAACCTCACCAACACGACCGGCGTGGGGTCCCTGAACGCCTCCATCGCCTACGAGCCACCAACAGACGCCACGGCCACCGTCGGGCTCTGGACGGTGACGGCAGGCAGCTGGACCCAACACCCGGCCGCCACCACGACCCCCAGCACGGTCACCGCGAACCTCACCGCACCCACGACCGCGACCGTCCTCATCGAGCCCACAACCACCTCGGTGGTGGACGGCGACCAGGACGGGGATAGGGAGTACGCCACCATCCAGGCAGCGGTCGACAACGCGTCGGCGGGTGATACAATCGAAGTGCGGCCCGGAACCTACCGCGAACAGGTGACCGTCGAGACGCCCATCAGCCTCGTGGCCCCACAGGGTGCCGTCCTCAACGGCTCGACCCTCGGCAACGAGTACTACGTGGCCGCACTCCGACTGCAGGCCCCAGCAGTGGTCAGCGGGTTCACAATCACGCACTACCCCACCGGCATCGGCGGCGCCGAATACGGCTCCGATTGGCGCGTCCAAGACACCACGCTCCAGGACAACGGGTTCGGCGTGCGCACCCCCTTCTCGCGCGGCAACTGGACCATCCACAACACCACCCTCACCGGGAACGCCGTGGGCGTCAACGCCTACTGGAGCTCGGGGAACTGGACGATCACGAACACCACCATCACCAACACCACCCCGCACGTGAACTTCACGCCCCACCACGGCGTGGCGGGCACCGGCGTCTACGCCGTCGCTACCAAAGACCACTGGACCATTCACAACTCGAGTCTCACCCAGAACGATGCCGCAGATATCAACGCGACCGACGCCGAAACACGGGGTACCGCCACCCACAACTACTGGGGCACAAGCGGGGCGGACTGCGTCGGGAACGTCACGTGCGAGCAGCCGCTCTCGACACCACCAGGGACGGGGACTGATGCGCCACCCACCGCGAGCGTCAGTATTGCCGACCACTCGCTGAGGGTCGGCGAACCAGTGCAGGTCGATGCTTCGGGGAGCAGCGACGACCGCGGGATCACCAGCTACACGTGGACGTTCGGTGACGGCACCACCGCGTACGGCGAGACCGCGTCCCACGCATACAGTTCGGCTGGCGACTACACCATCACCCTCACGGTGACCGACACCGCCGGCAACACCGCAACCACGACCCGGACGGTCTCGGTCACCGCGACTGCTGGTGGCGGTGGCCCCAGCGGCCCAGGCAGCGGCACGCCCGGAATCGCCAGCTTCGAGAACACCACGGCACTCCAGCCACCGCAGGCGACACCGAGCTCGCTCGCCGGTGTGGTGCGTGGCGAGACCGGGACGGCGGCGAACCTCTCGATCGAACTCGTGCGCAGCACCACCTGGAACTACTCGCTCGCCATCACCGGCCCCGACACCGCGACGAACACGACCATCTATCTCCAGACGCAAGCGATCTCCGCGTCCGCGAACATCTCGAATCTCACGATGTATCTGAACGACAGCCGCCACACCTACACCGTGGCCGAATCCGCGGGGCCCGGCGGGAGCCAGTGGGTGGCGTTCAACATCCCCCACTTCTCCACCCAGACCGTGAGCTTCACCAGCACCAACCTCAGCCTGCAGTCCGTGTCGCTCTCCGAGACCACGATTTCGACCGGTGAGTCAGTAACCGTGGAGGCCGTGGTGGCAAACACCGGGACGGAGCCGGCCAGCGGGAACATCACTCTCACCGTGGACGGCTCGCCGGTGGCGACCAAACCCGTCAGTCTCGACCCCGACGCGACAACCACCGTCACCTTCGACCGGCCGTTCACCAGCAGCGGCACCTACGAGCTCGCCATCAACAACCAGACCGCAGGGACGGTCACCGTCGAACCAGCGAGTACGAGCACGACCACACCCGGCTTTGGGCCCGTGATCGCGCTCCTCGCGCTACTGGTGGGGGCCGGCGTCATCCGCTACCGGACGTAGCGACCACGCGAACCACCGGGCGTGGCCGCCCACGGCACGCCTTCGGCCGCCGCGGCGAACGCAGACACATACGGCAATCACCCTGCTCGTGACACCACCGGAGAGCCAGGCGTCGGCTAGTGGGTCGAAATCGCGTGCGTTTCGATGACTCGACGGCAACAAGCGCCCGGCTGTCGTTAGGTGAGCACGCTAATCAGGGCGACGGCGAGACCAGCGACGCCGAGAATCAAGACCACCAGCCCAATCAAGAGTCGACGCGTCTGGGTATCGAGGGCATGCCATCGCGTTGCGAGATCGTCCATTCGGTACCCGGGCGTAGGACGCGGCCAGTGAAAGCAATTCTGGCGTCCCACCACAGGAAACCCAGCACGCAACCACCCGGGGGTCACCTCCTCGACCCGGGTAGCACCCCAAGTCCGAGGAACCAGGTCGAGTTGGCAGTCGCTCGCGATGAAGAGGGCGTCCACCCACAGCGGGGTGGACGCTGTTATGTCAGCGTCGGATGGCGGAGCACTGCACGCGGGCAGTACACCGAACCCGACACATGCAGTATGTGTGCCAGTCACAAACCAATTTCGACGCGCCAACAACCCCGTACTGAGACCCGGCCAGGTAGTATTGCTGGTTTGCGGTTGCGGGGGTAGCTGGTGAAGCTGTCGATCGTATGGGCGGGGGCGATATTGTTAGGGTGGTGTCACACTCGTACGGTTCGGCCTCGTAAATTTCCGTTCGGTCCCCCGATTGATTTTTTTTTTCACCAGTATATGGGTTGCTGTCAGCGAAACGGTGGCCTGATTCGGCAACGGCGATTACAACGCAGAGAGACTTTGCTCGGCTACGACTACATCAATCTGAAGCTGTTTGAATTCAAAGATTCGGGTTCAGCGCTTCTGGGGCGTCAGCTGTCTGTATGGGTATGCGGGCCGCGTGGTTGGTGTAGCTGTGATCCGGAATGACTGTTTGGGCTGCGTGGGTACCCGGGAGGGACGTTGGGTGTAGATAATTGCTTCGGTAGAGTGTTTGGTTCGGATAGAGGTTCGACGGTTCACTACGAATATCTTCGAGAAGATATCAATTGAGTCTATATTATGTTTTGTTGGTAGTTATTCGGGTATTGGTCGAGTTATTCATCGGAGACCACAAGGGTATCCTGGTCCGTGGTTGGTCCACAGGAGATAGCTAGCCACGAGGTTGATCACGGGGTCAGGAGTTCGGCGATCCGGGGGATGTGCTATATCTGTGTGTTTAGCGTCCCATTCTGGTGTTCTACGCGCTACCTGCCGTATCGTGTGGTTGGCCCTCCTAAGTGGCAGTCAGTGGACGGCAGTTCGGCTCGTGCCGGGCGATTAGAGACATCTCAGCCGCCGTCGCTAGTGTCGGCCGGGTGCCGCTGACGGGGCGCGTTCCGGATATACGACTCCCCCGTGGTTGACGGTTCCGGGGGAGGCCGAGTACAGGAATCCCAGTACCCCAAAGTATATCATCTAGTTGAGTGTTCTTTGAATGTTTAATGGATACTATACTTATGTTGTTGTGTAGTTCAGCGCCACGTCAGATACAGGGTGATTCACTGCATCCGTTTCGGTCCAGCTGTCGTCACGCAACAACTCGTCGCCAGAACGAAAAGAAGTTCCCGCCAAGGAGCGCGTCCTGCTCCTTCTGAGTGTACCCCCGTTCGGTCAGCTCCGCGGCGATACGGGAACGCTGGTCGTAGGTCTGGAACGATTCGATTCCAGTATTGAATCGATCGGCAGTGATGGAGCTGAAGTCCGCTGTGTCTTCTCGCATGCCGGTCTCCTGTCGGAGAAACGCTACAAGCCCGGGCTGTAACGGCTCTGGCACGTCGGGCGTCATCATCCCCCAGTCCGTCGTGATGCCGACATTCTCGAGGCCTGCAACAGAGATGGCATGGTCGAGATGCGCGAAGTAGGTGTCAAACGTTGGCTCAGCGTAGTGGTGGGGATACGCGACGACGCCAAAGAATCCATCAGCGTCCGCAAGCGCCGCCAGTTCTTCGTCAGATTTGGCGCGTGAATGGGTGTGCAACGCGCCACAGTGTGAGTGGGTCACGGCAACCGGGTCACTCGACTCACCGATCGTCTCCAGCGTGGTTGCTTCACTACAGTGGGAGAGATCGACAATCGCGCTCAGTTCGTTGAGCCGATCTACAACTGCGTGCCCGTGGGACGTGAGGCCCCCGTCGGTGTCCTCGACGCAGCCCGTTCCGATCGCGTTCTGTTTGTTGTACGTGAGTTGCATGATCCGCACCCCGGTGTTGTACAAATCATCAACACGCTGGAGTTCCCCCTGGGTGAACGCACCCAGATTTTGTATATTCAGCAGCACGCCAATCTTATCTGAGTCGTGAACGGCGGCGACATCAGCTGGCGTGGTAATCTTGGTCAGCCAGTCGAGCGCGTTGATTCTGGCCTCCCACCGTGCACGGTCACGGTAGACCCCTTCGACGAAGGAGACCTTCGGGTCCGGCGACCATACGGTGGGCGATATCACATCGACGCCAGCCTCAAGATAGAGCGTGTGCAGTTTATCAGCAAGGTCACTGCCGCGTCTGAATTCCTCGATCTGCCCATCGAGCATCACATCCCACGTCGCTATCTCGTTACCGAACTCTCGGTGGTCCTCGATCTGTTCGGCGATGTCGTCGGTTACCAGGGGCAGGACACCTGGCGGTAAATAGTCGAATACCGGCGTCTCTCGAGCCATACAGAAGCTAGATAGCGAACGCTATTAAAATACGCGTAATCTCCTGCACCCAAGATGCGCACAGTTGAAGAACGGCGAAGCGGGAGTCAGTTATAGACTGACTCGAAGCCAGCCAGCCGCTGGATTATCAACACTAGGACGAGAATCAAGAAAATCTGAATCGTTGATATCGCCGCGATAATCGGCGACGTCCGGAATTTGAGGAAGGAGAAGATCTCAACGGGGAGCGGGGTGACACCGGGACGAACGAGGAACAGCGAGATGTTCACGTTCGCAAACGAAATGATGAACGAAAGCAGGAATCCGGCAATCACGCCGCTCTTGATAATCGGGAAGGTAACCTTGTAGAAGGCCTCGTACCGGTTCGCGCCAAGTCCACGTGCGGCACGGATGAGATCGTCGTCAAAGCTGTACAAACTCGCCATGGTCGTCAGCAACGCGTAGGGAATCAACCGCACGGAATGCGCGAGAATCAGGCGAGGATAGCCTGCATCCAGGTTTACCTTCCCGTACGTCAACAGGAGCGCGAATCCGATAATGACGCCGGGAATCATGATCGGGATCAGGAGGAACGACTGGATGAGATTCTTATACGGGATGTCCTGTCGTACGATTGCGTACGCAGCGGCACCGCCAAGCACTGTCGCAATCAGCGCACTAACGAGCGCGATAGGAAGACTGACGACGAAGAAACTATGGACGAAGTAGTCGGTCTGGAAGAACTCAGCGTACCATCGAAGGGAGATGCCCGATGGCGGAAAATACTGTGTCCGGGTCGGATTGAACGAGATGAGCGTGACGACAAGTATCGGAGCGGTCAGCACCAAGAGCGCCAAGCTCACCAATACGTACAGGGTCACCCGACCACTATGCTCGAGCATCCAGTCAAGCCGCTTCATGATGCGGTTGTGGGTGGTACTCATTGTTCTGCCTCCATGCCGCCACGAGAGATGTGGAGGTAGCCGAAGATCAGGAGGAAGTTGATGACGACGACGGTGACGGCCATCGCGCTGGCAAACGGCCAGTTCGAGTTGGCGAGGGCGACGTCATAGATCAGGGCCCCAATAGTGACGTCATTTCGGCCACCGAGGAGCTTCGGCGTGATGACGGAACTCATCGAGAGCGTGAATGTAAAGATGCTTCCCAGGACGATTCCAGGAATACTGAGGGGAAGCGTAATCTTGTAGAACGCCTGGACTTTCGAAGCGCCCAGATTTCGCGCGGCAAACTCGAGGGTTCGGTCAATGCTCTCGACGGACGAGTACACCGGCATCACGACAAACGGAAGGTAGACGCCAACCATACCGATGATAACGGCCTTCGTTGTTCCCAAAATCTGGAGTTTCGACCCGAAGAGGACCAGCCAGAGCTGATTCAGCAGGCCTTCTGCACCGAAGATGCGAAGCCAGCCGAAGGTCCGAATGACGAGTCCGGCCATCAACGGCAGTACCACGAGGAACAGGAGAACTGCACGTTTCCGTGCGGATGTTCGTCCCAGGAGGAACCCCACCGGATACCCCAGGAGAAGGCAAAGAACCGAAACGATTGTGGCGAGCCTCAGCGTGTACAGGATGTACGACCGGTAGAACGGGTCGAGTAAGAGCTGTCCGTAGTTTTTCAGCGTGACCCCGGTCCCGTGAATGACGTTAGGGTTAAATTCCCTGAAGCTGATGACAGCCAGATAGCCCAACGGTAACAACAACAGGAGCGCCACGAACGAGATGGGCGCAAGGATGAGTAGATGGCCGCGCTCGAGGTTCGTCACGCGGGCGAGCGGCGTCCAGGCACGCGTGGACGTGAGCGGAACCCAGCTCACTCGTCTGCCCTCCCGATGAGCTCGTAGTCGACGAACGATATCTGGACAGCGTCCCCGGTTTGGAACCGGGGTGAGCCCAGTTCACTGACGAGGAGGTCCGGGGCGTCATCGAGCTGGATGGAGTACTGGGATAACGACTCGAGGTGGTCGATGTTCGCTATCCGACCCTGGACGTCGCTCACGACATCGCCCTCATTCGCCGGGGCGAGTCGGAGGTCCTCTGGCCGAACGAGGAGCATGTCGTTGCGATCAGCTTCCGGGATGGCGCCGTTCAGTTTCAATGAGAGCGCACCACTCTCGAACCAGGTCTCCCCATCAGATGCGATGACAGCCCCCTCAAGAAGGTTTGCGTCGCCGACGAAATCCGCGACGAAGGAGTCTGCAGGCTCCTCGTAGAGCTCGTTTGGCGTCGCAACCTGGGCAATCTCGCCATCTCGCATGACGGCAATGCGGTCGGAGAGCGTCAGTGCTTCTCGCTGGTTGTGGGTTACGTAGATAGACGTAATTTCCAGCTCGTCATGCAAGTCCTGGATCTCCCGGCGCATAGACTCGCGGAGCTGCCTGTCGAGGTCAGACAACGGTTCGTCGTACAGCAAGACAGCTGGTTCGATAACGACAGCGCGCGCGAGTGCCACTCGCTGCTGTTCACCCCCGCTGAGGTTGTTGATATTCCGGTCCTGATAGCCGGGGAGTTCGACCATATCCAGGGCGTCCGCGACCTTTGTTTCGATCTCTGCCTCGGAGAGCCCCTGCTGGTACTGTAACCCAAAGGAGACGTTCTCCGCGACGGTCATATGGGGGAATAATGCAAGATCCTGGAAGATCATCCCCATATCTCGGTCTTCGGGGGGGAGACCGATAATTGACGTTCCATCGACGGTGATGTCGCCTGTTGTCGCCTCCTCGAATCCGGCAATCAGGTTCAGCGTGGTCGTTTTTCCGGAGCCAGAGGGGCCAAGGATGGAGAGAAACTCTCCTTCTGTCACTTCGAGCGAAATATCGTCGACCGCGGTGACGTCTCCGTACTCCTTGCGTATTCCATTCAGGTTCAGAAATGACATGCTAGATCAGTCTCCTGGTCGTCCGGTGTTCGTCCGTTACCCGGAGTGTGGTGGACAGTCGGGCATCCGCCATTAGTTCTGAATAATGCGACGCCACTTGCTCGCGTCGTCATCACGATGCTGGGGAACGGCTGCCCAGTTGATATCGTTCTTCGCGAGGCGGTTGTACTGCTCATCAGAGAGCTTAATCGTCGGATACTTTTCAAGGGTGGCATCATCGACGTATTCGACGGCATCGGGGTTTGCGGGCGGATACCCGGTCTTCGAGGCCCAGGCGCCCTGCACTTCTGGGCTCATCGTGAAGTCGTAGAGGTCGAGGGCGGCTTGGAGGTTCTCCTCTGCCTGGCCCTTCGGCAGCGCGAAGCCCTGGCTGTTCCCGATGGATCCCTCTTCGGGGATGATCCAGTTCGTCTGCATATCGTAGTTCACCTGGAGGAGATTCGTTCGGGAGGACCAGAACGGTGCAATGGCGATCTCGCCGTTCTGGAAGAGGCTCATCCCTTGGTCGGTGTTCTCCATGATGATCGCATTCTGGTCGTTCACGAGCTGCTTCACGAACTCGAGGCCGCGGGAGGTATCACTCACACTCCCCCCGAGTGCCGAGTTCACGGCATAGAACCAGTTCGATCCCATCCAGCCCCACGCGGGGATGGCGACTTTCCCTTTGAACTCTGGGTTCAGCAGGTCCTTCCACGAGGAGATTTCTGTGGATACTTCATCGGAGTTGTAGCCGATTCCGAACGGCGATAAGTTCGTCGAGGCGTAGTAGGTCCCCTTGCCGGCCTCTGAGAGCTGGTCGAAGGTGTCCAGTTTATCATCGACCGAGATGAGGTGGCCTTGGGCACCGAGCGCGGTGATCCGGGGGTTGAAGATATGCCCCATGTTGATTGAGGTTTCCTCCTTGCTGGATTTGATCTGCGTGATTAGCTTCAGTCCGGACACCTTCTGCTTGGTCACCGTGTTCCCGGTTTTTTCCTCCCAGGGCTTCCAGAATACTTCACGTTCCCATTCACCCCAGGTGCCGCCGTAGCCGCTCACAACGACCTCTGTCGACCCAGTGTTGTTACCGGTTAGCGCTGAGGTGCAGCCCGCGAGTGCGGTTGCCGACAGGACACCACCGGCCTTGAGTAGGGCACGGCGGGAGACCGTTGAATCGTCTGTGCTTGGACGCGCTACCCTATCGATTGGGGAGTCACTTCTCACCATGCAACTGACAACCATACTCGTCACCTTAATTCTTATGAATCACACGGACCCGACCACGCCGGAGAGTCATGCCACTAGAAGGAGCGCGTTCCGGCGGGGAGAGGCAGAACCGACCCGGCGGTGGGCCGGGAGTCCTATTGTTCGAGCGTGAGGTCGTACACTGTTTTCGCTGTTTCCGCCGAGATTAGCCCGTTCTCTAGGTCGTCTGTCACGAGGTTTGCCGGGCGGTCGCTGGGATCACCGTATCCACCACCCCCGGAGGTGTAAATTGCCAACGTGTCCCCGGCCTTGACGACACGCTCGTCCTTCGATGAAAGGGCGTGTGTAGTTCCATCCGATTCGAGAATCGCGCGTCCGGGGACTCCATTGTGGCCGCCGTTGCGCCCGTTGGGCCCGGCATCGAATCGCTCGTTTATGCTCTGGAGGTTCGTGGACTCAAGGAATTCGTAGCGACGCACGGTTCCGGGGCCACCGCGGAACTGTCCGTGCCCACATGAGTCTTGCACGAATCCATACTCGTCGATTCGAATCGGGAACGAGGTCTCGATTGCCTCTACAGGGGTGTTGCTGACGTTGCTTACCGCTGAGACGGCGGGTGCACCATCACGGTCAGGTCTGGCGCCGGCACCGCCGTAGAATACGTCCTGGAAGATATCGCCCTCGCTCTCGGGACTCGGTTGGAACTCCATCACCTGAACGTGATCTTGAGAACCGGATGCCGGCACGAGTCCGTCACGAAACTCGTGAAGCGCGCCGGCGATCGCGTTCACGATACGGTCCGAGAGTACGTGCCGGGAGCCAACCGGTACCGGTGGTGACGGATTCACAAGTGAGTCGTCCGGCGCGGTCATCGAAATGGGAGTGGACACCCCGTGTGTTGGCGGTGTTTCCGAGTCGATGGCGGCTTTGATCGCGTAGATGGTGTAGGCAAACGTGTAGTTCCACACGGAGTTAATCGCCGTTTCTGGAGCCTGATCAGCGGTCCCAGAGAAGTCGACGTGGAGGGCGTCTCCGTCGACGGTCACGGTTACACGAATGTTTAGTTGATTGTCAAAGCCGTCCACGTAGTCTTCGCTGGTGCGTGTTCCATCAGGTAGGTCACGGATCGCCGCTCGTGTTGTTTGTTCTGACCGGTCGATGATTTCCTCTGCATACGTCTGGAAGGTTTCGATGCCGTACTCGTTGAGGAGATCCTCGAAGAGTTCGACCCCAAACCGGCTGGCTGCAAATTGGGCGTCGAAATCGCCCCGCATCTGTTGTGGCGAGCGGGAGTTATCGGTGATCAGATCGAGGAGGTCCGTGCGTGGTGTTGCTTCGCGGACGACGCGCGTGGGCGGCACCTGGATTCCCTCGGCGTATCGGTCCCGTGCGTCCATGGTGTAGGAGCCGGGAACGGATCCGCCTACGTCGGTGTGATGGGCGATGGTGGCGCAAAACCCCCCGAGTTCGCCGTCTACGAACACTGGTTCGAACGTTGAGAAGTCTGGGAGATGCCCGGAGTTGATGTAGGGATCGTTGGTAAGGACGACGTCGCCCGGTTTCCACTCATCGGGTTGGATGTGGTTGTCGAGGATTTTCTGCATCGCAATCGGGATGGAACCCAGGTGGCCAGGGGTGTACACACCCTGGGAGATCATCCGCCCATCCCACGTGAAGAGCGCTGTAGAGAAGTCCTGAGAATATTTGATCACTGGGGAATAGGCGGTGTTCTTGATTCGTTCACCCATCTCGTTCGGAATCGATTGAATCCGGCTCCAGAGAACTTCGAGGGTGACGGGGTCCACGGTCGTGTCGGGCATGGATTCAGCCATAGAACCCAGTTCCACCCAATAATACAAAAATATTGTGACTAAATGTTTCCGTATTTCCTATATTTTTGTTCATATGCCCAGCTATGGGCGTAGGTTGGGTCGTCGGGTCGGCTGGAGCAGCGGACCTATTCTGCTGTCAGTAGCACATTCCCCCGTTTATCGATTTCAACGAGCCAGCCAGACTCGACGACCGTTGTCGATTGCCCCGATTCCAGGATCACCGGTCCCGAAACCCGGCTTGTTCGAGGAAGTGCTTCGCGTTGGTAGACCTCGTACGTCGTAACCGTATCGGCGGTCACCACCTCCTGCGTCCGCAGGAACGCATCCTCGAGTGATCGCTCACCTTGCGGAGTCGGTGGCTGCACGGTCGATGTCTCGTCAACGAACTCAAGTCGCCACGTGAGCGCTTCAACACGTCTCCCGGGGTCAGCCTGCCCGTACACCTCTGCATACCGCGAATGGAATGACTCTAAGAGCGCCTCGACTGCGTCCGCCGGCTGGACATCCCCCGGAAGTTCGATGTTCAGTATCGACGTCTGGCCCGTGTATCGAAGATCGACCGATCTGTTCATCGTAGTCTCACCGGTGCCCTCCAGCGTGTTCGCCGCCTGCGCTTCGAGCAACGAGAACACCTGCTTGATCTCCGGCGCCGACTCGTGTTCCAGGGGCATCGGGTTTGAACGGGAGAAGTCATACCGATTATCCGCGGTCACGAGTCCGTATGCCGACAACACCCCAGGATTCGCCGGGATGAGCACTCGTTCGATATCCAGGTCGTCAGCGAGCTTCGACGCGAACAGCGGGCCGGCGCCACCATAACACGTCAGACAGAATTCGCGGGGATCGTACCCCTTCTCAACAGTCACCATGCGAATTCCTTGTGCCATGTTCGTGGAGACGATTTCAAGAATTCCGTCAGCGAGTTCGAGGACCCCAAGCCCGAGCTGGTCCGCAACCTTGGAAAGCGCTGCCCGCGCGGCGTCCGTATCGAGCCCCAGACCATCACCAACGGTCTCAGGGTTGAGATACCCAAGCACGAGCGCTGCATCTGTGACCGTCGGGTCTTCACCGCCGTTCCCATAGCAGGCTGGGCCTGGATCGGCCCCGGCACTTTTTGGACCAACTTTCAGAACCCCGGCGTCGTCGACCCAGGCGATACTCCCCCCACCAGCACCGACGGCCCGAATGTCGATCTGTTGGAAGGGGAGTGGGATTGACTCGATCTCCCCCTCGGCAGTTCGTTCGATGTCGCCATCTTTCACGATACAGGTGTCCGTCGTCGTGCCACCCATATCGAGGGTGATGATGTCCGCACACCCAGTCGCTTCGGCGAGGCTCTTTGCGCCGAGCACACCAGCAGCAGGACCTGAGTTGATCAATCGAATCTGTTGTCCATCGACGGCTTCTGAAGTCACAACGCCACCGTTTGCCTGCATTAACTGAAGTGGTTCTTCGACACCGAGATCAGTAAGTCCGTCCTCGAACCGTGCGATATACGCCTCCACAATGGGCGCCACGTAGGCGTTGATGACCGTCGTTAAGGTTCGTTCGTACTCATTGATTTCAGGCATCAGGCGGGAGGACGCGTACGCATCGACGTCGTAGGCCTCGAATATGTCTGCAACCCGCTCTTCGTGGTCGCTGTTGACATAGGAGTGCAGGAGGGTGATGGCCACGGACGCCACATCCGATTGGTCCAGCGAGCGCGCGATGCGATGGACCTCCGCATCGTCGAGGGACGTGAGCACATCGCCATCGTGTGAGATGCGCTCCGTGAGGCCGAAGCGGTGCTGTCGCTCGGTGAACGTCGGCACTTTCTCGGGGGAGAGATTGTACAGTTCCTCTCGCTTCTCGCGACCGATCGCGATAACGTCCGTGAATCCCGCTGTGGTGACGAGGCCGGTCTGGACGCCAGCCCGTTCAACAAGCGCGTTGGTTGCGACGGTTGTGCCGTGAGAGAGTGCCGTCACGTCGGCGGGGTCGATGTCGTTCTCGTCGAGCAGGGTCTGGATACCGTTGTGCGCGCCCTGAGCGAAGTCATCCGGTGTGGTCGGAACCTTGGTGGTGGCGACCGCTCCGGTCTGTTCGTCGATTGCGATGACGTCCGTGAACGTCCCGCCAATGTCGACACCCACGCGAACTGGATGCCCCGATAGCTCGTCGGCGCTCATCGTCCGCCCTCCAGGTAAGCGTCTGGATGGTGGGCGTTCGGGGTGTGCCACAAGACCGATCGCTTCGTGCTCATTCCCAGACCTCCTCGAGAACTCGGTAGAAATTCTCGCCCATGATCTTTGCTACCGCTTGTTCCGAGAATCCGCGTTCGAGGAGTCGTTCCGTGAGGTTCGGGAGCTTTCGGAGGCGGTCTAATCCCTCGGGGGGTGAGTATTCGTCGGGCGGCGTGGACCCAAATATTTCTTCGTTCTCCGATCGCACGCGTTGATGCCAACTGTCGAACTCGGCGACGGTCGACGTTCCGGTATCGTACTTCTTGTCGTCGAGATCGCTACCGAATCCGACATGGTCGATGCCGACGAGATCCACGGCGTACTCGATGTGGTCGATGACATCATCGATGGTGGCATCGAGCACTTCGTTCGTTTCGGGGTGCTGTTTGAGATACGGTGGATAGGGAGTGATACCGATGATACCGCCGGTGGCTGCGACCGCCTGGAGTTCTTCATCTGTTTTCCCGCGGCCTGCTGCGTTTCCGAGTTCGCGGATGCCGACGTGTGTGAAGGCAACCGGATCCGTTGATCGAGCTGCGGCCTCGAGTGTTGTGGCTTCCCCGCAGTGGGAGAGATCGATGAGGATGCCGTATTCGTTCAGTTCATCGACGACACTTCGACCGAAGTGGGTGAGCCCAGCATCGTGGCGTTCCCAGCAGCCGGTACCGATGTAGTTCTGTGAGTTGTAGGTGAGCTGAATGATTCGAGTGCCCAGCTGGTGGAGGGTTCGGATGTTGTCGAGCTCCATCTGGATCGGTTGGGCGTTCTGGAAGCCCAGTACGACACCAGGGGTCGCGTTGCGTTGGGCAGCCCGGAGGTCTGCTGGCTCGGTGACGGCGATGGCATCCGGGTGTTGATCGATAAGCGTCCAGAAGCGCTGGAGTCTGGTGACTGCGTGGTGGAAGTCGCCTTTCGCTACAACGGTAAAATTGGCAGCCGTGATGCCGGCGTCGGTGAGTGTCGAGTTGTACTCGGGGTCTGCCAGATACACCTCGTTCGGGATGAGGCCGTCGAAGACGAACAAGTCCTCGTGTACAGCGGGAGAGCTCGATTGTCGGTACTCATTGCTCCCATCGAGATTGTCCATGCGAGGAGAGACCGGTCTCGTGGACCTAATCCTATGGGTGTACGCAACAATTCACGAGAGCAGGCCCATCGTTCTCTCTTCCTGAATTAGGAGTGGGCGATGTTGATTTCGAGCTCGTTCGCAAAGCCCAGTAACAGCTCCGGGAGCTCTGCGCTGACATCATCCCGCCGAAACCGGTGGCTTGGACCGGAGACGCCGAGTGCGCCGAGGACCTCATTCTCCGCGTTGCTGACGGCGACCGCGATCGAATAGACCCCCTCCGTTGATTCCCCCACGTTGGTTGCATACCCGGCCTCGTTGACTGCCGCAAGTTCCTGCCGAAAGGTCTCGGGGTCAGTGATCGTCTGGTCCGTCAAGGGCCGAAGTCGGGTGCGAGTCAAGTAGGAATCAACAGCCGATTCGCTCTTCTGGGCGAGGATTGCCTTTCCGGCCGCACTCGCGTACATTGGGGTTGAAAGACCAAGCGGTGTAATTTCGGGTGTGACGCCGTCCGAGCCGGCGTGATTGAACAACACAAACGCCCGCCCGTTCTCATATCCCACGAACTGAGCCCGCTCATTCGACTGTTCCGCGACTTTCTCTACGATGGGGCGGGCGACCATATACGCATCCTTCCGATTGCGGACGTACCCGCCAAACGTCAAAAATTTCATTCCAGGGTAGTACACCCCGTCTGCTTCGGTGACGAACCCGGCCTGCTTGAGCGTTGTGAGGTGTGCATGGACGGAACTTTGTGCAATCTCAAGGGCGTTCGCTACCTCCGTCACACCACCACCGTCACGTTGGCGAAGATAATCGAGGATGCGGAACGTTCGCTGCACCGATTGGACAGATTTCGAGCCTGACGCGTCGGACATACACGGAGAATGTGAGCGAGCAACCTTATACCTATTCACCACAGGAGAACCTCCGCTGTCGCAGGGGTTTATCGGGGTATCATCGATATCTCCCAGCAGGCCTCGACACTCGACCCCCAACATGCCCGTCTCGCGCGTCCTGCGGGGTTCGCTATCGACGAACCGATGGGAGCTCAGTCGGCCTGATCGTTCTCAAGTGACAGCCGGTAGTTGCCGTTTGCCGTGACTGTGAGCGAGCTCCGTGGCGGAACCACAATAGTCGTCTCCGGTGCGTCGATGAATGCCGGACCATCGATCCGATCACTGTTGCTCAGTTCCCCAGCGAGATACGCCGGCGTCCGCCGATACGCCTCACCGAAGAACGCCTGCCGACTCGAGGATGGAGAGGTTACGCCATCCGAAGTCGGCCCCAACCCATCGGGAGCGGGGGGGACTGCAGTCGTGTCGCCGTCGTCAGTCACAGTTGCCTGTGCGCGCCAGTTGAGGAACTCAACCGGCTGGTCGTCCATCATGTACCCGTACACCGCATCATGGGTGGCATGGAACGTTGATAGGAGCGTCGAGGCATCGAGTGCTTCGCGTTCGTGAATCGGGATTTCGAGCTCCCAGATCTGGTTCGGGTATCGCGCCTCAGCGACGTACGAGACCGACCGGTCGGCTTCTGGGATCTCCGAGCGGTCGAAGAAGGCGGCTGCCTGTTGGTCGAGATGTGATAACGTCTCTTCGACGCCGGCTGCATCGAAGTTCTCGGTGTCCGTATAGTAGCTCTCCGAGAAATCGCGGCGAATCTCGGAATGTAAGCCGCCAAAGGAGCTAATGACGCCTGCGTCGGCTGGGAGATAGATATCGTCAATGCGGAGTTCGCGAGCGATCGCCGCGATATGCGTCCCAATCGCACCACCGCCCCCACAGATGACGTAGTTTCGGGGGTCGATTCCGTGTTCGATGGTGTTCTGCTTGATGCCGTTCACCATATCCTGGTTCGCGGTGACATAGATGGCGTGGGCCGCTTCAGGTACATCGATGCCGAGCGGGCCGGCAACGTGTTCGGCGATTGCGTCTCGTGCCTTCGCTGCATCAAGGTCCATCGTCCCCCCGAGGAAATACGCTTCGTTCAGGTAGCCGAGCACAAGTGCGGCATCTGTGACCGTCGGCTTCGACCCCCCACGACCGTAACACGCCGGGCCGGGAGTAGCGCCGGCACTCTCCGGGCCGACGTGGAGGAGCCCGCCGTTATCGACCCAGGCGATGCTCCCCCCACCGGAGCCAACGCTACTGATTTCCACCTTCTCGATGCCCAGCATGTAGTCGTCCCCGACGGTTGCTTCCCGTGATCGAGAAATATCGCCCTCGTTGATCAGCCCCATATCCAAGCTCGTACCGCCCATATCCAGGGCCAGGACGTTCGATGGCGCCGGTTCAGCCTCGACAACCGTCCGTGCAGCTGTCGGTAGCATCGTGGGACCTGCGTCAACGATCCAGATGGGGAATCGTCGGACTTCATCAACGGTCATCACGCCCCCGTTAGCCGTCATCACGAACAGCTGGCCGTCGTAGTCGTAGGTATCGAATCGTTCGCTGAGCTTGTCGAGATACGTATCGACGACCGTCTGTAACGAAGCGTTGATAGCTGTGGCAGAGGTCCGACGGTACTCGCGGATGATGGGGCAGACGTCCGAACTCAGTGAGTAGGGGATGTCGGGGAGTTCATCTTCAAGGAGGTCCGCGATTCGCTGTTCGTGTTCCGGGTTTGTGTGACTCCAGAGCAGGGAGACCGCGATAGCGTCGATATCCAGTTCGCGGATTTCCTGGAGGATCCGCCGGCACTGGGCTTCATCGAGTTCGGTCTCGATGGCGCCCGTTTCATCGATCCGTTCGGACACGCCAAAGGTGTGTTTCCGCGGCACATAGGGGTCCGGATAGGAAACGTGGGGGTCGTATGGGTTTTCTTTCCCGCCTTCTCTGAGCGTCAGGACGTCTCTGAAGCCCTCGGTGGTTACGAGTGCGGTCTTCGGGAGGTCATCTTCAAGGATGGCGTTCGTGGCGACAGTCGTGCCGTGGACGATCCGAGACGTGTTCTCGAGGAGGGCCGCGAGAGGGAGGTCGTACGCGTCTGCGGCCTTCTCGAATGCGTTGAAGAGGCCTCGCGATAGATCATCGGGCGTTGTCGAGCTTTTGAATGCTTGCGTTGTGCCATCCGGGGCCTGTACGATCAGGTCGGTGAACGTGCCGCCGATGTCACAGCTCATCTGGTAGGACATCTACTCAGCCACCTCCCGGGACGGGGATTCGGTTTGGTCCCCACTATCTTCGAGTTCGTAGCCGGTCGCTGTCTCACTAATTGGGACGTCATAGATTTCGCGGGCGCGGCTGACAGAGACGTATCCGGCTTGCACGTCGGCGAGCACAGCGTCTGGATCGCGGTCTGTGGGGTCGCCATACCCGCCACCACCGACGTTCTCTGCGCGGAGCACCTCACCGGGTTCGACTGTCAAGGGGTCCATGGTTATGTGTGGGAGGGGGCGTTCATCCGATCCAGTCGTGAGTGTGACCTTGGCTGCGCTGCCTGCGTTCCCGCCGCGGATGCCGTCTGGTGGACACTGTTCGCCGTTCCCCACATAGGAGAACGTGATCGGGGTTTCGCGTGGTTCGAACTCAGTGATTGAACTTGGCGCACCACGCCATCGACCGGCCCCGGCGCTGTCTTGCTGGAACTCGTGGCGTCTGATCAGGATCGGGAATTTCTGTTCGTTGATCTCCACGCTGTCTCGGTTCACCACGCCACAGGAAACACTCGTGGTGTAGGTCATCCAGCCATCGGTGCCGTAGGCTGCTGGCCCACCACCGGCCGCGAGGATGAGTTGATTCACGAACTGGGTGTCATCGTTGCGGGGGTCGGTCCCTGCGATGCTCGGGGTGGTGGCCTGGACGCCGGAGTTCCCTTCGGCGACGCCGTGTGGTTCGCCGAGTTGTCCGAACGCTGCTTGGACGGCATTGAAGAGAGCGGCGGAGAGGTTCGTCGTGGCTGCAGAGGTTCCGACCGGGAACGCAGGGTCGCCGACGGCTGACCCGGTGGACATCTCAACGGTGACGCGAGAGAAACTCCCGTAGTTCGGGGGGATGTCGGCGTCGAGGTTCTGTAGCACCCCGCCATACCCGCACGCGAGGGTGGTGGCGCGTGAGAGGTTCAGCCCACAGGCGAGGTTGTCAACGTTGTTCGTGAGATCGACGGTGATTCGTTCTTCGGAGGGGGTGATGTCAATGGTGGCACGTATCGGGATGGGGTCCTCTGTGACGCCGGGTATCGGGTCGTGGTGGGCGGTGTATTCGAGCGTTTTGGCGTCGAGCGACCGGATTTCGTCCCGCATCAGTGCTTCGCTGTACTGGAGCCAGTCGTCGGTGAACGTAGCAACGGCGTCGACGCCGTAGTTGTCGCAAAGCGCCTGGAGGCGACGTTCACCTTCCCGCACCGCGGCGACTTGGGCTCGATAGTCCCCGTACCACTGTTGTGCGCCAGCCCGAATGTTCATCGTGCAGAGCCGGACGATATCCTCGCGGTCTTCGTAGTTTTCCTGGATTCGAACGGCGGGAAAGTGGGGTCCCTCTTCGTAGACGGTCTTCGCATCGGGGAGATAGGTGGTGGGTTCCGGGGCGCCGACGTCGGCCTGGTGTGCGCGGTTTACGACCCAGAATCGGATTTCGTCGTCGACGAAGACGGGTGCGAAGATGGTGTAGTCGGCGTGGTGCGTGTTGCCGGCGTACGGGGAGTTTGTGAGGAAGCAATCACCTGGTGAGATGTCGTTGAAGTGTTCGAGCGCGTATTCGGGCGCGAGATTGATGTTTCCAAGGTGGATCGGCAGGCCGTCGTTGATCATGAACTGGCGGCCGTCTCCAAGGGTGATTCCGGAGGAGAAGTCTCGAGCAGAGTTGATGACGCCCGATCGTGCCGATCGAAGGAGGGTTTGGGTCATCGCGTTCGTGGCGTTCTCGAACTTCTTCGAGAGGATCGTCATGAGATAGGGTTCGGTGGTATAGAGCGTTCCCTCTGCGCTTGCCATGCCGTGAGTAACGTCTATCGGACTTATTCAATCTTCCGACCCAGGAACGTCAAGAAACAGCGACGAATCCAGAGAGTCGTGGACAGTTATCGAATAAGAAGAGAGATTCGGGGAGAATTTTCCGCTTGTGTTGCTGTGATTATATTGGTTTTCAGCGGGGAGCGCCTAGAGTTCCGTACCAAAGCATGCCTTGAGGGAACAGCTTGTCAGAGAATATCTGAAATGAATTGGATTCCACGTATATCGAATTGTAGTGTTCGTTTGGTGGAGTGGTACCCGCTATTTCTGCATGTAGATATTTACCGATGCAGTGTGAATATTGATCAATGACAGACACCACGGCCCCCGGACGTCGTATCAAGACCGCCGACCGGCTGTTTCACATTGTTCAGACGATCCAGGAACTCGATGGCGCAACCCCAACGGAGCTCGCCGACACGATGGATATCTCGGTGAGTACCGTCCACAATTATCTAACGACTCTTGTCGCAGCGCAATATGTCGTCAATAACGGGGGCGTCTACGAAATTGGCCTCCGGTTTCTCGACCACGGCGTCCATGCACAACAGAACAGAGCGGTGTATTCCGTCGCTCGGAACCCGCTCAAGGAGCTCGCCGAAGAGACAGGGGAGGTCATTTGGCTGATGGTCGAAGAGCACGGGTACGCTATCAATATCGACAAAATGATGGGGGCAAACGCAGTTCAGACGTTCGGCCGAGTCGGCAAACGCTCCCCACTCCACTGTCATGCAGCCGGAAAAGCCATCCTGGCCGCCCTCCCACCAGAACGTGTCACAGAGATCATCACGACTCGGCGCCTCGACGCGATGACGCCAAAGACGATCACGGACAAGGAGACGCTGTTATCGGAACTCGACCAGATTCGAGACCAGGGATACGCGAGCAATGACGGCGAACTCATCCCGAGTGTTCGCTCCGTCAGTGCTCCAATTGTAACCGAGAGTCAGGTCCACGGGGCCGTAAGTATCGGTGGCCCGGAACACAAACTCCAAGGTGAATATTTCGAGCAGGAGCTCCCCGCCCTGGTCAAGGGCGTGACAAACGAAATCGAACTGAAACTCGAGTATATGTAACCATCCACCCATCGCGGAGCGAACTCCTTCAGAACCCGAGACAACAACGGGACGCAGTCACCCACGCGCCGGCCTGACAATCTCGACCCACCAAACCAGTCATTACACCCATACCATTGTAATAACCTTGTTTCAACCGCACATCAGAGACCGAGCCGCCCATCGGTCAGGCAAGCCCCAGCCATACGACTATCCTGCGATATTCCCCAAATCCCTTTACTGTATCAGTATTTGATATGACTATTAGTTGGCGTTATTTGCTATCTGGCCATCGTCACCCCGAATACCCAATATAGAAACCTAATACGCAAATATGCGAAGTTACCGTAGAGATTTACTTTTGATGAATGCATGGCAAACTACCACAATACAAAAAGGCTGAGTCCACCATACAAACCCAATTGCCCGTGATATCGGCACCATCAGCGCATTGCCTCACTACTACAACGCCACCACGTTAGTAAACAACAGTAAGATGTTACTATTACTAATCCCCCTTATTAACTATATTATAGTCAATGTATATTTCGGCCATTCAACGGCGATTACGTGGCTCGTAGCAAGCATACACCCGGACGGCGCATCAGCCCAGCTCACAGCCCGCAAGAGTCGTCCACATCCGGGAGTGCATCTACGGCGCCTCCTCGATCGTAGTGCCAACCAAAGAATCCAGTCTACGGTCTGGTTTCCAGCACTCAATGATAGCTGACCACCACATCCAGCGGCAGCGTGTACAACTCCCACCCGGCAGTCGCCCCAACTGCAGGGTCCTCAACGTCAACGATCCCTCCTCCAGAAACACCCAGCACAAACGAGACCTGGCCCACCCGACCCGGACCCCATCTACGCAATCACACTGACGACTATTCTACAGTAGCACCCCCACACCAACGATCCGGGGGAGGACCCGATGCATCGTCCGAAGGTGGATACATCGTGGCGTGGACGACGCTACCGCAGCCAAATCCACTGTCTTTCACGCCACGCACATTTTGATTGGCACCCTGCGCGGGAGTCACCGCGTGGTGCTTGGCGAAATTACGTGCAGCCAGCTGGTACACCGCGCCGACGCCGGTTCGACGTTCAGGACCGAGAAAAGGGCATCGGCCAGGAGTCGGAATGGAGAAATAGTTAAGGCACACCCGGTCATCCTTCCGACTGGTGCTATCCAGTACCATAGCGTGCGCCCCGGGGTGAGTCATTGTACCACTCGTTGAGAGCCGGGTGAATCCGGGGCAACGGTACCGCTATTTGAGGGACTGGCCAACGTTGGCTATGCGGCCGTTGTCTGCCACCAGAAGCTAGACGTGGGATGCTGAAGAGACAGTGTGGAGTCCGACGATTCCGGCGATGATGAGCGTGATAAAGAGGAGGCGGAGGCTTGTAATAGGCTCCTCGAAAAGGTAAACGCCGAGCAGTGCGGTCCCCACGGCCCCAATTCCGGTCCAGACAGCGTAGGCGGTTCCGATGGGGAGGTTCTTGGCACCTTTCGCCAGTAAGACCATGCTGATAGCGAGGGTGACGACGGTGAACAGGGAGGGGATCGGCTTCGTGAATCCATTTGAATATTTCAATCCGATGGCCCACGCGATTTCGAAGAGTCCAGCGACTACGATGAACATCCAAGACATACGTACTGGATACTGCGGAGAGGACGTATAAGTAGCGGTTTCTGCGAGGCGGCCATCTGGGTAGAAAGTGTCTTTACAGTCCATCGTGACACCGTTGGTATGGAAGAGATTTCCACAGAGGCAGCCCCGCCTAGTATCGGCCCGTTCTCGCAAGCCGTGATGGACGAGTCAACCATCTATGTGTCTGGGCAGGGGCCGATCGACCCCGACTCTGGCGACGTCATCGACGGGGATATTGAGGCGATGACCGCCCGAACCCTGGAGAACATCGAGGCGATTCTGGCCGCTGCGGACCGTTCGCTGGATGATGTGCTCCGCGCGACGGTCTATGTCAGAGATATGGATGATTACGAGGCGATCAATTCAGTCTACGCCGACTACATGCGTAGCCCGTTTCCGGCCCGGACGGCGGTTGAAGTGAGTGATCTACCGGCCCCGATCGACGTCGAGATCGACGTTATCGCGTCGCGATAGTCGGTATTTCGAGCAAGGCTGTTATTCTACGGACACGTCGAGGTTGGTTGCGAAGAGTGCGTACACGGTGATTGCATCGATTACATCGTCGACCGAAACCTGGTCTTGTTGGGTATGCGCGTATGCTTCGTCCATCGGGCCAAAGCCGATCGTTGGGATTGACCGTGTGCCCATCGTGTAGCTGCCGTCGGTGCAGAACGTCCATTTTCGGATTTCGGGGTCGGATACGACCGCATCGAGGAGTCCGTGTGCTGATTGAACGAGTGGGTGGTCTTCCTCAATCAGCCAGGGTTCCGAGTACTTTGGGATTACGAACCGGTGCCCGGTGTAGGAGTCTCGTTCCACTTCGACGGTGGTCACCGTTGCCGAAACGTCGTCCCCGTAGACGTCGCGTGCGGCATCGATGGCGGTCTCGGCCTCCTGGTGGGCGGTTGCTTCGTCCTCGTTGAGGGTTAATCGACGGTCGATATTGATGCGAGCTCGGTCCGGGATGGCGGCATTTGAAGGGGTGTCGGTTCGAACGTTTGTGATTGAGAGGGAGCCGGGCCCCAGGAAGGGGTGGTCGCCGGTGTCGTCGGCGAGCGATTCGAGCGTGTTGATGATGGTAGCGGCGTGTTGGAGGGGGTTGATGCCGCGCTCCGGGGCGCTGGCGTGGCAGGATTTTCCGTCGAGTTCGATTTCGAGCCCGATGCGGCCTCGGTTCCCGATCTTGAGGTCCATCTCGGTGGCCTCACCCATAACAGCGGCGATGATTTCATCGTCGATGCCGTCTTCGATCGCATATTGGGTGCCAGCCCAGCCGAGGGATTCTTCCTGGATCACGCCGGAGACGTAGATGCTGTAGGGTGGTGTGATGTCCAGGGCTTTGAGAGCGGCACCTGCGTACACCATGGCGGCGAGTGCGGATTTCATGTCGCTTGCGCCACGGCCGTAGAGCGTGCCATCGGCAAGTTCGCCGTAGGGATCATGCGTCCAATCGTCGGAGTTACCGACGCCGACGGTGTCGAGATGGGCGTTGAACATGATGGCCTGCGAGGACTCGCCGGCGATGTAGCCATGGACGTTTCCGCTGTCGTCGATAAATGCGTCGTCGTAGTTGAGCTGTTGGAATTCGGTGAGGGTGCGTTTCGCGACGGCGGCTTCGGTTTCACCGACGGTGCTGGCGCTGGGGATCGAGATGATGTCCTGGAGGAATTCGAGACAGCGGTCCCGGTGGTCGGCACTCCACGTTTGAAGAGGCTCTGTTGGTACCATCTGTATTACTGACTTCGAATGAGTCGCCTTAACAGTTAGCATGTGTGTGGGAGGCCGTGGCTCGACAGTGGTTTGCGTGGTGCAAATTTATTGTGTTGGGGGTGGTAGACGGTGGTATGGCCGATGAGATTGGACGACAGTTGGACACCGTGCAGAACAGTGTCAAAATCATTGAGGCGCTCGATGAGTTCGGTACTGCAGGCGTAACGCAGATTGCAGAGGCGGTTGGGCTGAATGCGGGGGCAGTGCATACGCATCTGAATACGCTTCGCGGGTGTGAGTACGTGGTTAAGATCGATTCCAGCTACCGGCTCAGCTATCGGTTCCTCCAGAAGGGGAACTCGGTTCAACGGCGGTATCCGATCTACCAGGCAGCGAAGGAGGAGGTCAATCGATTGGCGCGGGAAACCCAGGAGAATGTGTTGTTGATGGTCGAGGAGTACGGGAAAGGAATCGATATCTACCAGGTTGGCGGGGAACGGGGCGTAGCGAGTGATTACATCTCCAGGAAGATCGGTATTCCGGCGCAGTTGCACGTGAATGCCCCTGGAAAGGCGATATTTGCGTTTTTGCCACAGGAGCGGATCGACCAGATACTGGAGAACATGACGTTGGTGCAGGAGACGGAGCATACGATTACCACACGGGCGGGGTTGCTGGAGGAGTTTGACACGATTCGTGAGCAGGGGTTTGCGTTGAACGATGAAGAGGAGGATTACGGGCTTCGGGCGGTTGCTGCGCCGGTTATCGATTCCGAGGGGGTGGTTCTTGGTGCGATCTCGGTGTCTGGGCCGACGAGTCGGATTCATGACGAGGTATTCTATGAGGAGCTGCCGGAGATCGTCACTGAGGCTGCAAACATCGTCGAGATAAACGTGAACACCGAACTCACGTGAGTTTGTGAGTTGCAAATCATATCGGGTGTCGTCGCACCGGGTTGTTGAGGCTCTATGGACCCAGGACGGCACTCTGTTCGAAACCACATTTTCCATTACAGACATACGTCTGTAAACATTGTATTTGTGTTTCGCAAATACAATTGTTGGTGGGAAATATCGCAGCTATCACAAACGCACAGCCCATTTCCCCGGCCGAACGCCATATTTTGGTTTGCAGGTGGCAAATCGTACCGAGAGAAAGGTTTATCGTGCTCTTCCCGATGAAAGAGGTATGCTCTACATAGGACACAGAGCGTGCATGGACGATGGACCAGAAAACTCACTGACTGCGATTCGCAGAGCGAGTCGATTCGTCGATCGGCTCGAACTCGACGTGCGTCGGTGTGGCTCCGGTGAGCTCGTCCTTCACCGAGACGAACACCTCACCAGGTTATTCGGTGTCGACAGACCGATAGCGGAGGTCCCATACGACGAGCTCCGAGAACTCCGCATCAACGACAGTGAGGATCATCTCCCCCTTCTTTCGGAAGCACTCTCGAACATCCCCGACGGTGTTGGCGCCCACATCGAACTGAAATCACCAGCACTCATCCCCGATGCAAAGAAACAACTCGAGTCCAGCCCGGTCGATGTAACGATTATCACAGGCGACACTGCGGTGCTTGACGCCATCGACGACGCCGACTGGTCAGTCAACACCGGATTCGTCTTCTACGACTACGAGCAGGTCGACGCTCACGTCCAGACCGCGATTGAGTACGGTTGCGAGAGCATCGAGATGCATTTCATCAATGCTTGGGGCACATCCCTCGTCGAGACCGCCATCGACAACGACATCGAGATAATCGCTGGCGGCGGCGGACTCGACCCCCATGTATGCGGGATACACGACGAACTCCTCGTCCGCAAACTTGAAGCAATCGGCGTCGATGGAATCATGGTCGACAGCTGGGAACCAATCGTCGACGGAACCCTCCCGTAAGGCGGACTTAGTTTGGCGACTGGGCAGACGAAACGGCGTCCCGCATCTCCTCTTCAGAAAGATGGCAGGCAATCATGTGGCTGCCAGTTCCATCACCCACGGCCTCAAGCGGCGGATGCTCCTCTTCACAGACGTCACCGATCTTCTTCGGACAACGTGTCTGGAACGGACAGCCAGCTGGCGGCTCGCGCGCACTCGGCACACTCCCCTCAAGGAGCACCCGATCGTCCGTCTCTGAAGACTCGATCGAGGGGACACTTGATAGCAGCGCCTGGGTGTATGGATGATGGGGCGGATTGAAGATTTCAGCAGTCGTCCCGACCTCGACGATCTTCCCAAGATACATGACCGCGACTCGATCACAGATGTGGTTCACGACACTCAGATCGTGGCTGATGAACAGATAGGACGCATCGTACTCGTCCCGAAGGCGCGCAAGTAACTCCAAGATGCTTGCCTGAACGCTAACGTCAAGGGCGGTCACCGGCTCATCGAGGACCACGAATGACGGGTTCGCCGCGAACGCCCGTGCGATTGAGACCCGCTGTTTCTCACCACCAGACAGCTGATGTGGATACCGGAACGCGTACTCGCGAGACAGATTTACGTCCTCGAGGAGTTCGATGATTCGCTGATCGATGGCATCACCCTCGAGATCCGTGAAGAGATCGATCGGTCGGTGAAGGATCTGGTACACGGTCTTTCGCGGATTCAGTGATGTATCTGGGTTCTGGAACACCACCTGGCATTCTGCGCGGAACGCTCGGAGCGCCGCCTGGTCGATTTCGGTGATGTCGCGTCCCCGGAATTTGATTTCGCCGAACTCCGGTTCAAGGAGTCTGATGATCGTACGGCCGAGCGTGCTCTTCCCACTGCCGCTCTCGCCGACGAGTCCGAGAGTCTCCGACTCCCGGATCTTGAGGTCGATGCCATTGACCGCTTTGACCGGCGGTTCACTGCCGAAGATCCGATCGAGGAACGACTCATCACCGAAGAACTTCTTCAACGCGTTTACCTCGAGCAGGGTGTCACCGGGTTCGTAGTCACGCTGTTCCGTGGTAGTTGCCTCCAAGGGGGTGTCCCGGACCGTTTCCCAGTGGAGACAGCGTGAGGACTGGTCGCTGGAAACCTCCATCTCGGGAATCGGGTCCTTAGTACAGGCATCCGTCGAGAATTCACAGCGGTCCGCGAAGATACACCCCGAGGGGATGTCGTGGAGATCCGGCAACCCACCGGGGATGCCGGTAATACTCGTCTCATCTAGCGACGGGCGTGCCGCCAGCAAGCCACGCGTATAGGGATTACTCGGCGCTTCGAACACGGTCCTGGTGGTCCCGCGCTCCATCACTTCCCCGGCGTACAAGATACAGACACGATCTGCGGTTTCAGCGATCACCCCAAGGTCGTGCGTAATGAGGAGGATGCTCGTGTTCCGGCGAGCCTTGAGATCAGCGATGAGGTCCATGATGTTTGCCTGGGTGGTGACGTCTAGGCCGGTCGTTGGTTCATCAAGGATGAGGAGGTCTGGGTTACAGGAAAGCGCCATCGCGATGAGGATTCGTTGTTGCATCCCCCCTGATAGCTCGTGTGGGTACCGGTCGGCGTTGTATTCGGGGTCAGTGATTCCGACCTCCTCGAGGATCGCCGTGACCTTCTCCGATACCTCCTGGTTGGGGAGATCCTGGTGGAGTTGGATCGTTTCGGCAATCTGCTCGCCAACGCGGATACTCGGGTTGAGGGATTTCTCTGGGTTCTGTGGCACATGGGCGATTCGTTGCCCGCGTATCTGGCGCAGTTCTCGCGCCGACCTGAATCGGAGGGAGCTGCCGTCGAACATGATGTCGCCGGCGGTGATGCGTCCGTTGCTGTCCAGATATTGGAGAATGGCGAGGGCGAGCGTGCTTTTCCCGCTGCCACTCTCGCCAGCCACCCCCAGGGTTTCGCCTTCGGCGATCGACAGTGAGACGTCTCGTAGCGCTTGCAGTGGCCCGGCGGGCGTGGAGAATTCGACTGAGAGTGAATCTACCTCGAGTACGTGCTCCGCTTGCTCAGCACTCATCTTACTCGTCCCTTCGCGTCCTCGGTAAAGAGGTTTGTGGACACCCCGCAAACAACCACCTACGTACACTCCAATATTTTACTAGTCCTGAGTGAAAACACCAGTAGCGTCAACGCGACGGGAAAAATATTTATACTGTACCACGAACTATGATGGTGAGGCCACAGAGCCATGACAACAAGCCGCAGACGCCTACTGAAGACTCTCTCAGCCGGGACCCTGATCGGGCTCGCCGGCTGCAACAGCACCTCCGACCAACCAGCAGACCAGACAACGACCGGATCAACTACAGATGGAACCGGGACAAACACCGACGCTGGCGATACCCAGAAACACCTCACTGTCAGCACATCAGAGGCAAGTACCACACTCCATCCGATCCGCGTCGGGAACTCCACAATCCCGGACGCATTCGTCCGACAATGGACGTACTCGAAACTCACCTGGCTTGACCACAACCTGGAACCCAATCCAGATCTCGCCACAACCTGGAGTGCAAACGAGGATGCTACGGCCTGGGAGTTCGAGCTTCGAGATGATGCCACATTCAACCACGACGGATCGGCCGTCCTTGCCGAGGACGTGAAAGCAACCCTCGATACGATCTACGCCGAAGGACAACAGTACTCGGGGAAGAACGCGCTCGGCCCGATCGATTCGGTCGAAATCATCAACGATCACGCCGTCCAGATCAACCTTAGCGCCCCCGACGCATCCCTCCCACGGAAACTCGGCACGCCACCCGGGAACATCGTCGCCAAATCCGCCCTCGAGAACAACTTCGAGGAGCTGAACAACAGCACCTTCGGGAGTGGCGCCTTCAAACTCGATGAGTACGTCGTCGGCGATCACACGACCGTCTCGGCCGTGGACGACTACTACATGACGGACGACGCCGGAAACACCCTGCCGTACCTCGATACGGTTACGGTCAGCACGTATCCGGAGGTCTCCACCGAAGTCTCGGCGCTGAAACAAGGCACAACTGACATCCTGAACCGCGTTGACCCGACGTACTGGCAGGAACTTAAGGCGTACGACGGAGTGGAAACCCAGCAGATGACGGGTGGGTACTACCACCCCTTCGAGATGCGGGTCACCCAGGAGCCGTTCGACGACATCCACGTCCGGCGCGCTGTGAAGTTCGCCATCGACAAAGAGCAGATTCTCTCCATCGTCGGTAACGGTCTCGGGACCCTCGGACAGGACACCGGGATTGGTCCTGCGCACTCGTATTTCGCCGAGATCGAGGATGAGTTCGGCACCACCGCGGATATCGATGCGGCTCGCGCCGAACTCGAGAAAGCCGGACTGGCAGACGGGTTCACCGTTGACACACCAATCTACTGTCCGGCTGAAGGCACGCCAGCCACCGGTGAAACCGCCGTTCTGGTGAAAGAGCAGCTCGCCCAGATCGGTATCCAGACGTCGATTCAGGAGACCACGTGGGGGCGCTTCCTCAGCGAGTACTGGACGGACTCATCGGATACCCCGATCGTCGTGAACTCGATCGCGATGCGCCCAATCACCGACCAGATGCTGTACTTCGTCGGGCACAGCGAGGGCTCCATCAACAAGGAGATGCTTCCGGAATCGGTCCAGCCTGAGTTCGATGACACCCTGATGGCTGCGACCTCCACAACCGATGAAGCCGAACGCCAAGAACTTCTCACGCGCTGCCAGGAGATCCTCCATCAGCAGAGCGGGTACGTCGTCCCGTTCTTCACCGCACGCCTGACCGCCGCGCAGAATCGCGTCGAGAACTACAACGTTGAACCGACCGGGAACTCGCTCCCGATTCAGTCGGTAGATGTATCATCCTCGGCCGAATAATCCCTGACCATGCGATTCCTGGCACTATACCTATTCAAGCGGTTCTCGTACACGGTCGGAGTGCTCTTTGCCGTGTCACTCATCGTCTTTGGGGTGACACAGGCGATGCCAGGCACCGTGGCCCATACGATCCTCGGGAATCTCGCAAACGAGGAGGCCGTGAAGGCGATCAACGAACAGCTCGGCCTCAACCGGCCGCTATACATCCAGTATCTGGACTGGATCGGGGGCGTGTTAACCGGTGATTGGGGGCAAAGCTTCACCAGCCGACAGCAAGTATCATCGATGGTGCTTCCCCGACTGGTCCGATCGGCTGAACTCGCGGTTATCGCATTCCTCCAGATCGGGTTCTTCGGAATCGTTCTCGGGACGATTGCAGCCGTGAAACGAAACACGTTCATCGATTCGCTCGCCGGAGGGGTCTCCTATATCGGGGTGAGCGTCCCAGAGTTCGTCACGAGTCTGGTGCTCATCGCGCTCCTCGCGCAGGGCCAGTGGGAAATTCTTCCCCAGTCGGGGTACGTCCCTCGGAGTGAGGGCTTCATCCCCTGGCTAAGCCACCTCATTCTGCCATCGATTGCGGCCGCACTCCTCGGCATCTCACACGTCATGCGACAGACTCGTTCGGGGATGGTGGAGGCGCTCCAATCAGAGTACGTCAGAACCGCGCGACTGAAGGGGATGAGCGAAACGAAAGTCATCGTGAAACACGCGCTCCGAAACGGGTTGCTCGAGTCAATCACCGTTCTGGCCCTCAGTATGGGCTGGTTGATCGGGAGCCTCGTCGTCATCGAGGAGGTGTTTGCGTACCCGGGCCTCGGACGCCTCATCATCCTCTCCATCAACGCCCAGGATATCCCGGTCGTCCAGATCGGAATCCTGATCATCGCAACCGTCTACTCGATCGGGAACCTCTGTGCAGACATCCTGTACTCGGTAATGGACCCACGAATTGACTATGAGTGACACCACCAACTACCAATCGGCGACGAACCAACCGTCCCTACAGCGGCCGAGCAGACTCGACCGCGCAAAGCGCCTGTTGTCTGGCATCCGCCACAACAGAAGTGCACTGATCGGCAGCGGACTGTTGACCCCGGTCATCCTGATCACCGTATTTGCCCCCTATCTGACGACCCACGATCCGACAGCGATCGACGCAGCCGCACGGTTCCAGGGGCCGAGCGCAGCGCATCTCTTCGGCACCGACCAGTTCGGTCGAGACCTCTTCTCTCGAGTGATACTCGGGGGCCGTGTCAGTCTCCTCATCGGTGGCCTCGCCATCCTCCTCGCCCTCTCCATTGGGATCCCCGTTGGGCTCACCGCCGGGTACTACCGTGGGAAAGTCGACGAGGTTCTCATGCGCATGATGGACGTGATGTTGAGTTTCCCGACGCTCATCATGGCATTGCTGGTGCTGACGATGATCTCGTCGAATCGGTGGAATACGATACTCGTCGTTGGCCTCGTGTATTCGCCGAGTATCTCACGGGTGGTTCGCGCCCGAACGCTCTCGGTCCGGAATCAGGATTTCGTGCTCGCAGCAAAGGCACGCGGAGAGAGCCACCGATACATCATCGCCCGGGAGATCCTCCCCAACATCACGAGCCCGATCATCGTTGAGGCATCAATCCGACTGGGGTATGCGATCTTGATCACCTCGGCGTTGTCGTTCCTCGGGTTCGGTGCCCAGCCGCCGACCCCCGACTGGGGGTACATGATTTCAGCGGCCCGGAACTACCTCGGCTCGTCACCGTGGTTCTTGTTCTGGCCGTGTTTGTTCATCTCGACAACAGTGGTCGGGCTGAACCTCCTCGGCGACGGGCTTCGCGACATCGTTGGTGTGCGTGAGATCAACGAATAAGGCGAGGCCGTCGACACCCTGGACACATTTATTTGGGGTGGCGTCAACTGTTAGACGAAAACATGCCGTCCCATAGTCTCGTAGTCAAGAACGCGTATCTTGCCGCGCACGATGATCTCGTGGATATCGCCATCGATGAGGGTCGTATCACGTCGATTTCACCGGATCCGATCACAGGCGGTGCCACGACGCTTGATGCGGATGGAAATCTCGTGAGTCCACCGTTCGTTGATTGCCACATGCACCTGGACAAATCACATGCTGCGTGTGGCCACCGGACCCCGCGCGGGCATGACGAAACGTTTGATTACCGTCGGCTCGAGCGCCTCGAGTCAGAGTACTTCTCAGCGGCCACGACTGCAGATATCACGCGGAATGCGATCAAGAATATTCAGTTAGCGGTGGCGAACGGTACGACGCAGATCCGGAGCCACGTCCTCATCGATAACGAGTTGTTCGGACTGCAGAACCTCGAAGCGGTACTTGAAGCAGGGCGGCAGACCAGCGACCTTGTCGACCTCCAGATCGGGCCGACCGCGCGCCACCAAGAGACGGCTGCCGGGCAGGCGTTCCTTGCCGACGCAATCGATCACCTGCTTTCAGCAGGTCTTGATCGGCACGCGGTGTTTGTCGGGGGAGATGCCCCACAGTCCGGACAGGACGACTTCGATTCCGTGGTTGCTGCCTGGTTCGAAATCGCGGCTGCCAAGGACGTGGGTGTCGACGCTCATATTCCGACTCCGGGAAGTCTTGGACGGTTTACGCTTGAGCGGATGGCTGCCCTCACAACACAGTACGGGCTTGCGGGCCGGGTGACGGCCAGTCATGCATTCTGTCTCGCACATCTTCCATCATGGGTACAGGAAGAGACGATCGCGATTCTCGCCGATGCCGGTGTGGGTGTCGCAACCTGTCATTCGAGTTCTCGAACCACGATGCCGTACCGGGAGCTGCGTGCAGCGGGAGTCTCGCTGGGGCAGGGCACGGACAACGATCGTGATTTCGTAATTCTGCATGGGACGGCTAACCAGCTTGAGGGCGCGATGGTGCAGGCGAATAAACTGCTGGTAGATAGCGAATCCACCCAGGAGTACCGATGGTATGCGTCGAACCCCGGGTTACGGCTTCTCTGGGAGATGATCACTGATGGGAGTGCCGAGCTACTCGGCGATCAGCAGTATGGCATCGCGGAGGGGGCTGCCGCGGACCTCATCATCCTCGATCGGCCATCGCCGGAGTGGTGTATCGCCGCGCAGGCCACGCCCCGGTACGTACTCAAAGCCGGGAACATCGTGGCGAAGGACGGGCGCGTCGTTCCGGAGTATCGAGTGATCGATACCTACGACGATGTGCTCGCACCCCCAATCGACTAGGGGGATTCAGCCCAGTTTGGGGGACGCCGGGAGACGAACACGCCGACCGGATTGGTGTCCGTCATCCGCCCATCGGCGACGACATGGTGCCCTCGAACGAAGGTGTCCGTGATGGCGCCGGTGACCGTTCGGCCGTCGTATATCGAGTAGTCAGCGGTTGAGGCATTCTGTGCAGCAGTGATCTCGAGCGTCTGTGTCGGATCGAACACGAAGAGATCGGCAGAATTCTCTGGGGCGATGCCACCCTTCGAGGGGAGGCCAAACAATCGCGCAGGTGTGTGCGACGTGAGGTCCGCCAGCGACGCTGGTGGAAGCCCCTGCGTTTCGACCAGTTCGTCGTAGAGAACTGGAAACGCATACTGGAGCGTGTTGTTCCCGAGTGGGATATCCCACCAGTTGGATCCGGTTTTCGCAGCGGTTGAGTACGCCGAATGATCTGTGGAGAGCACGGAGAGCACCCCCGAATCGAGTGCCTCGATGATGGCGTGCCGGTCATTGTCGGTGCGTACGGGGGGTGCATGTAGCGCCAGGAAGCCGAACTCGTCGAAAAGTGAATCGGTCCAAGCTACGTAGGGGTTACAGGTTTCCCCGCGGATGAGCGCCGGGGCAGCCGACTGATGGGTACGCAACGCGGCCACGGCGGCTGCCGAGGAGAGATGCATCTGATAGTACTTGCAGCCGTTCCGGATTGCGAGCCGGGCCCCACAGTCGGTCGCCATCGCCTCGGCAGTAGACGGCCGTGAGTCGAGAAACCCCTCGATATCACCCCGGCCGCGCTCGCGGTTCAGTTGTGCCCGGCGGTCACACAGTGACCCATCCTCCGCATGCACCAGCGCAACCATCCCGCGGTCACTGAGCTCTGCGAACACGGAGTCGAGAAATCCGTACGACAGCCCGAACTCGTATGCGGTAAACAGCTTCACCGAGGGGATCCCCATCGCCTGAAGGTGCTCTAGCTCCTCGGAGAGGTGCGTTTGCTCGGTGGTGACGACACCGTGGAAGCTGTAATCCACGAACGCGGATCCCGCGGCGCGTGACTGTTTCCGTTTGATACCATCCGCAACGGTGGTTGTCCCCGATGCATCTGGGTCCTGCCAGCCGAAATCGATGATGGTCGTGACACCTCCGAGGGCTGCGGCACGGGTGCCCGTGTCATAGCGCTCTGTGGCTGCCGGCAGCAGGTCGTTCTCGCCATCGATATGAACGTGTGGGTCCACCACACCGGGGAAGATCAGTTTCCCGGACACATCCAATCGTGTCGCTGCATCAATTGAGTCGCTATCAGTAGTGACAGCTTCGATCCGCTCCCCGGCAAGCACGACGTCTGCGTGAATGGTTCCGCCCGGGGTCACGACTCGACCACCGGATAGCACAGTATCCGCGTCCATACACGGTAATGTATGCCGATTGGCAAAGCAGTTGTGCTCGAAGTCCCCCTGGGACCATACATTTATGCGCGCCAGTTGAGTAGCAGCTGCCATGGTGGCGAGCGTCTGCATTACATACGATTTCGATGGTGTCGCACCCTGGCTTAACGTGTACGACAATCCCAGTAAGCATTCACATGGCCTGTATAGCGCGAACGTCGCCGTCCCGCGGTTGCTTGACCTGCACGATGTCTTGGATATCGATGCGACGTGGTTCATCCCGGGGCAAACCATCGAGAGTTTTCCAGATCGATGCGAGGAGATCGTCGCGGCAGGCCACCCCGTCCAGCACCATGGGTGGGCGCATCGTCCGCCGCAGTCCTGGGAGTCACGCGAGGCAGAACGTGAAGATCTCGAGCGAGGAATCGCGGCAATCGAAGCGCTCACGGGTGACGCCCCAACGGGTTATCGAACTTCCGGTGGGGATTTCTCTCCACACACCATCGAGCTGCTCGAAGAACTCGGGTTCGACTGGGATGCCAGTGACTACGCCGACGATTACTCCCCGTATTGGCTGGAGAAGGATTGGACGATCGACGCAGACGGCGTCTACCATCGTGGGGTCGAGTCAAGCCTGGTTGAAATCCCCCTGCAGTGGTATCGTGATGATTGGCTGCAGCTGATGCCGCTCGGATCGTCCACCACGTATCTGGACGAACGTCGGGTCTTCGAACGATGGAACGACGAGCTTGAATGGATGTGCGAACACGTCCAGGACGGCGTCTTCGTCCTCTTACTCCATCCACTCTGCAGCGGCCGCGGCCTCATGCTCCCCCATCTCGAGCGGTTCCTCGAATCGATCGATTCGGACGACCGCCTCGAGTTTGCCACTGTCGGCGAGGTGGCCGCGGCATTCGACGGCGCCAACTAGCCGACTCGAACAGCACCTACGCGGAGACGAGTCCCCCTACCACCCCTTTTGGCATCACCAGGGGCCGAGACGAGCCAAGCACTACTACCAGTCAACCGGGTATGGGAGAGGTATATGGTCTGTACGTCAGGCGAACGACGCGTGACCATACAACACTCTCGGAACCAGATACTGCGATGGGCGGGCGAGCCTGCAGGCCACCAAGCACGCTCACGCATCGAGCCATTGCCAGTTTACAATAGTAGTTACTCATTTTTGTCCGAAAGACATCCCGGACATGAGCAGTCAATCATCCACTGGACGATCACGGCGGATTCTGCCCAAGTCAGGTGGTTCATTCATTCTTCTATCAAGATGGCAGAATTCTGAATGCGTTAGAGCGATGAGTACCGAACACAAGCATTGATCAACACAAGTTGGCGCGTGGAGTCCCGTATTCAGCCAATAGAATGCCCATACGAGGACTATAGTGGAGTAGTGAATGTGGATATGCATCTGCTACGACGAGGCCAGACGCCGCTGAGGGTTGAGACCACTATTTGAGTAAGTAATATTGTATATATTGGTTGCAGTGGATCTCTTGATTCGTCGAGATTGCTCGGCGAGCCCCCAGGAACGGTTGCTTTGGCAAGAAGCTGGTGCTGGTCGACGAGCCCCTAAACCGGCCGGGTTCACAAACCCGCACGTGACAAGGCGGCCGAATGGATGGCCGACGCCAAATTCAGGACCTGTTGGTGCGGGGCCACAGTCGTCCCCGTGGTTCCCGCTGCAACTGGGAGATCGTCTCCGGAGTGGCAGCTGGCGGCAGGGGCGTGCCGCGCACACCCCTGGAGATGATTAGGGTGACTGGTGGGTGACCGGCGCCATGACGACGCCGGACCCCCGGTCGCCGAAGCCACCCACCGAGTAGTTGGGGAAGTAATATGTCAAGCGTGCATTGGGCGGGATATGCGTGTACTGTCGTGGAGCGTGAACGGGACGTTCCCCCTGCGGGGTCGCCGGACCAGATTCGGTCGATCATCCAGTGGCGCGACGACCGCCGACAGCCACCGGAGGTCCTTCTGCTGCAAGAAGTGAATCCCAACCAGCGGGCACGCTGGCGGGAGCGCCTAGCCGACCGGTTGGGCTACCAGGGCGTCGTCGACACCTTGGACCAGGCCGAGGCACTCGTCAACAGCAACGGCCACCTCACCGCGGTCCGGGACGGTGACATCTCGCCCAACAAGTTCGACGAGGTACAGGCTAGCAAGCCAGCTGGTGACGCGCTCGCGTTTCCGGAAAAGATTCTGGTGTCCGACATTGAGCGGGCGGACGGCACCATCGAAGTCTGGAACGTCCGGGCGGTATCAGGCGGGTCGTACCCAGAGGAGAAGGTGAAGCTGCTCGAAACGATCTACCGCGCGATCGAGGCGCGTGGTGAGCGCCCACGACTTCTCGCCGGCGACCTGAACACCCTACAGGAAGAGCTCCCGGACGGCCAGCCGGTGACCTACGGCTACCGCCGCGCTCCAGACGAACAATCCCGGGCAGTCGCCACCGAGCTCCAACTCCTCAACGGACTCGGCCACTTCGGACTGCTCGATACCTTCCGAACACGCCATGGCTACGGCCCGCCCGACCAGCTCGACATCAGCCACGACGGCCGCCGAATCGACCACCTGTTCGCCCACCAATCCTACACCCCCATCGAGTGTCAGTACCACGACGTCCCGACGGAACTCAGCGACCACAACCCTATCACTGCAATCCTCGAACCGGTCACCCATCCCAACAGGAGCCACACGGAGAACCGGACCGAATAGCGGACGCTCTACGAACTCGCGACCACCCTCGAAGTCGGCGACCGTGTCGCCCGGGTCGACGACGGCCGTATTGAGCACAGTGGCGACCCCACAGCCCCCAGCACCATCACCAGCATCGACCGCGGGCAGGGCACCATCACCGTCCACGGCACCGGCATTCAAGGCGGCACATACCGTTTGGTCGCCCACCAGGATGGCTCCAGCACTGCGTATCGTGTCACCGACGACACAGCACACCCCAACGGCTGCGTCGTGATGGCACGCATCACCGATAGCGACAACCGAGTCCAGGCCACCCGAACCTACGACGATCTCCGGTGACCCCCTACAGAACGCGATATCCAGATAACAGCAACCCGAAACACCATCCTACGCGGCACGGTAAATCCACGCGCTGAAACGTACTATCGCGCTGTCCCACCTGCACGACTCCGTTGCTCGCCAATCCAGTCAATGCAGTGCCCGGCCGAATACGCAGACGTTCACCAGCGGTAACATTTTCGTCCTGGAGACTGTTGGTGCGTGTAACTGTGGGTGCCTACTGTCCGAACTGCGGGACGACACGCGAGGTGGTGTCAACAGTGGACTGGCAGCCCGACCGCTGCGCAGCCTGCGGCAACAAAGTCCCCGACGACGACCAAGACGAAGGCGATCCACAATAAGGCGACCAAGACACGGAATCGAGTACCTCCGAGAGCCAGCCCCCTGCACCACGCTTTGGAGTATGCCATTGGCTGAATCCGATCCATCGGGAGGCCTGTACTAGACGCCGGAATAACGCATCAGTTACACTCGTAGATCAGTAAACAACCGTGATTGCTGCGTCGAGGGCGTCGTCAGCGAGTTCACGACCCAGTCGGAGAACACTCAGAAGTATCGGGCGTGGGAATACTGCTCCAACGCCTGATTCGCGCGCTTCTGCGTCCCCATACACAGGCACGCGGTTGCCTCCGCCGAACCCGGATCACGACCACTATCGGCTCAGCGCCCACACAGCTCCAAGGAACCACCCCAGCAGCACGAGTCCCAACGCCAGTTGTGCGGGCTGCATCGTGAGGAGTCTCGTAGCCGTCACCGCGAACGCGACCGCACTGGTCGCCACCACGGCAAGTGCTTTTGCATATTGGAGCCGACTCGTAGTGTTTCCACTTGTGGTATCTGATGGCATGGCTGGACCTGCGCGCACCCCCGTCAGTCGGGAAGCGCCGTGTGGCAGTACCTGCAGGCCGATACCTCATAAGCAATAGGTCAAGGAACTTGCCGGTACATCCAGAGCTATCGGTTCACCGGGGTTGGTCTAGGTCTCCACGTAGCTGGTGTCGCGCACCCAAGCCCCCAGAATCTTTGTCGGTGGGCCCAGCGACGGGCTCGGGCGGCCGCTGCCGGAGGGAGTGGAGTCGACCACAGGTACAGCAACTGATTTGAGTCCTGACGCCCCGAGCGTGACCAGACCCGGCGTGGCCTCAATCTGTCCCACAGGTATCAGCGTCGTGAGTAGGAGCCGTGCCGATGCTTGTAGCGAGCGGCAGGGTTTTCGATAGCGGGTCAGTTCGACGTTCTTGGTGAGTGCGGTTGCTGGCCACTGCACTAAGAATTGTCCTACGGGGTCGATGGCACCCGCGATGGCGCAGCCGTGGACGTTCGTTCCAGCGGGGATAGCACCGGATGGCAAGCAGACAGTACCAGCGCGTGGCCTGCAGCGGCTCACGCGTTCGCCATGCGCTTGAGAATCTTGGTGGTGAGGTGGCTGCCGAGTGGGAGCGACGAGGTGGGGCCGGGGGAGACGGCGTTGAGGACGTGAGTGGACTGTGGGCCGTGTTCGATGAGGGGGTCTTGGATAAGGGCGCCGTCTTCGCGGACGATCTGGGCGCGGATACCGGCGTAGCTCGGGCGGACGTCCTCTATCTCGAGGGTGGGGACGAGGTCCTGTGCTGCGGCGACGAAGGCCTGTTTGCGGTAGGATTTCTGGAGTTCGTCGACGGCGACGGAGCGCATCTTCCGGGAGCGCATGAGGTTCCAGAACCCTCGATAGGTGAGGGTCTGGGTGAGTTCGCGGAGATCCACATCGGTGTTCTGGTAGGCTTCCCGGCCGAACGCGAGCACGGCGTTCGGGCCGATTATGACCTTGCCGTCGGTGCGGCGCGTGAAGTGCACACCGAGGAACGGGAGGGCGGGATCTGGGGTGGGGTAGAGCATCGACTGGACGAGCGCCTGGCGGTCGGGGACGAGTTCGTAGTACTCGCCGCGGAAGGGGACGATCTGGTACTGGGTGCCGACACCCAGCTGGTGGGCGATCGTATCAGCATACAGGCCCGCCGCGTTCACGAGATAGGCTGCTGTGAGGGTGCCGTTCGAGGTCTCGAGGTCGTGCCCACTGGGGGTGTCGCGGACGTGTTGGACCTCGTGGCCCAGGTACAGATCAACGCCACGATCCTGGGTGTCGCCGGCGAGCGCGTAGACATACTGCTGGGAATCTATGGAGGCCGCCGCCGGACAGTGAAGGGCTGCGTGCCCACTCGCGGCTGGTTCGTGCGCCTAGAGTGCGGCTTCGCTTTCAAGCAGCCGGGTTTCGACGCCGTTCGCGGTGGCCTGTCGCTGCAGCCGCTGCAACTCGAGTCGCTCGCCACGCGTCTGCGCGACCACGAGCACACCACACTCCTCGAGAGGTACGTCCCTCGCCTGACAGTAGTCCTTCATGCGACGCGTCCCCCTCGTCGCGAACTCCGCCTGCAACGAGTCGGGTGGGTAGTTGAACCCCGGATGCAGGACGCCCGAATTCCGGCCACTCTGATGTTCGGCGAGATGGTACTCCTTCTCGACAATGCAGATATCGAGGTCGGTTCGTGCTGCAAGATGATACCCCACAGACAGGCCCACACACCCACCCCCGATGATTGCGACATCATACTGCGCCATTATATGCGCCACATCGAGACGACGGGTCTTAGGCAATCGCATCCAACGGCACCCGGCGTCCCACTCGATGCGAGGATGCCGTAGCCCGGACGCGTGCTCGTGGCTGGTGGGTCGCTGGAGCGCCGCTCCGTGGAACGGTCTGCGAGGAGTATTCACAGACTAAGCTGATGCCGTCCTTGATGCCGTTCTCGGGCTCTCTGCCGGTGGCCTCCTGGAACACCGAGTAGTCAACCATCGTGTCGTACACAAAGACCTCGGAAGGATTCTCAATATACGTCGGCTCGACGCTGGTGCCGAGCTCGTCGTTGCGCTCGACCATCGTGTTGAAGTCGTAGCGCTCGCCCGTCCCGAGCGTATAGCTGCCCTAGAGCTCGTTGTCGGCCGCGAGCTCGAGGCCACGGACGATATCACTGACCATCGCCGAAGCTTTGGGACGGTCACCGTTCGTGATTTTGTCGCTCTCAGACCGCGTATCATCTGGCCCACCTCGTAGACGGGCCCCGGAATACTATTCCACCGTTTGCACTGCGTCAGCTATCGCTTCGTCAAATCGTGACGAGCAGAACCACGGCGCTCGAGGGACCCGACAAGACACACAGGAAACCGGCTAGCTAGCGGTTCTGGAGCTGCACGACCGAGCACCACGAAATCAGCACTCCCGCCGTCAGAATCCACACGACACGCAAAAACTAGTGGGAACAAAGCCACAACCCCAGTACCGCTTACTCTGACGACCCGTGTTCGAGAACCCGCCGAATCCTCGATAGTTCGATAGCTAGCAATTGAAGTGACGAATCAACAGCCATCGAAGAGGGTGTTGCGTCACCAAACCCTTCTGTCAAATCCCACACGTCGTAGGTCTGCTCGATTCTAATCCGGTTGCCCCAGATATCCTCGCACATCCCGTCGATAACTAGTTCTTGGTAAGGATATTCGGTGTTCTCCCAGAAGTCGTCATCGGCCACTTCCTCATGCTCCGCCCAGTCGATATCCAACCCATCCATTTGGACATCGAGGAACCGGCGATCACCGAGACTCGAAAGTGGTTCCACCGGAATCGAGAGATCGCCCGCCGATGGGAGGCTTTGCCGTTTGATGCGATACCTGTCACCCGCTGGATTGAGCCTGAGCACGATATCGAGATTCCGGGCGGGCCCATTTCCGATGTTGATAAGAGCTGAACCGGTTTCTCGAGCTTCGAATTCGAGCGCCGGCATAATCTCCTGCTCCCGACTCTTCTTCGTTTCGCGAAGCATCCGGTACGTCACTGACGCGTAGACGCCCGTTAAGACAACCAACCAGATAGTGGCGATAGACGTGGCTTGGGGACCGCTCAGGAAACCAGCAAGAATGGTGCCAGTTCCAATGATCGCAGCTGCGACTAAGAGGACGATCGCTTCCTCCGCCCCGATGCGGCCAGTCCGAATAGTCTCCACCGTTGAACGGAAATCAACCATACAACCACTGGCCGGAGGACGCTAATAGTCGTTTCACTGAATACACCACCCGCGTAACCACCCTATGCACAGATTTTGACCGGCGGAACGACTAGACTACATGTAGCCGAGATCCCTGAGGCGCTCCATCAGGTCCTCCTTATCCTGCGCGCGACCCGCACGTTCGGTCGTGTTATCGAGATCCTGGCGCCACGCCGGCTCGCTATCTGCTTTCGTGGTGGAGACTTCGCTGCCGAGGCTGCGGAACCCGGCGAAATACTTCGGTAAAACGGGGATATCCTCGTGCGCCAGGCCGTTCGGGAGATCAGCATAGTCCTGTGGCACGTAGCCATCCTCAGGGAACCCCGCGACAGTGTCAGGGACGACGAAGTGCCAGAACGCCTCCCACACCGCAGCTTCGTCGAACTGGAGAATCGGCTGAATACGGTCGTGGGGCGGATAGATATCGGGATCATGCCGCGGACTGAAGAACGTCTCACCAGCACGCGCCTCCTGCTCATCCCACCGAATCCCACTGAGGATGCCGTCCACATCGTGTTCCTCGAGCGCGTCATTGAGGGCGACCGTCTTCAAGAGGTGGTTGCCAACATACGTGTCCAGCAGGAACGGGAACGAATCCTCCTCGTACTCGAGGATGTTGCGGACGTGGTGCTGGTTGTGCTCAGAGAGTTCGTCGATCGGGATGTCGTCGCCGGGTTCGAGCTCGTGCTCTTGGACGTAGTTGCCCACGTCCGTGTTCCGCGCGTAGATCACGTCGAGGTCCCACTCGTCGGCCCAGTGCTCGACGAACTCGTGGAGCTCGTCGAAATGCTGGTAATGATCGATGAAAATCGCGGGCGGGAGGTCGTACCCGAACTGGTCGGCTACTTCTTTGGCGAAATACAGGGTGAGCGTGGAGTCCTTCCCACCCGTCCACATGATCGCCGGAGTCTCGTACTGCTCAAGACCGCGGCGCGTCACCTCGATCGCCTGCTCCACCTTATGCTGAATACTCGGGTAGTCCTCCGGTGACTCGTTCTCGCCAGCACTATACTCGACGTCCAGATACGCTGGGAACTCCTGCGACATTACCTAAACGGAATATGTTATTCGGGATGAATGTTCTGATGTCTCGCAGTACCTGGAAACATGGCTTCTCCCGAAAGCCCCCTCGTTCTCGCGCCCGCTCGCCAGGATATCGCTCCCTCCGGTCGCGATAGGGCCTGCCGAAGCGAACCGCGAGAACTCGGCCCCTTTCGAAGCCCCCCCAGCCACGGAGAGGGAAGGGAGAGACACGACGTGGACGGACTGGAACTCACGGTCCTACCGCGGCGGTGGATTCCGGAAGAGGGCGTCGAAGACGACGCCAAGACAGAGGATGGCTGCAACGCCAACAATCGGAATGCGGTGTGTCGGGTGGACGTGGCTGGTCACGAGGGCGACGGCGGCGATGGCGGGGATCAGGAGGAGGGTGAGGTCGGGGCGTCGGTAGCGGGCGTGTCTCCGGACGCGCTGCCACAGCCCACGGGTTCGTCGTGGTGGTCGGTCCCCGAGCACGACTCCGGTGTTTCGACCCGCGAGCAAAAATAGTTGCGTTGACAGCTTGCGGGAGTCGGCCCGTATTCGGAGAACCCCAGGGGTCGTCGATGCCCAGCTTGGCGTTGTTCGTTGAGGGGTAGCGGCAGGAAGATGAAGCGAGTGTTAGTCGGCGTTGTTGGTGTCGGTGTCGCGGCGTTCGCTGAGTGTCTCCCAGATTTCGGTGCAGCCGGCGCCGTCCTCGACGTCCGTGAGGTGGGCGTCGTCCCGCGCCGTGCGTTCGTTACTCATCTTGTGAGTCACTATAGCGTGCTGGGGCATAAAGCTATGGTTTGACTGACTCAGATTCTGAGTAACTACCAGTGTTTGGTGTGGTTTTACCGTCTCCCGGTCCCAGGGACAGCCATGGACGACGCCCCGGACCTCGACACCGTGCTCGAGTTGACGGAGTACGAGGCCGACGCCCTCCGGCGGCTCATCGAGCTCGGCCGCACCACCGCCCCCGACCTCGCCGAAGCCACCGGCATCCCGAAAGCCCGCATCTACGACGTCCTCGACGGCCTCGCCGACGCCGGCTACATCAAGGTCATCCCCGGCCGCCCCAAAGAGTACGAACCAAAACCCCCCGAGACCATCCTCGAGCGCGCCGTCGAGAACGAACGCCAGACCTACGAATCCTACAAACACGCCGTCGACGCCAACCGCGACGCATTCCTCGACACCTATGGGCCGCTCTACGAACGCGGCGAAGACGAGATCTCGCCCACCGAGGAGCTGTTCTACGTCGTCGACGTCGGCGACCCAAGCGAACGCGAAACCCGCGCCCTCTACCACAATGCGGCCGACCAGATCCACGTCATCACCAAGAGCTTCGAATACCTCGAGGACATCGAACCCGCCCTCCAGGACGCCCTCGACCGCGGCATCAGTATCGACGTCCTCCTCCTCGACCCCGAACTCCTCGAACCCACAAACCGCGACATCCAAGCCGAAGTCGTCGACCACCTCCGCACCACGTATCCTGAGATCGGGCTTCGGTTCAGCGCCACCCGGCTCCCCTGGCGGGGGACCATCGTCGACCCGAGCATGGACTACGACTCCGGCGAAGCCATCATGCTCGTCGAAGAGCCAGAAATTCCCCTGCATAAACGCCAGGCCGCCGTCACCGAGAACGCGTCCTTCGTCGCCGGCCTCAACCGATTCTTCGAACTCACCTGGCAGTACGACGTCCTCGACACCGACCCCTACTGATCGGCCTTCTCGCGGAGGAGCTTCCGTATCGAATCCTCCACGCTGCGCTCGGGCGTCCAGCCAAGCTGGTCCCGGGCTTTCGACGTGTCCACCGCGAACTCCTCGACGAGCGTCTCATACCCACGCGGATTCTCGACCAGTTCGACATCGACGTCTCGGTCGAGTTCCTCGCGGGCGAGTTGTTGGACGAGTTCCGCGACCTGCATGACGCCTGGGTCTTCACTGGACGCGATCTCGTACTTCTCGACGCCGGTCTCGCCGGCCTCCAGTTGGTCGGTCATGCGTTCGGCGCTCTTCACGTACGCGCGGGCGACGTCATCAACGTGGATGTAGTTCCGGGCCTGGGTCCCCGGCTCGTACACGGTGAGCGGCTCGTCGTTGAACACGCGGTTGACGAAGAAGTTGATGACCGTGTTCTTCGAGACCCGCTGGCCATCGATCTCGTGCTCCCCATACAGATTCGACTTGAGGTAGAGGTGGACCGGGAACGCATCCGTGGCAAGCATCTCGAGGGTGCGCTCGCCCAGGAGTTTGGTGCGCCCGTACCAGTTCATGGGGTCGCGGGCGGCATCGACCGTGATCGGGAAGGAGTCGGGGTCGCCGAGGACGGCCATGCTGAACGGGAAGACGAGGCCGGCGCCGGTCTTCCGACAGAACCACCCCACGTTCCCGGTCCCCGTGACGTTCACGTCGTACGCGAGATCGGGGTTCGATTCACAGTCATCAACGCCGCTGATCGCGGCGAGATGGAGGACGATATCAACGCCATCTAGGGTTTCTTCGAGTTGGTGGCGGTGCCGGATATCCACGTGCTGGATCTCGACGTCGCCGATCTGGCGGACGTCGCCGAGATAGAAGTTATCGAGGGCGGTAAGCTCCCAGTCGGGGTGGGCGGTCTGGAGGCGTTCGACGACGCGGCTGCCGATGAAGCCAGCCGCCCCGGTGATACCGATGGAGACCGAGTCCTGCATACGACAGCTAAGCACTGTCGGCGACCTAATAGTTCCCGGTTCAAGCCCGCTCGAACCGCCCAGCAAGCTCCCGAATACCCGCAGGGAGGTCGTGGCTGGGCTCGAAGCCCGTCTGCTGGAGGCGGTCGAAGTTCACATGGTAGGACGGCCCGGGGTGTTCATCCTCAAGGTAGGTGATGTCGAGTTCGTGGTCCAGCTCGGCCTGCACGGCTTCCGCAATCTCCGCGACCCGATAGTTATCCGCGCTGTCGCCAACGTTGTAGATGAACTGCCCCCACTCGTCCGGGTTGCAGGCAGCGTGCGCGTACGCGCGAGCGGCATCCTGCACGTGGATGAACGGCCGCCAGTTCGACCCATCACCGTACACGGTGAGCGGGCGGTTCGTGAGCGCACGGAACACGAAGTGATTCACGACGAGGTTGAAGCGGACGCCCGGGGCGTCGCCGTAGACGGTGCTCAGCCGGAGCGCAGTCGCATCGAACCCATGCTCCTCGGCAGTCTCCCGGACGAGGGTCTCGGCCTCGTACTTTGATTCTGCGTAGGGATTCAGTGGGTCGGGCTCGGTCGTCTCGTCGATGTCCTCGGTCGCGGCGCGGCCGTAGAGATTGCAGGAGGATGCGAAGACGAAGTTGGTGACGTCGAACTTCCCCGCGGCACGGAGGACGTTCTCGGTGCCGTCGTGGTTGACGTGGAACGTTTCCTCTCGCCGCCCGTGCGTACTCGCCGCACCCGTGATGGCGGCAAGATGGATGATGGTGTCTGCGTCCCGGACGGCTGATTCGACGTCCCCGTACTCGGTGACGTCGCCACGCCGGAACCGAATCCCGGGGTCAGTGCGGAGCCCCGACCCCATGAGGTTGCGGGGGGACGAGATCGAGAAATCATCCAAGACGGTGACGGTCTCGACATCGTCGCGGTCCCGGAGGACGGGAAGGAGGGCGCTCCCGATGTACCCGCAGCCGCCCGTGACGAGGACGTGCCGCGCGTCAGCCATCAGTTGCCCGCGTCCTCAAGGCGGTCCTCAAGCACGCCCGGGAGGAAGCGGTCCTCGTGGGCGGTGATACGGTCCTGGTGGGCGTCCAGCGCCTCGAAGATCTCGTGCACACCCTCCTCGAACGTCGTCGACTGCTCACCGATGAGCGCCATGTAGTTGTCGTTGGCCATCTCCATCTTGTGCGTCTCGTTCTCGTCGCGCGGGTTCTCGAAGTGCTCGACCTCGGTGCCGTACCCGTACTCGTTCGCGACATCCGCGATGGTGTTCCCCATCTCCACGATACTAATCGGCCGCGTCACCTGATTGTACACCACGTGGTCACTGGGCCGGTCGTCTGGGTCGCCGAGCGCGAGGCGGGCGAGCCCTTCGACGGCGTCGTCGAGACTGACGAAGGGTTTCCGCTGCTCGCCCTTCCCATAGACGGTGATCGGGTAACCGGCAATCGCCTGCGCGATGAAGCGGTGCGCGACGACGCCGAAGTAGTAATCGAAGTCGAACCGCGTCGCGAGCCGATCGTCGGCAGTCGTTTCGTCGACGCCAGCACCGTACACGATGGCCGTCCGGACATCACTGATCGGCAGATCGAACTGCTTGTGCGCAAGCCGCAGGTTCGCCGCATCGTGACTCTTGGTAAGGTGGTACCAGGAACCGGCCATGGCTGGGAACGGCACCTCGTCACGCTCGCCCTCGTTCTCCATCGTCGCACCACCCTCGGGAATCGGGAACTCGGGCGCACCGTAGACACCTGTGGTTGTGGTTTCGATGAAGTGGGTGTCGCCGAGGTCGTTCTCGTGCAGCCCCCAGACCAGGTTCCGGGTCGCCTGCATGTTGTTATGCTGCGTGTAGTTCGCGCGCTCCCCATTGATCTGGGAGTACGGCGCGGACGGCTGGGCTGCAGCGTGAACGATTGCGGTCGGTTCGTGCACCTGCAGCAGCTCGTCGACGAAGGAGCGATCCGTGAGGTCGCCCTCGACGAACGAGAGGTTGGTGAGCCCGTGGACCTCCTCGGCTGCCTCGATTCGGGTTTCGATGTCAGCCACCGGGGTGGCGGAGACGGAACCGACCTCACCCACCCAGTCACGTCGTGCGAAGTTGTCGACCAAAATAACGCGCTCTTCGGTACGGGACGCGATACGGAGACTCGTTGGCCACCCAAGGTAACCATCGGCACCGGTAACGATGATGGACATAGTTACTCAGATAGTGAGTCACTATGCGTAAATAGTTATTGGAAAAATACCCGGGAGACCAGACAAACTGGTGATTCGGCAGCCATCCCAGGCGTGATCCAGCTAGGTAGCAAGTGTTGCGGTCGATACGCCGCTGGCAGGACCTCGCGGCTATCACGGGGGAGAGCGGCGTCCGAATCTTCAAGAGGACCCATGGCGGTGTGTGGGTGTATGGTCGTGTACTGGGAGATCATCGTCGTCATCTCGATCCTGGGGAGTGCTGCCACCGGGCTCTGGTTCGCCTACCAGCGAACGGCCGCCATCAAGGGACACGTTCGGGAGTGGGTGACCCCGGACCTACTCGATGGAGTCTTCGGACCGGGAGCGGGCGTCGTCCCGGTCTCGGATTCCGAGTTCGAGGACTGCATCAAGGCGCATGCAAACGACGCGAAACGAAAAATCGACCGAATCTCCGTCCACATGTACACGGTCGATAAACAGGAGACCGCACAGTTCCGAAACCCGAACGTCCACCATCGACTCCTCCTATTGAAACCCACAACCGAGGCGGAAACGGGGAAGCGAACGGGCTTCGAAACCGATCTGTTCTCGCCATACGATGAGGATGCGATCCTTGACCGGGACGCATTCGACCAGCCATTCAGCTACATCTACAACGCGATCGAGACCGATGACTGGCAGAACGTCGAGGTCCGAGTCTACGAAACGACCCCCTGGGTCCGCTGCGCGATGATCGACGAACGCTTCGCGGGCATCATCTTCGTCCCAACCATCCAGGGTGGCCGCGAAGCCCAGAAATTCTGGACCGAAAACCCCGAAACAGTCCAGATCTTCACCGACATCTTCGAGGACATCTGGACCGACCCCCGCACCACCGACTTCACGACCTCGTACGAGAACTGGAACAAACACGACCTCCCCAGCTAGCCACCGTCACCAATGGGGTCGGGCACGTCAAGCCCGTACTGCGCTCGCAGAATCTGCAACCCCTGACAAGCGGCCATCGTCGACGACGGAACGGTCTCGATATCAGTCACGAGCTCAAGGAACGAGGAATCGGACACCGGGTGGATGAGGTCGGACGAGCCCTGTGCCTGATCGAACTCCCACGTCACCGAGAGGTCTTCGAGAACCGCCTCCGAAAAGTCGGGGTCCTCGATGTAGAGGAGGAGCGTCAGCTCGGGTTGGCCACGAAGCAACTCGACCCCGAACCCCGAAACCCAGAGATCAGCACCGGTCCCATCGAGGAGCGCCCTGAGCCTGCGAAGGTGGGCATGCTCCTGTGAGGAATCCTCTGCCGTTGGCGTATCAAGGAGTTCCTCGCTGAACTCCCGGAGCACCAACTCCTCTATCGGTGCCTGGCCGAGTCCCTCGGAGGTATCAGGTCGATAATCCAGTGTCCCGGCCGGCATGACGCTGTACCGCGAGGGGTGTTCTGCGACCCGTGACGACCGCCGCCCGACCAACGCAACCGGCGAACGGTCGCCCGGCTGCAGGACACAGAACGTGTTGACCCCGAGTTTCGTATGGCGAGCCCGAACATCGAGCACCGACTCGACATCCGACGCGGCCGCCTGTCGACGCGGAAGCGACGCGGGCCTGGCACTCCCCACCGCCTCATACGCTTCGATGGCGAGCGAGAGTCCATCCGAGAGATACGAATAGTAATCAGTCAGCTCGAATCCCAACCGGATCGTGTCCCGATCCAGGGATACAACTCGAAGGACAGCCCCGTTCCAGAGCTCCGGCTCCGCCCCGGTCACAACCCGAATCGCCTGCCGGTACGCCGACAGGAACGACTCGTCGACCGCACTGGACGCAACCGGGCGGAACCCACCAACAACACCAGCCACGTCCCGAGTCGGCTGGAGCCATGCGGGTCGCGTCACGAGCGGGAGCCGACCCCGATCCGACCCCAAATCAACCGAGTAGAACGCCTCGCGCGATGCCGCATAATACTCCCCGAGCAACTCGCGCACCGAACGATGCCGGGTTACGCTCGGCGGATCGAGATACGCGTACATTCTGGAGACCTATTGGAGTCTTCTGAGGACACCTCCATCACTATTCGGATTTATGGCAAATTGGCGAAATGGCCGCGCCGGGAAGTCAGAGATCCGGGCACCAAATTGTGATCCGATGCCACGCGTATTGTTCCCGCCGAACGCCGGATAGACATTCCATCGTGCGTTCGCGTGGTTTGTATTCCTCCCAGACCAGACCCGCCCGCATCGAAGTCAATTTCGGAGCTCAGTCAGTCACGTCATCGAACTTCGAGTCCTCGGGCCACGATGTCGGGAGCCTATACCTCAAAGGGGTTCCTCGGTCGTGTGGTGGGTAGATGTCGGGGTCGTGGCGTGGGCTGAAGAAGGTCTCGTCGGCGCGGGCTTCCTGTTCGTCCCAGCGAATCCCACTGAGGATGCCGTCGATGTCGTACTGTTCGAGGGCGTCGTTGAGGGCAACGGTCTTGAGCAGGTGGTTGCCGACGTAGGTGTCGAGGAGGAAGGGGAATGTGTCCTCCTCGTACTCGAGGATGTTGCGGACGTGGTGCTGGTTGTGTTCGCTGAGTTCGCTGATGTCGATGTCGTCGCCGGGTTCGATGTCGTGTTCGTCGACGTAGTTCCCGACGTCGTCGTTGCGGGCGTAGACGAGTTCGACGTCCCACTCGTCGGCCCAGTGCTCGGCGAAGTCGATGAGCTCCGGGAAGTGCTGGAAGTGGTCGATGAAGATCGCGGGGGGCACCTCGACGTCGAAGCGCTCCGCGACCTCCTTCACGAAGTAGAGGGTGAGGGTCGAGTCTTTGCCGCCCGTCCACATGATCGCGGGGTTCTCGTACTGCTCGAGGCCGGTCTTCGTGACCTCGATAGCTTTCTCAATCTTGTGCTCCACGCTCGGATAGCCATCAGGTAATTCATCGGTGCCTGCGCGATTGTTGGTGTCGAGGTAGTCCGGGTTGTTCACAATAGAAAGAAACGTATCTGATTTTCTACCTGGTCGGAGTTCACTGTGATCCTGCTGATGCTCCCGGTTAGAAGTGCAGTTAAGGTTATGTTTCCTTGATGGAGATTTCTTCTTCGGAACCATCAGATTCCAAAATAGTCGAGAAGAAATTATTACACTCGCAAGTCTCGGACCCCCGGATGCCGCCCCATATATGCCGCAACGCGAAAATCAACCGGAAACTTCTATACGAACTGAACCTTATATAATGATTGTTGCAACAAGAACTCGACGAAGAGAAAAAGGAGTGTCTGCAGGAATCAACCCACGTAATATTTTACGGAGCCGATAATTCAGGACTAACGATGGCAAAATGTTGAGTGTTGGGAGAAGTAGCGACGACGATTCGAATCCTGGGGTACTAATTATATCACAGGTATTCCCCCCAGAATCGATGGGTGGCGCCCATCGGTGGAAGAAGCTCGTCGAACACTTGCCGGAAACCTACAACTGCAGGGTTATTTGTCCCCCTCCATCGTTCCCGTTCGGCAGCTTTGAACCTTCGTATCGCCCCTGGAAGAGAGAAGTTATAGATGGGGTATCCGTTACGAGACTCTGGACCTACCAGCCGACAAGACGGTGGACAAAATACGGCCGGATTCTTAACAATGTCGTCTTCGCTCTAATGGCCTCGATTTATGTTTTACTAAACTTTTGGAGATATGACCGAGTAGTGACGATGGCTGGGCCCCATACGACGTTCCTCCCTGGAGTGGTTGCGAAGGCGCTCGGCCGAATCTGGATTATCGATGTCTTTGACCTCTGGCTCGACAATGCAGTCGACTTAGGGTACGTAGAACGTGGATCAATTCCTCACAGAATTGTCGCCCGCTTGGAGGAATTAGCATTTCGTCAATCTGACCACGCAATCGTGTTGACACCCACTATGGCAAGGCAGTTTGGTGAAAAGCACGAGCTTAACATGGATGACTTGACCCCAGTACCGTTCGGCGTCGACCGAGATCTCTTCTCACCAGATGCCGGTTCCGAAGTTCAGAACAGAATCGTTTACTTTGGAAATTTAGGAGAGGCGCAAGCGTTCGTTCCGTTTATTAAGGGGTTCGCACGAACCGACGAGGATCTACAGCTACATATAGCGGGCTCCGGCGAGCGTCGAGAGGAACTAGAAAAGATGACGAATCGCTTGGGAATACGAGATAGGGTTACATTCGAGGGGATGCTTCCCAGGGAAGAGGTGTCGCCGCTTGTCGCAACCTCGTTATTGAGTATTGTGCCTCTAAAGACCGGGGAGGAATACAAACTCGACTACGCCCGTCCAACAAAATTGGTTGAGAGCATGGCCGCTGGAACGCCCTTTGTCGCGAGTAACGTGGAAGAGATTGAACGGGTTGCTGAAATGTCCAGGGCTGGTTTTGCGGTTGAAAATGAACCCAAAGCTGTTGCAGATGCCATCGCTGAGATTTGTGAAAACAAACAGACCCGTAACCTGATGAGTGAGCACGCGGTGGAGTTCATCCAACAACATCATGATTGGGCGTCGCTAACAAGCGACGTAAAACAGATACTGAGCTTCCAGAACAATCCCGATTCCTGAAGCTAACCGCTAACCACTTGAGTGCATTCAGGTGGCCTTGTTTAAACGCGGCGTAGAACGTCTGTCTGACGGGTTTCCAAGGAAATGAAGCGGGTTAGTTCGAGGTGGAATGTCTGAACTCGCCCGCTTCACCGAACGGTGTGTCGTTTTGTCTCAAAAAGCTGTCGGGAGCGACCGCAATCCACCCGTCAAGAAGGGTGATGGCGGCTATGCTGACTGGGTGATTGTCGGTCTGCATTGTCTCCGCGAGTATCTTGATCACACATACCGTCAACTCATGGATGTTTTACAAGAGATGCCTACGATACTCGATATATTTGGCTTGAGTGCTGGCGAATTGCCGGATTTTACGACGGTGTGTCACCGCAAACAAGCACTCAAGATGCGGATTTGGCGGGTGCTCCTTCGGCTCTCAGTCACCCTCCACGATCTCGGCGAGATTCAAGCGATTGATGCGACGGCGTTCGAGCGACGTGCGGTGAGCCGCCACTACGGAAATCGCGTTGGCTACTACTTCCAGCGAGTCAAAACCACCGCCCTCGTGGATTGTTCGACCGGTGTCTTCATCGACATTCATTGTTCAATGAAACAGCCCCACGACACCCAGATCGGTCGGCAAGTCCTCACCAGAAACCTCGACCAGCTCCACACCATCACCGCCGACAAAGGGTATGACTGGGATGAGCTTCGCCAATTATTACGCGACCACGATATTCGACCAGTAATCAGACACAAAGTATTCTGGCCGCTTGATAAAGCACACAACGCACGAATGGACGACGCAGTATATCATCAGCGATCAAGGATTGAGTCGGCGTTCTTCGCAATCAAACGTCGGTACCGTGATAGATTACGGGCTAGAACCTGGTTTGGCCAGTTCAGAGAACTCGTCCTAATCGCCGCCGTCAGAAATATCGAACTAGCTGTGAGACGCTGAAACGCGTGAATAATCGCATCTAAACAAGGCCCATTCAGGTAACTCTCGACTGCTACGAATGAGCTGCTTCGATGGTCAACCGACCCAACACAGCCGGGCCATACGTGGATCTGGCCACCATTGGTACTATATAGCGAACTCTCACGAGGAAAACGAAAACACTATCTCCCTTTACATTCGGCGAGATCAACCATTCGCTTGAACTCGAGTGCTCCTACTTGGCGGTTTTTAGCCATATATCGTAATCCGGATTTAAGCGGAGCCCACTGACCAGAACCCGATATGTTGTAGACGTGCGACCAGAGATGTAAGTGACCGTCCGATTCGATAGCTTTATCAACTGCTGACTTTAGCGACCTCAGGTGCAACTGCTGTCTAACGCTTTTTGGTATCGCCCTAATCCCCCAGTGCGGCTTCAGTTGGCCAACAGGGAGACTGCGCGCGGTCAACGATGCGGTCGGTGAACATGAAGTTTCGACAATCCCCCCGTCCCTACGAACCTCGGACAGCGAATGATCGGGATAGAGTCTCGAATAGAGCCTATAAAGGACATTTCGGTCGTTCCTTTCGTGGTCCGTAAACGCAGTCCGAACGACGCAAATGTCGTGCTCCTCCAGAATATCGTAATGATCCGATTGGTGACGGGGGAAAACTATCGAATAGGGCCCCGGGATTTCGAACTCGCGATGTAAATTCTCGACTTTGGACAGTTCGTCTTCAAGTGTTTCTGGGGGGACTTCATCACCAAGGATATGAGAGTACGTGTGAGTGCAGATCTCGTGGTTGACATCAGCGTCTTGAATCATCTGAACCAGTTCAGGAGCGTAGAACAGTGGGTCCGACTCAACGCCCGTTCCAGGATCAGCAGACCACCATCCACGAGGATACTCGCCCTCGTGCCACCCCTCACATTCAGATTCGAAGAGGTGTCCGACGATGTCAAATGAAATCGGAATTTCAAGGCCATCACAGACATTCAATAGGTCCTTGAGTGCTGATCGTTCCACCGACCCGTCGGCAGAAAGATGGCCGTAGTCATTCTTGTCGTGTGTTCCCCACCCCAACTCAACTTCCACACTAAGTGTTACTAAACCCGCCATAGCTCTACAACTGCTCCCCATATATCATACATTTTGATACTCCGATACAGGCATAAGTGGGTCGATAGAACTCCAAGCCTATGTCGATCTACAGAACGTAGAAATGCGCTCGGTAGATACGCGCAGCTGAATTGGGGAATTTCTCCTACTGGTTATACATTCAGAGTACTGGAGTGCAGTTTTCTGAACGGAATCGAGGTTCCAGCTAATGAAAAAATACCACATCTAGACCTCAATTATTCACCTATGAGTGATTTTATCCACGCAAGTTCGATATTCGTGGTCTCTTCTACTTGTTCGACAACGGCTAGGTCATTAGAGGAGAAGCTCTTCGTCACAAATACGGCCGACACCTGTACTACGAGTACAAGGAGTCCAATCCCGACCAGATGTTCCAGGTTCAGTACTATTTCGGTAGTGAACCCCTTAATCACCAAACCGACAGCAAGTGCCACCACCAGCGGTTTGAAATTGTTCGCATGGAACGGATGCGCACCGGACGCCCTGTAGACCGAGAGTACTTCTAGGGCGTTGTAGGAAAAATAAGCAACCACAGTGGCAAGCGCTGCCCCGCTTATACCATATCGAGGAATTAAGAGGACATTGAGCGAGAAGTTAACGACTAATCCGGCGAACGCGGTTACTGCCTCCACATTCGTACGATCGACTGCCCGTATCATGTCGCCATTTAGACCGACGACAGTCCTGAACAGGAGTCCGAACATCAGTATTGAAAGGGCAGGTGCCGCGGGTGCATAGGAATTCCCGAAGAAGACCCGAACAATGTCGGAAGCGAACAATCCTAACACCAGAACGACTGGAAACGTCCCGAAGAGGAGCCACTTCGTCGAAGTCTGGTAGATTGTCTTCAGACCCTCCAAATCTCCCTCTTCATAGTGCCGTGTCGCCATCGGCAGGTAGAAGAACGAAAAGGCGCCCGTCAGGAAGGTCGCTGCCATCTGCAGTGGTTGTATGGAGCGATAGTATCCAACTGCAGCCTCATCCATAAAGTACGCGATTAGCAATATGTCGAGTCTGGACAGGAATATGAATATGAACGAGCTCAGCGCTAATGGTAGCGAAAAGGCCAGTAACTCTCGCAAGGTATCTTTGTCAGGAATACGAAATAAGTCCCACGGGACGAATGATGTCCGGAGGAACCACATGGCAAAAATAATCATAACTAAAGGTAATCCAACCCAGTATAGGACCGCCCCGAGCTGTGGAGCGCCTATTAAAATTGCGCCGATCAAGGCCAGTAGTGGTATCAAGCGTCTGGCGAGGTAGTACGAGATAGTCGCCGCAAAGGAACGGCCTTCCGCTCGTAGCACCCCATATGCGACGCTGCTAATCGGGTAGAGAACGGTAACCGGCAGGAATAAAATAAGATAGCCGAATAGTTTAGGTTTATTCAGAAAACTGGGGATGATTGATCTCAAACCAAAGAGGACAGCGGAGAACAACGTCCCGCTAATGAGTACAATGAGAAAGCCGTGCTGGATGATTTTCTTCTGCTCTTCGAATGTCTCATGCGCCGATGATAATCTGGTGACGGTCGTTCCAACTCCTAAGACGCTCAATTTCCCGGTTAGGACAACTATTGTGTACGCCAATGCCAGCATTCCATAGATTTCGGGTGGTAAAGACCGTACGATTATGATTTCCGCAAGCAAGCCCAGAATTTGTGCGACTAACGTCCCCGCGAATATGATGGACGTGCTTTGGGCAATCTTCCCGAGACTTTCAGTTGCGTCAATCATATATACATAAACTTTGTTGGTTATCCCGATAGGTTTGTCCAGCGAACCCTGCTACCAGCTCTTGACGTGACGTCTGCCTGGACCGGGAGTTCTCGGAGCTAATACATTTCGACCCCCCAATCATATCGGCCACAGAAGGTAACCTGGGATGTTTTGTCATTTTTTAAGCCATCACATTACCGACTGGCGCAGTCAATAAATTCAATTTGGGTAAAAAAATCGCTGGCTGGAGCTATGACAGTTCCATATGTACTTCGATACAAGGAATTTTCGATTCTCGACACTGCTGGTTCTGTCGTTGGGCTGCAAGTAATTCTTGGTGTTTTCGGTCTGGGACTCCACTTGTTTTGAGGGAAGTAGTCTTATTCTTCCTGTTTTTGAGAGAGCTTGATCGGCGTGATGTAACGAATATTCCCCAATCTAGTGACTCGATCCAGGGGGGACACCAAATCATCACCTAGCAACGTCCTACCAATCGAAAGTGAATATTTCTCCAGATAGGGAAATTCGATTCTCGACAGTCATCTCTTCACGACTCTACTTTAGTTGCAACTAGTGTTTCCTTTCATATAGTCCGGTCTCCAAAGTCAAATACAGCATAAGATTCCTCCAATCAATTTTTCTAGAGAGACCGGGTTGGAACTGCTCTATGCCGACATAAACCCGGAATACGGGTTCTGGAATCTGGAATATGCTCGTCTCTTTGAAAAGTTTTATTCATGCTCGCACTTGAGGGGGACTGTGTTATCTCGTGAACAGTGCATTACGAACAGGTGCTTGGTTTACCACTCAGGGATTTGTAGCCTAATCAAGGAGGAGTTACGTCTTGAAAGCTGCACGTCGCATTCCCATCGGCCTCATTCTTGATGTCGCACGCCAGTAGCAGGACGTCCGACGGGAAACAGATAACGGTTATCAGCTGTTTCACGGATCCTCGTTTCGGTGGACCACAACGAAGGGCGCTAAGTGTAGCGATAAAGCTGCAATCCCGTGGAATCGAGACGGTCTTTCTGATTCCGGACGCGACTGATGATTTTGCCGATGCCGTTAATGCTGAAGGGCTGAGAGTTCACAGGCTGTCTAGCCACCAAATTCGACCCCCAACTGACCTTACTGGAAATATCCGCTATCTTGGTTCAATACCCGGAGAAGTACGTCGGATTAAGAATATCATATACGGGGAGAACGCCGATATCGTTCACGCCTCAAGACCGGTTGACTATCAAGCCGGATTGGCAGCATCCTTGTCTGGAGTACCCCTAGTATGGCACTTCAATGACACGTCGATGCCGGCACCCGTTAGACAGCTCTCAGCGCGGGCTGCAAATCAGCTAGCCGACGAAATCATCGTCGTCGCTGACGCTGTTCGTGAGTATTATTTCTCGGGTGGCCACAGATCAAGAACGGTGTATACCCCCGTAAACTTGGAAGAGTTTAACCCAGACAAAACCGACTCACTAACTAATCGTCTTCACACCGAGTTGGGATTACCAACTGATGTCCCAGTAGTCGGCGCAGTTGGTAACATCAACCCCGCAAAGGGTTATCGAGAACTTTTGTATGCTGTCGCAAAATTGGTTAATGAAACTGAGGTGATTGTGCCTATAGTTGGGAAACCCCTCGAGACCCAACGCACCTATCACCAAGAGTTGCTCGCCCTGCGGTCTGAACTGGGACTCGAAGATCAGGTAAGATTTCTCGGTCGACGTTCTGACATCCCTGCACTACTGTCATTGTTCGATATCCTGGTGCTACCATCAGTCAGTGAAGCGTGCCCGACGGTGACGCTAGAGGCTATGGCGATGAAGACACCAGTCGTGGCGACAGACGTTGGGGGCGTCCGTGAGCAAATCCCCAATGAAAATTATGGGTGGGTTGTACCTTCAGAAAGCCCATGCTCCTTGGCGGAAGCAATTTCGGATGCACTAATGCACCCATCGAAGCGCCGTGATAGGGCGCAGTGCGCCCGCAAACGGGTAGAAAAGATGTTCTCGCTTGAACGGTGTGTTACTACTCATGAAGAGATTTATCGATCACTTGTCTAGTATTTGTGGGAGAATTGAGTAACGTACTATCGCACATTTGCAGTACACATCATGTTTCCAGGAGTAACGGATTGACCACGACGACGAGTTTCTAAACCCCTACTCAGCTAAAAATGGATAGAATCCAGACACCTATTAGCACCAACCAGTAGCGAATATTTGTTTACGTATGTTTAGTGGAGGTATTGGGTTCAACCATCATCTTAATTGTTCCAATTATTTAAATTTTCTGATGTGTCTGCCTGCCCTGCCTCGTCAAATCGGCGTTGGGTAACAAGAATGAGTCCCGCCCTGAATATTACCCTCGTATAGGAGCCTGTCCGAAAAACATCTACTACCATGCTGCTCGAAGGCCTCTCCAGTTGAAACCTCTCCTAAATATAAATTAGGCAGAATCCGTCTACTGCGTAAGATTCTACCCGTGACGTCCAACTTCATCCGATACGATCAAGACCAGCAACACTTGCTGCCGAAGGATCCTTCGGAGTGGGTCGCTGAGGACAGTCTCGAACGCTTCGTCTCCAACACTATCGATTATCTCGACGAGCAGGACCGACTGGAGCCATTTTACCCAGAGGAGACCGACGAAAACCGGGGCAGACCGCAGTTTCAACCGGTGATGCTGCTCAAAATCCTCGTCTTTGCTTACGCTCAGGGCATCCGCAGCTCCAGGAAAATTGACCGCCTCCTCGAACGTGATGTCGCCTTCCGTTTTCTCGCCGCGAATCAACAGCCGGATTTCCGCACAATCAGCACCTTTCGCAAGGATCATCGCCAGGACTTTCAGCATCTGTTCGTCGAGATTCTCCGGTTATGTCGGCAGGCCGGGATGGCCCAGATTGGCGACGTTGCACTTGACGGCCGGCGTGTCCAGGGCGATGCCGCACTCGATCAGAATTAAATCCGGGAACAGATCGAAGCAGAGATTCAGGAAATTCTCGATGAGGCAGCCGATATCGACGAGGAAGAGGACGAGGAGTATGGCCCGGGAAACCGCGGCGACGAACTGCCTGAGGAACTCCAGAACAAGGAGAGTCGGTTGCAACGGCTGCGGGAAGCAAAGGCGAAGCTCGACGAGCAAGAACAAGCGCAAAAAGCAGAACAGGCCGAGAAGATCCGTGATCGGGAAGAAAAGGAAGCTGAATCGGGCGAGAAGATGCGAGGACGGAAGCCGAAATCGCCGGAGGGTGTGGAACTCGACGAGGACACGAAAGCAAACACGACCGACCCGGAGAGTCAAACGATGAAGAGCCGCGACGGCTGGAAGCAGGGCTATAATGGCCAGGCGATGGTGGATTGTGATTCCCAAATGATCGTCGCTCAGGGGGTCACTAACGACGCCAACGACACACAGCAACTCGAACCGATGCTGGATGAGTGTGCAGACGTGAACGGACAGCTCCCGTGGAATGTGCTGGCGGAAGCGGAGTACTGGAGTGAGGAAAACGCCGAACTCGAAGATGAGCAAACGGAGTTGTTCATCGCCACGACGAAGGGCTGGAAACGGCGCAAGTCACTGCGAGAGAACGGGCCACCACGCGGGCCGATTCCTGATTCAGCAGGACCGAAGGGGCTGATGGAACGGAAATTGCGGACGAAACGAGGAAGAGACATCTACCGCAAACGGGGTCAGAGCGTGGAGCCGGTGTTTGGTCAGCACGTGAATCGTGGGTTGGATCGGTTCATGTTGCGTAGTGAGGATGGTGCGGCAGCAGAGTGGTCGCTGTTCTCGGCGACGCACAACCCCTTGAAGCTCTGGCGGACGCGGTGGGAGTCGGCTGGGTGACCAAGTCGGTACAATCGGTCGGCTATTTTGGAGAGAGTTCCACTTTCGTCAGAGAACAATTTCAAATGAGGCGATGAGTGGTCTAATTAGAGTCGGCGAGATTCGGTTTTCTTAGACGGACTCATTAAACATCTGTTTTCCAATTTCGCGTCAATCAGACAGCGCATCCAGGCCGAAGTGTGGTGTGAAACAACTGTTTCGTTGGTGGCCGCACTATTCAGAGAGACTGACGAACCACATTCGGACTTGCTCAGAATCGGTATTATAGACTGGTTCAAAAACATCGTATCCAGCCTCATCCAATATATCCCGGATTTCTGCCCAGTTTTCGTGCGGCTCTATAGCCAGTAAACGAGCGCGCGTTCCCGGTGTCCGTATTGTCTCCGTTAGTCCTTCCAGAACTTGTGGACCAGCACCCTCAACATCGAGTTTGATAACATCGGGAGGCTGCGTTTCGTCGACAACATCGTCGCCAAGCCTCGTCTGGACGGTGACTGTTTCCACGACATGGTGTTCGTTCGTGTACTCGCCACTAAGAGTGCCTTGTTGACTGCCCGCCGACTGACTATATGGGAGGGTAAAATCGACAGTTCCGTCCATATTAGAAAGAGCGTACGGCGAGATAGTTGCTGGAGTATTATTCAACTCAATGTTTTTCCGTAGCACGTCGATATTTGGCTCAAAGGGCTCAAATGCACGGACCTCCCCGCCCTCCAAAATCGATCCGACAAGACAGGTGTGCGTGCCGATATTTGCGCCGACATCCCAAACCGTATCATTCGGCCGAATGTGGGAGAGTAATTCCCGAATTACAGCTTTTTCATCGTTTCGTGCGCCTTTGACAGCACGATAGGTCGAATACGTCGGCACGTGAAACGTCGCCGATGCATCGCCAACTGACACGTTCATTTCGCCTCTCACCTGCCTGCGTTTCACACCCCAGAAGACACGCCGTGCCTGCTCAGACAGACCTAATTCTACAATAACTCGTTCAACCCGGCTTGTAATACTCGTCATTGGCTTTACACTCTAACAAGAGGGTATAAAACTGTGGTCTATACCGCCAATCTGTTCGAAGTTTAGTCGACTTTATCTCTTGTTCGACTGCGGATGACACCGATTGTCTCACCAAGTGCACTCCCCATCTCGGTAGAACCCGAGGACCCACGAATAACAAGCCCAGGGCGGCGATGATACCTACTTCAATCGGCCCAATCATGGTTACGTCCTCGGATTGTTCACGAACAGCTCCCCGATCTCGGCCTCGGGGAACTTCGGATGTGAGGCTACGCCAACCCGCATCGCCTCCGTGCTACTCGCCGTCTCCCGCCCCTCGAAGTACGCGACATGACGGCCACGCCACACCGCTGGCCCCGTGTTATCTTTGTTCACCAGGAACGTCAAGTGCGACAGCTAGTTCTTCGCGAACGGCACATCCGTCCCGAAATAGTTCCCTGGCTGTGTAACCAACGGATTCGCAGGCGCCGTGTACGTCCCATCAATGGTGTCGGACCGATAGATGAAGGTGCCACGCGTCCCATCATTGTTGTCCTTTTCGTAGACCGTTGAGCTAAACAAGATATACCCCTCGTTCCCATCGGGCTGGATGTGTGGCACCTACCACGAGGTGAGCAGGTCGGGGTCGTTCGGCAAGATAGTCGTGCGATTCTAGTGCGTGGCGGGCGTCTTACCAGACATCACCGAGTACCGCGGATTCGCCCCCGAGATGTCTCGGAACGCAACGTAGGGCGTGCCATCCTCGACAAGTGCCGTCTTCGGGTCAGACGCATCGGAGATAACAATCCCCTCGTCGGTCCAGCCCGACGACGAACTCGGGAGATTATTCAGTGGCGCATGCCGCGCCTGAACATTCTCGAAGTTGTCGTGATTCAGCAGAATCCATAGCTCGCCAGTCGATTGGTCGTAGAACGGGAAGGGGGCGGTCGAGTCGGTCCCCGCATCCCCGATCATGACCGTCGAAATCTGCTCGAACCCGCCAAAGGGGTTGTCGCTTTTCACCAGGACGGTTCCTCGCGGCCCAGCGGAACTCTCGACGGCGAGATACACCGTTCCGTCGATCATGATGCCACCAACCTCTTTCGGGCTGAAGGGGGTGCCTGGGTGGGTTTGGGATGTCGTGGGGGACGAGGAGTTTGCGGGCGTCGATGTGCGCCATCGCGCGGGTCCGGGCCGCGGTAGATTCGACGCTCAGGCTATGCACGTCGATGGTTGGCGCGTCTCGGTGTGTGATGCCGCCGCGAGCCCGTACGTGAAGTCGGGGACGTTCGTAGAGCGGGCGACATTTTCTTCACCGTTTCCGACGACTCGACAGCCTGCGGTGTTCGTGTTTTGGTTGACGGTGAGTTCGACGGTCTATCGTCCAGCCGTTACGCGAGTGAACTACCTGAAACGTAGATGGCCGAACGAAACAGTAGTTCCAGTCCAATCGTGTGTGAAATAGTCGCTCTCTGTATCTTGAGGACTGAGCGGTTATTCCTCCGAAAAGGCTATCAGCAATGGATGGTTTTTCCCGGGTAATGACTTCATCGCGGCGGATATTCAGGGTGAGTGCATCTGCCGCAGTCCTTGTTTTCGCTGGAGGGATATTTGCCGCCCACTCTACAGGGAGCGCGTACCCCGCACTCCCGATCTCAATTACCATAGCCACACTACTTGTTGTTCTGCCTGTTCTCTGGGACGATCCATTGACAAGCATCTATCTTAGATACCTCTCGATACTAATCGGCTTCGCAGTACTCTATCGACTTGTCCCGTTTATCCTGACAGCGGGTTTAATTGGTATCGACCCTCACTGGTACGCAGTTCAAGTGGAGGAGGTAAGAGGAATTGGCCATACAGAGAGTATCGACAGCCCATACTACCGGGTTGCATCACTATACATCGTTTTCCTCTCAATAATTACGGAAGTTACCGGGCTCGACTCAGAGCAAGCAATATACATCATGGCAGCCGTCGCCGGGATCAGTCTACCTCTGTTCGGAGCGATCCTTGCGTATCGGCTTGCACCACGTGACCATCAGAACCGTGCAATGATCGTATCAGCCGGGGTACTGTTGGTCTCCGGGACCGCTGTCAGGTACGCTTTCTGGCCTGTCGCTCAAACATATGCGGTCATCATCTTTACCCTAACAATGATCGTGATCGTGCGCTTTCGGTACCCGGATCCGGATCTGGAATGACTCCCCACTGGAAATCCTCGCTACTCCTAATCATTTGCATCGTAGCCCTTGCTCTCTCTCACAAACTACCAATATTTGCACTGACAATCTTACTCTTCGTGCTTGTTATCGAGGGTTCGAAATCATCAATAGCGCCGGAACTGAACCGATTATTCTTTATTTCAGCAATGTTATTGATTGGAGTCTGGGCGATTACATCCGAGTATATTGCAAATGTCGTTCATAGAGGTTTATTCCTGGCTGAGGGCCTGAATATTCAGAGAGAACTGTATGAGCCTTCGGCAGCTGTTCGTGTTGAAACGAGGCCTCTAACGACATTTCGTCGGCATGTAAATTGGATAGTTATCTCCACCCTTGCTGGCATCTCCTGGACATATATATTGATTCAGGATTGGCGGAAGAACCGATGCCATTCCAAGTTCCTTCCGGTGCTCGCGTGTGCCGCCATTCTCATGGTTCTTTCGGCCGTTGCGATCGCCTCCGGGTCGACGGTAGCAAACCCAATTCGAATCATAGCGCTCGCAGAACCGGTATTAGTCGCTTTCGTCGCCCTACTAACAATCCGTCTCGTCGATGCCAAGTCTGAATTTAGTCTGCAGTTACTTGGGTTTACCCTCGTCGTGCTGGTCATCATCAGCCAAACTGTGGCCTTAGGAGGGATGATTGATGAACCCGATTCACCCCGGTCTCACTTGACGTCCGCTGAACAGGATGCCTTTGGCTGGACACTCCATTATACCCCGTCATCGAGCGTCACTTATACTGACGCATACCTCGTCCGAGCAGGAGTCGATCCAAACAACCTTCCACGAGGTTACTGGAGCCGGCAAAGAGGAGCCTTCCAGTATTTCGAACCAGCCGTATTCAATGGCTCATTTGTACCACGGCAGGACCGTGTCCTCTATCGAACGAATGTAGAGATATACGGGCATCTTCCGTGGGGCGGATATTGGGAACTAACCTGGAATCCTGAAGTACTCCTGGATAAATGTCTGAATAAAGTTTATTCCAGTGGTGACGCAACCCACTACACTCGCGACCATTGCTGACGTACTATCGACAGGTCTAACCGAGTAGTACTAATCGCCGACATTCGGATCGTCCATGACAAATATCGAGAGTGGCATACACCGACTTATAACCCCGAGAAGTGGGCCACCTCTGCCAACGTTGATTCGGTCGTTCTGTGTCTGATTGAACGGTTCGAGTCAGTTCTGATTGACCCACGCCGCCCCATCATAGATCCGGATCGCGAGATGCCCGCTGGCAGTGTTCATGCTATCGTCGATATACATATCCCCCGCGGACGGATTCGACGGCGGTGTCGACTTCACGGCAGTCTGCAAGAAATACTCAACATCAAACAGCCGATTGCCATGCACGTTCATCAGACTCGCATTATTTGACGCGGACAGGGCAGGACTCCCGTTATCCCGGAGTCTCGCATAATTATCCTCTAACCGGAGTTCCGGCAGCCCTTCCGCACCCACGTTCCGGAGTCGCTGACGATTATTCGTGGACTCAAACTCCAACACGGGTTCTTCGCTGCCATCGCTCTGCAACTGTCGGATTTCCCCGCCCTGCGGCAGAATCGTATCTCCCGACTGGAGGTCTAAATGTGTTTCCATGCGGTGGCCGCGGCCAAGATGATCGCCACGCCCCGTCATGTTCCCGCCCGCACCCAGTTGCCGGACGTTCATCATCGAGACGCCCTTCGCAGTCGTATCATACGGCATGGCGGGGAACCGGACCGCATTCCCAACCGACTGTCCCACATCAATATCCGATGGCATGTATCGCACGCCACCCGCGATCTTGCTGGCGTTCTCGTACAAGATATAGACCTCCTGGGGCATCCCGTACTGGTAGCCCGCCGCAGACTCTCCCGTCGAGATGAGCCAGACATCGGGGGCAATTCGGTGTGTCCAACAGACCGCCCGCGGCGCAACCCGCCCGATTTTCTGGACCGTATCGCCCCAGTTTCCGGCGTAGAAATCATCACGGGGGAGGCGGGAGAGCCACCCCATCTGGTCGTTCCCCGAGTTGTCGTAGCTCCACGCGATGTAGTCCTTGAAGACGGCTGCCGCGACCATGATTGGACCCCATTTGTTTGTGTTCGCGCTGATCAGCGACCACGTCGATCCTTCATCTGCGGATGCGTATAGCCGGGCTTCGACGGTGGTGACGCCGGTGTGGAGCTGGCAGATGCAGCGTGCTGGGGATTGGGTGTCGTGGGGGTCGAACTGGATGTTGTGTGCGTGGCCTTTGGACGCGCTGAACTGTTTGACGGCACTGAATGATTGGGCGTCGGCGGTGGACTTGAAGACGCGGTCGCCGTGGCTGTCAGATGGTGTCGAGTATTCGACGAGGAGGAAAGTCCCCGGAGGGCGTTTCGGCGAAGCTTTGTGGGCCGAGGGGCTGATGGGTGACGGCCGTGCTGGCGAGGGTCCAGTTGGTGCCGTCGTCGGTGGAGCGATCTATGTCGGCGTTCCCTGTCTGTTCGCCGTTCAGGACGAGGACGAGGGTGCCGGTGGCTTCGATTCGGGTAAGGTGTGCATCGGAGATGTTGGCATTGATAGTGCCCTGTTGGGTCCAGGTCTGCCCCCTGCCGGTCGATTTGTAGATGATGCCGGTTGACCCCGATCTATCGTATGCATAGAGGGTGTCGCAGTTCTGGTAGCCGATGTAGTATTTGTCCGGCTGCGTACTCCGCGGGACGACGTGGAGTGATGGCGTGACCGTCGGCGGTATTCCCGCATTCGTCACCAGGTCCTATTCAGTCCGCCGACCGGTACTTACTTCATCTGGATATCACCCTCCGAGGTTCGGAAGCTACTTCTGAACAAACATTCCTCGATGAAGACCAATGAATAGATTGATGGGGAGTTAAACGTCTTTGGCATCACGGAGTCACCTAATCGTATGAATAATCCGTCAATCGGAATTGTGGTAACTGTCGATGAATTAGACTCGTCTTCAGCAGCGTATAACGCAATTAAAAATTTAATGGGTTTACTAAAGGACGATGTAGAAAGCATTTCTGTAATTGGCCCCTCAATGATTGATATAGATAAGCCGTTTGTGGAACACGTACCTGTGGCTCGAGATTCTGGCTCGCATATATTGATGAAAGTTCTGCGACATCTAATTTACCAATTTCGTTTAGCGAGTGCGGTACTCTCGATTACCCGAGAGGTTGATGTCGTCTTCTTCCATGTTGGGGGAACTCAATCGTTTATTCCCGTTCTTGCAACCCGGCTCAGTTCGGCGAACTCGGTCGTAATTGTTACCGGAGATCCTCCGGAGTCTTATCGCGCACAAAATGATGACACTCTCCTCACCCGCATCGTGTCGGCGTTACTTGAAGTTGTGGAAAAATCTACATGCGTGTTAGCTAGTGAGGTCATCGTGCTCTCGGAAACTATGCGTCAGGGGCTGGTCCCCGAGTGGTCGTCCACTGGGCGTCACGTGGGGAACTTGAATTACATCGATATTAACGAATTAGGGCTATCTCCGGCCGTCGACTCGCGGAGTACCGACCTCATCTTCGTCGGTAGGTTCACGTCGGAGAAGGGAATTCAGCGATTCGTCAAGTCCCTGCCTGACCTTGTCAGGCGTTATCCGGACCTGGCAGTAGAACTTGTGGGAGACGGGCCTCTCAAGGATGAGCTGGCGGCATTCGTCGCGGAGAAAGGACTGCAGGATAACGTCGAGTTCGCGGGTTGGAAAGGGAAGGAAGAAGTATACAAGCGGTTGAAGAACGGCCGCCTCTTAGTTATTCCATCTTTCAGTGAAGGGGTTCCAAAAGTACTGCTCGAGGGAATGGCCTGCGGTACGGTCCCAGTCGCGTCAGACGTCGGTGGAGTGGGCGACGTGGTTCGGGACGGCCAGAATGGAATATTAATCCAGGACAATCAAAAGGGCACATTGGTGGAATCAGTTCAAGACGCTCTCGAACGAGAAGACCTTCAGAAAATGAGCGACGCGGCCCGAGAGACGATCGAAGAAAACTTTTCGTTCAAGAGCGCCAGAGAAGCCTATCTGCATATTCTAAATGAGGCCAAGTACAAATGAATCATACACAGCGTCCGAGATCGTGTGCATGCTTCACCACAGAGCAAGATTCATTTCGGGCGAGAAACTTTTCTACCCATGGAGATTTCAGTAGAGCTGGATGAAGAGACGTACCGAATACTGGAGCGACGAGCAGAAGAGAACCACTTCGAATCGACGGGTGAGTATTGTCAGCGAGTTCTCGAAATACTTTCTGAAGAACTAGAACAAGATCGTTTCAGCGACGAAGATGAGGTCGAACAACGACTCGAGGATCTAGGGTACCTCAACTGAGTATTGCTTCGCGGACAATCGTACGAATCCGTTCTTCTTCCCGGTCTCTGTCGTCTTCCTCTCGGAATTGTGGCTCTCTTTGTCTCGGCAAGCTGTCAGTGTGGAAGACATCTGTCCTCGGTTCCCCGTCCATGTCCAAGGGGATCGACTTGGAGTGGAGGTGAAGTATTGTCGGTGCAAGGTCCAGGATGCTTAAGGGTGCCACTTTCCCGGAACCGAAGCTTGGGCCGGTGGCGACGAACAAACCGTTCCGTTTGTTTTCCGCGACCCACCCATTCTCGTGAGGATTGGTAAATACATCGTCCCGACCGATGTTCCCCTGGATGTGAACACCATCTGCCTGTTCGACGACGAGATCGGGTGCTTCGTCTCTGAAACGTCCGGAGTATACATCCTCCCGCTTGTGTACCTTTCTAGCAATGGGTCGACCGTCCGGATCGGTGAGCGATTCCAGGCCCTTTGTTAGATCCTTTCGAACCTGATCGTATCTCTCGGTTCCCGGTTCGATGTTGAGATAGATGGGTCCCTGACCGCTGGCAATCGCATCCGATTTCTCCCAATCGATGTTCGATGCTTTGCTCACACGATGAAGTTCTCCTTGTTCGTTTGGTACTAGATTCCGAACTCTCTGCGGCACATGGTCGATAATTCGTTCCATGTTGAGCGTAGAGAGTACTCTGAGAATTCGCTCCCGGTTGATCCCCATATTATGAATGAGGTCCGCCACTCCGGTGTCGAGTTCAAGATATCCTTGACTTTCTAACCATGTGTTGACGTGGAATACAGTTTGAATCTCCGTCGATCCGTGATCGCTCATCAGTATCACATTATATCCTTCGTCAAGAAACTTGCCGAGATGGTCGTCAACAATCTTCCATCCTTTTCGGGTATAGTCGTGGTCCCAGAAGTAGTGATGTAATGTGTTAATGTAGAACGTCGTCACCTGGAGGAAGGACAGAGAATGTTCATTCATAAGTTCCAGGGCAACTGTAAATCGACTATCGATCTTCTCGTGAATCTCACGGGCAGCCTCGGCCGGAGAAACCGTCACATTGTTCTCGAGAGTTACGCCGTATTCGTGTTCGCTTTCGAGGTGCTCCTCAAGTGATTTCGGATACGTATAGTCGTGATTTTTCCCGTCGGGTGCCCCAGCGATGGCGAATTTACCATGTTCTTTCGGTGGGTAGGTTGTCGGGACGTTGATGATACCGGTTCGGTCCTCTTCAGCGAGGAGTTCCCAAAATTCGGTTTCAACTTGTTTCCGGTCGTGGGGGTAGTAAACGGACTCCCGGGCTGTATCGATGTTTTCCCACCAAAATATGCCGAATTTTCCGGGGTTTTTCCCGGTCAGATAGGCTTTCCAGTTTGGAGATGTTACAGGCGGAAGAACTGATTGCAGGTCCGCTGTGACCCCCGACTCGACTGCGCGTTTGAGGTTTGGAAGATCTCCGGCGTCCATCCATGGTTCGATAAGTTCGAAGTGAGCCCCATCGATACCAAGGACAACTGTCGAAGGTCGTTCCTCTTCCATATTCACGCTTCGATGGTCGGGTAGTTAACCTTTCTTGAAGGAATTTTCTCGGGACGAACTTGGTTGCGGATTGGATTCAAGTTACTCGGCAGGAGTTCATTCTGCGATGTCTTGCGCAGTCTTTTATTGGGACCGAGAAACGCCCCTACAAACGTAACCGTTCTCAAACGCAGTCGACGAGTTCATTGATATGGTAATTCGAGTGGAAAACCAACAGTTAAGAAACATCAGATAGTGGATAGCGTATGGCGAAGATACTAGTTACTGGCGGGCTAGGGGCTGTTGGGTCGCCTCTTGTCTCAGAACTCGAATCCCGCGGTCACAAGGTTTGGGTCGCAGATCTTCCATGGTCAGAACAGGAGAAGTACTACCGGGTTGACGTCTCCGAATACCGGCAACTCGCTCGAATCTTCGAGGATCAAAAGTTCGACTATGTCTACCACCTCGCTGCCGAATTCGGCCGCAAGAATGGCGAGGACTTCTACGAGACCATGTGGAAATCTAACGCCATCGGTACCAAGAATATGCTTCGCCTCCAGAAAGAGCATGATTTTCGGATGGTTTTCTCCTCCTCTAGTGAGGTCTACGGCGACTATGGCGAAGTGATGGAAGAATCAGTCCCCTTGGAACAGGGCAACGTCCGCCAACTGAACGACTACGCTATTTCGAAGTGGGTAAACGAGCAACAGATTCTCAACGCCGCGGACCGTCATGACTTGGAAACTGTGCGTGTTCGACTATTTAATACGTATGGTCCAGGTGAGAGGTATAGTGAGTACCGGAGCGTGGTCTGCAAGTTTTGTTACCGAGCACTGCACGATATGGGATACCACGTCTACGAGGACCACCATCGATCGTTCACGTACATCGGAGACACAGTGAACACACTCGCAAACATCGTCGACAACTTCCAATCAGGGGAGGTTTACAACATCTCCAGTACCGACTACCGAAGCGTCAAGGAACTTTCTGATGTCGTGCTTGACTACCTCGACAAGGACGATGATAACGTTGAATATCGGGGCGTCGAGGAGCACAATACGCTCAATAAGAAAGCTAGTATCGAGAACGCGAAGCGGGATCTAGAGCATACCCCTACCACAACTTTGGAAGAAGGAGTCCCGAAGACGATAGAGTGGATGCGAGAATACTATGGCATCTAAAGAGCCCAGTACCCACGGTTCAGAATCTGAAGCGATATGCGAGGTCGTCGTAATCGGTACCGGGTTTGTGGGACTACCGCTTGCAATCATGCTTGCCGGAGAGGGTAAGACGGTCTATGGTGTCGACATCGACGAAAATCTTGTAAAGGCAATTAACAACGGGACGCTCAACCTCGATGAAGCCGAACTCCAATCCCGGCTCAATGACGACACCGTCCAGACCAATCTGGTAGCACAGACCCAACCGACCGCAGGGGACGCGTTTGTAATCTCTGTCCCGACACCATTGACAGAGCCCGAAAAGAGCCCTGACCTCACCTATGTCGAGGCAGCTATCGACTCCATCATACCCTACCTCGAAGAGGGCGACCTCATTAACATCGAATCGACTATCCCACCGCTTACCTGTGAGGATCGGATTGCGCCGCAGTTGGAAGCGGCTGGCTTTACACCCGGCGAAGACGTCCAGCTCGCCCACTCCCCTGAACGCATCCTTCCCGGAAATGTTTTTGAAGAAATTGTCACCAACGACCGAATCATCGGCGGAATAAATAAAAAGAGCGCAAAGCGAGCAGCTAAACTATATGAACCGTTTCTTGACGGTAACATCTTCTACACCGATCTCGTTTCGGCCGAACTCTGCAAACTAATGGAGAACACCTACCGAGACGTCAATGTCGCCCTTGCTAACGAGTTTGCGCTCATCGGAGAACAAATGGATGTCGATATTCGGAACGTCATTGACCTCGCGAACAACCATCCTAGAGTAGACCTCCTGCAACCCGGTATTGGTGTCGGGGGACACTGTCTCCCCGTCGATCCGTGGTTCCTTAACGAAGTGGACCCGGAACACACGAACTTGATCACCACTGCTCGCCGTATCAACGACATGATGCCTGCGAACACAGCACGAAAAATCCGTCGAGCAGTCAGCGATTACACCGATCCGAAAATTGTTGCACTTGGTGCCGCATATAAACCGAACACGCATGATCAACGAAACAGCCCGGCCAACGAGATCGTTGAAAATCTCCAACTCGACGGGTACCGGGTTGTTCATTACGATAGGCACGTTGAGGGTATGGGCTACGGTGATCTGCAGCAGATGATCAAATCGGAGGCCCCCGATATCGTCGTCCAACTCGTTCCACACGAGATCACTGTCAAACAACTTCAGGACATGGACTCATGGCTTTCTGATTTAGAAATCGAATTGATTCAGTTCGGAGTGGATGAGCAAACCAACGCGTGATTCCCCCTGGACGCACTATTATATATATCTTTCTTCCATAATGCGTACAATCTTTTCGGCGCTTGTGCCATCTCCATAAAGGGTTTGCGCGCCTTGCATCTCGCGGTGTCGGTCGTCATCGAAGAAGAGTTCCTCCATTGCTTCACGAACGGACATTGGTTCGATAAGCCGGTTGACACCAGCTTGGATAGTTTCCGGACGTTCTGTGTTCGGTCGAACCGTTAAACAGGGAATCCCGAGAATGGAAGCTTCCTCTTGTACGCCGCCCGAGTCGGTCACTATAAGCCGGGCATTGGCCTCCAGTTTAAGGAAATCGAGATAGTCCAGAGGATCCACTAAAATGAGACTTCCGGACGGCTGGAACCCGAGCGCATCGATCACCGTCTTACTGCGCGGATGGCAGGGGAACACAACTGGAAACTCCTGGCTGTCAAACGCCTTCAGAATTGTCCGGAGACGGGTACAGTCATCCGTGTTACGGGCTCGATGAATCGTCGCGACGGCATATTCGCCGGCGGTAAGTTGAAATTCCGAGAGGATTTCCGACTCCGATTCTGCGATTGAGTGATGTTCTAAACAGGCATCGACAATTGTGTTTCCAGTTTCATAAACTCCATCATTAATACCCTCCGCTGAGAGGTGCTCCACCGCCACGGTGGTCGGGGCGAAACATAGATCCGCCACGTGGTCTGCCAGTGTGCGATTTATTTCCTCCGGCATCGAACGGTCGTGACTTCGAATTCCCGCTTCGATGTGGCCGAACTCAACCGGAAGTTTGCTAGCTCCAATTGCTGTCGAAAGAACAGCATTCGTATCCCCTTGTGCAATCACGGCCTCCGGTTCTCGAGCCTCAAGTAGTCGCTCGATAGCAACTAGTCCATCAGCAGTCTGTTCGGCCTGCGATCCACTGCCAACCCCTAAATACTCATCGGGAGATTCTAGGTCTAAGGCCTTGAAGAAGTCTGCACTCATATTACTATCATAATGCTGTTCAGTATGCACAATATAGGGAGAGATACCGTCACACTCCCGTGCAACTCGGAGAACTGGAGCAGTCTTGATTATTTCCGGTCGTGTCCCAACAACGAACACTACCTCAGATGTATCCGTCACGGTATGAGTAAGTCATATTTTTAGATACATAAAACATCACTTTGCTGCGAACCGCAGCAGTAGGGATTACAAGAAACGATGGAAGGGAAACGGGGAGGATTTAATTAGTAATCGGTATTTATAACCCGGCAACATGAAATAGTCAGCGACCTTTTCCACTTTTTTATTTTCAAATAATAGGACATATTTTATTTACTATCTACTGGCGATAATCGTTATCCGAGTCGTCGTTCTGTCTAGTCTCCCGCAGTTCGAAGCGTATCAACGCAATCTCTTGGTTGAGATCGGAGATCCTCTGGCGGTTTGTCTTCGCGTTGATGTAGGTATAAAAGAGCATTAACAGAAGACTGAGGAAGCCTAAAACAAAAACGCCATCTCGCCCACTATCGAACCCTAGCATTGAGAGAATGAGCTCAATTGCGTCAAGAAAACCAAGGACGGTTACGCTACGACCCAGTGAAAGAACAAGGAGCGCTGCACCAAACCCGGACCATAATAGAAACTCGAATACGCTCTCCTTGCCATTTTGAACAAGACGAATGCTTTGATAGAAAAGCGCTATAGATACAAGTATTCCAATTAGGTGTATTGGAGCAAAATTTGGCATGGTTATCGAAAGAGTATGACCTTAAGACTCGTCAGGAACATCCGCGGGGGGTAACTGAGGAAAGTCTCGAGATCGAATTGGGATCCATCTGGTGCTGGTGGCATTGGGACAGATATCTCGGTAATATTGTACCCTTTCCGTGCGGCTTCAAGTGTCTGTTCGAGTGCCCAGTGACTATTTTCGGTCCGGCCAAGGTCATCTAGCATGTCAACACGGTAGGCTCGAAACCCACTTGTAACGTCTGTAATGTCGAGACCACCGAGAATGTTTGTTTCGGCCGTAAAGAATTTTATTCCAACGCGGCGCACAAAACTGTAATCCTCGTAGCTGCTATTTAGCCATCTGCTTCCGATGACCATATCGGCATCTTCAGAATCCATTTTTCTGAGAAGATCGGGGATATAAGCAGGGTCGTGCTGTCCATCTGCATCAATTTGGATGACGATGTCATAATCGTATTTGATGCTGGCCTGATATCCGGTGTGCACAGCACCGCCTACCCCCATATTTTCAGGATGGGAAATCACCCCATCTGCAACCTTATCTGCCGCAGAGACCGTCTCATCCGTACTCGCATCATCGATAACCAGGACTTCGTCAACGTATTGTTGTGTCTGCTCAACAACTTCGGCAATCTTCTTTTCCTCATTATATGCAGGAATAATCGCTAGAACTCCTTGTTCAGCCCCAGATACCGTCTGGTTACTGGTAGATGGCGCTTCTGACCCGGTTTTCTTCGGGACGGCTTTCGAGACGAATTCCTCGCCCTGGTGGGAAGATATACTGCGTTCTATATCAATCCGACCAGCACCATCTTCTGGGATGATAATACCAGTGGCTCCCTCGACTTTAGCATATGTGGAAAGGAGTTGGCGAAGGTTTTCGTCGTTTGATTCAGCAATCGGTGTCTGGAAAACCTTCGCGCCCAGTTCGCGCGCAATCCGCCCCACTACTGAATCCGAATCTTGAGTGGTGATAATGTAGGTTTCAATCTCTAGATCTTGGGCTTCGAGGATATTTTCAAGGACTACAATATCGTCCTGTGCGATAAGTCCGATAGCTGGGAGCTGTTCCTGAGCCGGTTCGACTTCGTGTCGATTCCGGGCTTCGAATTGCCCCCCATCAGTACGCCCTGTATCGTCGTGGTTCTTATCCATGCAGATCCCCCATCACCGCGGTTTCGTGTTCACCCCTCGATCCGTTAGACGATCCGCCGTACCGGACAGCACGCCGGTGACACAGCGGTCTGGAGTAACCCCCTCACCACACCAACCGGGGATTACACCGGTCGGTCGGATGAATCGGGTCACACCGGATACCGCCCGGGCCCTCGTCATTCTACCAAATGATGCTCCTACCACCCCATATATGTTTCCAATTCTGAAGGAATCAAGCGGGTAACTACGGGAGTGTTGATGTAGATAGAACCACCGCATAGCAGGGCAACCTCAGCCGAATTTCCCACTAGTTTGGCTGATTAATGCAGAGGCATCATCCGCTACCATCTTTACAGTCTGCCGATAGTTCGATACCAATCGTGGGTGATTGGTAATCGCCTCAAATGTGGACGTAGGCGGTTGTGCCGCATTATTGTAGAATTAGAATTTTTCGTTTTACATCCCACGTAATGATTATATTCGGTGGTTAGGTCCTGGAAGTATGGCAAATCCGGAGAAACTAGCAGATAGCCTGCTCCTTACTGAGAACATCACGGTGTTAGTCATCGGATTTCGCACGCTCCTCTTCCTCGCGATATCCCTATCGGCGGCCTCCCTCAGAAGCACTCAATTCTCTTCATGAGCGCGACAATCATCCATCCCCCGGTTCCCCCAACGTAGTCGGACTCCTCAACAGGAACACATTGACCTAACACAGACAACCTCCCCACAATCCAACGATTGCAACGCGAGAAGCCACACGAAATGAACGCTATACCAGCGGCCCTGTTTTCAGAAATCGTTTGGTACGCCGTCAAAAGAGTACAGTCATGACCAATCATTTCCCGTTCGACACTGCTCTTTTCAAGGGTTGGGGCTTTATCAGCAGCTATCTCGCCGATCGACTCACCAATGGCTCTGCAGTAACCGTCTGTGATAATCTCTCGGCAGACCATAGGAAGCACATCCCGGCGGACGCAAGGCTGATTGAAGCGGATGTCACGAACCAGGAGTGCCTCACCGAAGGGGTTCGGGACGCAGATACCGTCTTCCACGAAGCCGCGCATATAAGTGTCACAAAATCTGTCGAGGACCCAAAGACCGCATACGGTACGTAATCTAGTCGTTACTCGCGTAAAGTCGATACGAGTTGTAAGAAAAATCCACGCAACAGCGATGAGGGACCACAGACGATTCTGGTGAACCCGGGCGCAATAATCGGAATCAAGTTTAGGCGAATATTGAACGGGTCGAGAGCCGGAATGGTGGCCTCGAAGTGGCCGAGCAAGCGTTGTAGCAATCCATTTACAGCCGCCCCATGTACCGGGACCAAATGCGTGTCTCCGTCATTATCTGTGCGTACGATGTGGAGCTGTATCCACATGTGCGGGAGGCAGCGGAGGGCGTACTTGGGCAGACCCACGACGATATCGAGCTGATTCTGATCGTCGACGGCGACGAGAAACTCTATCGGAAGCTGGAAGCGGACTTCGGTGACCGGGACGATGTGCAACTGTTGTTGAACGACGAGAACATTGGGTTGTCGGCGAGTCGGAATCGGGGGATCGAGGTGGCGACGGGCGACGTCGTTGCGTTTCTTGATGATGATGCGGTGCCGGAGCCGGACTGGGTGGAGACGCTCGTCGGTGGGTACGAGCGCCACGACGCGCTCGCGGTCGGGGGCCGGATGACGCCGATCTGGCTGGATGGCAAACCAACTTACTTGCCGTCGGAGTTCTACTGGCTCATCGGCGTCACCCACGAGGGCCACCCGGAGACCGAACAGGAGGTCCGGAACACGTTCGGGTCGAACATCTCCTTTCGCCGAACGGTCCTCGAGGAACTCGGTGGGTTCGATGAACAGCTCGGACGCACGGGCGCGGCACAACTCCAGGGCGAAGAAACAGAACTTGCAGACCGACTGTACGAGGAATACGGCGAACGCGTGTGGTATCTCCCCGACGCCGAAGTCGGACACAAGATCTTCCCCTACCGACTCCACCCGACATGGCTCCTTTCGCGTGCCTTCTGGCAGGGCTACTCGAAACAGAAAATGGAGCAGCCCGCCACCGACGCCGAATCCTCCGAGAGCGCATTCCTTCGCCACCTCCTCGTCCAATCGATCCCCCGACGCCTCCGGGACGTCGTTTCGACCCACGCCATCGACAACGCCCTCCAACTAGCCATGTTGCTCCTCCTCACAGGCGCTGTAGGGTTCGGCTACCTGTACGGCGTAGCCCACACAATAGCCACCACCAACTCATGACCCCCGACCACGCGTCCACTTCGCGCAAGGCGCTCGTCACGGGCGGGGCGGGGTTCATCGGCAGCCATCTCGCCGATCGACTAGTCGAGGACTGCGCGGTCACGGTCTACGATAACCTCTCCAGTGGGTCCCGCGAGCACGTCCCCAATGACGCCAAACTCGTCGAGGCCGACATCCGGAACCAGGAGCGACTCACCGAAGCCGTCGACGATGCGGATATCGTGTTCCACGAGGCCGCGCAGGTGAGTGTCGCGCAGTCTGTCGAGGACCCCGAGGCGTCCCACAAGATCAATATCGACCCGGTGCTCACGATCCTCGAGGCCGCCCGCGAGACGGACACGCGCGTCGTACTGGCGTCCAGCGCCGCCATCTATGGGCACCCCGAGTACACGCCGATCGACGAAACCCACCCGAAGGAACCCGCGTCCCCATACGGATTAGAAAAACTCACTGCGGACCACTACTGTCGGCTCTACCACGACCTCTACGGCGTCGACACCGTGGCGCTCCGGTACTTCAACGCCTACGGGCCGCGCCAGCAGGGCGGGGACTACAGTGGGGTTATCAGTATCTTCCGCGACCAGGCCCGAGCGAACGACCCGATCACCGTCGAGGGCGACGGCACCCAAACCCGGGATTTCGTCCACGTCGACGACCTCGTGCAGGCGAACCTCCTCGCAGCTCAGACCGACGCCACCGGCGAGGCGTTCAACATCGGTACCGGCACCACCATCACCATCCAAGGGCTCGCCGATACCATCCGCGACGTCACCGACGCAGAGAGTGAAATCGTGCACGTCGACCCCAGGGAGGGCGACATCGACCACAGCCCGGCCGAGATCGCGAAGGCCCGTGACATTCTTGGGTTCGAGCTCGAGTACTCGATCGTGGACGGGCTCGAGGCGTACCTCGGAACGTAGCAATACCCGGCCAGCAACCGAGTATCACCACCCGCCCCCTTGGATAGGGGCGGGATTCAAAAGGGGGCCGAGTGGTCGTGTGCGTCTCGGCGGGCCCTATCCGAGCGAGCAGAGCGAGCGAGGATATCCCGGCGAGACCGCACGAGCGCGAAGGGGGCTTTTGCAGGCGGCTGCGGTATCAGTCGCTCACCAGATGCTGCTAGCTAGCGAACACACCTACCACCGGTCGGTTCCTCGAAAGGTCCTTGCCACTGGACCCCCTCAACTAGGGTAATGAAAGCTGTCGTCTTTGCTGCAGGTGAGGGGAGTCGGCTGCGTCCGTTGACGGAGACGCGACCGAAGCCGATGCTCCCCGTCGCAAACCGGCCGATTCTCGAGCACGTCATTACGGCGCTCCGGGAGGCCGACGTCACGGAGATCGTCCTGGTGGTCGGGTATCGGAAGGAGCGCATCCAGAGCTACTTCGGGAACGGCGCGAACTGGGATGTCGAGCTCACGTACGTGACGCAGTCCAGCCAGCTTGGCACCGGCCACGCCCTCCTGCAGGCCGAATCACAGCTCGGGAGCGACTTCATCGCGCTCAACGGCGACCGCATCATCGAGCCGAGCCTCATCGAAGCCGTCCGCGACCGCCGCGCGGCGACCGGTGACATCGTGATGGCGGTCACGGAGGCCGAGACGCCGAGCAACTACGGCGTCGTCGAACTCGCCGACGACCAGCTCACCCGCCTCGAAGAACAACCCCCAGAAGCCCTCGTCACATCGAACCTCATCAACGCGGGCGTCTACGGCTTCGGCCCCGACATCTTCGCCGCGCTCCGCGACACCGACGTCCACGGCGAACTCGCGCTCACCACCACGCTCACCGACCTCCTCGAGGAGCGCCCGATCCGCCCGGTCCGGTACCGTGGGCTCTGGCTGGACGTCACGACACCCTGGGACCTCGTACACGTGAACGCCAGCATCATCGAGAATCACGACTACGACCACGCCGCGTCGGCCAGCATCGACGACACCGCAGTGGTCGCCGACGCCACCGTCATCGGCGCAAACAGCATCGTGCGCCCGAACGCGACCATCCTCCCCGGCACGATGGTCGGGGAGAACGTCTCCGTCGGCCCGAACGTCGTGTTGGAGAACACGATAGTTTTATCGGATGTCACGTTAAAGCCTGGTGTCATGCTGAAGGACTGTATCGTGGGCGCAAACACCGTGGTCGGCACGGGCACCGTCGCCGAAGGCGGCCTTGCCGACGTCATCCTTGAGGACGCCGTCTACCGCGACGTCCAGTTCGGCGGCCTCGTCGGCGACAACACCCATCTCGGCGGGAACGTCACCATCGCCCCCGGCGCCATCATCGGGAACGACGTCACCGTGGGCAGCGGCGCCACCATCACCGACCGCATCGCCAGCGACACGGACGTGGTGCAAGGCTAATGTGTGGCATCGTCGGCTACGTCGGCCAAGACAATAGCAGGGAGATCGTGCACGATGGGCTCCGCAAGCTCGAGTACCGGGGCTACGACTCGGTCGGCATCGCGCTCGTCGGCGAGGACCTCGACGTCTACAAGACCGCGGGGATGGTCGACGACCTCACCATCCCATCCACCGAAGACGCGAGCGTTGGTATCGGCCACACCCGCTGGAGTACGCATGGGCCGCCGACGGACGAGAACGCCCACCCCCACACGGACTGCACCGACCGCGTTGCGGTCGTGCATAATGGCATCATCGAGAACTACGACACCCTCCGCAAGGAGCTCCAGGCGACCCACGTCTTCAAGAGCGACACCGACACCGAGGTCGTCCCCCACCTCATCGAGGACGAACTCGAGAAGGGCACCGATCTCGTCACCGCCGTCCAGCGCGTCACCAAACGCCTCGAAGGCAGCTACGCGATCGCCGTCTCCGCCCAGGGGCACGACGGCGTCGTCGTCGCCCGCGAGGATAGCCCGCTCGTCCTCGGGCACGGCGAGGACGCCACCTTCATCGGCAGCGACGTCACTGCGTTCATCGATCACACCAAGCAGGTCACGTATCTCGAGAACGGCGACCTCGCCCACATCACCCCCGACGACGTCACCATCTACCACGATGGCGAGATCGTTGAGCGCCCGATCGAGACGATCGACTGGGACGCCGAAGCCGCCGAGAAGGGTGGCTACGAGCACTTCATGCTCAAGGAGATCCACGAACAACCCCAGGCGCTCCGCCAGGCCCTCTCGGGCCGGGTTGACGAGTTCGACACCGAAGTCGACCTCGACCTCGACCTCCCCGCCGAGTACGTGAACTCCCTCCAGGAGATCCAGATCATCGCCTGCGGCACCAGCTACCACGCCGGCGTCTACGCGCAAGAGCTCCTCGAGGACCACGCCGACATCCCCGTCAGCGTCATCCGCGCCAGCGAGTACGAGTTCCGGGGCGGCCGCGACCCCTGGCGCACCCTCGTCGTCGCCATCACCCAATCCGGCGAAACCGCCGACACCCTCAGTGCGCTCCGCACCGCCTCCCGTGCCGGCGCCCGCACCCTCGCCGTCACCAACACAGTCGGCAGCACTGTCACCCGGGATGCTGATGATACGCTCTACATCCGCGCCGGCCCCGAAATCGGTGTCGCCGCGACCAAGACGTTCGTCTCCCAGGTTGCCACCACCACCTTGCTGGCCATCGAGCTCGCCCAGATCCGGAACACGATCACCGCGAATACGGCCAGCGACCTCATCCAGAACATCCGCGCCCTCCCCGGTGCCATCCAGACGGTCCTCGACGACGAACACGAGATCAAGCGCTACGCGCACTCGGTCGCCGACTCGGAGGCGTTCTTCTACATCGGCCGAAAGACCGGCTACCCAGTCGCCCTCGAGTCCGCACTCAAGCTCAAGGAGATCTCCTACGACCACGCCGAAGGCTTCCCCGCCGGCGAACTCAAACACGGCCCCCTCGCCCTCGTCACCCCCAACACCCCAGTCATCGCCCTCCTCACCGCCGGCGCCAACCCCCGCCAAACCCTCAACAACGTCAAAGAAGTCGAAGCACGCGGCGCCCCCGTACTCGGGCTCTCCACCATCGATGATGCCGACCACTACTGCACCGACGTCATCGACCTCCCCGACCTCGGCCCCCTCTCAGCCCTCGTCGGAAACGTCGCCCTCCAGCTCTTCGCCTACCACGTCGCCAACAAAAAGGGACGGAGTATCGACAAACCCCGGAACCTCGCCAAAAGCGTCACCGTCGAATAGGCCGCATTCTGCGGCCCCGGTTCCTGTAGTCCAAACCCGGCGGCTCAGGGGCACGAACGTACCCCACCCCACCTGTTCTCCTCACCAGAGCGCTGTGACAGGTTGGCGCCAGACCCACCGCAGCACCACGGACCCCCAACAATCGCGCCGCCAACGGAATCTCGTTGATGTCTCGCGGGGCGTGCGACGCACGACCATTACTCCGGGAATGAGCGACCACAGATACGTTGCACACAGACAGAGGCCGTGTCGGCCGCTAGCAGGAGACAGCAGATTTAACTATCATTACGGATTCCCCTTCGGTATGTCGACCCAGGTGGTTCACTGGCCGTCATTCCTCACCGGCAGTGCACTCATCATCGGCGGGTCAACGATCGCCGGCATCTTCTCCTTCCAGAACCGTGTCTGGATCGTGTTTCTCGGATTCACGTGCTTTCTTGAGGGATACCGGACGGCCCAACGCGGCCGCGACTGGCTCACCCCACTGCGGGCACCACTCCGGGGAACGAACACCACGAAAGCAGTCATCCGCGAAGCCACACGCCTGTTCCTGATGCTTATTGGCGTGTCCATCATCGCCCTGGGTGTCACCAAGTTCGCGCAAACGATTATCGACCCGAGCGCCCTGGACGCCGCGGTCGCTGGCATCTACAGCATCGGAGGCTACATCTGGGCGCACACGGTCCTCAACCACGGCTTACTATGATGCAGCTCGAATCGACGTTCGCGGTCCGCAACCCCGGCCGGTTCACGCTGTTCTTCGCCAGCCTCACCCTGACATCGATCTCGCTCTCCTCCGGGTTCATCTGGGCCTACCAGGGCCGACCCCTCCTGGTATTCCTCGCAGCCACGGGCGCATGGGCCGGGTACAGTATCGCCCACTACGCCGTGACGGGTCGCGTCATCGACACGGACACACGAAACTCCGAGCACGTCATCGATCCGGACGCCCTCCGCCTCCAAGACCGGTGGCGCTACCCCATCGCGATCGCCGGCATCAGCCTCCTCATCACGGGGATGTACTTGGGCGTGCTCTACATCCGCGCAGAGAACCACCTCGCCACCAACCTCGGCGGCGCCTGCTTCCTTGGGGGCTACGTCATCGCCCACTACGCCGTCACGGACGAATTCCTTTAGCCTCATGTCGGACCCTGAGCCCAGTGATACGACAGCATCGTCGGACGCCCCGACATCCACGGATGACACCGACACGCTCTGGATCCGGGACAGCACGACGCCTGACCAGACCGGGCCCCGGTTCTTCCATCACTACTGCGCCCTCGACCCACGGGATCGCCACACTGGCCGCAGACCACTGCTCGTCGGCTACCCGGAGACTGACACCACCCACCCCACCCGGCTCACGCAACGCATCGGCATCGCCCTCACGTTCATCTTTCGACACGCCCCGCTCGTCGTCCTCGTGCTCGGTATCGGCGTAAGTATCGCTGCCGCACTCTCACCCAGCGTCGCCGGCATCGAAGTCCTCCTCCCCCACTCATCTACGGATCTCGTCGGCACCCTCAGCGTCCTCCTCGTCGTCTGGTTCTGTATCGTCTTCCTCCTGGCGAGCCTCTTCGATGCCGCCGGCCCGACCACCACGAATCGACGCGCAGCCGTCATCCAGCTGCTCCATGCCGGCCTCGTGTACGGCACCGGCATCCTCCTCCTCGGCGGCACCGTGTACGCGACGTTCGCCGTCATCAGCGACACCATCGACCCGGGCCGAAACATCGTCTTCGCGTCAGGCTACCTCCTCCTCTTGTTCATCGGCGGCCCCCTAGTCTACGACGGGATGCTCCGGGCGGAAACCCTCTTCCTGAACCTCGACCAAACGAACCTCCTCGACGACACAGAACGAGCCCACGCCGCCTACCAAGAGTTCACCACCAGACTCGAACGCGCGCTAACGAGCGCCCCCTACGTTATCCCAACGGCACTGCTCATCGGCCCCCTGTTCGTCAGCCAGTTTGCGTACGCCTGGCTCCGCGGCGACGGCCCATTCGTCCTCGACTTCTGGCCGACCCTCCTGTTGGCCCTCGGCGGCGACCTCCTCATCGTCCTGATCGCCGTCCAGTTCCTCATCCTCGTCTACTTCATGAACAAACTCCTCGAAGACGAACAACCCGAGCAGATGCGGCCGTTCGGCACCGGGCCAACGGAGTCCGCGGACCAAAGCGTGCTCGATCCGGTGAACGTCGAACTGTCGTTGCAGTATATCCCGGACCATCCGGACGATGCCGGCGGCTTCCGGGACTTCGGCCGGTTCTCCACCCGAGTCAACTCACTGTTGATACTGGCTGGCGTCTACCTCGCGTTCCGACTGCACGTCCAGGGCGCCCGCGACCCCCTCGGCCCCTACGTAGGCGCCGGGGACACCGTGATCGACTCCACGCTGTGGGTGTTCAGCTACGTCGTCCCGGTCGTGGTCTACGCGGCGGTCATCGTCATCTGGCTGTACTTCTCGTTCTGGCAGATCCACCGGAAAATGGTCCGCGAGAAGTCCCGCACCATCCAGCGCGAACGCGAACACCAGTCCTCGCTCCTCAACAAGATCTCGTTGATCGAGACGATGCGCGCCGCCCCAGAGTGGCCGATCAACACCCGCGTCCTCGTCACCGTCATCTCACTCGACGTGATCTCCGTCCTCCTCTCCATGGCGTCACTCATCTAATAGATGACCAGCCGCCGCGACGGACAACACAGCGTATGGTGTCAACCGACTTCTGGGAACGGTCACGCCTGCGCCGAGAGCAGGTCTCGATAGAGTTCTTCAATGCGTTCTATCGAGTGGGTGACGCTGAGCGCAGGTCGGGCTTCCAGACACTGCGCCCGGAGCGCCTGCGAGTTCTCGATCGCCCGGGCAAGATACCGGGCGAACTGGTCCAGGCCCCCGGGGTCGTATAGATACCCGGTCTGCCCATGCGCGATGGTCTCCTGTAAGGCGCCCGCCTCGACACCGACAACCGGGGTGCCGCACGCGATCGACTCCATCGCCACAATGCCTTCAGTCTCGACCGGGCTCGGGAACGCAAACGCATCGAGCGCGGCATAGAACCCGGGGAGCTGCTCGCGGGGGAGGAATCCGAGGAACCGGATTTCCGCATCGGTCTGACTGGCTGCTGTCTCCAGCTCCTCGCGGGCGGGGCCATCCCCGCCGAACACGATCGTCACCGAGTCATCAAGTCGTTCAGCCACCTGAAGGATATCCTCGAGGTGCTTCTCGTAGCCATGTCGGCCGGTGTACCCGATAACAGGCCCGGAGAGATCATAGCGATCTCGGAACGCCTCCCCATCCCCAGGGTGGAACAAGGCCGTGTCGATCCCGTTCGAGATGACGGAAATCGAGGTCGTTGTCCCGATAACCTCCCGGAGGTAGCGCTCGGTATGTGCGGATGGCGCAATTACGCGGTCCACCCGGTTCAACATGAATCGCTCGTAGACGCGGAGTGCTCGCGCCAGCAGCCCCGACCCAGTCCCGGACTCGATTACGTAGTCTGTGTACTCGTTGATCGGGGTGTGGTAGGTTGCAACCAGCGGCCGATCGGACAACGTGGCGAATATCCCGCCACCGATCCCGACGGAGTACAGACTATGCAGATGCACGACGTCCGCATCTCGAACCGGTCCCGGCACCCACGGCACACCCATCCGGTAGGACTCGTACATGGGGAACGGCACGCTCGGCACCGGATACTCGTGCGCAGCGGGCGTATAGTCCGGATGACGGGGATACACCACCTGCATCGTTCCATGTGAGCGATTCCAGTGGTTCGCCCAGCTCGACACGGTACTGGCAGCCCCATTGATGGTGGCGTGATACGTATCCGTGAATACAGCCACCTTCATCGCACGTGATCACTCCGGTTGGTCGTGGCCATATGTGTCGGTGCCGTCCCTGCGAGGAACGATTGGGCGTTCCGTACGGCACTGGGATATTTATGGCTTGCAGATGCCCGCTCGCCCAGCGGACGACCCCGGTCTCCAACACGGGTCTCGGCACCGCGACAGCGGCTCCCCGCTGGCCGTGCCACAGGCCGCGGGGATGATCGGGACGCAGAGCCACCGGTTCTGTGTTGGCACCCGACCTGGGTGGTCGCAGTCTCATCCGCAACAGCAGTCACAACGCGTACTGCAACCGTACACCAAAAGGTTCGACGCGGGAGATAGCTCGCCGCGCCCCACCGAACGGACACGACGTCAACCTATCCATCCGGGGTGGTGACCAGAGCGAGACCGCCGGAGTTCACCGTCGACGTGAGCGGTTCGTGAGCGGCCAACCGGCCCCATCGGTGTGATACTCACCCAGCGTTTCGAACCCGCGGGATTCCGTATCTTCGTCGAGGGCGGTGCGATTGCCACCAGCACGCGTTCCCGACACCGCGTCAGGTACAGACGGCGACAAGGTGTGGTAGTGGAAACGGCGTAGAGGACCTGCGGCCGGCGTTCGGAACACGTCATGGAAATGGCTGTACTCCGCCTCGTGGGCCCGGCGTGGGGGTGTCGGGGAGCCACTCGTGGTTGGGTTGGTGGTCGTTGACGAAGCGGGCGGCCAGCTGACTCAGTACGGGGTGTGGGTCCGCCACAGGTCTGCGTCGAGCGACGGTTTCGAATACCGTCGCGAGGTCGATGTCCTGTGTGGAGGCGAGCGCGGTTGCGGCGACCACCGGGCTTCGAGATGCCACGGCGAACAGTGCACCAACACCCGGCCGGGGGCTGCCAACCGGGCGATGACTGCAGCAACCACGGCGCTGAAGGCAGCCACGCTGTTCTGTGGGCCATCCAGCATCGGGGCCTCCACGACATCGATGGTCGATGGGGCGCCAATCGCGTCGAACGCAAGCGACACGATGGCTGTGATCTCGTGCTGGTCGAACTCCAGGATGGCTCCCGCATCCGCCGTGGTCCCCCGAACAGGCCACCGCCAACGTAATCCATCCCCGCCTCCGGTGTCGACAACCGGTCCTTGCGTCAACGGGCGACGCGTTGTTGACCTCCCAGCGCGACCCGCTCACCGGCTACAACAGTCGTTCGACTCGACGCCGCCGATCACGGACAGTGTGAATGGGCCTGAGCACGGAGGTGTCGGTACACGGAACTTATTTAGTTATGGTGTCCAATCTCTCCCCTATGTCTGCCATCGTGTCGCGACAGCTCCTCTGTCGCCTCCTTCTGGTGCTGGGTATGCTCCTCCTCTCAGCCGGCATCGCAGCGGCCGCAGTCAGTGGCAGTTTCACGGCCACCTACGACGGTTATAACACCCAACAAACTGACGCTCGCGGCCACGAGATCGGGGTCTCGGGCGAGCTCGAGGTCACGGGCGATAGCGTCGTTCAACCACAAATATACATCAAAGGCGCAGACCACACGGTGCTCGACACCAACTCGATCTCCGTCTTCGTCGAGGGCGATCGCTCCCTCGAATTCACCCGGCACTACCAAGCCGGCCAAGTCGTCCTGACCACCGACGAGATTCCTACGGACACCACCATCCGCATCCAGTTCAACACGTACTTCGTGGGTGGGACCGACACCGCACAGATCACGGCTGGCCAGATCGATATCACGTACGACACCCCCAGTGGTGCCAGCGAACGCAAATCCTACAGCCCATCCGTTGAGCTTCAGCAGAGTCCCGACCGCGTCATCAAAGACCTCGAGCAGGGGAACACCCTAGGGCAGTATCAGCGGATCGCGTCCTACGTTGGCCCGGCAGTCGCACTCATCCTCCTCGCCATCCTCCTCTTGATGCGGCGAGATAACTCCGGCGGGCTTGCCTGAGCGCCCCACGCAGCCAGCCCACCGGATACCGTGTGGACCGGGACGATGCTGCCGCAAACAGCGTTTCAATACCATGTCAGGCCCCCGAACAACTAAGTACGTAACCAGTTATCCAGTTGTATGGCCGAGACGTTGCCGGCGTTCGTAATCGGGGTAGGGCAGGCGGGGATCGCTGCCATGAACGCTGTTCACGACATCGTTGCGGAGAACAACGACCAGGACGCGTTCGGGTTCTACGCACTCGACACCGACGGCGCGATGCTGAACACCGCCCCGGACGGAAGCACTCGAAAAGAGCTCAAGGCCGGACGTAAGTTCGAGACCGAAGACAAGGGCCGCTACCCGTATCTCACCCCGGAGATGGAGCTCACCGGGAAGGGCGCCCTGCGGCAGCGTCCCGTCGGCCGGTACAAGCTCGATAGTCGCGGCGTCGAGGATTTCAGCGCCGTGTTCCAGGATCTTGCCCGATCGATCGAGGCGCACGCAAACGACGTCGATTACAGCTTCGACCGCGAGGACGACTCCTACAACATCTTCCTCATCCACTCGTTGGGTGGCGGCACCGGCTCCGGCACCTTCCCCCTCCTTGCCGCGTCGGTCGGGCGAATCACCGAGGAGCTCGAACGGATGCTCGGGACCGACATCTATGCCGCCGGCATGGGCGTGGTTCCGTTGGTGCAGTTCACCGAGAGCGCCATCGACCCTCCCGGAGACCCGATCTACTATCCGAACTCGTATGCCTCGCTCAACGATCTCTCGAAACTCCTCAACGTTGACGACACCGGCCCGCTGAGCATCCCGATCTACTCGAAATCATTCGGAGCCGGCGGACAGGCCACCCACATCGAGGAGCGCACCCAGGCCGCGTTCGAGGCAAACGATTTGCCGGTCGATGCAACACCATTCGATAACTACTGGCTCGTCGGCGTCGATGAAGCCCAGATCATGGGTGAGTATCCGTCGTCCCGGCACGAAACCTACCGAGAACAGATCAACCGCACGATGGCAGAGTCGATCTACTCGCTTTGCCGGCTGGAGATCTCGGTCGAGAACTGGGCGACGGGCGTGAAGGGGCTGCCCAAACTCGGCACCATCAGTCACAGCGAAGTCCGCGTCCCACACGAAGCGGTCAAAGAATACTGCGAGCTCCAAGCAGAGCTCGAAACCAAGCGCGCGCTCGTCGAAGAGGATCCAGCAGAGTCCGACCAGTCGATCTACGAGGAGATCACAGACCTGGAGGAGATACAGGAGCGCCTCACGGAGATCAAACGCCGGCCGGAGCGCGCCATCGAACTCCGCGAGGACGGGACCGACCTCCGAAACGACCTGCGCGGCCTCCTCGAAGCCGAACTCGGTGGCGGGGAACAACTCGTTGGGACCAACTCGGGCGAGGACGTCGAGGCCGTGTTCGACCGGATCGAACAGGACTACGACACGGCGTCGCTCCTACTCGCCACCCACCTGTTCAAGGACCTGCTCGACGATCCGAGCGCCGCACCCCGCATCGAGAACCACTGGAGCGAGCTCGTCGCAGACCAGTGGAGCACGTACGAGATGGTCGAACGAACGAAATACGGCGGGCAGAGTATCTCGACCCTCGAGGGGAAGGCCGAACAGCTCTCGAATTTCTACAGCGACAAGCTCGACGAGTACGAGTCAGAGCTCGAAGATATCGACGACCGGATGGACACGTGGGAGAATGTGAAGGATTCGATTCCCGCGAGCCTCGGCTTCCTGCAGAGCCACAAACAGCGAGTCGAAGCCTCGATGCAGCGTGTCCGGGACGCACGAGACGACCTCCTGGAGGCACAGGGCCGGTACGAGCGCGTCCAGGGGATGCGGGACGCGCGAACCACGTACCGTCGCCGCGCACGAGAACAGCTCGACGAACAGATCTCGTCGATCGACTCACGGATCACCGAGAAGCAGGAAACCATCGACGAGACGCAGAAAGCAATCGACCGGCTCGAGCGCTCCATCGAGTCTGCAGAAGCGGACCTGACACGTGAGAAGACGGCCAAACGAATCGGCGTCCTTCCGATTGAGGAGGATATGGTGTCGGAGTTGGACGCCGACCGGCTTGAGGAACTCGATAGCTTCCACACGTATGTCGAGCAGGGCTTCGTCAGCACGGACCGGGTGAGCACCGGGCTCTCGAACTGGCTCGATAAATCCTACGCGTGGAACGAACCGGTGTTCACGATGGACTCCGCGTTCACCGAGACGCCCGGCAACCAGCGCACCCGCAACGAGCTGTGGGTGCTCTGCGCGGAGGAGAACAAACAGTACCCGAAAGAGTACATCAACGACATCGAGGGCGACCAGCGATGGGCGGGCGAGTCGAACCTCGGCTACATCGAGGACCCATACACCATCACGTTCGTCTCCTACTACAACGACAACCCCATCGAGGACCTCGATCTCTACCAGAAGCTCGACCGGATGGCAACCGACGGCACCCTCGACAGCATGGCCGGAACGTTCGAGGACCACCGACTCTCATTCGCGTACCCCGAATGGTACGACCGCGATATCCAGAAGGCGTTCACCATCAAAACCGAAGTTACCGTGCCCGAACCCCCGGAGCTCGACGTCGACAACGTGCGCAAACCAGACCTGGATGAAGGCGCCAAACGGAACTATATCAAGACGAGCGGGCTCGACTCATACGTCTGGCAGGGCGCGATGTGGGAGGAGTACGAGATGCCAGCCGAGACCACGTTCACGGGCTGGGAGCAAGAACTCGCCCAGCTGACGTGGCGAGCGCTCCAGCAGGCGACGCCTGACGCTGACCTCAAAAGCGAATGGATGGCTGGGCAAGCCGACTGGGCGGACATCCTTGACGCGTACCGTGAGAACATCCTCGACCGAGAGGGCATCCAGCTCACGTTCGAATCACCCGAGCGCTGAGCAGTAAGCCGGCCACCAGCCCGACACACCACAGCCACCTGATGACGCACACGACGCCGGGTGCGAAGATCGTCCAAGCGGTCAGCCTGTCACGCGACGCCACCAGCAGTGGCCGTGTCCAGATCGACCTCGAGTACGACATCGACGAGCCCGTCACGGCCATCGACATCACCCTCCCACCCTCGATCGAGATCGAGCACGCACATGGCTTCGCCGCGTCCGGGTCAACGTGGCGCTGGGATGGCGCCACCCACACCCCCAGGCTCTCCGGGCGCTATGAGATGAACGACGAACGTGCGGCCGGCGCGATGTATGTGGATGCCGGCGAGTGGGCGATCCTGAAAGCCCCCGGCCACGCCGCCAGCTGGCAGTACCGGGGTGTTGATGAGATCGAGTTCGTGCGATCGGTTCAGGTTGCGGAGCCAGGGGTTGCCAGCCCGGACGGCGCGGTTGTCTTTCTCGGCGACCATGACGTCATCGAACGTCACGCAGGTCAGCCGTTCACCCTCGTCGTCCCGGCCGCAGCAACGATGGCGTGCTCGCCTGCGGCCGTCTTCAACGCGCTCGCTGACCTCAGCAGCTATCTGGACGTGGGCGGCTACCAGGAGGACGTCCTATTGATCGCAGCCCCCTCCGCAGCGGCCCAATGGGGACCATTGGGGACCCAGACTGGTGACAGCGGGTTCTGGGCGCTCGATCGCTGCCGGCTCGATGAGCCGAACAGTACGTGGCTCCACGAGTACGTCCACACCAGACAAGCCCCCAGCTTCGAGCCAACGATGGAGTGGTTCACCGAAGGCACGGCCTGTTACTACGCCACCTACTGTAGTATGGCTCGCGGTGATCTTGCATTCGACACGGGCCACCAGTTCCTCGCAACGACCACTGACCGGACGGCGATTCTGAGCACGCCGACGGCGTGGCCGTCCGCCCAGACCAAGTACACGAAGGGGCGACGCGTGGTCGCCGCGCTCGACTGCGAGCTCCGGCAGCACACCAACGGCCAGGACGACCTCCGAACTGTGTGGGCGCACCTCAATGCCACGTGCGAGACGGCCGGCTACCAGGAGTTCCTCGCGGCGCTCCGCACAACGATCCCGAACGCCGACCCCATCGTCGAGTGGTGTACGCAGTACATCGATGGCCCGGACAGCCCCCCGGTACCCAGCAATCCGGCCGCCTTCGGCATCCAACAGCAGCCACCCACAGCCCCGGGTTGCGACAACACCGATGGATCACCGAACCCCGAGGAACCCACGACTGAGCCGCCCGAAGCGCCGCCAACAGACGACACCACCGACCCACCAACAACTGAACCCACAGACGACACCACCGACCCCAGACCAGACCCACCAACAGCGGAACCCGCGGGGCGGCCGGAGCACTGTCCGGTTTGTGAGACCAGTCTCAATCCTGATGCGGCGTTCTGCGAGACGTGTGGGACCGCAGTCGACCGAACGTGCCACATCTGTGGCGCGGCCGCACCCGGCCAACAGCACTGTCCAGAGTGTGGCACGAAGCTCATCGTCCATTGCGATATCTGCGGAACCCAAGCCCACGCGACCATGACATACTGCGCACGCTGCGGGAACGAGTTCACAACCACACGCGGATGATGCCTCGCCAAGCGGGTTGCTGCTCCCCTCACAAATCCTGGCATCCCGGCGCTATCAGATGATCTGTGACCGATCAAGCGGGTTCGGCAGGGAGCACTTACGTGACGGCGCAGGCTGCGTCGAACTCGGTCGCGGGATATTCGCGAAAATGCTGACTGTCCAATACATTCATTGCGGTTAGCCTGGTACCAGCACGGGATGGCCACCGTTGCTGGATTCAGTAAACGGTCACGCTACATGGCCATCGGGGCCACCGCTGTGCTCGACCTTCTGCTCCGTCTGCCGGAAGATCTCATCATTCCCGCATTCTCCATCATCAGTGGTTTCTCCGGATCCCCGATAGCAGTATTCGTCACGACCTGGCTGCTGTTAGCGCTCGTCCTGTATCATCTCGCACCGCTCTGCTACAGTTTTCTCGACGTGCTCCCGCGTCACGCCGCTGGCTTCAGAGTACTCGTTACTACTGGCGGAATCTCCGTGGCGATGAGCCTCCACTACTTGGCAGAGACAGCGAGCAGCACCCTACTCGTGGCACTCTTCGGCATTGGCATCCTCAACGGCGCCCTCATTCTCTGGTACCTAGTCGAGGTGCACGAGTGGCAACTCCTGACACCGGACGGACGATGGGTCACCGTGTTCGAAGCCATCTTCCCAACCTACGACGTAGCCGCCGAAATTCAGTCGGACCTCGCTCGCGAGGGACTGTTCGGGCGCGCAACCAAAGTGATCTCTCTGGTGGCTTTGGGAGGTTTGTTGGTCATGCCACAACTGTTGGCGGGGCTCGCTCTCCTGGTATTCATCTACGCATACCCGATTCCGGATCTGCTCTTCCTGGGCTGGGTGCTCTCAGTCCGAGTGGTTCCGGAGGTAGACGTTGGCCCAAGTCGAAACCGATTGCTAGATCTCCAATTCGATTTCGAGAGAGAACTCCTCGACGGTATCGAACACGCGAATAGGAGCCTTCTCGGATTATTCCTCACCCTATTTATCGTGGTTGGAATAGCGATCTCGTCGCTCTATCTGCTGATCGGCATCATGGTGATTCGACAGACACACCAACTGATCATCAAGGGGGGAACCGTCTTTCTCGACACATATCAGCCAACTGTCGGACTGCTTACCTGGAACTGGTTTGGAATCGTGATGCTCCTGTTCTTCGGTGGTAGCTACGGTATCTGGGTCTGGATTCGCACACTATCCCGCCTCCCTCATTTCCTCGACCGCTGGGAAGCCCGAGACACTGTCACGGCCGATGTAGTAACTGCCCAACCGCTCGGATTCAATGCACTCGCTGTTCTCACTTACCCGCTGGCGCTCACTATGATGAATCAGCTCTCGACGCTGAGCTATCCCGAGCTACTCACCGCCGGGAGTATCTGGCCGCTCGTCATCGCGCTGGGTGCCTGGGCCCTATATCGGGCGCAGCGCGCCCCACCACAGTCGGTCCAACGAACACATCTCTGGATAACCGGCGGCCTTGTGGCCCAACTGTTCGCCGTCGGACTCGCCGGAAACCTTGCACGGACGGTGAACGACCTTACAACAGCGCAGCCGCTGGTACCGAGGCTGGTGGTTCCACTCGGTCTACCTGTCTTGATTGGGTGTATGCTCGGCTATGCTGTCCTCACTCGATATGAGAAGGGGAAAGCAGGTATCAGGAGATATGTCTCGTCCGTACTATTACTCACCCTCGGTGGTATCTCATTGCTCAGTTATCCAGCCATCCCCCAAAGGTACAGCTTTATTGTCGGTATTCTTGCAATATTCTGCCTCGGGTTTGGACTGCTCGACAGCGCATTCAAATATTACGCTCGATGACTACAGTCCCGAGCAGGGTTGTTGCCGTCGTAACAACGCATCCGATACGTCGGCTATCGTATCCCCATATTCGCTGGCTATTGAATCCGAATCGTTGGGAAGTGGCGCTGGGCGACAGCCAGGTTCTTACTCGAAGGCGGGTAGATAGCCCCGGGCGTGGAGGCGCGTGACGTACCCCGGAACGGTCACGGGTCCTATTCGGGTCCAGCGGCCGCGTGGGCGGGTGGACCGGCTACCAGACCACAGTAGGGGGCGTCGGGTCGCGCGTTAGCTGACTCGCCCACATTCAACGAATCCGGCTGCGTTGATTTGTCCATCGGGGTTACCGGGATCCGGAGGCCAGCAGGGGTGGCCAGCGGCGAGATTACTGAGATCGCCCCGGGGAACCCGGGTTCAGGGGACGGTGTCCTAGCGCGCCGCTCGGCGGCCGAGGATAAACACGAGGAGGGCGAGGAGTACTGCACCGAGTCCCGTCTCGATGGTGGTGAGTGCACGGCCGAAGCCGACAGGCCTGAAATCCCCGAATCCGAGTGCGGTGAAGGTCAGCGTCGAGTAGTAGACAGCGGTCAGTAGTTCACTTGGGGTGGTTGCGATCTCTGCGTAGGTGACCGGGTCGCCACCGGCGGGCTTCATCCAGCCCCCAAGCGGGAACAGCAACGCAAATCCGGCGATGATCGCGAGGCTGTATGCGACCACGCGCCACGGACTCTCACCATAGAGCAGCGTCGATCGTGCCACCTTCGCGCGGCTGTATCGGGCCCCGGCGATGAGTCGTTCTTCCCATGATTCGGTCTGCCGTGTGTCTCGCTTGTACTCGTCTTTCTGGAGGTCTTGGCGTCTGACGAACGAGCGGGCCTGTAACCGTGGGCGAGCGTGCTTGCCGCCGAGTTCTTCTAGGGCGCGATAGACGCTTTTCGCCGTGTCAACGTCCGCCTGTCCGGAGTCGTTGTCGTAGGCCGGGTCGTAAATGCAGGTTGGCCGTGAACGGATTGCTGCGACTGTATGGGGTGAGGTGGGTTGGTCGGCCGATGGCTGGCCGAGGAATCGGGTTCCGACGGTGGCCCGACCCAATGTCAAGCCACGGTCGATGGTGGCATCCGTGAGGATCATATCCTGTTCCACGCGGCTGTCATCGAGAGATAGTGGACGGTCGAATGTCGCATTCGCAGCTTGGATAGTAGTCGCACGGAGCCTGCTCTTCTCTCCACTCTGCACGAGAAAGCGAAAACGTACACCGATCAGAACTAGTCATTTTCCGCTACGTGGGTAAGGTATACAATAAATCCCAGCCCAAAGCTACGGTGCTATGGTGAACTTCATCATTAGCTGTACTCTGGCCTTGTTGACCTAATCAGGCTCTGTCTAAACCCGATAGAATTGATACGGATGGGGTGCTGAACATTGAGGGTTCATATAATATGATGTCTGCACCCGCTGTGGAGTTCAGAACAGTTCGGATTGACCCCTAATTGTCCGCAGCCATCCTTTATGCAGGGCTCGCTGCTATTGGCAGCCATGTCGTATCGATATCGCCGATGGGTGGACTTCGGCCCGGCTGGACGCCCTCCAGAGCGTGTTCAGTTCGCGTACAGCCCCCAACAAGCCTATAAGCTGTCGGACGGTGGAGAATCGGTACTTGATGATATTTGGACCTCCGTGAGCGAGACAGAAGACGGTCTCCACGACGCGCCGGGGTTCAATCTCGTCGGAGTGACCGATAGCCGAGTCCAGCTCGGGCCCGCAAGCTTCAAGCATTGCTTCCTGCGGCGATTGGTGTTGGCGGAGGACGAACGACTTGAAGCCGTACAGATTCCCCCGAGTATCAAGGAACGGTTGATCGACGCGGTTCACTATCTCTCATCGTTCGTCGGCGTCGTTACTGACGGCCAGTTGTTAGTTGGTATCAAGCCGGGGACGACGGAGCGGTCACCATTTCTCTCGGTACCGGGCAGTGGCTATCTTGACCGGGAGCAGGATATGTATGGCGAGTCAGTGGCGCCAACGGCCGCGGTGGTGAATCGAGAACTACAGGAGGAGGTTGGCCGCACCGCCAGTGCCGACCAGATCCGCTGTCTTGGTATCTTTGAGGATACAGCTACTGACTCACATCTTAACCCGGCACTGTTCTCACTAATTCGCACGGACGAGTCAGCATCGAAAGTGGTTGCGAGTGCTCGGCAAGCCCAGGACGCCGACGAATTCCGCGACCTGGCGCTGCTGCCGATAACGGAGGAGACCATCGAAACGCTTGTGCAGAATGTCGTAGACGAGTCCGCGTTGGAACCGTTGTCACTCGATCTTCCACGCACGGACGAGGTTGGAATGTCCCACAAGACACTGCTTCTCTTGCTGTTATTAGGCCGGCGCCGATTCGGAACAGGGTGGTTTGAGGAAATATGGGCGCAACACACAGGCCTCGCGTTCGAATCATCCACAGCCTGAACGGCTCAGTTGCCACGGACGTATTCGATGAAGTTCGAGTGAAGATGTCTGTTCGAGGCGACGAAGTCCCCATCACGTTCACGGCCGACAACGCCGTGGGTCACACGCCCGTCTGCCGCCTCAACGAGCAGCAGGCCAGCCGCACTATCCCACCGGCTCTGGTCAAATCCGCAGACAGCATCGATATTCCCCGTTGCCAGGTATGCTAAATCCAGCGCACCAGAACCGCTGGAGCGTATCCCTTCGACGACTGAGCCCACTCGACGGTGAGTCTCCCACACCGCCTCGCGATCCGTGCGAGAAGAGGAATACGAGATTGCCGCAAGGGAGCTCTCCGGCCGGTCGATGGCTGATGTCGACAGCGCGACCCCATCATCGGGGGTGGTCCCGTCTCTGGCGGCCGCGTAGAGATCGTCAGTCAACGGGCGGTAGACGACGCCGATCTGGAGCGTCCCCTCAACCTCAAATGCGATGGAGACAGCAAAGTCAGGAAGTCCTCTCACGTAATTTGACGTGCCGTCAAGTGGATCCACAATCCAGCGATGGGATGCGTTTCCGATGGCCCCCGTTTCTTCAGAGAGAATCGCATGTGATGGATGGCGGTCGGTGATGCACTCAATGATACGACGTTCGGATTCGCGGTCAATCTCCGAGACGGGGTCGCCCTCGGACTTGTACTGGTATTGCTGCGGCTCGTTGAAATTATCGCGTTGGTACGCACCAGCACGCCGGGCTGCCTGGATCGCTGTATCAAGAACGTCGTTCATGAAGCTGTATTTATATGGCGTCCGTGCCGCGGGGGTTTATGAGTATCCAAGTTGGAGCAATGTGACAATGTAAAGAGCCGTCCAGAACATGGTGGCCACAATCTGGATTCCGGTCAAGTAGGACGAAAGACTTCGCTTGCTGACAGGCGTTCGCTCGCGGAGGTCGTATGCGTTGGTAGCAGACAACTCATTGTATACCGTTTCCATCTCGTTGATGCGATTATTCAAACTATCTCGGGTTCCCTTGTATGATTCAGTAGCCAACCAGAACGCGTAGGCAGTCGCTGCGCCGACCATCGCGATGAACGGCTGCAAGTCCGTATCAACATTGATAACAATGTTCAGTAACAGCGCGATCACGGCAAGCGAGAAATAATTCGCGTTGATGAGGAGCTTATCCCTGTAGATTGCTTGTTGGGTCAACATCTCGTAGTTCATCGCAACCAGTGCTGTTTCGCCTTCGGGGTCGGGGTCGGTGAGGAGGCTATCAGCTTCCTGTTCGCCGCCTGTCCGCGCGCCATGGCCTTCTTGCCGGGTGAAATGCCAGTAGCTCCCCGCCCCGAGAAGCACGAGCGGCCAGAGCACTTTCAGCAGGATATCTGGCATGGCAATCTGCGTATTGGCTGCTGCCACCCCTGCCGGGAGTGCAAATATAACCAAGCACACGACCACGACCTTGCGTTCGTCAATGATTGAGAACCCCATGCTATGCCAGTGATGTCACGACCGGCCCCTATATTTGTGTGATATCAAATTGGAGCCCACCTCGTTCCGCCTTGCTTCGCCCACAATCGAAGGCCTCAACCACGTCGCCTCTTAATCAGCCAAACTGCTGCTTGACAGATGAAATCAGATTTCTGCTATTAAATATTGGTGCAATGGTTGCAGTAGCGCTGTCTCGATCTCGCCAGTAGCCGTCAGAAGCCCGGTGCGAGATGTCACCTATCATCTCTCCGTCGAGTATATGAACGAACGCGCAACGTTTGTCGCGAGTGAGGACACCGATCACCAGTTCCAGAACGCTGATCCGGCGCACGAGGTGCGACCCCACGTGAGCACGATACTCGCCAGGACGCCGTACACGAGCACGAAGCCGAGACTGACGAGCAGGCCGACGACCGCCATATCGAGGAGTCGTTGACCCACCCCCGTCCCGACAGCCAGGCTGGTGTCACCGCGCGCAGCCGCCGACTGGGGCCGCATCGAGTTCGTGCCAAGATAGTACGAGACGTAGCCGGGAAAGAGCGGGTAGGCACAGGGCGCAAAGAACGTCATCGCGCCAGCGAGGAATGCGCGGAGTGCGCGCCACACGTCCAATGTCGGGTGAAACTACCGACCGGCGACCTCAACAACCCATGTCTTAAACCCCGCTCAGTGCTGCGGCGTGAGCCAAAGGGTCAGCCAGCAACAAGCGTCGTGTGTGATCGGAGCTGCCCTACAGACCGTCCGCGCCTGGATTGAGCCCGAGTCACCGTCAACGGCCGACCGCTTGGACGAGCCGACAACCCAACAGAGAGAGGAGGTCCAGTGTCGAGACTATGGGCGCTGGCACACCCAGCAACACGCAACCTGCCCGCACTGCGACTCCGGGAACACAGTCACCAAGGGACCCCCAGCTCCCAGAAACTGAACCCAACCAGCGCCGACTGGTTTGGTGTCGTGTTCAGTAGGTCCCTCGATCGACGAGGTGCGTCATCACCGTGCGTTCGGCGCGCCGCAGGAGTTCCCCCGCGGTCCCCGTGGCACACGAAAGCTCGGCCGCAACATCCTCAAGTGTCGCCGAACGAGGTTCACTGTAGTAGCCACACGAGACCGCCGCCGAAACAGCGTCGAGCTGTCGTTGGGTGAGCTCCAGCCGGGGGTCGAGGCGTCCGAGTGCGAACTCGCCGACGGCACGGACATCGACCCCCATCGACGCCGGAATCGCCTCGACCGCATCCTGGACGGTGTCGGCCGGGCCGACAGCGGTCAGCCGCACCGAGCCATCAGCCCGATACTCGATCGGGGTGAGCACCAGCAACCCCGGCTGGGCGAACGCCGCCGCAAAGTCACGACTGTCCGGGTCCATCGCCTCCCGCACATAGAGATAGAACGACGCATCCTGACACGCGCTAAGCTCGAACTCCTGGACCATCGCGTGCTCGGCGAGCGCCTGTTCGTACGGCTCCACCGGCCCCGACACGTGGAACAGCGCCGCCTGCTCGGTCTCGGCGTACTGATAGCGATACAGCAACCGCGAGACCTCGTAGGCCTCGTGCTCGACCACGAACTGATGCATCGGATGCCGAGCAGCCGGCTCATGCTGCACACGCACCTCAAGATACCGCATCCTACCACTGCATCACGGGCACAATCATTTAGTCGCTCATATATCGTTGCGGGTTCGGACTGGTGGGCGCTAGTCGACGACCGTGGTTCCAGCTGAAACACAGGGGTCGAGTCGGCTCCTGTTCGTCCCCGAATTGGAGCGGTTAGTCCCGCGAATCCGATGTTGTGATCTGGAGGTCGACGACGCTGGTCCCACCATCGGTCCCTGGTTTCGCGTCTCCGTTGGCGGTGTTATCCACGAGCGCGACATAGGAGCCGCCCTCCAGGGTGGCCGATACTTCGCCATTGACCATACCGGGCATACTGACCCCGCCGACGTACTCGAATGCGCCATGGTTCTGGTGTTTTTCATACTGGGCCGCGGTCATGACGACGACGTCCACTGCAGGCCCGTCGGTTTTCACGTCGACGGACCGATCCGAGAGATTGGCCCGGACGGTCGTCCACTGCGGTTCGTCGAACTGGAATTCGAACGTCGCGTACTGGCCGCGCTCCACCCTCGCTGTTTCATCCACGACGGTCTTCGTTTCGGGCTGTTGGTCGGCGTCAGCGGTACAGCCAGCGAGCGCACCGGCGAGGGCGACGCCAACGCTGCCGAGGAGGGCACGTCGCGAGAGGGCGGCGGTGTCACTGGGAGAACGGTCTGGGGATGCCGTATGGGGACCTGACATCAGTTGAACTGACCCAATGTACCCACATAAATGCCCTGAACTATCCGAGATGTACCCTGATTGGTGACCGGCATATCGGAATGCTCAACACCAGCGACCAGCCGGAATTACCGCACCAAGCGTGTCAGAATACGCGTGCCAGAGAGAACCGCTACCACGGTGTACAGCAACCACTATTGGCAGCCGAATAACCACGGTAGTTAGAACACGCCGATAATGAAACCAGCCCCCGTGATGAGGAGAAGGACGAGGGAGAAGGCCGGCAGGTACGGCGTGTACTGCTTAAATTGCTCCTCGTAGTGGCCGTAACCCGCTATCAACAGCATCGACAGTTCGATAATACCGGTTATTCCGGTGATGGCGTACACGCCCACCAGTTCGAGGCAGTGAGTTGACCCGGCACAGAGTCCGATAATTTCGGACTCCGCATCGTGTGCGAATCCGAGCAGAAACGCGAACCACACGATTCCGAAGAGGCCACGATCAGCGATATCACCGAGATCATCGTGTAAATGCGAGTGTTCGCCACCGAACGGGATTGCCCCCTGAAGGGGACACAAGTCCGTCGTTGTGGTCGTGTGAGGTGTCATGGGACTGTTCCTGATGGTCGTGGGAGGATTGTTCAAGGCCAGGTAAACGGCCTTGGACGTGGCTGTGGCTGTGGTCCATCATGGTTGCCGTGTGCGTGGTGATGCCGGTATTCGAGGATACCAAGTGCAATATGCAGGACCCCTGCGACTACACTGACTGGCCACTAAGGAACACGTTCCAGACGAGATGAAGCGGTTTGTGAGGTTAACGCTGAACGACACGATCCTGGCTGAATGGTAGGCAGGTCTCGCCACTGTTCCGGTTCGGCAATCCTGTTCCGCCGTCGGGGCGGTGCGGTCTCGCAGCTGTGAGCATGATGCTGGGGCAGACAGGGCAGTGAAACGAGCCATTCAGGGTTGTCATCAGCTTCAACCGGTCGATTCTGTTGCAGTTCCGGAATCTGCAGAGCCCACGTCCTGGAAACAGAATCCCTACCCGCCAGAAGCACAGGGCGGCAGCAGTAGGCGAGCTAGACCGGATCTGGATAGGTCGGGGTGTTATTCGCAGAGGGCGTCGATGAGTGTCGACGGTTCGAAGGAGCGCAACGCGTTGGGTTCGTTTTTGACGGTCGAGATGATGTATCTCGACGAGGTTCGCGTGATCTCATCGATCGCCTCGTAGTCTTCGAGGAGCCGTTCGACCATCTCCCGGTCCGTCAGATGGGCGATGGCAATGAAATCAGTGTCGCCCATCGCGAAGTAGACCTGGTTTACCCCCTCGAGTTCGGCGAGCTTTTCGCCGACGCGTTCTTGATACTCCTCCTGATACTGAGCCCAAATTTCTGAGATGAGGGTGAGTTCCAGACCACATTTTTCGAGGTTGATCTCGAGGAGCTCGTTCTTGATGATTCCACGCTCCCGGAGTTGGGAGATCCGGTAATGGACTGTCGACGTTGGAATGTCCGTTTCATCCCCAATTTTCTCGGGACTGGCTGTCTTTTCTTTGGAGATTGCGCATAGGATCCGAACGTCCTTTTCGTCCATCTCTACCAATCAAACTCAATCCGAACCTTCAAAGTAGTATGGGTATCGAACATGTTATCAATCCGTGCCGATTATCTGAGGGGGTAGCTATCGATGGAATAACTGCGGCAGCAAGCATCGTGGCTGCTGCACCCGTTCTCACGAGGGGCGGTTCTAATCGGCGGTTACCCGAAAAAGCGCCAGTCCTATTGGCAACGATGGGGCAGTATCAGTCACCGACGCTGATCAGCAGCGAGCAAATCGGTGAGCGAGCGACTCCATCAGGATGGCTTTGACCCGTACGAACTCTATACTTGCGTCCAGGCCGGAGCGCCCGGAATTGACGAGATAACCGAGTACGTCACGTGGAACCCATACGCCCATCCCAACGCGGCGTTCGACTGGGTCGAGCGATGTGGGACGGCGTTCGAGAACGGAGAGAACGTTACTTACGTGATTCGGCCGAAAGCGGGGACACACGCTGACGAATTCGCCGGTCTCGCTGGAATACATCCAGCGTGGGACCGGCAGCTTGCGACCCTGAGGACGTGGCTCCGAACCTTTCTGGGGACGAGGGTACGCCGCGGAACGAGCCGCTCGGTTTCTCACACTCGCATTCGACCGGCTTGACCTCCAACTTGTGGCGGTTACACACGATCCTGAAAACACGAACTCTCGGAAAGCCATCGAGAGCTATGTTGAGCGATTCGGGGGCATATGGAGGGGTGAATCCGTAATGACCTCGTTATCGACGGCGAACCACGCGACTCCGTCCGATACAGTATTGCGCGCCAGGAGTGGGCACAGAACTACCGCGGAGAGCAATAGTGACCCGCTGAGGCAGATCGGTAGGTGGGTTCCCTGCGGCGACCGAGCCGCCGCCTAATCTTCAATACCCATCCCGTGCTGCATATGCGGTATCTATGCAGCGGCGCCAGCAACGCCTACTCGTATCCCGCCAGATCGAGGATGCTGACTGTAGAGGCGAGTTCAGCATTGCCGACGCACCCACGAGTTTACGCTTGAATGGCACTTTACGCGGTACCCACAAACTCAGTCGGTATCCCGGATGAGCATCGACTTGACTCGGTTCACCCCATCGAAGTCCCGGAGTTCGTATATGAGGGTCCGGACACGCTCGACGGGCCCACGACAGAACAGCGATTCGAGACACCACTCCCCCTGATGGGTGTGGCTTGTATTGAGGATGACGTCCTGATGCTCGTGCTGGACGCCGTGGAGTTCCCTGATGACCTCATGGTGGCGATAGTCGAATCCGACCAGTGCCACCACGTCACCCGTCGTCTCTTCGAGTCGGGAGTGTGCTTCGATGTACTCTTGCATCGCCTCGCGGACAGCCCGCGAGCGGTTGGCGAGGTCTTCGTCTTGCCAGACCTGGTCGAACTCCTCGACGATTTCGTCCGGGATGTTGAAACTCGTGCGCATACCCACTCGCTCGGCGCGGCCGGTCAAGAGTCCCCGGGTATGATGCTCCCCCGGATCACGTATTAACAACCGTTTTCCACGCCGTTGGTCGATATTCGGGCAGTCGATGTTACACACAGAGGCATTGGGCGTGCTCGTCGGGGCGGTCGCCCTCGGAGCTATCCACGGTATCGAGCCGGGACACGGCTGGCCGGTCGCCGCGTCGTACGCCCTTGATCAGACGAACAAGTGGCTCTACGGCTTCGCCGCGAGTTTCATCCTCGGGGTCGGCCATCTCGTCAGCAGTATCGCCATGGTCGCGGTGTTCTTCTACGCGAAGGGGTATTTCAATCTCACACAGGTCAACGAGCCGATTGAACTGGCCAGCGGCGTGTTCCTCGGCGGGCCGGTCAGCATCGTCGCCGGCGTTCTGCTCATCCTCCTCGGCATCCGTGAGTACCGCCACGGCCACTCGCACGGTGAATACGAGCACGAGGCCGGTCACGACCACGACCACAGTGACAGCAACGGTGACACAGCGCCCCACGAGCGCGTGCTACCCAACACGGGTTACCACAATCACGGGGATGGCCACGACCATACTCATGGCGACGGTCAGAGCCACGATAACCGAAGTGAGCTCCTGGCGCGGCTGAAGGGCTACGTCCCGTTCGTCGGAGGACACGCACACGCACATGGCAATCGCGATGAAGCGACGGACCGTGGACTCCTCGGCATCGCGTGGTTTGCGTTCCTGCTCGGGTTCGCCCACGAGGAGGAGTTCGAGATCATCGCGCTGTGTGCCGGGTCGAGCTACTGTCTGGAGTTGATGAGCGCCTACGCGCTCACGGTCATCATCGGTATTGTGGGACTGACGATGCTGCTCATCGCAGGGTACGAACACTTCGAGCAGACGGTCGAGCAGTACACACCGTATCTGCCCGCGTTCTCCGCGACTGTCCTCACCGTCATGGGTTTCGGGTTCATCATCGGCGTGTTCTAACCGTGACCGAGTCGCGCACGCTATCCAGCACCGCCAAAGAGACCGACTCTCTTTTTCGGTCAGAACTGGTTTGCTGATTGTAGGGCGTGGTTGCAGCACTCAGACGGTGAGAGCAAACTGCGAGTAGTCGGCGTACGGTATGACTCCGCTCGGTCGGTTTAGCGCTTCACAGTTCCGAGGTGGTCGAGATGGATGGCGGGCCCTGCGTCCGTGGCATGGTGTGGCAGAAGCAATTTTCTCGGATGGATTCACGGGGGGTTCGCTCCGAGTAGTGTGGTCAGTACGTACGCCGCAGTGAGTCCGCGGCGGACACCAGTTGAGCGCGCCCACGGCAAATCCACCCCTCGATCACCGTTTGTAAAATAAATATTACAAAACGAGGTTTGAGTGAATAGCCCCGATAGTACTCCTGCTTTAGAATAAGTGCGAAATACGTTCTATCTACCTCTCAGCCACTCAAACGTGATTTTGAAACAACCCCGACAATTTATCAAATTTCCGATATATTTATGGGTGGGGAGTAGGATGGCCCACATGCCATGACGGTAGCAATCGAGCCCGATTCGGAACCGCTCGCCGACTACGTGACCCGCCTCGCCGAGACCCACGGCGTCTCCGGCTACACCACGACGTCCGACGGCACCATCGTCTATGCAGCCTACGACGACGGCTCCTACGACCTCCATACCCCAGACGGCCAACTGACCAACACCGACAGTGATGTCACCGAACCAGCGTGGTTGGCGGAACGCCAGACGCTGCTCGCCTACCGCGACGCGGCAGGCAACGAACAGCATGACCTGCTCGAAATCGATCCGGACACCGGGGCAATCACGCCGGTGCTCGACGACCAGTTCATGAATGCCAAAGCTCGGCAACATCCGACAGACCCGGACCGGATCGCGTTCGTATCCAACCGCAATCGGTCGCTGGACCTCTACACGCTCCACCTCGACGACGGGGACGTCGTCAAGCACTCCGAGGCTGACGCACCGGTCATGGGGTACGCATGGTCTCCAACGGGTGACCGCCTCGCGTACCAGGCCGGTACCTTCGAGGACACGACAATCCGCGTCGTCTCCCTCACGCTCGGTCGGGACGACAGCTTCATCGATGAACCCGCGTCCGAGCAATCGTTCGCGTTCACCGACGACGGTGCTGGCGCGTGGTCGGAGCAAGGGCTCGTCTTCACGACCAATCACGAAACCGGCTATCGGGAACTCGCGGTCGCCGACGCCGACGGCGAGTACGACCTCCGGTACGTCAACACCCGCGACAAGTACGACCCGCAGTGGACCGACGACGGCGACATCGTCTTCCTCGAAGCCCACGGCGGCGACCGCCAAGTGCGTCGGCTGACCGACGGCGACGCCACCACGATCGAACGAACCGGGATGAACACGGACCTCCAAGCCATCGATGGCGACATCTACTACAACCACTGGAGTCCGGCCACCGCCGGTGACGTCCGCCGGAACGAGACGACCGTCGTCGAGGAAGGCTGGGTTGACGTCCAGACAGTCGCCCCCGAGGCGGTCACGTACGAATCGTTCGACGGCCAGGAGATCGCGGCCCGGCTCTACCGGCCCATCGGCGACCCGATCGGTGGCCTCGTCAAGGCCCACGGCGGACCAGAAGCCCAACACTACAACCGCCTCGACATGCTCACGCAGACACTCGTCCACGCCGGGTTCGAGGTTCTGGCCCCCGACTTCCGCGGGAGCCTCGGCTATGGGCGAGAATTCCGGAAAGCGAGTGACGCTGACCTCGGTGGCGACGACCTCACGGATGTCGTCGCCGGGGCCGAGTATCTCCGCGACCGCGGTCGCACGAACGTCGGGCTGCTCGGCGCCTCCTATGGCGGCTATATGGCGCTGATGGGCGTCGGTGCGACCGACGCGTTCGACGCCGGCGCGAGCGTCTGTGGCGTCGTCAACTGGCAGACGACCGCCGAGACTGCCCGGGAGTACCTCGGCGCCGTCCTCATGCGGAAGCTCGGCGGGACACCCGACGAGAAGCCCGACCTCTACGAGAAACGCTCGCCGATCACGTACGTCGATGATATCGACGTCCCCCTGCTGGTCGTGCAGGGCGCAAACGACCCCCGCGTCCCGCAAAGCGAGGCCGAACAACTCGTCGAATCACTCACCGACCGTGACATCGACCACGAGTACCTGCTGTTCGACGAGGAGGGCCACGGCGTCGTGCGAACCCCAAACCGCATCGACTACATCACGCAGACGGTGGCATTCTTCGAAACACACCTCTGAGCCAGGACACGAACACCACTACAATCCAATGCCGTCCACAAACCACTCAGAACACCACCACACGCACCACGACGAACAGGCAGTCCAGAGCGACCGGGCATCGAACCGGCCGATGTCGATCGCTGAGATCCAGGCGTCGTACGCCGAGTACGCCGACTGGCTCCACCGCTTCGAGGTCATCGACCGCGCCGTTACAGGCCGGTATCGCCGCGCCCGCTTCGGCGACGTCTCAGGACGAGTCCTTGATGTCGCCTGTGGGACGGGGACGAACTTCCGGTATCTGCCCGAATCAGTCGATCTCGTCGGGATCGACATCAGCCCGGAAATGCTGGCCAACGCCAACGAACAACTCGCCGACCTCGGGCGAGACGGAACGCTCCAGCAGATGGACGCACAGAATCTTGCGTTCCCCGACGACAGCTTCGAGACGGTCATCTCGGCGCTCTCAACGTGTACGTTCCCCGATCCCGTCGCTGCACTGCAGGAGATGGAACGCGTCTGTAAACCGGACGGGACGATCCGGCTGGTCGAACACGGGCGCAGTACCGTCGGCCCCATCGCGCGGTACCAGGACTGGCGGGCCGACGCCCACTACGCGAAAACCGGGTGTCGCTGGACACAAGACCCACGCGATGTCGTCGCGGAGGCAGGCCTGTCAGTGCAGGATACGACAACCGGACTGTTCGGCATCATCACCACGTTCGAAATCGACCCGCCGTGAACAGAACACCCAAATGATGGGGCCCGGACGGCATCTCCAGCCCCACACGCGGCCCTACGTTCATACTTATCCCCCGTAATGTATCGAATATGGAGACTGAGCGCTCGGCCGCAGATGTCTTCGGGTTATTGGGCGACGAGATACGTCTCGACATTCTCCGGTCCGTCGCCAGCGCACAACACGAGAATCGAACGACAGGAGTCGCCAAACTGTCATTTTCCGATATCTACGACCGCGTTGCCGTCGATGGCACGTCCAAACTGTCGTACCACCTCGGGGAACTTACCGGCACATTCCTCAGGAAACACGAGAATGGGTACGCGTTCACGCACGCCGGCGAGCAGATGGTCCGGTTCATCCTCGCCGAAAACTACCGACACCCCTCGGACATCGGAACCATCGAGACGGACGGTACCTGCCTGCACTGTGGCGAGTCTGGCCTCCGGGCAGCCCTTCACGACCAGTACTTCCTGCTGCAGTGTCCGGCCTGTGAGCGACCGAACTTCTCATACACGGTGACGCCGGCGCAAGTACAGGCCCACGATGGAGCGGCCCTGATCAACGCCGTCACGTGGGCGTTAGTTGGAGACATAGTAAAGATGCGTCAGGGCGTCTGTCCGGACTGTACTGGTCGTATCGACACCACGATCGTAGCTGCGAGCGACCAGCCGGTTGGCGACACCGTTCCAGCGTCGTTTGCGACGACCAGCGAGTGTCAGCAATGCCTACGATTCATGAGTCTCCCCCTCACACACGCGGCTGCCTACCACCCCGAATCGGTCGCGTTTCATTGGGAACACGGCGTCGACATCATGGGGACCGGCTTGTGGGAGTTCCACCACTATCTCCACGATGGCCAGTGGACCGCCGACCGCGTCGGAACCGATCCGGACGAGTACCGCGTTGAGTTGCGACGCGACACCGAAACACTCAGAGTATACCTCGATGAGAACGCCGCAGTCACACGAACCGAGCGCGTCCAGCGACGAGACCAACACGACCGCCGAACCGGGTGAGTAGGGATGCGCGAAGTGACGATCCATCTCTCCAAAGAGGAGTTGGCGGGGTTCGGCATCGAGGAGTTCGTCTCGGTACTCCAGAGGGCCGGGCTGGAGCAGGTCACTGAACTCCAGTGTCAGCGGCCCGGGTGCCTCCTCGCGATCAAGGTGACGGAGGCGATTCCCGGTGACCAGTTCTCGACGCTGGAGAACCTGGAGTGGTGGGAACAACTTGACCGTGCGGGCGGCGTTACCTACCTCTGCAAGCTCGCGGTGCCAGCCTTCGATGCGGGCTTTGCGCCGTCCCACGAGACGGAGGCCTCTCAGAGTGCTGTCGAAGTTGCCGGCAACGGCGTGGACGTGACGATGGTCGGGACCCAGGACGCGATTTCCGAACGGGTGCGCGAGTACGGTGAGACGGGCGCAAATCCGCTGCTCCGGACATTGACCGATTACGAGGGGCCTACCGACCCGCTCGATGCGATGACGCCACGCCAGCAGGAGGTGCTGGAAACCGCCTTCGAGATGGGGTACTTCGACGTTCCGAGGGACGTGACGACTGAACAGATTGCCACGACACTCGATCTCGATCCGTCGACTGTGCGGGAGCACCTCCAGCGAGCACAGAAGAACCTTCTCACGGATATCCTGGAAGCGACGTAATGACCCCTTCTTCGAACAGTCGTGTCAGGGATTCGGTGACCAGCCTCGGGGCGCGTATAAACCCACCCACGAACGTGGGAGATAGACCGACCGGCGCTCCCGTCCGATGATAGCATGCAATGAGCGAATCCGACAGCCAGCCCCACCGAGTCGACGAGGCACTACAGACGCACGTCGCGCGAGCGTTCAACTTCGACGAACCACCGGCGACGTTCGAAGCGTTCTGGGAGCAGATGATGCGGACCTTCGCCGAGGCGCTCGGCCGTGGCGTGACGGTCGAGGACCTCTGTACGACCGACGAATCCCCACACTGGGCGACTGTGGACGGTGAGACCCGCTACTACCAGTGTGTCACCGATGCGTTCCTGCTCGGGCTAGTGCTGGACGAGGCGGTGACGACGCGAACCGTCTCGCCCATGTCTGAGACGGAGCTCGTCGTCGAATTCGATGCAGACGGCGTCGTCTCCGCCCCGGAGGGCGCTGTGCTCTCCTTTGGCGTCGAACGGGCGGTCGAGGCACCCGACGGTCCCGTCACCCCTGAAACCATGTATGGACGGTTCTGTCCGTACAGCAAGGCATTCGCGTCTCGTGCGGAATACGAACAGTGGGCTGCAGCCAACCCCGAGGTCGTCTCCGATGTCCAGCCCCTCGACGAGTCGCTGGACCTGCAGGCACGCCTCCTAGGCGCAGCCGAATCCGGCGGTGATAGCACAGTGTCACCAGAGCCCTCCGACGGCGGTTGTTCCTGTTGATCACCGCCCCGACTGTCAGACCGTCTCCCGAAAGGGCCGAGCGAACCGCGGACACAGGAGCTACTACACACCAGTCGTTAATCGAGGCACGTCCTGGCAGTGACCGGCGAGACCAGCCCTGCCGGATATCAGTCCGGGACGCGGAGACACGAGCAGAGCCGGGAAACGCTTACTCGGTCGTCTGTCGCCTGATGAACAACTCGAATAGGGGCGTGTGCGCAACCACAGCGTTTCGCACCCGTCGCAAGCCTGCGGATTCGAGAAATGTCACCGTCGCCTCGATGCGCGCCGCCCGTCTGACGCGTCTGGCGTCGCCGCGGCGACGATCCTCGAATCGCCTGAGTGCGCCGTGAATGTCGTTGGGCAGCCCTGTAGCGAGCTCCTGTGCGAGCACGCGGGCGTCCTGCAGGGCGAGGGAGGCACCCATTCCGGAGATGGGGTGGACAGCGTGGGCGGCATCACCGATCAAGACGACTCGGTCGGTGTGCCAGCGTTCGCAGGTCACGTCTCGGACTCGGTCGAAAAACGGGTCGTCGTCGGTTCCATTGAGGAGGGCTGGCAGCTGCCAGCCGATCCGCTCGGCCTGCCGGCGCAGTGCCTCGCGGGCCGGGGGTTCGGGCGGCGTGTCGAGGCGTACTGCGAGGTTGAATCCGACACGGTCGCCGACGCGAGCGACGAACCCCTCGCTGCCCGGCCCCCACACACTCACCATGTCGCTTCCGACGTCGACATCCTGGTCTGCCCACAGCGACCAGATGTATGTATCGTACTCCCGCTTCGTCCAGTCGGTGAAACACTGCTCGCGGACAGTTGAATGGATGCCGTCAGCCCCGACGACGAGGTCGAATGTCTCAGTTGTCCCGTCGTCGAAGGTGACGCCAACCTCGTCGGGGCGCTCGTCGATTCGCTCGGGCGACGTGTCCATCCGAATCCAGTCGGTCGGGACGTCCATTCGCAGTACCTCGTGTAACTCCGCTCGATGAATAGCCAGCAGGAGCGTCTGGTCGGGCGGGAGCGTCGTTCGGGTTAGCAGGCCGCCATCGCTGGCACGGATCTCGAACCCGTCGGGATCCGCGGCGTGATCGCGGGCGGTTTTGAGTTGGCCGAGTTCGTCGAGGACGGCGAGTCCATCCGACCAGAGTCCGATGCCGTAGCCCTCGCCACGCCAGTCTGAAGCCTGCTCGACGAGTAGCGGTTTGCGGCCGTGCCGCCGCAAGTACGTAGCCAGCGCGAGGCCGGCGAGCCCACCACCGACAATCAGGATGTTCGACTCGCCAGTATCCGTCATGGGGCCAACACTTACCCTGTCTTAGTAAAATCGTTTCTGGTAATTCTCTGGCGGCAGAAGCTATAATCGATAGTTCCCCCGAGGGCGCATCATGGTTTTCGGAGCTGGAACGGTACTGGGGCGGACAACGCGACAGCGCCCTCCGAGGCGGCAGGACCACCGGAGGAGTACGGGTATCTTGGAACCATGATGCTGTCACCGACCGGCGTCGAGGGGCGAACGCCGGAAGAAACCCATCAGGCCGCGTGGACGTGGGCGAACCTTGAACGTCTAGCCATGGCCAGCAATGGGTCCACGGTGTTCAGCGGACATCGACCGCACCGTTGATGTCTGTGAGGACGCGACCGGACTACGGGTCTCTGTGCGGGCTGTGGGCGGCGGCACGCTGTGTTTCCCACGGCTGAGTGTACGAACTGCAAGTACGAGGCCGGAGGCGGGACCTTCGTCTCTACCGTCACCATGACCCCCCTACTCTCCTTCCTACTTGATCACGGCATCAACCCGATTTCACCCGATACAGCGGATCGACACGAGATGAATCGCGTCCATGAAGAGTACAGCGAAGAGATACTCAACACAGATCCACTCACAGTTCGGTTCACAACCACTGTGGACGGGGACGAATTCAGTCTGACGACCGACGAGGAACTGAATGTGATCGATGTTAGCTATCCCAGACGAGGAGCGACTGGGCCCCACTGAGTTGATCGCTCCGATGGTCAGTGGTGAGGCAATCGATCCAGGGCCGGTGAACAAGACAGACCCCGCGGGGGCTAGATACCCCCGCGGCGAACCGCGCCAGTCGGTTCTATTCCGTCCAAGCAGCGCACAAACTGACTCAGAAGGGGAGCGTGTCACGTCCCGTCTGGGCGGCGAGTCGAGACAGTAGCCGGGCTGGCCCACGTTTCGGGACTTCTTTGGCAGTGTCGAGTGCACTCGGTGGGGTTGCGCCATCCACGTTGAGTTGCCATCCGGTCTCGTCGGCAAAGCGGTCAACCGCGTCGGTCACGTGTTCCTGCACGAGGGTGGCGTCCATCGTTTCTGGTGTTTCGTCTTGCATGACGACCTTGCCATCGACAATAACTATCTCGACATCTGCGGGCGTGGCGTTGTTCACGACGTGCGCAGGGACGTTGGTCAACGGCGTGAACTTCGGTGTGTCTACGTCAAGAAGAATGAGGTCGGCCCGCTTCCCCGGTTCGAGACTGCCGATATGATCGTCGATGCCGAGCGCTCGCGCCCCCTCGATGGTGAGCATTTTGACCAGCTCCATCGACGAGTACTGGCCAGTCTCTCGTTTGAGGTTAGCTGCAAGCCGTGCCTGCCGTGCCTCACCAAACATACTGTAGGAGTCGTGCCAGTAGTGGTCGTCGATGCCGAGGCCGACATCGACACCCGCGTCCCGTAGCTCGGGGACCGGGGTCCACTGCATCTCACCGTCCGGGTTCCAGTAACAGAACACCGACGGACAGTGGGCGACGGACGCGCCCGCATCGCTGGTGCGCTGGATATCGTTATTGTCGGCGACGCGGAAGTGCGCGGCGACTAACTGCTCATCCAACAAGCCAATGTCGTTGAGGAGCGCCAGCGAATCTTCGGCACCGTTCGACCTGGCCATCGTGTTGCTCTCGTCGAGTTCCAGCAGGTGCGTATGGACGAGCACATCGGGATACTCGGCCGCAAGGTCGGCGGTTCGCTCCCACAGCTCCCGGGTACACGACCAGTCGTCGTGGGGACAGATCGTCGCCCGAATGCGGCCGTCGTATGCATCATGGTAGTCCTCGATGAAGGCACGGGCGCGGTCGAACTGCTCGTCGACGGGAACGTCCCAGAAGAGATCAGTGATCGTGGACCCGAAAAACCCCCGTAACCCTGCCTCGCCGAACGTTTCAGCGCCCGCAGCGGGGCGGACGTCCATCGAGTTGACCGTGGTGACACCACCCAGCAGAAAATTCAGGGCCGCCAGTTCGTACCCTGCTTCGACGAGGTAGTCGAACTCCCCCTCGCCAAGCCGACCGTAGATGGCCGTCATGCTTCCCAACAGCTCTCCCAGCCCGAGTTCGCTGAACGCGCCGATCAGCGGTGTCAGTTCGAGATGCGTGTGTGCGTTGACCAGTCCCGGCATGGCCAGCAGTCCGTCGCCGTCGATGACCCGGTCGGCTGCGATGGTAGCGTCGTCCGCCTGTGAGGGTCGAACCTCCGTGATTCGTCCGTCTTCGATGCGGACTGTCCCCTGTTTGTAGAGGCGATGTGTCTCGTCAACGGGGAGCACGAGCGCGTCGTGAATTACAATGTCAGCCGTCATTCGTAGGACGCAGGTGTCCAGGCACCCACTCGTCAACTATCGTTTAGAGACCTGCAAGTTCAAGGATGTGGTCCGGTGGGCGTTCACTGACGGTCCCACGTCAGCGATTACACGACCGCTGCGAGATGAATTGCTTCCAAGAACTGGAGCGGCAGCTCCGTAGCGTCATGCGTCATCGGGCACGGTGTCTCGATGGACATCGCTTACAGTCGCATTCGGGCCGATTTCAGCAGTTACAATCTCGTCATTGTATGTGAATCGGACTTCGATCCGGAGTGGCGCCTCGGAGAGCGTGCGTACCGCAGAGGAAGCAAGCTCCTGCCAAACCTGTGACGGGTGATGGTTCGCTGTGTCGAACCCGTGTTCCGCCAAGAATCCCTCAACAATCGGATGTGACGTCGCAAGCGTCGCCCCGGAGATGTACTGTTGCCCGCCACACCGGCGACAGGTGAACTCGGTCATCGACGGCTGGGGATCGTCGGGGTCACCACCGGGCGGCCGGACAAGCGCGCCGTCGAGCCGGCCCGCGCAGGTCGGACAGAACCCATCGGTGATCCGTTTGACACTGTGGTGCCACCACCGGGAGAAGACGTGCGGTAACTCTGCACGGGTGAACTGGTCGAGACTGCCGGGCGGGAACGCAAAGTCAGCCCCCTTCCCGCACGCAGCACAGCGAATGAGTGCGGTCCCGTCACGATACTCGGCAACCATCTCACCCCCACAGAGGAGACACGGCCAGCCGATCTGTACCGGATCAATAGTCACGTTCGCAGTATAGGTGCCAGCGTGAATCGCCCCAACGACCTGCTTTCCAGCATACGTCAGTTCATACCCGTCAGCCTTCCGGATGAACGACCCACAGAGCTTGTCCAGATGGTAGTTGAAGTTCCCGCTGTCATCGAGCTCAATCCGGTCAAACAGTTCCGAGAACGAGAGCCCAGCCTCCGGTGATCGACCAAGAACATCGAGTATCCTGACCCGGATGTCGTTTCCAAGAAGCCCGAACATCTCATCCGGCGCTCGACGCTCAACCGAAATCGAGTCACCACCAGCTGTGTTGTCAGCCATCGAACCTACTCCTGGTTGGGTTTCACCAAAGTGCGCGAAAATAGTTGGCCTCGGTTGCGAACAAGAGCCGACGAAAGCAACCCAACCAGCACCTAGTCGGTTGCAACGCTGTGCTGAACCAGTGGGTACTGTACCTCAGTTCAGTATAGGTCGTTACAGAAATTCGCTGCAGATTACTACTATAGGAAGCCGAATGGAGATTATGGACGTACGATGTCTGATAGCGAATCGACATTAGGCGAAACAGCGCGAACCGCGAAGGAATGGTGGGACAGCTGGGCTGACCAGTTCCAGACCGAATACGGAGGGGCCGACATCCCGGTCGGTATCGCATGGGGCCCCGGCGCCCCCCACGGTGACGATCTGGGGCTTCTTGGTGACCTCGACGGAACGCAGGCAGTCGAACTCGGGTGCGGTGGCGGACAGTTCGGGGTGGCCGTTTCGAAACAGGGCGCAGACGTTACGGGAATCGACCTCTCCGAAGCCCAGCTAACGCACGCTCGAACGACCGCCGACGAGCATGGCCAGGACCTCGAATTCATCGAGAGCTCGGTGACGGACATGCCGATGCTTGCCGATGCCACCTACGATCTCGCGTTCTCCGCGTTCGCCTTCCAATGGGTCAGCGACCTCCGGGCGTGTCTCAAGGAGACGTACCGGATCCTGCAGCCGGGCGGACGACTCGTATTCAGCGTCGACCATCCCTACTACAAGATCCTCGATCCAGACACACACGAGTTCACGGCCAGCTACTTCGACGACGCACCAAGACGGGAATACAGCGAGACCCTCGACGCTGAGATGGTGATCCATCGTCGAACAGTCAGTGAGACAGTACAGCTGCTCACCGATGTCGGGTTCACCATCGAAACGATCCGAGAGCCAGGGTACCAGGACCCCGAGGACTACGACTCTGCATTCGGCAGCTTCGTTCCAGAGTTGATGGCGAACGTCCCCCCGACAATCGTGTACGCAGCATCCAAACCCACCGGCAAGTCCGATTCCACAGGTGATGGCACATGAGACAGCCCCGCTCCAGTAGACGCGAGTGGCCACCCGCCTTCCGAGGCGGACTCCTCCCAGTAGCCGCCTTACTTCTCGCCTTCACCACGTGGGTGACGATCTCGGCGGTCTCGTTCAACTATCTGTTCGGCGCAGATGGCACCCCTATCAATAAAGCGCTGTGGAGCATTCCCTCCGGCCTCATCCAGTTCGCGATCATTGCCATAGTATATCGATATGAGGACGTCGAGCTCACCGAACTCGGCCTCTCCAGAGACCTGGTGAAGCCTGCAGCTGTTGCTGTGCTCGGTGTCATCCTCGCGGTGAATGCCGCAGTGCTCGGCCTCGCATCGCTTCATGGCAGCGAGATCCGGTTCGGGGTCTATGCCTTCTATCGGACTGGTCTGTACAACCTCTCGTACACCGTGATTGCAATCAGTATCGTCACGAATCTGGTCTTCACCGGGGCCGTCGAGGAGCTGGCGTTCCGCGGGTATCTGCAGAACAAGCTCGTGTCGCTGGTTAGCGTCGGTGGACTACGCCTCCAAACCGCCATTGGCATCATTCTGACGGGACTCTCGTTCTCGCTGATGCATATCCCGGCCCGATTGTTGGTCGATGGCGTCCGGGTTTCGGAGTTGAGTGGGACGCTGGTGTTGCTTGCGCTGTCGGGGATGCTGTTTGGGACGATATACGCGCTTACACAGAATCTCTGGCTCGTCATGCTGCTGCACGGCGTCGGAAATTTCTGGCCGATAATGATGGGGGTTGGCCGTGGAATATGGCCGAATTACCTCGTGCTGCTCGGAATCTACTGTCTGTTAATTATCGCATATCGACAGGTAACGGTCCGCGCCGAAGTATCGTCGCCGCGCCCGTTAGGGGCTGTTGACGGCTGACTACACGCACCTTCGAGAGGTCTTCCGACCGCCGCGTGCTGCAGGCTCCGCGGACGGTCGGGGACCCGAGAGGTTCTCAATTCGCCGGGAATCAGACGACCGCCGTCGATCGGTGCGCAGCGGCCTAGCCACACCCTCGCCAGACGAGTGCGGTGGTTGGAACGATCCCACGCTCGAATGTGCGCCAGCATTGCTGCACACGTGCTGAGAACTCCTTGTTACCGGGGAACGCCCGTGTCCCATATCGTCCCGAGTTGGGAATCTAGCGCAGCACACTGGGTTAGAAATGCGTGACATCCAGCACGGACAGTGAATCGTCCAGAGTGAGGGTAAGCCGGTCGTCGCCACGAGCCATGGTGAGCTCGACACGGACAGGGTTCTCACTCGCAACCGTGAGCTCCGTGTCGAATAAAACGTCGAGCTCCCAGAGCATGGTCTCACGGAGATCAATTCCGTCCTCGTAGAGAAACGAGACGACAGCCGGGTGGTCAAGCACAATGGCCTCGACGGACATCCCAACCTCGACGCCGCAAGCTTGGCAGGCCTGCTGGACGTGTGGTTCATCCCATGACTCGGTGTCGAGTGATGGTTCGACGCGGCCGCCACAATGCTGGCAGAAGCCACGCGCGAGTGACTGGCTGCGCGTCAGCAGGAACTGACTGAACACCCGGGGGAGCGCGTCCGGTTCGTGGCTCGCAGCCAACACCGGCGGTGCCGGCAGCCCGTCAGTAATCACCAACTCACACGTGGTACACTCAACCTCCAACCGCCCGGCTTCGTATCGAGCCGCAATGGCATTCGTGCAGTCTGGACACTCGCCGACATCAATCGCGTCGATGGTGACGTCCGTCTCAGTGTAGACGCCTGAGACGGCCGCGCCGATGACCTGCTCGCCTGCAAATGTGAGTTCATAACCGTTCTCGGCGGCACGCACGAACCGCGGAACGAGCTTATCGAGATGATAGTTGAACTGCCCCGAATCCCTGACATCCACACTGTCGAACAGCTCGGAGAACGCCACTGGCGACGCCTCGGTCTGCTGGGCCTCCCACAGCGCGTGCACAATCTGGAACCGGATATCGTTCGCCACGAGACTGAACGCTGCTTCCAGATCGTCGATGGCATCCCCACCACCTGACGGACGCAGCCCCATGCCTCGGCCATGTACCTCCCCACCCTTTACAGTACCCCGGCTGACGCACGGCGTCGGCCAGGACTGCCGGCAGTGGTGAACAACGTTTCAGTAGCACAGATTAAAGAACTATTATTCAGATTACACTAATGGGGTGGCGGCCCAACACATCAGGTATGGAACGAAACCAAAGCTACCCCGTCCAGCGAGCCCTCGTCAGCCACAGCATCCCGGACATCATAGCCGTAAGCACCGCGATGTTCGGCATGTTACTCCTATCGCTACTGTTTGCAACACACGGCACGCTACTCACGGCCGCCAGCATCGGGTTCCTCGCCGGCTGGACACTACACAAGACGCCACCACTTGGAAGAAAACTACCCCTGAAACTACAACGAACACCAGACGAGTCACCAATGATGAACGTTGTTCGGCAGGTCGCCGCCGCACTGTAGGCGCGCAATATCCGGTTCATGGTACCGAGCTCACCGAGAAGTACATAGCCGTGCCGGGTGCCGCCGATAGTTACCGTGAAGCGGTCGGTCCAACCGGCGTCGGTCTGCAGCCGTGGTGTGCAGGACAGTGGTTAGTTGGCCCCTGACGTGGTGACGTTGATGAATTCAAAGCGAGCACCACCCAGTGGGTTGTCGCAGACCTGGATCGTCCAGTCGTGTGCCGCAGCAACCTGCGCAACGATATTCAACCCGAACCCGGTGCCCTCACTGGTCGTTGTATACCCCGCATCAAACACCGAATCCTGCTTATCACTCGGAATGCCCGGTCCATCGTCCTGGATATAGAACCCATCGTCGAGGGCACCAACGGTGACGGTGTCGCCGCCGTGTTCGATGGCATTCTGGAAGAGATTCTCGAGGACCTGTCGCACACGACTCCGGTCTCCCTCGAACCGTAACGTGGTGTCACAGCGGAGCGTTGCATCTCGTGATTCAATTGTCTGCCAACACTCCTTGCTAAGCTCGGTAAGATTGATGGGGTCGGTGGTGCCGATTGTACTTCCGGTGCGAGCTAGCGTCCGCAAGTCCGTAATCAGGCTCTGGCTTCGCTCCAGGGCCCGCGCCACAATCGCCAGGTGCTCCGAATCGTGTTCTTCCCGGGCGAGTGCAAGTCGGCCGCCGGCTACGTTCAATGGGTTTCTGAGATCATGGGAGACGACGCTGGTGAACTCATCGAGGCGCTCATTCTGGGCTTCGAGTTCCTGTTCCTGGCTGAGTCGATCCAGCACGGCTGCCGCATGTGAGGCGAGCGTCTCAACAAGCGATTGGTCCCGGTCACCGAACGCGTTCCGTTCCGGTGACCCGATGAGAATGATGCCGTGGTCCTCGATCGGCACAATCAGCTCACTCCGAAATACGGTATCGGGGTTGTAGCGACCGGGTTCCGTGGACACATCACTGCAGCGGCGTGACTCCTCGGTCTCGTAGACCGTCCAGGCAAGGCTTGACCCCGGCCCGAACGACGGGATCTCCGTGATGAGTTGTTTCCCCCGTGTGGTGACCGCAGCGGGCTGCAGCTCATTCTCGGCTGGTTCGAAGAAGAACACGCCATTGATCGGCATGTAGAGGATGCCGGTGACGGTCTCGGTGATGATGTCGGCAACCTGTTGCCCGGACTCGGCGCGAAGCAGGTCCTGCGCGGTGCCGTGGAGGGCGTTCAAGCCCGCTTCGTAGGCCTGTCGCTCGGAGATATCTCGACTGATCGCCATGAACCGATCTTCGCCATCCAAATCAAGCCGGATAAGATGCACTTCAACGGGGAACGATGATCCATCCCAACGCGCATATTCGCCATCGAATTTCCGGCGTTCGTCTGCAGCAAACGAACCGAGAAGCTCCAGGACCTCCGATTTAGTCACTTCCTGGTCAAATTCCCAAATTGAGCGACCGAGTACATCGTCCTCAGTGTACCCCAATTCCTCACAGAACCGCGCGTTCACATCGCGGATAGTGCCCTGTGTATCGATGACGTCGATCATATCGGGCGAATGCTCATATAGGGCATCCAACCGCGAGCTGGCTTCCCGACGATCGTTATCTCGCCGGTGGATATCGGGGCGCTCGTGGTAGACCCAGAGGTGGCAATCACCGTCAGGCAGCCCGATTTGGTGGTACATCCGGGTGACCGTTCGACCATCATCAAGCTGCCACGTCTCGGTTTGTTGCGTCTCTTCTGAGTTGACGAGTCTTTTGGTGTGTTCGATAAATTCTGCGGCGTCCACAAGCAGTGTGCTGGCCTGGTGGGCAAGTTCGACGCAGTCTCGCCCAATCACTGCCTCCGGGGCCCCTGGAACTCGAACAGATCGAGAAACCGGTCGTTGACAGAGAGGATTTTTCGTGCACTATCTTCTACCAGCACCCCACGGGCAACGCGTCAAACACCTTCGGATCCACCCCAGCTGCCTGCCCGGACTCCCCCTTAGTCACTATACTGGTGTGAAATGTTGTTGCCACGTATAGCTATTCGCCAGTATCCCTCATACACATCAGTACAATTGAGTGCGGGGACTCCCGAAACCATCGCCCAGATGGCCTGTAAATCATTGGTGCCTGGCATTAGTAGCGTAAGGAGACAACCTGCGCAGACTAGCGACCCATATTCCCTGAGTCTGGGGTTGCGTAAGGACTGAAAGGATCCAACGGAGCAGGCCTTCGATGCCGCTGTGTACAAACCGTCTCGGTTACCGGGTTGCGGAGGGATTGGTGACGGGTTAGTACCCCCAGCGGAGCCCGGACATCGAGGCGACGATCGCGATCATGAGCACCAACTCAACCAAGCTCAGTATGCCGTACTGCTTGTTCAGGGTAGCGAGACGGTCATGGTCGGTGTTTGGTGCGGCGATCTCATCGAACATCCCCGCCGTCAACTGGTGCAGGGGGCCGAATCCGAGGATGAGGAGTGCAATGGCGAGCGCAAGCGCCGCCCACAGCGCGGGTGTCGGCGCATCCCACAGCCCCATCATGCCGGCCAGCCCGATGCCAGAGCCGATCACACCCAGCGAGACCGGCTCCATCAACAAGTTCATCTTCGGCACAAACCCCTGTGCAAACTCCGCATTCGCCTCCTGCGAAAGACTCCCCATCACCGGCCCAATCACCACCGCCCCAAGCACCCCCGTCCCGAACCAGAACGCCCCCAAGAACAGATGAATCGTAAACAGCACCTGCACATTATTCGAAACATACCCCAAAATGGGCAAGAGTAGAGGAATCGTCACCGCAGCCACCGCAAACGGCCGCGAAGCAGCCGCAACCATCAACCGATACCGATCACGCCGACTCTCGGGTCGCCGCGCACTACTCACAGACATGAACAAGTGGCATCCACAACAACACCTCAAATGTGTCATCAATAAAGCTAGTGAACACGGTGGTATTCGCCCGCCCCATCTAGCGAGTGAGCGGAGACGCGGTGGTGGGCCACTACACCGCGTATAGCGGCCAAGGGTGGGGCCCACCGCGATACGCCACACCCATCCGCTACCGCTACAACCGCTGGCTCCGTCGTAGCCCCCCGGAACTGGATGGGCGTGACAGCTGGTGGTACGAACGGGTGAGCATTGGTGATACCGTTCAGACTCAGGTGGATTCACCCGGATGAGAACAATATCATGGCCTGATCGGGTGGGAGCGAAGCACACCAGCGCCAGCGACGAGCCGGTACAGACAAACCCTACGGAACACCGCCCCGCAGTGACAACCCAAACCCCGACCCCGCCAACAGCACGGGAAATCGACTCCACGGACACCGCCTCCGTTGGACCCGCAATGCAACAGCTAATCCCCAACCTGGACATCCTGCGCACATGACACGACCAGAGGCCGCTACTCGGCCCACAGGTTTGCCGCCTCCACTCGTTATCGTCGGCACCAGGGACCCACGCATAGACGCGGAGAACAGCCAAGCGGCCAGCATCCGGCGAAACTCCCGGAAGTATCAAGTTCATGAACTCGTAATCCGGGGGTAATGCACGACCTCACCGGCTTCCAACGCGACCTCCTCTACGCAATCGCGGGGCTCGACGAACCCCACGGGCTCGCCCTCAAAGACGAACTCGAGGAGTACTACGAGACTGAGGTCCACCATGGCCGCCTCTACCCGAACCTCGACACCCTCGTGAACAAAGGCCTCGTCGAGAAACGCGCGAAAGACGACCGCACCAACCTCTACACCCTCACCCGGCGCGGTCGCGACGAACTGGCGGCACGCCGCAGCTGGGAAGCCCAGTACATCGACCCCGAGTAATCCACTGCAATACCGGTATCCCGGTCGGCTGGCGTTATCAACGGCAATAATTTCGCGCGAACGTTTAACCATCGATCCAGCGGTGGAGTCTGTAGTATGCGAGCCAGCACGGGATTGCACGCGAGTTCGGGGCGCTCACTCGCCGGTGGGCTCATCCTCGGTGGGCTCGCCGTCTTGCTGCTCGCTCTCCCGATTGGGATGCTCCTGAATGCCCCCTCGGACCCAGTCTCACTCATCGTCCTGCTGGCCATCCCGGCAATGCTTACTCTGGTCCTTTGCACGGGTGCTGTCGGCGTCTACGTCTACGATCTGGACGACCTTGCACTCCGAATCTGTGGTTGGACCGTCCTCGGCCTTCTCCTCTTCACCGGCATCCTCGGCGGGTTACTCCTCTACGCCACGCCACCCCCAGTAGCCCGGCTCCCAACGCTCGTCCTCCTCATCAATGTCGCTGGCGGCGGCGCCGTCCTCGGGTTCCTCATCGGCCTGTACGACGCCCACCAGCGACTCCTCTACCGAGACCTCCGCGCCGAATACGACCGCACGCTCGCGCTCTCCCAGCGCCTCAGCGTTCTCTCCCGCATCATGCGCCACGACCTTCGCAACCACCTGAACGTCATCGTCGGCCACGCCGACCGCCTCCAAGAGGAGACCACAAATCCGACACACCATCACGCCATCGCCGCCATCCAGCACTCTGGCCACACCCTCATGGACATCAGCGAGACCATCCACCAGTTCACCAAGCTCCTCTCCGACCCCACGCACGACGACAGCCACCACCGCCTCGACCTCACAACGGCCCTCCAGGAGGCCGTCGACGCTACCCAGCAGACCCACGACCTACCCCAAGACACCATCTCCGTGCACGCACCAGAAACCGCGATGGCAGCCGCCCCACCAGTCCTCACGCAAGCCATCACCGAACTCCTCGACAATGCCATCACCCACACCCCACACAAAGCCCCAACTGTGACCGCCGTACTCACCCAGTCTACCGACGACAGTTTCGAACTCACCATCACGGACAACGGCCCCGGAATCCCCGAGCACGAACTCGACATCCTCGACCAAGACCTCGAGACACAGCTCACCCACAGCACCGGGCTCGGCCTCTGGCTCGTCCGGTGGGCCGTCACCGCCTCCGGCGGCCACCTCGCCATCGATAGCCAGCCAACCGGGACCACCGCGCGCATCCACCTTCCGACCAAGCACGATCGCCCCTACGACGCCTTGCAGTAGCCACCCAACAGCCCCGGGGACCTGATGCATCGCCGTCAAGGCACGTCCGGTAGGCTGCGACGTCCACGCGCCCAGAGCAGTATGCGCCGGTGCTGGCAGTGACGCCGAACGGTGGCTTGGCCCGAATACTGAATCAACAAGTCGACGCCTGGGGCATCGGCGGATTCCGTACTGCTTATCGAAGGCCGGTAGCAAGCAGCTGGGACGCTACGGTGGTCATCTGAGATACCGGCCGTAGGGGGATGCGTTCGGTCTCCGGAGTTCCAGCGGGACCAAGTTGTTGGGCGGTCCATACGTGTCGCCCGGGTGCCGGGCAGCGACCGTTGGCTTAAACCCTACTCAGTGCGGCGGCGTGAGCCAGAGGGCCGACCAGTCGCAAGCATTGTGTGATGGCAGCTGTCTTGTGCAGCGTCCGGGTGTGGCTCGGTTTCGAGTCACCGACGACGCCGGACAGTCCGGAGGAGACGACAAGCCGACGTCTCGAGACGGTCCAGTGTAGGGATTGTGGGCGCTGGTGTACCAAACAACACGCAACCTGTCTGCACTGTGCCTCGTCGAACCAACTTCACCAGGGATCCCCAGCCGCTAGGAACTGACCGCCACCAGCCGATATGGACGGCGTTGTGCTTAGAATGGCCCCGTTCAACGTGGAGGATCATGACAGTCCGTTCGGCACGCCGAAGGAGTTCCCTGCAGTACCAGCCGAACACCCCAACGCCGCTGCAACACCAGCGAGGGTCGCCGGATGCGGTTCGCTGTAGCAGTGACACGAGACGGCCGGCCGAAACAGCATTGAGCTGGCGTTGTGTAAGTTCCAGGCGGGGATCGAGGCGTCCGAGCGCGAACTCACCAACGGTACGGACATCGACCCCCATCGACGCCGGAATCACGTTAACCACGGCCTGGACGGTGTCGGTCGGGCTGACAGCGGTCAGCCGAACCGACCCATCAGCCCGATACACGATCGGGATGAGCACAAACAACCCTGGTTGGCGAAGGCAGCCGGAACCGCTTGTCTGTCCGGTTCCATCGTCTCTTGCACGGAGAGGTAGAAGGACGCCTCCTACCAGGCTAATAGTTCGCGTTCCTGTACCGTCTCGTGTTCGGACAGTACCCGTTCGTACGGCTCTGCGGGCCCCGTAACGTGGAACACGGCGGCCTGCTCGGTCGCGGCATACTGATATCGATACAGAAGTGTGGCGAGCTCGTAACCCATATGGTCAACCACGAATTGATGCATCGGATGCCGATCGGTTGCCGGATGGTGGAAACACACCTCAAGATACCGCATCCTGTCCGAGTATCGGGAGGAGGACGATAGGTGCTACGCGCTGGCTGCCGCACCAAGACCTGGTGTTGGCTGTCGATTACAGGTGCTCGCTGCCGGGTAGTCGCAGGGAAATCACCTATGTGGAATCCCCGAGCTGGTGCTATGGTCGGCGCTCCGATGCCGTAATCACAAGGTCGACGACGCCTTTACCACCGGATGACCCTGGTTTCGCCTGCCCGTTCGCGGTGTTATCCACGAGAACTACAGAGGGTCCGGGCGCTAAGCTGCCCGAAACCGATCCATCGACCACATCGGGCATGCTCACCCCGCCAAGATACTCGAAGCGCTACTGAGTCTGGTACTGTCTATACTGGGCTGTGATGACGACGATATCCACAACCGGCCCGTCGGTTTGGAAGTCGACGGACCGGTCTGAGAGACTCGCCCGAACCGTCGTCCACCGGGGTCAGCCGACCCGAACTCGAATGCCGCGTACTGGCCGGGCTGCACCTTCGCTGTTTCATCGATGACCGTCATCGCTGCGGGCTGTTCTCCTGCTTCAGCGGTACAGTCAGCGAGCACACGGCCGAAGGCGACGTCAACGCTACCGAGGACGGACAGTCGCGTGGGGGCGGCGTCTGTGTCATCGGGATACCGATTTGGGGATGCCGTGGGTGACTTGGCATCAGTTGAACCGCCCCGATGAACCAACATGAATGCCCTGCACGGTCCACCAGGTCCCAGACTGCTAACCGGCACCGCGGGCTAATCCATACCACCCCAGCCGCGGCTAGCGCGCCAAGCTGTCAGCCGCACGTGCCCGAGAGAAAAGCCCCCATCGATGTGCAGCCGCCAACATTGGCAACCGAGTATCCACAACAGGTTGCAGCAAGGAGATACACCGGGGAGCGTCCTCATGGGCGGCTACCCGGGATGCGACTACGTGGGCGACCACTCTCAGATGGCCGGTCCAGCAGCGGTATCCACTTCGTCGACTGTAGCGATGACCCGCGTCCGTCCAGCGGCCACACTGGTGCCACACGCTGCACAGGCACCATGCTTGCAGCGGCGCCAATGAAACCTGCTCGATATCTTTCAGAACAGGCGTGCTGATTTTGAGCGTTGGAAATATTTAGATAATAGTAATTTTGTGTAACTATCTCTTTACTGTAAGTTATTCTGGAAGGATTCGAGTGAGTAATCAGAGTGCCCCCGCTTCACAGAACGCGGTGCTTCGGTCGCTCAACGGCCGTCGTTGAAGATTCTAAACCGGCCGTCCAGTGAGGGAAACACGGCCATGCAGACCCGGTAATCATCCCACTCCAAGAGCCCCAACAGTGCCCTCGATCACCCGTATCAACGACGCTTGGACATGCTGCTCGAAATGCCACAAATCATCGCTAAACTCGGCCTGAAGATGGCTGAACGCCCCGATTCCACGAACCTGTGTGCACAGAAGCAGCAGTCCAGAATACGAGTTCGGCGGGGGTGTTGGTGCGGTTGTCAGGATAACATGACGCCGGCGTGCCCAAGCAAACGACGCCACCGGCTACGGCCGAAGCAACCGAATACACGTTCGAGCCGGTGGCCCCCACGGAATTCGCCGACTATAAAAAAGTCTGGCGTGTTTAGACGCTAGTAGTATTGCCTAAGTGTCGGGTTTACTAGGAAGTGAAGCGGGAAAAGGCGAGTGTGCAATCTAGCCTAACCCGCTTCACGAGCAGGGTTGTATCGCTTGCCAAAAAGGCCACCGATGGTGCGAGTGAGCCGCCGGTGCAGAAGGGTGACGGTGGCTATGCAGACTGGGTAATCGTCGCAATCCACGGCCTCAGAGAGTATCTCGATCACTCCTATCGACTCCTCCTCGACGAGTTATCGGAGATGGATGATATTGTTGAGAAACTCGGCCTTACGGTGGCTGAACTGCCCGATTTTACCACGGTCGCCGTTCGGTATCAGGAGCTCAAGATGGCGGTCTGGCGGGCGTTGCTCCGCCTTTCGACGGAGCTGCTCGAGACCGGCGAAGTCCAAGCGATTGATGCCACTGGCTTCGATCGCCACGGCGCGAGCCAACATTATGCCACACGCACCGGCTATACGTTCAAAGCCGTCAAAACCACCGCACTCGTAGACTGCGACACCGGTCTTATCCTAGATATACACTGCTCGATGACACATCCGCACGATACCCAGATTGGTGAACAGGTACTCAAACGCAACCTCGATCGCGTGGAGATTCTCACCGCTGACAAGGGCTATGATTCAGACAAACTCCGTGAATTCCTCCGGCAGAACGGTGTGAGACCGGTAATTAGACATCGAGAGTTCACCTCGCTCGATGCAGCGCACAACGCTCGAATCGACGATGACATCTATCACCAACGGCCCATCGTCGAGTCGGTATTTCACGCGATGAAACAACGATTCGGTGCAACGCTCCGAGCGAGAATCTGGTTCGGACAGTTCCGCGAACTCGTCCTCAAAGCCGCCATTCTCAACATAACCACCGCTATTAGCTCCTCAACCGCATGATATCAAGCATCTAAACACGCCAGATTTTTGAAAAGCAGGAGAAGCTATCGGACGCACAATATCGGACTGATGAGAAATCCTTCAAAGCAAGGGGGCGTCGGTCTACCTTCTTGTCATTGAATCCAAGCTGGAGTGGGGCAGGCTCAGAGCTAGTTTCTGCCGAAATTACTGAATACTCGTCCGTCTGGCGTAGCGACAAAACAGGCCCTGGAACGTTCACGGGGGTAACTCGTAGAAAGCAGGTCCAGCCACCTAAGTACAGGACCACCCACCAGTATCGGTACTACTACACAGAAACCGAAACGAGGACTCGATGGCGCACGAAGACGTTCCAATATCAAGATAGGGAATCATACACGGTTCACCAGTCGCGATGTAGCCTCTATGGTTGCTATACGTACGAAGAGACGAAATACCGTTGGGTCACGAAGACCACAACTCGGCGAGTTCGATCGACCTACACTGTGGACGTTCGCAAGTCAGATACGTACTGGTCAGTTGGCAAACGTCGAGCTTCGGATACTGCCACGGGGCGTAAACGCACGAAATTGCTGAAGAGCGCCCGATATGAAACACAGTACGAATACCAGGTAGAGCGGACTCGGGACGTCACACAGAGAGTCTACGTTGCCGATCGACGCAGACTTGTAAAGCCAGCGAACTATCAGTGGAACCATTACAAAACTACACGAAGAAAACTAGTCGCGAATGAACTACTGTCGACTCCCCGTGTTCGGCTAGTAAAAAAGGAACCGGCAGTGGTCTGGCAAATGCGGGCCGAGTCCGGGGTTCGAAGGATGACCACGTCTACCACTCAAAATACTTCAGAAGTGGTTAAAACCGATGTAACTGTCTCCGGTGAATTAGCAATCAATTACATCCATTCAGAATCTGGAAGAGTTATTAAAACAGTTACAACTACCGAGGGTGGGAGTTTCCAGGCTCCTGGCTACATCACTACAGATGAGGCAATGGATATATTTTTAAATAAAAAGAACGTGAGTGTTGAATAATGGGGAGGCAATTTGCTATGGCTCTAATCCTCCTAATTCTGCTATCTGGGATTGGCCAAGCGACTGGCGGCAACACGATGACGGATAGTTCTGGAATTGAGTACACGCCTACATTCAATGAGACAACAGATACATTGACGATTGTTATCGAAAATTCTGAACAGGAAGAGCGTAGGTTCGCCTTCTCTGTACAAGTTGACTCTCAGTACTCATTTCGGCAGGTAGAAGCAATCTCGCCAGGGGAGCGGATAGAACTGCAGTTTAACCTCTCTAAGGGGATCGACCTCACAAGGGATTTTCATAATGTCAACTTCGATATTGGGGCCGATTCTGTGAATTTCAGTTTCGCTCGCGACATAGAACCTGCATCGACGACTCGGTACGCCATCCCCCAAATTACAGATGTGCGGCTTGAAAACACTACACATAACGGCCAATCACGGACAAAAATGGTCCTATCTGGCTACAATCCTACGGCTAGGGGTTGGATTTTCTACGTGGCTGCTCACACACTCGAAACAAATGGGAACTACGCAGGCTTCTATTTCCCACCAAATGGTTACGGGAATGCAACAATTGTCCTCCAAGAATCCGCCGGTGAGTACGTTGCGGGAGAGGTACGGCTGTTCGAGGGGAACTTCACATCTCGCGATTACGCCTTTGACCAAATAGAGGTCTATGGCCGTTCAGGGGAGAATGCGACCTGGGTTCGCGAAGATTACGAAGTAGTGAATCCACCTTCATCGGATGATCCGTACACCTACGAGAACAACAGTGCGTACCGTGAGAAGATTGGGTCGCCACAGACTGTCTGGGAGAGCCCGGTGTTCTGGGTTCTCGCTGTGGCGCTGGTCGCCGTGATCGCTCGATTCCTGAAGCGGCGGTGATTACCGACCAAGTCCACCTTGTTCGCTGATTTCGAGGATGTTCTTCATGTTGAGATAGATGTGTTGTGGGTCGGTGTCCTCGGTCTCGTCGTAGAGGTCGCTGACTCGATGCACTACTGCTGCTAGACGCCCGGCTTCTGTTTCGTGTTCGTCGCTCGCGCGTAGGTCTTCTGCCACTTCGCGGAGGACTTCGCGCTTGGTGTGTTCGTCGTACCCGGTCATCGCATCACGCTGCGGCGTTTGACGATGCCGACCATGTCGCTGGTCTCGGCGGCGACGTCTCGGAAGGCCTGGCCGACGCTGCTGTCCTGGTCGAGGACGACGGGTTTGCCTTCGTCGCCGCCGCTACGGACGGCGGGGTCGAGGGGGATCTTCCCGAGGAACGGGAGGTCGTTTGTTCGGGCGAAGTCTTCGCCGCCGCCGCTGCCGAAGATGTCGTGTTCGCCGCCGCAGTCGGGGCAGACGAAGGTGCTCATGTTCTCGGTGATGCCGAGGACGGTGGTGTCGTGGCGGCCGAACATCTGGAGGCCCTTGTTGGCGTCGTCGAGGGCGACCTGCTGGGGGGTGGTGACGATGACGGAACCGGTGAGGGGCACAGTTTGAAGGAGGGTGAGTTGGGTGTCGCCGGTGCCTGGTGGGAGGTCGACGATGAGGTAGTCGAGGTGGCCCCATTCGACGTCCTCGACGAGCTGGGTGATGACCTTGTGGACCATGGGGCCCCGCCAGATGACGGGGTCGTCCTCGCCGAGAAGGAAGGCCATGCTCATGAGTTTCACCCCAAACTTCTCTGGAGGGACGATGGTTTCGTCCTGGGTGGCCTGTGGGTGTTCGTCGCTGCCGACCATGCGTGGGACGTTGGGGCCGTAGATGTCGGCGTCGAAGAGGCCGACGCGGGCGCCGCGGTCGGCGAGTCCGGCTGCGAGGTTGACGGCGACGGTGGACTTTCCGACGCCGCCTTTTCCGGAGGCGACGGCGATGACGTTCTCGACGTTCGGGAGGACCGTCTCGTCATCGGTGAGGTTGTCGTCGATGGTGGCGTGGAGGTCGATATCGTAGCCGAGCTCGGTGAGGGCGTCGCGGACGTCGTTCGCGATGTTCGTCTCGGTTGGTGAGTAGGGGGCGCCGAGAGCGAGCGAGATGTGGATGGTTTCGTCGGTGTCGTCCACGGTGACGTCGTTGACGAGGCCGAGGGTCACGATGTCGTCGCCGAGGTCTGGGTCCTGGACGTCCCGGAGTCGCTCCCGGACGGCGTCAGCGTTCATGGTCTCCGATAGGCGGTGACGGGCCGATAAGGGTTGTGACGAACGCATGTTGGCACCGAACCGGGATCCGTTATGTCTCGATTGATAGAACGGTATTGGTTACGAAATCGGTTGGATGTAACCGCTACTGGTTACGTTTCTCCCGTACCACCAGCCAGTTTAAGGGGTAGTAGATGGGAGGGTGTAGCATGCTCGAGGATGCGTTCGGCAGGGAGGTCTCCGGGGTTCGAATCTCCCTGACGGACCGCTGTAACTTCGACTGTATCTACTGCCATAACGAGGGGCTCGGTGATACACGCGGGCCGATGGATCCACAGGATGGCGAGATGTCGGCGGATGACGTTGTTCGGTTCCTGGAGGTCGCCCGCGAGTTCGACGTGCAGAAGGTGAAATTCACCGGCGGGGAACCCCTCCTTCGGGGGGATCTGGAGGAGATCGTTCGTCGAACACCGGACGATATGGAGGTCTCCTTGACGACGAACGGGACGTTCCTCCCGGACCGAGCGGAGGGGCTGAAGGATGCTGGAGTCTCTCGCGTCAACGTGAGTCAGGATGCCCTCGACGCAGACGCATTCCGCGAGGTGACGAAGTCCGGGACGTACGAGAAGGTCATCGAGGGCGTGAAGGCCGCCATCGACGCTGGGCTGAATCCGGTGAAACTCAACATGGTGGTATTCGAGCGGACTGCGGGGTACGTGCCCGAGATGGTGGACTACGTCGCGGAGAACGAGGGGATGCAGCTCCAGCTCATCGAGTTCATGCCGGAGCTCGTTGGGAAGCCCGAGTGGGCGATCGATATCCAGCGGGTACACGACTGGCTCGAGGAGCAGGCGACACGCGTCGAGCAGCGAGACATGCACAGTCGTCGCCGATACTTCGTCGCGAGCGAGGACGGACACCGGGAGGGGATGGTCGAGATCGTGGACCCGGTCGGCAACGAGGAGTTCTGCATGAACTGCCATCGCGTGCGCGTGACACACGAGGGCTACCTGAAGGGCTGTCTGAACCGGAACGACGACCTCCGATCGATGGGCGAGATGACGAAGGACGAGATCCGGACGGCGTTCCGCGAGGTCGTGGATAACCGCGTCCCATACTACGGCGAGTACATGGTGAAGGACGAGGATGGCGAATGGATGGTGAACGAGAAGTACATACAGGGCGTTCCCGCGCAGGGCGATTGACGAACGTGACGGGTCGTCGAAACCGCCGTACTGCACCACCGAGCCATCCGTTCTCACGGACCCTTCGAAACGATTCCTTTAAGTGACGGCCCCCGGTACAATCGAGTGCGTTACACTGTAGGGGCGATCGGGTCCCGAGTCCGAGAGGGCGAAGATACCAGAACACAGACCGTGTCGTGGTAGCCTAGCCTGGTCAAGGCGCAGGGTTGCTAACTCTGTGGCTCACAGCCTCCGGGGTTCAAATCCCCGCCACGACGCATCCACAACACCCAAACCATGAGTTCGGAAGAACAACAGGACGAGGGCGAAGACATCAAGTACTTCGTCCGAATCGGGCAGACCGACCTCGACGGTACGAAGACCGTCGAGCGTGCCCTCACAGAACTTGCCGGCGTAGGCCGTCGAGCCGCGCGCGTCGTCGCCGAACACTCCGGCGTCGACCGCACGGCCACACTCGGCCGACTCGACGAAGGTCCGATCGAGGACATCAAGACCGCCGTCAACAACTTCTCTGAGGAAGCGCCCGATTGGATGACGAATCGACGCAACGACTTCTACACCGGCGAGACCCAGCACGTCTTCGGTAACGACGTCGAGCTCACCCGCAATCAGGACGTCAATCGGATGCGGATGATCCGCTCCTACAAGGGCGTCCGCCACGAGCGCGGACAGAAGGTCCGCGGACAGCGAACCAAGTCCACGGGCCGGTCCGAGGGGACCATCGGTGTCAACGTCGAGCGTATCAAGGAAGAACAGGCCGCCGAAGCGGCCTCCGAAGAGGAGGACACTGAATAATGGCACTCGGTGAGAACACGAAGTTCTACGAGACGCCGAACCACCCCTATCAGGGTGAACGTATCGCCGAGGAGGCCGACCTCCTCGGGCGCTACGGCCTGAAGAACAAGCAGGAGCTCTGGCGAGCGCAGTCCGAGCTCCGCAACTACCGCCGTGAGGCTCGACGCCTCCTCGGCCGCGCCGCAGAGGGCGAGTCCGGCGACGAGTTCCTCGACCGCCTCAAGCGCATCGGCGTGCTCGGCGCAGAGGATGGCCTCGACGACGTCCTATCACTCGACATCACGGACGTCCTCGAACGCCGCCTCCAGACCGTCGCGTACCGCAAGGGCCTGGCGAACACGCCGAAGCAGGCGCGCCAGTTCCTCGTGCACGGCCACATCACCGTCGATGGGAGCCGCGTCACGGCGCCGTCGTACAAGGTGCCGGTCGACGAGGAGGACACGCTCGCGTTCGACGAGACGAGCGACCTCGCAGACGATCTACATCCCGCTCGAGCGAGCGGGCAGGAGTAACCTAGCATGGCAGAGCAAGAATCCAAATGGGGCATCGCGCACATCCACGCCTCGTTCAACAACACCGTAATGACGGTGACGGACGAGACGGGCGCCGAGACGCTCGCCAAGTCGAGCGGCGGTGCCGTCGTCAAGCAGAACCGTGACGAGGCGTCCCCGTATGCCGCGATGCAGATGGCCGAGAAGATCGCAGAGGACGTCCAGGAACAGGGTATCGAAGGCGTGCACGTACGCGTCCGTGGCCCCGGTGGCAACCTCCAGCGGAGCCCCGGGCCCGGCGCACAGGCCGCCATCCGCGCCCTCGCTCGCGCCGGTCTCGAGATCGGTCGCATCGAGGACGTGACGCCCATCCCGCACGACGGGACGCGACCACCGAAGAACTCCGGGTACTAACACATGGCATCCGACTTCGACGTCGAATTCATCGAGCACGACGACCGCGAAGTCAGATTCGTGGTGCGCGGGCTGACGCCCGCGTTCGCGAACGGCATCCGTCGTGCCATCCTGGCCGACGTGCCCACCCTCTCCATCGACACCGTCCGGTTCGTGGAGAACTCGAGCGTCATGTTCGACGAGGTGCTCGCGCACCGACTCGGCATGGTGCCGCTCACCACGCCCGATGGCGAGTTCGAGGAGGGTGACGTGGTCACACTCGCGCTCGACGTCGAGGGTCCCGGGACCGCATACTCGGGCGACCTCGTGTCCTCGGACCCCCTGGTCGAACCGGCGGACAAGAACGTCCCCCTGATCGACCTGAAGGAGAACCAACGCCTCGAACTCGAAGCGGACGCCGTCATCGGCGTCGGCCGCGACCACGCCAAACACCAGGGCGGCGTCGCAGTCGGCTACCGACACCTCCAGACCGTGTCGGTCGACGGCGACGCGGCCGAGTACGAGGACGAAGAACCACAGATCATCCGTGGCGTCATCGAGGAGGACGGCGAACTCGTCCCGACGGAGGAGTTCGACAACGACCTCACCGAGCGCTACCCGGGCAAGGAGGTCACCGTGAGTGACGTGCCGGAGGCATTCGTCTTCCACGTCGAGAGCGATGGCTCGATGCCCGTCGAAGAACTGGTCCTCCGCGCCGTCGGCACACTGGCCGACCGGGCGGACGAACTCGAACAGGCAGTCAGTCTGTAAGTGAACATGCACCTATCCACCACCCTCGAAGCGTCGACCGCTCCCGCCCCAGGAGCAGCGACGCAACACATCGAAACCCCCATTACGGGGCGGCAGGTACGGATAGGTGCCCACTGTTCGCAGCGGGCGTGCAGGGATAGCCAAGTTTGGCCAAAGGCGCAGCGTTCAGGGCGCTGTCCCGTAGGGGTTCGCAGGTTCAAATCCTGCTCCCTGCACTCTCCAATTTATCATCACGAGTTAGGAGTATGAGTAAGACAAGTCCGAGACTCAGCAGTCTCATCGCCGAACTGAAGTCCGTCGCCCGCGAGTCGGGCGCGGACGTGTGGCGTGACGTCGCGAGCCGGCTCGAGAAGCCGCGCCGCACGCACGCCGAGGTGAACCTGAGTCGCATCGAACGATACGCGAACGAAGACGAAACCGTCGTCGTACCCGGGAAGGTTCTCGGGTCCGGCGTGCTCCAGAAGAGCGTCACGGTCGCCGCGGTGGACTTCTCGTCCAGCGCACAGACCAAGATCCAGCACGCCGACGGCGAGACCGTCCACCTCGAACAGGCCGTACAGAACAATCCGGAAGGCGCGAACGTGCGGGTGATCCGATGAGCCTCGCAGAGTTCGACGCAGACCTCGTCGTGGACGCCCGCGACTGCATCATGGGTCGCGTCGCCTCGAACGTCGCAGAGCGCGCCCTCGAAGGCGACACGGTCGCCGTCGTGAACGCCGAGCAGACCGTCATCACGGGCTCCCGGGACGACATCCTCGGGAAGTACCAGAAGCGGTCCGAGCTCGGCAGCGACCGCGGTCCCTACTACCCGAAGCGACCGGACCGCATCTTCAAGCGCGCGATCCGCGGGATGCTTCCCTACAAGGACGCCCGTGGTCGTGAGGCGCTCGAGAACGTCCGCGTCTACCTCGGGAACCCCTACGACGAAGACGGGGAGATTCTCGAGGAGACGTCCCTCGACCGACTCTCGAACATCAAGTTCATCACGCTCGGTGAGGTCTCCGAGCACCTTGGAGCGAACAAGACATGGTAACCAATACGAGCGGCAAGAAGAAGACCGCCGTCGCGCGCGCCACCGTGCGTGACGGGAAGGGTCGTGTGCGAATCAACTCCACGCCCGTCGAGCTCGTCGGACCGGAGCAGTCCCGCCTCAAGATGCTGGAGCCGTTCCGCATCGCCGGCAAGGACCTCCGGGGCGACATCGACATCGACGTGACCGTGAACGGCGGTGGCTTCTCCGGACAGTCCGACGCCGTCCGGACGGCCATCTCCCGCGCGATCGTGGAGCACTACGGCGACGCCGAACTCCGTGACGCGTTCATGGAGTTCGACCGCAGCCTCCTCGTCAACGACGTGCGCACGAAGGAATCCAAGAAGTGGGGCGGCCCCGGCGCACGGGCCCGCTACCAGAAGTCCTACCGCTGAGGAATCAATCATGATGGTACCAGTCCGGTGTTTCACGTGCGGTAACGTCGTCGGCGAATACTGGAAGGAGTACAAAGCGCGTGCTTCCACCCAGGACGGCGACGAGGACCCGAAGGAGGTCCTCGACGAACTGGGCGTGGACCGGTACTGCTGCCGGCGAATGCTCGTGTCGCACGAGGACCTCGTGGACGTCGTGAGCCCATACCAATGAGTCAGCAGCACTTCAACCGCTACGAGAAGGCGCGCATCATCGGGGCGCGAGCCCTGCAGGTGTCCTACGGAGCCCCGGTGCTCATCGACACCCCGCAGTCCGAGCCGATCCTCATCGCGGCCGAGGAGTACGACGCGGGCGCGCTCCCGTTCACGGTGCGGAGGGAATCGACGTGACGCGGATCGAGCGCGTCCACCTCCGGTCGGTCCTCGACAGTCGCGGTAACCAGACCGTCGAGGCCGAGGTGGAGACGGAGTCCGGTGGCTTCGGTCGCGCGGCCGCCCCCAGCGGGGCGAGCACGGGCGAGTACGAAGCGATCGAGCTCCCGGTCGACGAGGCCATCGCCGCCGCTCGCGAACGCGCTGTCCCTCGACTCGAGGGCCGCGTGTTCGCCGGCGACCAGCGCCAGGTCGACACCGCGCTCCACGCCGCAGACGGCACGGACGACTTCTCGGAGATCGGCGCGAATAGCGCGGTCGCCATCTCGATGGCCACCGCGAAGGCCGGCGCCGACATGCTCGGCGCCCCACTCTACCAGCATCTCGGCGGCGCGTTCCGTGGCCGGAACTTCCCGGTACCGCTCGGGAACGTCGTCGGTGGTGGCGAGCACGCCCAGGACGCGACCGACATCCAAGAGTTCCTCGCGGCCCCCATCGGCGCGCCGAGCGTCCGAGAGGCCGTGTTCGCGAACGCCGCCGTCCACCAGGCAGTCGGCGACCTGCTCGCCGAACGCGGCACCCCTGCTGCGAAGGGTGACGAGGGTGCGTGGGCGCCCGCCGTCTCGGACGCCGAAGCGTTCGAGATCGTCGCGGAAGCCGTCGACACCGTCAGCGACGACGTCGGGTTCGACATCAAGTTCGGGCTCGACGTGGCAGCCGCCGAGATGTACGACGCCGACGAAGGCGGGTACGTCTACAGTGACGGCGTGAAGTCCACCGAGGAGCAGGTCGAGTACGTCGCGGACCTCGTCCGCGAGTACGACCTGGTCTACGTCGAGGACCCCCTCGACGAGAACGACTTCGACGCGTTCGCCGACCTCACCGCGAAGGTCGGTGACCGCTGTCTCATCTGTGGGGACGACCTCTTCGTCACCAACGTGGACCGCCTCGACGAGGGAATCCGCGCGGGTGCGGCGAACAGCATCCTCGTGAAGCCGAACCAGATCGGCACCCTCTCCGATGCGTTCGACGCCATCGAGCTCGCACGCCGGAACGGCTACGAGTCCGTCGTCAGCCACCGGAGCGGCGAGACGGAGGACACGACCATCGCACACCTCGCCGTCGCGACCGATGCCCGGTACATCAAGACCGGGACGGTCGGCGGCGAGCGAACCGCCAAACTCAACGAACTCATCCGCATCGCGGATGAAGCACAATGACAGACCAAGACACCGACACTGCGGACGCCGAACCCGAATCCGAGGCCGTCGAGGCCGAGGCCCCGGCCGACGAGGCCGAGGTCGCCGAGCCGGAGGCCGAGGAGGAGGCTGCAGCGCCCGCGCAGACGGAAGACGTAATGCCCGACGAGGAAGTCGACCTGCTCATCCCGGTCGAGGACTACCTCGGCGCTGGCGTCCACATCGGGACCCAGCAGAAGACGAAGGACATGGAGCGGTTCATCCACCGCGTCCGTACCGACGGCCTGTACGTCCTGGACGTCTCCATGACGGACCAGCGTATCCGCACGGCCGCCGACTTCCTCGCGAACTACGAACCGGAACAGGTCCTCGTGACCTCGAGCCGCCAGTACGGCCGCTTCCCCGCGGAGAAGTTCGCGGAAGCCGTGGGCGCCCGCGCCCGCACCGGCCGCTTCATCCCCGGCACGCTCACGAACCCCCAGTACGCCGGCTACATCGAGCCGGACGTCGTCGTCGTGACGGACCCGATCGGTGACGCTCAGGCCGTGAAGGAGGCCATCACCGTCGGCATCCCCGTCATCGCGATGTGTGACTCGAACAACCAGACGAGCAACGTTGACCTCGTCGTCCCGACGAACAACAAGGGTCGCCGCGCCCTCAGCGTCGTCTACTGGCTCCTCGCCAACGAGACGCTCGACCGCCGCGGCGCCGAACCGACCTACGCGCTCGACGACTTCGAGAGCGCCATCTAACGGGATTTCGAATTTCACGACTTCTGATTGTCCCCTGGCCGCAGAGCGACTGCTGTGGCGATTTGTAGACGCAGTCGAGTGCTACGACCAGGTGCCGTTTCGCTCGACGATGCCGAGCCACTCACCGAGCACGGGGTCGTCGTAGAACGCGACGCGCCGGCCGAACCAGTCGTGGCCCGCCTGGAAGTCGTAGCGGTTCTTCGCCTCGGAGACGCTCGCGTCGATGAGGCAGGCACAGGGGCGTTCGCCGTGTTCGGCGAGGCGTTCCGCCAGGTCGCTGTCCTCGTGTGGTTCGGCCAGAACGAGGTCCTGCCCGGGGAAGGTGGCGAGCGACGCCCCGAAGACCGGGGCTTCGTCGTAGACGGCCGACGGGAACCGGTAGATGCGTTCGAACTCGGCGACGGCGGCGTCGAGGTCCTCGACGGCGACGATGACCGCGCCGATGCCCGAGTATGGACCCCCGAGGAGGGTGTCGTCGGGGCTGATGCGGTCGTCCCGAGGTGTCCGGTCCGAGATTATGAACGGGTACGTGTTTCGTTCGTCGTCGGTCCCGAAGAACGCCTGATCCCACTCCGCTCGACCGCCGTCGGCGAGGTCGCGGCCGTTCTGGATTGGGCCGTGGACGGCGACGTCCTGCTCGATCATGCGCTGGCACTCCGAGTGGACGCTTGGGACCTCCACGCACCACGCGCACGGCCCGAGGTCGTTCTTGAGCGCGTCCGGCCAGAAGCCGGGCTCGCCGTCGCCGGTCGGTGCGATGAGTTCGATGTACGACCCGTCCGGGAAGCCGATAGTGCTCATCTCCGTCGAACCGTCGGCGTGGACGCCGCCGTACTCGGGGTCGAACCCGATGTCTCGGAACGAGTCCTCGATCTCGTCGAGGTCGGACCACGCGATGGGCACGTGGTCGATGACTGGTCGCATACCGAGAGGTCGGGTCAGCAGCGAGAAATAGGTGTGGGCCTCCGGGATGCCATCCGATTCGTGCAGCCACCTACCTAACAGCCAATCCAGCGGTTCCGGCAGGGAAACAAACCACGTGAACCAGCGGATTCGTCCGGCTGGCAGGCGGGGTGGGAATTCGAAAGGGGGCGACTTCTCGTGTGCTTCTCGGTGGGCCCTATCCCGAGCATCGCGAGGGATATCCCAGCGAGAACGCACGAGAAGGAGCGGGCTTTCGGAAGAGACGGAGTCAAGTGTGACTCCGGTAGCACGAACTGATAGATTCAGCCCGCCTCGCTATCGACTCAAATTTTCGTACGCTAGGTCCGGAACGCCCATATCGGGCGAGACTGATTCCCTCGTATGGTCACGTCGAGCGCTCCCGGGAAGGTCTATCTGTTCGGGGAGCACGCGGTCGTCTACGGTGAGCCGGCGGTGCCGTGCGCGGTGGAGCGTCGGGCGACCGTGACGGTGGAGGAGCGGGACGACGACCGACTCAGGGTGAACGCCGAGGACCTCAGTTTGAGCGGGTTCACGGTCGAGTATGGTCGGGAGGCGGATTCGGCAGCCGTCAATGCGCCGACCCACCTTCTCGAAGCTGCAACAGGATACGTCGATGCGGCGGTGGAGCAGGCTGGGGATGCGGCGGACTCGCCCGGGGTGGGGTTCGACGTCACGATCGAGTCCGACATCCCGCTCGGTGCTGGGCTGGGGTCGTCTGCGGCGGTCGTCGTTGCGAGTCTCGACGCAGCGACACGCGAGCTTGGATCTCCGCTCGAGCCCGAGGAGATCGCCGACCGGGCGTTCCAGGTCGAGTACGAGGTCCAGGAGGGGCAGGCGTCGCGGGCGGACACGTTCTGTTCGACGATGGGTGGTGCGGTGCGGGTGGAGGGCGACGACTGCACGACCCTCGACGCACCCAACCTCCCGTTCGTCATCGGGTATGACGGCGGAGCCGGCGACACGGGCCAGCTCGTCGCGGGCGTCCGGAACCTCCGAGACGAGTACGATTTCGCGCAGGACACGGTCGAGGCCATCGGCGACCTGGTCCGGCAGGGCGAGGACGCGCTCACCGACGGCGACGTCGCCGAACTCGGCCGACTGATGAACTTCAACCACGGCCTCCTCTCCGCCCTCGGGGTCTCCGCACGCTCCCTCGATTCGATGGTCTGGGCGGCTCGGGATGCGGGTGCCGTCGGCGCGAAGCTGACCGGCGCCGGCGGTGGCGGCTGTATCGTCGCCCTCGACGACTCCGACTCGACCGAGACCTCGCTCTCCCTGACGCCGGACTGCGAGGAGGTCTTCCGCGCGGAACTCGCCACGGACGGGGTGCGACAGGAATGACAGACGCCGATACTGGCAACTCTGGTGACGGTACCGCTGCAGCGGATTCCCTCACAGTACTCAAACTTGGCGGGAGCGTCGTCACCGACAAGGACGAGAAGGAGACCGTCGACATGGACAACCTCGCCGCCGTTTCGCGTGCCATCGGTGCCGCCTACGGAGCGAACGCTGGCACTGACCGCGATCCAGGTGCCCGGGGGTTGGTCGTCGTCCACGGCGGCGGCAGCTTCGGCCACCACCACGCCGCGAACTACGGCGTCTCACGGACCGACGGCACCTCGAACGTCGAGGCCATCCGAACCATCCACGACGCGATGGGGCGACTGAACAAGGCCGTCCTCGACTTCCTCGGGGACGCGGGTGTCGATGCGGTCCCCGTCCGTCCCTACTCGGCGGCCGACCGCGATTCGGCCGGTGAACTCGATCTCTACACCGGCCAGATGCAGGGGATGCTCGACGAGGGGTTCGTTCCGGTTCTGCACGGTGACGTCGTCACGCACGCTGGTAAGGGTGCCACGATCCTCTCGGGTGACGAACTCGTCACCGAGATTGCGGCCGAACTCTACGCAGACCGCGTCGGCGTCTGCTCCACGGTTCCAGGTGTGCTCGACGACGAAGACGAGGTCATCCCCGAGATCTCGAGCATGGACGACGTGCGACAGTACCTCGGAGAAAGCGAGAGCACTGACGTCACCGGCGGGATGGCGGCGAAGGTCGAAGCGCTACTCGGACTCGATGCACCGGCCTCGGTCTTCGGCCCCGACGACCTCCAGGCGTTCCTCGCCGGGGAGCGAGTCGGGACGACGATTCGGTGATGACGGGCCGGGAACTGACAGCCGACACGACCGCACCTCAATCCCTGCGCTTTTTAACTGATGGGGTCCTACAGCCGTCAAAGGCACGCCCCGCGGGCGTTCGAAGCGGGGCCGTTCGACGGCTGTAAGACGCCGCGTTCTGGCTCCGTAAGCGTGCGGGGGTTTCGGATGCCGATACGGGCCGCGTTGCGGCTTTCAGTGATACACAATGGAAATCGAAATCGCGACCATCGGTGGTTACGAAGAAGTTGGCCGTCAGATGACGGCCGTCCGCGCAGGCGACGATATCGTCATCTTCGACATGGGACTCAACCTGTCGAAGGTCCTCATCCACGATAACGTCGAGACCGAGTCGATGCACAGCCTCGACCTCATCGACATGGGCGCCATCCCGGACGACCGTGTCATGAGCGATCTGGAGGGCGACGTGAAGGCCATCGTGCCGACCCACGGTCACCTCGACCACATCGGCGCCATCAGTAAGCTCGCGCACCGCTACGACGCCCCCGTCGTGGCCTCCCCGTTCACCATCGAACTGGTGAAGGGCCAGCTCGAAGGCGAGCAGAAGTTCGGCGTCGACAACGAACTCGTCAAGATGGAGGCCGGTGAGACGATGCCGATCGGTGAGCGCTGCGAGCTCGAGTTCGTGCACGTCACCCACTCCATCATCGACGCCATCAACCCCGTCCTCCACACCCCCGAAGGCGCCGTCGTCTACGGCCTCGACAAACGCATGGACCACTCGCCACCCATGCAGGACCCGATCGACATGAAGCGCTTCCGCGAGATCGGCCGCGAAGGCGAGGGCGTCCTCTGCTACATCGAGGACTGCACCAACGCCGGCCGGAAGGGCCGCACGCCGTCCGAGGCTGTCGCGCAGCGACACGTCAAGGACGTCATGTACAGCATGGAGGACTACACGGGTGGCATCGTCGCCACGACGTTCTCCAGTCACGTCTCCCGTGTCCGTGCCCTCGTGCGGTACGCGAAGGAGATCGGACGCCAGCCCATCCTCCTCGGGCGCTCCATGGAGCGCTACAGTGGGACCGCGGAACGGCTCGGCTTCGTCGACTTCCCCGACAACCTTGGGATGTTCGGTCACCGGAAGTCGGTGGACCGGGCGTTCAAGCGCATCATGAACGAAGGCAAGGGGAACTTCCTCCCCATCGTCACCGGCCACCAGGGCGAACCCCGCGCGATGCTCACGCGGATGGGTCGCGGCGAGACCCCCTACGAGCTGGAGAGCGGTGACAAGGTCATCTTCTCGGCCCGCGTGATTCCGGAGCCGACGAACGAGGGGCAGCGCTACCAGAGCGAGCAGCTCCTCCGGATGCAGGGCGCCCGCATCTACGACGATATCCACGTCTCCGGCCACCTCCGCGAAGAGGGACACTACCAGATGCTCCAGGCACTCCAGCCACAGCACGTCATCCCCGCCCACCAGGACATGAAGGGCTTCTCGCCGTACGTGGACCTGGCCCGGAGCGAGGGGTACGAACTGGGTCGAGACCTCCACGTCACCCAGAACGGGAACCGCATCCAGCTGGTGGAGTGATGAATCCCGAGACCCGAGAGGAAGCGGTGAAGGCGGCGGTCGCACGCCGCCGTGACCTCGTCAACGACGCCATCCAGGAGGACCTCCCTGTCCAGGAGCCCGAACGTCTCTACGAGGCTGCCCGGTACCTCCTCGACGCGGGTGGGAAGCGGCTGCGACCGGCGGTGATGCTGCTCGCCGCCGAGGCGATGGCGGACGTCGAGCCGATGAGCGAGGACTACCGCGAGTTCCCCTCGCTCACGGGCGACACCGTCGACATCATGGCCGCCGCGGTCTCCATCGAGGTCATCCAGTCGTTCACGCTGATCCACGACGACATCATGGACGACGACGACCTCCGACGTGGCGTTCCCGCCGTCCACCGGCAGTACGACACCGAGACCGCGATCCTCGCGGGCGACACCCTCTACTCGAAGGCGTTCGAGATTATGCTGCTCACGGACGCCCCCGCGGAGAACCGCCTCAAGGCGATGGAGCGACTCGCGAAGACCTGCACCCACATCTGTGAGGGACAGGCCTTCGACGTCGACTTCGAGACCCGGACCGACGTCGACCTCGACGAGTACCTCGAGATGGTCGAGCTCAAGACCGCCGTCCTCTACGCGGCGGCCGCCTCGATCCCCGCCCACGTCATGGGTGCAGACGAGGAGACTATCGACGCACTCTACCAGTACGGCTTGAAGGCCGGGCAGGCGTTCCAGATCCACGACGACGTCCTCGACCTCACGGTTCCGAGCGAGAAACTCGGCAAGCAGCGTGGCTCCGACCTCGTCGAGAACAAGAAGACCGTCATCACGCTCCACGCCCGCGACCACGGCGTCGACGTAGACGACCTCGTGGACGTCGACAACCCCGAGAACGTCACCGAAGCCGAGATAGAATCCGCGGTTGGCGTCCTGGAGGCGGCCGGGAGCATCCAGTACGCCCGCGACATGGCGCAGGACCTCGTGGACGACGCGAAGGCCGAACTCCAGATCCTCCCCGACAACGAGGCGCGCCACACCCTCGAACAGGTCGCAGACTACCTCATCGAGCGCGGCTACTGACCCGGCTCGGTAACTCGGCGAGTCGACGCACGCCGACAACAGTTCTGGATAGAAAGTACGGTTTCTAGACAGGACTCCGCTGTCTATCCGTCCTCGACCGTTAGTCGGGGACATGCCGATGGAAGTGACGTTCGCCGTGGGTGGTTCGCAGGCCACCATCACGGGAGTCGGTCGCGTCGAGGCTCACAACGACCATCTCCGGTGTTTCGGCGGTGTAACGGACGAGGACGTCCTCATCTCACAGGTCCCACTTGACGCACTCCAGTCGATTACGACGGAATCCGCCGACGACTCGGGCGATGCTGGCGAATCGGGCGGGTCTGGGCGCTCCGATGCTGGCGGGTCCGGCGACTGTGGTGAGTCAGGCGGTGACGGCGTCCGGTCGGACGACGCAGTAGATTCCGACGACGCCCGTGAGACTGACGGCGGTGGCGACCCGAACGACGACCCAAACTCGGTCGAGGCATGTCGCGGACAGGCCGCGATCGTCACCGCTGATCCGAGTTCGGCGGGCGCGACCGCCACCCACACGGTCGCCCTGCAGGTCGACCAGGACGTCGACGACTTCGCGTACTTCCGGGTCGATTACGCCGCAGGCGACTCGAAGACGAACATCAACGACATCGACGAGGACAACGTCGTTCGCTTCGGCGTCGATACGAACGACGACGGCGTCATCGAACAGTCCATCGCGACCGGCGACTGGTCGGTGAGCCGCGGCGGAAGCGGCTACACCCTCCGCTTCCGGAACGAGGAGTGGGACGGCTCACTGGAGCCCGGCGACGACCTCATCCTGGAGTACGACGGCGTCCCGAACCCCGAGACGCCGGGCACCTACGAGGTCGAACTCGTCCTGAACGGTCACCAGACAGCCAGAACGTCCTACACCGTCGGCGCGGGCGACATCCACTCACCGGACGTCACGGACGACTCGGGCGAGCAGTAGGCGCACGGTCGGTGTGAGGCCGAGCATTCGTCGAAGCGTGCGGAATCGGTACGGAGCGTTATTCGCCGAGCCGCGTCAGTTCGTCGGCCGTGAGTTCGAGCTGGCTCGCGGCGACGTTCTCCTCGAGGTGGTCGATGCTCGACGTCCCGGGGATGGGGAGGGTCACGTCGGAGGTCTGGAGGAGCCACGCGAGCGCGACCTGGTAGGGGCTCACGTCGTGGGCGTCGGCGACGCCCTGGACCACGTCGGTCTTCTCGTCGAAGCCACCCGCAGCGATCGGGAAGTAGGGGATGAAGCCGATGTCGGCGTCCTCACAGGCCTCGAGGACGGCCTCGTGCTCGCGGTTCTCGAGGTTGTAGTTGTTCTGGACGGTCGCGACCTCGATGTGGTCGCGTGCGGTCTCGAGCTGTTCGACGGAGACGTTGGAGAGGCCGACGTGCTTCACGAGACCGTCATCCTTCAGTTCGCCGAACGTCGTGACGGTCTCCTCGAAGTCCGTGTCGGGGTCGGGGCGGTGGTACTGGTAGAGGTCGAGCTGGTCGGTGCGGAGGCGGTCGAGACTGGTGAGTACCTGGTTCCGGACGTAGTCCGGGTCGCCGTGTGGGATCCAGTCGCCGCTCTCGTTCCGGAGGAGGCCGGCTTTCGTCGCGACCACGAGGTCGTCTCGGTCGACGTCGAGGGCTTCGCCGATGAGTCGTTCGCTCGTGCCCGGTCCATAGGAGTCGGCGGTGTCGATGAAGTCGACACCCAGTTCGTCCGCACGCCGGAGGACGTCGCGGGCGTTCTCCTCGTCGTCTGGGCTGCCGATAATCTCTGGGCCACAGAGGCGCATCGCGCCGAAGCCGAGTCGGTGGACAGTCAGCTCGTCGCCGATGTCGAAGGTGTCACTGGCGTTGGTCGGGGCTGGCATCGCTCTGTGGTTCCGGCCGGACGCAGAAAGTCGTAGGGGAGGCGGCGAGCACCCATGGATTCGGCCTGGTTCCCGGGCTATCGAGACGACCGGTTCATCACGGTCATGATGATGCCGCTGCCGAGCATCACGACGGCGAGCGCGGTCATGCCGGGGTCCCAGAGCATCGTCGACCACCCCATCCCGTCGTGCACCATCGGCCCACCCATCGTGCCATCCATCATCGGCCCGCCGTTCATCGCGCCCATCCAGCCCTGCCCGAGCAACATCACGACCGAGTACACGATCATGAGAACGCCGCTGGCGGCATCGAGGCTGCGTGAGAACCGACCGAACAAGGCGACGCCATGCCCGAGCACGACGCCACCGAGGACGAGCATCGCCCAGTCCGCGTAGCTCATACTCGGTCCCCACGCGGCCATCGACACGGAATAGAGCCCCGCTACGACGGCGATGAGGCCGCCGTACCACCGCGACGTCTCGGTGGAGCGCATACGGCCACGTTCGGCCTGGTCCGGTAAAACCGCCGGGGCCGTGATAGAAATCCCAACGGATTTGCCCACCACGCAAGAACCAACTGGTAATGGACGCGGATATGCGGGAGCGGATCGAGCGGGAGGCGGAGAAGAACGCCCTGTTCAACGCCCTCAAGCACGAGAGCGACGCCCAGGTGGGCGCGATCATGGGGCCATTGATGGGCGAGAACCCCGAGTTCCGGGAGCACGGCGACCAGGTCGCTGGTGTCGTCGCGCCCGTCGTGAACCGCGTGAACGGCCTCGCGAAACCGGAGAAACGCGACCGTCTCGAGGAGCTCGCGCCAGACCTCGTCGAGGAGCTCGACGCCGAAGAGGAGGCGGACGAGTTCGAACTCCCCGACCTCCCGAACGCCGACGAGTACGACACGATTCGGATGCGGTGTGCGCCGAACCCGAACGGCCCATGGCACATCGGCCACGGCCGGATGCCAGCCGTCATCGGGACCTACAAGGAGATGTACGACGGCGAGTTCATCGTCCGATTCGACGACACCGACCCCGAGACGAAACGTCCGCGACCGTGGGCGTACGACCAGATCCTCGACGACATCGCCTACCTGGGGTTCGAACCCGACGACGTCATCCGGGCGAGCGACCGGCTCGAGAGCTACTACCAGTACGCCCGGACGCTGATCGACATGGGTGGCGCGTACACGTGTAGCTGTCCCGCCGCCGAGTTCAGCGACCTGAAGAACGACGGCAAGCCCTGCCCGCACCGCGACAAGGACGTCCACACCGTCGAGTCGGAGTTCGACGCGATGGTCGACGGCGAGTACAGTTCGGGAGAGATGGTGCTCCGCGTGAAGACCGACATCACCCACAAGAACCCCGCACTCCGCGACTGGGTCGCCTTCCGCATGATCGACACCCCACACCCCCGCGAGGCCGCCGCCGACTACCGGTGCTGGCCGATGCTCGACTTCCAGTCCGGCGTCGACGACCACCGGACGGGCATCACCCACATCATCCGCGGCATCGACCTCCAGGACTCCGCGAAGCGCCAGCAGTTCCTCTACGACTACTTCGACTGGGCGTACCCAGAGGTCGTCCACTGGGGCCACGTCCAGGTCGACGCCTACGACGTCAAGATGAGCACGTCCACCATCGGCGAACTCATCGATGCCGGCGAACTCGACGGCTGGGACGACCCCCGGGCACCCACACTGATGTCCGTCCGCCGACGAGGCCTCCGCGGTCAGGCCATCGTCGACGCCATGACCGGCCTCGGAACCTCGACGAGCGACGTCGACCTCGCGATGTCCACCATCTACGCCAACAACCGCGAACTCGTGGACGACGAAGCCCCCCGGTGTTTCCTCGTCAGGGATGGGTTCGACCCGCGAGGCGGGGACGAGGACCGGACGTACGAGGCCGTCGAGGTCCCCATCAGTGGTGGTCCCGACGTGGCAAATCCGCCGGTTCACCCGGACCACGAGGACCGTGGCACCCGCAGCATCCCGGTCGGAGAAAGCGTCGTCGTCGAAGCACGTGACCTCCCGCCGGAGGGCGAGCGCGTCTGGCTGAAGGGCTTCGGACCGGTCCGGTTCGAGGACGGATCCTTCACGTTCACGGACGACGACATCGACGTCGTCCGCTCCGGGAACGTCGAGGTCGTGCACTGGGCGCCCGCCGACGACAACGTCTCCGTCCGCGTGCGGACGATGGAGGGCGACATCTCCGGCGTCGCCGAACCCGGCTTCGCCGACTACGAGCGCGACGACGTCCTCCAGTTCGTCCGCGTCGGCTTCGTCAGAGTCGACCGACACGACTCGAACGAGAGCGTCGCCTACTACAGCCACCCGTAACCCGAAACGAGAACGCGGTTCAGATAACGCCGGCCCAGACGGCCGCTATTGCGACGAGCACACTCCCCGTCAGGACGACCTGCACGACCGCCGACGCGAGCACACCGATGCCCGCCGCGACGGCGATTCGGAGCGTTTCCTCGCCGTGACCGCGTTCTCTGGCCTCCAGCGCGTACGTTGCCCCCACGACACCGACGAGGAGCCCGACGGGGCCGCCGACGACGAGTCCGACGAGCCCCACGACAGCGGCGATTACCGCGTGCTGCAATGAGGCGCCGCCTGTCTTCGCGCCGATTGCACCACCGAACCAGTCCACGACGAGCGCCAGCAGTGCGGTTCCAAGAAGCGCGAGCACGATGAAGAGACCGGGGCGCTGGTACCCCGTCGAATACCAGAAGGTGAGCACACCGGCCATCGAGAGGAGGCCACCTGGGACGAACGGGACGATGGTGCCGGCGACGCCGAGCACGAGGAGGGCGAACGCTGCGACCACGACCGGTTCCATATGCACCCCGTATCGCCCGGACGATGATGTGGCTGTCGCCGAGTGACGCTACCCGTCCCAGCCCACTACGACGCCCACCGATTGCGCCATCTTCGCGTGATCCCCCACGACGCTCCTGGCACAGATACCGGGATTCCCCGACCGAGCAGGATTCGACTGATCGCCCACAATCCAATCCAGCACCCCCTACGTGTCTACCAGCTGAACGATGCTCCTGGCGCGCCTCAAGGTTGATTAGTCCGAAGCACAGTCTTCCGGTAATGAACATCATTCGCCGAATCACGGAGGGGTGAATCGTCGATGCCAGCACCACTCATCGACGTCATCGTGTACGCCGTAGTTCTCGTGCTCGCGGCGACCGTCCCGGTGAGTCTCATCGCCGCACGGGGGACTCGTGGCACCCGATGGGGCCGGATACTACGACTGCTCCCCCTCATCGAAGTGAGCTTCCTCTTCGCACTCTCCATGAGTCTCCTGCGGTACGACGTCGAGCCGTACGTACCCCTCCAGCTCGGCGGGTTCCTCGTCGGCGTCCTCTGCTCGGCCGCCTTCGCGTTCCGCCTGACCCGACTCGTCTCTGGAGGTGGCCGGTCGTGGATCTGACCCAGTTCGTCTACACGTTCATGGCGCTCGTCCTCGGGATCTCGGGTCTCGTGCTCCTGGTACCCAGCATTCGCGGCCTCCAGTCGGTCGTCTATCGGCGGGGCGTCGCCGCGCTCGGCGCGAGCACCATCCTCTTCGTCTTCGGGTGGGTGAGCAACTACGTCATCTACTACTTTCTTCCGACCCGGGAGCTGCTCTACGAGCTCTCCTGGCTCGTCATCCTCGCTTCGGCAGTCTTCCACCTGTACGCGGTCTGGCTGTTCGCACGAGATTTCGTCACGCTCGAGACACAGGACCGATTCGAGGTCACGGCCGGTGAGCACGGCGGAGGCTTCGAGAACGAATGACCGTCACCGAACCAGCCCGGGCCGAGGACCCGCTCGCGGACATCGAACCCGGCGAACAGGTCCTCGTCACCATCGAAGGCGGGAAGTTCGGGTACGGCGCACTCCCGGCTGTAGCGTTCGAGAATCTCTTCGTCGTTTCGGTCGGCCGTGAGCCGCGGAAGGTCCAGCAAGCGATCGAGGCCCAGGGCGCGGACCCGAAACGAGTCGGCGTCGTCCCCGTGACCGGCGCCTCGGTCGAGTACGATGGCCCACTCTGGCTCGCGGACCGCGTCGGCCCCATGGACCTCACCGGCATCAGCATCGAGTTCAGCCGGGGGTTCTCCCACCTCACCCCCGGCTCGGGGTGGATGCTCTTCGACAGCGTCAGCATCCTCCTCATGTACGCCGGCCCCGAACGCGTGTTCCGGCTGCTCGACTCGATCGCGAGCGCCTGTCGGGGCCGCGACGTCCGAGGCATCTACGTCGTGGACCGGAACGCGCTGACGAACGAGACGCTGAACACACTCCGGGGTCTCGCCGACCGAACGATCGACCTCGACTGACGCCGCCTCACTCAGTCCTGGCGATAGCGGTCAGCTTCCCGCACGGCAACAGGCCCACCGTATTCGTCGACCAGCGGCTGAAACGCTCGTCCGAACGCACGCAGCGCCGAGCCGTGCGAGTGATAGTCGAGAGCTTCCACGACGGTACCCCAGTCACGATGCTGGAGCGCCGAACAGACCAGCAAGCGCTCCGCCGATGGGTCGAGTACATCTGAATCTCCGTTGACGAGGTGGTGCAGCGCGAGGCGCTCGAATGGCTCCGGGTCGACCGCGTACATCGCCGGGCCGAAGGCGCAGGACGCGACGAGCCGCCAATCGGCGTCGATGAGCCCGAGTTCGGACGAGCCGCGGCAAGCCCGCAGGCAGGCACGGGCGACGTCCGGGTCGAGGTTGCGGAGTGCGTCACCGAGGACGCTCCGGATGCGTCGCGTGAACCAGTCGGCGTGTCGGTCGTGGAGCGTCTCCCCGAGGTGGCTCGTCGGGTCGAGCATGATGGCGCTGTACTCGCCACTGGTCTCGTTCCGCGTCGTCGAGATGTGGACGGTCGAGTAGCCGTTCTGCCGCCAGAAGTCGACGAGTTCGGGTGTTGCGCCGTAGCCGACGCCGAGCCAGTCTGCGTCCTCGCCGAACGCCGACCGGACGTCCGCGAGGAGCTGACTCCCCAGGCCGCGGTTCCGGCACGCCGGATGCGTCGCGATACGCATCACGCGATACCCGAGGGGCTTCGCAGCGTCCTCGTCCCGGAGCTGGCTCGTCAGCACGTCGGGAATCATGTTGCCCTTCACCCGGCCGCCCTCGTACATGTCTCGCCGCAGGTCCTCGTCGAGGCCGCCCTCTCGTGCCAGGAGTGCGACGGCGGCGACGTGGCCATCGTGCACGAGGGCACGTGCGGTGAGGTTCGGGGCATCGAGGAGCCGAGCGAGGTCGTTCGGTTCGGTCCGATAGTGGGCGAATACGAGGAGCCCGAACGCCTCACGGAGCAGGGTCTCGTCGGCAAGCAGGTCTCGCGGCGTCAGCTCGCGATACGTGGTGTCCTCGGGTTCGGCGTCGGAAACCAGGGGGTCGACGGCAGGTCGGGCGTCGAGCGCGAGTGTGCGGAATGCCCAGACCTCGATAGGGTCTCCGGCCGCGTACCGGATCGGGTCCGTGAGCGTAACGTCGGTCACCTCGTGGACGGCGTCGGCCAGGTGGCTCCGGAACCGGACGTCGAAGCCGCGACCGGCGCCCTCGTAGCCGTGCACGGTCGTCGCGAACGCGAGTCTGTCGCAGGCGAGCAGTTGGTCGAGCAGCCGGACCGGTATCGCAGCCGCCTCGTCGACGATGACGACGTCCGGCGACCCAGTGGGCGCGGTGTCGGAACCGGCCCGCTCGTAACCGTTCGCCGCCTCACCAGATTCGACAGTCTCGACGGCAGTCGGTGGTTTCGCGAACCGTATCCGGCCGCCACGCCGGGTCCGGATAGTGTGAGACGCATCTCGGTTGTCGCCATCGTCTGTCCCACCTGATTCTGCTGTCGCGTTCAGGCTGTCGAGAAGCTCCCTGGCGCGCTCGAACACGGTGGCTGCGTTCCGGTAGCCGGGTGCCGTGACGAGGACGTCGTTGCCCTCGCGGGCGAGACACGCCGCTGCCAGTCCGACAGCACTCGACTTCCCGCGTCCACGGTCCGCTTCGAGGACGACGGCCGACGGCCCGCATCGGAGTACCTCGCAGGCCTCCAGGGCGGCTGTCTGGCCGTCGGTGAGGCACGCATCGTAGGCTGTGCGTGGGAATACGCGGTCCATCTGATCTGATGCATTCGACGCGACAGCATCGCTCCGCACTCGGCTATCGACCAGACGGGGAGCCGGATGCGTCAAGCCATCGTCCTCGACGATGCCGTCGTCGACGTCGACGATAGCGATGCCGCGGTGTGCGCGGAGCAGTTCGACCAGTCGCATACGGAAGTGTCCGGAGACGTCGGCGGTGTCGAACGGAGGAACCGCAAGGCCGTCGTCGAAGCCGTCACGTCGCCGGGGCCAGTCGTCGAGCGATGGGGTGCAAAGGACGAACAGGCCGCCGCCGTCGACTGCACCCGTGATACGGCCGATGGCGTTCGGCCGACACTCGGCGTGCGCGTCGTAGACGATAACGTCCCGGGTCGTGCCCAGTAGCTCCGCCGTCCGTCGCGGTGCGAGCCGTTCCATCGGCAGGTCGTCGCGGTCAGAGACGAGCGTCGCTGTCCCGTCTGCTGTGGAGGCGGGGACGACGTCGAGGACGTCGAGGGCATCCATCGCCCCCTCCAGCGTGGCGTCGCGAGTCCCGTGGAGGACGAGCATGCGTCGCTCGTTCGTCTCGGTGGCCTCTGACTGGAGTGCTCGCGCCACCTCCCGGATCATACTCGGGCGTTCGACGCGACCCGGGAAAGGCGTTCCCGTCCAGACCCCGGCATGCGTTCGTGTCGGCCGAGCACACCAGTGCGCACGGGTCGCACGCCGGACGGGTTTGAAAGCGCTTTTAAGCACGGGACACCCAGATTTCAGTACAACCTACGGGGGTCGATGATGCCCCTCCCCGACAGGGAACGACACGGAGGGGGGCGCAAGCCCATCCGTAGGGCGTTAGGTGAACATAAAAATGCCAGTATACGTAGATTACGACGTCCCAGCAGATCTCCAGGAGCGAGCCCTCGAAGCTCTCGAAGTGGCCCGCGACACAGGAAGCGTGAAGAAAGGAACCAACGAGACGACCAAGGCGGTCGAGCGCGGCAACGCCAGCATCGTCTACGTCGCGGAGGACGTCTCCCCCGAGGAGATCGTCATGCACCTTCCCGAACTCGCAGAGGAGAAGGGAATCCCGACGATCTTCGTCGAGACGCAGGACGAGCTCGGGAACGCCGCCGGCCTCGAGGTCGGCAGCGCGGCCGCGGCCGTCGTCGACGCCGGCGACGCCGAGGAAGACGTCGAGGACATCGCGAGCAAGATCGAGGAACTCCGGTAATCACCGATGTCTGCAGAGGAATCTGAGGACGGCGCCACGTCCGCCGAAGTCATCGAGGTCGTCGGCAAGACCGGGATGCACGGCGAGGCGATGCAGGTGAAGTGCCGGATCACGGAGGGCTCGAACACGGGCCGCATCATCACCCGGAACGTTCTCGGGCCGGTGCGCGTCGGTGACGTCCTTCAGCTCCGCGAGACAGCCCGCGAAGCGGACTCCATCGGAGGCCAATAATGGTTCAGACCCGATCGTGTGACTACTGTGGTGACGACATCGAGCCCGGCACGGGCACGATGTTCGTCTTCAACGACGGACAGACCACGCACTTCTGCTCCTCGAAGTGCGAGAAGAACGCGGACCTCGGCCGCGAGCCCCGCGACCTCGAGTGGACCGAGGCCGGCCAGGCAGAGGGCGGCGAATAGATGTCCCACCACGATGAGCGGACGTTCGTGATGGTCAAGCCCGACGGCGTGCAGCGCGGCCTCATCGGTGACGTCGTGTCCCGCCTCGAGGACCGCGGCCTGAAGCTCGTCGGCGCGAAGTTCATGCAGATCGACGAGGACCTCGCCCACGAGCACTACGGCGAACACGAGGGCAAGCCCTTCTTCGAGGGGCTCGTCGAATTCATCACCTCTGGGCCCGTCTTCGCGATGGTCTGGGAGGGCGCGGACGCGACCCGCCAGGTCCGCCGCATGATGGGCGAGACCGACCCCGCCGATGCCGCCCCCGGCACCATCCGTGGCGACTTCGGCCTCGACCTCGGCCACAACGTCATCCACGGCAGCGACCACGAGGACCCTGGCGCGAACGAGCGCGAGATCGACCTCTTCTTCGACGAGGACGAACTCGTCGACTGGGGCCGCGACCTCGACGCCTGGGTCTACGAAGACGAAGACCACTAAGCTGACTCGGTTCGGTTTCTCCGTTCTAGACTTCTGCCAGCGACGGTGTTCCTCACCTGGTTGGCCGTCGGCTTTACCCAGTAGCAGCCGTAATGCAGCCCATGAGCTGTCTCCTGTGCGGTGCAGAGCGCGCGACCCGACGAATCGTCGACCCCGAGGACGAGACCGTCGCAGCCGAGGTCTGCGAGGCGTGTGCGGAGGAGTATCTCCTGGTCGACGACGGCAGCCCGACCTGCGAGTTCTGCAGCGAGATGGGTGACTACGACCTTGCGAAGCTGTCCGTCCCGCTCCACGAGGCCACCCAACTCGACGTCGAATCGGACCTCGACATCGTCACGAAGGACGTGCTCTGCGAGGAGCATCTCGGAGACCTCGTCGCGGATGCCGCGTAGCGTTCGATGAACCGACGCAGCCGGTGTAAACTCGACGTACTACCTGTCGTGGTTGACACACGTTTATGGGTTCGTCCGGTGACGGTGTCCCTATGAACGGGCCCAGCGGTCAGACGACGCGACGCGCCCTGCTCGCCGCCATCGCCGGCGGGAGTGTCGCGGCGGGGACGCTCTCACCGGTGCAAGGCTACCTCCAGGACTTCGCGCCGCTCTCCGGCGACGTCTGGGAGTCGGCCGCAACCGAGTCGCGTGACCTCTCCAGCCCGTACGGCCCGGCAACGGTCCGGTACGACGACTGGGGCGTCCCCCACCTCGAGGCGGACAGCGAAGCCGCACTCTTCTACGCCGCCGGCTACGCGCAGGCCTCGGACCGACTCTTTCAGATGGACCTCCAGCGGCGCGTCATGCGCGGCCGACTCTCCGAGGTCGTCGGCGAGTCGACGCTCGACTCGGACGAGTTCCACAGACGGATGGGGTTCGCAGAGGCCGCCGAAGTGACCTGGCAGGAGACGAAGAGCTCACCCGCGGGGGACGCGACCGAGGCGTTCACCGAGGGCGTGAACGCGTTCCGCCGCGACGGACCGCTCCCGCCGGAATGCAGCCTCCTCGATTACGAACCCCGCGAGTGGTCGCCGGTGGACACGATGCTCATGGAGAAACAGATCTCGTGGGGGCTCACCGGGAGTTTCCGCACCCTCCGCCACGCCAACCTTCGGGGGGCGCTCGATAGTGCGACCTACGACGAACTCTACCCGCGCCGACTCGACCACGACTATCCGATCATCCGCGACGCGGATGGTGGGCTCCCCGACGGAGCATCGGATACGAGTACCACCGGTGACGCCACCCACATCGACCCACCGCCTGCCCCACTCCTCGACTGGGTGTCCGGCTTCGAAACGGAGCCCTGGATCGGGTCGAACTCCTGGGGCGTCCACGGTGACCATACCGACAGCGGGCGAGCGATGGTGGCGAACGACCCACACCTCACACTCATGGTTCCCCCCGTCTGGTACGAACTCCACCTGACAGGGCCAGAGTTCGACACTCGAGGTGTCACGTTCCCCGGCGTCCCGTTCGTCGTCATCGGCCAGAATCAGGACGGTGCCTGGGGCTTCACGAACGTCGGCGCCGACGTCATCGACTTCTATCGGTACGAAACCGAAGATGGGCAGTACCGCTACCGGGACGAATGGCGGGACTACCAGACCACCGAGGAGACCATCCCGGTCTCCGGCGGCGAGGACCGAACCATCACCCGGAAACAGACCGTACACGGCCCCGTCCTCGAACGTGCGGGCTACGAAGTTGCCGTCGCCTGGACCGGGCACGGCCCCACCCGGACGACGGAAGCCATCTACGACTACAACCGAAGCACCGGCTTCGACGACATCCGTGAAGCGACCGAGAAGTTCGACGAACCCACGCAGAATCTCGTGTATGGCGACAGCGAGGGGAACCTTCTCTACTACGCGACCGGAGCGATTCCGATCCGGCGAATCGATGGCGAACCGGTCCGCGGCGACCGGATCTTCGACGGCTCGGCTGGCGAGGGTGAGTGGTCGGACTTCGAGCCATTCGCGTCAGCTGACTGGGACGGCGACGGATTCGTCCCCTTCGAGGAGAAGCCGCATCTCGACAATCCGGACTACGTCGGCACCGCGAACCAGCGCGTCGTCGACGACCCTGAGCACTACCTCGGTGAGGCCTACAGCGACCCCTACCGGGGGATCCGCGTCTACCAGGAGCTGGACGCCCGCTTCCAGAGCGACGAACCGTTCGACCGGGCGTTCTCACGGCGCCTCCACGACGACGCGCTCGACCTCCGGACCGAGGGCCTCGTCGACGACCTCCGAGCAGCCGCCGACTCCGTTGGTATCCCCGACGAACAGACGCGATGGATGGACGCACTCGACGGCTGGAACCGACGGATGACCGTGGATTCTCGGGCCGCGCTCGTCTTCCAGTTCTTCGTCCGTGAACTCCGACGCCTCGTTGCGACCCCGATTCTTTCGGAGGCCGGCCTCGACCCCGAGGACGAGTCGCTCTACCCCCGAACGTGGACGGTCCAACACCTCGGCCCCGACAGCGTCGCCTTCGAGGGCCGGGACCGCGACGAGGTCCTGGTCGACGCGTTCACAGCCGCTGTCGACACCATCACGGACGAAGGCTACGAGGTCTACGGTGACTACAACGACACCAGCGCCATCAGACACTCATTCGACCAGGACTTCCTCAACTATCCCACGTACCCCACTGACGGCTCCCCCGAGACCGTGAACAACTACCACCGTGGCGCCCCAGACAACACGAACATCGCCGGAAGCAGCTGGCGCATGGTCGTCGACGCCGGCGTGGGCGGCGACTGCATCCTTCCTGGCGGTAACGATGGCGTCTTCCTCAGCCCCAACTACGACGACCAGCTCAAACAGTGGGCCAACACCGCGTACCGCGACTTCACGCTCGACGTCGATGGCGACGTGCGGTTCCGATTCGGAGGTGACGAACAGTGAGCGCCGACGACGGAGTACCCGGTCTCAGCAAACGATTGACCGCATTCCGTACCCGCCCGAACGCCTGGCTCGGCGCTATCGGGCTCGGCATCGTCGTCGGCGCCCTCCTCGGGAGCGTCCACTGGGTCGGACTCTTCGCCGGTGGCGCGGTCGCGGGCCTCGGCCAGCGAACCATCCTCCGGGGTGTCGGCGCTGGCGCACTGGCTGGCCTCGCCGTCTGGTTTGTCTTCCTCGCAACACTCCGACTCGACGCCGCGATGCTACCAGCGCTTGGCTCGATGCCGATCATCGCGGTCAGTTTCGGCATCGCCGTCGGGTACGGTGCGTTCGGCGGACTGCTGCGCGGGGTCGTCTAACGCGAAAACAGAATACAATCGGGAGAACTGACCGGTCAGTCGTCCGCGCTGGCCGCGGGCTGCTGGGCGGGAACGTCGATCTCGCCGGCGTCGAGTTCGGCTTCGACCTGGCGGGTGGCCTCGACCATGTTCTCCATCTTCCCGTACGCGATGTCGCGGGGGAGGAGCTTCAGGCCGCAGTCGGGGCTGATGGTGAGTTTCTCCGGGGGTACGACCTTCAGGCCCTCGAGGATGTTCTCCTTGATCTCCTCGACGGGCTCGACCTCGGCGGTGTGGGCGTCGACCACGCCGAGCGCGAGGTCGGGCGTGAAGTTGCCGTCGGCGAAGACGTCGATCTGCTCGTAGTCACCGTTGCAGAGTTCGACGTCGAACTCGTCGATGGGGAACTCGTTGATCTCGGGGTAGATGCGGGAGTAATCGCCGTAGCAGACGTGCAGGCCGATACGGATCTCCTCGGGGATGTCGGCGACGATGCGGTCCAGACACTCGCCCACGATGGCGTGGTCGTCCGGCGTCGTCGCGAGCGCCGGTTCGTCGATCTGGATGTACTTCGCGCCGGCTTCGACGAGCTTCTCGATCTCCTCGTTCACGAGGTCCGCGAGCGCGTACGCGAGGTCTTCCTCGCTCTCGTAGGCTTCGTTGAACGCCCAGTTCGCGAGCGTGTACGGGCCCGTGATGGGGACCTTCACCGGCCGGTTGGCGACCTCGTGCGTGAACTCGAACTCGTCGACGAGCCACGGGTCGTCGTATTCGACCTCGCTCACGACGCTCGGCTTGTCGAAGTAGTTGTGTCCCCAGACCTTCACGGGACCGTTGAACTCGTAGCCGTCGATGCGGTGGGCGAAGAACTCGACCATCTCGTTCCGCCGCATCTCGCCGTCGACGACGGTGTCGAGGCCGGCGCGCTGATGCTCTTCGGTGATGAGGCGGCAGGCGTCGTCGTGGGCCTCGTGGAGGTCGTCATCGTCGAACTTCGAGTCCTCGTCCTCGGCGAGTTCGTCCGCGCGGTTCAGCCACTTCGGTTTCGGGTAGCTCCCCACGACGGTCGTGAGGAGGAAGTGGTCGTGCTCGTGGTCGTCGGGCCGGAACTGTTCGCGGTTGCTCATGCTTTGGCCTCCGTGAGTCGCACTGCGTCACCGAGCGTCTCCAGCTTCTCCTCGAAGCGGTTCGTCGGCAGGTAGAACGTCTCCGTGTTCGTGGTGACGTACGCGGTGTCGAAATCGGCGACGGGCGCGTTTTCGGTCACCCAGTCGACGCGTTCGCGGACCGTCGAGGGGTCCTCGACGAGCGTGTTCTGCCCGTCGACGACACCGAGCGCGATGTCGTCCTTCGTCCCGTACTCGTTGACGAGTTCGAGGCTCTTCTCGGGCGCAGTGACGAAATCGTACCCGAAGGCCGAGACGTCGGCGTCCAGCACGTGGGCGTGCGTCTTCTCGTCCAGCGCACCGAAGTACGTGTGCGCGACGGTCGGTGCGTCGACGACTGATGCGACGGTGTCGATGGCGTCACTGACGGAATCCGCAACGTCGTCGTTAGGTGCGTCGGTGACGAGGCTCGGTTCGAGCAGGAACAGGGATTCAACGGCGGCCGGGAACGCTTCGGCTTCGCCAGCGAGGAACTCCGCGACGGCGGCCAGGAAGTCCGATTCATCGCCGTAGTGCTCGTCCGTCGCGAGTTCGGCGAGCGTGTACGGGCCGGGGAGGACGGCCTGGAGCGCGTCGGTGTGCTCGGCCGCTGTCTCGAGTTCGCTGGCGACGTCGCCGGAGAACGTGAGGTCGCCGGTGACCACGGGCTCCCGGTAGAAGTTGTTGTTGTCGAAGTACCGGACGATGCCGTGCGTCTCGACGTTGTCGTGAACGGCGAGCGGGTGGGCGAGCATGTCGTCCCAGCGCGCCTGGCCCTCGACGACGAGGTCGAGACCGGCGGCGGTCTGCGTCTCGACGAGTTCCTCGCGGACCTCGTCGTAGACAGCGGTGAGTTCGGGCGATTCGTCGCCACCGATCAGGTCGTGTTTCTGGTGGCCTTTCAGGTCGGAGAGCCGTTGCTTGGCGTCGTCCGGGAGCGGGAAGAGTCCGGGCGTCGTCGCGAGACAGTCCATGTACCACACGCTAGGGAATACACAGCTATAATATTTTCCGTCTCGTTCTATGCACGTCGGTTATTCACTGGAAGAGGCGGAGTACCGTCAGCGTCTCGAAGGGGAACGACTCGTCGCGGAGCGCGACGGCCGAGAACCCACGTTCGCCCGCATAGGAGACCACCTTCTCGACGTCGCTGAGCGTGCTCACGAGTAGGAAGACCGCCCCCTCCGGGTGCAGGACGCGGCCGACGTCGTCGAGGAACGCTTCGATGACCTCCCGACCCGTCTCGCCACCAGTTAACGCGACCTCCATCCAGTCGTCGCGCTCCGAATCCGGCTCCCTCGGGAGGTACGGCGGGTTGAACAGTACGGCATCGAAGACCGAATCCTCGAATGGCGAAACGAGGTCCGCGCGAACCACATCGAGTCCCCGTTCCCTGGCCTGCCTACAGGCGTGGGGATTGAGGTCGGCCGCAAGGACACGCGCGTTCGTCTCATCGTGGACGTACTCGGCGACGAATCCGGAGCCCGTCCCGACCTCGAGTACGAGCCCCTCCGAGCCGATTTCGTTGGCGACCGTCTCCGCCAGCAGATAGGAGTCCTCTGCCGGCTGGTAGACGTCGGTCTCGACGCCGCGGCGTTCGGCCAGGTCACTCACGGTCGACCACCCGCGCGCCTGCACGACACCGCACGGGTCATTCGTCCCGGTCCCCGGATGCGTCCTCCCCGGTCCCCTCCGTGGAGCGGGTGCCCGCCCCCTCAGGTGCTGGCTCGCTGACCCGGAACCCGCCTGTCTCTTGCCGGCCGGTGAGTTCGCGCTGCGGGAACGGGATCTTCACGCCCGCCTCGTCGAACGCCTGCTTCACGGCGCTGATGACGGCCGTCTGCGCCCGCCACTTCCGGCGCGCACTCGGCTTGTCGATCCAGAAGCGCAGGTCGAGCACGACCGAGGACGCCCCGAACTCCGAAAGCACGACCTCAGGTCGAGGGACGGTGAGAATGTCCTCCACGTCCCCCATCGCCTCCTTCGCAACCTCCATCGCGTGCTCGACGTCGGTCGCGTAATCCACGCCGACCTCGACGTGGAGCCGCAGCCGACCCTTCCGGGACCGGTTCACGACGTCGCTCGACCCGACGTAGTCGTTCGGCAACACGACGTACTCGCCGTCGAAGGTCTGGATTCGGGTGTTGACGATCGTGATGTCGGTGACGATGCCCTCCTTGTCCCCGACCTGGACCCAGTCACCGATCTCGAACGGCCGCGAGAACATCAAGACGAACCCGGCGATGACGGCACCGAGCGTCTGGCGCGCGGCCATACCGAGGACGATACCGGCGAACCCAGCCCCGATGAGCAGGCCACCGATCTGGACGCCCCAGATCCGGAGGACCACGAGGAGCGCGAGCACGTAGATGGAGACCTGGACGATGCGGAACACGATCTCCGATTCGTGCTCCGTGATGTCCTCGCGGCGCGCGACGATATTGTTCAGTACGGAGTGCACGACGGACGTTCCAGCGTACACGATAACGAGGAAGATCATCGTGACGACGCCGTTGATGACGAGACCGACGGGCTCCCCGACGACGCCATAGACCTCCTGGACGATACTTTCCAGGTTCCAGAGGACGACGAGGAAGCCGCTCCCGCCCGTGAGGGACGCCAGGAACGCTACCGCGAGCCCCAGCGCGATCCACCGTTTCCGGCGTGCGTCCGACCGGCCGACCATCCGATGGAAGAGCACGAACAGGCCCGCGAGGATGACGATGATCACAGTCGTCAGCCCGACGCGCTGCATGAACGGCAGATTCGACAACCCTACGTTCACGTCGATGCCAGCCATCAGGAATCACCACGATATTCGAGTGCGAGTTCGGCAAGCCGGGCGAACTCACGGGGTGGCAAGTCGCCCGGCCGCTTTCGAAGGACCGCTTCGTCCAGGGTCTTTACGAACTCGTCTGCGCGAGCAAGCCCGGAGATGTGGGCGGTGTTCCGGATCGCGTTCCGGACGTTCTTCCGTCGTTGCGTGAACAGCGCTTTCACGAAATCCAGGAAGAAGGCTTCGTCACTCACTTCGTAGTCCGGCGCCCGGGGCGTGATGCGGACGATAGCACTCTCGACGCGTGGCTGTGGGTCGAATGCCGCACGGGGCACCGTCTCGACGAGTTCCACGTTGCCGTAATGCTGCGCAGCTACAGAGAGCCGCCCGTACTCGGACGTCCCTGACTCTGCAGCCATGCGTTCTGCGAACTCGTACTGGTACATCAGTATGCACGGCCGCCCACGTGGGAGCAGCCTGAAGGTCACCTCGCTCGACACGCCGTACGGGAGATTCGAGATGCAACACGAGTACTCGGGGAGCTCGACCGAGAGCGCATCGCCTTCGAGGACCGTGAGCCGGCCCGCCGCGATGTCGTCGTGGAACTCTCGTTCGAGAAAGACGACGAGGTCGCGGTCCCGCTCCACCACCGTCACCTGGTCCGCGACCTGGATGAGGCGGTCGGTGAGGACGCCCGTTCCCGCACCGATCTCGAGGACGTGCGATCGGTCGAACGACTCGGCGTACGTCGGAATCCGGTCGACGACGCGGTCGTCCACCAGGAAGTGCTGGTCGTAGTCCGGATTCCCCTGTTTCGCGCGGCGAATCAGGTCGTCCGGGTCGCGCTCCCCCGCTGTCATTGCTGGCCCTACCACATCACGCCCCATACCGTTTCGGTTACGTCTGGGCGAAGATGCGGTACTTCAGGTCCTCCCCACGGACCTCCTTCTTGATGCGCTCCAGGATCTTCTCCCGGGGGTTGTGGAGCCCGTCCACGCGCTCCTCGAGGTCGTCGAACGAATCGAATGGCCCGTGACGCTTGCGCTCCTCGAGGATGTTATCGCGAAGCTTGTCCCCGATCCCGGGGAGGAGGTCGAGCTGGTGCATCCGGAGGGTCACCGGCTGGGCGTCGTTGTAGAACCCCACGAAGCGATCCTCGTTCTCGTCCACGAGGTCCTCGACGACGTAATCGAGTTCGCTGCGCGCACCATCAGAGAGGTCAGTATACGATATCTGGTGGCCGCGCTGGATCCCAGCGTCGAAATCGGGCTCGATGCGGACGTAATCCAGGATGGAGACGTCCGCGTCCTCGGCCAGGGTCATCTCGTAGAGCGTGAAATCGGACTCGTCCATCGCGAACGCAACGGGGTTCTGCCGGTACTGGCGACTCTCGGCGTCACTCCGGCCACGTGGGAGGAGGTCGAGAACGACAGCGTACACCTCCCCGTCCGTTGACGATTCGGGCATGAATCCTCGTACGCCGAGCCGGTACTTAAACGGTCGGCTCCCTCAGACGTACTTCGCGACCGTATTCAGAATCTCGTCCAGCTCGTCGCCGTCGAGCGCGTAGCGCTCCTGGGCGAACACCGAACGGAGTTCGTTCCGCGACTGCGGGAGGAGGTCGGTGATCTTCACCGCGATATCGGTGCCCTCCACCTGTTCGAGCTCCAGAAGCTCGTTCACGAGCTCCCGGGACTCCTCGCCTTCGAGCACGGCGAATCGGTTCGCGTGTTCGATCGCGCGAGCGAGCTCGTACCGGAGTTCTCGGTCTTCGTCCGCCGCACGCTCCGCCTCGACGTCGGCGAGCAGGTCCTTCGCCTCCGCCGTGGTGACGAGTTCCTCCTCGAGTGTCTCCTTGAAAATTGTCATAGCGTGAGATTCCTCGGGGGACTCCTAAAGGTTACTCCTGCGTCTGCTGGGCGCGCAGATGCGCCGGTCGCGCGATGAGCGTCTTCTGCTTCCCGCGGTCACTGATCTCGACCTTGAACGCCCGTCCCTGCTTCCCGACCACGGTACCGGTGTGGCCGTTGAAGCGCGGGTGGAACCGACCCTCGCTCACGCTGGGGTCGATCTTCAGGTGGACCTTCTGTCCCTCGTCGAACTCCGCGACCGCACGCTGCGGCGGCGACGTTCCACGCTCTCGTGGTTTGTTCGAGAGCTTTTCTCGCGTCCCGTGAAGGGGTCCGTTGGAACTCGGCATAGTCGTACGTCACCCTATTCCCGTCGCGGTTATAAAAGGCACGTTCTGTACCTGCAGGCTGCCCTGCTCCTCGCGCGTGCGAGCCACCACCGAACGAGACGGTCAGTGAACCGAGCACGCCGATTGGAACAAGCATAACCACCCGCACTGTGATGCTTCGAGTATGACCGACAAGGACGACCACGCTGATGGCCGGTTCGAGACCCGCGCGATCCACGCCGGACAGGCACCCGACGAGGAGACCGGCGCCCTGATGACGCCCATCTACGCGAACTCCACCTACGCACAGTCCGCACCGGGCGAGCACTCCGGATACGAGTACTCTCGGACGGGGAACCCGACCCGTACCGACCTCGAAGATAATCTCGCAAGCCTCGAGGGCGGCGAGTTCGGTCGCTGCTTCTCCTCCGGCATGGGCGCCATCAACACGGTCCTGAACCTCCTCGAATCCGGCGATCACGTGGTCACGGGTGACGACGTCTACGGCGGCACCCACCGCATCTTCACCCAGGTCTACGAGCAGTACGACCTCGAGTTCGACTTCGTCGACACTACGGACCTCGCTGCCGTCGATGACGCGATGCAGGACAACACCGAACTCGTCTGGGTCGAGACCCCCACGAACCCCCTCCTGCGCATCAACGACATCCAGGCGCTCGCGGACATCGCCCACGATCACGACGCACTCTGTGCGGTCGACAACACCTTCGCTACCCCGTATCTCCAGCGCCCCCTCGAGCATGGCGCCGACATCGTCGCACACAGCCTCACGAAGTACCTCGGGGGGCACTCCGACCTCGTCATGGGCGCCCTCATCACGGACGACGCCGAGATCGACGAACAGCTCGGATTCTACCAGAACAGTGTCGGTGCCACCCCTGGTCCCTTCGACTGCTTCCTCGTCCTCCGAGGAACGAAGAGCCTCCCCGTCCGCATGGACCGCCACTGCGAGAACGCACAGACGCTCGCAGAATGGCTCCTCGACCACCCCGACGTCGAGCACGTCTACTATCCGGGTCTCGACCAGCACCGCCAGCACGACCTCGCAGCAACGCAGATGGACCAGTTCGGCGGCATGCTCTCCTTCGAACTCGACGCGACGCTCAACGAAGCCAGTGAGATGACCGCGAACACCGAGGTCTTCACGCTCGCCGAGTCCCTCGGCGGCGTCGAGAGCCTCATCGAGCAACCCGCAGCGATGACCCACGCCGCCATCCCCCAGGAAGAGCGTGAAGCCGCTGGACTCACGGACCCCCTCATCCGCGTCAGCGTCGGTATCGAGCACGTCGACGACCTGAAGGCCGACCTCCAGCAGGCCATCGAAACGGCCCTCGACTAACGACTCGGTCGCTTCCAGATTCCAATTTTGGCGGACAGGTGGTACCGTCGACTCCCATCGTCGAATCGGGATGTGCTTCGCGAGTCGGTGCACCACGCATTCACCAGGGCCGACCCGCGACATGCCCTACAGCATACCCCGCATTCGCCTCGCTCTAGTATTTGAACCTACGCGAGAATCAGCACCCATACCGAACGTGTTGCAAGCATCCGCTGACCGAGTGGTCCGGATGAACCCGAGGGAAGCGGTTCACTCCGCGCGTATGCGCGGAGGCCCGAGCACCACCGGAGGTGGTGCGACGGGCTTTTGGTGGAGATTTTTATCGAGCGGTCGCCCCTGGCGACCGCTCGCAATAAAAAGGTCCTTAGATACGACCGACTTCTTCCACGCTCACGCTCTCCACGCCGTCGACGCCTTCGAAGGCGTCCTCGATGGCTTCGGTGCCACCGGCTTCGTCGGGGACGATGACGGTCGTCATGAGTGCGATGAGGCCGAAGGCGACGTCCTCACGTTCGACGGCGTTGATCTTACCGCCCTCGGGGAGGGATTCGCTGAGGCGGTCCTCGAGGTCGTCGAGGTCGACTTCGGGGCTCTGCGGCATGACCTTGATGACGGCGGCGACCTTCCCCATGGTTATGGCCCCCGGAACCCGCAGTCTGGGCAGTCGTAGAGGTTGCTCTGTTTGCGGCACTTGGCGCAGCGGTAGATGGTCTGCCCACAGTCGGGGCATTTGAACTTGGCAGCGTTCGTCCCGGAGATGTTGATCCCGCAGGAGACGCACTTGCGTGCCTGTCGTGCTTCGCTCATACGTGTGCTTGATAGGGAGCAGTTTTAACGGTTGTCTTTCGGGCCTAGCTCCCGGGAAGGATGTCGCCGAGGGCGGCACCGAGTGACATGGGGACGGCGGCGACGGCGACGGTGCAGAGCGCGAGCCAGGCGTCGGCGCTCCAGTCGATGCGACCCCAGAGGGTGAGGATGAGGGTGGCTGTGATGAACGCGACACCGAGGACGCCGATGAGTCGTCTGGGGATGAAGCCGAGGATGGGGTTCGAGACGCGGACGTCCTGGAACTGCGCGACGTAGAGGATGCCGTAGACGAGGATGATGGTGCCGATGACCGAGAGGACGAGATGTCGGGCGTGTGTGGCGATGAACGCCCCGGCTTCGTTGGTGCCGCCTTCGACGGCCATGGGGATGCCGAAGAGGAGGCTGCCGAGGAAGGCCTCGGCGACGTCGTGACGGTCGAACCCGTAGATGACCTGGCCGAAGGTGCCGCCCTCCTGAACATCGCCAGCGAGCTCCTTCAAGCCGTCCAGGTGTTCGAGCACGGTCGGGTCGTCGGTCTTCCCCTCCAGCTCTTCGAGTTCGTCGAAGAGCTCCGAGATGGTCGGCCCACCCTCGGACTCCGCCCGGTCCGTCGAACTGTTCATGGGGGGTGGACGCCCGCCGTCCTCATAAACGGCCAGCACACTCTACCCGGTGGCGGGTCTCGTCTCGCGTATGCCGGCCTATCCACACCCCAACGAACTCAAGAAGGGGCTCTGGGTGGAGATCGAACAGGGCCACGACAAGGAACCGATTCGGGGAGAGATCGGGGTCGTGCTCGGCGAAGCCGACCCCGAGGGCGCGATGGTGAAGTTGAAGAGTGGCGCGAAGGGTCGCGTACGGGAGGTTCAACCGGATGGCGGCGGGCACCAACAACCGACATAACGTCGAGGTTCTTCTGGGTTCGCGTCAAAGTCGTGGTACGGTACCCGCGGAGACGTAGGTTTAAACCCGAACGGGAGAGTAACCTGCGGTATGACCGAACAGGGCTGGTTCGTCGACCTCGACCCAGGGGACGAGGCGGCGGCCGCCGAAGCGATCAACGATGGGGCCGCCGACTCGCCACGAAACTGGCCAGCGCTCGCCGTCGAGTCTGGCTCCGCGGCTGACGCTGCCGAGTACTACGAGTCGCTTCACGGTGCGACCATCGAAGCGACTCGGTCGGCAGTTCGGGAACGCGAGCGGGCCGACGACCAGCAGTTGATCCACGCCGTCCGGGCGATGGACGACCTCGCGAAGACCGCGAACGAACTCGCCGAACGGGTCGCAGAATGGGCGGGGTCGCTCTTCGAGGACGCCCGTCCGGGTATCGAAGGCGCCCGGGAGATCGCGGAACGTGACCCGCAGGACCCGAGTGAGGAACGCGTCGTCTCGCTCGCCCGCCAGGCAGCGGCGCTCGCTGCTGAACGGGACCAGATCGAGTCCTACGTGGAGCAGCAAGCGCCCGCAGTCGCCCCGAATCTATCGAGCCTGGCGGGCCCGGTACTTGCCGCCCGCCTCATCGCACTTGCTGGCGGCCTGGAATCGCTCGCGAAGAAGCCAAGCGGGACCCTCCAGGTGCTCGGAGCCGAGGACGCCCTTTTCGCCCACCTGAAGGGACGGGCCCCGTCACCGAAGCACGGCGTCATCTTCACGCACGAGTACGTTCGTGGCACCCGAAAGGCGGACCGTGGTTCTGCCGCCCGCGCACTCGCCGGGAAACTCACCATCGCGGCACGAGTCGACTACTACTCGGGAGACCGAAAACCCGAGCTCAAGGAGGACCTCGAGGCCCGGATGGCTCGCATCCGGTCGCGGGCGGAGGGTGACGCATGAATCTGCCAGCAGGCGTAGATCGCCGCGACATCGCCGGCGAGATCGTCCTGGCGACCCAGGGGGAGCCGGTCTATGGCGAACCGACGAGCGAGGGGTGGCGGCGCTGGGATCCGAATCGGTCGAAGCTCGGCGCCATGCTCGAACTCGGGATGGACACCGGCCTCGACGCCGACGATAGCGTGCTCTACCTCGGTGCCGCGAACGGTACGACGGTGAGCCACGTCGCAGATTTTGCTGGTCCAACCTACGCCGTGGAGTTCGCCCCACGTTCCGCCCGCGACCTCGTGGACGTCGCCGAGGCCAGGAAGAACCTCTTTCCGCTCCTCAAGGACGCCCGCGCCCCAGAGACCTACGCACACGTCGTCGAATGCGAGCTAGACGCCCTCGTCCAGGACGTCGCAACCCGGGGACAAGCCCGTGTCGCGATCGAAAACAAGCAGTTCCTCGCGGACGACGGTCGACTCGTACTCGCCGTCAAGGCGCGGAGCGAGGATGTGACGAGCACGCCCGGCGAGGTCTTCGGGAACGTCCGCGCTGAACTCGAGGAACACTACGAGGTTCTCGAATCGCGGCGACTCGACGACTACCACCTCGACCACCTGGCCATCGTCGCACGGCCTCGGGAGTAGCCCGCCGTGGAGACGGTGGTCGAAGTCTTCCGCCGCCTTCCTGACTTATTTATGCGACGACGGGGAACGTTCGGGAGATGACGACCGGTTCGGCGGACGCGTTCACCGACCTGGGTAGCCTGGGCGTCGAGGAGGAGTTCTTCGTCGTCGACAGCGACGGCTTCCCAATCAGTGGGTCCGACGACCTGGTCTACGAGAACGACCCGCCCGAACTGCTCGAGGGACGTCTCGACCACGAGCTGTTCAAGTTCGTCGTGGAGACCCAGACGCCGAAGCTCTCGGGACTGTCCGAGGCCAGTGACGCCGTGCACGACGTTCGTGCTGCGCTCGTTTCGTTCGCCGCCGACCATGGCTTCCGGATCGCGGGTGCGGGGCTGCACCCGTATGCGGAATGGCGCGACCTTGAGCACGCGGAGAAGCCCCGGTATCGGAAGCAGCTCGACCGCATCCAGTACCCACAGCATCGCAACACGACCGCGGGGCTCCACGTCCACGTCGGTGTCGACGATGCCGAGAAGGCGACCTGGATCGCGAACGAGATCCGGTGGTACCTCCCCGTGATGCTCGCGCTATCCGCGAACTCGCCGTACTGGAACGGCTTCGACACCGGGCTCTCCTCGGCGCGTGCCGTGATCTTCGAGAACCTCCCGAACACGGGGATGCCGACGTCCTTCGACTCGTTCGACGACTTCCTCCAGTTCGAGGAGTTGATGGTCGAGTCGGGCTCGATCAACGACCGCGGTGAGCTCTGGTGGGACGTCAGGCCGCATTCGGCCCACGGCACGGTTGAGGTCCGGACGCCGGACGGGCAGTCCAACCCGGAACACGTCATGGCGTTCGTCGAGTACACGCACGCCCTCGTGATGGACCTCGCGGCCAGGCACGAGGACGGCGAGGCGCCGTTCGACCATCGACGCGAGCTCCTCGACGAGAACAAGTGGCGGGCGCTCCGGCACGGTCACGACGCGTCCTTCCTCGACATCGACCGGAGCGGCACCGTCTCACTGGCGGAGGTCGTGGAGCGCGAGTGCGACAGACTCGGTGTTTCGGGTATCCGTGACGTCCTCGATGCCGAGGAGGGCGCCGCTCGACAGCGCAGACTCCGCGAAACGGACGGCGGCGTCGCAGTGCGCCGGGGCCTGCTGTTGTAGGCAAGAGTTTTATCCCCACAATCGCTTGTGTCGCATCGGAGACGACGCATGCCCGACGATACTACCGACGAGACAGGGGACGATGGGGGACGGAGTGCCAGAGACAGGATCGAGGAGGAGGCCGACCGAGCAGTCCAGGGATTCGACTCCGGACTGGTCGACATCCTCGCGTGGCTCCTCGATACGGAGACACGCGCCCGAATCTACGTCTATCTCCGGCAGCATCCGTGGAGCACCAGCGAGGAGGTCGCCTCGGGAACGGGACTCTACCCGAGCACCGTCCGCGAAGCGCTCGCGGAACTCGCTGACGAGGAGACGGTCGAGCGCCGGAAGCGCCAGAGCGAGGGCGCCGGCAACAACCCGTACGAGTACACCGCCATCGCGCCCAGCGACCTGGTCGGCGGTGTCGTCGGCCGGGTGCAGGACGAACTGAACACGGTGTTCAACCTCGACAGCCACCTCGGAGACGCCGAAGCAGACGAGACGGAACCCGTACGAATCGAGGTCCAGTCTGGCGCCGACGAGGACGCAGACACGCCTGCAGACGACTCCACGGACACTGCTGAATCGGCGACTGACGGCGGAGACGCGCAGGAATCCGGGGACGCCGATCCGGATGACGACGCCGACCGATAGGCCGGGGCGGGTTGAACCCCAACGGCTAAACGCGCGGCCATCATCCCGCGGTGTATGGACGTCGCCCTGGGCGGGACCTTCGACCCGGTCCACGACGGCCACCGAGCACTCTTCGAACGCGCGTTCGAACTCGGTGACGTCACGGTCGGGTTGACCAGCGACGAGTTAGCCCCGAAGACCCGGCACGTCGACAGATACGTCCGACAATTCGAGGAGCGCAAGCGAGACCTTGAGGACGAACTCGCCGACCTCGCCGCCGAGCACGACCGCGACTTCGAGGTCCGTGAGCTCACGGAACCGACCGGAATCGCGACGGAGGCGAAGTTCGACTACCTCATCGTCTCACCGGAGACCCGGGACGGCGGTGAACGCATCAACGACATCCGCGCCGAGAACGGTCTCGACCCACTCGAGATCGAGGTCGTGGACCACGTCCGAGCCGAGGACGGCGGCATCATCTCCTCCACGCGAATCGTGAAGGGCGAGATCGACGAACACGGCAACCTGACGCCAGAACGCGACGGCCGCGAAGCCCACCGTTAACCGCGCAGTACCCGAGTTCTACTACTCGTTACCAGCTTGGCGCCTGGAATCCGTTCGCTTCCAGTAATGGCTTCCACCGCTTCTGGATCGACAGCCGCGAGACACCGGCAGCCTCCGCCACGGCTGTTTGCTCCCGCTGGTCCCCCTCGATGAGTGCGGCGGCGTAGATGCTCGCCGCCAGCACTGGCTGTTTCGAACGCTCGTCCTCCGGCACCGACGACAGAAAGATGTCGCGAGCCGTCGTCCGGGCGGAGGATTCGAGTTCGAGACGGGATGCAACTCGGTCGAGTTCGGCGAGCCACTCCTGCTGGTCGATCGCGTCCCCCGCACGGTACATACCCGTCCTTGGTCGTTCTCGGGTTTAAATCCACGCCGGGATGCGACACCTACTTGATGGCGAGTTGTCTACCACGAGATGCGCACGGGTAGCCAAGCCAGGAAACGGCGCAGCGCTTAGGACGCTGTCTCGTAGGAGTCCGCCGGTTCAAATCCGGTCCCGTGCACTGAACGAGTTCTTCGAGCGCAGCGAGAAGACGAGTGAGGGAACCGGACCGGATTTGTAACCCTGCGAGTCGCAGCGCGAACGAGGTGAGCGACCGTCTCGCGATGGTTCAAATCCGGTCCCGTGCAATCTGCAGCAAACGAACGTGAACCGCGAATGGCCGCGAACGTGAGTTGAACTCGACCGGACGCGGAGCGTCCTGGCAAAGCCCAAATTCGGTCCTGCTACTCCTTACGTTTCTGTGAGCCGTCGCGTCACGAGCACTTCGTTGCTGGGGTCGTGCACGAGTTGTGCTTCGAGGTATCCGCCGGATTGTGCGCTGAGCGTGTGAGTTCTGGTCCAACGTTCGCCGGGGTCGAAGCGGTTGTTGGATGTGTCGCTGAGGTTGGCGGTGGTGAGGGCGTAGTCTTCGCGCGTGGTCTGGGTGCGGAGGACGAGTCTGAGGTTGGTGAGTGGGCTGGAGTCGCCGCCGAGGTGCGTGATGGTGGTGTTGGTGTCGGTGATGGTGGCGTCGAATCCGGCGACGGGGGTGTCGGGGACGTCGTTCGTGATTCCGTTGAGGATGAGGGCGCCGACGAGTGAGACGGCGATGACGACGACGGCGACCATGAGGATGGCGCTCAGGACCTCTGAGGCACCGCGGTCATCGCGCATACGGGTACTCGGGTGGGTGGAGACAAAGTCGCTTCTGGTGGTTGACCCGAGGTATCTGCCGGCTGTACCGGCAGGTTGAGTCAGGTCGGGCCCTTCTGAACGACGCTTTGGTGGCTCGTCGGGTGTCTTCGGTGGTGTCGACGTTCCCTGTCGGTCGACCCGGAGCGGAATCAGACCCGTATCGGGGTTCGACGGACGTCGGATTGCGTACGGATGCCCACCTCGACCAAGCAGGGGTCGGACGAACGTCTGACACTGCCACCAGCCTTTATATGTTCCCGGGGCGGATTCTTGGCATAATGGCCGGACTCGTGGACCTCCTCGACGAGATAGTGACGGACGTGGATGCAGCGATGCTGTTCTCGCCGAGCGGGTCCTACTACGAGGATGCCCGCGACGTCGAGGACGTCGACGTCCTCGTGATCGCCCCCGAGAACGCTGTCGGCGCGGAGCATTTCGTCGAACTCCCCGTGGAGTTCGCGGACATCCGTGAGCAGATCCGGTTCGGTATCGAGGGTGCGCTGGACAACGGGCTGTTGGAGGACGGTGATGACGTCGTGTGCGCCGCGCCGTTGTTCGGGTCTGACGTCGACATGGTGGCGCGGACGCGGGCCGACGAATCCCGGCACTCCGGCATCTACGACCTCTTCGTGAATTCGCGGGCTGACCCCGGGGTCATCCGGGACGTCTTCGAACTCGCGATCGAACTCGGGCGGAAGGGGCAGAAGGGCAAGCCCGTCGGCGCGCTGTTCGTCGTCGGGGACGCCGGGAAGGTGATGAACAAGTCCCGGCCGCTCTCCTACAACCCGTTCGAGAAGAGCCACGTCCACGTCGGCGACCCGATCGTGAACGTGATGCTGAAGGAGTTCTCGCGGCTCGACGGCGCGTTCATCATCTCGGACTCGGGGAAGATCGCGTCCGCGTACCGCTACCTCGAGCCGTCGGCGGAGGGCGTCGACATCCCGAAGGGGCTCGGGGCGCGCCACATGGCGGCTGGTGCGATCACGCGAGATACGGGCGCCGTCGCCATCGTCCTCTCGGAGAGTGACGGGCTGGTTCGAGCGTTCAAAGGCGGCAGCCTCATCCTGGAGCTCGACCCGGAGGAGTACTAGATGCCCGAGTGGATCACCCTCCTCCAGGACCAGTTCCGTTACATCGTCGCCGCCGCCATCGTCATTCTCGGCCTAATTGCCGGCTACCTCCTCGGTCGACTCAACAGACGCCTCCTCACCAGCCTCGGCGTCGGGAATGCCGTCGAAGGGACGAGCATCGAGCGCACCGCCCGGAACTTCGGGACGTCGTCGGTCGACCTGCTCGCTCGATGCACGTCGTGGGTCGTGTATCTCATCGCGGTGATCCTCGCACTCGACTTCGGGAATGTCGTGTCCACACAGGCCATCGGGCTCTGGATCGCGTCCTTCCTCCCCCGAATCCTCCTCGCGGTCATCGCGCTCCTCGTTGGAATCGTCGCCGGCGACAAAGCCGAACTCCTCGTCAGTGAGCGCCTCCGTGGCGTGAAGGTTCCGGAGATCAGCATCGTCCCACGCGTCATCAAGGTCAGCATCGTCTTCATCGCGCTCCTCGTCGCCCTCGGACAGCTCGGCGTCGCGACTGGTGCGCTCCTCCTCCTGTTCGCCGCTTACACACTGGCGCTCATCGCGTTCAGCGCGGTCGCGCTTCGATTCCTGCTCGCATCGGCCGCCGCGGGCGTCTACCTCCTTCTCAACGAGCCCTACAGCATCGGCGACCAGGTCTCGATTGCGGACCGTGAGGGGGTCGTCCAGGAGGTCGACCTCTTCGTCACGCACGTCGAGGGCGAGGGCACCGAGTACATCGTCCCCAACCACATCGTCATGCGGGACGGCGTCGCACTCGTCCGTGAATAACACTGCTGTCGCGGTTTCGAGTCTGTTCGACACCTGTCGCAGCGAGACGAAGTGACAGACAGTCACTCGTGTGAGAGTGGTTCCGCCGGGACGCCAGCGACCGTCGTACCTGGCGGGACGTCCTCCGCAACGAGGCTGTTGGCCGCGACCTGCGCGTCTGCTCCGATGTCGACACCGGGCAGGACGACCGCTCCGGCGCCGATCATCGCGCGTTCGCCGACGACGACGTCACCGGTGCGATACTCCTCCTGGAGGAACTCGTGGGTCAGGAGGGTCGCGTCGTACCCGATGATGCAGTCCGCACGGAGAGTGATTCGTTCCGGCCAGAACACGTCCGGCGTCGCTTCGAGCGCCCAGGCGACGCCTGGTTCGACGGTCACGCCGATTCGCCGGAGCGCCCAGTTTCGGAGGCGGAGGCTCGGGGCGATGCGTGCGACCCAGATGAGGATGTAGGTGTAGACGACCTTGAGCGGGTGTACCGCCGTGGTCCATGACCAGAGTGAGTTTCGACCGCCCGGGGTCGGGTGGCGGTCGAGTCTGTCGTGGCGTCGCGTCATACTCCCCAGGTTGGGTTGGTGCTGGTAAGAACCCCTGTTATTCGACGATAGTCGAAGGCAGGGTTTATTATCGTCGAAGTATTCCAGACGGATAACGAATGCAAGCGCGACAGATGCCGAATGGGATGCCGACAGATGTTGAGTCGCCACGAGGCAAACTGATCTACCTCTACCTCGACACCGTTGGGGGCGCGAGCCTCGACGAACTCGTCGACGGCCTCGACGTCCAGCGCATCACGCTCTACAGCGTCCTCAAGACCCTCCAGGAGCGAGGCCTCGTGGACAAAAACGACGACCGCTACGTCACCACGACGAACGCCTGAACTGAACCTACCTTCCGCCGACGGATACCTCGCAGTGCTGACCGCTCAGTTCTTCTCGACCGGCGTGAACGTCCCGGTGATATCCCAGGAGTGGATGCAGTGGACGTTCCCGGTCGTATCGTTGTCGACCCGCCAGTTGTCGACGTCCTCGTCCCAGTACTCCTCGCGACCGCAGTCCTGGCAGGTTCGCTCGGAGGGCGTCCGGATCTGAGTGCTCATTACGCACTTGCAGGTGGTGTGCGGACTTAAACGCACCCGCCGATACGATGTTTTGCCACTCCAAACGCAGCAGTCCAGCTAATACGCGTTCACGAGGTTCAATCGACCGCCTTCCGAACGCCTTTCACGTCGGTTACCGTCGGTGGAGCCATGAAGTTCGGAATCCTCAGTACAGCCGGAATCGCGCGCGGGGCGTTCGTCCCGGGCGTGCAGGCCACCGACCACGAGATCTACGCCGTCGCGTCCCGAGACGAAGATCGAGCCGCCGCGTTCGCCGACGATGTCGGAGCGACCGTCTCCTATGGCTCCTACGACGCCCTGCTCGAAGACGACGACATCGACGCCGTCTACGTCCCGCTTCCGAATGCGCTCCACGCCGAGTGGACGATGCAGGCCGCAGCCCACGGCCACGACGTGATCTCCGAGAAACCGCTCGCGAGCGACGCCGAGGAAGCCCGACAGGTCGTCGAGCACTGCGAGGACGCGGGCGTCACGCTCATGGAGGGATTCATGTGGCGCTACCACCCCTGGACCGAGCGAGCAACCGAGATCGTCGACGAGCACTTCGACGACATCCGGGACGTCGAATCCCGATTCACGTTCCTGCTCCAGGACGCCCCTGACGACGTCCGCCTGAACCCGGAACTCGCCGGCGGCAGTCTCATGGACGTCGGCTGTTACGCCGTCAACACGGTGCGGCTGTTCCTCGGCGAACCCGAACGGGCGTTCGCGGTCGCGGCCGACACACGGGACGCTGGCGTCGACTCCGCACTCTCGGGCGTCCTCGAGTACGAGGATGGCCGGATGGCTCGCGTCTCCTGTGGGTTCGACACCCCCGAACACCAGCGCTTCCGTATCGATGCCGTCTCGGGCTGGCTCGAGGTCCAGGATGCCTACAACCCGAGCGGCGACGAGATCACGATTCGCTATTCGGTCGACGGGGAAACACACGAGGAGACGTTCGACACCGTCGAGCTCTTCCAGGGCGAGATCGAGCACTTCGCCGACTGCGTCGCAACGGGCGAGACACCACGAACAGACGGCCGCGAGGCAATCCAGAACATGCGCGTCATCGACGCACTCCGCGATTCCGCAGCCGACGGCACCCCCGTCGACCTCTAGCCTGCTCGACGCGCGTTTTTCAGTTCGCCCCGTCCCAGAACCGGTCGAGCTGCGCCTCCAGGAAGTCTGGCGTCATCCGCACGAACTCCTCGCGTTCACCCGGTGAGAGATACTCGTGGACGGAGTGCCGCGCACCCTCGACGTACCGGCGGCCCGCGAGGATGCGGACACCGCGCTCGTCGTGGCCCCGGACGACGCGTCCGATGGCCTGTCGCGCCCGTCTGACGGCTGGGACGGTGAGCGCGTACTCGAATGCGACGTCCTCGCCGAACGCGTCGGCGTACGCCTTCCTTACGGCGCGGACGCGGGGAGAGCCGACGTTCACGAGGGGGATGCCGACGACGAGGCAGGCGTGCAGCTTGTCGCCGTCGTAGTCGACACCCTCCGTCAGGGTGCCGCGCGTGCTCGTCACGAGGACCTTGCCGTCGCCACGGAAGAACTCGCGTTTCAGGTCCTCGGTGGTCTCGTCACTGCTCGACTCGTCGACGAGCACGCGCTTCTCCACCGCATCCTCGAGGTAGTCGCCGGCCCAGCCGGCCTCACGGTAGTTCGGCATGCAGACCATGACGTTCCCGGGGGAGCGCGCGACGGTACGGAGGATGAACTTGTACTCGTCCCGGGTCCGGTTCTGTGGGTCATCGTCCGGGTTCCCGCGATTGTGCGCGGTGAACGGTGCTGCGTCCACCGTGAAGCTCGCGCGGTTCTCCTCGGGAAACGGTAGACTGTAGCTCCGTTCGAGGATGGGTCTGCCGGCCTCCTCGAGCGCATCGAGCCCCGTGACGGAGCTGAAGACGTCGATCGGTTCGAGGGTCGCACTCATCAGGACGCCGCCACCGACGCCGTCGAGCACGTTCCGGACCTCGGCGGCGGGCATGCAGTTGAACGCGACGAGTGCCGGGGTGTAGACGGTCTGCCAGGGGGCGACGGTGCTGCCGAGCTCCTTCGGACTGTACTCGAGTTCGATCTCCCGGAAGAAGGTCGCGTGGTCGTGTTCGTACCATCGCGTCAGGAGTTCCCCGACGGCGCCACAGACCGTCTGGCGTTCGGTCATCTCGTCGAGCACCGCTTCGGCAGCGGTTCCGACGTTCGCGAGCTGGCGCCATTGCGCGCCGGTGTACCCACGTGACTCCATGTACTCCGTGAGCTCGTCTGGCTCCGAGGTCTCTGGGTCTCGAAGCGGAATCTCCTGGCTCTCCTCCGGAAGTGGGTCTGGTGCCGTCGTGTCGAACTCGTCGAGCAAATAGTCCTCGACGCGGTCGTCGAGCCACTCTACGACCTGATGAACGAACTCCCGTGTGGCCTCGAGGTCGTCGAGGTCGACTTCGTAGCTCGACAGGGCCTCCTCGACCGTCTCGCCGTCCGCGTCCGCCTGCCGCGCGTGCTGGAGGAGCTCCTGGAGGTCGTTCCGCGCCCTGACGAGGGTGTGGCGGCCGATACGGTCGGAGAGCAGGTCACGGACGCGCTCCTCGATGCGGTGGGCTTCGTCGACGATGACGAAGGTTCGTTCGTCCACGATCGCCTCCACGAGCGGGCGCGTCCGGGGGTCGAACAGGTGGTTGTAGTTCCCGATGACGACGTCCGCGTGTTCGAGCATCACCTGCTGGGCGCGGTGCGGACAGGTACCGTGTTCGACGGACAACGGGAGGAGGTCAACCGCTTCGACGACGTTGTGCTCGGCGTCGTCGAACCCCACGGGGCTCCCCTTGTTCCGGCCGTACCAGTCCGCCTCGAACGGACAGTAGAGCGGTGGATTCTGCCCATCGCCGACGAAGTCGTCCGGGGCCGAGGGCTGGTTTCGGACGTAGGGACTCTCGGCACCCCCGGTCGAGAGGGCGTTCGCGTCGATGTTGTGCATCCCATCGGCACGGGCCGCTCGAGCGAGGTCGCGACCCGCGACGGGATCCCACCATGGGTCGTCGAGCGCATCCGTGGGTCGAAGCTTCACGAGGTCGTCGACCTCCTGGCCGTCGTAGCGGTCGCCGCCCTCACCGCCCTCCACGAGGTTCGCCGTGTTCTCGCGCAGGTCCTCGCAGCGGTCGTGGACGCTCGCATCCCGGGGGAAGACGTCCTCCCGGCCGTACGGACAGAGGTCGCGTTTCCCGACGAGCGCCACCCCGTCGAGGGGGTCGTCGAGCCCCGAATTCATCGTCCGGAGGTCCGTCACGAACTGCCTGAGCTGTTGCTTGACGGGTGTGACAACGAGGACGTTCTCGTAGCGGTCGTGCCGAATCAGGTGGGCGGCCGCCGTGAGGGCGGCCATGGTCTTCCCGGTCCCACACGGCCCTTCGAGGGCGAGAAAGCCGTCCTGCTCACCGGCGTCGATCGCGGCCTCGATCGCATCGGCCTGGTTGTCGTACGGAGAGTCGAAACCGAAGAACTCGCGCCAGACGGGGGACTCCGACTCACTCATCGATTGTGGTAGTGTTCTGCGTCATCGGATTTGAACCCGTGGATTCCAGCACCGACAGGTTCCACTCGCGAACACGAAGCATCGGTCGGGAAACGGGGTCCCTGCGTTAGAGCCAGTCGAGGTCGAGCGGGACGCGGCCCTTGCTGTAGCCTTCGACGCGCCCGTCGGGGCGAACTCGGTAGACGACGGCGGGTCGGTGGTGGACCTCGGGCTGCTGGTCGAGGACTGTCTGCCACTCGTTCTCCGGGAACGACGAGCAGTCGACGAAGAGAACCGCGCCGCCACCGTGGGCATCCAGCTGCCCGGAGGTCTTCGTCTGCGCCGTGTCCTGAAGCGCGGCGACCGGTGAGTTCGCGGACCGACGGCTCGTCGGCAGTGGTCGCGTGACCTCGACGAGGTAACCCTCGTCGCCCCGCTGGGCCTTGTAGTCGAGCGAGTGCCCGGTCGACACCTCGATCTCGGGCGTGATGTCGTAGCCCGCGTCGAGGAGGATGCGGGCGGCGTTGAACTCGCCCATCGCGGCCGCCATCCGGGTTCGGTCGCGGTACTCGCTCGTCCCGAGCTTCCCGGACATGATGTGCCGGTACTCGTCAAGCGCACCCGTCTTGAACGTCTCCTCGTAGAACTGGAGCGCTTCCTCGGCGGTCGCGTTGGGGAACCCGGCAGCGTCCTCCTGGAAGAATGCACGGGTCGTCTCCCGACCGTCCTTCGACAGGAACACCGGCAGGAAGAACCAGGAGACGTGCGGGTAGTCGGCGAGCCACGGGTCTTCGTCGTGGAGCTGTGCCAGGAGCTCGCGCTGCGCCCAGCGCGCCACGGGGTAGGGAGCCTCCCGGAACCCCTGTTTGTCGGTGCGCCAGAGGCTGCTCGGCGTCTCGGTGTTACCCAGCCACCACGCACCATCGGCGCCGTCGGGGTCCCAGAGGAAGAGCGCGATGTCACCGTTATCCATCTCGAAGCGCCGCGCCTCGTAGCCCTGGGGCGGTTTGAACCACGGGTCCCGCATCCGGGCCCCGAGGTTGGCATCGAGGGGACGGTAGACGTCCGACTCGACGCGACCCGACGTCCACTGGGCGTGTGAGCGTCGGAAACGTAGCGGTTGTGCCACGAATCCGGGTAGACCGTCGGGGGGTTTACGTCTTCCGTGGGCAGTACGACGCCCCTCGGCCTGGGACCGGCCCTGTCCATCACGTATCCAGACCTGTCGGACATCTGTCCGACAGCTGTCTGTCATACATCAATAGATAGATATTTATTCGGGTATGCCAGATAGTCGGTCGCCGGGAACGAACTTGCGCAGGGAGTGACCGGCCGAACCCAACAATGGATTTCATGCGGGACGCCATGCCTGGCGTCCGCTTTTCCATCGTGATACCTCCGTAGCGGCGCCAATGGGCTGCTACAGTATTTCGACGTATCTAACTGAGAAACAAATCCCTACAGCGACACCCGGTCCGGGATTCGCCTACAGTCTGTTCGACGGACGCGAGTTCGTCCTCACGTTCCAATCCCCTCCTGCGTGTCTTGCTCGAATCGTTGGACTGTGAGGCAGTCATATGAGATCAGCCTCTGCGTGCCGATTTTGGTCCATCCACACCGTTCGAGCCGGGAGCGGCGAGTTCGAACGACGCCGAGACGCTTCGCGTCTCGTCTCGTTCGAATCCCCATTCGTGGCTCTTCAGCCTCACTTCGTTCGGCAGAAAGAGCCGGAGGGGGGATTCGACACCCCCGAGCGCCTTCGGGCGATTTGCCCTCGGCGCAGACCGACTGCATATTCCCGCGTGGAATCAGTGGCATGAGTCACTGACAGAGTGCTGTGGGACTGAAGCCAACGACACCAATAGACGGCAAAAATCGGTGCCTGTGGAATTATTTCAGTTCGAAACTGAGCGGACTACCTGATTTGAAGGTGTGCGGACTATACAGTCACAAACGACGAGCGATTTCATAGGCAATTGTAGTCGGGAGGAGGACAACCAGTAAGACGAACGTGATATCACCTGTTGTTGGGCCAGATTGTGCGAGGGCGCTATAGACATAGAGCGCGGCGACAGCAAGCACACCGACGATAGCGGTGACGTATCGAGGGTCGCTCCATGAGGACGGAAATTCTGAACCAGACATACCTTTCAAGTCTCCTGTTAACATGATATATCCTTTGTCTGTGTCGGTCGCTCCGTATTCTGCTTAAAGATACCTTACCAAATCGAAGTATTTCAGCAGAACCGAACCGTCTTACGAGTCTGCTTGTTGGGTGTCTGTTTGTTGTTGGTGCCAGTGACGCCGCCAGATAACTACGCCCACGATGACCGCAATCGCGTACAGTCCCACGAACAGTGGGGATTGGCCTTGGACCAGAATTGCGTAGAGGACGAGGAAGCCACCGACGATAGCACCGGTTACGACCGTGAGGAGTTGCCCGCCCTCCGTTCGGACTTTGAGGGCAAGCCCAGTACTGCGCCGAATGCCGACCATTGCGAGACAGATAATGAGCGTGGTAACAGCGGGGAGGCCTAACGCCGTGACTGGGGTCGCAGGAAGGAGTGCTGATGATGAGAGGATGAACGCCCAGCCGAACAGACTCAATGCGTACCACGCGACGCCCCGCAAGAGTTCCTCGCCCAACACATCGTATTTCGGGGAGTCCTCAAGGGCGCCCCCAATAAAGTAGAACCCACAGAGCGGCCCCAGAAAGCCCAGCGGGAAGACAAGCGGTGCTAACGGCCCACCGATAACGTACGCCAGCACCGCACCAATTATCGCTACAACAGATAGGACTGCCCCGTAGCGAAATATGGATTGGAAGGTCTTGAAGTCCATACTAAATATTCGTTCTCTGACGAGATAACGGTTGTGGGAACTCACCCGAGGCTCTGTAACGTACAAATCTGTACTAATCGTCTTGTGGCCGATTGACTCCCTTATCTCGTTCGGGGGAGATGCTGTCGTTATGCAGGAAGGTCGGCAATAGCAAACTACCCTCACTTAGTCTCCATCGTGGTGAAATGTAGGAATGGCACTTCCTTCGACTTAATTGCCGGAGGGCGAAGGTACCGCACCGTAAAGGGTTTCCTTCGGAATGCGCTGATAGCGGCAACACCCGCTGCGACCCATGAACAATTTTCGCCCAAAACGGGAGGTAGATTTATTATGAGGAAGCGCTGTCTCTTCCTTTGCTACTGGTTCCCGAAGGGAAGCCGGAGGGGGGATTCGAACCCCCGACATATTCCTTACGAAGGAATCGCTCTGGCCAGTCTGAGCTACTCCGGCACCCGTGTGCACTCTCCCGTAGCCCGATTACGGAAATAAGGCTGTCGAATCAGTGGCGGGTCAACCGAACGTCCAGCACGACGTTCACCTCGTGGGGCGCATACGACCGGACCACGCGTTCGGTCTCGACAGAGACCTCGTACTCCGCCCCGGCGGCTTCCTCGATGGCGCCGATACCGGGGCCGAACGGGTCGTCCTCGTGCTGGATGTCGTAGAAGTGGATGACGCAGTCGTCACTGGCGACCTGTACGGCCGACTCGACGAACTCGTTCGCGCTGTGCGGGAGGTTCATCACGAGTCGGTCAGCCCAGTTCTCGTAATCTTCAGCCACGTCGCGGACGTCTCCGTTGACCGCTGTGACGCGTTCAGCGACGTCGTTCCGATTTGCGTTCTCATGGAGGTACTTGATGGCAGTCGGGTTGAGGTCGACCCCTACTACTTCGGCACCGTGATCCGCCATCGGAATCGCGAACGGGCCGACGCCGGCGAACATGTCGAACGCGTTCTCGCCGGGTTCGACCTGCTGGACGACGCGGTGGCGTTCGGTTGCGAGGCGGGGCGAGAAGTACACCTCGGCGATGTCCATCGCGAACTCGTAGCCGTACTCGCGATGAACGGTCTCCGTTCCATCACCGGCGAGCACGTCCCAGTCCCGCACCCGGAACTCGCCCTGGATCTTCGACGCGCGATTGACCACGGTCTTCGCGCGCACGTTGGATTCCATGATCGCCGTCGCTATCTCCTGCGCCCGGTCTGCGTCGTCTTCGTCGACGATGACGATGTCGCCGAGGCGCTCGTAGGATGGTTCGAATCCAAGGACGTCCTGTGGCGTCGTCGGCGTCTGCCGTCGCTCGGCATCGAACTCGACGAGGGTCAGGTCCGCTGGGACAGCATCCGAATCCGCGACCGGGAGGTAGAGCCAGCCGCCACTCACCGTGATGTCGAACGCCTCGGAGAGCAGGTCGGCGTCGGCGAGCCGTTCCCGGGTCTCCTCGCCCGCTGCTGGCCGCACCCGGACGCACGGAACTCCCATACCAGGAGTGCGAGTCGCCGCGACTTACCGGTGACGCTCCACCGCTGGCATCAGGCGACCCCCGGGCCCGACCCGCGGTCCTTAACCCGGCCCGGCCCCGAATTCCAGGTATGCTCACCTTCGTCGGTCTCGGCCTCTACGACGAGGACTCGGTGACGGTTCGTGGACGCGACGCCATCCGTAGTGCCGACCGGGTTTTCGGGGAGTTCTACACCAGCAAGCTCGTTGGCGCGACTATCGACGACCTCGAGGCCGCCTACGGGAACCCGTTCGAGGTCCGGGACCGCGAAGGCGTCGAACAGGACCCGAGCCCCATCCTAGATGCGGCCGAAGACGGAGCCGTCGTGTTCGTGACCGCGGGCGACACCATGATCTCGACGACGCACACCGACCTCCGGCTTCGCGCCCAGGACCGCGGCATCGAGACACGGGTCATCCACGCCCCAACCGCCGAGTCCGCCGCGTCCAGCCTCACCGGCCTCCAGAACTACCGCTTCGGGAAAGCCACGACGCTCCCGTTCGAATGGGCGCACGGCGCCGACGGCGTCCCCCAGAGCGTCATCGACACCATCGAGGCGAACCAGGAACGTGGCCTGCACACGCTCGTCTACCTCGACATCAAGGTCGGTCGTGGACCGCGAGGACCCGACCCCGAGCACGAGGAGTACATGACCGCGAGCCACGCCGCCCACCTTCTCGCCGACCACTGGGACCCCGACGCCCTGGGCGTGGTCGTCGCTCGTGCGGGCGCACCCGACGCACGAGTCCGTGCGGACAGCCTGGCCGCGCTCGCGACCGAGGATTTCGGCGACCCACTGCATCTGCTGGTCGTTCCCGGCGAACTCCACCACGTCGAAGCCGACGCACTCCGCGGTCTCGCCGGCGCACCCCCCGAACTACTCCCTGAATAATCGGGTCCTCTGAGACGCGTCTGCACCGGTCAGTCGACAGGCGGCTTCAGGTCGAGGAGCGGACTCCCGTCCACCATGTCGACACCGGTCACAGAGACTTCGCCAGTATGCCGGTCCACGCTGTCGACGTGGCATCGCGTGAGACAGATCGGATTCGGTCGGGCTGGTGAACGCGTCGCGAAGACGCCACGCCCGCGCTTGGTCGACACGAGTTCGCTGCGGTCCGCCTGGTCTGCGAACCACACGACAACGACGTCGTGACCAGCCTCGAAGTCGGTCAATCCGTCTCGATACGGCTCGGCGACGTGGATGGTCCCCGGTGTCGACTCGAACGTCCCCTGTCGGGGGGCCTCGTCTGGGGTCGAGAACGGTGTCTCGACGTACCCGATCTCCGTACACTCCATACCCGAACGACGGTCGGTCACGGTATCAATCACCGGCCTCGATTTCACGCCGTGGAATCGGGCTACGACGGTGGCTCCCCGCGATAGTTCCCCCAGCCGGTCTCGAGGGTTCCATCGATCGCCCGCCAGCCGTCCTGGGGGCCGTGAAACTCGTCGATGTAGCGCTCGGTGTAGTAGTTCCCGTTCCAGCCGAAGATCCACCACTCGTTTCGGCCTTCGAGCTCGACCCAGAGCGAGGTCCGCGTCTCTCCCGGCACAGCGTACGAGAGGTAGACCTCGCTTTCGGTGTCGTAGCAGGTCAGCGTGTCGAACATCGGGTCGTCGCACGCGGCCGACGTTCGTTGTAGTTCGGGAGCGAGAATGGGCTCGGTACCGGTCGGGTCACGGGTGTCGATGCTGTGATCTGCTTCGACCTCGACTTGCACCTCGACGGAGCGCTCCGTGTACGCGACCATCTCGGGGTTCCCCGGCTCGTACTCGGACTCGGTGATCTCGACTCTGCGACCCTCGCCGTTCTCCTCGACGAACCGATAGTACGTTCGCTTCACGGGGAACGACGACGCCTGGATGGCGAGCATCGGGCCGTGTTCGGTCTGCACGATGCTCGCGTTCACCGGCGGTGCGTCGTCGGGCGTGGTCTCATCCCAGCTTTCGGCGGTCAGATTCGCACTTACGACGCGTACCTTGCCGTCCTCGACCGGGACGGGCGCATAGACGGTAACGTCGTCCAGTGACTGGTTGGACGCGAAAGATACCCGGTAGGAGTAGTGGCTGTCGTAGGAGGTCCGGTACAGGTGGTCGCTGTACAGTGAGATGCCGCCGACGACTGCTGCGGCGAGGACGATGAGGCCGAGGGCGATGGCCCCCGCGACCTGTTTCCAGTTCACTGGTCGGCCCCTCGCCGGACGTGGTGGAATCTGTCCGACGCCGCGAAATGGTTCACGATGCCGTATCAGTGGCGCGCGGGCACGAAAAACGTACGGGCAGTCTCTCGTCGGCTGAGAACCAGCCGCGTCGCAGACTCAGGCCCGGTCGACCGGTGACTCCTGGGGGTCCAGGACCTCGATCTCGTGGCCATCGGGCGTCTTGGTGAACGCGTAGTTGAAGTCACAGGACTCGGGGTCGCGGTAGTCCTCTGCCTCGCGCTCGAGGAGGGTCTCCCAGTCGCCCTCGAGGTCGTCCGTCCTGACGGCGAGGTGCCCCCAGGCGTCGCCGAGGTCGTAGGTTCGGCCGTCGTAGTTGTACGTGAGTTCCACCGCCATCGCTTCTTCTGCGGCGTCCTCGGGCTTCATGAAGTAGTTCGCGAACGTGTCTGACTCCCAGCGGCCCGTGTGCTCGTACTCGAACTTCCGAGTCCAGTACCCGAGCGCGTGGTCGGCGTCCTCCACACGGATCATGGTGTGGTCGAGACTCCACTTCGCGCCGTAGTCGCGCTCGACGATCTCGACCTCGTGGCCGTCGGGGTCCTTCACGAACGCGTAGCTCCCGCCACAGGAGTCCGGGTCGCGGTAGTCCTCGACGCCCTGCTCCATGAGTTCCTCGTAGGCCTCGTAGACGTCGTCGACGCGGACGGCGATGTGGCCCCAGGCGTCACCGACCTCGTAGTCGCTGGTGTCGTGGTTCCACGTGAGTTCGAGGAGCGCCTCCTCCTCGTGGACGTCCTCGGGGCCGAGGTAGACGATGGTGAAGTCCTCGGCCTCCCAGCGGCCGTGTTCGACGTAGTCGAGGTGGCCCTCGTACCACGCGAGGGACGTCTCCAGGTCGCCGACACGCATCATGGTGTGGTCGAGCACGAAATCGCTCATATCCGAACAATCAGGTGGCGCGTCGAAAAGGATGCCGGAGGCGGAATCGCTAGCCGGAACGACCACAGTGCGGGGTTCACCGGTCGTCTACCGGCGCAGGATCACTCGCAGCACGTCCTCGTCCTCGAGGACGTGTTCGCGGCCGACCTGCTGGTCGTCGTGCTTCGCGCTGGTTCCCGACACCCGGGCGAACCGGAAGCGGTCCTCCATGTCGCCCCCAAGCTTGTGGAGGGCGTCGTCGATGGTGGACCCGGCCTCGATGACGAGGGGTTCCTCCCAGTCGATGCCGCGTCCGGGTTTGTCCATGTAGACGCGGATGAGGTCGAGCTCCTCCCAGAGGCGCTCCTTGAACGCATCCAGGCCTTTCTCCTTCTCGGCGCTGACGAAGATCGCGTCCTCGGGGTCGACGCCGGCCTCCCGGAGGTTCTCCCGCATCGTGTCGGCGTAGCTCGGATCGATGAGGTCGACCTTGTTCACCGTGACGAAGGACGGGAGATAGACGCGGTTGTCCATCACGCCGTCGATGATCTCGTCGACGTCCGGGTTCCCCCGGATGGCGACGTCCGCGTTGACGAACCCACGCTCGCGAAGAATCTCGCGGACGGTGTCGTTGTCGAGGTCCATGTCGCCCGACGTGTTCACGTCGATGCCGCCGAAGCCCTTCTTCGTGATGCGGATGCTTGGCGGCTCGCGGTCGAGTCGGACCTTGTTGTTGTAGAGTTCCTCGTAGAGGTCCCGGTAGCGCTCGACCTCGAACGCGCTGAGGACGAAGACGACGAGGTCGCTGGTCCGGATGACGGAGAGCACTTCGCGCCCGCCCCCGCGACCGCCGGCCGCGCCCTCGACGAGTCCCGGCACGTCGAGGAGCTGGATGTTCGCGCCCTTGTGTTCGAGCATCCCGGGGTTCACGTCGAGCGTCGTGAACTCGTAGGAGCCGACCTCGCTGTCGGCGTTCGTCATCGTGTTGATCAGGCTCGACTTCCCCACAGACGGGAACCCGACGAGAGCGACCGTGGCGTCGCCGTGCTGCTGGACAGCGTAACCGCCACCCCCACTTCCACCCGACTGTTGTTTCTCGAGTTTCTCCTTCTTCTCCGCGAGCTTGGCTTTCAGGCGGCCGACGTGGGCCTCGGTGGATTTGTTGTACGGTGTGCTGGCGATCTCCTCCTCGATCGCCTCGATCTCCTCCTCGAGCCCCATGTTGATTCCGGGTAGACGGGTTGCGCCTAAAGGCCTGTCTATCACGCCATCACGGCGCCCGCCCCCGTTCTGCTCCCTGGAGCTCGTGCAGTCCGATGACGACCGAAATCCGACACGTTAAAGCGACGAACCGAGAGATTCACCTACGATGAGTGACCCAACCAGGTTCCGTGACAGCACGGAGATAGTGCTCCCCGTGGCGGTCCTGGATGGCTACGTCGACGAGCTCGAGGACCGATTCACCATCACGGTCTTCGAGCAGGGTGACACGGCCCGCATCATCGGGAGTCCGCTCGTCATCAAGGAGGTCAACGAGTACCTCACGCGCCAGGGCGTCAATATGCCCTGACGCCCGGTGCCTCGGGTTGTCCCTCTCACCTGTCCAGCTTCCTGCCGCCCGGAAACCCGTGGCAGCGCCCCACATACACCCACCAGTGAAAGACAAGGGTTAAAAACGCGGCGCGGGTTCGTTTGCGTATGGCTGAGCAGATCGAAGTGCTCGTACCCGGCGGTCAGGCCAACCCCGGCCCACCGCTCGGTCCCGAGCTCGGACCCACCCCCGTCGACGTCCAGGCAGTCGTGAACGAGATCAACGAGCAGACCGCCGCCTTCGACGGTACGGAGGTCCCCGTGACGGTCACCTACGAGGAGGACGGTTCCTTCGAGATCGAGGTCGGTGTTCCGCCGACGGCGGAGCTCATCAAGGACAAGGCCGGCTTCGAGACCGGGAGTGGCGAGCCCCAGAAGGACTTCGTCGCCGACCTCAGCGTCGAGCAGGTCAAGGAGATCGCGGAGCAGAAACTCCCCGACCTCCTCGCCTACGATGTGAAGAACGCCGCGAAGGAAGTCGTCGGAACGTGCGCCAGCCTCGGCGTCACCATCGAAGGCGTCGACGCCCGAGAGTTCAAGGCGAAGGTCGACGCCGGCGAGTACGACGACGTACTCGGCGAGGAAGCGGCGGCCGCGTAAACCCGGTATCAACTTCTTTCGGTCTCCTGTATGTCCCGTAGCGACGATTTCGTGCGGACGGAGTCCGCGCGTTCGTAACACTTAGGCTGTCGCCGCAGGGACTCGACATATGCGCCCTCCACACGCAGCGGTAGCGGTTGCCTTGGTCGGTCTCGTCGCTCTGTCTGGTTGCCTGGGGTTCGGTGGTTCGCCACCGAGCGACCCGGGTGCGGAAGCGGTCATCGATTCGGCCGCCGACGCGAGTTCGTCGGTGGAAACGTATCGGTATTCGCTCGATATCCGCGTCGTCGCGTCGGACGGTGAGGAGACGCGGACCATCTCGATGAATGCGGATGGGGCGGTCAACCGTGCGTCGGACACGATGCGTGCCGACCTCTCCTATCAGGGGCGGGAGCGCAGCACGTACGTCACCGGGTCGACCGCCTACACCGAGTGCGAGTCTCCCTGGGGTTGGGGCCGGGAGAATCTGAGCACGTCCACTGATTGGGAGTCGAAGGACACGCTCGGTCGGCAGGTCGACATGCTCGACAACAGCCCCGTCTACTGGGTCGAGAACGAGACCATCGACGGCGAATCCGTCCACGTGGTCGAAGCCCGTCCGTCCGGAGAAACGCTCTCGAAGTACTCGGAGCGACGAACGGGCGGCGTCTTCGGACCTGGCATCGAGGACGCGACGCTGACGGCGTGGGTCGTCGAGGACTCCGGGAGACTCGTGAAGACCGAGCTCGAGTTCACCGTCACCGAGGGCGGCGGGTCGGCCGATGCAACCATGACCACGCGATTCACCGACTACGGCGCTAACGTCACGATCAGCATCCCTGACGAAGCAACCGAGGACCCGCATCGGCTCGGATGTCCGGGCTCGTAACGACGACTGTTGCGTACGATGCTGGATGTGAGTGCGGTGCGTGCGGTGGTTACGATGCGTGCGGTGCTGCCGGCGTGAACGGCATGGGACCGTGTCGCACGCGAAATCGGGCGCCTCGACCCGTCTACGCTTCGACGGGTTTAAGGGCGACATGGGCGTCATTCGAGATGAGACAGGCGTAGCCTGTTTCACTGACCCGTAGGAGATCCCCTCAGTGGGTCCAGTACTACGGAGGTGAAAGATGGCAGAACAAGATATAGTAGAGGCAGTTTCTCGCGCCCTCGACGAGGCACCTGAGCGGTCCTTCCGCGAAACGGTGGACCTCGCCGTGAACTTGCGAGACCTCGACCTCAACGATCCGTCGAACCGTGTCGACGAGAGCGTCGTGCTCCCGTCGGGTACGGGCCAGGAAACGCAGATCGTCGTCTTCGCCGAAGGCGAGACGGCGCTCCGAGCCGAGGAGGTCGCCGATCAGGTCATCGACAGCGACGGGCTGTCGGACCTCGGTGACAACATCGACGAGGCCAAAGACCTCGCCGGCGAGACCGACTTCTTCATCGCGGAAGCGGCCATGATGCAGAACGTCGCGTCCAACCTCGGTCGCGTGCTCGGTCCGCGTGGCAAGATGCCGGAGCCACTCCAGCCCGACGACGACGTCGTCGAAGTCGTCAACAGAATGAAAAACAGCGTGCTGCTGCGCTCTCGTGACCGCCGCACCTTCCATACGCGCGTGGGTGCGGAGGACATGACTCCGGATGATATCAGTACGAACATCGATACCATCCTGCGTCGCCTGCACGCGACCCTCGAGAAGGGCCCCCACAACATCGATTCCGTCTACGTGAAGACGACGATGGGGCCCGCCGTGGAGGTGGCCTGATGTCCGCCGAGACCGAACGCACCACAGAACACATCCCCGAGTGGAAGCGCCAGGAGGTCGACGCACTCGTCGAACTCCTCGAGTCCTACGATAGCGTCGGCGTCGTGAACGTCGCCGGTATCCCGAGCAAGCAGCTCCAGGACATGCGTCGCGGCCTGCACGGCAGCGCCGTCCTCCGGATGAGCCGGAACACGCTCCTCGAGCGAGCGCTCGACGAGGTCGACGACGGCCTCGAGCAGCTCACCGAGCACGTCTACGGCCAGGTTGGCCTTGTGGCCACCAACGCCAACCCGTTCGGACTCTACAAGGAGCTCGAGGCGTCCAAGACCCCCGCACCGATCAACGCGGGCGAGGTCGCCCCGAACGACATCGTCATCCCCGAAGGTGACACGGGTGTCGACCCCGGTCCCTTCGTCGGAGAGCTCCAGACGGTCGGCGCCGCCGCCCGCATCATGGAGGGCTCCATCCGGGTGACGGAGGACTCCGTCGTCGCCGAGGAAGGCGACGTCGTCGACGCGGACCTCGCGAACGTCCTCGCCGAACTCGGCCTCGAGCCGAAGGAGGTCGGACTCGACCTGCGCGCCGTCTTCAGTGAGGGCGTGCTGTTCAGTCCCGACGAACTCGCGATCGACGTGGACGAGTACCGCGCGGACATCCAGTCCGCCGCGGCCGCCGCGCGCAACCTCTCCATCAACGCCGTCTACCCGACGGCCCAGACCGCACCGGCGCTCATCCAGAAGGCCAACGGCGAGGCGAAGAGCCTCGGCCTGCAGGCCGCCATCGAGAGCCCGGACCTCGCGGACGACCTCGTGAGCAAGGCCGACGCCCAGGTTCGGGCGCTCGCCTCACAGATCGAGGACGAGGACGCGCTCCCGGAGGAACTCCGTGGCGTCGAGGCGCCGGCCCCCGAGGCTGCGCCGGAAGCAGAGGAATCGGCTGACGAAGACACCGAAGCCGAAGAGGCAGAGGCCGAGGCGGAGGAATCCGCCGACGAGGAGGAAGAAGAGTCCTCCGGCGAAGGCCTCGGCGACCTGTTCGGATAACCACCACACCACACAACAATGGAATACGTTTACGCTGCACTCATCCTGAACGAATCGGGCGAGGAGATCAACGAGGACAACCTGACTTCCGTACTCGACGCTGCCGGCGTCGATGTCGAGGAGTCCCGCGTGAAGGCACTCGTCGCCGCACTCGAGGACGTCGACATCGACGAGGCCGTCGATCAGGCCGCCGCAGTCCCGGCCGCCGGTGCCGCCTCGGGCGGCGCCGCGGGCGGAGCGGAGGCCGAGGAAGGCGGTGACGCCGAGGAAGAAGAGGCTGCCGCCGAGGAAGAAGAGGAAGCTGCCGAGGAAGAGGACGAAGAGGCCAGCGGCGAGGGTCTCGGCGACCTCTTCGGCTAACCCCGACACCCACAACCTTCTCTCGTTTATTCGCGTGACCCAGTGACAACGCTGGCCGAGTCGCCGGAGCTGGATTCGCGCGTCGGTACCCTGCGCCACAAATGCGGGTCCCCCACCCGCGTCGACGGTCCTCACCGCTCGCGTTCCGGTGCGCGGCGGTGGACGCCACGACCGAACATTCAAGACCGATGGGGCGGCGAAGAAGTGTCGTGTCCGTCACGCTGTTCGGTGCCCGCATCGTGTTCGCGCCGTGGAGCGGCGCGGCCGCTATCGGATTCATCGTGGCTGGCATCACCATCGGAACGATCAGTGGTCTCACGCCCGGCCTGCACGTGAACGCACTCGCGATGCTCCTCGCCATCGCCGCGCCATCGATACCGGGCCCACCACACCTCGTTGGCGCGGCCCTCCTTGCGGCCGGCGTCACCCACTCGTTCCTCGACGTCATCCCATCGCTCACGCTCGGCGTTCCGGACGCCGCCATGGCCGCCACCGCCTTGCCGGGCCACCGACTCGTGCTCGAGGGTCGCGGTCACGAGGCGCTCCGACTCTCCGTCCTGGGAAGCACTGGCGCGGTCGCCCTCGCGCTCGTTGTCGGTGTCCCCGTAACACTCGTGATGGCTCGCCTCTATCCCCTCATCCGCACTCACCTCTCGATACTACTCGCAGCCGTGATGGTCGTCCTCCTCGTCCGGGAACGTACCTGGCTTGCACGCCTCGGCGGATTCGCTTCGCTCGTCGCCAGCGGTGGCTTCGGAATCGCTGTGCTCGACTCGAACCCGGTCGGTGTCCTTCCCGTCAACGACGTCCTCCTCCCGGCATTCGCCGGCCTCTTCGGCGTCCCGATTCTCCTGGCGGCCGCGCGAGGCACCGGCGTACCCGAACAGGCCGATGCCAGCATCGCATCGACCCCACTGGCAGTCGGCCACTCAGCAATCGCCGGCGCCAGCGCAGGCGGCGTCGTCGGCTACATACCCGGTGTGTCGAGTGCAATCGCCGCCGTCCTCGCGCTTGCGTCGCTCCCAGGCCAGTCGGGCGACCGTGGGTTCGTCGTCGCCGTCAGCGGCGTCAACACCAGTAACGCCATCTTCGCCCTGTTCGCACTGGTTGCGCTCGGGAGTCCCCGGACCGGCGTCCTCGTCGCGTACGAACGTGCCTCCCTGCCACTCAACCTCCCGCTCCTCCTGGCGAGCATCGTCATCGCCGGCGCAGCGAGTGCGGTCCTCGTCGTGGCCGTCGGCGACTACGCCCTCGGCGTCGCCCACCACCTCGACAACCGGCGAGTGGTCGCGGGAGTCCTCGGGCTCCTCGTCGTCCTCGCGGGATTGTTTGCGGGGAGTTACGGTCTCGCGGTCATCGTCATCGGGACGGCCATCGGGTTCGTTCCACACGCGACCGGCGCCAGACGCGTCCACCTGATGGGCATCCTGGTTGTCCCACTGGCGACCGGCCTCTGATAGAATAGGTCGTCGGAGAAGCAGCCTACGAGCCGGTGTCGTGCTGGACGTTCTGGAACATCGCGTCGATCTTCTGCTGCTCACCGGAGAGCTGCTGTGGGTGGACGGCGACCGCGATGACGTAGTCCTCACCATGACCGACCCGTGTTACGTGGAGGAAGACGTCGACCTGGGCACCGCCATCGAGGGATGCTGTCGCCGAGAACTTCGACACTGTCGTCGTCTGCCCGAGCATGGACACCTGCCGCTCGGAGACCGGCTGGACGTTGCTCATCCCGGAGTACTGCTGCTGGACGAGTGTGACGAGCTGTTCGTTGTCGTAGTCCGCGACCGGGTTGAACGGCCCCTGTCCGGCAATCTCGACCTTCGGCGTGGAGAACACGCTCACGACGGCCGCTCGTTTCTCACCGAGGGGACCGAGGTCGACAGTGCGCTCGTACATCGCCTGCCAGTTCGTCACCTTCACCGTCTTGGTCACGCCCGCCCGAGTGATCTCGCGCTCGATCACGACGTCCGTCACTTTCGCCTCTTCGTAGCCCGTCTCCTGGACTGTCGCGTCGGCGACTGTGGCCTGATTCGCGCTGAACGTCAACGGTCCGCTCAGGGCTGAACAGCCGGCGAGCGATACCAGAAGGACGAGGGCTAGTACCCCGATTGTGTGTCTACGCATACACCCAGTTACCGGTCGCTCGGGGATAAATGGGGGTGAACCACGCGGAGAACCCGGTGGTGCGCGTTAGAGCCGGAACGTCGGACCGTCGTCGGTGTCCTGGACCTCGCCGCCGATGGCTTCGAGCTCCGCTCGGAGTTCGTCCGCCCGCTCGTAGTTCCCATCCTGGCGTTCCTCCTCCCGGATGGTGAGAACGAGTTCGACGAGGTCCTCGGCGAGCTGGACATCGCCCTCCGCGTCTCCGGTGAACACGAGGCCGAGGACGTCGCCACCGAGCTCCTCGAACGCCTCGATGGCGTCCGTGAGCGCCTGGTAGTCGTACTCGTCTGTGTCGTCGACGTGACGGTTGACCGCAGTTCCAAGTTCGAGGAGTGCGGTGACCGCCTCCCGCGTGTTGAGGTCGTCGTTCATCGCGGTCTCGAACTCCTCTCGGGCGTCCGCGACCGCGTTCCGAAGTTCGTGGTCGGTGACTGTGGCGTACGCGTCTGGGCTGTCGGCCGCGTCGACGGCAGTCTCGTAGGCTCGTTCCAGTCGCTCCCAGCGCTCGACCGCCTCGCTGATGGTCTCCTCACTGTACGTCTGGCGGTGTCGATACGACGTGGAGACGAGGAACATCCGAACGGGGTTCACGCCGAACTCCCGGAGGGCATTCTTCACCGTGAAGAAGTTCTCCAGGCTGGTGCTCATCTTCTCGCCAGCGGTCTCGAGGAGTCGGACGTGCATCCAGTACTTCGCGAACTGTTCCCCGGTCGCGGCCTCGCTCTGTGCGATCTCGTTCTCGTGGTGCGGGAACACGAGGTCCTGGCCGCCGACGTGGATGTCGATGGAGTCGTCGAGGTGGTTCATGCTCATCGCCGAGCACTCGATGTGCCAGCCAGGCCTGCCCGTGCCCCATGGCGACTCCCAGGTTTCACCACCTGGGGGCGCGTCGTCGGGGTGGGCTTCGCCCGCCTTCCAAAGTGCGAAGTCTGCCGGATGGCGCTTCTGTTGGCGTTCCTCGTCTGGACCCTGTGACTCCATCTCCTCGACGTCCTGGTTGGAGAGTTTTCCATAGTCCTCGAAGGACGTCACGTCGAAGTACACCGACCCCTCGGACTCGTAGGCGTATCCGCGGTCGATGAGTGTCTCGATCAGGTCTACGATGTCGGGGACGTGTTCGGAGACCCGAGGGTAGACTTCCGCCCGTCGCAGATTGAGGTTCCGCATGTCCTCGATGACGGACTCGACGTAGTGGCGGGCGACCTCGGGTTCGCTCTCACCGAGGTCGTCCTCGCCGATCCGGGCGACGATCTTCTCGTTGACGTCCGTGAAGTTCTGGACGTGGTGGACATCGTACCCGAGATAGTTCAGCCAGCGGTCGAGCACGTCAGCGTGGACCCAGAGGCGGGCGTGTCCGAGGTGTGCGTCGTCGGAGACGGTGAGGCCACACGTGTAGAGCAAGACGGAGTCCGGTTCGTGTGGCTCGAAGCCCTCGCGCTCACCGGTGAGCGTGTTGGAGAGGGAGAGTGTCATTGTCCGACCCTACACGTCACGGGTCCTTAAACCAACGATACGCCGTCGGGCGCTGCCGGCACCGGAACCGGTTGTGGCTGCAGCGATTGAGTGCCATCAGTCTTGGGCCGGAACGTGGTCGAGTGCGTCCTCGAAGGCTCGGACGGCAGTTGCGCCCTCGCGTCGCCCGACGATGACGACGAGTGCGTCGCCCACGACACCGGCCGCCTCCGGCGTCACGTCGTCGACAGCGAGCCGCTGAATCACCGTGGCGAGTGCCGCTGCGTCCACGTCACCGGTTCCGACAAGGGCAGTGAGCTTCCCACCGTCGCCGTAGCCCGTGCCATTCACGGTCAAAACAGCGTCACATGTCTGCTCCGCTTCAGCGTCATCGTCGAGCCTCCCGAGGCCTGATCGCATGGACACGCTTGCACGTCGCGGGTCCTCGTCGTAGTCGGGGAGCTCGTCTGCGTAGCGTCGGAGTGCCGTCGCCAGTGCGTCCGGTTCACCCTCGACGTCGAGGGTACGGGCTGCCGCTGCGTAGTTGACGACGCCAGCGCGGAGGGCGTCCCGGAGAAACGGCCGGGAGTCCACCGCGTCGCGGGCGCGTTCAGCGAGAGAATCGGGCATATCTCCCCGACGGTCACGGTGATGCTTAGTCCTTCCCACCCGCCCGGAATCGGGGCCCGCGTCCGGTCTTCAGCGCTCGTTGGCGAAGTCCCTAAGAGGGCGGTTCGCCAAGACCAACGTATGCAGGCCCTGGTCATCGTCGGGCACGGCTCCCACCTGAATCCGGGCTCCTCGGACCCCGCGTTCGATCACGCCGACACTATCCGGCGCTCGGGCGCGTTCGACGAGGTCCGGGAAGCCTTCTGGAAGGAGGAACCACACTTCCGGGAGGTCCTCCGGACGCTGGAGTCCGACGAGGTGTTCGTCGTCCCGCTCTTCATCAGCGAGGGGTACTTCACGGAACAGGTGATTCCACGAGAGCTCCGGCTCGACGACTGGGACGTCTCGGACTGGGACTCCGACGGCACCGACGCCGACCACGTCACCGTCGAAGCGACGGACGTCGGGAAGACTGTCCACTACTGCGGTCCCGTCGGCACCCACGACTCGATGAGTGACGTCATCGTCCAGCGCGCGAAATCCGTCACCGGTGACGACGACGTCGGACGCGGATTCGGGCTCGCCGTCGTTGGCCACGGGACCGAGCGCAACGAGAACTCGGCGAAGGCCATCCACTACCACGCCGACCGCATCCGCGACTCCGGGCGTTTCGACGAGGTGAAGGCGCTCTTCATGGACGAGGACCCCGAGGTCGACGACGTCACCGATTACTTCCAGACGGACGACATCGTCGTCGTTCCACTCTTCGTCGCCGATGGCTTCCACACCCAGGAGGACATCCCCGAGGACATGGGCCTCACCGATGACTACCGGACTGGCTGGGACGTCCCTGCTGAGGTCGACGGCCACCGTATCTGGTACGCGGGGGCCGTCGGTACCGAACCCTTCGTCGCGGACGTCATCCTCGAACGTGCACTGGATGCCGGTGCCGACGTGCAGGACGCCATCGACCGCGTCCGCGCCGAAACCGGCGGTGCCGACACCACTGACGGACGACCGCCGGAGGCCTCGAGCGACTGATGGACCTCGTAAACGACCTCGTCGCTGCAGCCGAGGACGGACTCGAGTCCGACGACCTCGCTGTCCGCCGGACGGATGACGGTTACCTGCTGGCGACCCCTGTTGCGACCCACGAAGCACTCGGACAGGACGAATTCCGGAGTGCCGCACGAGACGACCCATTCGTGCGTGATTGGCACCACTGGGAGCGCGTCGTCGAGGGGCACGGCACCGCTCGGCGTGCGTTCCTCAGGTGGCTCGAAGGTGCGGACGACCGGCCGGCCGACGAACGTTACGACGCCCTTGCTGCGGGTATCGTCCGCCACTGGGGACAGCTCGCAATCTCCATCGAACTCGATTCGTCGGGCCGCCGTCGGTACGACGTCCGCCACGAGGACGACATCGACCGGACCGTCGACGAGACCTACCACGACCCCCTCGCCGCCCGACGACTCGTCAAGCACGACGACGACGGCCGCTACCGGCCGCTCTCGACCGCACCGAGTCTCCCCCACGACTGGGCGTTCGTCGACCTCGACGGCGACGACCTGGTCCATACCGTCGATTTCATCTACCCCGCCACGATCGCCAACTGGCACCGGGAGCGCGAGGGGGCCCTCGACGTCGACCACTGGGACGCGGTCGCTGGCCGCCAGTCCGGCATCTATCAGATCGTCGACCAGCTAGACGCCGACGCGCTCGAATGGGCCGCAGAAGCCTGCTGTACGGACTCCCAGTGCCTCAAACGCCGGGAATGGGACGCGAATGGGGACGACGAACTCGACGTGCCACGGGGTGACGGTGAATTCCCTTGCCGGGAGGCGTGTTCGCTGTTCGTCACCGCCGCACGGAAGTTCGTCACGCTCGAACGCGAGGACAACCGGGAGTACACGTTCGAACTCACGCCAACCGAGAAGGAACAGATAGAGGCCATCATCGGCGCCGTCGCCGACGACGAGACCGACGAGATTCGGGAGGCAGACCTGAACGAAGGCGCCAACCGGTACCGTGCCCGCTACCTTCGTGCGAAACGCATGGGGGAGCACGGCCTCGCGGACACGCCCACCTATCCGGAAGACCACGAATAAGCGGACGGTCCGCTGACGGACAGGTTCTCAGGAGACGACCAGGACGTAGATCGCGATCGCGACGCCAATCACGAGCGCGATGGCGCCGAGGGCGAGGGCGAGCGCGTCGTTCACGAGCACCGCGAGCGCAACCGCGAGGAGCACGCCGACGACCGCGACCGCCGTCGGTGCCACGGCGTCGGCCAGTTTCGGTTCGTGCTCCGTGTGCTCCTGACGGGCACTCAGTTGTTCGTCGACGGCGACCTCCTTCGTCTCGGGGGCAGGGTCGATAACGGTGACGTTCACGTTGGCCCGCTCCGCCCCGTAGCCCGTGACGACCTCGATCTGGCCCTTCACGGGTCGCTGGCCGTCGGCGACGTTGACGCGGACGAGTTGTTCGCCGCCCGCCTCGACGAACAGATTGTCGTTCGGGAGCCGCGCGATTCGCGCGAGGCTGTCGTCCAAATGGAGGTGGACGTGGGCGGGGGTGCCGTGGTTCACGATGCGGATGGAGAACGACCCCTCCGTCTCGAGCGAGAAGGACTCCGGCTCGACGGAACGCGTCCCGTTCCGGTTCAGATGGACGGAGAGGGTGGAAGACACGTGCGATGCAAGGATGGGGGAGGGGAAAAAGATTCAGGTCCCATAGCCGGTCATCGGGGTGCTGGAACCGGGGTCTATGCGGGGGTCTCCTCGCGCATGTCCGGTGGGAGGAGGTTCGGGATGCCGTCCTCGATCGGATACGCCTCTCCACACTCCGTGCAGGTGAGCGTCCCGGAGAGGATCTCACCGTCGTCTCGGTCCTCGACTTCGAGTTCGAGCTCGTGTTTGTCGAGCGGGCAGCAGATGATGTCCATCAGGTCTTCCTTCATACGTGGGCGGTCGATACGGGACGGCAAAAGCCTACGGGTTGGACGGCGATACTCGACCCGTAGTGTTGTGGGCGATGGGCGAGCGTTACTCGCCGCCGTTGCCGTAGATCGGGCCCTCGTCCTGGCCGTCCGGCTCGGGGTCGAAGATGTCGTTCTGTTTCGCGCCCATGACGTCGATCTCAGCGAGCAGTCCCTTCCGGAGGACCCGGGTGAGGGCGTGGTCGACGAGCTTGATGCGCTCCGGTGCGACGGTGTCCATCTCGCCGATCATACAGCTGCCTGGGGGCACGGTCATCGTCTGGATGTTGCGATCTGGCCGGTCCGTCCAGCCGCCGTCACGGTACGCTTCGTCCCAGACGTTCCCGATCGGGTGGAAGCTCGACGTCAGGTTCGGACCACCGTCGACCATGAAGACCCGGATGCGGTCCCCGAGTTCGGCCTGCATCGGGCCGTGATTGGCGGCTGCCCACGCGTACTTCTCGCCGTTCAGGAGGACGTACGTCGGGTCCTCGCGGAGCATCGCCTGGAAGTCGAACTCGTGGTGGCCCTTCTCGCCGGCTTTCTTCTTGGAGTAGATCTCGTGCTGGCCGACGTAGAACTCCTTGTCGACCTCGGGGAACCCATCCTTCGGTTCGACGACGATCATCCCGAACATCCCACTCGAGATGTGGTAGTCCATGTTCGGGACGGCACAGTGGTAGATGAACGCCCCGGGATAGGTGGCCTTGAACTTCATCGCGTTCTCCTGGCCCGGCGATGCGGTGGTCGCGATGGAGCCGCCACCGGTCCCCATCACGGCGTGGAGGTCCACGTTGTGTGGCATGTTGTTCCCGTCGGGGTTGTCGAGCGTGAGCGAGACGGTGTCCCCTTCGCGAACCCGGATCATCGGCCCCGGGATCTGGCCATCGAACGTCATGTACGTGAACGTGACGCCGGGCTCGATCTCTGCCGTCTCCTCCTTCACGGTGAGCGTCACGTCGTGGTGTTTCGGGCTCGACCAGTCGACGGGGTCGGGAATGTCGGCCGGGTCGGCAGCCACCGAATCGACGGTCGGCTGCTTGGTCTGGTTCTGCATCTGGGTGGTCGTCGGCGTCCCGTCCGGACCGGGCGCGCTCCTGGCGTCACACCCGGCAAGTGACGCCGCGCCGCCGATTCCAAGTGCCTGCACGACACGCCGTCGAGTGGTTTCGAACATCTTTGAATCCCCTACACGTGCGTCTCATGGTGCTTCCACCTTCAACAGTCGAGGAGATTCTCGGGTCTCAGGAACTCTACCGATAGTGTTCGCCGCGTGCTTTATACGGGCGTTGTCGGCCGGCTCAGGCGAACGGGTCCTGGCGGACGATCGTTTCTTCACGACCGGGTCCGACGCCGAGACAGTACGCGGGCGCGCCGACCTCAGTCTCGATGTACTCGACGTACTCACGTGCCGCCTTCGGGAGCGCGTCGTACCCCTCGTCGGCGACGGCCTGGACGTCGAACTCGGGCCAGCCATCGAACGTCCGGTAGACGGGCTCGCAGTCGGCCCATCGTTCGGTCGTGGCGGGCATCGTCAGGAGTTCCTCGCCGTCGAGTTCGTACGCGTGCCCGACCTTCAGTTCGTCAATCCCCGCGAGCGTGTCGAGGTGGTTGATGGCGAGCCCCGTGAAGCCACTGACCCTGGCGGCGTGCCGGAGCATCGGCATGTCGAGGTAGGCGACGCGACGTGGGCGTCCGGTGACGGTCCCGTACTCGTTGCCCTCCTCGCGGATGTACGTCGCGAGCTCCTCGTTCTCGCCGGCTCCTTGCTCCTCGTAGCCGGGCGTGTCGCCGACGACGCCGCCGAGTTCGGTGGGGAGCGGCCCGCTGCCGACCCGGGTCAGGTAGGCCTTCACGATACCGATGACCTCCCCGTCTCCGACGACGCCTGGGCTGACCCCGGTCCCGATCGTCGCGCCACCAGCGGTCGGGTTCGACGACGTGACGAACGGATAGTTCCCGTGGTCGATGTCGATGATGGTGCCCTGTGCGCCCTCGAACATCACGTTCTGGCCGTCGTCGATCGCTTCGGCGAGATAGTCACCGGCGTTGACGGTCATATCCTCTGCGTCGAGGGTTCGGCCGAACTCGGCGAACTCCTCGAAGAGGGCGTCGACGTCGAACGCGTCGGGGTCATCCAGCTGGTCGATCGTCCCACCTGTGAGCGCCTCCACGTACGCACGTTTCTGTGGGACCGCGTACTCCAGTCGCTCCCGGAGCACGTCGGAGTCGAGGAGGTCGCCGATGCGGATGCCGCGCCGGCCAGCCTTGTCCTCGTATGTCGGGCCGATGCCGCGTCCGGTCGTTCCGACCTCCTGATCGCTCTCGCTCTTCACGTCCTCCTCGATGCCATCGAGTACCCGGTGGTAGGGGAGGATGACGTGTGCGCGACGCGCAATCTTGACGTCGGGATCGAGGCCGCGATCTCGCAGCGTCTCGATCTCGTCGAAGAGCGTCCGGAGATTGACCACACAGCCGTTCCCGAGAACGCCCGTCTTCCCACGGACGGCGCCGCTGGGGATCAGGCTGAGTTTGTACGTCTCGCCCTCGTGGACGACGGTGTGGCCAGCGTTGTCGCCGCCCTGGTAGCGGGCGACGACGTCGACGGCGTCGCCGAAGATGTCGACGACGCCGCCCTTCCCTTCGTCGCCGAGTTGCGACCCGACGATGGTGACGGTCATAACGACAGAACGTCCCGCACCCAGGGCTAAACGCGTTACGGTCTCACCCCCGGAAATACCCACGTAAGTGCATATTATGGGTGGGCGATTCAACCTGTGTAGACATCGACACGGATGTTTCTCGGATGGGTGAAACGGCAATGAACGTGTTGCTGTGGGGAAAACAGTTATGCAGTCCCGGAGAAAATCATCAGTATCGGACGACTGCGTACGCTTTTGGAGGACAACGTTTAAAGCACGGCAAGACAAGTTAACAAATGCCATGATAGACCGACTTGAGAAGGAAGTCGATATGCTCGAGCGACATCTGCAGGTTCTCCGAATGGTGATCGAAAACGAGCCAATCGGAATCGTGAAGATGTCGAACGAGACCGGCTACCCCCACCACAAGGTACGCTACTCCCTCCGCGTCCTCGAAGAGGAGAACCTCATCGAGCCCTCCAGTCAGGGTGCCATCACGACCGACCGCACGCACGAGTTCGTCGAAGAGCTCGACGACAGCCTCAACGACATCGTCGCCAAACTCGAAGCGATGAAGATCGCCGCGGAAGAAGCCGAAGCCGAGTAACTGAATCTGTTCTAGGCCGCGTTTCTACAGCTCGGGCACCGTCAGGTGGAACGACTCGTTACGGTCCTCCGCGAGACAGAGGTGGAAGCCCTGCTTCCGGCCGAGCTTCACGTAGCTCTCCTTGTCGCCCCGCGAGAGGATGCCGCCGCTCGCGGTCGCGTCCGCGGCGTTCTCCAGGGCTACCGGTTCGAAGAAGCTGGCCGTCACGTAGAACGCCGACCCGAGGGATTCGGTCCCCTCGCCGACGACCTGTGCGGCGTCGACGAGTGACGCCATCTCGTCGCCCGAGACGGGGTCGCGTTCGTCGTTCAACTCTGCGACGATGAGGGGGTTCCCCATCCGGTCGCGAAGCACGACATCGAACGACCGGTGTTCGGTGCCGTTCTCGGTCTCTACCTCGACCTCGCCCTGGAGTTCGGCCCGGTCGATGTCTGGGAGTACGTCGTAGAGGTCGCTCATCCCGGTTCGGTGGCCGGAATCCAGGATCTCGTAGGGGAGGTCACGCACGACCCAGGACACGAATCGGTACGCGGACGTCCCGGTGAGGTAGTCCTCGAACGCCGCTCCGTCGACGGACGCGTCAGTGGCCTCGAACTGGGTGTGGTGGTCGATCTGGAGGTTCTTGTCGATCGCCTCCCGGTCGGGGTTATTCCCCGCTAGCTCGTCCAGCGTCGGCTTCCCCTTCGACCCGTATCGCACGAAGAGGTTCGTTCCCGCGAGGGCTTCGTCTGGCGTCAGGGACGGGCCGGGAGTCGATTCACCGCCGGCGTCCTCCAGGGCGTCCTCGAGCTGTGAGACCCGCCGGGCGAGGTCGTCGCGTTCCTGCTCTACGGCCGCCAGTGACTCGGCCAGGTCGTCGCGCTCTGCCTCGACCGCCTCCAGTCGCGTCTCGAGTTCAGTCACTTGGGCAGCCGCTTCGGCAGATGGTTCGGGATCGTCGGTGGTCGCACCAGACTCGGCTGGAGCAGCAGCGTCTGGCTGCGACGGCGCCGCCGACTCCGGCTCGGGCTCGGACTCCGCTGGTGATGCTGCCGGTGACGGCTCGTCAGCTGGCTCCGTCTCGGGTTGCTGTGTTCCCGCCGCGTTCGTGCGCGCCGACTTCGTGCCCTGCTCGCTCCTGGCCCCCGCCGGCTCCGCCTGTGTCTTTGACTCGGCCGCCTCCTTCTGTTCTCGAAGTCGCTTCTCGCGCTCGGATGGCGTGAGCGACGGGATGGACTTCGTCTTCCGCCACTGCTCCTCCTCACTGAACACGGTCCGCTGTCCCGACTCCTGATCGGTCACCGTACCGGAGTCGGCGCCACCGTTCGTCGCCGCGTCGGCTTCGTCATCCAGTCGCGCACTCGATGCCTGGTCGCTCGCCGAATCCGTCGGGGCGTCAGCTGAGTCAGCGTGGGCGTCCGAACCCCGCGTTTCTCGCTCGCTCGCAATTGACCGGTCCCGTTCCGGTTCCGCCTCGGTGACGTCGGACGTCGAGTCGGAATCGGTTGCATCATCCGAATCACCTACATCAGCAGACGATTCTCGCGATTTCGCCGCATCCCGGGCGGCACCGTCCGGCTCCACGGTCGAGGTCTCGCCAGCAGATTCGATCACGTCGCTTCCACCACGCTCGGCTGTATCCGTCTCCCCCGCGCCGGTTGTTGTGGGACGCGTCGACCCGGTATCCGGTTCGTCGTTCGCGTCTGAACTGGCCGCCGCACCGGCCGCCGCGCCGGCTGTCGAACCGGCGGCGGAACTCGACGGCTTCGAGTCCGATTGTGTCTCGACTGCCCCGGCAGCCGCGTCCTCGTCATCTGGTGACTCGGCTGGCTCCGGCACCTCCGTCACCTGGACGGGCGTCTTGATGACCTCGTAGACGCCGACCTCGTCCGCCGCCAGGTCGTATGCCTCGTCGCCGGTCTTCAGTTCCTCCGAGACGCCGACGAAGGCAACGGGGAGGGCGCGGCCACCGTAGTAGACGAGATAGTAGTCGCCACTGAGCACGTTCTCTGAGAGCTCGACGTAGCCCGTGAAGTTCGCGTTACTGAGCGTGTCATCGGCGTCGGTGAGCGGGGTGTCGTTCGTGTAGTACTTGGCCTGGGTCTGGCCGCCGCGCTCCTGCATGGAGAAGAGCAAGGGGAGCGATGGGTCGGGCGCCTCGTAGACCGTGCCCGAGGCGTCCTCGAAGTCGTCGATGTCGCCGTCGACGATCCCGACGACACGCCCGTTGAGCATGAAGAGCCAGGCGTCGCCGGAGACGGCGACTCCGGAGAAGCCCGCGTCCGCCATCTCGCGGAGCGTCTCGAACCCCCCGGAGAAGGGACGCGCGTCCCAGGATTCGACTCGGTTTACCGTTCGGTCGCGCATACCGTTTTGAAAGCGGCAGGCGCGTATAAGACTTTCCGGGAGCGTCGTACGGCCGTCGGACGACCGGGAGAACCAGCCTATCGGAACCGACTAGAGTTTCTGCGACGCGTCGTCGGCGAGCTCCTGCATCCGCTTGCTGATCCGGCCCGCATTCGAGAACTCGTCCTCGCTCATCGCGGTCGCCAGCGCGTTCCCGAGCACGAACACGGCGTGCTTGTGCTCGCTCTTCGATTTGTGGACGTGGGAGGGGTCGACCTCGAGTTCGTCGTACGCGTCGAAGGCGCTGGAGTCGACGTTGTCGAAGTCCTTGAATTTCTCCATAATCTGGACCATCTCCTCGTGGAGCTCCAGCAGTTCGTCCTTGTGCATGTTACTCTTCGTACGAAACAGGTGGGTATAAGGTTTGTCCGGGACGGACTCGCACGCGCACGTACGGACGTGAAGGGTCGCTCTTCGCCATCGAAGTCGCTACGTCTGCGGGTGTGGTACAATTCGAACGCTCGAACCGAACGATTAGGTTGGTGCGCGCATGGGAGTTCGAGTCTTAGAAGACGTACTCGTCCTCGTGGCCCATCATGCCCTCGTCCTCCATCCCGTGGTCCTCCTCCATCGGGCCACTGGTCTTGTAGGCCTTGATTCCGGCCGCGAGGAGCTGTTCGACGGCTTCCTCCTGGCTGACGAACTCGTCCTGTTCGACGAGCTGTGCGATCTGCATCTCGATGTGGTCGGGGATGTTGAGTTCCACCGTCGGCATTCTAACATCCGGCGCTTCGACGCCCCCGTTTATAAGTCTGTTGCCGACCGGAAACTGCCTGAATTCGGGGTGTTCGGAGGGTATAAGCCACTTTCGGCCGACGGTGGTGTGGGCGGCCACCGGAACCCCTACAGGTTCGGCTACCGAACCCGCAAGTATGACACGTTCGGACGGATCGGAGTCCACACAGCCGCCTGTCGGCGGGGCCGATTGCGACGTCGACGATGTCGTGGACGTTACCGACCTCTACCAGGAGTTCGGCGAGGACCGGCTTCCACCGGGCCAGCGGGAGACCTCGAAGTTCCCCGTCCTCTCGAAGGGCGACACCCCGACGTTCGACCCCGACGAGTGGTCGTTCCGGGTCTCCGGTGCCGTCGACAAGCCCTTCACGCTGACCTGGTCGGAGTTCCAGGAACTCCCCGCCGTGACCCAGCGCCAGGACTTCCACTGCGTCACCGGGTGGAGTCGCTTCGAGTGTGAGTTCACCGGCGTTCCGTTCACCGAGCTCGCGTCGCGTGCGGGCGTCCACGACGACGCCGTTCACGTCATGTTTAGCGCGATGGACAACTACACCACGAACCTCCCGCTCGACGCGTGCATGCGCGAAGAAGTACTCTTCACCTGGGCGCTCGACGGTGACACCCTTCCGCGAGCACACGGCGGACCCCTCCGCGTCGTCACCCCGCACAAGTACGCCTACAAGGGCGCGAAATGGGTCGACGGCATCGAGTTCCTCACCGAACCAGAGCGCGGGTACTGGGAGAAACGCGGCTACTCGAACACGGCGAACCCCTGGGCGGAGGACCGCTACAGCTGAGCACACGACGGCGATGGAGTTCCCACGGCTCTCGTTGCGAGTAGAAGGGATAAAGGGCCGCCGTGTCTAAGCGCAGGTGATGGCATCACGGGACGGGCAGGAGTCGACGACGCGGGAGTCCGGCGCACTCGTGAGCCGCACCGTCTCACTCCCCGATTCCGACCTCCTGTCGTTCGTCCTGACCACTGATCAGCCACAGACCGTCTGGGCGACACCTGGTGAAGCGTCGTTCGCGACCTGGGGGACCGCTACCGAACTCACCGGGAACGGAGCGGACCGTTTTAACGAGATACAGTCTACTGCTGCAGCCGTCTTCTCCGAAGTCGACCGACCGAACGACGCCCCGTCCGTGGCTCGCCCTCGGCTCGTTGGTGGGTTCTCGTTCCACGACGAGCACGAACCCCACGCGCCCTGGACCGGATTCCCTGGCGCGACGTTCGTCCTTCCGGCAATCCAGGTAACTGTCGGAGACACGGGCGCCTATCTGACCGTGAACGAGTTCGGCGACGGCGCTTCGCCGTCCTCGGTGCGGGAGACGATTCGCACCGTCCGAGACCGATTCGAGGACCCCGCAACCGGTGCTGACCTCGTCTCCCGACCCGGTGTCGAATCGACCGAAAGAACCACCACCCGAGAGCAGTGGCGGGAGCAGGTCGAAGCCGCCGTCGACCGAATCGACGCCGGCGACCTCGAGAAGGTCGTACTCGCCCAGTCACTCGCCGCCACACTCGGCGACGACCTCCCGCTCGCATCCACACTCGCCCGGCTCTCCGAGACCTACACGGACTGTTTTCGGTTCGCGTTCAGCCCCCCGAGCCAGGACCGAACCGAGTCCGTGTTCTTCGGCGCGAGCCCGGAGCGACTCGTCACCCGACAGAACGGCCGACTCGAGACCGGCGCGCTCGCCTCCACCATACAACGCGGCGACACCCCGGACGAGGACGAGTGGCTTGCCGGCGAACTCCAGTCCAACCGGAAGTTCGTCCACGAGCACGAACTCGTCGTCGACAGCATCCGCGACCAGCTCGAGCCCGTCGCGGAGAACGTCGTGTCCGGCGAACGGACGGTGAAGAAGCTCGCGTCGATCCAGCACCTCTTCACCCCGATTGCGGCCGACACGAAGGGCGAGACGCACGTTCTCGACGTCGTCGACGCACTCCACCCCACGCCCGCCGTCGGTGGACTGCCCCCGGACGCCGCACTCGCGACGATCCGCGAGACTGAATCCTTCGATCGTGGCTGGTACGCCGCCCCGATCGGCTGGTTCGATGCCGCCGGCGACGGCACCTTCGCCGTCGGTATCCGCTCCGCCGTCGCCGAGGGCGACCGAGCCACGCTCTTCGCCGGGAACGGCATCGTCGCAGACAGCGACCCGGACGTCGAGTGGGAGGAAGTTCTCCTCAAGTACCGGCCGATTCTCGACCACCTCGACCACCACGAAGACGACCACTAATCGCGGACCCGTGCCACGCCCATCTATGACTGCACCGAACCGGAACACGCTCTGGGCCCGTGCGATCGTCGACGAACTCGTCAAATCCGGGATCGAAGCCGTCTGCATCGCACCCGGCAGCCGGTCCACACCCCTCACCGTGGCGTTCGCGGACCGCGACGACGTCACCATATTCTCGCACCTCGACGAACGTTCGGCGGCGTTCTTCGCGCTCGGCCGAGCAAAACGGACCGGAACCCCGACTCCTGTCCTCACGACATCGGGGACGGCCACGGCGAACCTCCACCCCGCAGTCATGGAGGCCGATAACGCCAGGGTCCCGCTCCTCGTCCTCACCGCCGACCGCCCACCCGAACTCCGCGACACCGGCGCGAACCAGACGGCCGACCAGGAGAAACTCTACGGCACCGCCGTCCGATTCTATCACGACCTCCCCGAACCCGAGGCCGACGACCGCAAACTCCGCTCCCTCCGGACGCGAATCTGTCGAGCCGTCGCCGCGACCACCGGCTCGAACCCCGGGCCCGCTCACCTCAACGTCCCCTTCCGGAAACCCCTCGAACCCGTCGAGGTCCCGGGGGATGTTCCTGACGGGTTCGGCGACGAGTACCCCGAAGCAGCACTCGGCCGGGACGGCCCGTTCGTCGCGGTACACGAGGGCACCGGGACTCCGGACCCAGCCGACGTCGACCGTATCGCGTCTGTCGTCGAAGCTGCGTCGACGGGGCTCATCGTCGCAGGGCCGGACGATGCATTCGGTCTCTCACAAGACGCGGCAGCAGCGCTCTCGTCGGCGACCGGATTCCCCATTATCGCCGACCCACTCTCGAATCTCCGCTGGGGGCCGCACAACGACGACGTGCCCGTCCTCGGAGGATACGACGCCTACCTCGATGCCGACCTCGACGTTTCCGACCCGGCCGTCGTCCTCCGGTTCGGCGCCTCGCCAACGTCGAAGGTGCTTCGGCACTTCCTTCGTGACACCGCAGACCGACAGTTCGTCGTCGACCCCGCGGGTGACGCCGGTGGCTGGCGCGAAGCAGCGTTCACCGCAACACACCTCGTCGTCGCGGACCCCGACACCCTCGCAACGCATCTTGCCGAATCACTCCCCGTCTCGGACGAACCCACCACATCGCCCTTGCAAGCAGTCGAGGACAACTACTGGTCGCTCGTCGCTGACGAACCACGACCGTTCGAGGGCCGAATCCTCTCCACGGTCGTACGCGACGCACCCGACCCCGCGACCGTGTTCGTCTCCAACTCGATGCCGGTCCGCGACCTCGACCGGTTCGGCGAACCCAGCACTCGCGACCTCACGGTGCTCGGGAACCGCGGCGTCTCCGGCATCGACGGCGTCACGTCCACCGCCCTCGGCGCAGGTAGCGCAACCGACGACCCACTCGTCCTCGTCACCGGCGACATCGCGTACTACCACGACATGAACGGCCTGCTCGCCCTCGACCGCTGCGACGTGGACGCGACCATCGTCCTCGTCAACAACGACGGCGGCGGCATCTTCCACATGCTCCCCATCGAGGACCACGACCCGCCGTTCACGAGCCAGTTCAAGACCCCACACGGTCTCGACTTCGAACCGACGAGCGACCTCTACGGCTTCGACTATGCCCGCGTCGACCCACCCGAGTTCCCGGACGCCTACCGGGAAGCCCTCGACCGCGACGGTACGAACCTCGTCGAGGTCACGATCGACGCGGCCGAGAGCCATCGTGTCCGCGAGGACCTCCACGAACGCGTCTGCGAGCACCTCGGTCGATAATCCGGTGCCAGTAGCCGGACACTGATCGGTGAGTCCGCTAGTCTGTAACCAGTCGGCCGAACGCCCGCCCACCGTTCGAGAGCACCAGCCGGCCACCCGCTGTCTCGACCGAACCGACACCCTCTCCCGGCAATTCTGCCGTCCATCGCTGTTCGCCGCCGGTGGTGACGCCACCGAGTCGTGCTGAGCGACCGGCCGCCACGACGACGGTATCGGCCTCGACGGTGACCGGACGTGGGTACTTCCATCCGGGTTCGTACGAGAACACCTGGTCCCCATCGGCCGTCGTCAGCCCGAACACCTCCGAGTCGGTGAGGCCGTAGAGGACGCCGTCGGCGATGGGGGTGCGAGCGATGAGTCCGCTCCGGTCGGCCTGCCACCTCGGGGTGCCGTCGGCTCCGAGACTCACGACCTGTGAACCACCCACAAAGGGCCCGCCGGCCGCGTCGTCGTCGTTCAGCGACGTGATGATGCCCTCGGCGTACTCCCAACGAGTCTCCCCGGACGCCGGGTCGAGCGCGAGCGCACGGGACTGTTCGTACTCCTTCGATGCGGCGAACAGGGCGGAGTCCCCACGGAAGATCGGCGTCGGATCACGAATTTCGCGGCGCCAGAGACGCTTCCCGGTGGACCGTTCGATCCCCGAGACCCCACCGTAGGTGCCGACGAACGCGCGCTGGTCGCCGAGAACCCCCGAATCGGCGTCGCCGACCTGTACTTGCCACTGGCGTCGGCCGGTCTCGACGTCGACGGTGAAGGCAGGGTCCTGCCCGTCACCGAGCTGGTCGTCACCCGCGCCGATGAGGAGCGTGTCCGACGTGGCGTCCAGAATCGTGAGAATGCTGTACCCGATACCGGGGTTCTGGGTCCACAGCGTCTCGCCCGTCACGGGGTCGAGACGATGGAGGGTGTACTCCTGGGCGTGGACTGCCCCCATGGTCGCGGTGAAGGCGTAGAGGTAGCCGTCGATGACGCGGAGCGACCCATGGAATCCCCGGCGGGAGCCGACCGGGTTCTCGAACGACCGCTCCCACTCGACTCGCCGGTTCTCGGGGTCGATGCCGTAGAGGTGGCCCGCGCTGTCGGCGACGAACGCTACGGTTCCGTCAGTGGCGACCGGACCCACGTCGCCCGGTGGTTCGAACGCCCAGGCCATTCCCGCAGGAGGGTTTTCCCACGACGGTGACGGCTGCTGGGTCGTCGTCTCAGTCGTACTCGTGGTCGTCGACTTCGTCGATGATCGGGTCGTTGTCGTGCTCGTCGACGTTGTCGGCGTGCTGGGTGATTGCGTCGTGCAGCCAGCTGTCGCCGCGAGTGCGGCCAGGAACGCGCGTCGGGAGGGCATACCTGATGCGTCGTAGACGACCGGTAAGTGTTTTGTCGGCAAACGACCGCTGGCCAGGAACTGAAAACCCTTTAGGTCCCCGCCACCGCCGGTCACGGTATGGTTTCAGAGATCTTCGACCCGGAGCGCTGGGACGACGTCGAGGACGTCGACTTCCGGGACCTCACCTACCATCGAGCGAGGGACGTGGGCGCCGTCCGAATCGCGTTCGACCGTCCCGAGGTCCGGAACTCGTTCCGTCCCGGGACCGTCGACGAACTCTACGACGCCATCGAGCACGCCCGCCGTCAGACCGACGTCGGCTGTATCCTCCTCACCGGGAACGGGCCGAGCGAGAAGGACGGCGGCTGGGCCTTCTGCGCCGGCGGCGACCAGCGCGTCCGTGGGAAGGAGGGCTACGAGTACCGCGACGAGGACCAGGACCGCGACACTGCCGCCGAACAGGGCCGCCTCCACATCCTCGAGGTCCAGCGCCTCATCCGTCACACCCCCAAGCCCGTCGTCGCTGTCGTCCCCGGTTGGGCCGTCGGCGGCGGCCACAGCCTCCACGTCGTCTGCGACCTCACCCTCGCCAGCGAAGAGCACGCAAAATTCCTGCAGACCGACCCCGACGTCGGGAGCTTCGACGGCGGCTTCGGCTCCGCCTACCTCGCCAAACAGGTCGGCCAGAAGAAGGCCCGCGAGGTCTTCTTCCTCGGGAAGACCTACGACGCCGAGGAATCGGCCGACATGGGCATGGTGAACGAGGTCGCGGCCCACGCCGAATTGGAAGACCGCGCCCTCGAATGGGCCGAGGAGATCAACAGCAAGTCACCGACGGCGATGCGCATGCTCAAGTACGCATTCAACATGACCGACGACGGCATGGTCGGCCAGCAGGTCTTCGCCGGCGAGGCCACTCGCCTCGCCTACATGACCGACGAAGCCCAGGAAGGCCGCGACGCCTTCCTCGAGAAACGCGACCCAGACTTCGACGACTACCCCTGGTACTTCTAGAGGTGAACCCTGTCAGCTAGAAATCGCCGAGCCGCATCTGATTCTCGTGTACGCCGTCGCCCTCCGCTCCCTCCGGGGTTGCACCGAGAAGCCGGGGGAGTGCGGTGTCAGCGAACGTGAGTGCGACGACGAGCACGATGGGCGCGAAGAAGAGCCCGTAGAACCCGAGGACTACCGGTCCCAATGTGTAGGCGAGCATCAGGAGCCCGACGTGCGTCGTCTCGCCGCTGAGGATTGGCCGGAGGATGAGGTCGGGGATGGTGTCGACGATGACGACAGCGACGAGCACGAGACCGAGTATGTAGGCGAGTAGCTGGAGGTTCCCGGAGACGACGATGGGGACCGCGGCGATGGCCGAGACCGGAACGTACACGATCTTCATCCCGACGACGGGGATGAGGCTCGCGATGCCGGTGAGTGCACCGGCGAGAGACGGATAGGGGACGTGGGCCGCGGTTGGGGCGACGAAGTTGTAGGCGTTGAACGCCGCGATGGCGATGAGGGAGACGGCGATGACGTTCAGGAGGTTCCCGAAGAGGACGGCCTCGAGCTCCTTGTCGACGGCCTCCAGGTACTCGCGGATGATCGCGTCGTCGTCGAAGCGAAGGAGCCATTGGCGGATGCGGCCGCCGTCCACGAGGAGGTAGTAGGTGACGATGACGACGATGAAGAGGTTGAGGAAGAACCCGGAGAGGAGCTCCGTCAGCGCGGTGGCGTTGTCGGATGCGAAGGTGATGAACGGGTCGAGCTGGCCCGCCTGGTATGCCTCGTAGAGGCCCTTCACGGTGAGTTCGGGGAGGTCCTGCAGCCGTCCGAACCACGGTACCTGTGTCGCGGCCACTCCGATGAAGTTCGAGTCCGAGATGAACCGTCGCGCCTCGATCAGGAGCAACACGAGACTGTACGTGATCAATAACAGGAGCGGGACGGCGAGCGAAGAGAGCACGACGACCGCCCTGATGCGAGCTGGAAGGCGGAGCCGTCGGAGGGACTTGTAGTAGCGGCGCGTGCCGTAGTAGAGGAAGATGGAGACCGTGATGGGGGCGATGAACCGGACCGCGATGAAGCCGACGATCACCGCGACAGCCAATCCGAAGACTACCATCGCGAAACGGCGTTCGTCCATGGACCCTCTTCACCGCCACCGGCAAAAACAGTTGGGTAGACGACACCCCTGCCTGACGATGCCTGGAATGCGTTGGTTTTTGGTTCGGTGGGTCATCCAATCGGCTAATGACAGAGACTGCGGACGTGTCGCGACGGGACGCGTGGCGCATGGCCGCCCGTCCCCACACGCTCCCGGCCGCCGCCGCACCCGTCGCCGTCGGCACGGGCCTCGCCGTCGCGCTGGACGTCTTCGCGCTTCTTCCGGCGCTGGCCGCGCTCTTGGGCGCCGCACTCATCCAGATCGGCACCAACTTCGCGAACGACTACTTCGACGCCGTGCAGGGCGCCGACACTGATGCCAGAGAAGGATTCACTCGCGTCACTGCCGGTGGCCTCATCGAACCCGAAGCGGTGAAGCGCGCCACCATCGCCACCTTCGCCGCCGCAATCCTCGTCGGCGTCTACCTCGTCTACGTCGGTGGCATCCCCATCCTCGTCATCGGACTCCTCTCCGTCCTCTCCGGCGTCGCCTACACCGGCGGCCCCTACCCGCTCGGCTACCACGGCCTCGGCGACCTCTTCGTCTTCGTCTTCTTCGGCATCGTCGCCGTCACCGGAACCTTCTACGTCCAGGCCGCCGCGCACGCACCCGGCGTCTTTCACACCGCGCCTCCAGCAGGCACCCTCCCCCTGGCCGCCCTCGTCGCCAGCCTCCCCGTCGCCGCCATCTCGACGAACATACTCGTCGTCAACAACATCCGTGACCGCGAGGAGGATCAGCAGACGGGGAAGACGACGCTCGCGGTCCGCCTCGGCTACCGGGGCTCACGAGCCGAGTTCGTCCTCCTGCTCGCCCTCGCCTACCTCGCACCCCTCTGGTTCTTCCTGCGCGGCGACGGCCTGTTCGTCCTCCTCCCCTGGCTCTCGATGCCGCTCGCGGGTCGGGTGACCCGAACCATCCTCGAACGAACCGACGGCGAGGCGCTCAACCCCGCACTCACCCGGACCGGCCAACTCCTCGCCCTCTACAGCCTCCTGTTCGCCATCGGACTCGCACTATGACACGCGACGTCGACGTCACACCGTTCCGACTCCCGCTCACGACTCCCCTCGAAACCGCCACGGGCAGTATCGAGGAGCGTCGCGGCTTCCTCCTCGAGGTCGACGGCGCAGTTGGCGAAGCGACGCCACTTCGCGGCTGGACCGAGTCCCTGGAGGCGTGCCGGGTCGCACTCGATACCGCCGCAGCCCACCTTCGGAACGGCGAGAGCTGGCGTGAGGCCCTCGACTGCTGTGCCGAGATGCCTGCTGCCCGCCACGCCGTCGATCTCGCCCGTGCCGACCTGGACGCGACTCGGGCCGACGCCCCGCTCGCCAGCTACCTCTCCAGCGACGACTACGCGCCGACGGTCCCGGTGAACGCGACCATCGGTCAGTCCCCCGTCCGGGAGACGGCTGCACATGCCAGGAGCGCCGTCACCAGCGGCTTCGACTGCCTCAAGGTCAAGGTCGGCGGTCGCCCAGTACCGGGTGACGTCGAACGCCTCCGAGCCGTGCGGACGGAGGTCGGAACCGACGTCGAACTCCGTGCCGACGCGAACGGCTCTTGGACTCCGGGGCAGGCGCGGGAGGCGATGGACGCCTTCGACGACCTGGGCGTCCGCTACGTCGAACAGCCGCTCCCGGCCGACGATTTGACCGCACTCGCCGACCTGCGGCACGACGCCACCATCGGCGTCGCCGTCGACGAGACGCTCGCCAGCCACCGGTTCGGTGACGTGCTCATGGCTGGCGCAGCCGACGTCGTCGTACTCAAACCGATGGCGCTTGGGGGAATCGAGCGCGCTCACGCCTACGCCCTCCGCGCCCGCGAACTCGATGTGACACCAGTCGTCACGACCACCGTCGACGGCGTCGTCGCCCGGACTGCCGCCCTCCATCTTGCCGCCAGCCTCGGCGACCCACCTGCGTGTGGACTCGCGACCGCCGACCGTCTCGGCACCGACCTCGCCCCGGACCCGGCCCCCGTCGAGAACGGCCGGATGACGGTGCCAACCAGCCCCGGACTCGGCATACAGTCACCTCGTGTTCCCACGGAGGCGACCGTCGATGAGTGATCCAGTCGGCGAACAAGTCGACCAGCGACCGGATGCGACCGCTATCATCGACACGAGTAACGTCACGAACTGGACGTACGAGACGTACGACGACAAGATCGAGGCTACTGCCCGACGACTCACCCTAATCGGTGTGGAAGCCGGTGACCGCGTCGCCATTCTCTCGGAGACACGTCCAACCGTCGCCACCGCCTTCTTTGCGTGCTGGCGAATCGGCGCCACAGCCGTCATGCTGAATGCGCGACTTACGCCCAGCGAGCTCCAGCCACAGGTGGAACGCACCGAGCCGGCCGTCCTTCTGACGAGTCCACTAGAAGCCGTCACCGCACGAACGATAGCAGCGGCAACGCCTGTGTACAGTATCGGCGGATCGTCTGAGCAACAGGATGTCGACCGACTCGAGTCGGTGCATCCAGCTCCGACCGAGCCGGTTCGGGCGCACTCATCTGAACCAGCCGGATCTGCGGGGGCATCCACCGATACCAGTCCGCACGACGTCGCGTTCCTGTTCACGTCGGGAACGACGGGAACCCCGAAGGCGGTGCGAATCACCGAGCAGAACTTCCAGGCGGCCGCGACTGCCCACCGCGACCGCCTTGGCGTCGACCCCGACGACCGATGGCTCTGCCCGCTCTCGACCTACCACATGGGTGGTCTCTCGATACTCGTCCGAAGCGCGTACTACGGCACGACCACCGTCCTGCAGCGGACACGCGACGGATTCGACCCGTCCACAACTCGCGATAGGCTGGACACCTACGACTGCACCGCCGTCTCCGTCGTCCCGGTTATGCTCCGCCGACTCCTCGAGGACGGTCCCCTCCCGGACACGCTCCGGTTCGTCCTCTGTGGGGGCGCGCCGACACCCCCACAACTCGTCCAGCGCGCAGCCGAGCGCGACGTCCCGGTCAGCCCGACCTACGGAATGACCGAGACGACCTCGCAGGTCGCCACCCCGACACCGGACGAGGCGCGGAGCCACCCGGATTCCGTCGGCCGCCCCCTATCGGGCGTTCAGGTTACGCTCGTCGACGACGCACGCGAACCGGTTCCAGTCGGCGACCTCGGCGAGATCGTGGTCGACGGCCCGACTGTCACTCCCGGCTACCTCGACGGTGGCGGCGACTTCGGCCCGTACGGCTTCCACACCGGTGACGTCGCGCGACGGGACGACGCGGGCCGACTATTCGTCCTCAACCGACGCGAGGACCGCATCCTCTCCGGCGGCGAGAACGTGCACCCGGGCGAGGTCGCGGACGTCCTGACCGAACACCCCGCCGTCTCGGACGTCGTCGTGCTGGGCCTCTCGGACCCAGAATGGGGCGAACGCGTCGCCGCACTCGTCGTTCCTACGGGTGAGGAACCACCGGACAGCGACGATCTCAGGGTGTTCGTCGCGGAACGGCTCGCCGACTACAAGGTCCCGAAGACGCTGGTGTTCACCGACGTGCTCCCACGGACTGCCTCAGGAACCGTCGACCGCGACGCAGCCCGAACCGAACTCCGCCGGCTGACCGACCTTTAACTCGCCACCGGGCGAACGACCGACCGTGTGCACACTGACCCTCGCCTGGCGCGCCTTCCCCGAGACGCCGGTCGTCGTCGCCGCAAATCGCGACGAGGCGACGGACCGACCATCCGCACCGCCACAGGTTCGGAAACTCGACGGTCCACCCTCCGGGCCGTCCCGTATTCTGGCACCACGAGACGAGCGCGCAGGTGGAACGTGGATCGGCGTGAACGACCATGGCGTGTTCGCGGGCATCACGAACCGCTGGACCGACAACGACCTCGTCGGCGGTCGATCCCGCGGCCGACTGGTCGGTGACGCGCTCGCAGCCCCTTCGGCGGTCGAGGCCGCGAACACCGTCAGGGACGCCGTCGGACGTGACGAGTACGACGGATTCAACCTCGTCCTCGCCGACGCCGACGACGCAGTTCTCCTCTCGTGGGACGGCACCCTCACCGAGCACCACCTCGACCCTGGCGTCCACGTCGTCGTCAACGTCGGTGCGGACGACGACTTCGACATCCCCGACTACAGGGCCGACGTCAGCGAGCAGCAAGCAGCCAACGCACGGCACGCCCGCGCCGAACTCGCCGTCAGAACCGACGAATCCGCCGGCGGCTGGCTCACCCGCGCCCGACGAGTCCTCGCGGACCACGACTACGGTCTCTGCATCCACGGCGACGGCTACGGCACTCGTTCTTCCTCGCTCGTCGTCGTCCGTGCCGACGGCAGCGTCGAGTACGACTATGCCGACGGACCCCCCTGCAAAACACCGTTCGAACGCGTCCAAGACGCCTTCTGACGTCACGTACGCAGACGAGGGCAAGGTCGCCCTCGACCTGTAAGCGTTAAATGGGTCGCGCACGCTGTTGTGTACATATGAGCGCCGACTCCGTCGAGGCAGACCTCTCCGAGGACGAACGCGCCGGTCTCGAACTCGTCCGGGAGACCCTGGGGATCCATCAGAGCGAGTTCTGGAAGGAGCTCGACGTCTCCAGCCGGAAGGGGAGCCGCATCGCGAAGAAACTCGAGGAGAAAGGCCTGGTCGAACGCGAGGAATCCGTCCACGGCGGCAACGTCACCTACCTCATCACGCCCATCATCAACGAGAAGGACCTCGACTTCAGCCTCCTCATGGCTGGTGACATGCTCTCACCGTTCGTCGGCGAGGAGGAGGTCGACCACCGCAGCGACGCCTTCAGCCAGTGGATCATGAACCTCGTCTACGAGGAGTAACGAGCGCAGAACCGCGACGAAACGGGCTACTCTTCGTCAGCGCGCGTCCTGACGACCGCAACCGGGCCGACAGTCTCCGCCGCGATCCGGTCCACGAAGTCGCCGATCAGGCGGTCCATCGTTGACGGTGGTCGTTCGCCGATGACGACGAGGTCGGTGCCCGTCGCGGCATCGACGATTCGGTCGAGTGGTGACTCGGTGGCCGTCCTGTCGACAGTTATCTGGGCCTCGGTGACGCCTGCGTCCGTGAGACTCGTCTCCCCGGCCGCCAGCGCGTCGCCAGAGGCGGATTCATCGTCAGTGATCGAGAGCAGGCTAATCTCGCGGTCCGTCCCCTTGACGTGTTCCGCCGCGAACGAGGCAATGTCGGACACTGCGGCGTCGGGGTGCAGGACGACGAGGATGTGGTCCATCGCCATCGCAGAACCCAGCGTGACGACCGCGTCACAGTCCGTTTCGTCGGCGACGCGTTGCTGCGTTTGCTCTGCGTCGTGCGTGAACACGAGCCGTGAGTCGACCCTTGCCCCAGCGTCCTCCAGGGCGGTCGAAATGTCGTCGAGTTTGGGCTGGGCGCGTTCGCCGAAGGAGTCTCGGGCCTGCTCCGGCGCGGTCTGCTCGGGGATCTCGTGGTATCCGAGGAGAACCACGTGGTCACCGGCGAGCAGCTCGATGAGTCCCGGGTCGATGGTCTCGCCCTCCAGGACCCGGACTGGGACGAGGACGCGGCTCATCTAGAGCACCCCCTTGAGCTGGACGTCGCGAGCATAGTACGCGTACCATGCGGCTGCGGCGACCATCAATGCGATGCCCACGACCTGGCTCATCGGTTGCATGAAGAAGATGAGCCCGAACGACGCGAACGCGCCGAGAATCGGGGTGACCGGGTAGCCAGGGACGGTGAAGGCAGGGTCGTACCACTCGGGTTGGTGTCGTCGAAGGAGGATGAGCGCAACGCAGATGAGGCCGTACATCACGAGATGGAGGAATGACGCGACCTCCGCGAGGAGTTCGACCTCGCCGATCGCGACGAGGAAGACGATGGGGACACCGGCCATCGCGAGCGCCACGTGCGGCGTGCCGTACGTGAGATTGACCCGACCGCTCTGCTTCGGAAGGAGGGCGTCCCGGCTGAGCGCGTAGACGGCGCGGCTGCTGGAGAGGATGCTGGCATTCGCACTCGATACCGTCGCGAGCAGGCCGGCGGCCAGGATAGCGATCGCACCCGGGGTGCCGAGGAAATCCTCGGCCACCCGGACCATCGCGGTCTCGCCGAAGCTCGCGAGCTTCGCACTGCCGAAGGCGCTGGTGGCGACGAAGATTGTCGCCACGTAGAAGATGCCGACGAAGACGACGCTCCCGACCATGGCGATAGGGAGGTTGCGGCCGGGTTTCTTGATCTCACCGGCGACGGTGGCGACCTGCGCGAAGCCGAGATACGACGTGAAGACCAGTGCTGCCGTCGCGATCATCTGTCCGTATCCGAACGGGGCGAAGGTCTCGGGGGTGGTGGCGCGACCGAACACGCCGAGCGCGTCGAGCCCACCGTAGGTCAAGAAGAGCGTGAGGACGACCAGGAGGATGGCCACGACGACGTTCTGGAGTTTCGCGGCGTTCTCCGTCCCGGTCAGACTGAGCCCCGTCAGGCCGACGCCGAAGAGCACGCCCAGCACCTGCACTGGTGAGAGTCCGACCACCGACAGGAGTTGGGCGTCGAACCCCGCACGGGCGAAGACGGCCATCGCGTAGTTCCCGAAACCCATGAGGTAGAACGCCGACGCGAACACGAGCCCGAGCCAGAGACTGATGCCGACGACGGCGCCCGCGAGGGAGCCGAGGCCCCGCGAGATGAAGTAGTAGCCACCACCCGAGCGCGGCATCGCGGTCGCGAGTTCGCTCGCTGGCAGCGCGACGAGTAGTGCGACAACCATGCCGATGGCGAACGAACCAGCCGCAGCCGGTCCCGCCTGCCCCGCTGCGATGCCGGGGAAGACGAAGATACCCGCACCGATCATGGTCCCGACGCCGATGGAGAGGCCGCCGACGAGGCCGATGGTTCGCTCCAGTTCGACGTCCCCTTCGGTGACGTCCGCTTCGTCCTGGACCTCGACGACGTCCTGGGGTGTTGGGGTTTCACCCTGGATGTTCTCGCCGACCGGGTCCGACCGAGAAGACATACCCGGACGAACGAAAGGGCGCCTTAAGTTCGCTGTGGCGAGCAGTACCGTGAGGAACGAGGGAAGTCGCTCAGGCGAAGAAGCTGCCGGCGCGAATGATGGTCTCCTCGCCGAACGTGGGACCGACGAACTGCAGTCCGACCGGAAGCCCGTCTGCCTCACCGGCGGGCACGGAGATCGCGGGGAGGTTTGCGAGGTTCGCGGGGACGGTGTTCGCGTCCGCGAGGTACATCGTGAGGGGGTCGTCGAGGCTCTCCCCGAGCTTCGGTGGGAGGATTGGCATCGTCGGTGACGCGAGCACGTCGATGTCGTCGAACGCCTCGTCGAAGTCCTGCTTCACCCACGCGCGGGCCTCCTGCGCCTGCTTGTAGTACTTGTCGTGGTAGCCGGCGGAGAGGGCGTAGGTGCCGAGGAGGATGCGTCGCTTCACCTCGTCGCCGAACCCTTCTTCTCTCGCCTTCGCGAAGGACTCGTTCCAGTTCCCGTCGTACCCGCCGGATTCACCGTACCGGACGCCGTCGAAGCGAGCGAGGTTGGACGAGGCCTCGCTCATCGCGATGACGTAGTAGGCGGCGACGCCGTACTCGATGGAGGGGAGGCTGACCTCGACCGTCTCGACGCCAGAGTCACGGAGTTCGTCGAGGGCGTCCTCGAAGACATCCACGACGCGGTCGTCGGCATCTTCGACAAGTTCCATCGGGATGCCCACCGTGAGCCCGTCGACGTCGCCGTCCGCTGCCGCCACGTAGTCGCTCTCGTCGCCCGCATCCCGGGTCGTCCCGTCGTTCTCGTCCTGTCCGGCGATGACGTCGAGGAGTTCGGCTGCGTCTTCGGTCGAGTTCGCGATGGGACCGATCTGTTCGAGGCTGTTCGCGTACGCGACGAGGCCGTACCGTGAGACGAGACCGTACGTCGGCTTGATGCCGACGACACCACAGAACGCGGCGGGACAGCGGATGGAGCCGCCGGTGTCGCTGCCGAGCGCGAGGTCGACGTCGCCGGCCGCGACCGCTGCGGCACTGCCCCCGGAGGACCCACCGGGGACGCGCTCGTCGTCGACGGGGTTCGTCGTCGCGCCGAACGCGGACGTCTCGGTCGTCGTCCCCATCCCGAACTCGTCCATGTTCGCCTTCCCGGCGATGGTCGCACCGGCCTCCTTCAACCGAGCGACGACGGTCGCGTCGTACGGTGGAACGTAGTCCTCGAGCATCCGGGAGCCACAGGTCGTCGTGACACCCTCGGTGGAGATGTTGTCCTTCACGGCGACAGTCTTCTCATCGAGCCGGCCCGAGTCCGTGGGTTCGATGGCGTCCTCGGTGATGAATGCGTTGTGCGCCATCACGACACCTTCGGGCCCTTGAACCGGCCGTCCTCGGTCTCTTCGGCGTTCGCGAGGGCGTCATCCTGGGAGAGGCTCTCGCGGATCTCGTCCTCGCGCATCACGTTCACGAGGTCGGGCTCCGAGTCGACCTCGGGGACTTCGTCCAGCGCCTCGAAGTACTCGAGGATGTCGCCGAACTGGTCGGCGAACTGCACGACCTCGTCGTCGGCCAGATCGACCCGCGCAAGCTCCGCTACGTGACGGACCTCCTCGGCGTCGACCCGAGTTTCGCTCATGCCCGAACGAAGTTCCCTGCGTTCGGTAAGCGTTTCGATACCCCGGGAACCCAGCTTCCGGCGTCCGCGGCCGCTGCCACCACGCTTAACCGCGTCCCGGCTGAACGTACTAACGTATTGACGTTCTCCCGGCCACACAATCGGCGTTCATCATGAGTGAATCAGAACGAACCCGCGAGCGGGAGGCAGCCGACACAGAGGAGGAAGCCGAGCACGCGGCTACGGAGGCCGAGGAAAAACTCGTCTGTCCCGAGTGCGGCGGGAAGCTCGTCCAGGATGAGGAGCGCGGCGAGACCGTCTGCAGCGAGTGCGGACTCGTCGTCGCCGAGGACGAGATCGACCACGGCCCCGAATGGCGCGCCTTCAACAGCTCCGAGTCCGACCAGAAGTCCCGGGTCGGCGCGCCAACGACCCAGATGATGCACGATAAGGGGCTGTCGACGAACATCGGCTGGCAGAACAAGGACGCCTACGGCAACAGTCTCTCCAGCCGGCAGCGCCAGAAGATGCAGCGTCTCCGCACCTGGAACGAGCGCTTCCGCACCCGGAACTCGAAGGAACGCAATCTCAAGCAGGCGCTCGGCGAGATCGAACGCATGGCCTCCGCCCTCGGTCTCCCGAAGAACGTTCGCGAGACCGCGTCCGTCATCTACCGCCGCGCGCTCGACGACAACCTCCTGCCCGGCCGCAGCATCGAGGGCGTCGCCACCTCGGCACTCTACGCCGCAGCACGGCAGGCCCGAACCCCGCGTAGTCTCGACGAGGTGGCCGCTGTCTCGCGCGTCGAACGAGACGAAATCGCGCGCACGTACCGGTACATCGCCCGGGAGCTCGGCCTCGAGATCCAGCCCGCCGACCCGGCGAGCTACGTCCCCCGGTTCTGCAGCGAGCTCGAACTCTCGGACGAGGTCCAACGCCGGGCGCGTTCACTCCTCTCCAGCGCGGCGAGCAAGGGCGTCACCAGCGGGAAATCCCCGGTCGGTCTCGCCGCTGCCGCCGTCTACGCCGCCAGCCTCCTCTGCAACGAGAAGACGACTCAGTCCGCGGTGAGCGACGTCGCGAACATCAGCGAGGTCACCATCCGGAACCGCTACCACGAACTCATCGAGGCCGAGGACGACATCCCGCTGGACGCCTGAGCCCCAGTCTTCACGACGGACGGAATCGCTAGACGCATAGGCATCGATGCAGATTCTCGCGGCATGGAGACGACCCGCCACTTCACCAGCTCGGTGTACGTCGTCAACGACGGCGCGACCGCGCTCCACCACCACGAACGCATCGGCCTCTGGCTCCCGCCGGGCGGTCACATCGACCGCGACGAACTCCCTATCGAGGCCGCGAAGCGCGAGGTCGAAGAGGAGATCGGGCAGTCCGTCACCATCCCTGGCGACGAACAGGAATCGGTCGGGCCGAGCTCGTACGAACTCCCGGAACCCGCGCACCTCAACCTCCACGACATCCACCACTACGACGACGGCAGCGTCGGCCACCAGCACATCGACTTCCTCTACTACGGCGCCGTCGAACACCGAACCATCGACCCCCAGGATGGCGAACGCAACGACACCCACTGGGAGTGGTTCGACCACGACGACCTCGTGCAAGACGACCGACTCACTCCCGAGGTCTCGAAGTTCGGCCGCGAAGCCATCGACGCCATCGAGGCAGCCGACCTCGACGAGCTAGTCTAGTCGAGATTCGATGTACTGCTGGACGTGGTGGTCCATCCGACGCTTGAACCCCGCCTGCCGAGCGAGCCGGTCCACCTCTCGGGCCACGAGACTCCCGTACTGGACGGCCTTCTTCTTCCGGTAAGCGACTGTTTCGGGGAGCCGGTCGACGGCCACCCGGCGAAGCGCCACCTTCCGTACCGGCTCGGCTGTTTCGCCCCCGCTGTCGGCTTCAACCAGCAGTGTCTCTGGGAGCCGAAGCGATGCCCCCACCACGCTGTCGTGCAGCAGAGGTGTCACCGGTTCCACCCCAGCGGCTCGAACCGCGAGCACGTCGCGTTCCAACTGGTCGGGGAGCGTTTCGAGCACCTCTCGACGGGCGCCACGGACGGTGTCTGCCTCGACCCGATGGTCGTCGGGTGCGTTCGCGATCTTGGCATAACCGCCGAACAGTTCGTCGGCACCCTGGCCGAGTGCAAGTCGGTCGAACCCAGCCGCTGCAGCGCGCTCGGCGACGAGGTAGAGGGGGAGCGCGATCTGGACGTCCATCGCGTTCGTCCGGTCGATCACGCGAGCGACATCGGGGATCGCCGCTTCGATATCCTCGAGTGAGACTTCGTGGACGACGAGGTCGTTCGACCGACCCATCACCTCGGCTGAGTTGCGGGCGGCCTCGATGTCGGAACTCCCGTCGAAGCCGGCGACGTGGAGCGGTGCGTCGAGGTACGAGGCGACGAGGGCGGAGTCGACGCCACCAGAGAACGCGACGGCGAGGCCATCCGACGAGAGACCGGTGAGTGCCTCGTCGATGGCCACCCGGGTCTCCTCCATCGCGACCGGCGCAGTCACTGGCTCCGGTTCGGGAAGCTCGAAGACGCGCTCCGGTTCGTCCTCTCGGTTCCAGACGTGGCCCGCGGGGAACGACTCGCCATCGGAGAGTTCGTGCGGTGTGGCTGCGGTGTGCCCTGTAGCACTATCGTAGAACAGTGGTTGGCGTCCGAGGACGTCACGGACGACCGTTCCATCCGGGAGTTCGCCAGCGAACCCGTAGGTTCCGGGGAACGGATTGCGGTCGTCGATAGCGCGACGGACGACGTCGACGGGGCCACCCCTCATCGGTGGCCGGCGCGACTGATTCGAACCGGCGCCTGTTCGAGATCGTTCACGGGAACATCTCGGCGAGTCGGTTCTTCACGCGTCGTTTGGCACCGCCGGCCGCCTGCCGGAAGCTGATGCGCCATGGTGTGCGCTTCCCCTCGACACTCGTTCGGCCGTCGCGGATGGCCTGCAGGATGGCGTCGAGGCTCTCGTCGGTCGCGTCGATGCGAGTGACCGCCTGGCCGACCATCTCGGCGATGTGGGCGTCGCTACCGGCGGTCATCGGGAGCTCGTGTTCGCGAGCGAACCGTTCTGCCTGGCGGTTGGCGCGACCGGTGAGTAGTCGGGAGTTGTAGATCTCGATCGCGTCCGCCGAGGCGAGCGCTTCACGAGAGATGTTGGCCGCGACGCCACTTCGCGAGGACTGGAACGGATGCGGGACGACGGCGATGCCGCCACGCTCACGGATGGCGTCGAGCGTATCGAGGAACGGTCGGCCGGGCGGCACGGACTCGGTGATACCGAGCGCGAGCACGTGACCCGCAGCGCTCGTAACCTCCATCCCGGGGATGCCGACGAGGCCGTAGTCCTCGGCGAGGTCTGCCGCGCGCTGGCTCGCCGCGAACTCGTCGTGGTCAGTCACCGCGAGGGCGTCCAGTCCCACGGCGGCCGCCTGTTCGAGCAGCATCTCGATCGGGTCACGGCCGTCGTAGGAGAGCGACGAGTGCGAGTGTAGTTCGACCGACAGCACACCCGGAGGTAGGAAAGGGGAGGAAAAAAGCCCCCCGATTCCCGCGATAGCTAACATTCAGGCCGAGAACCGGTGAATGGAGGGGTGGTTACTCGTTCTTCTGCCCCTGGCCGAGCGCGCCGAGAATCTCCGGGTCGGTGCGGAACTTGAGGACGTTGTGGATCACTGAGTTCCGGAGGTTCAGTACGACCTTCCCGTGATGCTTGTAGAACTCGTGGATCCACATCGACTCCTGCTCGCGGGACGGGAACATCATGACGGACTTCCACTGGTACTCGCCGTCTGAGAGGAAGTAGAAGATGGTGTTCGGGCTGTCCCGGATGTACTCCATCGCGGCCCGCCACTCGTCGGCGAAGTACTCGGGATTGAACTTGAACTCGAAGAGCCCGAAGATGTAGAACTCCTCGTTCGGGATGATGGCCTCCCGGAAGACGCCCTCCTCGCGCATCTTCCGGATGCTCTCGCTGACGGTGACGTGCGAGACGTCGATGTCGTACTCGTCCTCGAGGATGTCTGCGAGCTCTCGTGAGGAGCGCTGGGGGTCCTTCGAGAGCTCCTGGAGGATGATGACGTCGCGCTCCTTGAACGACCAGCGTGGCGTGTCGGACATGGCCACCTGTTTCGGTCCATCGTTGGTGGTACTTTCGGTCGGTTGGCTTACCAACAGAAATCCAGCCGGGGTCTTCGGTGACCGACTATCGATACGACCGACCTGCGAATCGGTCTACCCGCCGAACCGTGCTACTCGCCGAACCGGGGCACCGCTTCGAGCTCCGAGGCATCCACGTTCTCGAAGGCTTCGCGGGCGATGACGCGCTTGTGGACCTCGTCGGCGCCGTCGATGATGCGGAACTGCCGGACGTTCTCGTAGAAGTTCGCGAGCGGGAGGTCGCGACTGATGCCGGCGCCGCCGCAGAGCTGGAGGCAGTCGTCGATGATGTCCTGGGTGACGTTCGCGGCGAAGACCTTCGTCATCGCGACCGGAATGCGTGCCTCCTCGCCGTCCTCGATCTGGCGGGCTGCATGCCGGACCATCGTGCGAACGCCGTGGAGCCGGATCTCCGCGTCGGCAATCGTAAACCGGGGATGCTGCTTCTCGGCGAGCGTCGTATCGAAGGCTTCCCGTTCGCTCACGTAGGCTTTGGCGACGTCGAGGGCGCGTTCCGCCATCCCCGAGAATCGCATGCAGTGCGTGAGGCGGGCTGGGCCGAGGCGCTGCTGGGCGTGCTTGAACCCTTCGTTCAGCGTGCCGAGGAGCGCATCCTCGGGTACCCGGACGCCGTGGTACTTGATCTCGGCGTGACTCCCGCCCGTCAGATTACCGCCGATGTGCGGGACGTCGCGAACGACCTCGACGCCGTCTGCATCGGCTGGCACGAGGAAGAGCGAACACCCGGCGTACGGATGCGCATCGGGGTCCGTCCGGGCCATGACGATGAGGACGTCGGCTTCGGTTCCCTGCGTCGTCCACCACTTGTGGCCGTCGATGACCCACTCGTCGCCGTCTTTCTCGGCCGTAGTCCGGATCATCTTCGGGTCGGAGCCCGCACCCTGCATCGGTTCGGTCATCGAGAACCCCGACCGTATCTCGCCCTTCGCGAGTGGTTCGAGCCAGCGCTCCTGCTGGGCGTCCGTCCCGAACAGCTCCAGCGTGTGCATGTTCCCCTCGTCAGGGGCGTCGACCCGGATGGCGCCCGGCCCCAGGAGGCTCCGCCCGGCTGCCTCGAACACCGGAAGCATGTCACGATAGCTCAGGCCGTGACCACCGTACGTTTCGGGGAGATGTGGCGCGAAGACGTCGTATTGGCGGGCGGCATCCTGGAGCTCCTGCCAGGTCGTCTCGCCGACGTGGCCGTCACCGAGGCAGTCGCGTTCGATGGGGATGACAACCTCGTCGATGAACTCCCTGGTACGCGAAGCGAACTCCTGCGCACGCGAAGAATCGTCGTAGTCCATACGGAGAGTCCGCACTAGGTGGTAAAAAAAGTACGCCTGAACATGTACGTTGGTAACCTCGACCCGCACACTTTCATACACTCGCCGAATATGGGGGGTATGGCCGAGACCAGCGACGAGTACTTCGACCGGCTCGTCGACGAGCCGTCGCTCCGCGCATTCCTCGCGGAGACCCTCGGGCCGGCGGAGCAGTACGCCGTCTCGCGGCACGCTGAGGGGCACTCGAACGAGACGTTGTTCGTGCAGTGGGGCGACCGCGACCTCGTCGTCAGGCGCCCACCGCCCGGTGAAACGGCGGACACAGCCCACGACGTGCTCCGCGAGTATCGCGTCATGGACGCCCTCCAGGACACCGCGGTGCCCGTCCCGAACACCGTCGCCGCATGCGACGACCCGGACGTCATCGGCTCCGACTTCTACGTCATGGAGCGCGTCGCCGGCGACGTCCTCCGAAGCGGCGAACCCGAGCGATTCGCGAACCCGGAAGCACGTGAACACGTGGGCAAGGAACTCATCGACACTCTTGGTGCGATCCACGCCGTCGACCCGGCCGACGTCGGCCTGGGTGACTTCGGGTACGCCGACGGCTACACGGAACGCCAGGTCGAACGCTGGCGCCAGCAGCTCCAGTGGGCGTTCGTGGTCACGGCAGATTCTCGTACCGTTCCCGCCCTCGAACGTGTCGGTGACTGGCTGGTCGAGCACACGCCGAGTGACCATCCACACGCACTGGTTCACGGCGACTACAAGCTCGACAACGTCATGTACGCGCCCGGTACACCGCCGGAGCTCGTCGCCGTGCTCGACTGGGAGATGGCGACGCTCGGCGACCCTCGCGCCGACCTCGGCTGGATGCTCTCCTACTGGCACGACCCGAAAGACCCCGAACCGACGATCCCCGAACTCACTGACACCTTCATGGCTCGCGAGGGCTACCCGACCCGACTCGACCTCGTCGACCGCTACGAGTCCCGGGCGGGCATCGAGTACACCGACGACCGGTTCTACCGGACGCTCGCCGTCTACAAGCTCGCTGCCCTCGGCGAGATGTTCTACCGCCGCCACCTCGAGGGCAACGCCGACGACCCCATGTATCCGCTGATGGAGGACCGCGTACCGGCCCTCGCCGAACGCGCCGAACGCATCATCGACGGGGAGGAACCACTATGAGCATCGTCCGCGTCGAGACAAATCCATGAAGTACGCAGACGCCACCGTTGGTGAGGTCCAGACCGCGGGCGCATACACCGTCACCGCCGACGAGATCGTCGAGTTCGCCGAGCAGTACGACCCTCAACCGTTCCACGTCGACCCCGACGCAGCGGCCGACTCTCCGTTCGGGAGCCTCATCGCGAGTGGCTGGCACACCGGCGCCATCACGATGCGCCTCCTCGTCACCGGCATCTTCGGGCCCGAGGGAAGTCTCGGCTCGCCGGGCGTCGAATCACTTCGCTGGCCGAACCCGCTCCTCCCTGGCGAGTCTATCTCCATCGAGACCGAAGTCACAGACAAACGCCCACTGGAGAGCGACCCTTCCCGGGGCCTTCTCGAGACCCACACGCGGACGCACACGGGGGACGACAAGACTGTCATGGAGATGGACTCCATCGTCTTCGTGGAACGCGACACGGACGATATGGACGAGTGATGCACGCCAACACGACCCCATCCGTATTTATTGTTGTTCGGTATACCGAGAAACTCGTTTAACAACCGTAATCAGTTGCAGGGGGATTGATATGGTTCGCGCGGAAGTCACCTGTATGGCTCTGGACGACATCGACCGCGTCGCGGTGCTCGGCGCGGGCAACATGGGACACGGCATCACCGAGACCGCCGCCATCGCCGGCTACGACGTCACGATGCGTGACATCGAACAGGAACTCGTCGATGACGGCCTGGAGAACATCGAATGGAGTGTCGAGAAGCTCCACGAGAAGGGACGGATCGACGAGGACCCCACGGACGTGCTGGCCCGCATCGACACCACCACGGATCTCGAAGCGGCCGTCTCGGACGTCGACCTCGTCATCGAAGCCGCCCCGGAACGCATGGCTCTCAAGAAGGACATCTTCGGGGACCTCGACGCATACACGCCCGAACACGCGATTCTCGCGTCGAACACGTCGTCGCTCTCCATCACCGAGATCGCGACCGCGACCGACCGCCCCGGGCAAGTCGTCGGTATGCACTTCTTCAATCCGCCGGTGAAGATGGATCTCGTCGAGGTCATCTACGGCGAACAGACGAGCGACGAGACCGCCGAGACGACGTACGCGTTCGTCGAATCCCTCGGCAAGGAACCCATCTACGTCAGGAAAGACGTGAACGGCTTCGTCGTGAACTCCGTCCTCGGCCCCTACGTCGACGAACCCGCATGGATGGTCTCCGAGGGCGATGCGACGATCGAGCAGGCCGACGCCGCGATGGTCCACCAGCGAGGCTACCCGATGGGGCCGTTCGAACTCGGTGACCTCACCGGCATCGACGTCGGCTACCACGTCCGGAAGGAAGCCGGCAAGAAGATCCCGCCCATCGTCCAGGAGCGGATCGACAACGACGAACTCGGCCGCAAGACGGGGACGGGCTACTACGACTACGAGGATGGAGCGGGCGCTACGTACGAACCCGGCGATGGTGAGGGGTTCGACACGCTCCGTGTCGAGGCTCGGATGGTGAACGAGGCCGCGAAACTCGTCGGGAACGACGTCGCGACCCCCGAAGCTGTCGACAAAGGGAGCCGGCTCGGGACCGGGTTCCCCGAGGGCCCCTGCCGTCGCGGCGACAAGCTCGGCCTCGACCGCGTGCTGGAGAAACTCCGAGACCTCCACGAGGCAACGGGTGAGGATCGCTACGAACCCGCCGACTACCTCGTCGAACTTGTCGAATCCGGCCGGACGGGCGAGGACGCCGGCGCGGGGTTCTACGAGTACAACCAGGATGGCGTCGGCGACTACCGGCATCTGAACTTCGACCTCGACGACGATGGACTGTTGGCCATCGAACTCGACCGGCCGGAGCGCATGAACGCGCTCTCCGCCGACCTGCTCGACGAGATCGACCATCTGCTCTCGAACGTCGACGTCGACGAGGTCACCACCGTCACGTTCGAAGGCGCGGGCGACCGCGCATTCAGTGCTGGCGCAGATATTGGCGGCTTCAGCAGCGTCGACCCGACGGACATGATGGACGTCACGCCGACGTTCGAGACCGTCAACGAGTTCCCACGACCCGTCCTCGCCAAGGTCGACGGCTACTGCCTCGGCGCTGGCCTCGAACTCGCCCTCGCCTGCGACCTCCGCATCGCCACGGAGAACTCGAAGTTCGGCTGCCCCGAGATCGGACTCGGCCTCATCCCGGGCGGAGGCGGTACCCAGCGACTCCTCCGTATCCTCGGCGAGACCCGCGCCAAAGAACTGGTTTTCCGCGGGAACCACATCGACGCCGACCGCGCCGAGAACTGGGGACTCGTCAATCGCTCCGTTCCGGCCGACGAGTTCGATGCCACTGTCGATGACTTCCTCGACGACCTCGTCGACGGCGCACCGATCGCACTCAAGGTCGCGAAGCAGGTGATGAACGAGGGCGCCGACGCCAGCCTCGACGCCGCGCTCGCGATGGAGAGCCAGGGCTTCGGCCTCCTCTTCAGCACCGAGGATATGGTCGAAGGCACGACGGCCTTCCAGAAGGACACGGAACCCGACTTCCAGGGGAAATAACGGACGCACCACTACGAACTCAAAGAACCGCTTCCCTCGTTCTCGATCGGCAGCCAATATGCGTATGCGTTAAGTTCTGTGTCGGCGACGCCCGCGATTAGAACACCTGGTCGGCGATGATGTTCTTCTGGATCTCGCTCGTGCCCTCGTAGATCTTCGTGATGCGGGCGTCCCGGTAGTAGCGCTCGACGGGGTGGTCGGTGACGTAGCCGGCGCCGCCGTGGACCTGGATGGCTTCGTCTGCGACGTCGACCGCGTGCTCGGAGGCGAACAGCTTCGCCATGCTCGCGAACTTCGCCGCCTGCTTGTCGTCGCCCGACTTGACGTGGGACGCCGCCCGGTAGGTGAGGCTTCGGGCGGCCTCGACGTTCGTCGTCATCTCCGCGACCTTGTGGCTGATCGCCTGGTACTCCTTGATGCGCTGGCCGCCCTGTTCGCGCTCGTTCGCGTACTCGATGGCGGCGTCGACGGCGGCCTGGGCGGTTCCGACAGCCTGCGACGCGACGCTGACACGGCCGGCGGCGAAGAAGTTCATCAGCTGGTAGAACCCCTTGTTCACCTCGCCGATGACGTGCTCCTCGGGGACGCGGACGTCGTCGAGTTTGATCTCCGCGAGATCTGATGCGCGGATGCCGAGCTTGTTGTCGATCTTCGTCGCCTCGAAGCCCTCCGTGTCTGTCGGCACGAGGAGAGCGCTGATGCCGCGATGCGGTGGCTCGGCATCGGGGTCTGACTTCGCCATCACGACCGCGACGTCGGCGACGGTGCCGTTGGTAATCCACATCTTATCGCCATTCAACACCCACTCGTCGCCATCTTTCTCGGCCCGCGTCTCGATGCCCGCGACGTTCGACCCGTGTGCTGGCTCCGAGATACAGCTACAGCACGCTGACTCGCCGTTCGCGATCCGGGTGAGCCACTCCTCTTTCATCCACTCGTCGCCGAACTGCCGAATCATGGTCGACCCGAACCCCCGGCTTCCGATCGCCGAGCCGATACCGGGATCGGCCCGCCAGAGTTCCTCCGTCACGATGATCGAGGAGAGGATGTCCATCCCTGCACCGCCGTACTCGACGGGAATCGTCGGCGCGACGAAGTCGAACTCCGCCGCCTTCTGCACGATGTCGTGTGGGTAAGACTTCTCCTCGTCGTGTTCGCGCGCGACGGGTTGGATCTCGTTCTCGCCGAACTCGCGGACCGCCTTCCGGACCGCACGATGTTCGTCTGAGAGCTGGAAACTCATACCACCCACTGCGTGTTAACTGGTTAAGAAACTTCGCGTTATATCTACCAACCTACGCCATAGTGGGTGGACTCGTAGTAGCTGGCCAGTTCCGGGGGATGATTACTTAGTGGTGGAAACCCGACCGGATGTATGCCCAACCGGCCGCTGGACACGCTCGAGGCGCAGGTCGGCGAGACACACGAGACGGTCGTCGGCTTCGATATCGAAGCAGGAAAGGTCGCGGAGTTCGCCCACGCCATCCGCGACCCCGCCAGCATCTACGTCGACGAGGCTGCCGCCCGGGCGGCAGGGTACGACGACATCCCCGCCCCACCCACGTTCACACGCGTCTCCTTCTTTCCCCACTATCGACCCGGAGGACTGGACCAGAACTTTGGGTTCGATCTCGGATTCGACCGCGAGTACGTCCTTCACGGCGAGCAACGCTTCCGGTACGAACGCCCGCTCCTGGTCGGCGACCGACTCCGGGGCGAGACGACCCTCGAGGACGTCTTCCAGCGCGCTGGCCGAAGCGGCGGCTCGATGACCTTTGCGGTCTTCCGGACGGACTTCTTCGACGAATCTGGCGAACTGGTCGTGCAGGCGTTGAACACCCGCATCGAGACGGATGGCGCCCCAACCGAAGCGACCGAAGACGCAAGCAAACCCACGGGCTCCATCGACGTCACGACGCCCGGAAACGAAGATTCACGCGAGCCGTTCGGGGTCGGGACGGTCGGACCAGTCGTCGAAACCCCAGACCTCGAACGCCAGGATTTCGTCAGGTACGCCGGCGCCAGCGGCGACTTCAATCCCATACATTACGACGAACCGTACGCGACCGAAGCCGGCCACCCGAGCGTCTTCGGGCAGGGGATGTTCAGTGCTGGCGTCGCCTCCGGGATGATTCGCCGATGGCTCGGACTTCGCGGACTCGAGTCGTTCCGCGCTCGATTCACGGACCGCGTGTTCCCCGGGGAGTCACTGTCGGTCCGAGGAGTCGTCACAGACCGGTCATCCGCCGGCTCCGCCCCGGACGATGTGCGGGTCGACGTGACGTTCGAGGTCGTCACGCGGACGGAGAACCGGTGTGTCGTCGAAGGGAGCGCGAGCGCAGTCGTGGATGACGCCTGACCGACTGAAGCTGTCGAGAAGGAGTGGCGGCGGCGTTAGATTGCTTCAGCCGCCGAGGTAGGCGTCCCGGATGTAGTCGTCGCCGCGCAGTTCGTCGGGGGAGCCCGCGCGTTCGACTCGCCCATTCTCCAGCAGGGCGACGTGGTCCGAGTGGTTCATCGCGAACGTGACGTTCTGCTCGGCGAGCAAGATTGTCACGCCCCGGTCCCGGATCTCTTCGATGGCGTCCGAGATATCCTCGAGAATGACCGGTGCGAGGCCGAGCGTCGGTTCGTCGAGGACCAGCAAGTCTGGGTCGCTCATGAGCGAACGGCCGATGGCGAGCATCTGTTGTTCGCCGCCACTCATCGTCATGGCGTGCTGGTCCGTGCGCTCCGCCAGCGCCGGGAAGACGTCGTACACGAAGTTGAGGCGCTCGTCGAGCCCGTCGCCGTGGCGATACGCGCCGAGTTCGAGGTTGTCCGCGACGGAGAGGTGGCCGAACAGGTCCCGCGTCTCCGTGCAGTGGATGAGGCCGTCCGCGACGAGGTCACTCGACGCACCGGGGGTGACGGCGTCACCACGGTACGTGATGGTGCCATCGTACTCGAGGAAGCCGCTCACGGCGTCCGCGAGCGTCGATTTGCCGGCGCCGTTCGGGCCGATGACGCTGACGATGCTGCCCTCCTCGACACTCAGGTCGATGCCGCGCAGAGCGTGGACCTCGCCGTATCTGACGGAGAGGTCGCGGACCGACAGCACGTCGTCGGTCATTCCATCTCACCTCCCAGGTAGGCCTCCTGAACGCGTTCGTCGGCCTTCACGTCCTCTGGTGTTCCCTCGGCGATCTTCGATCCGAACTGGATGACGATCGCACGGTCGATGAGCGAGAGAAGGCCACGCATGTTGTGGTCGACCACGACGAGGGTGACGCCCTCGTCGCGGAGCCCCTCGAGGAGGGCGGAGATCTCCTCGACCTCGCCACTCGACAGCCCAGCGAAGGGTTCGTCGACGAGCAGTAGCGTGGGGTCGGTCGCGAGTGCGCGTGCGAGTTCCAACCGGAGCAGTCCGGCGTGCGGGAGTTCGTCGGGCGTCTGCTGGAGTCGGTCGCCGAGCCCGACGCGTTCACAGACTTCACGCGCTCGGTCGAGGGTTTCGCCCTGGAGTCCGGAGAGCGAGACGATCTTGTCCGGGACGAGTGCGAGCGAGACGTTCCGGAGGACGGTCCGGTCGTCCAGTGGTCGGAACGACTGGAAGGTTCGCGCGAGCCCGCGTTTCACCATCTCGTGAGCGGGCGTCCCGGTGACGTCGTCGCCCTCGTAGTAGACGGTGCCCTCGCTCGGAGGGAACGTCCCAGTGACGCAGTTGAACGTGGTCGACTTCCCCGCGCCGTTGGGGCCGATGAAGCCGAGTATCTCGCCTTCCTGCACCGCGAAGGAGAGGTCGTCGACGGCGGTGAGACCGCCGAAACGCTTCGTGACTCCGTCGAGGACGAGCAGCCCGTCGTCGGGCTCATACGCGGATGTGGCGTCACTCATCGTCCGCACCCCGGAGTCGCGCGATGCTTCGCCGCCAGGTCGCGGCGACCTGCCGTATCGGCGTCTGGCCGCCGTCGGTTGCGGCAGGTTTCCGATCTGCGAGTCGGCGTTTGCCTGCGACGACAGCCCAGCGGACCATCCCCCCAGGCAGGTAGAACAGGAGCAGCAGGGTGCCAACGGCGAAGAGGAGGAGGTCGAGATGACCGATGGGGATACCGACGATCGGTATCGTGGCGGTGACGTCGCTGAGGTAGCTCCGGAAGAGCGAGAGGAAGATGCCCCCGACGGCCGCACCGACGATGGTTCCCATCCCACCGAGGACGGCGGCGATGATGACCTCGATGCTGACCGTCGTCACCAGGAGTTCGCTCGGCGTCGGTTTTCCGATGGTGTGGACGAAGACGGCGCCGGCGAGTCCGCCCGTGGTCGCCGAGAGCAGGAACGCGAAGATCTTGAACTTCGCCGGGTTGAGCCCGGCCGCCGAGACGGCGTCCTCGTCCTCCCGGATCGCGGTGAAGACCGAGCCGGTGTCAGAGCGGGTGACGGCGAGCAGGACGCCGAGGATGACGAGGAACGTGAAGAAGGCGACGTAGAAGAAGACGATCGTCGCCTGCTCGAAGCCACTGGTCGGAACGAGCGGGTCGGGACTCGGGAGTCCGAGTTCGCCGCCGAAGACGTCGCTTCGGAAGACGAACACGCGCAGGAGGATGATGGGCGCGACGAGCGTCACGAGCGAAAGATACGGGCCCTCCAATCGAAGTGACGGTACACCGATGACCAGGCCGGCGAGGCCCGCGAACACGGTTCCGCCGACGATGGCGAACCCTGGTGGGATGCCGTACCCCAGGTTGAGCAGGGCGCTACTGTAGCCGCCGACGCCGAAGAAGACGGCGTGCCCGAAGCTGATCTGGCCGGTGTATCCGGAGACGGCGTCCCAGCTCATCGCGAACATCCCGAGGAACAGGGCGGCGGTGAGTGTTCGGAGCAGGAGGAGGTCCTGTCCGCCCGCGTAGAGGAGCCGCGACCAGAGTGGTGCGAGGGCGAGGATGCCCAGTGCGACGACCCCGAGCCGGTGTCTGAGCGGGAGTTCCCGTGGGTCAAGCAGGTCGCGGATGGTTTCGGATGTGCTCATTCCGTGAACTCACGGCCGAACAGGCCTTCGGGTTTGACGAGCAGTATCAGCACGAGCACGACCAGTGACGCGAGCCCGGTCAGCGACGAGTCGACGTAGGACGTGGTGAGCGTCTCGAGGAAGCCGATGATGTACGCGCCGACGACGCTCCCCCGGATCGACCCGATACCGCCGAGGACGACGATGCTGAACGAGAGCACGAGCGGGGTGCGACCCATGCTCCAGTTCGCGGTCTGGAGTGAGGCGAGGAAGAGGCCCGCGATGCCAGCGAAGGCGCCGGCCAGGATCCAGGTGTAGAGGTACATCCGGTCGCTCTCGATGCCGACGAGGGCGGCGCCCTTGCTCGACATGCTGGTGGCGAGGATGGCCTTCCCCGTTCGGGTGTAGTTCACGACGGCGAACAGGAGCCCGATGAGTACCCAGGAGAGCGCGAACACGAGAAGTCGGTTCGCTTCGAGCCCGTTCCCGATCGCCACCTGTCCGGTCAGGAGGGACTGGATGGCGACCGCCTGGGTGCCGGCGACGATCTTGACGACCTCTTCGACCGCGATGAAGGTGACGAGGGTCAGGATCATGACGGTGATCGGGTTGTCCTCGACGTACTGGATCATGCCAAGATACATCGCCGCGCTGAAGAGGGCGGGGACGACCAGAGCGGCGAGTGCGCCCGCCCAGATGCCGAGGCCGAAGACGCTGGAGACGTAGTACGCGGCGAACGCCCCGATGGTGATGCTCGCGCCGTGTGCGAGGTTGAGGACGCCACCGACCCCGAAGATGAGGGTGAAGCCGATGGCGACCAGCGCGTATAGCGCGCTGATCATGAGGGCGTTCACGACCACGCCACCGAGTGGAAGCGCCATCGATGCTAGACCCAGGGTGGCTTCCGGTAGGAGCCCTCCGCGACGGAATCCGGGTGGATCGAGACCTGTTTTCCGGCCCCATCGTGTTCCTGCCACTGGAGCCAGAGTGGGCGGACGCCGTTCTCGCCGGACGGGTCGTACACGACGTCGTGGGGGTACGCCTCGTCCTGTCCGTAGTACCGGATGGTGCCGACGGTCCCCGTGAACGGCTCGCTCTCGAGCTTCGAGATGATATCCGTCGCGGCCCGCGAGCTAGCGCTCTCGGCCGCGGCAGCGTACTGCTTGACCGCGTCGAACGTGATGTACCCGGTGTAGACCGGATACTTGTCGTTCGCATCGTGGTAGGCGTTCGCGTAAGGAACGGTCTTCGACGTTATCTCGCTCGTTGGTGTCGCCGAGTTCTGCGTGATGGCGAACCGGCACGCACCCTTCGTCGCCTGGTAGTACGACGGGAGCTGCATCGGGACGTGGATGCCCCCGAACTCGAAGGGTCGCTGCTGTTTGATCCACTGGACCACGGCCGGGGTGCCGGTGTGGGCCATCGCCACGAAGGCCGCGTCAGCACCCGACTGCTCCACCTGGTCGTAGATGGTGGAGAAGTCCTCCGTTCCACCGGCGTAGCGTTTCATCCCGGCGACGTCCACGCCGGCTTCGCCGAGCTGGTTGTTGAGTACTGACTCGACGGGTTTCGTCCACGCGTAGTCCTCGACGAGGACGTAGACGGAGTCCCAGCCCATATTCGAGAAGTTCGCGTTCGCGAAGTCGACCATGTTCTGCCCGAGGAAGTGGGCGTTCACCGGACCCGTCCGGAAGAAGTACTTGTACGCCTCGTAGTCGTCCTTCACCATCGTCGCGGCATCCGGCGTCGCCGCCCCCGTCGACATGTGGATGGTCTCCTGTTCCGAGATGGAGTCCATCAGCGCGAGCAGGACCTCGCTCGTGAAGATACCGGTGGTGAAGTCCACCTCCTCGCCGACGGTGAGGTCCTGGTAGACGTCCCGTCCGGTCGATGGTTTCTCGTGTGTGTCCTTGACGATGACCTCGACGTCGTTCCCGAGGATGCCGTCGTCCTGGTTCAGCTGTTCCGCCGCGAGCTTCGCGGACTGCGCTATCGACGCCCCGATCGGATTGCTGCCGGGTTCGGGCGCGAGCACACCGATCTTGACCGGTCCTGTGGGGCCACTTGTCCCTCCACCGAGGCAGCCGGCGAGTCCCGTGAGGCCAGCGAACCCCACGCCGCTCGCCGCGAGGAATCTTCGCCGCGACGACCTGCTGCCCGAATCCCGTCTGTCATCCCGCCGCCCTGCCTTACTTTGGCGGGATTCCGTTGCCGATGATTTAGTATCGTTAACCATCTTCGTGAATGCCATAGTCAACGGTTAACATAAAGGTGAGGGTCGTTACCGACTGTCATGGCCTTCGCTGGTGGCCAGACTGGGCGGTACGAACCAACGGTCGCACCCGATACTGCCCACTACGGAATGCCGTCCAGCCCCGACAAAAACGAGCGGTGGCGCAGTGCCGGACTCGACAGTCAGACGTCGGGCGTCTCGAGGATGCGGGGGACGCCCTGTGCCGTGATGGTCTCGCCGACGAGGTAGGAGCTCGCGTCGCTCGCGAGGAACTGCGCGATGTCCGCGATCTCCTCGACGGTGCCGATACGGCGCTCTACGTCGTCACGGTCGAGGTCCTCCCCGGAGACGCCCATCTGGGACTCCACGCCGGGTGTCGCGACGAACCCGGGGGCGATACAGTTCACGCGAACGTTCTCGCTCGCCCACTCGAAGGAGAGGGTCGACGTGAGGTTGATGACGCCAGCTTTCGCCGCGCCGTAGTGGCTCATGTGGGGGGACCCGCGCTGCCCGGCGACGCTCGCGAGGTTGATGACCGCACCACCGCCGTCCTTCAGGTACTCGCCCGCGGCCTGGGTGCAGTGGTACGTCCCGGTGAGGTTGATATCGACGATGGTGGACCAGCCGTTCGGACTGATGTCCTCGAAGCTCGCCATGAAGCTCGCACCCGCGTTGTTCACGAGTACGTCCAGGCCACCGAACTCCTCCACTGTCGCATCCACGAGCGCCTCCACCGCGTCGCGGTCCGTCACGTCACACTCGATCGCGACCGCTCGACCGCCATCACGGTCGTTGATCTCGTCCGCGACGGGGTCGACGTTCCCCTGGTCGCGTGAGCAGATGACGACGTCTGCCCCGCCTGCGGCGAACTGTTCGGCGATCTCGCGGCCGATACCGCTCGACGCCCCGGTTACGATTGCCGTCTGGCCGTCGACGCTGAATCGTTCCAGACTCATCGCCGACCCACCGTTCGATTTATCGTTGGTAACACAATCACCGGTTTCGCCACAGGATGTAATAAGCGTTGGGCGGCGAGTGGCCAGATACGGGATTCGCCCGCCCGAACGCACCCCAACTACTGGTCACGTTCGTGCACATAGAAACGACTAAACCCGGCCAGACGACACATGAACGTGAATGAGTCTCGCCGATGCGGACCGCGAACTCGTCGAGGCGGAGCTCGGCCGCGAGCCGACGCGGGCCGAGGCCGCCCTGTTCGAGAACCTCTGGAGTGAACACTGCGCGTATCGGTCATCACAGGCCCTCCTCCGCGCCTTCGAGACGGAAGGCGAGCACGTCGTCATGGGGCCCGGCGACGATGCCGCCGTCGTCGCACTCCCGACCAACAACGATGCTGGGGACCCCGACACAGACGCCGACGACGTCTATGTCACCTTCGGCATCGAGAGCCACAACCACCCCTCCTACGTCGACCCCTACGACGGTGCGGCCACGGGCGTCGGAGGCATCGTCCGCGACACCCTCTCCATGGGGGCGTACCCGATCGCGCTCGCCGACTGCCTCTACTTCGGGGACTTCGACCGCGAACACTCCCGCTACCTCCTCGATGGCGTCGTCGACGGCATCAGCGACTACGGCAACTCCATCGGCGTCCCGACGGTGACCGGCAGCACCCAGTTCCACGGGGAGTACGTCGGGAACCCCCTCGTGAACGTCGCCTGTGTCGGCCTGCTCCCCGCCGACCGGCTCGTCACCGCGGACGCGAAGACACCCGGGAACAAGCTCGTCCTCGTCGGCAACGGCACCGGCCGCGATGGACTCGGCGGCGCCTCCTTCGCCAGCGAGGATCTCGCCGAGGACGCAGAGACCGAGGACCGGCCCGCCGTCCAGGTCGGCGACCCATACACGGAGAAGCTCCTCATCGAGGCGAACGAGGAGCTCCTCGACCGCGACGTCCTCGTCGCCGCCCGCGACCTCGGTGCAGCGGGCCTCGGCGGCGCGTCGAGCGAGATGATCGCGAAAGGAGGTGTCGGCGGCCACCTCGTCCTCGACGACGTCCATCAGCGCGAACCAAACATGAACGCGATGGAGATCCTGCTCGCCGAATCCCAGGAACGGATGTGCTACGAGGTCGCCCCCGAGGACGTCCCCGCCGTCGAGGCGGTCGCCGAGAAGTACGACCTCGGCTGCTCCATCATCGGCGACGTTACCGACACCGGCCGGTACGTCTGCGAGTTCCAGGGCGAGACCGTCGTCGACGTCCCCGCGGTATTCGCGGCCGACGGCGCCCCCCTGAACGACCTCGCCCGGGAGGAGCCAGTTCCGCCAGCCATCGACGTCCCCGACTTCGACGTCGGCGACGCCCTCGACGCCGTCATCGGGTCACCGAACTGCGCGAGCAAACGTTGGGTCTACCGGCAGTACGACCACGAGGTCGGGACTCGAACAGCGATGCTTCCTGGCGACGATTCCGCCGTCCTCGCCATCCGCGAGGCCGACACCGGACTGGCGTTCTCCGCGGGTGCGAACCCGAACTGGACGTCCACGGCGCCATACGAGGGTGCGTACGCCATCGCCCTGGAGAACGCCACCAACCTCGCGGCCAAGGGCGCGACTCCGCTCGCAGCCGTCGACTGTCTCAACGGCGGGAACCCCGAGAAACCCGACGTCTATGGAGGATTCGCGGCGGCGGTCGATGGACTCGCCGACGGCTGTGCCGACCTCTCCGTACCAGTGGTCGGCGGGAACGTCTCCCTCTACAACGACAGCCAGACGGGCCCAATTCCACCAACCCCGACCCTCGCGATGCTCGGCACCCTGGACGACTACGACGCGCCATCGTGTGCCCTGCAGGGCGACGCCGACCTCGTCCTCATCGGCGGCCACGTCGGCGAACTCGGGGGCAGCGAACTCCTCGCTCAGTTCGGTGGGAGTGACGCATTCCCTGGACTCTCTGCGGACCCACGCACACTCGTCGACGCGATCCGAGACGTCGCGAACCAGCCGACCACACTGGCGACACACGACGTCAGCGACGGCGGTCTCGCCGTCACGCTCGCCGAGATGATCACGAGCGACACCGGTGCGACGGTCGCCGTCCCGGACGCGGCGTCACTCTTCTCGGAAGCACCCGGGCGACTCGTCGTCGAGACGACGGATGTCGCAGCCGTCGAGGCGACACTCGAGGACATCGCTCCGGTCGTCCAGATCGGCGACAGTGAGCCATCCGGAGCGCTCTCCGTCACCGTCAACGGCGAGATGCACGTCCGGAACCACGACGCGATCCAGACCGCACGGGACGTCCTCGAACGGGAGCTCGACTGACACGCATCGAATCCCACACCCGGGCGAGTGCTTTTTACGAGGCCACCGTCAACCAGTGACGAGAATGGCCCAGCCGAACGGTGTCGAGGACGCACTCCCAGACACGGACGCCGAGGACGTCCTCTCCGTCGGCGAACTCAATCAGCGTATCGCGTCTATCGTCGAGAATGCCGAGTCCCTGCAGGGCGTCCAGGTCGTCGGTGAGGTTGTTGACTGCAGCGAGAGCAACGTCGCCGTCTACTTCACGCTCACCGACGGCACGCACTCGGTCAACTGCATGCTCTGGAAGAACCGCTACGCGGACATGGACGTCGACCTCGATGACGGACTCGAAGTCCTCCTCGGCGGAAACGTCGACTTCTGGCCAGAAGGCGGCCGCCTGAACGTCAAACCCTGGCTCATCCAACCAGTCGGGGACGGTGATCAGCGCGCCGCCCTCGAGAAGCTCCGAGCCGAACTCCAGAACCGGGGCTGGTTCGACGACGCCAGCAAGCAACCTCTCCCCCGATATCCTGCGACCGTCGGGGTCGTCACGTCGATGAACGGCGACGCGCGCCACGACATCCAGGATACCATCCACAGCCGGTACCCGGACGTTGATGTCGTCCTCGAACATGCAAGCGTCCAGGGGGAGAACGCACCGCCGGAACTCGGCGCCGGCGTCGCCTGCCTCGACGCCGACCCAGCGATGGACGTCATCGTCGTCGGCCGCGGCGGCGGGAGCGACGGAGACCTCATGGCGTTCAACACCGAACTCGTCGCGGACGCGATCTTCCACGCCGACACGCCGGTCGTCGCCGCGGTCGGTCACCGGGCCGACGAGACCATCGCCGACGCTGTCGCCGACCACGCCGCCATCACGCCGACTGCGGCGGGTGAGGCCGTCGTCAGGGAGAAAGCAGACGCCGTTGCCGAGACCACCGACCGACGCGCCGGACTGGTGGACGCGTACGAAGCACAGGTCGACGCCAGACTCACCGCCATCGAGACGGAACTCGAGGACGCGTACCACCACACGACGACCACCCGTCTCGAAACCATGGGGCGTCGACTCGACAACGCGTACGAGTCGGCCGTCCTGACCGCGCTCTCGGACCTCTCGACCGACCTCATTACGGCCTACGAACGCGTCGAACACGAACACGAGAAACAGGCCGCCGTCGAGGCAGCACGCGAGGACGCCGCGGGCGTCCCGACCATCTACAAGGCTGCCATCGTCGTGCTCCTCGTCCTGCTTGGCCTCGCCATACTCGCACTGGTATTCCTATGACACACGACGACGAGATCAGCGAACACGTGGACCGCATCGAAACCATCATCGACCGCCTCGAAAGCGAGGACGTCGACCTCGCCGAAGCGAAGACGCTTCTCGAAGACGGACGGGAACGAATCGACCGTCTCGAGGACGCGCTCGACGTCGGCACGGGAGACGTCAGGCGCCACGACCACGACTGACGACTATCGGGAACGATTCGGTCGCTGGTGCTCTAGCGTGGAGACGAACGGAGACGACGGACCGGTCGCTCAGGCCAGTACGAGTGGGAGGCCCAGGGTGATGGCGAGTCCGACGACGAGCACGACCAGCCCCGTGAAGACCTGGCTCATCCCGAAATCTTGCTGTGGCGCGGTGACTCGTCCCTCGTCGCTCTCGGTGTCGTGTTCCTCGGTCATAGCTCGTCGTTCGAACAGGGGTGACTTCTATCCATCGAGTTCACGCGAGTGCGGGATGCGGTCGGCGGACGACGTGGAGGTCGTACTCGCCGTACGCGACGCCCTGTCCGACGCTCGCGAGCCCTGAGACGAGGCGGCCCGCGGACTCGCTCCCGACGAAGAGCACGCTCGCGTCGAGTTCGTCGGCAACCGTCCGAATCATGCGCGTGAGCCGTCCCCGTGGGGCGTACTTCTCGGCGAACCGACAGTGAACGACCGCGTCGTCGACGAAATCCGCGACTTCGCGTTCGACGTCGTCTGTGATTCCTTGCCGGCTGAACGTCTCTGCGGGGTCTAGCCAGCCACGCTCGCGGGCGAGGTCACCGTCCGCGGGAACCACCGTGACGACGTGCAAGACGTCGTCGACCGTCGGTTCGAACTCTGCGGCGCGCAAGAGAGCGCTCTTCGCCAGCGGCGACCCGTCGTAGGCCACGAGGAACGTCATAGTCAGATGGAGGACGCCACTCTACTTGAATCACTGGACGCGTCGGCCAGGGTCGTGGTCGCCGATAGCGGTTTGCGATAGACGAAAGCCATTACCCCGGACGTGCGTTACTACACGTATGAACACGTTCGCCGGACGTCGTCCGGGTGGCTCGCCGTGACGCTCACGAAGCGCGTGATCCCCTGCATCGACGTCGACCTCGACGAGGACGGAAACGCTGCGGTCTACACGGGCGTGAACTTCGAGAACCTCGAGTACACGGGTGACCCCGTGGAGATGGCGAAACAGTACAACGAGGCCGGGGCGGACGAATTCGTCTTCCTCGACATCACCGCCTCAGCGGAGGGGCGAGAGACGATGCTCGACACCGTCAGCCGGGTCGCCGACGAGGTCTTCATCCCCCTCACGGTCGGCGGCGGCATCCGCGACACCGAAGACATCAAGGAGACGCTGCGCGCGGGCGCGGACAAGGTCTCCATCAACACGGGCGCCCTGGAACGACCCGAACTCGTCACAGAGGGCGCGCGAGCATTCGGGAACCAGTGCATCGTCATCAGCGTCGACGCTCGTCGACGGTTCGACGAGGAGGGCGAACACTACGAGCAGCTCGACGGCGAGTCCTGCTGGTTCGAGGCGACGGTGAAAGGCGGCCGCGAAGGAACGGGAATCGACGTGGTCGAATGGGCTTCCGAAGCCGAAGAACGCGGTGCAGGCGAACTGTTCGTGAACTCCATCGACGCCGACGGGACGAAGGATGGCTACGACCTCCCACTGACGAAAGCCGTGTGTGATGCCGTATCCACGCCCGTCATCGCTTCCTCGGGCTGTGGGCGCCCCCAGCACATGGTCGAAGCGTTCGAGGCCGGTGCTGATGCAGCACTCGCGGCGTCCATCTTCCACTTCGACGAGTACTCCATCGAGGAGACGAAACGGTACCTCGACGAACACGACGTCCCGGTCCGGCTCTAAGTCAGTAAGACGATTGGACGAGCGGCGAGATTTCGGCCGCCATGCTAGTCACGATTCAAGGGATAGGCGGCTGGTGGCGGCTGCACGCGGCACTTCATTGCCGCTCCGTGGGGTATGCTTATGGTGATGCTCGAGAGTGTTGAACGTATGTTCGGGTTTGGGCCCTCCGAAGCGAACGATCCACCCGCACCCTGCGCAGCGGACGGCCCGGTCGAATCCACCGGCAGCCTGCTCGAAGCCGTGGAATGTGACACCGCCCGGTACGTCGCCCTCGCACCGGTCGCGATAGACATGAATCGGACCTACCTCGTCCTGACTCGCGTCGACGACGGCGACGGCACGGCGCTTTCGTTCGGTGACGTAACCGAGGTCCCGGAGATACAGAACGCGCTCGCGCACTTCGGGCCGCAAGCCGTGAGCGTTCGAGTCCTCACGCACCCCGGCCGGCGCCGTCCGCTGTCGAGCACGATCGACGACCTGGACGAGCGTGGCAACGAGACGTTCGAATTCGCCGGCGAATGCTTCCGGCTGGACGTCAGATTGGGGTAGCGAATCGGTCGGCGCGAGAAACAGGTGTCCGCGACTCGTTCAGACGGCAGCTTCGAATGCGTCGCGGAAGGCGTCGAGTTCGTTCCGCAGGCTGCCGGTCGCGTCGGTCAGCGCATCCAGTGGGTCGCGACCATCGGTCTTCACCGTCAGTAGTGGTTCGGTCTGCCCCCCGGACTGCTCGGGGTTCAGGTCGTACGTGGCGGCGGTCACACCCTCCGTCTCGAGGAGCGCGCCCTTGAGGACGTTCATGAACGTGTGGTCCTCACCCGCCACCTCGATGGTGAGTTCGTCGGCTTCCTTCTCGATAACCCGGAGGTCCATGCACAGAATTTCGACCGACCGGCGTTTCAATGTGTCGAAAGGCCGGACTCAACTTCCACACGCGTGACCTGAACGGTTCGCGGCCTTTAACCCATTGGCCCCTGACCCACCGGTATGAACGTGGCGTCCGCCGGCCCCGTCGTCCTCACCATCGCTATCCTCGCGGCGACGTGGTTCGCCCGGCGCGCCGGCTACACGGTCCCGATACCCGTCGCCGTTCCCGGGGCCCTGCTTGCAGGTGTGGTCGTCGCTGTTCCACTCCGCGTCCTCGGCGTCGAGGCGGCGCTGACGCCGACCGTCGTCCTCTCCCTCGTCACCGGCGTCAGTATCGTCTGGTCCATCGACAGGCCCCAGGGTGCGTGGGCGGCCCGACTCCGCGACCGATTCCTCATGGGTGTCCCGTGGGGGACGGTCCTCGGTATCCTCCTCGTCATCTCGGTCTACCTCTTCCTCCAGCAAGGAATCCGGAACCTCCAGCAGCCACTCAGCATCCCCTTCACCTCCTGGTCCTACCACTACCCACTCGGCATCGTAACCGCCCCGTTCTCCCACGCCAACTTCGGCCATCTCATCGGGAACCTCGTCGGGACGGTTACGCTCGCGCCCCTCGCGGAGTACGCCTTCGGCCACTTCCCCACCCGGCGGGGCTCATCGTCGTTCGCCTCCTGGCGAACCAACCCCTACGTCCGCGCATTCGTCCTCTTCCCCCTGGGAATCCTCCTCGTGGGCCTCGCGAGCAGCCTCTTCGCGTGGGGTGCCATCATCGGGTTCTCCGGCGTCGTCTTCGCCTTTGCCGGTTTCGCGATACTCCGCTACCCATTCGCGACTGTCGTGGCCCTGACTGCCCGTGGCGTCGTGTCCACGATCTACTACAGTCTCCGAGACCCGGTCGTTGTCGGGTCAGCCAGCCCATCCTACGGCGCCCCGTGGTGGGTCGGCATCGCCGTCCAGGGACACCTCCTCGGGCTCTTCTTGGGCGCCATCCTCGCCGTCATCATCATCGGTCGGCGTCGCGAACGCCCGAGTGCGGCTCGACTCTTCGCGGGCGTCACCATCGCGGGATTCGAACTCACCATCTGGGCGCTCTGGTGGTACCGCGGCCCGGCGTCGTACGTCCTCTACCGGGGTCTCGGCGTGGTCCTCGTCGTCACGGTCGCGGTCGGTCTCGCAACCGCTATCAGGGCGACTGATCGCCCGATCGGACTCGACGTGACGCGCCGCCAGATAGCGATCGCCGTCGTATTGCTGCCCCTCCTCACGATGGCGATGGTCGCTGTCCCGGTGAACAGCACTACCGTGACCAGTGCCGACGCACCACAGGACGCCATCGAGGTCAGGGACTACACCGTGTACTACGCAGAGGACGTCCCGCACCGTCGCGTCAGCAGCGTCGACATCGAACTCCTGAACGAATCCACGTCCGTCAATGCGAGTGGGGTCATCGTCACGAGCGACAAACGCCACGTCTGGACCGAGGCCGTCTCGACTGGAAGTCTCGGTTTCTGGGGGGAGCAGTCCGTGCGCGTTGGCGGCGTCGGGTGGATGCAGACCATCGACGCGAGACGTATCGGGTGGCGGCCGGCTGGCGCACCACCAGTCTACAACGTCTATCTCGCACCCCCCGAGGAGAACTTCTCACACGTGTATGCTTCGGAGGCCCGGACCGCCGACCCGACCATAGCGGGCCGGAACGTAACCTTCGTCCCCACCGAGGCAGCGTTCCGTATCCGGGTGACCGACGGGAACCGGACACTCGGTGAGGCCCCTATCCCGTCGACGAGCGAGTCGGTGACCGTCGGAGACATCGCGTTCGTCAGGCAGAACGAGACCCTCCAGGCACGATACAACGGCACCCGGATTCGCATCGGAACGACGGAATCCTACGAGTAAGTCGGCCACTCGACGCGGAACACCTCGACGTCGAGCACCGCCCGGTCAGTGCGATGGAATTCGAACTGGGCGTCCACGGGAAACTCAGCGGCGAACGCATGGGTCACGCTCCCGTCGTGGTCCGCTGCGTACGACTCGATAAAGGACCGGCTCCCAGCGTTGTGGACCGAGTACGTGACACTCGCGTGCGCGCGGGCGGCATCGAGGAACTCCCGGTCGGCGCCCCGAGCGCCGTGCTGGGCGCCAAACGGCGGATTCATCAGCACGGTTGCGCGACGCAACCGGATCGGCGGGTCGCTCGCATTGCCCTGTACCCATTCGACGCCGGTCGGCGGGTCGACGGTGGCTTCGTTCTCGCGCGCGATCGCAAGTGCGTCGGCGTCGATATCGATGCCAACGACCCGAGGCGGCGTCCGGCATGCGGCTGCGATAGCGAGCATTCCGGTGCCCGTACCGAGATCGAGGACTGGCGCATCGAGGTCGCCTTCGAGGTCGGCGAGGTGCACGATGTTCGCCGCGAGCGCCGGCGACGTTGCGTACTGCTCCAGCTCGACATCGGGGTTCCGGAACCCATCGACAGCGGAGAGTCGCCGGGCCAGTGCTCGCTTCACGTAGAGAGCTAATGCGGAGGGCGAAGAAGAAGGCTACGAGAGGGAGACGGCTCCGGACACGTCGAGTTCGACGCCTTCCCGAAACGCTCGTTCGACGCAGGCGTCGAGCGCGGGTCGGACCTTCGATACGTCGGCGACGGAACTCACGTGGAGTGAGAGGGTGTCGGCACCGAGGAACGTGGCGGCGTCGACGAGCGCGCGGACGTCGTCGATGGTCGACTGCGTGGAGAGTGAGCAGTGCTCGTCGAAACAGACGGTGGCGGTGAGTTCAGCGGTGACGTAGCCGGCAGACCGGAGGGATGCCTTGAGTTCGCGGAGGTACGGCGTGTCGGTGGTGTCGAGGTCGTCGGCGTCGATGGTTACTGGAGTGGCATCGTTGGGTCGACACCCCTCGAAGATCGACTCGGGCGCGCGTTGTGTCGTACTCATGGAATCCAATACACAGTGGGAATACATAAATGCTGCGTTGATAACCACTGCGCATACACAATTTCGCGTATTCTACACTGCCCATCCGGCCATCGGATAATTCCACACTGTGAAGCAAGAATTTAATTAGGGGTTCGGTTCTATGAAATTATGTACGATGTCGCCCCACACCACCGTTCGCACGATACTCGAATCGCGTCCAAAGCTCCTGACCGCCGTCTTCACGTGTCTCACGCTCCTCGCCCAGGCCGGTACCGTGGCCGCCGGAGGAAGCTGTGGCGTCATCACCGGCCCCTGACCCGCCGATGAACGTACCACCTGAGTACATCGCATAGACCCGAATGACTGCACTCCGAACAAGACACTCGGCCCGATGACCGGCACCACATCGAACAACGAACGCACTGCCGCCCTCCCGTGCTCCATCGGCACCGAGAGCCCCACCGGCCCACCGAACGGCCAGAGAAACCGACCAATCGACGGCTGCCGACGACCCGCAGACCGATTACCAGGTCCCGTGGAAGGTGTCGAAGGAGAGCGAGTCCAGGGGTTCGTTCCCGACAGCGATCTCGTACTCGCCCGGCGTCAGCATCGGCTGCTTGAACTGCGGGCCGTCGTCGGTCGTGATCCGGGGGCAGCCCGTGTTCACGTACGCATCGAACCCGAAGTTGGTCAGCCGGTCGGGCGTGACCTCGTCCATCGTCAGGAGATACGCGTTGTCGTTGTTCTCGACGATGTCGTTCGCGACCTCCCAGCGCCCCTGCCCGATCTTCGTGCAGAACACGACACCCCAGTTCTCGGCGTCCATCGCGCGGTGCACGGCACCGTAGCGCTGCTTCAGGAACTTGTCCGTGTCCGCGATGGAGACGCTGTTGTTCACCGGGTCGGCGATGACGACGGTCTTGTCCGGGTGCTCCATCGCGAGGCCGAGCGGGTGGAACTTCCCGCCGCCGACGTAGAGCACCTGGTCGGCGTCGATGTCGGCACTGGCGTAGTTACAGCCGAGCACCTGGCCTTCGTGCGTGAGGCGATCGTCGCCCTTGCGCGTGTGCACGGTGAAGCCCTTGTCCTCCAGCCACTCACGCATCTCGGCGAACTTGTTCATGTGCTGGGCGGTCGTGACCAGGCCGACGTCACCAACCTCGAGCGTCTCGATGGACTGCTCCATGATCGGTGTGACGTCGACGTTCGAGAAGAGCGGGACGTAGATGATCTTGTCCGACTCCTTCATCGGGGAGTGCCCGAAGTGGACGAAGACGTCCGTCCGCCGCATCATGTAGGTGTCGAGGTCGCAGGCGCCATAGCAGGGCTGTCCCGAGATGAGGACGCGGACGTCGTCGGGCAGCAGCGTCCGGAGGTCGTCGGCGACGCGCGACGCCCGCCGCTTCAGGCCCTCGGGGAACTGCAGGCCGACCTTCTTCGCGTCCCGCTCTTCGACGGCGTCGACGATCCGGTCGAGTTCGTAGTCCCACGTCCGATCGTGCTTGAGGGACATCCCGGTGTTTCGAAGGTCACCCTCCGAACGGGTCTCGTGGCTCATTGGAGGCGAATACTTGCCCTGCGCGTTTAACGTCGGCGATGTCCCACCCATCAGTTTCACTTCCACTCCGCATCTGGCCCGACTTTACCCACTCCCAACACGAACTCACTGCCATGACCACCACATCCTTCACCTCTGGCGACCCGGGCGACGAACCAGACGAAGACAGCGAACCTGCAGACAGAGTCGTCCCACCGGACCGCTGCCGAGAATGCTCGGACGACCCCTCGTTGACGGGGCTCTGCATCGACTGCTTCCTCGCGTGAGCCAACTCGGACCACCTCCTGCCCACATCCCGCTCCACCGCCGCTTCCGGCACCTTGAAAGGATTCGCCGACAAAGCTCCGGGTAATGAGTACCGAACCCGAAGCCGCCGTCGGCACGGACCAGACGGACGCCCACGCGCTCGCCAGCCAGCTCGGTGACGCCATCACCGACCTCCCCGAGTACGAGCAGTTCGAGGAGGCCCAGCGCCGGGTCCAGGAGGACGACGACATCCAGGCGCAGATCGACGAGTTCGAGGACATCCGCCAGGAGTTCATGCTCGCCCGCCAGACGGGCCAGGCCACCCAGGAGGACCTCCAGAAGGTCCAGCAGGCCCAGCAGGAACTCAACGAGCAACCGAAGATGGCCGAGTTCCTCGAAGCGAAACAGGATCTGTCCGACCGGCTCGAAGAGCTCAACACCATCATCTCCGCCCCGCTCGCGGTCGACTTCGGCGGCGAAGCCGGCGGCTGCTGTCAGGACTAACGCCGTCGCCCGAGACGAATTCGTTCAGCCGCTGAGAGAGTTACGACGTGTCGGACGTGTCGTTGCAGGCCCCGATCAGGAACGGCGACAGTCGGTTGTCCGTATCGATGATCAGCGTCGCTGTTTTCAAGCATTCGTACCCCGAATACTCGGGTGGTTCCAGGTCCGCTTGTTGACCGTCATCGAGAGTTGCGACCACCTCATACCGGCCTGGCTCCTCCGGAAGGTTCTGGATAGCGAATCGCTGGGCAGCACCGGACGTTCCCAGGGAGTGGGCTTCATCGTGGATCGTGTCGCCGTTAAACCGAACCGTCAACGAAAGTGTATGCGACTCACTCGATTCGTTTATCATCCCGATAGTACGGATCTCGACCTGGTTTTCGGGGGGTGATGGATCGGAACCATTAGAGAGGACTCCTGTAAGTCGGATACCTGCGACTGCAGTGAAGCCAGCAGCAGCCCCGCCCAATATCACGTTGCGCCTATTCATAAAGATAAGTTAACCGGGGGTAGGAAATATGTTTTCTGCCGCTACGACTCAGTCCCGTTCTGGATGAGGGCCGGACAGCTCGTCACAGGTTTTCGCGGGCGTATGGCCACAGGTCGTGACACATCACAAATAGGGACCCGATGAGGAGAAGTGTTCCCACGGCATACGCAGCGAATTCGAATCCGATCCATCGGAGTCCGAACCACGTGACACTCCCGGCACCGAACAGTCCCGCAGCCACCAGTGACGTTGCAACAGAACCGCCGTGACGGTGCGCCCACGTGATAGGCGCACAGCACCGGTGCGGCGACACCGAACAGCACGATGCCCGGGAGTTCACCCGCCAGGAAATCTCGGCCGAAAACGTAGATCCCTAACACGATGGCGAACCCCTCGTGGAGCACGCGAAACGTCGTTGAGAGCAGTGGGCCTGATTCAGATTGGGGTGATTCGTTTGGGGCATACTCGTCAGTCGTGGCACCTACTATTCATGAACGACGGCCCGACAACATCTAAGTTCCGCAACTTATTCGGTGCCGTGTGACGCCAGTCAACGCCATGCCGTCCCCGCTGGCTATCGAAGCGAACGACCTCACGAAACGATACGGTGACGAACTCGCCGTCGATGCCCTCGACCTCTCGATCCCCGCCGGAACCGTCTACGGGTTCCTCGGCCCGAACGGTGCCGGGAAGACGACGACGATGCGGATGCTCACCACGCTCACCAAACCGACCGCCGGAACCGCCTCCATCGCCGGCAACTCCATCGAGAATCGAGACGCCGTCGTGCCCCACATCGGCTACCTCCCGGAGGAACCCCCGCTGTTCGACGAACTCACCGGCCGCGAGCAGCTCGAGTACATCGCCGGCCTCCGTGACCTCCCAGCCGACGAGGCAGCCGACCGCATCGACAGCCTGCTCGACCGGTTCGGGCTCGCCGCCGACGCCGACAAACGTATCGGGGCGTATTCCAAGGGGATGAAGCAGAAGGCCGGCATCGTCCAGGCCCTCCTCCACGAACCCGATGTCGTCTTCCTGGACGAACCGACCTCCGGACTCGACCCGCGAGCAGCCCGGACCGTCCGGGACACCATCGCGGACCTCGCCGACGAGGAGACGACCGTCTTCCTCTCCTCCCACATCCTCTCCGTCGTGGACGAACTGGCCGACACGGTCGGTGTGCTCTTCCGCGGGGACCTCGTCGCAGAGGGCGACCCGGATACCCTCAAAGAACGCGCGGAGACCGGCGAACAGCAGAGCCTCGAGGACGTCTTCTTCGAGGTTACGACGGAGGACCCACAGTGAACGGGTTCCCCGAACCAGCCCACGCGCTCCTGATAGGTAGAACGGAGGTCAAACGACGCCTCCGTATCCTCACCGGTAGCCCGCTCCAGTTCGGCGCAATCATCGTCGCCGGTCTGTTCCTTCTCGCGCTCGCAGCGGGCGGAACCTTCGGTGCGTACCTGTTCGGCCAGCAACTCGCAGCTGGAACCATTTCGAGCATCGCTCGATACGCGACCTGGGCGTCCGCAGGCGCCTTCCTCTCCGTCGCAGCGATCACGTGTCTCCGAATCGTGGGTGAAGGCGGCGAGATCGACCACCCAGCCGGGATGCTCACCACCGTCCGCCACGAGGACATCGTCGGCGGCATCCTCGTCACCGAGCTCACCGGCGTCGCTGCATACGTCCTCCTCCCACTCTTCGCCGCGTCAACCGCGCTGGCCGTAGGGGCAAAATCGGTTTTTATCGGGGTCTCTGTCTTCGTCACTGCCGTTGCCGTCCTCAGCTTCGCCGCGTTGACCGGGCATGCGCTTGGGTACGTTCTCCGCTATGCGTTCGTTCGGTCGGCCTTCCTCGCCGCCCACAAGACGAAGCTCGCCGTCGCCGTCTTCCTCGCCTACCTCTACTTCGTAACCGTCCAGCAGGATCCGTCGGTCTTCCTCCCGATACTCACCGCGCTCGGACAAACACCGATGGGCTGGCTCGGCCTGACGCCACTCGTCCTCCAGGACCCCACGAGCCTCACGCTCGTCCTTGGTGGATGGGCGACGATTATCGTCCTCGGGCCGGCACTCCTGTTCGTCGCGACGGCTGCCGCTGGCCGAGCGTGGTATGCCGACGAGGTCTCTCCAACGACGGAACACGACCGAGGCAGAGGGACGACGACCGTCTCGGCCGGCGTCCTCGAACGGTACGTCGGCCGACCGACCGCCTGGGTCGCTCGCATCTCCGTGACTCGCGCCTATCGCGCGCCGATGAAACTCGTCTTCGTCCTCTATCCGGCATTCTTCATCATCTCACCGATCGTCCAGATTGCCCAGACCGGCGTCGTCCCACCGTCTGTCCCCATACTGCTCGCAGTCTACGGTGCCTGGGCCGTCGGTGCAGGATTCGCCCTGAATCCCCTCGGCGATGAGGGCGCCATGCTTCCCGTCACCCTCACCAGCGGCATCACCGGCGACCGATTCCTCCTCGGTCTCGTCGTCGCAACCACCGGTGCAGGGACGATAGTCGTACTCCCACTGACCCTCATCGCAGGCGCGCTCGTCCCCCTCGCCCTCACCCAACTCGTATTCCTCGCCATCACGACAGTCGCCCTCCTGATCGGTGGTGCGATGCTGGCGACCGGCATCGGGTGTGCGTTCCCCCGTTTCGAATCCGTCAGGATCTCGAGAAGTCGCCGTGTCGTCGCCCCGAGCCTCATCGCCTTCGCGATCTATTCGCTCGTCCTCGTCCTCGTCGCCACTCCGGGCATGGTGACGCAGGTACCTGCAGCTGCAGCCGTGCTCAGCCACGCCCTCCCCCTGTCGACGCCGGTGATACGAGCCCTCGGAACACTTCTCACCGCGACACTCGTCGCCCTCTGTGGCTTGGTGAGCTACAGAGGTGGCGCCCGGACGATCGACACGTATCGACTCTGAACCGCATTGGGGTGCCGTACGGCCTGACCCTCGTCGTTCGAACACTATACGCGGTTCTTCATTCTACCATCCGGAACTCGCCTGTTCGATGGTTCGGTATCCCGAGACCGACCTGCGCGAATGTACTGAAACCTTCCACAACTGCCCGTTCGATAGGCCGAAGCACCTCTCAGAAGTTATAGCAACATATGGTTTATGTGCGGAAACTCGGACACCATTCTGTCACCTCGTAACCATTCTGACCTCCAATCCAGGGGTAATTACAACCTAATCAGCGGGTGTTTTCCGCAAGCACAAAGCACCGGCCACGTGTCGCCACCCATATGACGATTCAATCAGACTGGGGCGACTGGCTCCCCACCGCTATCGAGCAAGCGACACCAGCGGGGGTCGCCTTCTGGTATCTCGGCTGCAACGGCTTCGCCATCAAAGGGCGGGACGGCACCACGCTCTTCATCGACCCGTACCTCGGTAACGGTTCGCCGCCGCGGACGGTTCGGATGATTCCGATTCCGTTCGCACCCGACGACGTCCAACACGCGGACGCCGTCCTCGCGACACACGAGCACGTCGACCATATTCACGGCCCGAGCCAGGCCCCGATACTCGCAAACACCGATGCAGCCCTCTACGCGCCAGACGACAGCCTGGATGTTGCCAGGAACGACGAAGACTGGCACGCCAACTGGAACGTCTCCGAGGACCAGTTCCACGAACTCACCGAGGGCGACACCTTCGACGTCGGAGAGTTCACCATCCACGTCGAACCCTCCTACGACCCGGACGCGACACACCCGGTTTCCTACGTCATCGAGCACGACGCGGGGACGTTCTTCCACGGCGGCGACTCCAAACCAGCGCCCGAATTCGCCGATATCGGGACGGAGTACGACATCGACCTCGGCGTCCTCGCATTCGGAACCGTCGGGAACGTCCCCGACAAGCAGACCGGCGAACCCACCCGGACGAAGTGGTACAACGACGAGAATCAGATCATCGAGGCCGCCAACGACCTCCGACTCGATACCCTCCTCCCGACCCACTGGGACATGTGGCGTGGCCTCACGAGCGACCCGAAGGTCCTCCATCACCACACGAAATCCTTCGCGTACCCGCGGCGGCTCCAGCTCGCCGAAATCGGTGACCGCGTCGACCTCGTGGACGGCGAGAACCGTTCTGAATTCCGATAACTGCGGCGCGGGGTTTAAGAGCCTCACCGATAACGGGGTTGTATGAACGACGCGCGCACGCGAGGTGGTGCCCGATGACCGATGAGACCGTCGTCGAGGCCGACGGCATCCGGGTCACGAAATCCTTCGATGCGGACGACTTCCCGGTTCCTGCAGTTCGTTTCGACGTGACGTCCACCCACGACGACGAGACGACGCTCACGATCACGGACGAGATTCCGGACGAGTTCGACATCGACCAGATCGGTTTTCACCCCGAGTACGGGAGTGAGCACTGGACAGCGACGGGGGACGGGGTTGTCAGATTCGAACGGTCCGTCGAACCCGACGAGTCATTCACCACCGTGTACGGCGTCCGCATGGGTGCTGACGAAGAGCCCACAGCCCTCCTCGACGCCCCAACCATCACCGTCGGTGATGACGCCTCGACGATGGGCATAGAGGACGTGGTTCCACCGGAGTCCTCGGATATCGTCCGCGAACTCGCTGGCGGTAAGCGGGACACGATCCCCGGCCTCGAGGACGAATCATCCGCGGAGAGCGCTGAGGCGGGTGCGCCAGGAACGGCGAACGAGCCACTCCTCGACGCACTCCACGAAGGGGAGGGCGAAATCGTGGACGCTGAAGCAGTCGAACCAGCCGTCACCGACGGGGACACCGGAGTCGAAACCGAACTCGAGACCGAAGCGGACGCAACGGCTGAGTCGGAAGAGTCGATTGCAGATATCGTCGACGACGAACCCGCCGCCCCGACAGAACCGACCGATGAGCCCGATCTGGCAGCGGAACCCACGAACGAACCAGACGCGACCGAAGACGACACACCAGATTCGACTCTGGATACCGCGGCTGGCTCGGATGCCCCGCCCGAAGATGTCGCCGCTGTGCTCGCAACACAGATCCAGAACGGAGACGTCGACGACGACGATCTCGATGTATTGCGGCAGGAACTCGCGCCGAAACGCTCCAACGTCCAACTCGAACACCTCCAGTCCCGGGTCAGTGAGATGGAGGCGTACGCAGACGCTCTCGGCGCGTTCATCGACGAGAACGGCGACGCTCGTGGAATCCTCGAGGACCTCCAGGAAGAGGTCGAGAGGATGGACGAGACCATCTCCGGCTTCGACTCGTCGTTCGACGAGGCCGCTTCGGACCGCGCGGCCCTCCGAGACGCAATCGATTCGGTGGAGGACGAACTCGACGGTATCGATGCCGTCGAAGCCCGTATCGACCGCGTCGCAGGCGATGTCGATGCCCTCGACGACCGCGTGAGCGGTGTCGAAGAATCGACCGAGGACGTGGACGAACTCCGCGAGGAGCTCCAGGGCCTCCGCGACGAGATGCGTGAGCTGAAGCAGTGGCGCGACCAGCTCTCGGACGTCTTCGGCGGCGCATAACTCCAGTTGACTGCCTGAGTGACGGAGCCCCGATATCGCAACGGGTTTAGTTCTATACCGGCTTCCACAGGTAATGACGGAGCCGCAGCTACCGGTTCAGATCGCCGTCCCTCGAAAGGGGCGGCCGCTCGAAGCCGTGCTCGACAGACTCGCGAGCGTCGCCGATGCGGCCCACGTTGCGGACGACGTCATCTCCACACTCCGATTCGAGAAATCGATCACGAAGGACGACCAGCGGGCCGAGCGCGACATCTACTCGCGGCTCTCCGAGTATAGCGACATCACAGACCCCTACAGTCCCGATTTCACGCTCCTTCGGGACGACCGCGATGGGAAACCACGACGAATCGTCTTCGATAGTCTCACCATCGACGTCGATGGCACACCGGTGCAACTCGTTGGGCGTGAAGAACCCTTCCGTGCGCTCCGAACGCACGAGTTCGCGCTGGGATTCGATAGTGCCGACCTCGTCCTCGAGGAGGTTGTTACGCTCGATGCCGCACCGCTCACGGAGATCACGGACCTGAACGACCGGATCGACCCCCACGACACCGACGTCCGAGTCGTCTCAGGACTCGGCGACACCGTCTACCACACCCTGATGGCCACGCCGGAGACGCTTCGGAACGGCCCTCGTGCCGTGCTCGACCGAGCGTTCATCGACGAATATGCAGGGGCGCTCTGTATCTCTCCCCGCTACGAGCGCCTCGTCGAAGCCGTACTTGGGACTGGCGCGGCATCCGGTCTCACGTTTACCTACCCAGACCCAGGTCTCGAAGAGGAGGCAGCCATCGCGGACACCGGCATCGGCATCTACCTCACGGTCAGCGGCAACACCGCGAGAGACCACGGGCTCGAACTCGGAGACCGGCTCTTCCCGAGCGAAACTGTGCTCCTTGAGAACATCTCAGAGTCCGCGCCAGCCCCCATCGAGGCCGTGAAGCGCGCCCTCGCCACACCGGCGTCAGAGACCGCTATCGCACCCCCGAACTGACAGTAATCCGACTCAGCCCGGTTCCAGTGACGGAGTCTTGCAATCCAACACACCCGCGTACATATCGCAACATACGGTTTACGTGTCGTGGCTGGCGCTTGTTACGTCAACTGGTAGATATTCTCGAGGTACACTTCTCGCACTCGATCCCCCCAGTTGTGGGTGTACGTGTCGATGATATCGTCGGCGACATCGCCTCGAAGATACTTCACGACGCCACGGTCCCCCGTTTGGTCGCGGAGGTGCGTCGTAAAGAAGTGCCGAAAATAGTGTGGGGTGACGTTCTCCGAGGCGCCACCACCGACACGGTACCATCCCGCGGCTTCGGCGTGCTTCGTCACGAAGCCACGGACCATCTCCGTCGTCAATCGCTGCCCCCAGGCCCCGCTCGTGCTGCAGAAGAGCGGTTCAGCGTCCGAGGGCGTATCCGGTCGGATAGCCAGCCAGCGAACGAGCGCAGCCCGTAACTCGTCGTCGATCGGAACGAGAGTCGCTCGCTTCCGTTTGTTCGAAGCAGTCCGCTTCTCGCCGTACACGAAGTCTCCGCGTGAGATGTCGGGGTCGACGAAGATCGTGTCCGGGCGGCCGTCGAGTTGCGCCCGTGCCCCGAGCTCGAACGTGGCGTCGTGTTCCGGTGCGTCGAGCGAGACGTCACGCAGGTCCAGATTGCAGAGCTCACCGACCCGCAGGCCCGTCTTGAGTAGTGTCACGATCACGGCACGCTCCAGTGGATGGCTGAGTCCGTCGACGAACGCTCGCATCCCAGGAACACCGATCTCGCGGCGTGTGGGGTCTGTGTCGATCGATTCGTCCATCTCCTGGAGGACGAGCGTCATCGGATTTGCGTCGAACTCCCCGACCTGGGTCATGTACCCATAGAATCGATTCAGGTAGGAGGCGTACGTCGCGACCGTGCTCTCTGCGTGCTGCCTGCGGAGCGTGTGCACCCACGCGAGACACGTCCGTCGGTCGGCTTTCGAGACGTCACTGAGTCCGTGGTCGTCCTCCAGGAATCGCTTGAACTCTCGGAGGACGCGCTCGTAGGCCTCGTGCGTTCGTTCACTGCGGCCATGGTATCCCATATCTTCGAGGAAGAACTCGATGGGGTCCGCAGTCGCCTCGACTGTCGCCATCTATCCGTCCTCCGTTCGAACGTACCCACCATCCCGTGGCGCGTACCTGATCTCGTTTCGTTCCTGGAGTTCGTCGAGTACGTCTTCGAGGCGTTCCTCGAAATCATCGGAGAGGGCCCCGACGAGCGCGTCCCACCCAGCAACCCCTTCCGAATCGAGGGTCGCGAGGACCCGTTCCTCGAGGGCCTGACCCCCAGGGGTAGGGCCGCCAGGAAGGGTTTCCTCGGGGGTGGACTGTTTGCGGGTCGGGGTATCGTCCAGTTCGAACCCTCGTCGTCCCGCTTGGACCATCGACCGAACGAACTCGCTGAGGCTCATATCCATCGAATCCGCTTCTCTTGCCCACACGGCCCGTTGGTGTTCCGGGACGTACGTTCGCACGGCGGTCCGGTCCTGCTGCTCGCTCATACCTCCCTCAACATGTGCTGGCACCTTCAATGTTACCACTAATCCAGATAAGGGCATTTATCCACAGAAATGGGTTCACGAATCAGCGCCAAATATTTATTTATCCGCTTTTGTACGACCACATTGGCTTGGCTTGACTACACATCTGGATAAAAAAGCGGTGGGCGTCCGGATGCTCAAATCGACACGAACGTCAAACACGTCGAACCAGATCGGTCGAGTCGGCTCCAGGCAGGCACGTGAAAACTAGTGTCCCCGACTGACACCTATCGTCCCGCAAGGATCGGCCGATCCCTACCCATCTTCGCAGCGGACGTGATCTATCTCGAATCGGACTTTGTTCGGTGTGCCGATATGGGCTCACCCCCCCAGACTATGTGTTGGATATCATGCAACACATGTTGGAACGTTGTCTGAGAGATTTCTTGTAAACCATATGCTGCTATACTTTCGGTTCGTGTCTGCACCACGACAAAGCTGTAAGTGTACTAACTAGATATGGGGGTGTCGTGTGGTGAGTTCGGTGGGGCCCTGCGGGGTTCGAGTACTTCGGCTACCAGCGCTTGCGAGAACGCAATCGTCACGACAGAACGGGCACGGTGGGACTGCGTCGGGTGCAGTGGTGTGTCAGGACGGTCGGAACACGTGCGCTCGACGCGGGCCTTCGTTCGAGCCGTGTGTCTCTGGAGGAATACGCGGGTTTACGAGGTGGTGGTATCGTCAGCCCAGTCGACGCCCCGGATCTCGAAGCGCGTCCCGTCGGACTGGTTGCCGAATGTGATGGCCCAGTCGTGGGCGTCGACGATTTCCGTCACGATCGCGAGGCCGAATCCGGTTCCGGACTCGCGGGTCGTGAAGCCACTCTCGAAGACGCGGTCCTGGACCGACGGTGGGATGCCGGGTCCGTCGTCTCCGACGAAGAATCCCGTCTCGTCCTCCAGCAGGCCAACCGTGACGGTGACGTCGTCACCGCCGTGTTCGACACTATTCCGGAACAGGTTCTCGAACAGTGTGGTGAGCCGCGTGCGGTTTCCGGCGACTGAACGGTCCGCGTCAGGGTCGATGTGCAGTGTTCCCGACGCGGTGGCGACGTGGTCCCAGGCGCGTTCTGCTGTCTCGGCGAGGTTTGTCGGCTCCGGGTCCGTGATTGGACGGCCTTCTCGGGTCATCGTGAGGACGGATTCCACGATGTCGTTGACGCGGTCGAGAGCGTTCTCGATCCGGTCGAAGTACTCCTCGTCGGGGTTCTGGCGCGCGACTTCGATGAACCCCTGTGCGACGTTCAACGGGTTGCGGATGTCGTGGCTGACGATGCTCGCGAACTCCTCGAGGCGTTCGTTCTGGCGTCTCAGTTCCTGCTCCCGCTGTTTGCGTTCGGTGATGTCCGTGTACATCGCGTACCCGTGGAGGTTCGGCACGTTGAGTCGGAACGGGACGACGTCGAGCAGGAAATCCCGTGGGCCGTCCGTGGTCATCCGTTTCACCTCGACGTTCACGTTCTTGCCCTCCCGGAGGAGGTCGTTGTATCGGTCGGCCTCACGTTCGCGGTCGGGCGGCACGATGAAATCGTCGATGCGCTCACCGGCGAGTTCGGCCTGCTCGAAGCCGAATACGGACTCGAACGCCGGGTTGACGGATTCGACGATCGGCTCGCCATCGTCGATGACGAAGCTCGCCGTGGGCGAGGGGATGTTCTCGAAAAGTGCCGCGAGTCGGTTTCGTTCGTCGACGAGGTCCTGTTCTCTGTCCTTCAGTACCCGTAGCTGGACCGCTCGGTCGAGTGCCACTTCGGCGTTCGTTGCGAGGATCCGGACGAGTTCTGCTGCCGCGTCGTCGAGCTCCGTGTCACTATCACCGCGTACGATGAGCGTCCCGTGGTCGCCGAGTTGGTGGGCGACATACGTCGTGTGCTCGCCGTCTGGGAGCGGGACCGTCCCGGTGACGAGTCCGGACTCGTCTTCGGCTTCGGTCGCTATCACGCGAAAGGCGTCTTGTACCGGCGCTGGCAGTTGGTTTCTGTCGTAATCGAGCGTGGGGGTTCGAGCGGCGTTCAGGACGGTTGCGGAGTGTGCGTCGAGGAGTCGGACCGTGGTCTCCTGGAGAATCGCTGCGATGTCGCCGACGGTTTCAGCCGCCATCATCCGGCGAGTCGTCTCGTGGAGGTCGGTGAGGGTTCCCGTATCGTCGACGTTCTGCGTCATCAGGTCTCGTCCAGTTCTTTGAACAACACCTCGAAGTCGTCGTCGCCGAACCGACTCGTGACGTCGTCCATATCAGCTTTCAGTCGGTCTATCTGGCGTTCGAGCTGCTGGTACTCGTCGCTCTCCTCGAGGGATGCCGCGTCTTTCCGGTCCTGGAGTAGTGCGCGTTTCCGGACTGCGGTGTAGTAGGATTCGACGGTTTCGTCGTAGGTGCTCCGGTCGAGGAGGCCGGAGACGACGTCTCGGAGGCGTTCCTTGTCGACGGGTTTCTGGACGTAGTCGTCGAACCCCATCTCGACGATGTCGAAGTTCGGGTCGACGGCGGTCACCATCGCGACACGGCAGTCGATGCCGCGTTCCTGGATGGCCTCGAGGACCTCGTCGCCCGTGATGTCCGGCATCTGGCGGTCGAGGAGGACGACGTCGACAGCGTCGTTGAGTTCCTCGAGGGCTGACTCGCCGTCGTAGGCGACTCGGACGTCGTACACGTCGGAGAGCCAGATCTCGTAGAGGTCGGCGAGCCCTCGTTCGTCGTCCACGACGAGGACGGTCGGGGAGGGCTCGTCGTGGGCGGGGTTCGATGACATGATGAACGCGGTGTCTGCTCTCCCTTGGCACCCCATCACATAAATGGTTTATCGACCAGCGGCAGATTTTTGGGAAGCCTAAAATATCTGCGTTCGGTACGACGCAGTGATGACCGACGCGGACACCCGGACGTACACGCTCGACGACGTCACCGTCGCCATGGGGACGTACAACGAAGCAGCAGCGGTCGGGACCGTCATCGACGATATCGACCGCATCACGGACGGACGGGCGGACGTCGTCTGCGTCGACGGTTCGACTGACGAGACCCCCGAGATAGCACGCGAGAAGGGCGCTCGCGTCATCGAACAGGCGCCCCAGGGCTATGGCGTGGCGGTTCGTCGAGCGATACTGGCAGCTGAAACGCCGGTCGTGATCACGACTGACTGCGACGACACGTACCCGATGGACCGCATCCCCGACTTCCTCGACCGGATCAACGAGGGGTACGACGTCGTCTCTGGTGACCGACTCTACTGGGGTGCCGAGCCGATGCCAGCGTTCAACCGGCTCGGAAACGCAGCGTTCGCGGCCCTGTCCAGCCTCCTCGTCGGGCGTAGACTCCACGACGTCACGACCGGAATGCGCGCGTACCATCGCGATGTCGTCGACGAGGTCGCATGGACGGAGAACACCGGACTCAGTGCGGAACTCCTCCTCCGGCCCGTCTGCCGGGACTACCACGTCATCGAGGAGCCCATCGCGTACGCTGCCCGCCTCGGCGAGACGAAACTCGACCCGATTCAGGGCGGCGCCGAGATCGCAGGCAGCATTCTCAAGGTCGCCCTCGAAGAACGCCTCTTCTAACACGTTCTTCCCGACCTACGCACGTCGAAGCGTCACGTTCATCGTGAAGTTCGACCCACCGGGGCCCGGGACGTATGCAGCCGCACCACCACAGAACTGCGGGACTGTGCAGACCTCTTGTTCGGGTGTGAGCGCCCGTCGCTCACCCGTGGGTGTTTGTGAGACGGGGAGGACGAGTCGATACGTGAACCCGCCGCCCTCAGTGTTGACGTTCACCACGACCACGACGTCAGCTCGGCCCCCAACGGGTACGGGACCGTTACCGGTCGGTGTGAGGCCGGGACCACTCACCCAGGCTCGGGATCCGTTCACATGCAGGAAGACCTGCTGAGTACTACCGGGCGACGTAGTACTGGTGTCGGTCGCGTAGTAGGCGTGGCCCGTTTCGGTCGAGAGCCGGATCGACGTCGAGGTAGTGCCGTCGGGGAGTTCGAAGGCTGCGTCGACGACGATGTGTGGGCCGCTGACGCGCGTCACTGGCTGGAGCGTCGGTGTCACGGCTGTGCCATCGAACGGATTCCAGTTTCCGCGGTAGGCGTACCGGTAGTACTGACGGTCGGGGTAGGTATCAACGACCGCGAACTCGTTCTCGGGAAGGGCGTACACGGGTCCTGTCTGGTAGTCTGGGGGGTTCCGGAGGTGCTGGAACGGATGGTTCAGCCACGAGCCGTACGTCGCGGGGAGGAAGACGACGGCATCCGTCGGCGGCCCCTCGCCGTCGATGAACGGCTGGTAGGCGGCCTCGTACTCGGCCGTCACCCCGGTGTTTCGTTCCACCGGGGCATCGAACGCCCCAACAGTCGACGCACCCCCGACGACACCGACCACGACCAGCAGACCAGCCACTGCGACGGCGCGGATCTGCGTCGCTGACAGCATTGCGTCGGGGGCACGGGATTCGACGATGGAGTCGATGATAGTTCGTGCCCGGGTCGAAAGCGTGACGAGGCCGTGGGCCGCGAACACCGCGGTTGGCAACAGGAGGTCGAAGTGGTAGTAGGGGCCGAGTATCGCGATGAGTCCGTCACCCGGCACGGCGACGTTCCCGAGGATATTGTAGTTCCCCCAGAAGTAGACGTTCCCAAGCGCGACAGCCGGGAAGACGCCGAGCAGCACGGCGCGCTGCCAGTCCCAGTTGCGTCGCGAGAGGATGACGCCGAGGACGGCGAGGCCGCTGCCGAGAACGCCCAGCGGCGCCCATTCCGTGAGGTACGCGTGGAGGACGCGGCCGTTGACGCGGAGCGCAAGTTCGGGCGTGTACTGGAGGCTGTGGTCGAGCAGTTCGCGGTGGCCGAAGCCGAGCCCGTCGAGGGGCGCGAAGGCCTGATAGGGGAACACGAACGGGTCACCGGTGAGCTGCCAGTTGTAGGCGAGCGTCATCAGGACACCAAGGAGGCCGGCGAGCGCGGTTACAAGTCGACGACCTCGGAGTCGAGTGAGGCCGGTGTCGGCGTCCTCGTGCCAGAGACTCCAGCCGGCATGGGCGATGAATGGGGTGGCGAAGAGAACTGCAGTGTACGGCCTGGAGAAGAATGCGAGCCCGATCGCCCCGCCGGCGAGTGCTGCCCATCGGTGTTGGTGTCGGGTTGTGGTTTCGGCTTGGAGGTACGCGTACGCGAACACGAGGTTGAATGCGGTCGTTGGGGCGTAGGGAAGGAAGGTCGCGGTATCGAGGACGAAGAGGGGACTCGTGAGAAGGAGCCCGCCGGCGACCAGCCCTGTGCGACGGTCGAAGATGTGGGCCGTAATCGCGAACGTGAGGGCGACGATCGTCGCGCCAACGAGAGCGAGTGCGAGTCGTGGTATGCCGAGCGCGAGGGGGATGGCGAAAACTGCGGCGGACACGGGAGCGTACTTCGGGTAGAGACGAGTACCGTCTTCAACGAAGAACCAGGGGCGGAAGGCGTCCGCCACGGGTGGGTGGAGGGTGAGCTGTCCGTCGAGGAGCATGGCAGCCTGCTGGAGGTAGACGCCTTCGTCGTGGTTCGCTGAGTGGTAGGGGAAGAGGTCGCTCGCGACGACGAAGACGACGATGGCGGTCGTGGCGACGAGGAGATGGGGGGCGTACCGCCGGAGGGGTGGCGGGCGCCGGGGCATCTATCGGCCGGGGTACCAGGCGAGTGAGTGGTCGGCGATGAGGTCCACGCGGACGTGATCGCCGACCGCGAAGTTCTCGGCGTGGTTGTGGAGACAGCGGACGGTGTCGCCGTTGTCGAGTTCGACGTGATAGATGAACGAGGGGCCGGTGTACTGGCGCTGGACCACGACCCCGTCACTCGCGTCCTCGTTTGCGGGGGTGGCGCGGAGGTCGTCGGGGCGGACGAGGACGTCGACCATGGCGCCGGCGTAGCCATCTTCGAGGCCCTTGAGGAGGTCGCGGTCGAAGCTTCCGATGGCGGTGTCGATGGACGTGCTGCTGACGCGTGCGGAGAGGAAGCCAGCCTGCCCGAGGAAGGAGGCGACGAACCGGCTTTCTGGGTGTTCGAAGACGCCCTCGGGGTCACCGACCTGCTCGATGCGGCCGTCGTTCATGACGGCGACGCGGTCGGAGATGGAGAGGGCTTCCTCCTGGTCGTGGGTGACGGAAACGGCGGTGACGCCGGCCGCCTTGAGGATGCGGCGGACCTCTTCGCGCATCTCGACGCGGAGTCGGACGTCGAGGTTGCTGAAGGGTTCGTCGAGGAGGAGGATGTCGGGTTCGGGCGCGAGGCTGCGGGCGAGGGCGACTCGCTGTTGCTGGCCCCCGGAGAGCTGGTCGATGGCGCGGTCACCCATGCCCTGGAGGTCGACGAGGTCGAGGAGTTCGTCGACGCGGGCTTCGGCGTCGGTGTCGTCGGCGTCGGTGAGGCCGAAGGCGACGTTCTCTGCGACGGTGAGGTGTGGGAAGAGCGCGAAGTCCTGGAAGACGATGCCGACGCCGCGTTCCTCGGGGCCGACGAACTGGCCGTTGCCGGCGACCGAATCGCCGGCGAGGGTGACCGACCCGTCCGACGGTCGTTCGAGGCCCGCCATGATGCGGAGGGTGGTGGTCTTCCCGCAGCCGGAGGGGCCGAGGAGGGTGAGGAGTTCGCCGTCCTGGACGTCGAGGTCGACCTCGCGGACGGCGGTCTCGCGGCCGAACTCCTTCGTCACACTACGAAGGCGGAGGATGGGGGTGGTTGCTGCTGGGGCGGTCGCTCGGTTCGCGGGTTCGGGTTCGTCCGACGTGAGTTCACTATCCGACATCGTATCGTTCCCGAGCGAGGATCACGAGCATCGACAGGCCGCTGATGACGACCAGCACGAGCGCCGGAAAGGCGGCCCGGCCGTAGTGCCCTGAGCCCCGTACTCGCCAGATGTAGGTAACGAAGGTATCAAAGCCTGTCGGACGCAGCATGAGGGTCGCGGGCAGCTCCTTCATCGTGGTGAGGAACACGAGCGCGGCACCGGCGGCGACGCCGGGCATGATGAGCGGGAGGACGACCTTCCGGAAGGCCGTCGTTGGGCGGTGCCCGAGCGTCCGGGCTGCTTCGACGAGCTTTGGGTCGACCTGGAGGAGACTCGAGCGAGCCGTCCCGAGCGCCTGCGGGAGAAATCTGACCACGTAGGCGAAGACGAGGATGAGTGTGGTCTGGTAGAGTATTGGGGCGTACGTGACGCCGAAGTAGAGGAGGCTGAATCCGACGACCACGCCGGGGGCGGCGTAGCCGACGTAGGTCGCGCGATCGATGATGGTCGCCAGCCACGATTCGGAGCGGGCGGAGAGGTAGGCGACGGGGAGCGCGCCGAGGATACAGACGATGGCTGCGGCCGCGGAGACGAGGACGGAGTTCCAGCCGTACTCCCAGGAGAACGCGAGGGCGCCCGACGCGTAACCGGGGTTCTCCCAGGTGAGCCAGAGCAGGAGGACGGCGAGCGGGACGACGAGACAGAACACGGTGACGGTGGCGGCGAACAGGAGGGCGGGCCCCTTCCATCTGCCGAGCTCGATCTCGCCGGGGCGTCGGGCGCCCCGGGACACGTAGGCGCCGCGCTGGCTGGCGCCGATGCGTGATTCGACCGCGAGGATGACGAGGGTGACGGCGACGAGTTGGAGGCTGAAGAGGGCGGCGAGGTCGCGGCCGCCGAAGGCGCGATAGTTGACGTAGATCTGCTGCGTGAAGACCTCGAACTGCATGATCGCGGGGGTACCGAAGTCGCTGAGCGTGTAGAGGGCGACGAGGAGGGCGCCGGCGGTGATGCCGGGCGTGATCTGGGGGAGCGTGATACGGCGGAACGCCTGCCATCGGCTGTGATTGAGGGTTCGGGCGGCTTCGACGAGTGTCGCGTCGAAGGAGAGGAGGGCTGCTCTCGTGGTCAGAAAGACGTACGGGTAGGTGTAGAGGACGAGGACGAGTGCGGCGCCGTGGAAGCCATAGATGCTGGGGATGCGGTCGACGCCGAGTGGGGCGAGGAGGTCGGCGAGTTCGCCGCGGGGGCCGAATGCGGAGACGTAGCTGAAGGCACCGATGTAGGAGGGAACGACGAGAGGTAGCGCGGATGCGATGGTCCAGAAGCGCCGGAAGGGGAGGTCGGTCTGGACGGTGAGGACGGCGAGCGGGACGCCGAGGAGGACGCCGCCGAGGGTGACGGCGGCGACGAGTCCGACGCTGTTCACGAGGACGCCGAGGTTGTCGGTACTGGTGAGGAGCGTCAGTGCACGCTGGACGCCGACCATGCTGGCTCGGTCGAGGAGCCAGAGGAGCGGAAGAACGACGAGGACGGCGACGCTGGCCGCGAGTAGCGTCAGTCCGACGGGGAGCCGGCTATCCGATTCTGCCCCGGCAGTAGTCTGCTCGGCGAGTTGTTCGAGCGTGTCGTTTGCCATATTAGAGGACGCCGACGTCCCGCATGAGGTCGAGTGTGGGCGAGACGTTGGCGAGCTTCGTCAGGTCGAACTCCGGCGGGTCGAGCTCGTCGATGGTCGGGAGGCCGCCAACCGGGGCGACGTCGGAGACCATCGGGTAGCCGAAGGTTCGGGTGGCGAAGAACTCCTGGGCCTCGCTGGAGAGGAGGTGGCGGACGAAATTCTCGGCGAGGTCGGGGTTCTTGGTGCCCTTGATGACTTCGGCGCCGGAGACGTTGACGAGTGCGCCCGCGTCGTTCGACGTGAAGGCGAGATCGATGGGGGCGTCGGGGCGGGCGTTCTGGACGCGAAGCGCATAGTAGTGGTTGGCGAAGCCGGCTGCGACCTCGCCGTCGGCGACGGCGTTGGAGACGAGGAACTCGTCGGGGTACCGGCTGACGCCCGCGTCGAGCATGTCGCTGAGCCACTGGCGTGTCGCGTCCTCGCCGGCGGTGATGCGCATGGCGGTGATGAACGCCTGGAACGCGCCGTACGTTGGCGCCCACCCCATGGTGCTCGCGAGCGAAGGCTGGTCGGGGATCGACATGACGTCCTGGGGGAGGTCACTCGCGGCGATCGAGTTCGTGTTGAACGGAATCGTCCGAGCGCGTCCCTCGACGCCGACCCAGTTGTTCGTCTTGAAGTGGTCGCGGGCGACCATCGACCGGACGTCGCTGGAGAGGTTGCGGGCAGCCCCGTTGTCGGCGACGTAGCCGAGTGAACCGGCGTCGATGGAGAGGAAGACGTCGGCCTTGGTGCTCTGTGCTTCGAACTCCTGGACGATGGTCTGGGCGTGACTGGACGAGGAGTCGGTGCGGACGTTGAGGGTGAGGTCGGGGTAGATCTTCCGGAGGATGTTCAGGAGGTCGACGTAGAGGCCGCCTTCGCCGCCGCCGAGGTAAAGGGTGAGGGCGCCTTCGAGGGCGGGCAGGTCACGGATGCTCGTACCGCCGGGTGCGGGGCGGCCAGAGACGATCGGGCCGGAACCACGGAAGGTGGCGGTGTCCCAGGTGAACTCGCCCCCGGTGTCACTACCGGTGCCGGGGAGATTCGAACAGCCCGCGACGCCGCCGAGGAGGGCGGCGCCGGTCGTCCCGAGGAAGCGTCGGCGACCGAATCCGCTACGTTCGCTCATACGTGAATTAGGCCGCCCTAAATCCTATATAGCTTCCGGAATGGTTGCCTCGTCCGGGGTACAGGGGTCGAGTCAGTCGTCGAGTTGCGGCGAGGCCCGTCGCGTATCGATCTCCGGGAGTTCACCGAGTTCGTCGAGGCAATGAAGCCAGTCGAGGAGGTACTCGCCGCAGTGGTTGAGGAACGCCCCGTTGTTGAAGTCGTCGTAGTCGCCGGACGCGAGTGCGACGCCGACGTCGTGTGCGACGCCTGCGTACGACTCGGCGTCACCCCCGGCGGTGTCTACTGTCTTCCAGACGTGTTCGTTGAGTTCGAGGCCGGCGACCTCGTTCGCAAGGTCGTCGAAGGTCGAGCGCGGGGCCTTGTTGTGCTCGCAGAGCGGGCCGCCGTTGTAGACCTGTCTTCCGAGGACGTCGGCTGCCCGCTTGAGAACGAGGCCGCTCCAGATGTCGTCGAAGCGGCCAACGTTCCACTCGTTGTCGTCCATGGGGAACTGGTAGAACGCGGGCACGACCTCGCGGCGGAACGCGAGGTTCATGGAGCAGACCGTGAGGTAGTTCCCCGGTTCGACGACGAAGTCGCGCTCGAAGTCACTCGACGTGGTCCGGGTCTGCGCCTGTCCCTGGAGGTCGCCGTCCATGAGGATGCGGACGGCGTCGAGGTCCGGGACGTTCGTCCAGAGCCCCTGTGAGGCGACGACGTCCCCCTGCTCGATTCCCGTGGTGTCCATCTCGATGGTCTCGTCCATCGCCTCGTACGGGTAGCCCCGGGGGTAGAGGTCGGTGTCGCTCTGGTAGAGGACGTTCACCCAGGATTCGTCGGAGGAGACCGATTCGATCTCGCCCTCGAAGTGGAGATTGGCGAGGTGCTGGCCGAAGAAGTCCTGGTCGGCGTGCGGGAGCGTATCGTCGTCGATGAAGAACCCGAACTCGAAGTCGTTCGTCCAGAGGTAGAGGAGGCCGAACGACGTCTGGGCGTGACTCGCGTCTGGGACGAGATGCGCGTACTCCGAGACTCCCTGCCGCTCGAACCAGTCTGTTCGCGTGCTCCCGTCGAAGACCGCGCCAGCGACGTCGATGTCGTCGAGCATCGACCGCATCGCGCTCGTGTCACAGCTGTCCTCGGTGACGAGCACGACGAAGAGCCGGTCGGTGTCGAAGCCGTGCTCGCGGGCGTTCGCGACGTACTCGCGCACGCAGTCGTACTCGCGGATGGTCGGCACGACGACGCAGACGTCCTGGCTCATCTCTTAGAACCCAATAGTTTTGGCTCCCCTAAAATGTGTGTCGATGCGGCGTGGCGGCAGTGAGCTGCGGACCGCCGTTCCGGGTTAGACGCCCGTTCCGGTCGGGGCGTCCGGCAGCTCGTTCTTCTCGGCGTCGATGCCGAGCTCGTCGAGTGCCTGTTCCAGGTGGCGCTCTTCGGCGAAGTCGACGCCGTCGGCCTCCCGGAGCTCCTGCGCTTTCGCGAGCACCTCGCCGCGGCGGTCCTCGGGGAACTCGAACTTGTCCGCCGAGAGCTCGATGGTGAGGCCGTTGTGGTCGCGCGTGTAGAGCGAATGGAAGATGCCGCGGTCGAACTCGTTGAAGCCGTGACCCGCCTCGTTCAGGGCCTGCTTCGTGTCCTCGAAGTCCTCTGCGTTCATCTTGAACGAGAGGTGGTGGACGCTGCCGACGCGGTGGCGGTGTGGCTGCGCGTTTGACTGGCGGTCCGGTGCGACGAAGAACGTGAGGATGCGGCCGTCGCCGGTGTCGAAGAACAGGTGGGTCTGGTTCGGGTCGTCGAGGTTCGGCTGGCGGAGCACGAGTGGCATCCCGAGCAGGTCGCGATAGAACTCGATGGTGTCCGCTTCGTTGCTCCCGATGAGCGTGATGTGGTCGACGCCCTGCATGTGGACGGGGCTGTCTGGTCGTTCTGGCGTGATGGGGAAGTCGGACTCCGGACTCATAGCCCGGAGTACTTGGCGCGGCGGTAAAAGACTGCGCGTGGGAGCGACAGCTTCCGAGACCCGGGATGCGTCGCTCCGGCTCGCAGCCCGAGGTTTCCGAAGTATGAAGAGGCTGTCCGGGGATGACCCGGGTATGGAGCGAGTTGCGATCGTCGGCGCGTCCATGACCCGATTCGGGGAACGGGACGCCTGGGTCCGTGACCTCCTCGCGGAGGCCGGCGACGAGTGCCTCCGGGACGCGGACGTCCCACCGACGAAACTGGATCACCTGTACGTGTCGAACATGGCGAGCGGCGAGTTCGAGGGACAGACGGGCGTCCCGAACGCGCTCGCCCACGACCTGGGCGCGATGCCCGCCTACACCGCTCGCATCGACCAGACGAGCAGCAGCGGCGGCGCGGGCGTCTACGCCGCCTGGCAATCCATCGCGAGCGGGGCGAGCGACCTCACGATGCTCGTCGGCGGGGAGAAGATGACCCACCGCACCACGGCCGAGGCGACCGACGTCATCGCGAGCCTCACACACCCCGTGGAGTACAAGCACGGCGTCACCCTCCCGAGCTTCGCGGGAATGACCGCCCGACGCTACCTCCACGAGTACGACGCCCCCCGCGAGAGTCTCGCCAAGGTCGCGGTGAAGAACCACAAGAACGGCCTCGACAACCCCCACGCCCAGTTCCGGAAGGCGGTCGACCTCGAGACGGTGATGGATTCACCGATCGTCGCCGACCCACTCCGACTCTACGATTTCTGCCCCATCACGGACGGCAGCGCCGCACTCCTCTTCTGCCCGGAGGCCGTCGCCGAAGAGTACACCGACGACTACGTCGTCATCTCCGGCATCGGTGGCGCGACAGACACCCACGTCGTCCACGAGCGCGACGATCCGACGACGATGGGTGGCGTCGTCGACTCCAGCGACATCGCGTACGACATGGCCGGACTCGGTCCCGACGACGTCGACGTCGCCGAACTCCACGACATGTTCACCATCCTCGAGTTCCTCCAGAGCGAGGACCTCGGGTTCTTCGAGAAGGGCGCGGGCTGGAAGGCCGTCGAGGAGGGCGTCACCGACCGCGACGGCGACCTCCCCATCAACACCTCCGGCGGCCTCAAATCGAAAGGCCATCCCCTCGGTGCGAGCGGTGTCGCACAGGTCTACGAGATCTTCAGGCAGCTCACCGGAACCGCCGGTGACCGACAGGTCGACTGCGATGTCGGCCTCGCCTGCAACGTCGGCGGGTTCGGGAACTGCGTCACGACCACCATCATGGAGGCGGGCCAATGAGCGACTCCTTCGATGCCCACCGCTGCGAGAACGGCCATCTGAGCTACCCAGGACACACCCGCTGTCCCGACTGCGGAGAGCCACAGACGGAGGCGGTCGACCTCCGTGACCGGACCGCCACCGTCATCACCTGGACGACGAGTACGGCGACCCCACCTGGGGTCCGCCAGCCGAACACCCTCGGCATCGTCGAGTTCGACGTCGACGGTGAGTCCGTCAGGGCGCTCGGCCAGTTCACGACGGACGACGTCGAGATCGGCGATAGGGTCACCCCAGTATACACGAGTGAACTCCGCGACCCGTCGGCCGGCATCAGAGAGCCAGACAGTCAGGAGTGGGACGGCTACCGGTTCGAACCCGTCGAGTGATCACTCGCTGACATCCGGCTCGTCTTCGTCGCGATCCGAGACTGCGGAGCCTGCTGTATCTGCATCGTCGCCTTCATCGTCGCCAGCTCCGTCGCCTTCATCGTCGCCAGCTCCGTCGGCATCGACTTCGTCCCGAAGTACGTCGAGCTCTGTCTCGATCTCAGACGGGTCAATCCGAGGGTCGTGCGTCTCTCTCCCTCGCGAACTATCAACACCGTCCCGCTGTTCCGATGACTCTGACGCGGGCGAGCCACCAGTATTCTCGTCCTGGCTCTTCTTCGCGGTCTCGAGTTCTGCCCGGATCTCCTCAGTGAGTCGTCGTGCGTCCACGAGTACCGAACGAGCCTCGCCATCCTCGGGGAGTCGCCCCGCTTCGATGACGTCGGCGAAGTCGTCGAGCGCCGAGTCCAGGGCGTCGATGGTTCGACGGCCGAGTGCTTCGGTTCGAGCACGCGCCTCCGTCGTTCGTTCCCTGGTTTCGTCCGCGCCACGCACCACTCGGAGCGCTGCCTGGAGTGCCTGTAGCGCCCGGATGTGGGCTTCCAGGAACGCGATGGTGGTGGGGATGGCGTGCCGGTCGGTGAACTCGGCGAACTCGCGGGGTGTTGGCGGGCGCGGGAGCCCGAAGGGTCCACGCGGTGGTCGCAAGGATTCGCGTCGAAGCTCCCGGAGTGTCGATTCGAGGTCGTCGATACGGGCCTCGAGCTCCCGGGAATTCGCGTTGGTGGGGACACCGGGCTCGTCGCGCCGGTCGTTCGACGAGTCGCGGTCGCGGGTCATAGCTATCAGTTGGACAGCGAACGGTAAAACGATACGTGCGAGTGACGGCGCCCGTAGGCCCGAACCAGCAGCCTAGAAACCCTCCCGGAGAAGGACGCTGGATTCCGGGAAGAGCGCGTCGAGCGTCGTGGCAGTCTGGTCGTCGGCGTCCAATCGATCGGTACGGGTGAGGAATTCGACGTCGCGGGCGCCGACGTAGAGCTGGGAGAGCGCGTCGATTCGCAGTGAAGCGTCCGCGTCGTCGGTCTCCGGTCGGTCGACAGACGCGTCGCCGTCGCTGACGGAAACACGGAATCGTCGGTCGTTCCAGTCCGCGATCGGGTCCCGGACCTCGAGGACGAACTCGGCGTCGACGGATGGCGAGTAGGTGGTGGCTTCGAGCGCTGCTGGGACGTCGACGAGCCGGAACATGGCCGCGGCGTGGCACTTGGTCTCGATCTCGTCAGGATCGTCGACCTGCCAGAGGAGGTCGTCGTCCATGTTCCAGAACCCGACCTGGTCGACCTGGGAGTCGTGCCGGGCGAGGAAGCCGTAGATAGCTTCGCGGGCGTCGTGGTCGACCCACGCGACGTCCTGGGTGCGGAGGACGTCACCGTCGTCACCATCGGATACGACGAACGAGACGTACGCCGCGAGTTCGCCGTCGCGCTCGTAGCCGTACACGAACGGGTCCTTCTTCCACCCCTGGAAGATTCGGTTGCGCCACCACTCCTCCTCGCGTTCGATGGTCAGCTCGTACGCAGAACCGTGGGCGTCGTGGACGGGAACCATCGCTGCCCAGTCATCTGCCTCCAGCCGGCGCCAGTCGCCGCCGTGGCGGCCACGGAATTCGGCAAGTGCGTCCGGGTCGCACGTGTGTTCGTACCCGTGATAGGCCGTACCCCATCCGAGACGCTCGTAGAACGGATGCTTGAACGGCCAGAGGACGGAGAGGTAGTTACCGTCGTCTCGGTACGTGGTGAGGGCGGCGTGGAGCATGTCGCGGACGTAGCCTGAGCGGCGGTGCTCTGGGGGTGTTGCCACGGCGCTGAGGCCGACGAGTGGGTGGCGGTCACCCCGAACCCAGGTCTGCCAGTGGTAGTGTTTACAGACGGAGACGAGTTCGTCGTTCGCGAAGAACCCGTATTCTTCGCCGAGTTCGGATGTCTCGTCGTCCGAATCGTTGGATTCCTCGTCTTCATCCGGAGACCATGGACCCTCGCTGATGCTGAACGCGTACTGGACGTACGAGTGGAAGTCGTCCATCTCGTCGTCGGAGAGCGGGCGGTAGTCGGGCATACTCCAACGCGAGACGTCGGCGGGGAAAAGTATTCCCGTGCCGTGAGACGCGATGGCAACGCTCGTTCAGCGGCGCAACGGGTGCCGTTAGAAGCCGCGACCGTACTGTTTGGGAGTGTCGATCTCGTCGAAGCGACCGAGATCGCGGGCTGCGTGTAGTGGGAAGTAGGGGTCCTCGAGGAACTTCCGTCCGACGATGGCGAGGTCGGCGCGACCGTTTCGAACGAGTGCGTCGGCTTGCTGGCCGGTCTCGATGCCGCCGACGGCGCCGACGCCGATGTCCGACGCGGTCTGCTGTTTGATTCGCTCGGCGAATCGAACCTGGTAGTTCGGTCCAGTCCACTCGATCTGCTGGTCCGGGTGGATGCCGCCGGTGCTGACGTCGATGAGGTCGGCGCCCGCGTCCGCGAGCTGGTCGGCGAGGCGGACGGACTGCGCGGGCGTCCAGGAGTCGCGGTCCGGCAGCCAGTCGGTGGCACTGATACGGACGAAGACGCCCGTATCCTCGCCCATCTCGTCGCGGACGGCCTCCGTTACCTCCCGCACGATCCGGGTTCGGTTCTCGAAGCTCCCGCCGTACTCGTCCTCGCGGTCGTTGGTGACGGGTGAGAGGAATTCGTGGAGGAGGTAGCCGTGTGCCGCGTGTACCTCTGCGATCTCGAAGCCGGCGGTCTTCGCGCGTCGTGCTCCGGCGCGGAAGGAGTCGACGATCGCTTCGACCTCGTCGGTTGTGAGCCGGTTGGTCTCGACGACCCCCGCCTCGTACGGGTATGGGGTGTCCGTTGGTGCGACCGCCGTCCAGCCACCCTCGTCGGGGGTGAGTGGTCGGTAGCCGTCGAACGGGCGCTGTGTCGATGCTTTCCGCCCTGCGTGTGCGAGCTGGATGCCGGGCACGCTCCCCTGCGCTTTGATGAATCGGGCGATTGGCTCGAGGGCGTCCCGGTGTTCGTCACTCCAGATGCCGAGGTCCTCCGGTGAGATGCGGCCTCGTTCCTCGACGGCCGTCGCCTCCGTCAGCACGATACCGGCCCCGCCGACTGCCCGAGACCCGAGGTGGACGCGATGCCAGTCGGTCGCGAGACCATCGCGGTCGTCACAGGAGTACTGGCACATCGGGGAGACGACGAACCGATTGGCGGCAGTCACATCACGGACGTCGAAGGACGAGAGTACGTCGACCATGACCCCAGGTTGGCGTGCCGGGGTGGTTATTCCTGCGGGATGCGGCCCAGGTTGCCCCAAGATACTTACTGGTGAACCATACGTTATTTCACCACCTGATACTACCGGAATATTTATTTGGTCTGGTGGTGTTGTCGAAGGCAAGGACAATGATCGGGCAGGACTTCGGGTCGTCTCCGGCCGACGCCTCGCCCCCGACGTTCGCGGAGGCACTCGACCAACTGAAGGCGCATGGGTGCCTCGTCCTCGTCGTCGGACCGATCGGTGACGACGCCAAATACGCGGGCTGTCGGCGACTCCTCGGCGACGACAACACGAAGTCCCGGCGCCGCCTCTTCATCGAGACCTCCACCAACGGCATCCCGGCGCGGGGGGCGGGCCCGAACTGTAGCCATGGAGGGCCCGCGAACGCCCACACCCTCACGTATGAGACGAGCGCGCGAGGGGCCGCTGCTACAGCGTCAGATAGCTCGAATCCTACGCAGCACGTCAGCGTCGAGGGAACGCTAGACGACCTTCTCGAAGCAGCCGACGCCTCGATGGAGTCCCTGGCGGACGCGGACGGGTTCGATCCGGCCGAACTCCGTGTCTGTGTCGACGACCTCGACGCCATGATCGCGAACGACGCCGATATCGACGTCGTGGAGTTCCTCCGAGACCTCCGGGCACTCGTACTGGAACACAACGGGATGTGTCACGCGCACCTCTCACGGAACGTTCCGGGCGCACCTATCGATGCCATCGTCCACTACTTCGATGCCATCGTCGAGGTGGACTCCAGTAACGTTCCCCGGCAACGGTGGACTATCCGCCACACCGGGATCAAGACGGACTGGCTCGAACTCTAATTCTCGGCGTTTGACCGAGAGCGTCGGCGTCCGATTCGAGCGTCTCGAGGGTCTCGTCAGTCACAGCATCGTCGAACTCCGGTTCCTCGTAGTCGCTATCCGCGGGTACCGTTTCGATCTCGGCCGCTACTTCGACCTCCAGGCCGTCGCGGTCGAGTGCCGCCGTCGAAGTCTGCGTGTCACCGAGCTCGATTTCGAGTTCGTCGCTGTCCACTTCTACGTCGACCTCTAGTTCGACGCGCACCCCCGGACCCATGGCAGAATCGACGCTGGGACTGCCGAAAAGCGAGGTGACTCGTGCCGAGTTATCGACCCCATAACCCTATACTGTCCCAACACAAACCACAGATTGCTGTCCGAGAACGCACGCATAAACCACATGCTGCGATATCTAACTGGGGTGGTGATGGGCGTCCGCGCCCTCCGTTTCGCCCAGTCTGGCAACGGAACCCCTCATGTTATTCCGGAACTGAGTAAAAACTTTAAGCTGAGCGCTCCAACCCTCGTGTATGGATCAGGAACAGGACGCGATTCGTCGCCGGGAACGCCTCTACATCGCGGGAGAGTGGCGGGCCGGCGAGGAGACGCTCGCGGTCACGGACCTCGCTGACGGCGGTGTGTTCGCCGAGGTCGCCGCGGCCACTGCGGCCGACGCGGAAGACGCCCTCGCTGCTGCGCAGGCCACGAAGCCTGCGCTCCGGGAGACGACGATTCCACAGCGTGCCGAGTGGCTCCAATCGATCGCGGACGGCCTGCGCGACCGGAAGAACGAACTCGCCGAGGTCATCGTGCGAGAGGCCGGGAAGCCGATCTCCTCGGCCCGCGGTGAGGTCGACTCGGCGGCAGATCGCTTCGAACGCGCCATCGAGGAAGCACACCACCTCAAGGGCGAATACCGCGAGGGGACGACCGCTGGCCACGAGGGCTGGCAGGCGATCGTGAAGCCGGAGCCCGTCGGGGCCGTCCTCTGCATCACGCCCTACAACTACCCCCTCGCGACCACGGCACTCCAGGTCGCGCCCGCGCTCGCCGCGGGGAACGCCATCCTCCTCAAGCCCGCGAGCAAGACGCCGATCAGCGCCGCCATCCTCGCCGAGATCATCGCCGACGCTGGCCTCCCGGACGGTGCGTTCAACTTTGTCCCGGGCCGAGGGAGCGTCATCGGGGACACCCTGAGTGGCGACGACCGCCTCAACGCCATCGCGATGACCGGGTCCAGCGGCGCCGGCGAACACGTCGCGTACGAGTCCGGGATGGTGAACCTCCACATGGAACTCGGCGGGAACGCCCCCGAAATCGTGTTCCCGGACGCGGACCTCGACGCCGCCGCGGCCGCAGCCGCCAAAGGCAGCCTCAAATACGCCGGCCAGCGCTGCAGCGCCATCAGCCGAGTCGTCGCGCACGCCTCCATCCACGACGCCCTCGCCGCCAAGATCGAGTCCGAGATGGCGAACTGGACCCAGGGCGACCTCTTCGACGACGACACCGACCTCGGGCCCCTCATCAGCGAGGCACAGGCGGAATGGGTGCAGGAGCTCGTCGACGACGCTATCGAGCAAGGCGCAACGCTCGTCACGGGCGGCCGGTACGACGAGACCGCCGATGGCGTCTTCGAGTTCGAACCAACGCTCCTCACGGACGTCCCGCAAGACGCCCGGATCGTCCACGAGGAGCAGTTCGGCCCCGTGGCGGCCATCACCACGTTCCAGAGCGAGGAGGACGCCCTTCAGCTCGCGAACGGCGGCGACCTCGCGCTCGACGCCTGTGTCTTCACCGCGGACTACGACCGTGCGATGCGGTTCGCGAACGAAATCGACGCGGGCGCCGTCCGCATCAACGGCGCACCCAGTCACGGCCTCGGCGACATCCCCTTTGGTGGGAACAAGAAGAGCGGTATCGGCCGGGAGGGTCTAGATGCCACTATCCACGAGTTCGTTCGGAAGAAATCCATCATCCTGTAATCGTACGGCCCTCTCTGGTACTCACGCGGTTGACTGGTTCGGCTGCTTGATGCGTGAGCAGTCCGTGGCTACCTGGGTGGCTGCCTCGAGCTACGTTGCTCGTACAACTCCTGTCTGGTACTGTCGGTATGTGACGAGGAGCCCGCCGAACACGAGGGCACCGGCGAGTCCGAAGGTCGCCAGGTAGCCAGTTCTCGTGGCGAGTGCACCGCCAAGTAGGCTTCCGATACCGGTGGCGAGCCCACTCAGTGCGGTGTAGGCACCGAGTGCGTCACCGCGGAGGTTCGTTGGGGCGAGTCGCGTGACGATGCCTGCGGCGGTGACGGCGATGACGGCCCAGCTGATTCCTACGAGTGCGAAGAACGAGAGCAGGACCGGGAACCCGCCGACTGGCAGCACTGCTGTGGCACCGATAAGGGGGAAGAGGACGACGCGGCTACCCAGGGCGCCGAACTGCGGGAGGTAGGGGCCGCGTCGACGAGCGAGTCGGCCCGCCGGGGTGTAGAAGAGTGCGGAGGCGGCGCCGGAGACCAGGAAGACCGCGAAGACGTCTCCGGTGTCGAGCTGAGCAGCCGTCGTGAGGTAGGCCGGGAGTGGGCCGAAGAACGTCGCGAATCCGGTGAACGCGACGAAGGTGGCGCCGAGGTACCTGACGAGGGGAGCGGGGAGCGAGGCGACGAGCGTCCGTGGGTGGAGTCGCCGCACAGACCAGAAGACGCGGAGCGGACTGATCGGGTTGAGTCCGACTCGGCGGCCGGCGCCTCGGACGAGGCGTTCGACGGATCGGCGGGATCGGCCGAATTCGGCGATAGTGACCGTAGCGCCGGGGAAGAGTCGGTAGCCGGCGAGGAACGAGATGGCGGTCGTGGCCGCGAGTACGTAGAAGAAGAATCGCTGGGCCTCGGTGGTGGGTACGAACTGGCTGCCGATGGCGTTCCAGCCAGCGCCTGCGAGCAAGCCCGCGAGCCACCCGTAGCCCTGGTAGGTGCTTAATACGCCGATCCGGGTGTCCCAGTCGCGTTCCGGGGCATCCGCCACCGCGAGGAGTGTGAGGACGGGTGCAGCGGCGGAGACGGCGAACCACAGCACGGCGTTCGCGACGAGTACGGACGTCATGGTGGGTAGAATCGGGATCGCGCCGAGCGCGAGCGTGGTCAAGCCGAGGCTGAGAAGGACGAACGAACGGTGTCGGCCCGTTCGTTCGGCGAGACGGCCCCAGAGCAGCGCCCCGGGGACGCCGGCGATGGCGGCGGTTGCGGCGATGAATCCGACGAGGAAGGGACCGGCGCCCAGGGAGATGGCGAACAAGGGGACGAGAAGGGAGGCGGCGCCGACAGCGGCGTAGCCCATGCTCCACGCGATGAGCCACCGGTCGGTGACGGGTGGAAGACGCACACGCGGTGAGTCGTTCGCACGCGTGTTAGCCGGTTTGGTTCGCCGCTAGCTCGTGACGAACAGGAGCGGAACCATCACGACGACGCCGGTTGCGAGGCCGATAGCGAGTTCGCGGATGCCATCGCCCTCGATGGTTCGGCCGATACGGCGGGCTTCGGGGATGAACTCCGAGAGGACGAGGTAGATCATGGCGCCCGCGGCGAAGCCGAAGCCGATCGGGAGGAAGGCGCGGGCCCAGCGGACGAAGATGAAGGCGATGACGGCGCCGATTGGCTGGGGGATGCTGGTGAAGATAGCGACGCCGACGAGTCGCCACTTGGTGAGGCCGTGTTCGTGGAGGGGGATGGAGACGGCGAGGCCCTCGGGGATGTTGTGGATGGAGATGGCGAGGGTCATGAAGACGGCGAGGACGGGAACCGTCATGCCGAGGAGGCGGATACCGCCTTCGAGGCCGAGGTCCGCGAAGGAGACGCCGACGGCGACACCTTCGGGGAAGCTGTGGACTGTGAGGACGCCGGCGATGAGGAGGAGTTTCTTGAAGTCGGCGCTGGCGATGGTCTTGGGCGTGTACTCGACCCGGTCGAGCAGCCGGTCGGCGGCGAGTACGAGGGCGACGCCGATGAGGCCGCCGAGGACGACCTGGGGGATGGTGCCGTTGTTGAGTCCCTCCCGGTCGAGCAGCCGGTCGGCGGCGAGTACGAGGGCGACGCCGATGAGGCCGCCGAGGACGACCTGGGGGATGGTGCCGTTGTTGAGTCCCTCCCGGACGAGCCCGAAGAGGCTCGCGGCGACCATGATGCCGGACGCGAGCCCCCAGAGAGTGACGCGCCAGCGGTCGCTGACCTCGTCCACGATGAAGAAGGGGGCGGCCCCGAGCCCGGTTGCAAGGTCGGTGATGAGGCCCGCGATGAAGACGAAGACGAGTGCAGAGAGGAAGTCCATACCCAGTGGTTACTGGGCAACTTCCTTTGTCTTTTCGAAAAGTTTCTTTTTGGTATGCCTAAACGGAGTCGGGGGCTGCTGGTGCAGCCAGAACGCCAACGCCGGACACCCTGTCCGTCAGTCGCTGGGCGTCAGGTCTCGTCGAGTTCCCGGAGCTTCAGGGTGACCTGTGGACACCCTTCATCGGTGTTCTCGGCATCACGCTGCCCGGCAGTCGCGATGACGAGAGCGTAGTCACCATGGTGGACGAACGGGTCCGAGTCCCGCTCACTGATGGTCACCTTGGCGTCGAGTTTGACGCCGGGATCGCTTCGGTGCTCCCACCAGACCTCGTCGCCGGCCGTGAAGTGGCGGAGCTCTTCCTGGGGAAGGAGGTAGGAACGGATGTCGACGCCGCTTCGGGAGATGGCGTTGATCCGGAACTTGTCCTCCTTCGAGGGATCCTGTTCGAGGTCCCAGACGTGGTAGGCGCGGTCGTCGCCTTCGAGCGCGACGGTTTCGTCGATGACGTACTCCACGTTCTTGTGGGATTGAGTTTCTTCACCCATGGGTGGGACTTACCGGTAGACGCCCATAAGGCGGCAATACGTTCCAGCGAGCTGACCGGTTGAGCTCGCAATGGCGTGGCGGCTGGACGGACATCACAACGTTGAGAACGCTGGCCCCGCCTTGGCCGGTATGGACGAGCAACGACGGGTTGCCGCGTTTCTCGCCGAGCACGACCTCCACACGACGCCTACGTATCGGGTGCTCGACCTGGCGTCAGAGGTTGGTGAGCTTGCGAAGGACGTGAACGAAACAACTGACTATGGCGACGATCCGAGTACAGTGGCCGTCTCGGCGTCCGAACTGGGTGACACCCTTTTCTGCGTGCTGGCGCTGGCGAGCGAAGCTGGAATCGATGCAGGCGACGCGCTCGACCTGTCGCTCGAGAAGTACGAGGGCCGACTGGCGTCGAGCGGCACGGCAGGTTCGGGCAGTCACGATATGTGACCAGTCACTGGCAACGAGAATCATGGGTGCACCGGGCCCCACTAACGACTGGACCGATGCCCAGGAACGTCTTCGACGAACCTCGAGACACGCTCGACTCGCTCCCCAACCGGTTCACGGGGGACCGGGCTTAGCACTCACGCCGGGGAATCTGGCCTCGTTGGCCGCATCACCGTGGACGTCAACGAGGACCAGAACGCGTTCATCGTCACCGCCGACCGCCCCGGCTTCGAGCAGGAAGACATCAACATCACGGTCCGCATCCCGCGGGACCGGTTGAGGTCGGTGCGGCCAGCGCGGAGTTCAATACCGGCGTGCGCACGATCCGACTCCCGAAGGCCGAGACAGCGCCCGGCCACACCATCGATATCGCCTGACGGTGGCCTGGTTCCCGATCGGTGGGAGCCTCCCAAACGCTTACCCTCGACCGCTTCGAATCGCCGACTGTGACACGAGACGCGTCGGGACTCTTCGACCCCGACCGCATCGCGGTCGTCGGCGCGACCGAACGCGACGGATCCATCGGTCGAGCCGTCATCCAGAACCTCGAGACGTTCGAGGGTGACGTCGTTCCTGTGAATCCGTCCCGAGACGAGGTGTTCGGCCGGGCCTGTTATCCCGCCCTTGGCGCCGTGCCCGACCCCGTCGACCTCGCCGTCGTGGCGGTTCCTCCGGCGTACGTCGTGGACGTCCTCGAGGACGCCGGGGAGAACGGCATCACGGACGTCGTGGTGATCACCGCTGGATTCAGTGAAGCCGGTGGCGAGGGCGCCGGCCGGGAGCAGGAACTCAGAACAGTCGCCGCAACCTACGACCTCAACGTCGTCGGCCCGAACAGCCTCGGTATCATGAGTACGCCCCGGTCGATGAACGCGACCTTCGGGCCGGATATCGCGCCAGGCGGGTCGCTCTCATTCATGAGTCAGTCCGGCGCCTTCATCACAGCCGTCCTCGACTGGGCGGCAGATCAGGAGCTCGGCTTCAAGGACGTCGTCAGCCTGGGGAACAAGGCCGTGATGGACGAGACCGACTTCGTCACACACTGGGCCGACGACCCCGGGACGAACGTCGTTCTCGGCTACCTGGAAGGTATCTCGAAGGGGCGCGCGTTCATCGACAGCGCCCGCGAGACCACGCAGTCCACTCCGGTCGTGGTCGTGAAATCCGGGCGAACCGCTGCCGGCGCACAGGCGGCGTCGAGCCACACCGGGACTATCGCTGGCAGTGAGGCCGCCTACGAAGCAGGGCTCGAACAAGCGGGGGTCATCCGGGCGAACAACGTCCAACAGCTCTTCGACTATGCACGCGTCCTCGATGGCCTCCCACTCCCGGCAGACGACACGGTCGCCATAATCACCAACGCGGGCGGCCCGGGCGTCATGGCGACCGACGCCATCGGCGACTCCCGGCTCAGGATGGCGCAGTTCACGGACGCCACGATCGACGGACTCCGAGACGTGCTCCCCGATAACGCGAACGTCTACAACCCCGTGGACGCCATCGGTGACGCCGACCTCGACCGGTTCTCGGCCGCCATCGACGTCGTCCTCGCCGACGAGAACGTTTCGGCTGCGATCGTTGTCTCCGCCCCGACAGCGATCCTGGACTACGACGGGCTCGCGGACGCAATCGTCTCGGCCCGGGACGAACACCAGAAACCGGTCGTCGCGTGCCTGATGGGTGGTGACCGGACCCGCTCGCCAGGCCGTCGCCTCGGCGATGCTGGCGTGCCGAACTACTTCGACCCTGCCCGCGCCGTCGACGCACTCTCCGCCCTCGATCGGTACCGAACGGTCCGCGAACGGGAGTACGAGCCACCCGCGACGTTCGATGACGTAGACCGCGACCGGGTACGAGCCATCCTCGAGACGGTCACAGAGCGAGAGACGAACCGACTCGGCGTCGAAGCGATGGGGCTCCTCGACGCATACGGCATCGACACACCAGCTGGCGCCGTCGTCGAAACACCCGAAGACGCGGTGAGCACAGCCCAGTCCATCACGGGGGACGTCGTCATGAAGATCGTCAGCCCCGACATCACCCACAAGTCCGACATCGGGGGCGTCAAGGTTGGCGTCCCGAACGAGGACGTCTACGACGCCTACGAGGACCTCGTGACCCGGGCGCGGAACTACCAACCCGACGCCACCATCATCGGCGTCCAGGTGCAGGAACTCGTGGACACCGAGTCGGGCACCGAGACGATCATCGGCGCCAACCGCGACCCCCAGTTCGGCCCGCTCGTCCTCTTCGGCCTCGGCGGCGTCTTCGTCGAGATCCTCGAGGACACGACGGTCCGCGTCGCCCCCATCAGCAACCGGGAAGCCGGCGAGATGCTCGACGACGTGCAAGCCGCACCACTACTCCGGGGCGCCCGCGGCCGTGACCCCGTCGACAGGGACGCACTCCGGGACTGTCTCGGACGCCTCAGTCAACTCGTGACGGACTTCCCCGCCATCCTCGAACTCGACGTCAATCCGCTCCTCGCGTCACCCACCGGCGCGATGGCGCTCGACCTCCGGCTCACGGTGGACCCAGACCAGCTATGACGACCAGACTCATCGCCTCGACACGGGAGAGCACCGGAAAGACCAGTATCGCACTCGCACTTGCCCGTCTGGCACGGGAGCGCGGAGCGAGCGTCGGCTACATGAAACCGAAGGGGACACGACTCCAGTCGAACGTCGGGAAGACACTGGACGCCGACCCAATGCTCGCCCGCGAACTCCTCGAGCTCGACGGCGAGCTCCACGACCTCGAACCCATCGTGTACTCGCCGACGTTCGTCGAAAGCGCGATCCGAGGCCGCGAGACCGCCGAAGACCTCAGGGACCGACTCGAGACAGCCCACGAGGCCCTCACGACCGATACGACGGAACTCTTCGTCGAGGGCGCCGACTCGATCTGGACCGGTGGCGTCGTCGACCTGACCGACCCAGACATCGCCGACCTCTTCGACGCAGACGTCACCCTCCTCGCAACATACGAGCAGGCCCGAGACATCGACGACGTCATCGCGGCGGCCGACGCCTTCGGTGACCGGTTCGATGGCGTCATCTTCAACGGTGTCCCCGACGGCCGATACGACGACGTCGAGTCCGACGTGGCCTCGTTCCTCGAACGCCGAGGCATCCCCGTCAGGGGCGTCCTCCCCCGACTCCCCGAGCTCGCGGGCGTGTCCGTCGAGGAACTCGCGGACGAACTTGGGGCGTCGCTCCTCGTCGAGCCCGCCACCGATGGCCAGGCCCGCGTCATCGAGCGATTCCTGGTAGGGGCGATGAGCGGTGAAACCGCGTTGAGTCACTTCCGTCGGACGAAGGACGCGGCCGTCATCACCGGCGGCGACCGGGCCGACCTTCAGACCGCTGCACTGGACGCCCCGGGCGTCAAGGCAATCGTTCTTACCGGTGGCTACGAGCCATCGGGCGCCGTGCTCGGCAAGGCAGCCGAACGCGGCATCCCCGTGCTGCTCGTCAACGCAGACACCCTCACGACGGTCGAACGCGCAGAATCAGTCGTCCGTTCAGGACGCGTTCGGGACGAAGCGACCGTCGACCGGATGCAGGCGTTGCTGACCGAACACGCGGACGTCGACGCAATCCTCGACTAAGTCGAGAACGCTTGCCGTCGATAGCTGCACGCTCACGATCTCCCGATGCGTCAGCAGAACTACCCGGAGCGGCTGGTCGTTCATCCGGTGGCGATACCTGCGTTCTCTAGAGGAGGTTGTCAGGTTCGACCCAGACGACGAACCGGTCGTCTCGACGAATGACGCCCCGGGTCGTCTCGGTAGCCGTCGATTCGTCGACGTCGGCTTCGTCGACGCGTTCGACCTGATGCACGTCGTCGATGAGCAATCCCTTCCCGTCGTGGTCACTGAGTACGACGATGCGGCGTCCTGTCGTCTCGCCGGCAACGTTGAGCGCGACCTTCGGATCGACGATGGTCGTCGTCTTCCCCCGGAGATCCACCACACCGACGACCTGGTGGTCCGCGTTCGGGACCGGTGTGATGTCCTCGTCCGCATCCACGATCTCGTCGACGTTCGCGATGTCCATGCAGAACCGACTGTCGCCGAGGGAGAACTCCAGCACGTACGGTTGGCTTGCCATACTCCTCGTCAGATAGGTGGGGGCTAAACCTTTCGCCCGTCGTTATCCATCCTGAGAATCCGCGGTTCTGTCGTTCTCAATCCCGGAAATACCCCGCCTGATAGACGGTAACCTTTACGTGCTGGGTTACTTTCCTTAGGTCGATGGAGCCGGTGGACGTGCTTCGAGTACTCGGCAACAAATACAATGCCGAGATCCTGCAGGCCACGCACACGCCGAAGTCAGCGCAGGAGCTCTCAGAAGAGTTGGACATCCCCATCGCGACGAGCTATCGCCGCATCGAGGAGCTCACCGAGCACGACCTGCTGGAGATGGAGGGGAAAGAGCTCTCGGATGAGGGCCGCCGAACGAAGGTCTACCGGCGTCGGATCGACGAGCTCACCGTCACCTTCGGGATGGATGAGACGGAGCTCGAGTCGAAGGAGCGCACAGAAGCCAAGAACGCGCTCGTGGACGTCTGGTCGGACCTCCGAACGAACAGCTAACCACGCGTTTTGGGGCGCGCTGCGGCCGCTACTGATTATAGGAGCTAATAATCGGAGGGGGACCTTTATGCCCTTGCTCACGGAGTTGAAAACGGAGCTAAGCACGTATCATGCGCGTAATCGAAGCCCTCTATCTGGTGTTCAGCGGCACCCTCGCCGTAGCCGGCCTTGCGATGGTCGGACTCGCGGTCCGGGCGTACTCGCGGTCCGGACGTGCATCGATGATGCACCTCTCACTGGGATTCGCGCTCGTCGTCGCTGCGTCACTGGGAACGACGGTGAGTGCTTTCGCAACAGGGTTCGAGGGAGCGCGAACCCTGCTCACCGTCAACTACCTCATCACGACCGCTGGCTACATCTTCGTGATGTACAGCATCGTCGCACCCGACTAACACCACGATAGAGCGACAGACTGGGAGTACCCGACACACGAGACCGAACCGCCGGCCGATGCACCAGACCCCCGCTGGACCCCCGCATCTCGCACTTCTTCGCACACAACCTGCAGCTTCGTACCGATGGGACACGAAACGATAGCCAAGAATACCTGAAGACATACAGGCACCCAGAGCCGTCGCCAGCCCGGGGGTATCACGAGTTCGTGTTCAGAATGGACCGCCAGAAGCCGGATGAATCCGATTGGGTAGGTGCGGGAATCAGTCGAACTTCGAGCGGACGCGGTCGAAGAGTTTGATGCGGGCCTCCGCGGCCTCGTCGCTCTCGTCGAGTCCCGCTTCGTCGATGAGCTCTTCGAGTGAGATCTCGATGACGGAGCCGTCCTCCTCGACGTAGGTTCCCGTGGGTTCGCCCGGTGACTGTTCCGTCTCGCCGGTCTGGGCGTCGACCCATTCGAAGCCGTGATCGGGTTTGCGCGCGGGTTCGATGTCGAGCAGGTCGGTCAGTCGGGCCTCGAGGCGTCGATACGCCTTGCTGGCTGGTGTGTCGGGTTCCATGTCCACCACGGGGCGGCCCTTCCGGATGCCGAGTTTCACGTTCTCGTCCCGGGGGATGCTCGCGGTGACGGCGTCAGTCATGCCCAAGGCAGTGGCGATTCCCTCGACGTCGTCGAATGCGCCGCCACCTGTACGGGTGAAGACCGCGCCGACGACTGGTTTGTCGAGTTTTTCGACGAGTTGCCCGGTCTTCCCGGCGTCCGTGAGTGAGGAGAGTTCCGCGGTCGTCACTAGCAGGACGCCGTCGGCCGCGGCGATGGCGGCGGCGATGTCGTGACTGAGTCCCGCACCGGCGTCGAGTATCACGATCTGGTGGTCTGCCTCGAGTTCGTGCACGACGCGTTCCAGCCGCCTTGCGTCGGCGTCCGCGAAGCGCTCAAGCTCCGTGGATCCGGGTACGACGGTCATGCCATAGGCGTCGTAGCACGCAGATCGCAGCGGGGCCTTCCCGGCGAGGACGTCGTGGAGGGTTGCTTCCGGCTGGATGCCGACGAGTCCGGCGAGGTTCGCCATTCCGAGGTCGACGTCGACGATGACGACGTCGTAGCCGTCGGCTGCGAGCGCGGCGCCGAGATTGACGGTGGTCGTGGTCTTGCCCACGCCACCCTTCCCGCTCGCGACCGCGAGAACGAACCCGTCTGCGTCGTCGTGTGCCGGCATTCTATCTTACCCGAGGTAGTCGGTCTGTGCTACATAAGTGTGGCTCAATTCGTGCCCTCGGTTGGTCCAGAATCATTAGATGGAGAGGAGGCTTCCGACGAGTTCGAGCGTCATGACGCCGATGGCGCTGCTGACCCACGTGAGGACGACGAAGTGCATGTAGGAGTTGACCTTGTGGCCGCCGTCGACGACGCGGATGATGAGGGAGGAGAGCAGAGAGTTCACGAGGACGGTGATGACGAGCAGGTACTCGATGACCTGGGTGTCGTAGACGCTCGTGTGGATGAGTGAGTCGAAGTCGAAGGCCGAGCTGGAGGAGTCGAGCCCCATCGTCATCCCGGAGAGGACGTCGACGATGCCGAGTCCGATGAAGAACGCGAAGGTCGCGGCTGCCGTGATGCCGTAGAGGACACCGATGAGGGTCATGGTCGCCTGTTCGCGTTGTTCGCGGAGCTGGTTCACCTCGTTCATGTTCGCGCTTATGAGTTCGCCGAGGTGTTTCGGGTCGCCACCCATCTGACGGCCGATGAGGTACATCTCGCTGAACTTCTGGATGAGGTATGAGTGGGCGTCGCCGGTGAAGAACCGCCAGGAGGACTCGGCGTCGACGCGGAGGTTGAGTCGTTTGTAGAGGTCGTCGATGTTCTCGGAGAGCGCGCCGAAGTCCTTCGTCCGCAGTGTCTTCAGCACGGCCGTCGTCGTGGTCTGACGGGCGGTCTCGCTGGAGCCGAGCGCGCGGATGAAGCTCGTGAACTCGTCGTCCCGATCCTTCACGCGTGCCTCCTCGCCACGAGCGACCAGCCCCGGGATGATGAGGGGGGTCGTGGGGATGGCTGCGTAGAGCGGGAGTGGGACGCTGTCGGGGTCGATACTCGTCATCCCGAGGAGCACGGCGATCGTCGCGATGACGAGCACGACAGAGAGCAGGTAGCCAGCGGCCATCCCGGCCTGGAGTTTGCGTTCGGTTCGCGTGGTCATGTTCTCGGGGAAGTACCAGAGCGGGTCGTTCGGGGCGATGGAGTAGATGGCGAAGAGGAAGCCGGCCTGGACGAACGAGTACATGACGACGACGGCGCTGACAGTCATCGTGGGGTTCGTCCCGGAGAGGATGGGGAGGACGGTCGCGAACACGAGCGCGAACGTGACGGAGAGGACCATCGAGAGGTAGAGGTCCTTCATGACCTCGAGGTTGTCGAGGGCGGACTCGTAGACGGTCGCGTAGTTCCGGATCATCACGTTCTGTTCGCCCATGAGATAGACGTCAAGGCCCTCACCGGAGTTGATCGTGTACGCGAGTCGTTCGAAGAAGTCGGAGACGACCTTGCTGGGGACCTTCTTCGCGCGCATCCGGCAGGCGTCGTCGAGACTCTGGTTCCAGGTGTCGACGAGCTGGACGACGCGCCGGGTCTCCTCGGCGAGCGCGCCGTACTCGTTCTCGGAGGCGACGCGACGGAACACCTCCACGCGGTCGATGTTGGTCGTCGCGAGGACGGTCATGTGCGTGATGTAGATGTGGAACCGTTGCTCCATGGACTTGCGGCGCTGGTCCTGCTGGATCTTCGGGTAAATGGCTGCACTCCCGAGAATCAGGATTCCGAGGAGCGGTATCGGGAGTCGCACCATCAGGGGGACGTCGAGGGAGATGGCGGCGACGAACGCGAGGAAGAAGAATATCACGCTCGGGAGGATGATGAACCCGAGGTACTGTGGGACCGGCATGTCCATCTGCCGGTAGGATTCGACGATCGAGTCGACGAGGTTGCCCAGATCGAGGCCGCGTTCTCCGTGTGCGCCGCCGGTCTCGTTCTGGGTCGCCATCTGTTAGAACCCGCGTGCCATCGTGAATGGGAGGCCGTCGACCCCGTCACGCTGGAAGCCCTCGACGGTCTCGTTGAAGTCGTGGTACTCGATGAGGTCCTCCTGGATGACGCGCTCGATGATGTCGGCGCGGAACTCGAGTTCGTCGTAGATCTCGCGGGTGTCCTCGTAGCCGAGGAGGGTCGCGATCTGCTCCTCGAGGACGTACGAGTTGTTCATGCCCTGGAAGATGATCTCGTCCTCGACGGGGTCCCAGTAGAACGCCTGACGGGTGACGACACCACCCATCTCCTTCGAGTAGCCCTCGATCTCCTGGACGGAGGTGACGCGCCGGAGGACGTCGTCGCCCTGTTTGACGCGGTTCTGGAAGAGTGCGACGTCACAGTTGTCCATGAACGTCTCGGGGACGTTGATCGGTTCGCCGGTGAACCGCTGGATCATGGAGACGATGTCGCTCGCGTGGAAGGACAGCATGACCGGGTGACCGGTCTGTGCCGCCTGGAACGCCATCCGACCCTCGGCACCACGAACCTCACCGATGATGATGTAGTCTGGCCGTGAACGCAGTGCGGCCGCGACGAGGTCGAACATGTCGACGTCGGCGGAGTTCTCGCCCTGTCCCTCGCGGGTGAGGAGCTGCTGCCACGTGTCGTGTGGCGGGAGGACCTCGGCGGTGTCCTCTGCGGTGTAGATCTTGGAGTCCCGGGGGATGAACGACATGATGGAGTTCATCGTGGTCGTCTTCCCGGACGCCGTCTCGCCGACGACGAACACCGTCTGTTCGTTCTCCAGGCAGAGCCAGAGGTAGGCCGCGAGCTGGGGGCTCAGGGTCCCCCACTTCGTGATCTGGGCGACCGAGAGCGGGACCTCGACGCCCTGACGGATGGTGAGCGAGGGGCCCTTGAGGGAGACGTCGCTGCTGTAGATGATGTTGATACGGGACCCGTCGGGGAGCGTGGAGTCGACGATGGGGTCGCTGTCTGAGACGGGGTCGCCCATCCGTTCACCCATGTTCCGGAGCCAGGAGTCGAACTGTTCCTGGTCGCCGAAGTCGACGGTGGTCTCGAGCATCCCGTACGTCCCGTGGTCGACGTACGTGTGGCTCGGACCGATGACGTGGATGTCCTCGTTCTCCGGGTCACGCATGACCGGTTCGAGGGGGCCGAACCCGACGATGTCCCGGTTCAAACGGTACCGGATGTTCTCGAAGGTCGCCTGTGAGACAGGGATGCGGCCGACGCCGAATGCATCCTCGAACGCCTCCTGGATGACCGGTATGGCGGCCCGCATGCGCGCCATCGCGACACGCGGAGAGGTGGCCGCGTGGCGAGCCTTTCCGAGCATGTCGTTCCCGCCGAGGTCGGCGGAATCGAGCGAGAGCTGTGCACGGGATTCGCCCGCCATCTTGTCGGCAAGCGTCTCCGGCGTGAAGTTCCGGACGATCTGCGTGGGCGAGAGCCCCCGGATCTTGTTGATGACGCTCCCGCCACCGGTCTCGTCGATGCGGACGGTCTCGTCGAGGAGCTCCTCGAGTCGGTCGTCGTACTCGGTGTCGATCTCGGGGGCAGGTTTCTTGACGCTCTTCTCGAGAATGCGGTTCCTGACGTTGTCGAAGATCGCGGCCTCGGGACCCGAGAGCTCGGGTTCGATGCAGTAGTACTTCGTGTCCTTCCCGAGGTCGCCGTAGACGTGGCAGTAGATCGGGCCGCCCACGGGGTAGAGTACGTTGGGCTTCCGGGCTTCCCAGTCGCTGCCGGGCGCGTCGATGAACTCGGGGTACTCGCCGGTGAACTGCTTGAACCGCTGGAGGTACTCCCGGAGATGGGGGTACCTGCTCGCGGTCTCCCGCAGTTCGTGCCCAATCTGTCTGGTCCCGTGGTCTGCCATATGTTAGTGCCTCACGCCACACTCCGGCTTTCGATGACGATTCCCGTCCCCGACCGGACGGAGAACCCGATGGTGTCACCCACCTGTTCGCCCATCCCGGCGAAACGCTTCACCTGGATGCTCCGACGGACGTCGTTCCCGACCTCCGCCATCTGAATCTGGATGAACACGTCTGCGATGGAGCGGAACGGCCCGATGGCTTCGTCGTCTACCGTACTGGGGTCCACTGTCAAAACAATTACTTTTCCTTGCGTCGTGATATCCCTGAAGAAGGAGATGATCTCGAGCGCTGCCTGCCGTTCCTCGTTCTGGCGGACGAGCGCCTCGAAGTTCGGGTCGTTCCGCAGGATGGCGTCGAACGTATCGATGACGATGACGTCCGCGTCCCACATCTCCTCGGCTTCCATAAGCCGCTTCAGGAGCTTCTTACGGTTACTCTTGTCTTCGTTCCCGCGGAGGGCGCTCGTTCCGCTGTCGACGTCGGCCTGCAGGAACAGGAGTCGCTCCCAGAGCAGGTGTTTCTCTACCTTGTAGTCGAGTGAATGCATCTGGTCGATGAATCCCCTGACCGTCAGTTCGGTCGACAGGAGGGTTACGGGGATGTCCTGTTCGCAGAGCCCGAACGAGAACCGCTGGCTCAGCGCGCTCTTCCCGGCCCCATAGTCACCCTCGATGAGGACGATGCTGCCCTGTGGGATACCGCCGCCGAGTTCGTTGTTCAGACGGTCACGGTCCGATAAGCCGAGCGAGTAGAGATTGTTAGCGGTCATGTTGGCACCCTGAACTGTAGTTCCTCCCGGTCGCCGTTCACGATGACGAGCACCCGGTGGTCGCCCGCCGAGAGCGACACGCCGGAGATGGTCACGCGGACGACGGTCCCCGGCCGCCACGACGAGTCCACGAGGACTTCGGTCGTCGCACCGGTCTGGTACGCTCCGTCGAGCAGTATCTCGAAGTTCGTCGGATCATTCGAGAGTGGTTGTGACCCGGTATTCTTCACGAGGAGCGTCAGGTTACCATCACCAGACTCGTTGTAGATGGACGCGGGACTCCCCGCGTCGCTGATGATGGCGATGTCGGTCCGGATCTCCGAACTGACGTCGGCACTCCGGTCACCGAGTGCCGCCCCGATTCGTTCGACACCGTTCGTCATCGTACCCGCGACGGATGCCGCGACGAGCAGGCTCGCGATGAACAGGATCAGGGTCGACGACGCGACGCTTGCCACGCTAGAGCACCTCCGTCGCACTGACGCCGGTCCCTGAAACGACCTTCACACGTTGGGGCTGTTGCGTAAACCCGCTGAGCGTTACGTTGAGCGTTTCACCGGGCGCCCAGATATCCGTCCCGCTGGTGCCGGAAACGTTCGAGGACGCCCAGGACGCTTGATAGACACCATCGACGACGACGTCCGTCTCGCTCACCGTGAGCGTCGTGGACCCCTGGTTGAGGACCTCGACGGTCAGATTGCCGTTCGAATCGTTGTGTGACGTTGTCGCGATCATGATGTCGGTGTTTCGTTGGTCGAGCGCGCGGTCAGCCTGGTTCTCCTGTGCCGCCGTGACATCCTCGTAGCCATTGTAGGCCCCGCTGTAGAGGATGCCGACGCTGACGAAGGCGGCGATGAAGACGATCGCTGCCGAGCCACTAACGCTGAATCCCATCTGCGTGGAGGTTCTCGCAGCGCTCGATGATGCCGCGCTCGAGGTCGCCATCGGCGAGCTCCTCGATGTACTCGAGACTCTGAAGGTGGTCGTCCATCGTCAGCTCCGTCGTCCCCATCTCCTGGCGGTACACGTGGTCGGAGTCCGAGAGCCCTTCCAGGACGGTGAACAAGTGGTCTTTCGCCTCGGTACTGATCCAACCAATCCGCTCGTAGTAGTTGAGCGTGCGAACGGTATTCCGGGGACCGAATTCGTCCAGCAGGCCGGTCAACCACTCGAAGACCACGACGTCGGCGAGGTATCCGCTCGGTGGTTCCTGGAGGTGTGGTGTATCGTTGGACCCCCCAATCATCCCCGTCGCCGACGGCGTCGACGTCGGCTCCGACGCGGGTTTTGGGGATTGGTCTACGTCTGGGCCCGATTCTGGTTCCGGGTCCGGCTCAGACGCTGATTCCGACTGCGCCTCGACGGGCGGCTCGTCTGTGCCTGCCGCAGGGTCTTCGAACAGGTCCACGTCGTCGCCTGTCTCGGTGTCGTCGAGTGCGTCGGTTTCGTCATCGGCGGCCTCGTCGATGTCGTCGTCGATGAACAGGTCACCGGGGTCATCGGCGTCATCGTCGAAGCCGACATCCGGTTTGTCGTCGGCATCGATGCCCTCTTCCTCGAGGTCCGAGTCAGCCCATTCGGCATCGCCGGACTCGTACTCTGCCTTCAGGTCCTCGAAGGACGTCCCGCCACCCGACCCTTCATCGTCAGATTCGGCGGCGTCCGCTGTGGCTTCTTCGTCATCGTCCATGTCGAAGTCGTCCATGCCACCGAGGTCGTCTCCATCATCGAGGTCGCCCAGCTCGTCCTCGGGTTCGTCGAAGTCGTCGAGGGCGTCGTCGTCGAAGAAGTCCTCGGCTTCGGCCGACGCGATGTCGTCGTCGAGTTCCTCGTCGTCGTCCGGATCCTCGCCGTCGTCGTCGAACAGGCCGAAACTGTTTCCGCCCCCGCCCTCGACCATGCCGCCTCCGCCACCGGGTTGGACGTCGTCGACGAACGGGTTCACACCACGGGTGACCATCTCGTAGATCTCCAGGAGCTTACGCACGTTCTCCTCGACGTCGTCGACGCTCTCACTGATCTGTTCGTTCTCGCTGCGAACCGTGTTGGCCTTGGAGGAGACGTTCGCCATCTCGGTCTCGAGCTGGTCGATACGGTTCTGGAGTTCGGAGACGTTGGCGCCGCCCCCGTCGCCACCACCGTCGTCGTCCATGGAGTCGAGTCCGCCGAACTCCTCGTCGAAGTCATCGAAGTCGTCGTCCATGTCGAAATCATCGTCGCCCCCGGTGGCGTCGGTGGCGGTCTCGCCGTCATCGTCGTCTTCGCCACCCAACCAGCTGGCCATCCCGAGTGCCAGTGCCCCGGCCTGGAAGAGCACGACCACGGACGGGACGAGGTGGATATACTTCATTGATGCAAAGGAGGCGTCTTTCCGGTTATTAAACTTCCCCCCCAGTTCTCAAAACTATGAATCAGGATTCTCCGGTGGAACACACGCCTGAATCCGAGCCAGAAACGGCCACATCGCCCAGATTCGAAAGCGTCGAAAGTCATCCCTGTCCGTCATATCAGGCTCGAGAACGGTGTTGTGAGCAGTACTCCTCCCATCAGTCAGGGTTGGAGAACGCGACAGAAGCCGAATCACCGGAATCGAACCGTTGTTGAGCTCGCGTATCGGGGTCGTCGTTCTCGACTAGTTCCCCATCGAGGAGAGGCGAGCGATGTAGACGAGACTCAGGACGTGGTCGGCCATATCGAGCTCGCGGGTGTCATTTACGGCGACCTCCTCGAAGGCTCGAGCGTGGTCCCGGAGTTCCGCTGCGGCGTTCTCGCCCAACCACCCGATCTGCTCGTAGTAGTCGACGACGGAGAGCGTTTCTCGGACACCGACACGCCCGAGGAGGAAGTCGAGCCACTCGAAGAGCGTTATCTCAGCCGCGTACTTGCCCGGGATGGCTTCGAGGTAGGGGCGTTCGAGGGAGTCGGGGTCGGCCGAGCTTTCCATGAGCAGGAGCTGCTTCAACTGGGCCGACCGAAGCACCTCTTCGGCCGAATGGTCGTGCTCGGCCATCCGCTCCTTGATCTCGCGGAGGTTCTTGTCGTCACCGGCGACGGCTCGCCGAAGCTCGTTCGGGTCGTACTCCCGGGGATCGATCGTCATTCGTTGACCTCCACGTTGTCAGCGGAGGTGAGTTTTTCGACGGTGCCCGAGAGCTCGTCGATGGCGCTTGACTGCGACTGAGTCGCATTCACGATGCGATCTGTCGCTTCTTCGGCTTCCTGGGCGTGCTCCTGCACGTTCTCGATTGTGACAATGACCTCTTCGACGGTAGTCGCTTGTTCATCGTTCGCGCGCGCGACCTCCGTGATGCCAGTCGCGGCTTCGTCGACCGCCTCCGCAATCTCCTCGAGCGCGGTGAGTGCGTCGGCGATCTCGTCACCGGCACGATGGATCTGTTCGTGAGATTCCTCGACAGCGACCACCGTCTCGTTCGCCTGCTGCTGGACGTCGGCGATACTGGTCGCAATCTTCTCCGTGTGTGAGCGGGTCTCGTTCGCGAGCTCCTTCACCTCGTCCGCAACGACCTCGAATCCACTGCCGGCCTCGCCCGCCCGTGCGGCTTCGATGTTCGCATTGAGCGCGAGGAGGTTCGTCTGGTCGGCGACCTCGGCGATGACCTCGACGACGTCCTCGATGTCGTCCATCTTCGCCTCGAGTGCGGTGACGGACTCGACCAGGTCGTCACTGATGTCGATGACACTGTCCGTTGCGTCACTTGCGCCCTGGCTCGCCTCGAGCCCCGATGATGCGGCTGCCTGTGCCTGCTCGGCTGCTGATGCGACTTGATCGGAGGACGCTGCGACCTCCTCCATGCTGGCGGAGAAGTTCTGCATCTCGCTCGACGCGTCGGAGAGCATGTCCGTCTGGGACGTCACCGTCTCGGCGATCTCGCGGGCTTCCGACGCCGCATCGTGGATCGACTGCGCGAGGCTCTCGGTCTGCTCGTCGACCGCACCGACGAGTCGCTCGAACTGTTCGCCCATCGTGTTCAACTCACCGACGACCGAGAGGAGTTTGTCGTCGACGTAGCCGTCGGCGTCGAACTCCGCCCGTGCATCGAGATTCCCGTTCATCATCGCGTTCATGGTGGTGCTCATCTCCGAGACGAGTTCCTCCACAGCTTCAGCGCGACGGACGTCTTCCGTCCGGTCGTTGATCGTCTCGACGACCGCGACGAGTTCACCGTTCTTGTAGAGCGGTCGAGCGGTGAACGTGATCTCGTGTTCCTCGCCCGCGCGGTCCATCATGGTCGAGTCATCGGCGTACATCGTGTACTCCGTGTCGGCCCGATTGATACCGAACTCCTCGTCGGCAGTCTCCGGCGCTTCCAGGACCTTGTCAGCCAGCGTCTTCACCCGCCGACCGTCCGGATAGAACGCCTCACTGACGTGTTCCATCCCGAGCGCTTCCTCGGTCGGACAGCCCGTGAGGTCGGCGAGCGCGTGGTTCCACGCGACGACCTCGCCGTCGGCGTTGATCATGAACACTGCCATGCCGATGCCGTCGATGAGCGCGTCGTCCTCGACGTTCAGGCCATCACCTGCACCGGTGTATTCGGCGACGCCAGCCTGGATGTCGTCGAGAACTATCCCGAACCCTGCGTTTAGGTTCTGTTCGACTTGCGCCCGATGGGACTCGGGAACGTCTTCGAGGGCGGCACTGACAACACCGGAAACTGCGCCTTCGTAGGCGCCCACGAAATCGACTGCATCGATTCCCGCCGCCTCGAACTCGGGCACGTACGTACCCGCATCGGGTTCGTGGTCATCGAGCAGGTTCTCGAGGTGGTCGACGGTTGATTCTGGGAGGCCTGGATCGATGGCGGTCGCATCTGGCGTGTATCGATTGCGCAACGATGCGAGGTCCCGTCGATCTGGGGTGGCCGACACACTCTCGGTGGCGGTACCGCCGTCGGTCGCCGTGTCGAGTGAGTTCGACCGGGTCAGTTTCTGCAACACGCGGCTCAACATACGACCATGAGAACCCGCAAGGATGTATAAAAGGGTTCCCACGACGTTACCAAAACTGATACCCGCGTCACCCGTGCGTAAACAGCAATACTCGGTCCGTTTCGTTCACCAGACAGAACGATATTGGGCGGGACGGATCGATCTGACGCTGCTCGGCCGTGGTGTCCAGCACCTCGTCGAACGGCTCGCCGCATACAGGGCACGTGGCGTCTCCCCGATTCTCAAAGAGCGTTGTCTCTCCAGAATCGCGGATGAGCTTGAGCGAACTACGGATCTCGTGAAGGTCGATCCCCGTCATACAGGGAGTCTATGCTCCGGGTAGAAAGCATTAGCCCCGCGTTCTCCGTGTTTTCAGCGATGATAACCAGCCCTAAACACTTTAGTACTGGTTTGGAATCTATGGAGGCAGGCCCTGAGCCCAACACCGGGTTCTGGGGCGTAGAAGGCAACCAACAATGTTCGAATTCATCAACGACCCCGAGGAACGTGGGCAAGTCGGTATCGGCACACTCATCGTGTTCATCGCGATGGTACTCGTCGCCGCTATCGCCGCCGGCGTCCTCATCAACACCGCCGGCTTCCTCCAGACGAAAAGCGAGGCCACCGGCCAAGAAGCAAGCTCACAGGTGTCGAACCGCGTCACCGTCGTCTCCGCATACGGTAACGTGACGGCAGATAAATCCGGTGTCGACTACGTCAATGTCACCGTCATGCGCGCAGCAGGGGCAGAGAACATCAACCTCTCTCGCGCTACCATTCAGTGGATTGGACCAGACACCGCCCGGACACTAACGTGGGCAGATGCTGCTGGTGTCGACAGCTACGAACTTGACAAGGTTCGTGGCGACAATGACCAAGTCCTTACCGATCAAGACAGCCGGATCACAATCGTGATGAACGCTAGCGCGATTCGTGGAGGTACCCCTCTTGGTGAGGGCACCGACGCACAACTAACGATCACAACTCAGTACGGGGCAAAGACGACCTACTGGGCAACAGTTCCGGAGTCCCTGCAGGGTAAGAACGTCGTGGAACTCTAACCGATGTTCGAGTTCATCAACGACCCCGAGGAACGTGGGCAGGTCGGTATCGGCACACTCATCGTGTTCATCGCGATGGTACTCGTCGCCGCAATCGCCGCCGGCGTCCTCATCAACACCGCCGGCTTCCTCCAGACGAAAAGCGAGGCCACCGGCCAAGAAGCAAGCTCACAGGTGTCGAACCGCGTCACCGTCGTCTCCGCATACGGAGATGTGAGTACGGCAGATGAAGGGAACGATTCCGTAACGAACGGTACTGTCCATTACGTTAACCTCACCGTAATGCGATCGGCTGGATCGGCAAACATCAATCTGTCTCGTGCTACGATCGAGTGGATTGGTCCAGTCAACGCGGTCACCCTTACGAATGGCCCCAATGTGGCTGCCGATACGAATGACACACAGTTCGCTACAGTAGCGGTAAAAGGTGATGATCCTCAGGTTCTCACCGATCAAGATAGCCGGATTAAACTCGTCCTGAATGCAACGTCAATCCGGAACGACGGCCCTACATTCGACGGAGGGGTCACTAAGTATGATGGCCTCAGGGAAGGTGAGAACGTGAAGCTCACCATCACGACCCAGTACGGTGCGACGACGTCCTACTGGGTGTCCGTGCCCGAGTCGCTCCAGGGTAAGCAGGCGGTCACCCTCTAAGCCGGTTCGCCGTATCGCCCTTTAAACCAACTATCACATTCATTTAGCGTGCCATCGCTCTATACACTGGAGAAGGACCAGAACCACGATCAGTTGATCACCCTGCTCCGGGAGAGCGACAACGCTACTATTCGGAAACGCGCCGCCGAGATCATCGGCGAAATCGAGTCGCACAAGGAGGCGACCGACGCCCTCGTTGGCGCAGTAAAGAGTGACGAGAACTCGAGCGTGCGTGCAGCAGCTATCGACGCCCTCTCGAATCTGGAGGCCGTCGAATCCCTCCTTCGTGCGCTCGGGAAGGACGTCTCGAACGACGGTGCTCAGTGGGCGCAAGCCGAGTCATTCGTGAGTGACCTCTCGGACGACGAGCCGGAGCTCCGGATGGCAGCGGCGAACGTGCTCGGCCAGCTCGGTAATTCGACGGCAGCACGTCCACTGGCGCAGCGACTGGAGGTCGAACCCGACCCGCGAGTTCGTGCTCGAATCATCCGGGCCATTGGACGGGTCGGCGAGCCGAGTGCTGCTGGTGTCCTCGTCCACAGCCTGCAGGACGAGCCACTAACGATCCGGCGTGAGGCAGCGGACGCACTAGGGAATCTCGGTGGGGAGACCGCGCTGAAGGGGTTGCTCGGAATCGTCGGCGACGAGAGCGAGGTCATCCGACGGACGACTGCCAGTTCGCTCGGGCAGTTCGGGAACGAGAAACCGGTGGACAGCCTCATCGCGTTGTTGTCGGACGAGAGCGACCTCGTCCGCCGGGCCGCGGTGTTCTCGCTCATCGAGATTCTCTCGAACGTCCCCCCGAAGCGGAGTCACGATCTCCGCGAGATCATCGTCGACCGGATGAGTGCGACCGATGATCGGAGCGTCGTTGAGTCGCTCGTGGAGATCCTCGAAGAGGGGATGCAAACGCACCAGCGGCGGAACGCGACCTGGATGCTCGGTCGAGTCGCCGGAGAAGAGAGTCAGGATCTCGCGATTTCGGCACTCGTCGAAGCCCTCGCTGATTCGGACGATCTCGTCTCCCAGTTCGCGGCCACCAGTCTCTCCGAGATCGGGGGTCGGACAGTGGAGACCGCACTGCTGGATGTTCTGGCTGATGGGACGAACGAGGACGCCGTTGCGATGGCGGCGTTCTCGCTCGGTCGCGTCGGTGGTGACCGAGCCCGGGAACAGCTGCAACGGCTCGTAGATGAGACCGAGAGTGACGAGATTCGGCGGCGGGCGTTCTCCTCGCTGTCGAAGCTCGGGAGTCACGGCAGTGTCTAATCGACATGCGGCCCGGCTTTCAGACGCGAGAATCGCACGCAAAACGTTAAATAGCGATATGAGGTACCTACAGCAATCACCGTTCCCTGCCGTCGATTTCGCATTCGAGATCGAGGATCGAGCAGGGCGGACAGGTGGTGACGAACCAGCACATGAGTGAGTCGGAATACAAGGTCGCTGACGCTCCCGGAAAGTTCCTGCAGGCCGTGAAGGACGGCCGGAAGCTGCAGGACGCGTCCTGGAACAACGGCCGGATCCTCCTGTCCAACAAGCGCATCATCATGGCGACCAACGATGGGAAGCGCACGATCCCGCTTGCGAAGATCGCCAGCCTGAGCGGCCGGTACGACGTCAATCAGACGGTCGCGCGCGTGAGCGACTATATCTCGTTGTCCCTCGAGAACGAGGCGGTCATCCTCATCTCGGTCGGGGATGATACCGAGAAGTTCGAACTCAAACTCTACGGCGCACTCCTCGACCAGCGAGAGGTCACGGTCCGACACCCAGCCGTCAAGGGCGGTGTCGTGCAGGACACCACCTACGAGCGGGCCCGGATCAAGGTCGACGAGGACCAGTTGAACGTCGCTCTCGCGAACGGCCGGTTCGTTCCCGTGGACCTCGACGACGTCGGATCCGTCGAGGCGAACTCCCAGGAAGTCCAGGGGGAGACGAAGCCCGTGCTCGACATCGAGCACACCCAGGAGGAGGCGAGTGTCCACACGTATTTCGCGGGCGATTCCCACACCTGCGCGGTCCTCGAGTCCTTGTTCAAGAAGGGCGCGCGCAAGAGCCGTGCGTCGGTCGAGCTGTCGCAGACGGAGAAGCGCGTCCTCATGGCGCTCTATTCTGGCGTGTCGTCGTTCGAGATTCCCGACTTCCTTGGGATGCCTGTGGACGACGTGGAGGAGATCTTCGAACGCCTCATCGAGGTCGACGTCCTCGACGAGGTCCGGACGCGTCGAGAGGTCTCATTGAAGACGCGAGGTCGGAACATTGCGAGCGAAGCGATCAACGAAGAGTAACCTCATTCTGCAGTATGACAGCGTTGGCCGCCCGGATGCACTATACGTTGACGTCCTCGATGCGATTGCTGACGGCGAGTCGGCCAAGTGACGTGAGGTGGAGTCCGTCTGGTTTGGTCTCGACGAGGTCCTTCTCGTCGAGTTTGTTCGAGAGGAGTTGGGCGCGGCTGGCGTCGATACCCATGACAGCGGCGAGGTTCGCGTCCGGTCCGGCAGTGTAGAGGCTGACGAGCGCTTCGATCTCGTCGGCGGTGACGTCGATCTTCTCGAACTCGTCTTTGAGGTTCTGGTACTCGATGCGGAGGAAGCGGCCGAGAACGTTCATGGCGCTGTCTGAGTCGAGGGCGACCTCTGTGGTGAGCTGGTCGGCGCCGTCCACGTGGCGGACGGAGAGTACGGGTTGCTCGCCCTTCCCGAAGTCGCGTGTGATGCGTTCGAAGTGGGTTACGGTGGAGATGGCGATGGTGAATGAGCGGTCGCCGCGGAACTCGACGGCGGCGTCCGTCACATAGAGTGTCGCGGGCGTCGGTGACTGTTCGGTCACCCGGCCACCCCTGCGGGCGGGATGTTTCGCGAGCACCTGGGTGCCGTTCAGGACGGCTTTGAAGAGGAGTTTCGTGAACCGGTCGACGGTCTCGCCTGCACCTTCGACGACGGCGACGTGACTGGCGTTCTCGGGGTCGCGATAGCCGATCGTGACCGTGTCCTCGAAGAACTCCTCGAGGCCACGTGGGGCGCGGCCGAGCTGGATATCGAAGATGCCGTCTATCGGGATGGTGGTCTTCTCGCCGTCGGTCGCCAGGACGAGCCGCTGCTGGCTCATCACGACGCGGCCCCGGGAGGGTTCCGCGTGCGTAGCCGCGTCTGGCACGATATCCGTCATGAAGTCGGCGATGACCGATTCCGTCACGAGTGCACGCTCCAGTCTACCCGCAGTTTGGGGGTAACGTATCGATAAAGCTTACTGCTCGGTGCGGCGGTAGATTCGGAGGCGGGGGTCGGCAGCGTCGAAGCCGTCCTTGATGTCGCGTGGAAGCGTTTCGGTCTGCCCGAGGACGAGGTAGCCGTCATCGGCGACGCTGTCACTGACAGTCTGGAGGATTGGTCGTTTGTACTGCTTGTCGATGTAGATGCAGACGTTCCGGCAGAACACGAGGTCGAAGCCGTCCTTTGGGTTGTCCGTGATGAGGTCGTGCCGGTCGAACGTCACCTGGTCGCGAGCCTCGTCCGCGATGCGGAAGTTGTCACCGTCCTGGTCTGCGAACCGCGTGGGATTCTGGAGGAAGGAGAGCTGGTCCTCGACGTCCGTGGTGCGCGTGCTCCGGTAGACGCCGTTGCGAGCGCGGTCGAGGGCGCCTTCGTCGATGTCAGTGGCTAGGACGTCGAACTGTCGTGCGTCGAGGCCCATGTCGAGGGCGAGCATGGCCACCGAGTACGGTTCGCGGCCGTCGGCGCAGGCGGCGCTCCAGATGTTCACCGTAGAGTTCGTGTCCGCGAGGTCGGCGATGACGTCACGGAGGGTCTCCCAGACCTTCGTGTCGCGGAAGAAACTGGTGACGTTCACGCTGAGTGTGTCGAGGAGTTCGTCTCGCTCGTCCGCCTCTGACTGGAGGACGTCGAGATACCCCCGGTAGTCGTCGACGCCGGTGCGACGCATCCGTGCGGAGATCCGTCTGTCGAGGTAGGCGTCGTCGTAGTAGCTGCTCGCGAAGGTGGTCTCGTCTTCGATGTACGTGAGGAGGTCTGTGAATCCGGTTGTTTGGGTCATAGTGTGAGGGTCTGGTTGTCGACGCGTTCGACGACGAACTCGCCGGTGTTCGGGTGGAATCTGATGCTTCGGCCGGAGCCGCCACCGGTGTCGGAGCCGGTGACGTCGATGTCGCGGTCGGCGAGGCCTGCTTCGGTCGCGGAGACGTTCTTCGCGCCGATGCCGCCGCCGGTCCCGATGTTCAACATCGAGCTGCCGCCTGCGAACTTCGCGGTTAGTTCGTTGGTGTTGCCGCCGGCGGCGGCGAGCTGTTCGACGAGCTGGTCGAGCCCGGTGTCGACGTACTTCGCGGCGTTCTCGGGCTGGTCGGGTGCGGCAGGGAGCATCGCGTGGAGGAGTCCGCCGACGCCGGTGCCGCTGGTGTCGTAGAGTGCGATGGCGACACAGGAGCCGAGGCCACTGGTCGCGAGCGCGGCGCCGTTTCCGGAGACGGCGACGTCGGCGACCCCGACGCGCACGAGCTTCCGGTCTGTTGCGTGGGTTCCCTCGTCCATTGCTCTAGAGGCGTTCGATGGTGGAGACGTCGAGGTCGGCGTCGACGTCCGTGAGTGCGGTCTTGAGGCCGCCTTCCTCCGGGAACGCACAGACCCGGCAGCCGATGTCGGTCTCGCCCTCGATGGTCGCGTCGAAGACGTAGGCGAACTCCTGGCTGGTCCCGAGCTCTGCGGCGATCGAGTCGAGGACGGCGCGGCCGAGGTCTCGGAAGTAGCCGGGGGTGGAGATGTCGATGGTGGTGTCGAGCGCGTTCGCCCACCCGTCGATGAAGCCTGACGCGGTGATGTTTCCGAGTTCACTGATTGCAGACTCCCGCATGGATTCGTCCGTCGTCCCCTCGGGGAGGAGGGCATCGGCGATGGTGTCTGCGCCGGCTTCGTCGAAGAACACCGTGAGGAAGCCATCCGGTGGTCCCGTGAACTCGAACGCCGCACCGATGTACTGCCCGTCGTCGAGGACGGTTGGGACGTTCTCGACCGGGACGAAATCGAGGTAGGAGATGGTGATGTCGGTCTCGATACCGGTGAGCTGGGTGATGTTCTCACCGACGGTATCCGCGCCGGCGGCGGTGAGCTGGATGAAGGTGGCGAGTTCGTCGACCCCGACGCCTTCGGCGTCCGGGTCCTCGCTGCGGACGATCGAGAGGAAGGAATCCGGTGAGGGCGTCATGTAGAACGAGCATCCGTACGGTGTTCCCGTGAACTGGAGGTCGCTCTCGAAGAGGAAGCCACATTCGTCGATGCTGTCGTCGGGACCGAGTATCGGCTCCCCGTCCGCCATCTGTGCGGGTGGCGTGATGTCGATGGTGGTGCCGAGGTAGTCGGCGAACCCATCGACGTAGCTGCTCGTCATGACGTTCGCGAGCTCCTGGAGGTACGCCGTGGCCTCGACGTCCCCTAATGCGTCGAGCGTGTGGTGTGCGCTTGCTTCGTCGAAGACGAGGACGGCGCGACCGTCGAGCCCGCCGGAGAACGCGATCGCGATCCGGTGTGGGTCGCTGGTGCCGATGTCGTCGAAGTTCGATGCAGGGACGAAGTTCGTCTGCGTCGCGTCGACGTGGACCTCCTCGCCCGTGAGGGCCGAGAGGGAGTCGGCTGCGTGGCTTGCGCCTGCGTTGCCGGTCCGGCTGAACGTGCCGAGGGCGTGGAGGTCGACCCGCATCAGATATCGTTGATCATGGCCACGAACTCCTCGATGTCGGGGAAGGAGTAGATGGTAGCCTCGACGTCGGCGTCGGGTGCCTTGAGGGTGGAGTCGAAGACCATCGCGATCTCGTGTTCGCCGGGGTCGATGCAGTGGTCGACGATGTCGTGGCCGGATGCCCGGACGAGCTGTGGGGTGGAGATGTCGATGGTTCGGCCGAGGACGTTCGCCCAGCCGTCGATGAAGCCACTGGTCATGATGTTTCCGACCTCGCGGATCGCGGAGCGCTCCATTTCGCTGTAGCCGCCGGTGGTCGTGCCGCCGTCGCTCGCCATCCCGCCGAGCATGGTGTTCGCGAGTCGTCGGGCGCTCGCGTCCTCGAACAGGACGAGGACGCTGCCGTATGGCCGTTCGACGAGTGGGATGTTGACGCCGACCTGCTTGGTCTCGCCGAGGGCGGTGCCGAGGTCGTCGACCTCGATGACGTTGATTCGGGTGATCTGCATCTCGGTCTCGACGCCGGTGAGCTGTTCGAGATGCTCGGCGACCGTCGAGGCGCCCGCTCGAGCCAGTTTGTTTACGGTTCGGAGTCGTCGGATATCGATCATCGTGCTCATGGTTAGAGAGTTGCCACGTCGAGGATGGTCACGACGTCGCCTTCGCCCAGCACCGCCGCCCCGCTGAGCCCGGGGATACCGGAGAGGATGCCTTCGAAGGGTTTGACGACGACCTCCTCCTGGCCTCGCACCTCGTCGCAGTGGATGGCGACCTGTCGTTCGGAGTCACGGATGCGGACGAGCATGCCGTTCCCGTTCCGGGTCTCGCCCGGGACCTCGAGTGCGTCGCCGAGACGGACGAGCGGGTAGACGGTGTCCTCGTCGTAGGTGACGACCTCCTCGCCGTCGACGGCTTTCACCGGTCGCATCCGGCTGATCTCGTCGACGGTCTTGATGGGGATGCCGTACTCCTCGCCGCCGGATTCGACGAAGAGGACCTTCACGATGGCGACCGTGACCGGGAGCGTCATCGTGAACGTGGTGCCTTCGCCGGGTACGGTCGAAACTTCGACGGTGCCGTCGAGTCGCGTGACCGTGTCGCGGACGACGTCCATGCCGACGCCGCGGCCGGAGACGTCCGTGACCTCGTCGTTGGTGCTGAAGCCGGGGTGGAAGACGAGGTCGGCGACCGCCTCGTCGGGCATCTCGTCGACCTCTTCTCGGGTCCGGATGCCTTTCTCGACCGCCTTCCGTCGGATGGTGTCGTGGTCGATGCCGCCGCCGTTGTCATCGACGGTGATACGGACGCGGTCGCGGTCTCGTTCCGCGCTGAGGGTGATGGTTCCGGTCCGGTCCTTGCCGTTCGTTTCACGCACCTCCGGTGGTTCGATGCCGTGGTCGACGGCGTTCCGGAGGAGGTGCATCAGGGGATCGGAGATCTCGGTGAGGATGGTGCGGTCGAGTTCGACGTCGTCGCCCTCGATCTCGAAGTCGATGTCCTTCTCCTGGGTGCGGGCCAGGTCGCGGACGAGCCGTGGGAACTTCCCGACGATCTTCTTCATCGGGACGAGCCGCATGTCCATGACGGTGTCCTGGAGGCTGGACGTGATCTTGTCGAGTTCGTCGAGCTCCTCCTCGGCACGCCGGTTCGCGCCCTCCGTGCTGCGTCGGAGCTTGATGCGCGTGGTGACGAGCTGTTCGACGAGGCCATGGAGGTCGTCGAGCTGGTCGACGTCGACGCGGACGGACTGGATGTCGCCGACCTTCTTCTTCGAGGCAGTCTCTTCGGGGTCGGCAGTGTCTGCTTCGTCGTCCGGGTCGGGGACGTCGTCGGTGATGTCGGAGACGCTGATCCCGGTCTGCTTCTGGAACGTGTCGAAGGTCGCTTCGACGTCGGCGGCCGGTTCTGGCGTTGCGACGACGAGGTCGAACCCGTCGTCGTAGTCGCCGTCGTCGATCGCCGAGAGTGACGGGAGCGCCCCAAGCACGTCGTAGGCGTCCTTCGCAGCTTCGAGGACGAACATGCTGTCGACGCCCTTCATCTGGGAGTTCGCCATCTCGACACGGACGTGGTGGATGCGGCCCTCGATATCGGTGAGGTCCGCTTCATCTACGGCATCGAACGGGTCGATATCACGGCCGTCTGTGTCCACCGACTCGGTCCCTGCTGTGTCGGCATCGGCGTCGTCGCCGACAGCGGCTGCTTGCTGGGATTCCTCGATTGTGGCTCGAACGGTCGCGATGGAGTCGCTGACGTCACGCTGTGTGTCGCCGGTCTCCTCGATGTCGTTCAGGCATGCCTCGATCTGGTCGACACCTGCGAAGACGGCGTCCATGCGGTCGCCGGTGACCTCGATGCGGCCCTGCCGCATCTCGTCCAGTAGGTCCTCGATCGCGTGCGCGAGGTCGCTCGCTCCCTCGAAGCCCATCGCGGCGAAGTTCCCCTTGAGCGTGTGCGCCGTGCGGAAGATGGCGTCCATCGCGTCGGGGTTCTCCGGGTCGCTCTCGAGCTCCAGGAGCGCGTTGTTCAGGTCCGTTACGTTGTCCTCGCCCTCGCGGACGAAGGCCTCCAGGTAGTCGTCCATTATGATCCTCTCCGTACAGAGTCGATGATTCCGGCGGCGAGCTCCTCGGCGGGGAGGACGTCGTCGACGCACCCCGTCTCGATGGCTCGCGCCGGGATGCCGAACACCGCGCAGGTCGACTCGTCCTGTGCGATGACGTGGCCGCCGGCTGCCTTGATCGCCCGTACACCTTCGGCGCCGTCGGCGCCCATACCGGTGAAGACGGCGGCCGTCACGTGGTCGTCCACGAGTTCAGCGGCAGATTCCATCGTGGCGTCGATTGCCGGGCGGACGCTGTGTTGGCGTTCGCCCTGGTCGAGCCGCACGCGAAGTCGGCCGTTCGAGTATGCGGAGACCCGCATGTGGTAGTCGCCTGCGGCGACGAGTCCCTCGCCGGTCCCGATCCGGGCGCCGTCGTGGGCCTCCCGGATGTCGTACTCGCTCGATGCGTCGAGTCTGGCGGCGAACCGCGAGGTGAATCCCTCGGGCATATGCTGCACGACCAACACCCGGAACCCGGCGTTCCGGGGGAGACTCGCGAGCACGGACTCGACGACGTTCGGGCCACCCGTCGATGCGCCGATGATGAGCGTCGGGTGCTCGATGAACTCATCGGGCGTCGTGGTGGAAGTGGCAGTCGTGTCGTCGCGCTGGGCTGGCGTCCTGACTGCCTGCGGGTTCGCTGCGGCGACGGACTGGACGGCGGCTACGAGCTCCTCCCGGCTGCCCGAGAGCTCGGTTGAGATGGTGCCGCCGGGTTTCGCGAACGCGTCGACCGCGCCGTTAGAGAGCGCCTGCATCGTCGCGTCGGCGCCCTCGGTGGTGAGCGCCGACAGCATCAGGACCGGCGTCGGGATGCGGTCCATGATCTCGCGCACGGCGTCGATGCCGTTCATCTCGGGCATCTCGACGTCCATGGTGACGACGTCCGGTTCGTGTTCGGCGACCTTCGCGACGGCCTGTTTGCCGTTCTGCGCCTGGTCGACGACGTCGATTCCGCCTTCCTCGAGGATGTCACTGATGACCGTTCGCATGAAGTGCGAATCGTCGACCACCAGGGCCCGCGTCATGCACCGAGGACGTTGTTGATGGCGTCCATGACGCTCGGTTTCTGGAATGGCTTCGTGATGTAGCCGTCAGCACCAGCCTGGACGGCCTTCTTCATCTTCTCCTCCTGACCGATGGACGTGCACATGATGACGTGGGCGCCGGCGTCGTGCTCCTTGATCTCCGAGGTGGCCTCGATGCCGTCCCGGATGGGCATGACGATGTCCATCATCACCAGGTCGGGGCGTTTCTCCTTGTATACTTCAACTGCCTCGACGCCGTTCTCGGCCTCGGCAGCGATGTCGAAATTCTCTTCGAGTATCTCGCGGAGCAGATTCCGCATGAACTCGGAGTCGTCAACCAGCAGGACCTCCTTTGCCATGGTTGCAGCAGCCTTTGGTGAAGTGAGTAATAAAGACTCCCCGCCGATTATCAGACGTGAGTCCGGTAGCAGGCGCCAGGACGGACGACGGCCCCGGTCTCGCCACTCGGCAGCTGGTAGTCGGTCCCTACTAGAACGGTGCGGTCGTTATTCGACGGCGTCGATGAGGCGGTCGATGTCGAGCCAGAGGAGGAGTTCGACGTCGGTCACTGTCTGCTCCTCGTCCGCCTCGTCGACCAGGCCCTTCCGGATGATGCCCCGGACGAGCTCTGATTCGATGGCGGTCGTCTTGATGCCCTGGAGTTCGGTGTTCCGGTCGATGTGTTCTTCGTGGTAGCTCGCGACCTCCGTGACCTCGTCGACGCGGATACCGATCTTCTGTTTGTCGTCGTCGCGATCCAGCACCAGGATGTTCTGTTCGCTCGCCCGCCCCTGGATCGAGAGGAACTCCCGGGGGTCGACGATGGCCGTGGTCTCACCGCGGAGGTCCATCACGCCGTCGACGGCCGCCGGTGCTCGGGGGACGCGGGTCACCTGTTTGGGTTCGACGATGCTGTCGACGGTCGCGATGTCGATCGCGCACTTCTCGCCACCGAGCATGAACTCCACGACGTGTGCCGCGGCTTCCCGAACGGCGTTGGCTCCGGGTTCGCCGTCGCCGCCCTCCCCGTCGTCCTCGTGCGCTCGAGCCGCCTCGATCGCCGTCTCCGCGCCCGGGACGTCGCTATCCTCGATACTCATTGCTCGTACCGGCGAGAGCATCCACTAAAACTGTTTCCCGGGGATTATCACTCGTGATTCCGCTGTGTGGGCGGGAACACGAGGCCGTCGTCGTCCTGGACCGCCCGGATCAGGTCAGCGATCGAGTCGTTCGGTCCGAGGTCGTTCTCGTCCAGGTAGGCGAGCAGTCGCGGCGTCGGGTACTGCACGCGGATGTTGGATTCGGCGAGGAGGATACCGAGAACCTCCTCGACGGCCGTGCCGCGACCGACCTGCTGGGCGTACCACATGAGGAGGGCGTCGAACGCCATCCCGATGTCGTCGGAGGCGAGCTGCTGGTGGCTCACGCGCTCACCGGATTTCGCGGCAATGCGGTACGCGTACTGGCTCTCACTCTCCTGGAGCTGCGTGTCGACCCAGTTCTTCACTTCGCGCCCGGACAGCCCGGAAGTTGAACGGGACCCAGAGCCGTGTCGGGACGCTTGACCGCCGGAACTCTCCGGGGTGTCGTGCTGTTCGGCAGTGTCGGTCGAATCTTGAGGAGGGTCCGATGTCGCTTCGGCGTCCGGCTGTGATGCGGAGTCAACAGCAGTCGTCGGCTCGCGCGAGTCGTCCAGGTCGGCGGTCGACGGGGCAGCGTCTGCGAGTTGCGCCCGTACCTGCTGGACCTTGTCCTCGTTCGGTGGGCCATCCGACCCGACCACGAATCGGCCACTCCCGAGTGTCGCAACGTGCTCGTCAGCGGCGATGTCGAGCTCCTCCGCGGAGAGGACCTCCTCGGCATCCCGCTTCTCTGACGACCCGTCACGACGCGCCATACGCCCACCTTACCGGCCTGAGTACATAAACATCGTGCCGAGTACGCCCGTCCACGGACGCCGATACTGCCCATCGCCCGACACCCGCGCCTGGTGCAAGTACTGCCGCATTACATTACTGATACTATTGGTGTTCGCTCCGAAAGATACATTATTTCCACCCGTGAGTTCCAGCCGTAATGGTAGACCATACCAGGCGAAGTGTGCTCAAGGGTAGTGGCATCGCACTCGGTGGGCTGGCCGCAACCGGGTCGGTCACCGCATCGACCAGCGACGAGCGATTCCTCGTCGAAGCGAAACCGGGCGACAATCTGAGTGGACTCGAGATCGTCCACGACCTCCGAGACGCCGTCCGTCTCGCTGTCGTCAAGGGCGATGCAGATATCCTCGACGCACGAAAGCTCGACTACGCCCCCGACACGGTCTATCACCGCGATCTTCCGGTGTCCCCCGTGCAGGCCGATTCGACGAACGAAGCCACCGACGAACCGCTCTACGGCCTCCAGTGGGACAAGCAAGTCACGAACGTCCCCGAGGCACACGAGGTCACTCGTGGAGCTGGCGCGCGAGTCGCGGTCATAGACAGCGGCGTCGCGGCAGGGCATCCAGACCTCCAACACGCGGTGAACGTCGACCTGTCCCGGAATTTTACGGGTGATGACTACGGTGCAGGCGGCCCCTACGGCGGCTACCATGGCACCCACGTCGCGGGTATCATCGCCGCGGACGACCAGAACGACGTTGGCGTCGTCGGTACCGCACCTGGGGCCGAGATCATCGACTGTCGCGTGTTCTCACAGACAGACGGTGCCTCCTTCGCCAACATCCTGGCAGCTGTCGTCTACAGCGCGTCCATCGGGTGCGACGTGGCGAACCTGAGCCTCGGCGCGTACCCCGTCTCTCGCAAGGCGATCGGGTCCTTCTACGGGACGGTCCTGAATCGAGTCTTCGCGTACGCTCGGCGGAACGGGACGCTCCTCATCGTCGCGGCCGGAAACGATGCAGCGGACCTCCAGCACGATGGCCGGGTGTGTGCGGACTTCGACGGCGACGGCGAAATCGAATGTGCACCGGCGATCAGCCTCCCCAACGAAGCGGCGAACGTCATGTCCATCAGCGCCACCGGCCCGGTCGGGTTCAACTGGGGCGACGACGGCGTCGAGGCGCCGGCTACGACGCCCGCCAACTACACCAACTACGGGACGAACGCCATCAGTCTGAGCGCGCCCGGTGGCAACTACGACCCAGCGTTCCCGTCTGGCTGGTACTACGACCTCGTCCTGAACGCCGTCGCAGTGCCAGAGTACGACGACGAGGGCACGTATCGAGGCGCGAGCTACGACTACTCCTGGGTCGCGGGCACGTCGATGGCTGCCCCCCAGGTCGCTGGTGCCGCCGCACTCGTCGCCAGCCAGAATCTGGACTACTCGGCGAACAAGGTCCGTTCGGCCCTCCTCGGTGGCGCCAATAAGATGGACGCGAACGAGTACCACGGCCGCGGCTTCCTCGACGCGGCGGGCGCGCTGGAGTAACCTGGTCGGCGAACGCCCCGTATACCTCGCAACGTTTACCTATCTCCGTTCTGATTGAATCGGTATATGCCCTGGTATGCACTCGATTCGGTCTCCGACGCGTTCGACGAGTCGAAGGCCCTCCTGTTCCCGTTCGACCTGAAGCGCTGGGTCGTCCTCGCCGTCATCACGTTCTTCGTTGGCGGGTCAGGTGGCGCCCCACAGTTCAATCAGACGTTCGGCCAACCCTCGCAGGGTGACGTCCCGAGTAGCTTCCCCATCCAGGACTTCTGGCTCCTCCTCATCGGGTTCATCGCGCTCCTGGTCGTCATCGGACTCATCCTGCTAATCCTCGGCTCCATCATGGAGTTCGTGTTCGTCGACGCACTCCGAAGCCGTGACGTCCGCATCCGTGGCCCATTCGGGGACAATCTCGGCGCCGGACTCAGGCTGGCCGGGTTCCGGTTCGCGCTCTTCCTCGGGATGCTCCTCGTGTTCGCGATGGTGCTCGGGCCCGTCTACGCAGCCATCGTGATGGGGACACCGGTGGCATTGCTCGCCCTCGTCGTCCTCCTCCCACTTGCGATCGTCCTCGGGTTGACCATCGCCGTGATTCAGGACTTCACGACGGCGTTCGTCGTGGCGCTCGTCGGTGAACGCGGCGGCGGTATCGTCGGGACGTGGCGTCAGGACCTCTGGCCGACAGTCCGCGCAGCGTGGCAGCAGTTCCTCCTGTACATCGTCGTGAAGTGGGGGCTCGGCCTCGCAGTTGGCCTTGCCGTCGGTATCGCCCTCACGCTGGTGTTCCTCCCCGTCCTGCTTCTGGTCGGTGTCGGACTGTTCACCGGCGGTGCCACGCCCGCGATCATCGCGGTCGGCGTCGTGCTCGCGCTCGTGTTGTTCGTCCTCGTTCAGCTCTTCGTGAACATGCCGATCACGGTGTTCCTCCGGTACTACAGCCTCTCCGTGCTGGACAAGTCCGAACTCGACTGGGCGCTCCACCCGAGCGAACCGGAGACGGATCCGGTCGGTGACGGGTCGGCGGACGACCCAGCCGCGTAGTCGACACCAGCTTATTCCGTTTCGAGCACTCGTCGAAGCAGCGCTGCGGCGCCGTGTTTGTCGAGCGGGTCGTTCGCATTTCCGCATTGTGGGCTCTGCACACAGGCGGGACAGCCGTCCGCACAGTCACAGGAGTCGAGGAGGTCGAGGGTCGTGTGGAGGAGGTCGGTGATGGAGTCGAACCCCGAGCGGGTGAGGCCGACGCCGCCCGGGTGCCCATCGTAGATGAATATGGTCGATTGTCCGGTCTGGGGGTGGAGCGGTGTCGAGAGCCCACCGATGTCGCCCCGGTCACAGAGCACCTCGGTCGGAAACAGGCTGATGGTCGCGTGTTCTGCGGCGTGGATGCTTCCCGGGAAGTCGTAGTCGGCCCGGATCTCGGCCTCGATGTCTTCGGGGATCGTGTAGTAGAGTGCCTTCGTGTTGAGGGTCTGTTCGGGGAGGTCGAGGGTCATCGTGCCCATCGGCGCGCCGGATTTGCCGTCCTTGCGCTCGTACCCCGTGATCTGTTCGGCCAGGTCGATGGCGGCGAATCGGACGGGAACGTCGCGACGGGGGAGCGGGTGGCGTTCCTCGATGACGTCCTGGATGGTGATGTCCTTGTCCGTGAGGACGCTGGTGTAGTGGTCCGCCCAGGTCGGGTTGAGGCTCGCGCGGCCACGGTCGAGGTCGAGGTCGCCTATCTCGTAGGTCCGGCCCTGATGGTGGTAGATTGCGCCAGGGTGGGCGTCGCGGAGCGCATCGGAGAGTGGGAGGGTCGCGATGGTGGTAGTGCCATCCTTGAGGTCGACCGACTGGTCGTCGATGGTCCGGAGGTTCATCTCGTGTTGTGGGCTGCCGTCGCCCGCGTACGTCCATCGAGGGCCGTGCTGGGTGTCGCGTCGTTCGAGCTCGCCCTGGCTGACGAGCGTGGCGACGCGCGTCTCGAAGTTCGGGAAGGACTCGCTATCCGCTGGTGAGAGCCAGTTCTCGCGGGCGGCACACCGGACGTGGTCGTCGAGTACCTGTTCGTTCCCCGGGTCGACGACCGCGACCTCGGGGTCGCCGTCGAAGAAGTCGTCGGGGTGGGTGGCGACGTACTGGTCGAGCTGATCTTCGCCGGCGACCATCACCACGAGGCTGGGATCGGTGCCGCGTCCGGCGCGGCCGGCGCGCTGGAACGAGTTCATCCGGGTGCCGGGGTAGCCATCGAGGATGACGGCGTCGAGGCCACCGACGTCGACGCCGAGTTCGAGCGCGTTCGTACTCCACACCCCGCGAAGGGCTCCCTCGAGGAGTCGTGATTCGAGGTCGCGGCGTTTGTCGTCGGTGAGCGCGGCCTGGTAGGCACCGATCCGGTCGGCGAGATCGGCGTCTCCCTGCCCGCGAAGTGCGTCGGCGCTATCGGTGGCGTAGCGTTCCGCGGTCTGGCGGGATCGCGTGAAGGTGAGCGTCTGGAAGCCGTCGGCGACGAGGTCGACGAAGAGCTCCTTCGTCTCGACGTGATGGGAGCGACGTCGGCCCTCGCCACCGCTTTGTTCCGGCGGGTTCCAGGTGAGCCAGCGGGTCGGGCCGCTGGGACTGGTGTCGGTGTCAATGAGTGTGAAATCGTCCGGTGGGGCGCCGGTGACGTTGCTGGCGTGGTCGATGGGGTTGCCGATGGTGGCGGAGCAGCAGATGAACTGAGGGTCGGCATCGAATCGGTCGCAGACGCGTCGCAACCGGCGAAGGACGAGGGAGACGTGGCTGCCGAAGACACCGCGGTACTCGTGGAGCTCGTCGAGGACGACGTAGTCGAGAGTGGAGAAGAACCACTCCCAGAGCCGGTGTGCGTGCGGGAGGAGGGCATAGTGGAGCATATCCGGCGTGGAGAGGACGAACGACGGCTGCTGGTCGCGGACCTGTTTGCGGTCGGTGTCGTCGGTGCGGCCCGTGTACTCCGCAACGTGCACGCCACTCGCGAAGCCGAGGTCGAACGCGAGGTCCGAGAGCGTCTGGGTCTGGTCGGCGATGAGGGCGGTCTGTGGGCCGAGATAGAGCGTCCGGCCGCCGTGGTCCATCGCCGCTTCGAACGCGGGGACCGTGTAGGCGAGACTCTTCCCGCTCGCCGTCTGTGTCGCGAGCACGACGTGGTCGCCATCGCGGATGGCGTCGACGGCGTCGGCCTGGTGGGCATAGAGCGAGTCGATACCCCGGTCTCCGAGCGCGGATTCGAGTCGCTGCTCGACCTCGACTGAGCGAGTTTCGGCGTCCCGACCGGGGATGGTGCGGTCGTCGACGACCTGTCCTTCGCGTCCCTTTCGATCGATGAGACGCGCGATTCGACTGTCGAAGTCCACCTCCGACGCCGTCGTCGTATCGCCCGCCTCATCAGTCATTACCCGAGGGTCGGTGCCGGGCACGTCTATGGATTTCGGTGGCGGCGACCCCGTGCCGGTCCGGCAGCGCCATGGGGCGTCGCGCAACCACCATCGTCTTGATGGGACGGGGCGTAGCCGGGCGCATGTTCCCCCGGCTCGACTATCTCGAGTGGATCGCGGGTCGACGCGAGGTGGCGCTCTACGACCTCGCGACGAGCGACCTGCGTGGCGCACGCGACCACGAGCCCGCGGTCGTCCCTGGCCCACTCCGGGACCTGGATGACCCACCGATCGGAGCGACGGTCGAACTCCAGCTCGCCCAGCAGTACGGTGTGGAGCCCGAGCAGATTCTCGTCACTCCGGGGGCGACGGCCGCAAACCTCATCGCCGCCGCTGCCACCGTCCGCCTCGCACGACTGAACACAGACGCGGAGGCGGCGGAAGGCACGGCAGAGATATCGCCCCGCGTGCTCGTCGAGAAACCCGGGTACGAGCCGCTCGTCGAGTCACCACGCGGCGTCAACGCGACCGTCGACCGGTTCCTCCGGGCCGACGACTTCAGTATCGACCCGGAGCGCGTGACTGCGGCGATGACGCCCGACACGAAGCTCGTGACCATCACGAACCGCCACAACCCGAGTGGCCACCTGACCGACCGTGAGACCCTCGAAGCGCTCGCCAGCGACGTGCGCGAGGGCGACGCCCGACTCCTCGTGGACGAGGTCTACGCGCCGTACGTCACGAGCGATGATACTACGGACGGCGACACCCCAGGAGGCGGGGCGTTCGGTGGCCCGACCGCCGCCGGCATCGACGGGACGGTCGTCACAGGCTCACTGACGAAGTTCTACGGCCTCGGCGACCTCCGCATCGGCTGGCTCGTCGCAGACGAACCGTTCGTGGACGCGGCGCGCTCCATCGAGTACCACATCGGTGGCGTCGCCGGCCCCTCACGGGCACTCGCCCGTCGCGCACTCCACAACGTCGAGCACCTGGGCGCGGAGGCCCGCGCGCTGCTCGCCAAGAACACGCGCATCCTGACGGAGTTCGTCACCCAGCGGGACGACGTCGATGGGACGGTCGAACCGGGTAGCACGTTCGCATTCCTCGACGTGGTCGGCGTCGACGGCGACACGATCTCGAGGGCGGCTCTCGACGCGGGCATCCTCGTCGTTCCGGGCCGGTTCTTCGAGGACCCCGAACGCATCAGGGTGAGCCTTGGACGGAACCCCGAGACGGTCCAGGCCGGCCTCGACGCTCTCGCTGAGGTCCTCGACACGCTCGATGGCGGCGACGCACGTCAGACGGAGGCTTGAACACTTAAGTCGCGGCGCGTACATCCGATGGGTATGGACGACGAACCAGAGGAGATCACGACGCTCGTCGGCCGCGAGGTCTACTCGAACAACGGCGTCTTCGTCGGCGAAGTCCAGGACATCCGCCTGGACCTCGACGCGGAGGTCGTCAACGGGCTCGCGCTCGCCGAACTCAACCCCGAACTATTCAAGGACTACTCCACCGGCTCGAAGGGCGTCATCATCCCCTACCGCTGGGTGCGCGCGGTCGGCGACGTCGTCCTCATCAACGACATCGTCGAACGTCTCAAGGAACCCGAAACCGAGGAAGCCGCAGCGTAGCGGAATCCCCGGACTCACGACCCCGCGTTCTCTCGATTCTGTATCCGAATTCCCGCCACCCCTGCACTCCGGTGCGTTCGAGTGGCGCGTACACGACCATCGGCCTCCGCCTGCGACGGCTTGGCCCGCGTGTCGACGTCCTCGACAATCGATTTAATTGGACTGAATTGGGGTAAAACCGAGTCCGACGTCGGCCTGGTTTATGCTGGATTCGGCTGATGGGGCAGTTGCATGTCCCGTGGGAACTACTCGACCCTCCTGGTCGTTCTCGTGGTCCTCGCCTCGGTGGCGCTGCCCGCCGCAGCGCTCAGCACAGCGAGTACCGCAGCCTCCGACCTCCAGGTAGCAGTCGAGCAGTCATCGACGACCGGTGACGCAACCGTCAGCGTCAGCCGGAACGGAACCGCCATCGAGAACGCAACGATCACCGTCTCCGGCGACGCGTACGCCGGCAACGGTACGTACAGCACCGACGCGAACGGAACGGTCGCACTGCCGAATCCGAACGCGACCGTCGACCTCTCGCTCGCAATCGACGCGTCCGGTTCGACGGTGACGAAGGACGTCACGCTCGTGCCGTTGAACGAGTCGCTCGCGATCGATGTGATGCAGGGGCCCGACGGGAACGCGACTATCACCGTCACTCAGTACGGCGACGCGGTTGAGAACGCCTCCGTCACCGTCTCTGGTGACGCGTACGCCGGGAACGGCTCGTACGTGACGGACGCGAACGGCACTGTCTGGCTCCCATCGCCAGACCAGGTCGTGAACGTCACGATCACGGCCGAGCACGCGAACGTCTCCGCCGAAACATCGACCAGTCTCCAGACCAACGACCTCGCACTCGACGTCTCGCAGGGCCCGGACGGGAACGTGACCGTCACGGTCACGCGGAACGGCAATGCGGTCGAGAACGCCACCGTCGACGTCAGTGGCGACGCCTACGCCGGCAATGGAACCTACAGTACCGACGCCAACGGCACGGTCTGGCTACCAGCCCCGGACCAGCCCGTCGACGTCACCATCACCGCGACGGAAGGGAACGACACTGTCAGCGCGAGCGGGACGCTCGTGACGAACGAGCTCTCCCTCGCCGTCTCGCAGGATGGTGATGGGAACGTGACCGTCACGATCACGCGGAACGGCAATGCGGTCGAGAACGCGACCGTAACCGTCAGCGGCGACGCCTACGCCGGCAACGGTTCGTACTCGACCGACGCGAACGGTACCGTCTGGCTCCCATCGCCAGACCAGCCCGTCGACGTCACCATCACCGCCGCCGAGGGCAATGACACGGTCTCCCGGTCCGTCCACCTCCTGACCTACGAGCTGTCGGTCGGCGTCGTCCAGCACGACGACAAGACGGCGACTGTGACGGTCACCCGGAACGGGAACGCCGTCGAAGGCGCGTCGGTGAACGTGACGAGTGAGTCCGCGTACGCGGGCACGGGCACCTACACGACGGACGCGAACGGCACCGTCTCGCTCCCGGCACCGGACCACGACGGCTCCATCGCGGTGACCGCGAGTCACGATGGCGACACGGCGGCCGCGACGGCGTCGCTCGCCGGAACGAAGACCGCCGACGCACTCGGTATCGGCGTCAGTCAGGGCGCCGACCGGGTCGTCATCGCAGTGACCGACAATGGCGTCCGGCAGAACGCAACGGTCACCCTCTCGGGCGACAGCAGCATCGCCGGCACCTACCAGACCGGTGCTGACGGCTTCGTCGTGCTCGACGCACCGAACCAGGCAGCGTCGGTCACGGTGCGCGCCGAGACCGCGAACGCGACCGGCCAGCGAGACGTCGCCATCGTCGCCTCACGCGGCCGCGGCCCGAGCCACACGCCGTTCGGGAAATACGTCTCCGCGTACGTCGACAGCCTCCACCACGACGCCAGCCTCACCGGCGGCTACGGCCAGTACGTGAGCGACTTCGTCCACTCCTTCAAGGACAACGGCAAGAAGGGGCAGGGCAACGGTCACGGCAACGGGAGCGTCCGTGGGAACGGTCACGGCGCGAACGATGCTGGTGCCGAAGCCGGACCGGATGGTCATCCCGGGAACGGGAAGGCCAAGGGCAAGAAGTAGCCGCGTCGGCGACCGACCAAGACTCGTTTTTTAGCTGCCGTTCGTACTGCTGCTGGCTTCCTGGTCGACGCCCATCGCGTCGAAGAGCTTGCGGGTGACGGCTTCCTCGGTGAGCGAGAGCAGGGTCTCGCGGTTCTCCTCGCTGATCTCGATGCCGGTGAAGATGCCGAGGGGGATCTCGGCGCTGGCCTGCGTGGAGTGTCCGGCGGCCTCGCCGATCTCGCCGAAGGCGTCCTGGAGGACGCGCCCGATGTTCATCCGGATGTCCTTGGAGCGGGCGGCGAGATAGATGGTGTCCTCGACGATACCGAAGACGGCCGTGGTCGTGATGCCTTCGAGGTTGAGGAGCTGCTGGGCGGCCTGGCTGAGGGCGTCGCGGTCACGGATGAAGCCCGCGTTCGAGACGAGGTGGCTGCCCTGGACCTCGCGGGAGCGGATAGCTTCGGCGAGCACGTCGAGGGTCTCCGGGCTCATGTTCGGGCTCTCGACCTGCTCGAGGGTGTCGTGGTTCGCGAACGGGTAGAGGTAGGCGGCCGCGGTGAGGTCCGCCGGCGTGGTCTCGCGGCGGAAGTCGAGGGTTTCTGCGCGGATACCGTAGAGAAGTGCGGTCGCGACCGCTTCGCTCACGCTGAGGTCGAACTCCTGGATGTACTTCGTGAGGATGGTGGAGGTCGCGGAGACGTTCGGGCGGACGTCCACGAACTCGGCGTCGGAGTCACCCTCGACCTCGTAGTGGTCGATGAGGATGTCGATGGGCTTGTCGATGGTGACCTCGCCGGCTTTCGCCGGGTCGATGAGGGCGACCGTGTCGTACTCCTCGATGTCGACGTCCTCGAATGGTGTGAGTTCGATATCGAGCAGGTTGACGAACGCGCGATTCTCCTGGTGTCCGATGTCGCCGAAGTAGAGGATGTCGGCGTCGATGCCGAGATGCTCCGCGATCGCTTGCAGGGCGACCCCGGAGGCGATGGAGTCCGGGTCGGGGTTATCGTGGGTGACGATGGCGAGCCGGTTCGTCGTGGACTCGATGACCTCGGATAGCTGCCGGGCCTTGTACTCGAGTTCGCCCGATTCCAACGCCCGCAACGCCGCGTCGGAGATGACCTGCGATGGGTTCACGACGACGTCCGCACCGAGTTCGCGGAGCTCCTCGCTCGTCACGGGGTCGCTCGCACGGGCGACGATGTACTGCTCGTCGTTCCGCTCCCGAATGTTCTTCACCGCCTGCTCGTTCGCGGCGACGTCGGACGCGAGGATGAGGACGACGTCACGGTCCGCGACGAGGTCGGCGGACTCCGGATCCATGATGTCCGAATGCTGCGCATTCAGATCCTGGTCCCGGAGCGCTTCGACCCGCGACTCGTCCTTGTCCAGGATGAGGACGTCCTTCCCGCGTTCGACCAGCTCCTCGGCGACCGAATGCCCGACACTCCCACAGCCCAGGATGGCGTAGGTCGACATCGAGGAGATGGTTGCCCGACTACTCATGTACGGCCCGATACCACAGCACTACACTTAATCCTCCCGACCCACGGCGAGAACGCCCGAAACGCCAGACAGCGGGGTGTCTACGGGTTGCATACGGACCACGAGAACGGAACCTATTTTACCCACCACCGGCAACGAACGATTGCACGGGCCGGTAGCTCAGTTTGGCAGAGCGACGGACTCTTAATCCGTCGGTCGCGTGTTCAAATCGCGCCCGGCCCGCTTTCTACCGCAGACCGCTCACGGAGTTTCATCTTCGTGAGGCGGTCGAAAGCGGCCAGCGATTTGAACACCGGGAGGGCGTACGCAGCGAAGCGAGTACGTCCGACCAAATGTTCACGATCGCGCCCGGCCCGCAGCTCCGCGAACCCAACTCGAGAGCGACGGGAAGCTGTCGCTCTCGTGGGTGAGCGGGAAGCGGCTCAAGTGAATTGAAGAACGGGAGCAAATCCTCGATTTGCGACCAATTGTTCAAATCTCGCCCGGTGAATGTCAACTGTTTACGTCAACAGGGGCACCCGTGGGGATGACGGGTGGCGGCCCGGTTCGAGAGTCGGATCAGCGGGGGTTGTTGCGAATCCACTCGGCGTTGGGCCACACAGGGTGGTTCGAATGATGGTGGTATCTGGGTTTTCCAAATTTCGACCAAACTCGTCCTGGTGTGGGGTCGTATCCGGACCGAGTGGCGGCCGAAAGGTTTCTGGGGCTGCGTGGTATAGTCTAGCACGCGGGAGGGATACGCGTTTGGTGAGACGTTTCGATACAGCCCCTCCCGCATACGTCGGCGCGGCGTACGTGGGGGCGAACGCGTGTTTCCGCCCCCACACACCACAAGATGCGCTCCGTCGTGCCGACTCGAGGTACTTCTACAAGTCGATCGTACAGCAGGCGCCCGTGAGTTTGTCCTCGGCTTCGATCCATTCGTGGAGGCAGGCGTAGTTGCAGAACCCACCAACCGGAACGCGGTCGCCGCCGTGTTTCTCCTCGACGTAGACGGGATCGTAGTCCGCGAGGTCGCTGTCGCAGAATTCGCACTCGGGCATACGGGCCGTTGGTCGCCGAGACAGTTAGGTGCTGCCGTAACGCACTTTTCCGCGGAGCCGATTACGGCCACGTGTATGTCGTTCGAGAGCTACGAGTGTGCGAACTGCGGTGACTCGTTCACGGCGTACGAGGACGCACAGGCGGCACAGAACGGCTACTGCAGTCCGCGATGCGAGACGGATGGAAAGGACCTGGGCTGATTATTCGCCGGGGCTGTAGTTCGGCGCTTCGTCCGTGATCATGACGTCGTGTGGGTGGCCTTCGGTCTGGCCGGCCGAGGAGACGCGGACGAACTCGCTGCGCTGCTTGTAGTCGGGGATGGTCTCGGCGCCGACGTAGCCCATGCCGGACTGGATACCGCCGACGAGCTGGTGGAGTTCGCTCGCGACACTGCCCTTGTATGGGGTTGCGGCCTCGACGCCCTCGGGGACGAACTCCTCGTCCTCGTCGGCGTCCTTGAGGTAGCGGTCGCCGCCGCCGGACTGCATCGCGCCGACGCTGCCCATGCCCCGGTACTGCTTGTACTTCTTGCCGTTCATGGTGATGACGCGGCCGGGCGCTTCGTCGGTGCCGGCGAAGTAGGAGCCGAGCATGACTGCATCGGCGCCGGCGGCGATGGCTTTCGCGGCGTCGCCGGAGTATCGGATGCCGCCGTCGGCGATGACGGGGACGTCGTGTTCGTGGGCGACGTCGGCGACCTCGCTGATGGCGGTGATCTGGGGCATCCCAGCGCCAGTGACGACGCGGGTCGTACAGATGCTGCCGGGGCCGATGCCGACCTTGACGCCGTCGGCGAAGTCGACGACGTCCTTGGCAGCTTGGCGGGTGCCGATGTTGCCGACGACGACGTCGGCGTCGACGCGCTCGCGGATCTCGCGGGCGGAGTCGATGACGTTCAGGTTGTGCGCGTGTGCGCAGTCGATGAAGATGACGTCCGCGCCAGCCTCGTCGGCGGCTTCGGCGCGGTCCGTCTCGAAGGGGCCGACGGCCACGCCGACGCGGAGGCGGCCGTCATCGTCGCGGGCGGCGTCCTCGTGTTCGCGACGGGCGAGGATGCCTTGCATCGTGACGAGGCCGACGAGGTGGTTCTCGTCGTCGACGATTGGGACGCGCTCGATCTTGTGCTCGTACATGAGTTCGAGGGCGTCGCGGGCGTTGACGTCGACGGAGGCGGTGATGACCTCGTTCGTCATGGCCTCTCGGACGGTGTCCTGCTCGCCGACCTCGAGGTAGGGCCGGATGTCGGTGCCGGAGATGATGCCGAGGACGCGGTCGTCCTCGTCGACGACGGGGGCGCCGCTGACGCCCTCGCGCTCCATCATGCGGTCGACAGCTTCGATGGTTTGGGCGGGGTCGGCGGTGACGACGTTCTCGCGCCGGATGACGAGCTCGTCGGCGCGCTTGACGGCCGCGACTTCTGCTGCAGTCTCCTCGACCTCCATGTTGCGGTGGAGGACGCCGAGTCCGCCTTCGCGGGCCATCGCGATCGCCATGCTGCTCTCCGTAACCGTGTCCATCGCGGCCGTGAGAACCGGGACCGTGAGTTCGACGTTCCGGGAGACGCGCGTCGTGACGTCGGCCTCGTCGGGTTCGACGCGGCTCTCACGGGGACGAAGGAGGACGTCGTCGAACGTGAGTGCCTCTGGTACGCGGAGTTTCTCCGAGAATCGGCCGCCTTCCGAATGCTCGTGCGCCATGTAAATGGTCACTGCTCCCCCGTCAAAAACGTTCCGAGTTCGCACGGACGTGCTGGTCGTTTTCACCCAACCACCACGTTGTATACACGACCGTGCCCATTCCATGGACCGATGTTGACAGCTGTTCAAAACAGCCCGCGAGTGGAGCAATATCCACCGCAAATTTTGCACTCGATGGGCAATTCATCGCCAATCGTTCGATTCTGCCGACGAACTCATACCGGCTTTAAGTAATGTGGTTGGGGAACGGCGGTACATGTGGACTCGTCTCACACAATACTTATGCTCCCAACGCTGATGTTTTCCTGTATGGACTCCGCCAGTCCGGACGCAACGTGTATCGCCGGCGAACAGTCGACGACCTCCGGCGCCTTCAACACAGTTGCGTTCACATTCTGGAACTCGGCGGAGAAACCGGCCATGGCCGACGCACGTACGCGAGATTCGTGCCATTCCCACCGTTCCCCGGCCGGTCACGGGTCCCCCCAGTAGTACATGAGTAGTTCACGCCACCCGATCGCGTTACGCCTCGAGCGACGCGTGGGCGGAGCCACGAAGCTCCTCGCCACCGTCATGCTCCTCCCGCTAATCGACGGTATCTTCGCCGCGCTCGTCCTCGCGGGTGCACTCGACACCGTCGCCGGCATCGTCCAGGTCGGTCTCCTCGTGTTCGGCGGGAGCGCGACCCTCGCCGTCATCCTCGCAGAGATGGATGGCACCCGACGAGAACAGGCGACCACCGTGCTCGCCGTCGGCATTCCCCTGATCCTCCTCGCCGCCATCGAGGCCGCCGCCGCACCAACGTTCGAGACCCTGCTCGACACCGGCGTCTTCCATCGATTCGCTGCGATCGTCATCCTCGCAATCGCCGCGAAGACCGCCAGTGCGACCATCGGCGAGTACCTCCCGAGCGCCGGGACCATCGTCGCATTCGGCCTCATCGCGAGCCTCCACCTCTCCGACGTCGCGCTCGTGGTCCAGTACGAGCCGGAGCTCATCATGCGGGCCGCCGCAGCCGGCGGCGTCGGCGTCGCATTCTCGCTCAGCGTCGTCGCATTCGGCCCCTACCTCCGAACCATCGTGGACATCGACCGCTTCCGCTTCGGGAGCGCGGTCGCCCTCGGGACGCTCGCTTTCAGCGTCGCCGGCCTCGTTCCCCAGGGCGCCGCCCTTCCGGTCTTCGTCATCGCCGGCCTCCTCGCCGTGAACCCCGAAGCGGCCGACGCCAGCGACGAATCCGTCACGAGCGCGTCCACGACCACCCGCACCGAGTCGAACGTCCCATCAGCCGACGGTGGTTCGGCACCCGACGACACCCCGGTCGAGGAAGCCGCATACGGCTACCCCGGCGAGGGCTCGAAGCAGAACGACGAACGCGCCCCCTGGCTCTAAGCCAACCCCTAAGGCCCACCGCCACATTCTCCGCGTATGGCCGAGAACCGCGTCGTCCAGGGTCGGATGGTCACACCGAAGAAACTCGCCGAGATCATCGAGGGCGACTCCGTCATGGACGCCGAAGCAATCGAGGACACTGACCGCGAATGCCCTAAGTGCGGCGGGGACGTCATCGAGGTCGGCTACATGCCCTCCATCACCGAATTCATCACGGGCTACAAGTGCCAGGACTGCGACTGGAGCGAGACGGACCGCGACGAGTAATCGAAACCCCCTTTACCATCCTCCGTTTACCGACGAGGCACGGGGCTGTGGCCAAGCCAGGGATGGCGACTGACTCCAGAGGCCGCGCCCGAGACGACACTCCAGACTGGTATACCGAGCGGCCGGTTGATCACCGCGCCGCGTTGACGACCCTCTGGAGTTCCGAGGCGCACCGGAGATATCAGTCGATCGGGGGTTCAAATCCCTCCGGCCCCACTCTGTAAAAAAGTATTGCGGAAGGTTCTGCCGCAATACACTCACCCCTCGTTAGGAGACCCTGCTGTTAGGTTTTCGGGGTGGTCCGCGTGAGCGCCGAGGTCACCATCCAGGGCGCTCTTGAGGTTCGTACCTACGGCCGAAGCCAGAAAGCTATCCGGCTTCTCTCCTGTCCGTTCTGTGGGCACGAGTTCGACAGCCACGAACCACGATGGAAACACTTCCTCGACCAACACAATCCAGAAGATGCAGGTCTTTCACCGCTGAACGAACGCGCCCCCAAGCTCGTTCCCGACGGCGGCCAGGACCCGCGTCCTGAACCCACTGACGAGAAGACCGGACAAAAGAAGGGTTACAGCTTCGAATACGCGGAGTCCTGCGAGCAGTGCGGGCAATCGAACGCGGGAGTCCGGACCGAAGAGGGACGCATCCTCTGTGGCGAATGCGCCCTCCAGGAGGGAGTCTGAATGTCCCTCACCGATTACGGAGTGCTCGCACGATCTCCGGTCCGTCGACCCGCGACAGATCGGTCCGGGATGCCCATCTGCCCGGAGTGCGGGAAGCCCGTCGACGGGACGCGCGGGACACACGTCCTGAATGTTCCCGAATCTGCGGACTCCGAGTTTCCCGACCTCCCGGCCCAAATACGGGTGTTCGGGTTCGTCTGTGACCTGCACGTCACTCGTGTCGTGCTCCCGCTGGCGACGGATGCAGCCGCGTCGAACCTGCCAGATGGATGGGTTGGTATCCGCCTTCGATTTGCGGACGAACTCGCGCGGTACGCTCCCGTGCTACAGCGGGAACTACCAGCTGCCGCTGACGGAGATGGAGGGGGTTCGTCGTGAAGACGATTCAGCCTGTCTGCCACGAGTTCACGGCCGAATACCTCTTCAACAAGGGTGGGTTGAATCCGTGGTTTGGAGCGCTGTCCCGGATTCAGGCGGGTGATGGGTCGCAGGTTGCGGAATTCACGGCTGACGGTGAGCGCTGGATTTGTAAGCTCTACGTGCAGGATTCGAACATCGTCCATCCCGGAACCACCCCGGACGGGACGACCATTGAGTTCAAGGAGATTCGCGAGCCCCGCATCCAGGTAACCCGACACCCCGAAGAGGATCCGGTGGGCGAACAGAAGTTCAACGCCCACATGCGGCCGCGCTGGAAGCGCATCAAGGCCCAAACGAAGTCGGGCCAGGAGAAGGACATCAGTCTGCCTAATTCGTTCGGTGAGGGCATCAGTGTCCGCGTCGCAGGCGCAAACATCGACTTCCACCGTTACATCACGCTCCTCCGACGTGGGGCGAGTGCGCTTGGGATTCGGGCCGATTACTTCTCCCACGACGAACCGGGCCACCCCGCACATCCCTACAGCAGTACGCGAGACGGTGAGCGGTACATTCGTGCCCATACGGACGCCAGCGGGCCATTGCACGCCCGCGACGGACCAATAGCATCCATGGCCCACCTATTGGAGAACGACCGCGAGGGCGTGCGTGAGCTAAAGCAGCGGGACGACGACTATCACGGACGAAATCTCCCCGGCTTCTACCACACGGTGCATCTCGATCCGCGCCGAGTCCGTGAGGCGTTCCCCGGGCATGAACTCCCGATCGAGGTCAAACACTACTACGCCCGCGAAGCCCTCTCGGTCCCCGAGGAGAGTCCGCTTCGGCATCCGAAACTCGGGGCGAGCTATCAGGTCTCCAAGTGGGACGGCAAACTCGGCGTTACGGACGAGGACCTGACCCAGCTGAAGCGCGAGTTAGATCGGGTCGTGAAATCCTGCCTCCTCGCGGCCGGGCTCGAGCTCGCACCCGAGCACGACACCGGCCCATACATCGACTCGGACGCCTACTTCCCCATCGAAATCGGGGAGCAAGGCCCCGACCCGGTGGAACTGAATATCACGCGCATTCGGAGCAGCCAGGAATCAGTCGTCATCAAACACCTCGCGGACGGCTTGAGTCCGGTGCAGTGGGAGAGTCTCTCCACGCTCGTTACAGACGGCGGGAATGTCTCCCCGGAGGATATCGCTGACGAACATGGTCGCCACACGAATAGCGTTCGTCGTGCGCTTCGGGCGATGGACGATCTCGTCGTTCGCGAGTATGCCAGCGTCTCCCTGCAATCGGAGTACGTTGCGGAACTCGTGCATAACGCCGTGGAGGAAGCTCGGAATGCGACGCGGCGTGCGACGGAGGCGACGGCCAAGGCGATGGAAGCGGCAGAGCGCGGTCTCAGCGAGACCATGAGCGCGTTTGTCGCCTGGTCTGCCTCCCACGGCGTCGACGTGAGCGGGGTGCACGATGCACGGATGGAACTTCGATTTGGTCCTGACCAGGACCTCGCGGAGGTGCGACACGCACTCAGGCGTGGGTATCGCCTCTGGATGGACGCTGGCATGTCTGAGGAGGCGTTCCGGCAAGCTCGCGTCTTTGTCGGCGGGAGTCGCGGGGTCGCCTGGCGCTGGCTTCAGGCCGGCACCACAGGCTAGCGAGGGATCAACCGGCGGCCTGGAGAGTCCGGGCCGCCGGGTAGTCACAACCATCTAATTCTACCTTACTTGTACAATCTACAGTTGTACTTGTATTCGGTGGGTGAAAGCCTACTTGCAGAACGCAGTTCACGTTTCTGGCGTCGACACGATCGCGTCGACGAGCACGTATTGGAATTGGAACCGGGGGCGTTCGGTTCCCGTTTAGGGGTGTGGCTAAGGCCACTGGTCCAATCTACCCGCCCCGCCCCGCACGCACCGCACTCGAACCACCACGCCCCCGGCCGGGACGCCCACTAGGTGCGAGGCACGCACGGGCCCGCTGGCGCGCTGCCCTCGAATTGCCGCCCACGCGCCGCCTCCGCCCGTCCACACTCGAATGCGGGTGCTGGCACCTCCGTGCGATGGCACGCGGTCACGGAGCGCAGACATGCCCGGTATCGGACGCGCGAGGCCGACCGGCTGCGCGCTTGCAGGGCCGCCACTGACCGTGCGCTCGACGGGTTGCATCAGTCGGGCGTCTCACGCGAGATTCAGTGGGTACTGGGTGCCGCTCTGGTGGCCGATGGTAGGGCCCCCGGGGGGTTGTTCCCATTCTAATTTAAGCATCGCGCGCGTGTGGGCTTCTCGAGAAGTTGGATGATGATTCCGTTCGGTGGCGGGATTAAGATGTAGATCAATTTGGGGGGGGCGTAGCCCCAGCGGGTATTTATCATCATTGAGTACAAAAGGAGGAGAAATGGTTGAGGTCAACTCACTAGTGGTCTCAGATAATTTCGCACACGCCGCGTCCAATTCGGCGATTGAAATATCGGGAGAAGGGGATATAATGTTCACTGATTGGGAGGGCTACCTGAATAGCTCATTTGAACAGGACGTAATTATATTCGACTTTAACTTGTATGCCCAAGCTTCAGAGAAATCTGGGACGGGCCGATACCATATAACCGAGCACAAGGATAAATTCAAAGCCCTGTTTGAATCTTTCGCGAGTACCCTTCGATTACACCTAAAAACGGGTGATTCTATTGTCATACTTGACGGAACTGAACTTTATGTTGAGACTGGTGGGTTTGGAAGGCGATACGAGCAGACATCTAGCCGTTCTTGGGTGGACCAACTCGGGGTCCTCGAAGGTAGACAATATATCACTGATTGGGTCCCCGAGGTGCAAACTGAAGTCGAGCCTGCCTTCAATTACCTACAGACGGTTTCAAACCACTATTCGTATGAAACAAATTCTAGCGTTGTCAAAGACCCTGAACTACTGGCCACTAGCCCGAAAACCGGAAACGCAGCTGCATTCGCTACGAATGAAATAATGAACAAGAACGGAAAGAGAGTGGAAGTAGACGGCAACCTCGCAATTTTACCCCAACCTTCGGTGATTAATAAACCGCGTCAGTTGATGCGATTTCTAGTGGACACCGGATGGCACTTCCATGAGGATGACCGAACTGACCAAATTCAAAGTGCAGATCAAGGAAGTAAAACCACATTGAGTATTCCCATGGGGGAGTTGGATGACGATCTTGTAGAAAGGTGTTGGTCAAAATATGCCCGTGGAGAATATCGGGACGCTGCCTCTCGAGCTTGCCAACTTCTAGAGCACCGGGTTCGGGAAGCCGTAGGCGATGAACATAGGGGCAGATCTGGTGCAAGTTTGATGAAACATGCATTTAGTCCGGAAGGGGGCCCTCTGGCGATGGGGGAGAAGCCCGGGGAGAAAGAAGGTGTGATGCACCTCTATGCGGGAGCTATTCAGGGAATTTGGAATCCGCTTCATCATAGACCGTCTGGGAACAGTGGGGAAAAATACCTGGATGGGTTTGGCGAGCAGGAGGCTCACGATGTCATTTCATACGTTAATTTCCTGTTGAGTCTTCTACCTGAGGAGGAAACTGAAGAGTGATTCTGGCACTTTTCTTCGCCATCGCGGGATATTTCTCTAAAATCAGGCGAGGTACCCTACTTCTTTGAGGAAGCTCTCCGCGTCCTGTAGATCGAGATTCCACCTGGAGGCGACGTCGACAATCGCCAGCACCTCGTTCCCATCCGGTGATACACCATTCATCGTCGCCTTGTCTCTTGTTCGCGATCGTAGCCACGATACCACTCTTTCCGGAACGCCCGGGAGAACGTGAGCCGTCCCGAATCCTGCCGATGGTCGGGATACGGGCACGAGTCCCGGTCTTCGCCGTTTCTGGCGGCGAGCGCACCCTTCCGGTATGCTGTTTGGAAGGCGGGGTTTGAGAAGTCATCTGGGACGTGTTCGATTACGAGTTCGTCGATGATTCGTCCGCCGTCTGTCGCTAGCTCCCGGCCGCAGTTTGCGGTGTCTTCGTTGCAGTCGTGGAAGCGGCAGGGGGCGCAGTAGGAGAGTCCGCCGTTGTCGCTGTCACAGGCGGGACAGGAGCAGGTTCGTGACCGGAGTCGGGTGCTACTCATTGGGCTCCCCTGGTGGGCGTCCACCGTCCGTTGCAAGCGCCTTCGGCGCACTATCCAGGGCATGCTCCCCTGTCGCCCCCATCGTCTCTCTGTAGGGCGACTGGAGCCCCTGGGCGGGTCGGGTGACGTGGAATTCGTGGGTGGAGTTGTGGTTGGCGATTTTGAAGCCAGCCGTCTCCATGCGGTCGACGAGCGTGACACGATCGCGCCCAGAAACGCCGGCCGGGAGTGAGACGTGCAGCTCGTCGCCGTCGACCTCGATCGTTGCCTCGTGGCCGTTTTCGTCGATGATGACCCAGAGAACGCGGCCCCATTCTTCGAGGGTGCGGCCGGTCTCCTCGAAGGCCGCATCAAACAGGGACTTCGAGGGTGCGCGTTCTCCGATCGGGGCGAGTCCAGCATCTTCCGGCTCGTGCTCCTGGAGGAAATGCTTCCACCGAGCCTCGTTCTCCTCGAACTCGTGTTCGCAGAGCGGACACGCAACGAGGTTGTACCAGATCTTGCTCCGATCGTAGTGGCGAATCTCGAGATTCCCTCGCCGCTCCACCTTCTCGGGGCCAGCCGCCGTCATTCGGCAGCCCTCTGGCTGTCTCGCTGCTTGCCGTCACGACCTGTTTCGACCGACCCATGCGGGCACATGATGCGGTCGAAGAACCGACCAGTTCCTTCTTAACCAATATAACCAACCCGTCCATTAGAGTGAAGTCTCCGGGGTATGTAATTTATTTAAGATGGGGGATGCTGAGCGGGTCACTGATGCAGAATCTGAAGAGTTACAAACTTTTCTTCATATCCAAACACAAGCCCAGCGTTATCTTCGTACTCTTTTGGCTGGAATCGCCGTCTTCGGCGTTTCTATTGGAAGCGCTCTTCTTAATAAATGGAATCATCTCCTCACCATCCTCCCCGACACGTCTTTGCAAGTACAACGAACATATAATGTCAGTATTGAATTTATACAATCAACGAACAAACTGCACACCTACTTCGCGATCATTCTAATCTTTGGTGCCATTATCGCGGTCTTAGACTCTGCAAGGATTACCACCCATATGATACGGGCAAAGTTGCCGAAGTATAGTGAAGAAAACTCCTATACGAGCCTGGACGAAGCAATTTTCATCCAGTATAGGCGGCAGGAACTCGCCCACAACCTAGCGAACACAGCATTTTTCCTTGCAGTAATTGGGGTCACACTTGGCGTAATCTCCCTCGCTGGGCAAGCGGCGTATCTCGCAATTATAGATTTGTTTATCCTATTTGTGAGCTTAGCGTATTTCGCATGGTTGCTCCCGGGCACCATCGTCATGGCTGCCCAAAGAATTCTCAACTATTGGAAAATGGATGGGGATCGACCCGGCACGGAAACTGGGTATGAACAACCAACTCCCCATCCAGCAACCGCAGTGGCTGGTTCCGCAATTTGGACATTTGGCATCGTGTTTGGGGGAACTGTTGGGGTGGTATGGTTAATTATCGCATTTTTAGAGAAATTGAACGCCATTTTACCTGGCCCAGAAATCGACGCAAAGATCCTATTACTACTTATCCAAATGGGTATTTTGGTAACCATCTTCTGGGTGATATATTCAACCATTTCTGAGTTAAAGGAAAACGGTTCAATCGATACTAGTTTGGGAGATATCGCCAACACACGGATGATTGGACGGTTAATCGAACGATTGCGAGACCAAGGAAATAGATAACCTCGATCGTCCATGGATAAAGTCTATATCTATAAAACGGCCCATCGAGCGAACTCTGTAGAAGAGCATCTGGAAGAATTACGCAGATGGAACGCACTACCCGGATTCATCGGTTTGGAGTTGCCCTCCGGCATGGGAAAATATTCTATGAAAGAGTTGACCATCAGGTATCCCGCCACCATGATTCCAGTACTACTCCATTTCAGGGTCGAGAAGTGGTTGACTTTCAAAGGAACAACGAACGCACTGCGGACAGATTCCGAATACGAAGCTGGTCGCCAATACGCCGATATTATTGAGGCTGAGCACGGTAAAGTTGACTCCCCGGCTACTGATGCAATGTACGAATATCTGGAAAACCGACCTCGAATGAGGAACGCAATACATCTTACATTTTCAATTTGCTTTGGAATTTTAGCAATATCCGTACTATGGACATCGTTTACCCATATGTTATCAATCTCACTAACATTGGGTGGGATAGCTACAAGAATCATCCTAACAATTGCAATTTTTGGATTATTTAGCATTCTTGGGTATCTCCCGATTCTCACGATAGTAGGCAATTTTGTAAACGGTATCCGCGATACCCGTGACGAGTTCATGCTAAACCAATCACTTGACGAAGCGGAGGAATTGGGGGTGAGTGAGGTCCTGATTATCGCAGGTGCCAAGCATGCAGCCGGCCTCGAGAAATATGCTAAGAAACGGGAAATAGACGTGGAAATCCGAAATGCGCCAGCGATCGGTTACAAAACTGATGATGAATTTGGATTTCTGGACCTTCTGAAAATCTATTTCAAATAAGGCACGGTGGATTCCGTTCGGATTAGAGATTCATTTCGATAACACCCCACGGGGTCACACGTCCCGATGTCGGGGAAGTCTGAATTTGAACAGAGATCGCGTCGATGCATGTTCAAAAACAGGGGCGTTTTCGTCGACACCGCCGGACGACCGTCCCAATCCAGCGACTACCGTAGACGGATTACATAAAGAAGGGGTAGTTGAGTTTCTCGAGAATATTGGGTTACAAGGGTTGTTGTTCAATTCTGGGGTGTCATGGCTGACAGCTTTCGGATGGACATGAGCGGAGACAAATCGTACCGTGAGGATGCCTTGGACTCTGCGATGGACGTGTTCGGAGAGAATACTCGCTCGGCTGCAGTGGTGAAAGCCTGCGAGCACGCACGCCAAGGTAAGAAGGCGAAGGTGAGCGCCGTCTCCTACGCTGTTCGGAATCTCGAGCCTGAGCACGCGGCGGAGATAGTTGACCGACTCGCCACGCCCCAGCTCCCAATCACCGCAGAGGTTCAATTCGACGGCGATCTGGAGGGCGTGATAACGGAGGTGAACGCCGGCAAATTAGAATAGGCGCAATCATGAATTCCTCAAGCACAGACAGAAAACTGGTGCTGACTATAGAGCGTGTATGCAGCAGGGGGTCGCTGTTTGTTTCATTCCGTCAGCGACGAATCAGTCGTTCGGTAGGTGTGCCTATTTACTCTGGACTTTGTCGCTGTTTCCCGTCAACAAAGACGGTTTCATCGCCCATTACTCGCACATTGTGGTTCTGCACCTTGAACTGGAGTGCCCACGAACTCCGTTCATGGGCTACCAACTGCCGTATTGCATCGGTTTCAATCCATTCCTGAAGAGAAACATCGAGATTCTGGGACGGTGTACCCTCCACAGTTGCGATTCCGTCGATGATTTTTCCAGTAACGGTCGATGCCATGAGGGTTACTTGGTATTACTATCTGATAACACCTGTTACTGCACTGAGCGATTTCACCGGCCCAAGTACTGTAACGCCGTCCGTGTTAACGGTGTACGATACAGTCAGCAGCGCCAGCGAGACGTATTCAGTTCCCGTCAGAACGCTCGTGACCGATATAGCGGTTGTATACAGTTCTGACTAAGTTCGGTGTAACCACCGGTTCTGCATCGGCCAACCCAACATGGCCAACGAACCTTACATGTCGATAGTTATCTTACGGTCGGCGTCGATCCGGACGTCGTAGCCACAGTAGGTGAACTCGATAGGCGGATTCCGTACTTCCACAAGGCGCTCGATATCTACGGCCCGACGCAAGTCACCGAGCTCCCCTGGTTCACATTGTTCTCGATCTGCAACCTCCCGTTTGATAGCCTCACTCAACGACCCTGACATAATACTCTCCCCCTTCATACTATGTATACTATTTCTAACCAAATATAGTCACGTGGTTGTCACGCAGTTACTGACAACAACCCACTACACTACTGCCCAGCATCCCAATCGTCACTCACTATTCCGTGCTGAATATGCGCGATATATTCAGCATCCTCCTCAAGAAATGGTCTCTCAGTGGCAATACTGAAATCTAGCCTTTCCGGGGGATGTCAGGTCTATTACCCTCTTGGCAGCCAAAAGACAGGATTCCGACCAGCTTTTTTATAATCCAATTTTCCATCATCAGCAAGGTTGTAAAGGCGCTTTCGTGCGCCCTCCTTCGAGAAATCAAGATAATCGGCAACCTCTGATGTGGTAAGGACAGGATCAGATGCCTCCTCGAAGAGTTGGAGGATTTCTTCATCTGATACTGTTTCCTTCCGGCCTGCCATCGAGTTGACCCTTGATTCGCATCATTATATTAGCACGGTATTTGGAGTGCAACGAAACAACTGGTTGTCTCTTTGCTACCAGTTGCTCCCAAACAACTATAGTGGTGTGTTGGAATGAAGCAACTAACGAGCGCTATCGTGGATCCGTCGCTCCGGGTGATGGGTCCTGTTCAGAATAGCGGACCCCGCTGGTGGTGCAGCGGGTCCGCGATGGGCGCTCGTGATTCAGGCACGAAACGCCATGTACGCAATCACGCGCCGGGGTATTAAGCCCCAACGAGAAGTCGACGCATCGCCGGACCAGTTTCACTTTCACTCCCCGCGTTTGGCCCGCCTCTTTTGTAGGGGCCAGATTAGCGGACTGTCGCCTATGTCGAAGACGACGATACATTTGGATGATGAGGCGGACCGCTGGCGGTTCACGTGTCCGCAGGGTCATCGGAGTTGGGAAGCGACGAATGGGCATTTCTGGTGCCACAAGTGCTCGAATATCCCGAGCCCGGCAGTCGATCCCGTGTTCCACCGACTGCACGACCTGAAGACCGACGACGACCTGGAGCGCAACGAGGTCAAGCTCGTGACGGACGCGGGCGACTACGAGGATTTGCGGAGGTCGGAAGCATGAGCGCCTTCGACCCGCCCACCGATGCGTCGTGGTGTCCCGAGTGCGCCCGGGAACGCATCTCGTGTATCCATCAGGATTCCGACGCGGTTGCGGCTGACGGCGGCGAGATAGTAGAACCAGGGAGGCATCCAGTTGAACTGATATCTGGGTTCTCCGACAACGAGGCCCATCCGAAACGGTTCACGATGGTCCCCACCAGGGGCGATTTCAACCATTGGACGACCTTCATCCGGATGGATATCGACTCGACTGTCAGCCTGAGGGGAATGCGGTAATGCCCCGCTGTCAGAACTGCGGGAACCACGTGACACCGGACTACGCTCGCGTGTTCACGCCCACGGATGTAGATCAACCGCGAGTCTGTCCGAACTGTCCTGATAAGATTCGGGTCAATGGCCATATTCGAGATGCCCGAGCTACCCGATGGAATGACACAGAGAAGCCACCCAACGATGCTGAGACGGAGGCGGGAGAGATTTGAGCCGAAAGCAAAGGGAACTCAGCCCTCAGAAGGCGGCTAGCCGGTTCATCGCAAAGCGCCAAAACAAGAACACGGACAAGACTGTTCGGAGTTACCGGAATCGGCTGAATGGGTTCGTGACCTGGGCTGCCCAGGAAGGAATCGAGTCGATGCGGGAGCTTGACGGCTGGCTGCTCGATGAATACGAACGCTATCTCGAGGAGCGTGGCGACGCGCCTTCGACCGTCAAGGGCAAGCTCTCCGCGTTGAAGGAACTCCTGAAATATTGTGTAAGTATCGAGGTTGTCGATGACGATCTTCCGGATAAACTCACCCTTCCACGACTCTCGAAGGACGACCAAACCAGCGACGATATGCTGGAAGCCGATGACGCCCGAAAGCTCCTCGAATTCTACCGGGAGAGTATCCGACACAAGGGAACGAGCCAGCACGTCACTCTTGAACTAATCTGGCATGTCGGTGGTCGCATTGGTTGTTTCCGATCGCTCGACCTGGGCGATTGGGACGCCGAAGAACGCGTGCTCAAATTCCGACACCGGCCACCCGAGACTCGCCTGAAAGACGGCGAGGAACACGAACGGAACGTCGCGGTCGCAGAACCTGTTGCGGATGCCATCGAGCTTTGGATCGCGCGAGAACGCCCACAGAAGCGCGACAACGCAGGACGGAAACCCCTCTTATCGACAACCCATGGCCGCGCATCCGGATCGACAATCCAGTGCTGGGCGTACCAGGCAACCCAACCGTGTCTCTACATGGGATGCCCACACAACCGGCGGCGATCCTCGTGTGAGTACACCCAGCGACAACACTCCAGCAAGTGCCCGTCAAGTCGAAGCCCGCACGCAATCCGCACTGGTTCGATCACTTGGCAGCTGAACAACGGCCTGTCCTACGTCAAAGTCGCCAAGCGGGTTGCATCGAGCCCGGAGACGATTCGCCGGTACTACGACAAGCCCGACTACTCGGAAGAGCTTGAGCGACGACGACCTGAGACGGAGAATCTCGACGTTCTCACCAGCCCATTCTAACAATGCACGCAGTTTCAATCACCAGTCAGAAACACGGCCTACGCACCGCTTGCTTACTAGTCGATAGCCCTCCGGCCCCATTTTCCGAACGACCGAACACGGACCGACGCGTGTGTGTCGCTCCGTCGTCGCGAGGGAAATTGTCTTGGGAGTTGAACTAGGGAGCGACACGAGCGCAAGCGAGTGACGTAACCGAAGTTCAACTTCCTCCGCCATTCGCGTTCAACAATCGACCGAACGAGTTCACTCGTCTCGCGTATCCCGCCGGGCTTCGCGTTCTGCTTCTTCGCGGTCCATGGTCTGCCGTTGGTCGTGTTCGCCTCGAACGAGGACGTAGAGGACGAACGGGGCAACGACTGCGAACAGCAGGAGGACGGCGAAGAATCCTCCTTCGGCCGTCATCCGAGGAAGATGTCGACGATGTCGCTGCTGCCGGAGGTGGTGTCGCGGTAGAGTTCGGAGTAGCCGCAGTTGGTGCAGGAGACGACCTTGAAGGAGTTCGTCTGGATGTCGAACATCTTGGAGAGGCCGCCGCCGGTTGTGGAGATTCGGCCGACGTCGGTCTCGGTGTGGTCGCATTTCGGGCAGCCGCGGTCGGAGTTGGAGTCGGGGACCATATCTGGACGTTTCGAGGATGCGTAATCAGTCTTCTGTCAGTGTGCGTCGACCGGCTGCGAATGGTGTCCGTGGCGGTAGGTTTGTATGGAGCGCCTTGTCAGCGGGGAAGACGGGGGCGGAGTGTCGGGTTAGTCCATGGACGTGGTTTCGGGGAGGTAGACGACTTTCTCACCCCGGAAGAGGAGTCGGTCGATTTCGTCTGCTTGTTCCAGGGTGGTGAGGCGGCGGCTGATCGTGGCTTTGGAGACGTCGAGGGCGTCGACGATCTCGGACTGCCAGAGGGTGCCGCCGTTGGCGGCGAGGAGGTCGATGAGGTAGGCTTCGTCGACGGTCGCGGTCGGGTAGTCGGGGGTGGTGACCGCGTCGCGTCGTGGGGGGATCGTGCGTGGGAGGCTCATCAGTGGCACCACTGGTGTGGACGTCCAACTGGTACAAGATGGAAGTGACAGAACCGTCCAAACGTCCCGGGTCGGAGGTGGGTATTTAGTGTTGGTCCGTGACCGGGTAGGCAGGCAGAGTTCGACTATGACCGAGGAACACTATACCGGTGCGGACCTGTTCGTCGACGCACTCGAATCGTATGGGGTGTCGAAGCTGTTCGGGAATCCGGGGACGACGGAGCTCCCGGTGACGAACGCGCTCGAGGGCTCGAGCGTCCAGTATCGGCTCGCGCTCCACGAGGACGTGGCCGTGGGGATGGCGGCGGGGTACGCGCAGACGCGGCGGTACCACGCGCACCACGACGACTCGATACGCCCAGTCGGCGTAGCAAATCTGCATACGACGCCGGGCGTTGCGCACGGCCTCGGGAATCTCTATGGCGCGAGTGTGACGGGGGCACCCATGGTGGTTACAGCCGGAAATCACGGGACCGACCAGCGCCACGAGGAACCGATCCTGACGGGCGACCTCGTCGAGATGACGGACCAGTTCACGAAGTGGAGCGCCGAGGTGCTGGATATCTCCGCGCTCCCGTCGATGCTGCGGCGGGCGTTCCGCGTCGCACTCACACCCCCGACGGGGCCGGTGTTCCTGGGGTTGCCGTACGACGTGCTGACCGCCGAGACCGACGCGGAGCCAGAGCGACTCGGTGAGATTCCGACGGCAGGCGGTGGAGACAGCGCGCAGATCCAGCGGGCCGCCGACCTGCTCGTCGAGGCGGACAATCCAGCGATGATCGTTGGGGACGGCGTCGCCCGTGCAGGTCGTGACGCCATCGATGCGGCAGTCGCACTGGCGGAAACCTCGGGTGCCAGGGTGCACGGCGAGATTCTCGCGTGCGAGGTCGATTTCCCCGCATCTCACGACCAGTGGCTCTCCTACATCCCACCGAAGGAGGACCTCGCGCAGACGCTCATGGGTGCCGACACGCTCCTGTTCGTCGGAACGTCGACGAATACGACGTACACGCCCCACGAGGAACCACTGGTCGACCCAGACACCACCTGCATCCACGTGAGCGCGGATGCCTGGGAGGTCGGGAAGAACCACCCAGCCGACGCCGCAGTCATCGGCGACCCCGGGGAGGTCATGGCCGAGATGGCCGACCACGTCGAGGCGGCACTCCCAGCAGACGAGCGCGACTCGCGGTTGTCGGACGTCGCGGCGATGAAGGAGTTCGTCGAGATGCAGATGCAACAGATGGGCGAGGACGAGTCCGACGACCCCCGGGCGTCGAAGGCCGAACTGGTCGATGCGATGCGAGAGACTGCAGACGATGCCGACCAGGACGTCTACATCGTCGACGAGGGTGTGACGGCGAAGTACGCGATGCTGACGCGCTGGCCGTTCGAGCCCGAGCAGTACATCTCGAACAAGGGCGGCGGTCTCGGCTACGGGCTGCCGGCGGCAGTCGGTGCAGCGATGGCTGAAGCCGAGCACGCCGAAGGGAACGAAGAAGCCGCTCGACACGTCGTTGGGTTCATCGGGGACGGCTCGTACCTCTACTATCCGCAGTCGATCTACTCCGCCGTCCGGTACGACGTCGACCTGAGCGTCGTCATCCCCGATAATCGAAACTACCGCATCCTGAAGGACAACACGCTCGCGCTGTTCGGGGGCGAGGAGTCCGACTACGAGTTCATCGGCACGGACTTCGAGCCGCCCGTCGACCTGCCATCGAACGCCGAAAGCTACGGTGCGACCGCACACCAGGTCGAGGACCCGGTTGACATCGGTCCTGCCTTCGATGAGGCCCTGTCGAGCGACGAGACCGTCGTACTCGACGTGCTGGTGCACGACTGACGACCGCACAGGATCGAGGGCCGAAGCAGACGCGGTCCGGTCAGTCGTCGGGGAAGATCTTCCCGGGGTTGAGGGTGCCGTTCGGGTCGAATGCGTCCTTGACGGCCCGCATCGTGCGGACGGCGGCTTCGCCGTGTTCGCGTTCCAGGAAGTCGCGTTTCCCGAGGCCGATGCCGTGCTCACCGGTGGAGGTGCCGCCGAGGTCGATGGCTTTCTCGACGATCTGCGCGTAGACGCGTTCACCGACCTCGACCTCGCCGGGGTCGGAGTCGTCGACGAGGATGGAGTAGTGGACGTTGCCGTCGCCGGCGTGGCCGAAGCACGGGATGAGGAGGTCGTGCTCGGCGGCGAGGTCCTTCGCGTACCCGATGATGGCCGGGAGCTGGCTGATGGGGACGGTGACGTCGCCGGGATGGATCGGGGTGAGCACGGGGTCGTAGAGCTGGATGGCGTACGCCATGTCCCGTCGTGCCTGCCAGATGTCGGACATCGCCGCGGATTCCTCGGTTGTCTCGAAGGAGTCGACGTCGTGGGCCTCGAAGATGCTGCGGCAGAAGTCCACCTCGTTCTGGATGCCGTGGTTCGCGTGGAATTCCACGAATGCGACCGCGGCCTCTGGGATGTCGGTGTCCGAGTAGGCGTTCGCTATCTTCGCGCTCGTCTCGTCGACGAGCTCGATGCGGGCGACGTCGACGCCCGACCGAACCGCATCGTGGACCGCCGCCGCGGCGTCCTCGAGGGACGGGAAAATCGCTCGCCCGCTCCGGACCTGCTCGGGTCTGCCGGCGACCTCGAGCGTCGCCCGAGTGATAACGCCAAGGGTGCCCTCGCTGCCCAGGAGGAGCGAGCCGAGGTTGTAGCCACTGGACGTCTTCACCGCGTTGCTCCCCGTCCGGATGACGGAGCCGTCGGCGAGGACGGCTTCCAGACCGAGGACCCAGTCGCCGACCTCACCGTACTTCACGGTCTGCATCCCGCCGGCATCGGTGGCGATCATGCCGCCGATGGTCGAGATCTCGCCCGACGACGGTAGCGGTGGGAAGAACAGCCCCTCCTGCGCGAGTGCGTCGTCGACGGCGGAGCCGAGGACGCCGGGTTGGACGTCGATCTGGAGGTCGGCCGGCCGGACCTCAAGCACGTCGTCCATGCGCGTGAGGTCGAGGCTGATACCGTGCTCCTGGGGGACGGCGTTGCCTTCGAGACCGGTCCCGGCCGCATACGGGGTGACTGGGACGCCTCGGTCGTTCGCGGCAGCGAGGATGGTCGAGACGTCGTCGGTCGACGTTGGCCAGACGACGGCGTCCGGGTCCACACCGATACCGCGTTCGTCCGCGCCGAAGTCCGCCGCATGGGTCTCGCGAACCGACGCCCCGAACGACACCTCGCCGTCGATGTCCAGATCGGACAGGAATCCGCAGTCGTGTGTCATAGGTGAGCATTCGTCGCGTTCGGGTTAAGTGTTGGTCGCGGTGGGGGAATCTATTTACGCTCAGACACGCGTCGTTCGGTCGAATCGATGGCGGGGAACGGGGCAGTCTCTCTGTTCGTGCCGGTGCTGGTGCTTGTCGTCGTCGAGATCAGTCAGGCGGCGCGGGAGTACGACCTCCTGCGCATCGCGAGACGGAAGCAGGAACCGTTCTTCTACAGCCTGTTCTTCGCGCTGCATCGGTCCTCGCAACAGCTCGTGCCGATACCCCAGCTCGGACCGTTCAACTTCGTCCACGGGATGAACCTCGGCATCCTCTACCTCGGGTTCGCAACGACCGTGACCGTCGGTACGGGGACGACGGAGCTCATCACCTGCCTCATCCTCTGGGTCGTCTGGGTGTTCTTCCCCGTCCTGGAGGTGGATGCATACGTCGAGATAATGGACGACCCCCGCATCGGACCACGGTCGTTCCTCTTCCATTCGGTCGTCAGCACCATCGCCGCACTCTACCTCTTCTACGTCGCGTCACTGATTCCTCCGGCCCCGACGTGGGACCAGGGCGTCGCAGTGGCGCCGTTCATCGCTGTCGCCGTCCTCGTCTTCTACGTCGACCTCTGGGAGTTCCTCGTGCTACTCGAGGACGAACTCGAAACCGCAACCGCACTCAGAGCCGTCGTCTGAGGTCACCGGACGGCGTCCCGGAGCCACGACTCGTAGGTATCGACGTCACCGGGAATCCGACGCGTGATCTCGCGTCGAAGCACCGCATATGCTGTCGCGAGCACGAGGATGACCCCGACGGCGTCACCGACGCGCGATGGCGACTGGAGGCTCACCGCGATGCCGGCGAAGGCACAGATAGCGAGGTCTCCCGGAGACCCATCGTAGACGAACCGTCGCGCCGTGAACCAGCGGCGACGGACGTGATCGTAGACGGCACGGTCGTCGGTCTGGTGCCACGGCCGAAGCTCCTTCCCGCCGCCGAGGACGTCCATGAGTGGGTGGAGCGCGAACGCGATCGCGAAGACGGCACTGGCTACGACGAACTGGGTTGGGCGCAGGAGGGCACCGATCGTGGTGAGAATCGCGAGGCTGCTCCCGAGGAACGGGAAGTGGAGGGCTCGCCGATGCCGCCACGCCATATCGAGGTCGGGGAGTCCACCACCGATAGCCCCGGCGAGAACGAGCATCGTGGTGCTGTTGCCCGTGAACGTGCCAGCGACCGCCCCGACGAGGGCACCGAGGAGGACGTGGGTGAAGACCATCATCGCGGGCTGTCCACGCGTACGTGTGCGACCCACTCAACCCTTCGGGCATCTCGTTTCCGTTACGCAATCGAAAAGTGTTAAGCACGCCGCCGGGAATCCACTGGTATCGTGACGAACACGCAGGTGACACTCGTCCAGCTGGACAACTACGGCCCCTGGACCGTGACGCCGAGCCCGCGACGTGAGGTGGACCTCCAGACGCTCCAGTCCCGGCTCTACGCCGACCTCTCCCAGGTCGTCGGGAACCGGGATGGCTACGTCTTCTTCACGCGGTTCGACAACATGGTCGCCGTGACGAACGGCCTCGACATGGAGGCGCACGCGCGCATCCAGGAGTCCGTCCGGAACCGATACCCGGTCACCATCAGCCTCAGCGTGGGGCACGGCAAGACGCCCGCGAGCGCGCTCGTCGACGCGACCGCACAGCTCCAGGAGACCGGCAGCGCCCAGGACGAGACACGAACCGAACAGCTCCTCGGTAACACCCTCGACGAATCAGAACGCGCTGACGACGACGTCACCATCGCGCACTTCGACGTCGTCGACGCCACCGGCCGCTACACGGACGAGCTCGACGCGTTCTCGACCTTCGTCCACATCGAGCAGGGCTACGCCTCGCTCATGCGGCACATGCACGACGCACACCACTCGCTCTCGTTCTTCGTCGGCGGCGACAACATCATCGCCGTCTGCCCGGACCTCGACCCCGACGACTACGAGGACGCCATCGCCCACGTCGCCGCCGAAGCAGGCGTCGACGTCCGCGTCGGCGTCGGCACCGGCGCCACGGCCCACGACGCCGGCATGGCCGCCAAACACGCCCTCGAAGACGCCCGCGAGGAAGAGACACTCGTCGAACTCGCCTGAACCGACAGCCGACGACCAGGCTCGTTTTTGGCCGCCGTCAACCAAACCGTTACACACGCCGACGACGTGCACTCTCGTATGGACCGCGGTGGCGTGCTCCCGGGGACACGCGAGCAGGACGACCGCATCATCCTGCACGTGGATATGGACTGCTTCTACGCGTCCTGCGAGCGCCGCCGCGAACCCGAACTTCGAGGTGAGCCCGTCGTCGTCGGCATGGGTTACGAGGACGGGGGAACGCATGGTGCCGTCGCGACCGCGTCCTACGAGGCCCGCGAGTACGGCGTCGAGAGCGCGATGGCCATCTCGAGCGCGCTCGAACGCCTCCCCCGCAACGCGACGAACCCCGACGACCCTGACGCCGGCTACTATCGGCCCGTCGACCTCGACTACTACAGCGAGGTGAGCAGCGAGGTCAAGGAGATCCTGCACGAGCTCGGCGACGTCGTCCGCGAGGTCAGCATCGACGAAGCGTATCTCGACGTCACCGACCGTACCGCCTGGGAGGTCGCCGAGGGCTTCGGCCGACACGTCAAGCAACGCATCGACCGCGAGGTCGGCGTGCCGGCGTCGGTCGGCGTCGCCCCGAACATGAGCACGGCGAAGCTCGCGAGCGACCACGACAAGCCGAACGGCCTCGTCATCGTTCCCCCGGACGCCGTCGAGTCGTTCCTCGCACCGATCGACGTCGACGACGTCCACGGCGTCGGCCCCGTCCGGGCACGCGAACTCCGCGACCTCGGCATCCACACCGCCGGCGACCTCGCCGACGCCGACCAGGCCGAGCTCGTCGACCGCTTCGGCGAACGCGGCCGCGAACTCACAATGCGCGCCCGTGGTATCGACCCCCGACCGGTCGAGCCACGAGGCAAACCCAAGAGCCTCTCGCGGGAGTCCTCGATTCCCGACGGCACGGACGACTTCGACGCCGTTCGTGAACAGGTCCGGACGCTCGCCGACGCGGTCGCAGACCGCGCACAGCGCAAGGAAGCGCTCTACCGGACAATCGGCGTGAAGGTCGTCACCCCACCCTACGACGTCAACACGCGCGCCCACTCGCTCCCCGGCCCGGTCGACGACCCCGACCTCCTCCACGAGACCACGCAGGACCTCCTGGACGAGTTCGAGGGGGAGACCGTCCGGAAGGTTGGTGTTCGCGTATCGAATCTCTCCTTCGCCGGCGGCGACCAGGCCAGCCTCGACGGCTTCGAGGGCGATGCTGTTGCGTCATCCGAGAGTGCGACCGACGCGCGAGACGGAGGTTCCGCTGGCTCCACGAGGGACGACTGGCGACCCTCACGGAACCGCGACGGGCAGGCGTCGCTGGGCGACTTCGACGGCTGAACGGCTGTTGTCCGTGCATTTCGCGGTATCTATCGGACCGCCACGGTTTAGCCACAGGACACCCAATGCCCGATAATGAATCACCTGCCGGTCGCGGACGACGAGGCGTGGCATCTGCCACAGCACGCGCACGTCGTCGTGTTCGACGCGGGCGACGACCGGCAGCTCCTGACGATCTACGACTGTGGCGCTGCCCAGAAGCCGCCAACGGCGCAGATCCGTGGCCATCTCGTCCGCGTCCAGGCCGAACACGAGATCGAGGAGACGCCAACGGGGTACATCGTGAAGCTCCGTGAAGTCGGGCAACTGGTGCGGCAGTCCCGGGACCCGGACCACTACGTCATTCGGGACAGCACCGAATAGGGTTCCGAGCTAGAGGTCGCTGACGAGGTCTTCGAGGGCAGCACGGGGGTCGTCAGCTTTGGCGACACCGGAGGCGAGGAGAACGCCTGTCGCGCCGAGTTCCTGGGCAGAGACGACGTCTTCGCCCGTACTGATGCCGGCGCCACAGAACACGTCGACGGAGTCGTCGACGGCGTTCGCGGCAGCGACAGCACCCGTCACGATGTCCGGGTCGGCCTTACTGACGGGCGTTCCGGTGCCGATGAGTTCTGGGGGTTCGACGGCGACGCTCTCGGGGCCGAGGGCGGCGACGGCACCGATCTGGCCGGGGTTGTTCGCGCAGACGCACGTCTCGAGGCCGGCACGGTCGGCCGCGGCGAGGCTTGCGTCGATGTCGGCGAGTGTGAGGCGGTTCTCGCTGTGGTTGAGAAGCGTGCCGTCGGCACCGTTCTCGGCCACGGCTTCGGCGAGTGTACTGCCGGTGTGGCTGCCGGTGTCGTTCGGGCTGACGTGCTGTGCCCACGTCTCGACGCCCGTGGCGCTGACGCGACCGATGTCGGCCGCCTGGGGGGCGACAGCGATACGGACGCCGTGCGCCTGGGACACGTCGTGTGCAGCCTGGGCGATCTCGACGGGGTCGCAGTCGTAGGCTTTCAGATTGACGAGTACGAACATACAGAGACCCCGGTAGGGAGGGCGAAAAAGGTGACGAGACGCGCAAACACCGCCAGCGCTGGATTCGGATTCGGGTTCGTCGGGTCAGTCCTTCCGCTTGACCATGTCGCCGAGCGTGAGGCCACCGGAGGAGTCCCCGCCACTCCACTCCTCGTCGGAGGTGTCGGTGGACTCCGTGAGCGAGATATCGAGGCGCTTCTCGAGTTTGCGCTGGATGTCGTCGCTCGGGAGGTGGTCGCCGCGTTCGAGCTTCCGGATGACGCTGGCCTTCTCGTTGATGGACTTCGCCAGCTCCTCCTGGCTGATGCCCTCGGCCTCACGGGCGTTCCGGATGCGGGTGTCGTAGTCGGACGCGAGCTCCTCCATCTCGTCGAACATGTCGCGACGGCGGCGATTCGACCCGCCACCCGACGACCCGCCGGAGGACCCCCCGCTCGAACTCGAACTGGAGCTCGAACTCGACGAGCCCCCGGAGGACGTGGAGTACTTGGTGCTCCCGGAGGAGCCGGCGCTCTGCGTCGATACCTCGGTCCCGAAGTCCGAGCAGTCGTCGCAGAGCTCCAGTTCGGCGCCCTCGACCTTGACGGTCTTGGGGTTCGCGGTCTCGGCGCCACACATCTCGCACTGAACCATATCCTAGGTTGGACGGTCACCACTCATAAAACGCTCGCCGCGACCCGACTACTGGAGGTCGCGCCAGGCACCGAGGAATCGCTGGACCGCAGTGAGGTGGCCTATCACCGCGAACAGCCCGAGCAGCCACCCGACGAGGCTGAAGCCACCCACGATGGGGATGACGGCGGAGATGGCGCCGACGATACCGATGAGCGCGAGTCGGTCAGCCCGACCAAGGAGCCCGCCGTACTGGCGTTCCAGGCCGACGGCCTCGATCTGGGTCCCGAGGTAGGAGGTGAGGAGGACCCCGGTGACGGCGGCGAATCCGAGCGCGTACTGGTCGATGCCAGCGGCGAGGCCGGCGACGATGACGACGTCGGCGTACCGGTCGAGCACGTGGTCGAGCAGGTCGCCACCCGGAGAGTCCACGCCGGTCTCTCTGGCGAGCGCGCCGTCGAGCAGGTCGAGCCACCCGTTCAGGAAGACGAGGATAGCGCCGACGAGGTACATCGTCGGCGTGGCGACGTAGAACGCCACCCCGGCGAGGATGGCGAGCAGGAAGGCGAGCACACTCACCTGGTCGGGCGTCGCACCGAGTCGCATCGCGACGCGGACCCACGGACGCAACAGCCGAGTCGCGAGTGGGCGGAACTGGTCGAGCGTCATCGCTGCCCCTCCAACGGTGCGGCGATAGTCGCGGTCATCGTGCCTCCATGAAGTCGACCTCGCCAGCACTCGGCTCACGCTCGCCGGCGATCACGCGCTCGATCTCGCGGGCGACGTCCTCGGGCGTTCGGTCCGTCGTATCGATCTCGTACACGTTCTCGAGGCCGTGCTGGGCGACGGCCTCGGAGAGGATGACGTCGAGGGATTCGGCCTCCGCGTTCTCTGCGGCCTTCGCCTCGGGTTCGCCACGGTTCGTCAGGCGGTCCTCGAGCACGTCGGGGTGACACCGGAGGACGACGACCCTGTCGGCGTCGAGGTGGTGGGCGAGATGCGAGTCGATGATGACGTCGTCCACGTCCGCGAGTCGCTCTCGCACGGCGTCGAGGTCTGCGACGACGCTGTCCCGGTCCTCGTCGACCTCGGAGTAGAGTCCCTCGTCCTGCACGAGGTCGTTGAGGTGAATGACGTCCAGAGTGGTTTCGAGGTTACTGGTGTCGACGAGGTCTGTCGTGGTCGTCTTGCCCGTCCCCGGTGTGCCGGTGACGACGACCCTCACGGCACGACCCCTCCACGCCGGGACTCGGTGACACGGCTCACGTCTGGAGCACCTCGTTGAGCTCGCTGACGGCGCGCTTCGTCTCCGATTTCGTCCCGCACGTGATGCGGATGCACTCGGGCAGCCCGAAGCTCGTGCAGTCCCGGACGATGACGCCACGGTGTTTGAGTTCCTCAGCGACCTCGCTCGCGTCGCCGACGTTCGCGAGGAGGAAGTTCGCGTGGCTCTCGTAGGTCTCGCATTCGAGATTGTCGGCCATGTAGTCGCGGGCCCATCGGGCGGTCTCGACGGTCTGCTCGACGTGTTCGTGGTCGTCGATTGCGGCCAGCCCGGCCTGGCAGGCGAGCGCGCTCGCGGCGAAGGGCGTGTTCACGCGGGCGTAGGCGTCAGCCCACGCACTGGGGACGATGCCGTACCCGAGGCGGACACCGGCGAGACCGTACGCCTTCGAGAAGGTGCGGAGGACGGCGACGTCCTCTCGGTCGTCGACCATCGAGATCGCACTACGGGCTTCGGCGAACTCGCCATACGCCTCGTCGACCACGACCAGGGTGTCCTCGCGCGTCTCGTTCGCGATCAGTTCGACCGCATTCAGCGAGAACCGGCCACCGGATGGGTTGTGGGGGCTCGTGAGGTAGACGATTCGCTCGCCATCGTACGCGTCGAGGACGGCGTCCGCGGTGAGTTCGAAGCCTGCTGCTCGGTCGATGTCGTACTCGGCGACGTCGCCGTGGTGGAACCGGGCGGCCATCCCGTAGTACGTGAACCCGGGCGAGGGCACGAGGACAGTGTCGCCGGGGGCGATGAAGGCCCGCGAGAGATAATCGAGGACGCCGTCACCGCCGTTCCCCAGCCAGACCTGCGCAGCAGAGACGTCCCAGCGATCCGCGATAGCAGCTGTGAGGTCCGCGTGGACGGCCGTCGGGTAGTGGTGGACGTCGCTCGCAGCCGCTTCGAGTGCGTCGACGGCGGCGGGGCTCGGCCCATGCATGTTCTCGTTGGACGCGAGCTTCACGAACTCGGACGGGTCGCGGCCGAGTTCGCGCGCGACCTCCTCGATCCCCCGACCCGCCTGGTACTCGACGTGGTCGGAGAGGTCCCGTGTGTGCATACACGCATCGAGACGACGATGGTTCATAAGCGCTCTTACACCGCGACAGCCACGGCCACGACGAATCGTCCGCCCAACAGCACGGATTGCAGCGAATCCCGGCACGACCCGGGGATTTTTGGATGTCTTCAGTGAGTCACAGGATATGGCACTCGTCGATACAGCAATGCGGATCGTCCACCTCCTGGCCGGCGGCATCCTCGCCGGGAGCGTCGTGTTCTTCGCGTTCGCGGTCACTCGCAACAGCGCGTCGGGCGCGGGTTCGGAGACCGCCAGCCAGCTCGCCGCGTCCCTCGCGACGGTGTCCCGCGTGTGCGCCGTCCTCGTCCTCGTGAGTGGCGGCTACATGGCAGCCATCCTCGGGTCGGCACTCCAGGGAACCACGGGGATGCTCGTCGGCGTGATGATCATCCTCTGGCTCGTCGTCACCGCACTCGTCGAGATCGGGAACTCACGGCTCGGTGACGGGGCGTCGGTCAGTGACGTCTCGAGTGTCTACCTGCTTGCTGCCCTCACATCGGTCCTGCTCCTCCTCGACGCGGGCTACATCGCAACGATATAGAAGCAGTCGGTCGCTGGTCTCCGACGGTCGATCCGTGATAGCTACCAGCGGTGGTGCACGTGTTCGCGGACGTACTCGTCGTAGACGTCGCGGACGGCGCCGTGGGCCTGGTGGCTGAGGGGGTCAGCGTCGGCTGCAGCGACGTTGGCACGGATGTGTTCCGGCGTCGTAGAGCCGGGGATGACGGTGCTGACGGCGTCGTGGTCGAGGATCCAGCGGAGCGTGAACTGGGCGAGCGACAGGTCGTCCGGCACGTGCGGCTGGAGGGCGTCGACGGCCGCGAGCCCGTCGTCGAGTGGGACGCCGGCGAAGGTCTCGCCGACGTCGAAGGCTTCGCCGTGGCGATTGAAGTTCCGGTGGTCGTCCGCCGGGAACTCGGTGTCCGCATCGATGGCGCCCGTGAGGAGGCCGGACGCGAGCGGGACGCGGACGATGACGCCGACGTCGCGTCGCTGCGCTTCCTCGAAGAACCGTTCCTTCGGCCGCTGGCGGACGGGGTTGAAGATGATCTGGACGGTCTCGACGCCGTCGTACTCGATCGCCTTCAGCGCTTCCTCGACGCGCTCGACGCTGACGCCGTAGTGATCCACCTTCCCGGCGTCGACGAGCGCGTCCATCGCCTCGAACGTCTCCGGCTGGTAGTAGGCGTCCGTCGGCGGACAGTGCAGCTGCACGAGGTCGAGCGACTCGACCTCGAGGTTGTCGAGGGAGCGGTCGACGAATCGCGCGAGATTCTCGTGGTTGTAGCGGTCAGCGGTGTGTGGGTCGAGCCGGCGACCGGCCTTGGTCGCGACAACCGGTTCGTCGTCGCGCTCGTCGAGGACGCGCCGGATCTGCTTCTCGCTCCGGCCATCGCCGTAGACGTCGGCGGTGTCGAGGAAATTGACGCCAGCATCGAGGGCGGTGCGGATCGCGTCGCGACCTTCCTCGTCGCCGACGTCCCCCCAGCTGCCGCCGACCTGCCACGTGCCGAGACTGACCGGGGAGACCTCGAAGCCTGTCGAACCGAGTCGTCGTGAGTCCATACATACTGGGAGCCGATGCCGCCCCCTAATGGTTCGGTCTGCGGCAGGTCCGACTGCTTGCCCATCCGAGACCACGAGCGGTTCCGACGAGAACGCGCAGTGGTCGCCGGGCGGCCAGCCTTTATCACGACTCCGGGAGTACATTGAATCTGTATGAAACTCACCTGGCACGGCCACTCGACGTGGCACGTCGAAGTGGGCGACACGGACCTCGTCATCGACCCGTTCTTCGACAACCCACACACCGACACCGACCCCGAGGAGGTCGACGCTGATTACGTCCTTCTCACGCACGGGCACGCGGACCACGTCGGCGACCTCGACCGGTTCCGTGATGCGACGGTCGTCGCGACACCGGAGGTCGTCGAGTACTGTCGCGACGAATTCGGCATCGAGGACGCCATCGGCGGCATGGGGATGAACATCGGCGGCACCGTGGCGTGTGGCGACGCCTTCGTCACCATGCATCGCGCCGACCACTCGAACGGCATGGAATCCGGCTACGGCGCCTCCGGCGGGATGCCAGCGGGGTTCGTCATCAGCGACACGAAGCCGACGCAGGTCGCCGAAGCCGAGAGCACGAGCTTCTACCACGCCGGCGACACCGGCCTGATGTCCGAGATGAAGGACGTCATCGGCCCATACCTCGAGCCGGACGCCGCCGCGGTCCCCATCGGCGACCACTTCACGATGGGTCCGATGCAGGCCGGCATCGCCGTCGACTGGCTCCCCCCC